>ENA-OWYN01000001-OWYN01000001.1-human-gut-metagenome-genome-assembly--contig:-NODE-1-length-535406-cov-43.698_pt1 | contig 535406 bp, 390 predicted proteins | sample MGYA00249750_ERZ652086 | MGnify/ENA primary metagenome ERZ652086 (study PRJEB26925, sample SAMN05827237) | human gut metagenome | biome: ENVO:2100002; feature: ENVO:00000062; material: ENVO:00002003...
GGGATCATTAGCCTTTTTATTTTAATACACTATATAGAATCGCGGAGACGCTTACCTTTCACGTTTTTTCTTTTTCAAACAGTCCCTTTCAACTACGCTCGCTGCTACAACGAGCAATGTCCGAAAGCTTGTAACTGCCTGCGTCGGATGGCTGCACTTCTCACTACCGCTGACACGTCCTACATCAGCATCATAAACCCAATGTGTATTCCGGCCACCGGCATTGACTGTCCCCACTTCCAAAACGCAGAAAAGATACATGTGGCATGGGGTATCAGCCACCTGCTGGATAACGTACCTTATAAGGACGGAACAAACTCCGCCTCTACTATACAATATGCAATAAACTCAAAACGTTGCAAATTTCCGTCCTCATTTGCCCTGTTTACATAAATAAAAACTATCTTTGCGTTTCAGAATCCCGAAAGACGAAAAGAAATGGAGCAAATAGACAACCTAAAAGAGCTTATCAATCAGGGGGATGTGGACACAGCGATTAAGCAATTGGACCAGCTTCTCCAGGACAGTTCTGTCGAAAAAGAGAAAGATACTCTTTACTATTTACGGGGAAATGCCTACCGAAAGAAAGGAGATTGGAAACAGGCACTGGATAACTACCAGTATGCCATCGAGCTCAATCCGGACAGTCCTGCCGTTCAGGCCAGGAAGATGGCAATAGATATCCTCAACTTCTACCACAAGGATATGTTCAATCAATAAAAGAGATGTATAATCAATAACCGTACTCAAAGATAACGTAATAAAATAAAGATTATGGCAAAAATCAAAGGAGCAATCGTAGTCGACACGGAGCGTTGCAAAGGATGCAACCTGTGTGTAGTGGCGTGTCCGCTCGATGTAATCGCCCTCAATAAAGAGGTAAACATGAAAGGCTATAACTATGCCTGGCAAGTGAAGGAAGATACCTGTAACGGATGCAGCTCGTGTGCAACGGTTTGTCCGGACGGATGTATTTCAGTGTATAAAGTAAAAGTAGAATAAAAGAAAAGAATATGGCAGAAGAAGTTGTATTAATGAAAGGAAACGAAGCCATCGCCCACGCAGCTATCCGTTGCGGTGCCGACGGATACTTCGGTTATCCTATTACTCCCCAATCGGAAGTGTTGGAAACGCTTGCCGAACTGAAACCGTGGGAAACAACCGGCATGGTAGTACTCCAGGCGGAAAGTGAAGTGGCAGCTATCAATATGGTATATGGAGGTGCAGGTAGCGGAAAGAAGGTAATGACCTCCTCTTCAAGTCCGGGTGTGAGCTTGAAACAAGAAGGAATCTCTTATTTGGCCGGTGCCGAACTTCCTTGTCTGATTGTGAATGTAATGCGTGGCGGTCCCGGACTGGGAACTATCCAACCTAGTCAGGCTGACTACTTCCAGACAGTAAAAGGTGGTGGTCATGGAGACTACAAACTGATTGCCCTCGCTCCGGCATCCGTACAGGAAATGGCGGATTTCGTAGCATTAGGATTCGAACTGGCTTTCAAATACCGTAATCCGGCTATTATCCTTGCCGACGGTGTGATCGGTCAGATGATGGAAAAGGTTGTTCTTCCTGCACAAAAGCCACGCCGCACGGAAGCAGAAATAATTGAACAATGTCCATGGGCTGCTACCGGAAAAGCAAAAGACCGCAAACCTAATATTATCACTTCCCTTGAATTGAAACCGGAAGCCATGGAAATCAACAACCTCCGTTTTCAAGCTAAATATCGTGAAATTGAAGAAAATGAAGTACGCTTCGAAGAGATCAACTGCGAAGATGCAGAGTATTTGATTATCGCATTCGGTTCAATGGCACGTATTGGCCAGAAAGCAATGGAACTAGCCCGTGAAAAAGGAATTAAAGTAGGTATCCTTCGCCCGATTACACTGTGGCCGTTCCCAACAAAAGCGATTGCTGCATACGCTGATAAAGTAAAAGGTATGCTCGTTACGGAACTAAATGCCGGACAGATGATTGAAGATGTCCGTCTCGCTGTTAACGGTAAAGTAAAGGTAGAACATTTCGGACGTCTAGGTGGCATCGTTCCCGATCCGGATGAGATTGTAACTGCCTTGAAAGAAAAAATAATCAAATAACGAAACAATGAATCCCGATAAAATAAGAAACGTACTGAACATCCTATTTATGATATTGGCTGTTGCAGCCATCATCACCTACTTTGTAGCAAAAGATGATTTCAAAATGTTTATCTACGTATGCGGCGCGGCAATCTTTGTCAAGCTGATGGAGTTTTTTATACGGTTCACCAACAGATAAGGAGATGAAGTTATGACTAAAGAAGAAATAATCAAACCCGAGAATCTGGTTTACAAAAAACCGACTCTGATGAACGATAACGCCATGCACTACTGCCCGGGTTGCAGTCACGGTGTGGTACACAAACTCATTGCCGAAGTCATTGAGGAAATGGGTATGGAAGATAAAACTGTGGGAATTTCTCCGGTGGGATGTGCAGTGTTTGCCTACAACTATCTCGATATTGACTGGCAAGAAGCAGCACACGGACGTGCTCCTGCTGTGGCAACTGCTGTGAAACGCCTGTGGCCGGACCGTCTTGTTTTCACTTATCAGGGCGACGGTGACTTGGCTTGTATCGGTACAGCCGAAACAATCCACGCTTTGAACCGTGGTGAGAATATCACGATTATCTTTATCAATAATGCGATCTATGGTATGACAGGCGGCCAGATGGCTCCGACTACACTAGTAGGCATGAAGAGTTCGACTTGTCCTTACGGACGTGACGTTGAACTTCACGGCTATCCATTGAAGATTACTGAAATCGCAGCCCAACTGGAAGGAACTGCTTACGTAACCCGTCAGTCCGTACAATCCGTACCGGCTATCCGCAAGGCTAAGAAGGCAATCCGCAAGGCTTTTGAGAACTCCATGAACGGTAAAGGTTCCAATCTGGTAGAAATCGTTTCCACTTGTAGTTCAGGCTGGAAGATGACTCCGGAGAAGGCGAACAAATGGATGGAAGAACACATGTTCCCATTCTATCCACTGGGTGATTTAAAAGATAAAGAATAACGCTAAAAGTCAACAGAACAATGAAAGAAGAAATAATTATAGCAGGATTCGGTGGACAAGGCGTATTGTCTATGGGTAAGATTCTGGCATATTCCGGTTTGATGGAAGGCAAAGAAGTGACCTGGATGCCCGCTTACGGTCCCGAACAACGAGGAGGAACAGCCAACGTTACAGTTATTGTAAGCGATGACAAAATATCCTCACCGATTCTTAGTAAATACGACGCTGCCATCATTCTGAATCAGCCTTCACTCGAAAAGTTTGAAAGCAAAGTGAAACCCGGCGGTATCCTGATTTATGACGGTTACGGAATTATCAACCCTCCTACCCGCAAGGATATTAAGGTATATCGTATCGACGCAATGGATGCAGCCAACGAAATGAATAATGCCAAAGCATTCAACATGATCGTACTTGGCGGATTATTGAAGCTTCGCCCCATCGTAACGTTGGAGAATGTTATCAAAGGATTGAAGAAAACCCTGCCGGAACGCCACCATCACTTGATTCCTATGAACGAGGAAGCTATCAAGAAAGGGATGGAGTTAATCCGTGAGGTTTAATTAACAGATAATGTACAATGGATAATTGATAATTATTAGCTACGTATAGTACGTATGCAACATAATTTTCAATTATCCATTATCATTAAATCAATTAAAGTAAGTATCTTTGCCTCCAATTATGAGACGAATCTTACTATTATATATAATCTTTTCCGTTATAGGTTTGACAACTGTCCATGCACAGTTCGATAATGGTCGCCAGAGAGTGGACGAGAACGGATACGACCAATACGGTAACCAGGTGGACCCTGCCATGATTCCGGACAGACTGGATAGTGCAAATGTAGAAGTACAGGGTTTACCTCCGAAATTATATATGTGGCGCATTAATAATCAATTGGGCAACCGGACTATCATCCCGGCGGATACTGCTTATCACCACTTCCAAAATTCAAATCTTACCGAAGGACTTACCGGACATTATAATTATCTGGCCAATATGGGTTCTCCCCGTATGTCACGCATCTTCTTTGAACGTCGTGATCCGGAACCGACTATCTTTATGGAGCCTTTCTCCAGTTTCTTTATTCGTCCTACGGAGTTCAATTTCACCAATAGTAACGTACCTTATACCAATCTGACGTATCATAAAGCCGGTAATAAAATAAACGGAGAAGAACGCTTTAAGTCTTATTTCTCTGTCAATGTAAACAAGAAGCTGGCTTTCGGTTTTAACATAGATTACTTGTACGGACGAGGATATTATAATAACCAAAATACGGCTTATTTCAATGCGGCAATTTTCGGTAGTTATATCGGCGACCGCTATCAGATGCAAGCTATTTACAGCAACAATTACCTCAAAACAAATGAAAACGGAGGTATTGAGGACGACCGATACATCACTGCTCCTGAAGAGATGGCACAAGGGCAAAGGGAATATGAATCAACCAATATTCCCACTGTATTAAGTGCAACGACCAACCGTAATCATGACTTTTATGTATTCCTGACCCAACGTTACAATTTGGGATTCAGCCGTGACATACCGCAGGCCGAAAATGACACTACTCCCGCCAAACAAGAGTTTGTGCCGGTCACTAGTTTTATACATACCATTCAGGTAGAGCGTGCACGTCATAGCTTCAACTCTGATGATGACATGCGTGAAAAGAACTATTATCAAAACACCTATTTGGAACCGGATAATCCGATTGCCAGAGACAGTACTACCTACATGGGTATCAAGAATACCATAGGTATTGCTCTACTCGAAGGATTCAATAAATATGCCAAAGCGGGTCTGACAGCATTCGCTTCCTATAAAATCAGCAAGTATACTCTTATGAATATGGAGGGTAATCCGTTGCCCGACAAATACAATGAAAATGAAATATTTGTTGGAGGCGAATTATCCAAACGTGAAGGAAATGTACTTCATTACCATGCCATTGGTGAAGTGGGACTCGCCGGAAAAGCAATCGGACAATTCAATGTGAAAGGAGATATCGACCTTAACTTTCCGTTATGGAAAGACACTGTGAGCCTTATAGCCCGTGGTGAAGTCAGCAATAAGCTTGCGCCTTTCTATATGCGTCATTATCATTCCAAACACTTCATGTGGGACAATGATATGGACAAAGAATTTCGTACCCGTATTGAAGGAGAATTAAGCATTGCACGTTGGAGAACACGTTTAAAGGCGGGAGTTGAAAACATAAAGAACTACACTTATTTCAACCAACAAGCAGTGCCGGAACAGAAAAGCGGAAGTATACAGGTGTTGTCAGCAAGTCTTAATCAGGACTTCAAGCTGGGAATCTTCCATTTAGATAATGAAGTAACTTGGCAAAAGTCCAGCGACCAGACCGTGCTTCCGTTGCCTGATCTATCGTTGTATCACAACTTCTATATGCAGTTCAAGCTGGCAAAGAAAGTACTTAGTGTACAATTGGGTGCCGACGTGCGTTATTTCAGCAAATACAATGCACCCGCTTATATGCCGGCTATCCAAAACTTCTATTTGCAACCGGAAAATGACCAGGTAGAGATAGGAGGTTATCCGATCGTGAATGTATACGCAAACTTACATCTAAAGCGTACACGTTTCTATGTAATGATGTATCACGTGAATCAAGGTATGAGCAGCCCGAATTACTTCTTGTCTCCTCACTACCCTATCAACCCGCGTGTACTGAAATTCGGTCTTTCATGGAATTTCTATGATTAACAAAATCTATATGGCTTATGGTAACACGCCCCAAATTGAGACTGTCCCGATATTTAGTGCCCGTAATCATTGTATTGGCAATCATCTTTTCTATCCGCCAATGCGGTAATCAAGAAAAGCCGTCAGGACACCCGCGTGATTATGCAGCCATTGCCAAAGAAGGTATATTGCGTGTAGCGACTGAATATAACTCGATCAGTTTCTACGTGGACGGTGATACCGTTTCCGGTTTCCATTACGAACTGATACAGGCTTTTGCCTATGACAAGGGATTAAAGACCGAAATAACACCCCTGATGAGTTTCGAAGAACGGCTGGAAGGATTAAGCGAGGGACGTTATGACGTAATTGCTTGCGGCATATTAGCTACCAGCGAACTGAAAGACTCTCTGCTTCTCACCTCTCCCATCACGCTCAACAAGCAAGTGCTCGTGCAACGGAAAGAAAACGGAGAAAACGACTCACTCTATATCCGTAACCAACTGGATTTGGCCGGACGGACACTTCACGTAGTAAAAGGCTCTCCCTCCATCCTGCGTATTCAAAACCTGGGAAATGAAATCGGAGATACCATTTATATCAAAGAAATAGATAAATACGGTTCCGAACAATTAATCTCAATGGTAGCTCATGGAGATATCGACTATGCCGTTTGCGACGAAAGTATCGCACGCGCGGCTGCCGATTCCATCCCGCAGATAGATATAAATACAGCTATCAGCTTTACACAATTCTACTCATGGGCAGTCAGCAAACAATCACCCGCTTTACTCGATAGTTTGAATACATGGCTGGATAAATTCCAAAAGGAAGAAAGATACCAAAAGATTTATAAAAAATACTATGATAAAGAATAACCTTATTACTTTACACATTAAAAGAAAACAACTACCTATTTTTTACCTATTTTTCTTCATCTTTCTATTGTCTTCCGGTAACTCCCGTTTATATGCAGAAGAAAACCGGGCATTCAACTTTTCAACTCTTAATCTGAACAACGGATTATCCCAGTTGTCCGTGCTCGACATTTGCCAGGATGACAAAGGATATATATGGTTTGCCACCCGCAACGGCCTCAACAAATATGACGGTACACATTTCACCATCTACAAACACAGCAACCGGGATAACAATTCCTTGTCAGACAATCATATCACCAAACTACTTCCGGACAACGTACGCGGAGGGCTTTGGGTGGGTACCAATAACGGACTGAACTATCTTGATCCGAAAACAAACCTCATCACCAACTACCAACTGGCAGATTATCCGGAGCTTCCCAGCAATAGCATACTTTCTCTCTGTCTGGACAAATCCGGTAAGCTATGGGTAGGAACACGCCTCGGACTCTGCTTTTGGCAACCGGAAAACAAGACATTCAAGCTGGTAACATTGGACGGGCAACTGGACAAAGAATCTATTACTTCTTTATATATTGATAAACAGGAACGAATCTATATAGGTACACACGATAAAGGTCTATTGATTTGTGACAAGAACCTGAATGTCACCCAAAAGCTAACTAAAGAAAGCACTCCGGCTCTCTCCGATAACGCCATCAGTTGCATATTCGAAGACTCTCATCAGCAAATATGGATAGGCACGGATATGAAGGGGCTGAATAAATGGAATCCGGATAAACAGACAGTCTCTGCCTTCTTCGAACACAACAGCGGATTGACAGATAATTATATCCGTTGTCTTCAGGAACAAAACCAACAACTGATTATCGGAACATTCGACGGTTTGAGTATTCTCAATCTGACGGATGACTCTATTACCAAATACAACAAGTTCGAAGCAAACCGGAATAATTTAAGCCATTTCTCGGTCCGCAGTTTATGCGTAGACCGTGCCGGAACATTATGGGTAGGCACCTACTCCGGTGGAGTCAATTACTACAATCCGCTCAACAACCGTTTCGTATTCTATCACCCTTTGGGGAACAGCGAACAGAAGCTATATAACATTTTCGGACCGATGGTATATAGTACAGGTTCTCTTTGGATCGCAACAGAAGGAGGAGGATTGCTACAATTCAACCCGGCTACCAAAGAATACACCAATTACCTACTGGAAGAACGTCCTGTTGGTATGCACAACAAGAATATCATCAAGTCATTGATGATAGAAAGAGAATCCATCTGGTGCGGCACAAACAATGGAGGGTTATACCGTTTCCATATTCCGACTAAACGCTTCTCGCTTATTCACCAGTTTAATGAAAAGAACCTGGGTATTTATAGCATCTATCGGGACTCGAATGAAGACATTTGGCTAGGGACTACTTCACGTCAGGGACTAGTCAGAATTACCAAAGATAAAAAAATAACGCGCAAGTTCCCCATCGGAGAGAAAGGGGAAACAATCAGTTTCTCCAGCATCCGGGCATTTTTGCCTCTGCGCAAGAATGTATATCTGATCGGAACACGTTCATTCGGGCTCTATGAGTACGACGTAGAAAAAAAGACCCTCATACAATATTCGACAGAGGAGAAAGATCCATCCCGTCAACTGGAAAATAACTACGTAACCAGTATTCTAAGAAAGAAGAACGGAGAAATATGGATCAGCACTTTTGGAGCAGGTATTTACCAATATCAGGAAGGTAAAGGGATCGTGCGTCATATCGGTACGGAGGAAGGACTGACTAACGAAGAGGTCTATACTTTAATAGAATACAACCAGAATATATGGGCAAGTATTGATAATGGCATTGCCGAAATCAACACTAAAACGGGACAAGTGCACGTTTATGACTGCTTCGCCGGCCTTGAAACGTTAGAATTTACTCCGCAAGGAGGCATTTGCCTCCCTAATGGAGAAGTTTATTTCAGCGGCAGTAATGGATTCCTGTCCTTTGCTCCCCGCTCGTTGATAAAAAACAATATGATGCCGCCGGTAGTACTCACCCAGTTGACCGTTAACAACAAAGTGATCCAACCGGGCGATCAGAGTCATTTGCTGGATGCCAATCCCGACGACACAGAAACCATCACTCTGGCATACAATCAAAATAACTTCTCCATTGCATACTGTGCGCTCAATTACATTCTTCACGAACAGAACCAGTATGCTTATAAATTAGTGGGACACGATGAAGACTGGAATCATGTGGGAACCCGTAAAGAAGCCTATTATACCAATATCGCTCCCGGCAAATACATCTTTCATGTCATTGCCTCCAACAACGACGATGTATGGAACACCCAGGGAAAAACGCTGGAAATCATCATTCTTTCTCCCTGGTGGAAAACCCCATGGGCTTATATGATCTATGCATTATTATTTATAGGAATCACCTACACCATCGGTTATTACATGTACAGCAAACATAAGCTGGAACTCAACCTGCGGATGCGCCAAATGGAAAAGCAACGGATGGAAGAGTTTCACCAAACCAAAATCCGGCTTTTTACCAACTTCTCACATGAATTGCGTACTCCGTTGACTCTAATCATCAGTCCTATTGACGAACTGGTGCGCCAGGCAGAAGTCCCGCATTTTATCAAAACTAAACTAGACTTAGTTTTGAAGAATGCCCGTCGTTTGCTCTTACTGGTCAATCAATTGATGGATTTACAAAAGAACCAAAGCGGCAGCCTCACACTAAGTTTAACCCATACGGATTTGAATGCATTCCTGCTTGAAATCTATTATACTTTCAAGCAAATAGCGGAAAGCAAGCAAATCACGTTCTTGTATGAAGCTCCGGAAGGAGAAATCCCGGCATGTTTTGACCAGAGTTTATTGGAAAAAGCAGTATTCAACCTACTTTCGAATGCGTTTAAATTCACGCCTCCGGGAGAAACTGTTACCCTGCGATTCATTGCAGCACTCAATAAAGAGAGCCTTCAACAACGGTTCGGGAAAAATATATCCACCGATCCGACTTTCGTCCTCTCCGACGATAGCAATAACTACTTCGTTATTCAGGTAGCCGACACGGGAAAAGGAATTCCGGAAACTGCCCGTACACATATTTTCGATCCGTTCTATCAAGTCAGCGCTCCTCAAACAGCCAATGATAATGTAAACGGAACAGGTATCGGGCTAAGTCTGACCCAATCCGTCGTACATTTGCATCAAGGTGCAATCAGCGTCGATTCCAACCGGCCGAAAGGAAGTATATTCACCATTATACTTCCGAATAACGAGCAACCAGAATCAATGGAAGAAAACGTGATAAACAATCTATCCGAAAACGAACGGGAAGAGCAAGAGGTTGTCAGCCAGTCAGAGGAGTCCGCCGAAGAACTTCCTTACCTGACAGGCAAAACAATCCTGCTTGTAGAAGACAATGAGGATATACGCAGTTATGTGAAAGAACATCTGCAGCGTCATTATCGGGTACTCGAGGCCGGAAACGGCGAAGAAGCCTTCCAGATTGTATTGAAAGAATTTCCCGATTTAGTGGTTACGGATATAATGATGCCGGGAGTAGACGGACTGGAACTCTGCGCAATGATTAAGAATGATTTGCAGACTGGCCATATTCCGGTCATCCTGCTCACAGCCCGTACAATGGTGATGCACGTCAAAGAAGGGTTCCTTTCAGGAGCAGACGATTATGTAGTGAAACCTTTCAATATAGATGTGTTGCTGGTACGAATCTATAATCTGTTGTTACAGCGGGAAAAATTAAAATCCATGTACGGGAAAAACTTCTCACTGCAATCAATGGGTATCGAAACGACCTCTGCCGATGATAAATTCATGCAGAAGTTATTCGAGATCATCCAAGATCATTTGGATAATCCGGACTTAAAAGTGGATATGATATGTGATGAAATGGGATTCAGCCGGAGTAATTTCTACCGCAAGCTCAAGGCGGTAACAGATTTATCCCTGAACGACCTGATTCGCCATAAACGTCTGGAGGTAGCTGCGCAACTACTTAAAAAGGCGGACATGAATGTGACGGAAGTTTCAATCGCTACCGGTTTCAGTACCCTTGCTTATTTTACCAAATGTTTCAAATCAGCCTACGGAGTTTCGCCTACCGAATACGTAAAAGGACAACCGGAAGAGTAGTTCTAAATTGGTTTTATAAATGGGAATTTTCAGGTACGGATTACACGGTTTTCTGAAATATGATTGCACAAAGCAACAGCGTAATCCGTGTAATCCGTGCCTAAATTAAAATGATCCTTTTAATTATGATGCAGTACTTATCACATAGTTTGCAAAATCATCCCAGATTATAAAAAACGTCCCAAGAGCGATATAGAAGCGATTGTCCCAATGAAGTTGGGATGATTTTGCAAATTTACGGCACAGCTGGACAAGCCCTTTTTATTCCGTTTCCATACATTTGCAACATCGACTTAGAAATAATAATATGGAAACAAATATGAAACATTATCTTTTAGCACTTAGCATCGGGACAGCATTTTTAGTTGGCTGTCAGTCTCCCCAAAAGCAAAACCTGATTGATTCTAATTTTGCATTTGCCGAGCAACAACTCAAATATGCTTTTCCTAAAATAGATGAAGCACGCGCCAACGAATCACAGGAAAGCAAAGAAAAAAGAATTGCCAAACAATGGGGCGAACTGACTAATCCTCGTAATACAGAACCGGATGGTTCTCTGCGTCTCGTCCCTTCCAAAGACTGGACCAGCGGATTCTTTCCCGGTGAACTCTGGTATGTATATGAATATACACACGATCCTTTCTGGAAAGAGAAAGCAGAGAAGCATACAGAAATGCTGGAACGCGAAAAGAAGAACGGCACTACCCACGACATGGGATTCAAGATGTATTGCAGCTACGGCAATGGCTATCGCCTGACCGGTAATCCCACCTATAAAGATATACTGATCGAATCAGCACGTACGCTCATTACCCGCTACAAGCCGAACGTAGGTTGCCTTCGTTCCTGGGATCACCATGCCGACCAATGGGAATGTCCCGTTATCATCGACAACATGCTGAATTTGGAATTACTATTCTGGGCTTCCCGCGAAACGAATGACTCCACCTTTTATAATATAGCAGTCAACCACGCACGTACGACCATGAAAAATCACTTCCGTGACGATTACAGTACGTACCACGTCGTAAACTATGATACAATCACCGGCAACCCCATCTGCAAGGTAACCCATCAGGGATACGCCGACTCATCGGCATGGGCACGCGGACAGGCATGGGCGCTGTATGGCTACACGATGTGTTACCGCGAAACCGGACTCCCTGAATTCCTGGAACAAGCGAAGCATATCGAAAGATATATCTTCACCCACCCCAACCTGCCGGAAGACCTGATACCTTACTGGGATTTCAACGCTCCGGAAATTCCTAACGAACCGCGGGATGCGTCCGCAGCCACCTGCATCGCTTCCGCACTCTATGAACTAAGTACCTACGTACCAGAATATAAAGCCCTTTACAAAGAAGAAGCCGACCGGATTTTAGAGAACCTCACTGCCCACTACCGTGCGAAACCAAACGGCGACAACGGTTTTCTACTTCTCCACAGTACCGGCTCCAAACCTCACAACAGCGAAATTGATGTGCCTATCGTATATGCCGACTATTATTTCCTCGAAGCATTGATACGGAAAAACAAACTGGAAAAAGAACAGAAACTATAACGATCATCATCTATAAGAACCATGAAAAAGCTACTTATCTATATACTGACAGCCTTTACCGTACTTACCCTTCCGGCAAGTGCCAAGATTCCCGCCAGCCAACGAATCCGGCTGACCGACCAATGGGAATATCTCAAAGGTGATCTCGGAAGTATTTGGGAAGCCGTACGTGCAGTCGCCCCCGGTTCTTCGGAAGCTGTACCCATTTGGCAGCCAGTTACCCTGCCCCACTGTTTCAACGCGGAAGATGCCGTAGACCCGGACGTAAACTATTACCAGGGTCCCGGATGGTATCGCACCCTGCTCGATATTCAGAACCCGGCCGCCAACGGCCGCACGATCCTCGAATTTGAAGGAGCCGGACAGAAAACAGAAGTATATATCTACACCCGTAAAGTCGGCAGCCACGTAGGAGGTTACGATGAATGGAGCGTAGACATCACAGAAGCAATCCGTAAAGCATTAGCCGATCCCGATTGCCGCAAGCGGTTCAACGGCAAAGTACCTTTGTCCATCCGTTGCGACAATTCAAGAGATACAGAAATGATTCCTTCGGATTTATCAGACTTCAACGTATACGGAGGACTTTACCGCTACGTAAACCTGATTTATCAGCCCGCCCTTTCTTTTGCAAGTTTTAAACTGGAAACCCCGGTGCAGAAGGACTTGAAGAGCGCAACACTGAAAGTGCAAGCCAACTTCTACAATCCGAATGACACTCGCCAAGCTACGGTTCGCTTCACTCTGAAAGATCCGAACGGAAAGAAAGTGACCGAACAAACCGCCACAGACATTCTACCATTGGGAGAAGTACACCTGTTTGACATCGCTATCAAGAATCCGATGCTTTGGAGTCCTGACCAGCCACAGCTATACACTTGTGAGTTTACCCTCCAAACAGCCGAAGGCGAACAGACAGTAACAGAACAAGTAGGTTTCCGCCACTTCGAATTTGTAGACTACGGTCCTTTCAAGCTAAACGGAAAACGCTTGTTATTAAAAGGTACTCACCGCCACGAAGACCATGCAGGTGTAGGAGCCGCCATGACAGAAGAGCAAATGGTGACGGAAATGAAACTCATGAAAGAAATGGGTGTCAACTTCATCCGCCTGGGACATTACCAGCAATCAAACATCATCCTTCGCCTGTGTGACGAATTAGGTATCCTCGTGTGGGAAGAAATCCCCTGGTGCCGTGGCGGATTGGGTGGAGAAACTTATAAAATACAAGCCCGCCGGATGCTAACCAACATGATTACCCAACATCACAACCACCCTTCCGTTATTCTGTGGGGATTGGGTAATGAAAACGACTGGCCGAATGATTTCCCTACTTTCGAACAATCGCAGATACGTGCCTTTATGAAAGAGCTGAACGACCTGGCACACCGCCTGGACCCGTCACGCGTCACTTCCATCCGCCGCTGTGACTTCTGCAAAGATATTGTCGATGTATACTCTCCTTCCATCTGGGCAGGCTGGTATCGTGGCAAGTTTACCGACTACAAAAGCGTATCGGAAAAAGAAATGAAACAAGTGAAACACTTCCTACATGTAGAATGGGGAGGTGACTCTCACGCCAGACGCCACGCAGAAGATCCTTTCAAATCATTAGGTGGAATCCCTGCCGGAGTTGGTGCCGACGAACGGGCGGGAGATTTCTCTCTCGTGGGAGGAGATGCCCGTGCTTCCAGAGACGGAGACTGGTCGGAATCATACATCGTGAAACTGGTGGACTGGCATTTGAAAGAACAAGAAACCATGACTTGGCTTACGGGAACTGCCTACTGGCCTTTCAAAGATTTCTCCACTCCCCTACGACCGGAGAATCCTGTTCCCTACGTCAATCAAAAAGGAGTTATCGAACGGGATTTCGCCAAGAAAGAAGTGTTCTATGTGTTCCAGTCTTATTGGACGCAGAAGCCAATGATACACATTTACGGTCATACCTGGCCGACACGTTGGGGAGCAGCAAACGAACCGAAAGAAATATTGGTTTACTCCAACTGTCCGGCAGTAGAACTGTTTGTGAACGGAGTCAGTCAAGGTATTAAGCAACGCAACAGTCAAGACTTTCCCGCAGCCGGACTGCATTGGAAATGTGTGTTGCGCGAAGGAGAGAACCAACTGAAAGCTGTTGCGGTAAAAAGCAAAGAAGCGATTTCCGACGAAATCACAGTTGCCTACCAAACCGCTCAATGGGGAGAACCGAAACAACTGAAATTGACAAGTTATCCTGAAGGAGAAAATATCATCCGTGTAGAAGCCCAGCTGACAGACGACAAAGGAATTCCCTGCCTGGATGCAGCCAACCTAATTTCGTTTGAAGCTGCCGGAGACGGAGAACTTATCCAAAACCTGGGAACTTCAACCGGCTCACGCAAGGTACAGGCTTACAATGGAAAAGCCATGATACGGGTCAAAGTGACTGATACCTGTTACCTATCCGTTCAATCGGATGGAATCAAGACCGCTTATACTCAATTGAAAGCACAATGAGAAAACAGAACGTTTCAATAGGATTATTTATACTGCTCTTCAGCTTCACCACGGTGATGGCCGGGGAAAATGTGAAAGGTCAAGTACGCCAACTCCTGCAGACTGAAACCCTGAAACGGGCGGACGCTGCATTGGAGTCCGTACCGATGACCGTCACAGCCACCCGTGCCGAAAGAAGCGCAGGAGGTATTCACGACTTCTATTCCGAAGGTGACTACTGGTGGGAGAATCCGCAAAACCCGGCCGGTCCGTTTATCCGCCGTGACGGAGAAACCAATCCGGATAATTTCACCGCCCACCGTCATGCCATGATACGCTTCAGCCAGTTAGTCGGAGATCTGACTTCCGCCTGGATACTGACAGGAGACAAGAAATACACCGATGCTGCCATGCGCCATATCCGTGCCTGGTTTATCGATCAGAAAACGATGATGAATCCGAACTTGCTGTATGCACAAGCCATCAAAGGCATTGCAACCGGACGCGGGATAGGCATTATCGATACCATCCATCTGATTGAAGTGGCGCAGTCACTCCGCCTGATGGAGGCGCAGGGAATCATCGAAGACAAAGAACTGCAAACCATCCGCTTGTGGTTCTCCGATTACCTGACCTGGTTATCTACGCATCGTTACGGTATCAACGAGATGGAAGCCAAGAACAACCACGGTACTTGCTGGACTATGCAAGTGGCAGCATTTGCCTCGTTCACGCAAAATGAAGAAATGCTCCGTTTCTGCCGCGAGCGTTACCGGAGCGTGTTATTACCGAACCAAATGGCTGCCGACGGCAGTTTCCCTTTGGAGTTGGAACGCACCAAGCCGTATGGTTATTCTCTTTTCAACCTCGACGCAATGACTACCCTCTGCCATTTGCTGACAACTCCCGAAGAGAATTTATGGGACTATACCACCACAGACGGACGGAACATTGAAAAAGGAATCTCCTGGCTGTTTCCCTTCGTCAAAGACAAAGGTTCGTGGCAACGTCAACCGGACATTATGTTTTGGGAAGAATGGCCGGTGGCACACCCGTTCTTACTATTCGGTAGTCTTCATCATTACCGGAAAGAGTATTTTCAGACATGGAAACAGTTGGAACATTTCCCCACCAACGAGGAAGTGATACGCAACCTTCCCATCCGTCATCCTTTATTATGGTTAAACTAATTTGCTAAAAATAGAATCATTATGAGAAACCTGTTATTGAGTGCTTTTGCACTGGTTTGCCTGCTTCCAATGAACGCACAAACCGTCAACACCCGCATCTATCCTGCTGAAAAGCTGGCTAAAGTGAAGGCTAAAGCCGATACTCCTACATACGCCCCGGCTATCAAAACGTTAATGAAAGAGGCCGACAAAGCTATGAACCTGACTCCTCCTTCGGTGATGGATAAAAGTATGACAGCCTCCAGCGGAGACAAACACGATTACATGAGTATGGGACCTTACTGGTGGCCCGATCCTTCCAAACCGGACGGCTTGCCTTATATCCGCAAAGACGGGCTACGCAATCCCGAACTGTCCAAGTTAGACCGTGACCGGTTGGGAAACATGGCAAAAGCCGTTACCACACTGGGAATTGCTTACTATTTCTCGGGCAACGAGCAATATGCGAAGAAAGCAACCGACTTTCTGAAAGTATGGTTCCTGGACGCCAAAACAAAAATGAATCCGAACCTGAATTACGGTCAGACCATTCCCGGCCGCAGAGATGGCCTGGGGCGCGGAACAGGTATGATTGATACTTACTGCTTCGTAGAAATGCTGGATGCGCTTACCCTGCTGGATAGTTCGAAAGCCATGACACCTGCCATCAAAAAAGGAATGAAAGAATGGTTCACGCAGTTTGTAGAGTGGATACAGACAAGCCCTGTCGCCGCCGAAGAAAATGCCGCCAAGAACAATCATGGGCTGGCTTATGACGTGCAACTGACAGCGTACGCCCTGTATATCGGCAACAAAGAATTGGCAATTCAGATTCTAAAAGAATTCCCGGCAAAGCGTCTGTTTTCTCAAATTGAACCGGACGGCAAACAACCGCTGGAACTGGAACGCACAACTGCTTTCGGTTATACCCTCTTCAACCTAACGCACATGCTGGATATGTCTTTCATTGGCGCAACGGAAGGTATAGATATCTATAACGCCGCCAGCGAAGACGGACGTTCCATCACTGCCGCACTGAAATTTACCATTCCCTATATCGGCAAGCCGCAGAGCGAATGGCCTTACCAGCAAATCAAAGAATGGGACAAGAAACAAGATGAAGCCTGCTGGGTGCTCCGCAAAGCCTCTTTCTTCGACCCGAAAGCCGGATATGAAGCGATCGGTGCCAAATATCGCACCACTTCTGCTTCCAGCCGTCTGAATTTAATGTATAGTTTAGAATAATCCTTTATTTAAATCCTAATATCATGAGGAACAAATCGTTTTATTACCCTTTAATGATAGCAATGTTGCTATTGTTATGTACCCCGTTCGTAACGGTTGTCTACGCGCAATCATTTACTGTCACCGGTACAGTCGCCGATAGTCAAGGCGGTGTTCCCGGAGTAAATGTGAAGGTGAAAGGAAGTACCACCGGTACTATCACCGATATGGACGGCAAATTTACATTGAATGTCCCCTCTTCCAAATCTGTCCTTGTCATCTCCTACATCGGATATACGACGCAGGAAATACCCGTCAATAATCAAAAGATACTGAATATCAACTTAAAAGAAGATACGAAAGTGTTGGATGAAGTAGTGGTGGTAGGTTATGGCGTGCAGAAGAAATCCCACCTGACCGGGTCCGTATCCAAGATGGACGTCAACAACCTGACAGATATTCCCGTGACACAAGTAGACCAACTACTGCAAGGAAAGATTGCCGGTGTTAATATCAGAACTCCACTTCCGAGGCCGGAGCTGCTCCGCAAATCCGTGTACGTGGTATGGGTTCTATCAGTGCCGACAGTTCTCCGCTGATTGTCATCGACGGTTACCCTGTTCCCGAAGGACTCTCTACACTCGATATGGCGGATATTGCTTCTATCGAAGTATTGAAAGATGCCGCTTCCGCCGCTATCTACGGTTCACGTGCAGCGAATGGCGTCATTTTGGTAACGACCAAAGAAGGAAATGCCAGCAAAGCGAAATACAGTGTGAAAGCCTCTACCGGATTAAAGTGGGCGTATAAACTGCATCCGATCATGAGTTCGAAAGACTATTATAACATGATGGGCTATGAAGCCGCCTTGCAAAACAAATCCATAGCAGCCAACGACGAAGCCTTCGGACTTATCAATAATTATACCGACTGGCAACGGGAAGGATTGCAGGACACTCCACAGATTCATCAGGTGCAACTCTCCGTATCGGGCGGCAAAAAAGACATTACGTATTACATCTCCGGCAACTATGCACAGGAAGACGGTATTATGATTAACAGCAACTACAAACGTCTGAACCTTCGTTCGCGCATCAACGCGAAGTTGTCCAAACGGGTAGATCTTAGCCTGAACGTAGCTCCGTCCTACACCAAAACGGAAACACCGTCAACCAACTTCATCGATTTCTACCGTACACCGTCTTTCATGCCGGTACGTCATACGGAAGAAACGGCAGCCCTCACAGGAAAAGCCATCGGTTCGTGGGCACGCGGTAGCGATTTCAGTAACATCATGTACACACGTGAAGACGGTACGCAAGTGAAAGCCAGTCCGTTCAACACCAGCAACAACAATCCGAAGTCATTGATGGATACCGAAGAACGTTTCAAAGAAGACTATAACCTGCAAGCCAATTCCTCTATCAATGTGCAAATCATGAAAGGCTTGACTTTTACCACTTCCAACGGTTTCTACATTAAATACCGTCAGAACAACGAATACCGTAACTACGAATCCCGCAAAGACGAAGAGTCGGCTATGGGTACTTACAAAAACCGTCTCTATGTCGACTTGTTGAGTGAAAACACACTGAACTACATCGGCAAGAAAGGTAAGCATGATTATGCAGCCTTATTGGGTTACACCGCACAGACTACCTCGGAAACGACAGCCAGCATCGTAGGTCTGGGCTTCCCTACCGATTATGTGCATACGCTCAATGCGGCCACTTCTTTCGACGTCAGCCAAACGAACACCATTAAGTTCCGTACCGCTATGATGTCTGCCCTTGCACGTGTCAATTACAGCTATGCTGACAAATATCTTGTTTCCGCCAGTCTGCGTACGGACGGTAGTTCCCTTTTTGCCGACGGTAAACAGTGGGGTTGGTTCCCTTCCGTATCACTCGGATGGCGTGCTTCGGAAGAAGCCTTCCTGAAAGGCGTAAGCTGGCTGAATATGCTGAAGCTGCGTGCCAGCTTTGGTGTGACGGGTAACAATAATATTCCTGCCAACTCTTATTATAATCTGCTTTACGCCAGCAACTATGCGTTGGGTAGCGGCACAGGCGCACTGATCCCCGGACTGGGTAAGACTACCTCTACCAAAGGTAACCATGACATCACTTGGGAACAGACGTACGAATACAACGCCGGTATCGACTTCAGCGCACTGGACAACCGTATCAGCCTGACTCTGGAAGGCTACTATTCCATCACCAAACAATTGCTGTTCAAACAACCGGTCGTTTCTTTCATGGGTTACAGTGATTACTGGAACAATATCGGACGTATCCGCAACAGTGGTATTGAAATCGAGTTGAACACGCACAACATTCGCACCAAGAACTTCGAATGGACTACTTCGTTCAATCTCTCGTCCAACTTCAACAAGCTGCTCGAACTGTCCGGCGAAGAGAGACTGATCTCTACCGGCGAACGTAATGAAACATATCTGGCGCAAGTAGGACACCGTGCCATCTCATTCTTCGGTTACAAAACCGACGGTGTTTATCTTAACCAGGCGGATCTCGACGCTTCCCCACACTTGGCAAGTGCCACACCGGGCAGTCTCAAGATTGTAGACATCAATGATGACGGCGTTATCAACGACAAAGACCGTACCGTCATCGGTAACCCCTTCCCGAAAGCAACCTGGGGTATCTCAAATACTTTCAGATGGAAAGGTTTCGATCTTTATTTCCTCATTCAAGGGGTAAGCGGACTGGATGTATTCAATGGCGACGGCTACTACACCGAATCCAAGAAGTTCAACCGCAATTATGTGAAAGACCGTTGGATCAGTGCCGAATATCCGGGTGACGGACGTACTCCTACTGTCGGTTCGGCAGGTATTTCATGGGAGTTCACCGACTATATGATTGAAGACGGTTCATTCGTGGCTCTGCGTGATGTAGTTCTCGGTTATACCTTCGACAAGAAAAAGTTGAAAAAGGCAGGACTCAATTCACTCCGCCTTTATGCTTCCGGTCAGAACCTGCTCTACTTCTGGGGAAAAAGCTACCGGGGAATCAATCCCGAAGCCCGTGTTACTACAGGCTCCTACTCTTCCCCATTGGTCAACGGATACCAGCGTGGAGGATTCCCGATACAGTCTACCGTCAATATCGGATTTGAACTTAACTTCTAATCACCTTAAAACGTACAGTAATGAAACTAAAACATATATTTACCGCCAGTCTGTCCGCTTGTGTATTGGGTCTTTCTTCCTGCGACCTCAACATTACACCGGACTCCTATATCCCCGACGGTTCATTCTACAAGAATGAAGCCGAAATGAATACTGCCGTCATCGGTTGCTACGGAGGAATGCAGGCTCCATTGAATATCGAATGGACATTGACCGAACTGCGTGCCGACAATACGCGTATGAACAGCAACAGTTCGACCAACGATGCGTTCCTGCAACAACAGGCGCTGGACCTCGGTACCATGGATGCCAGCAATGCCAACATACGTACTTACTGGGAAGCTACTTACAGCAATATCAACAGTTGCAATAACGTATTGGCTCCCGAGAATCTGGCTGTCGTAGCCAACGAGAAGAAACGGGCACAATTTGAAGGAGAAGTACGTTTCATCCGTGCATACCATTACTTCAACCTCGTACGTCTTTTCGGCCCTACCTTCATTGTTACGGAGGAATTGAGCGTGGCTGAAGCCATGAAAAAAGATCGTAGCAGCGTGGAAGCGACTTACAAGCAGATTATCGACGACCTTCAAAGATCCGTTGACAACTTGGAAGGAATTACATACGACATAGCAGACTTGGGACGGGTGACGCAGGCAGCGGCTCAATCCCTGCTGGCCAAAGTTTACCTGACTCTTGGGAAATATACGGAAGCCAAGAGCTTACTCAAAGCTGTGGTGGATGTAAAAGGAGATCAGTTGACGGTTAGTTATTCCGATGTATTCGATATTTCCAAAGAAATGAACGATGAGATTATCTTTGCCATCCGCTATAAATCCGGTAGTCTGGGTATCGGCTCGCCTTTTGCCAATACTTTTGCTCCTACCAAGAGCGGCGCCAATGTAGTGACGGGTGACGGTGACGGACGTAACTATCCGACAACAGAAGTTCTCGGAATTTATCCGGAAGGTGATTTGCGTAAGGATGCCAGCGTGACCGACCATTATATCGATCCGAGCAAGAAAGACCCGGTGGTCATTTCAGATCAATCGGCTTATATCAAGAAGTTCGTTTCTCCCGTGAGCGTACGTTATGATGGAGAAAACGACTGGCCTGTCATTCGTCATGCCGACGTGCTGCTTATGTATGCCGAAGTGTTGAACGAAACAGATGGCCCCGCCACCGGACTTCCTTATCTCAACGAAGTGCGCCGCCGTGCCGGACTGGCTGCCATAGCTGCTTCTGAAGTGCCTGTGAGATATGCTTTCCGCGAAAAACTGGAAAAAGAACGCCGTCTGGAACTGGCATTCGAAAACCAACGTTGGTTCGACCTCTTGCGTTGGGGCAAAGCAGTGGAAGTAGTCAACAAGCAAATCACCGAAACGGAAGGTTTCTATGACAAATATGCTTTCACCGTGAATAAGATTGCCGACTGGCAACTACTGCTTCCTATCCCGCAAAGCGTGATAGACAATAATCCGAGCGTAGTTACCCAGAACCCCAATTACTAACCTTTAAAACGAAAACAGCATGAAAAATAAACTTCATTACTTCATCCTCCTTTTCGTACTTGCGGCACTGACGGGCTGCAACGAAAAGTTGAGTATTGAAACTGAAATACAAGGTGCACCGGAAATCAGTGAGTTTACCCCAACCAGCGGAAAAGCCGGTACGGAGATTACGGTGAAAGGTAGTAATCTGCGCGATATCGTTTCTGCAACCATCGGTGGTGTAGAAAGCCAGATACTTTATAAACTGTCACAACAGGAAATCGTGATTGTTGTGCCACGTGAAGGAACAAAAAGCGGAAAAATCGTGCTTGCCACTTCCCGCAAGGACGATGCCGGCGAAAGCACCCGCGCAGAAAGTGCGCAATCATTCTCCGTCACCTATCCTACTCCACGTGTGACTGACTTCCCGAAAGGTGGAAGAGTAGGAAACAACGTCGAGATTTTGGGAGCTGACCTGGACATTATCTCAAAGGTCTTTATGGGCGACGAAGAGGGAGAGATCATTTATCAGAGTGAAAAAGAGATTGCGGTAAAAGTGCCGTTTATTATTGATGACGAGGCAACTGTATCATTAAAGTACGCCAACCAAACAGGAGGCGAATCTGAAATCAAAGGAGAGTCCGGTGACTTTATAGTAGAGAAAGATGAACCGGAAATAGAGAAGATAGATCAGGAAAGTCTAATGGAAAGAAGCCTGCTCACATTGGGCGGCAAAAACCTCAATCTGATTGAGTATATCTATTTCGGAGAAGAAAAGTATGCACCGGTCAGCCAGAATGGAAGTACCATTGTTTTCAGAGTACCCACTTTGCCGGAGACACGCACTGTGAAGATTAAAGTGACCTATTATAGAGAAACGAAGGAAATTATCTTATCCGACGCTTGCGAGGTGATTCGCATGAAGAACTTGTTCAGTGCCAATCAGGCAATAGGAACACGTAACAGCAAGTATGGTTATGGTAGTATGCTCAACGGTAATTCTGCGGACGGCAATCCGATATGCACTCCTTGCGTACTGAAAGAGGAAGAGAATTTTGATAAGATAGACTTCGCCGGATATGTGAACAGCGGACTCGACTTTGCACTCAATTCACCGGATGCGATACTTAATCCTGATCCTGCCAACACCAAAAACAACTTGAAGAATTACTGGTGCGGAACAGCGGCTGTGCCTAATGCGGAAAACTTCACGATATTTGCTCCTTTCACGGCAGTACAAACAAGATTCTTTGTTTTGAATCCTACCACTCATGCCGCGCTTATCGAACAAATCAGAGCAGGCAGAGATCAACTGGAAATCACTCCGTCACTCTTTACCAGTCTGAATATAACCAAGAGTTCTGCACGTACGCGCAAATCGACAGAAGCAGCAGGTACTGTAAGCGAACAGATATTTGATAAAGGCAGTGTAGTCGTATTCTACAATAACCACAAGGATAAATATGGTATTCTTGATATTCTGGATGTATTCGTAGATTACAGTCAGACCAACAACATCAATAACGGCGACAAGAATAATCAAGGTATCGCCTACATTACATTCGATGTTTACTATCAACGCTAAAAAAGAAAGAACATGAAAAAAAGAAATTATACATTAACCACCGCATTGACGGCAGCCTTGTGCTGCCTGATATGCCTGCTGAACGGATGCACCCGCGATAATGATATTGATATTCCGCAAACGTCTGTCAACACCATGGGGGCAACAACCGTGCAACCGGGAGAAACCATCACTCTGACGGGTGACAATATGCATCTCATATCTAAAGTTTACTTTGGTGATGTTACTACGTTAGATATCAAAACACCGCAGGCAGATCGTGACCATCAATCACTCACGGTTTACGTACCTACGGAAGTGTTCGAAGAGACAAAAGCTGTTTCCCTTGCTGTACTTTACAACTCCGTTCATCGTCTCGTTGTGTGTGAGGAACTGACTGTTTACATTGCTCCTGTCATCCCGACTACTTCTACCACCTTATCGGGTGAAGTGAAACCGGGGGATATCATCACGATTGCGGGAACGAACCTGAATATCATCAAGGCTATTCAAGCCAATGGAGAGTCTGTTACGATTGACAATAAGAAGGCTACCGAAATCACTTTCAAAGCACCGGAAGTAGATGCCGATACCGAATTTACGATCACGCTTGTGTATGATAATTCGCTTGGAAACGATCAGAAATTGATAGTGCCGGGCAAATTTACGGTGAAAGAAGTTGTTCCCGGTGGTAGTGTGGCAAGTGACAGCCGGGAAGTGGAAACGGGGAAAGATGTCACGATTGAAGGGACTAATCTGAATGTAGTCAGCGCGGTTCGCCTGACAAAAGCAGGAGGCGTCTCGTCCGACATAGTCATAACCAATCCCGGAGCAACAGGTTTTACCTTCAAAGCACCGGAAGTGGATGCCGACACCGAATTTACAGTGACTCTGATTTATGGTAAAAGCGATAAAGAGACAGCCTCTATTGGTACGGTGAAAGTGAAGAAAGCCACGGTAGTACTTACTTATCTTTATTGGGAGAATATAACATTAGGAGCTCCGGCCACTGAATGTGCTCTTTTCGACGCTTCTGCAGGACGCACAATCACACCTTGCGACTTGTTTGATAATCAAGCAAATGTAGACTTTGCCATGGATGCTACTAGCAGCGCAGCAGCACGCCTGCTCAATCCGGCCAACATCAACGATAATTTCATGAAGGCACAAATATGTGGTGATTCACCCCTATCCAGTGATGGCAAGGATTATTCCACTGTACGCACTTCGCTGAAAACTCAATTCAAGTTACTGAATTCAGGCAACGAAACTGAAAACACGTTGATTCAGAAAGTATTGAATGGCGAAATTACAGATATAAAGGAAGATATTGGCAGCCTCAATCCTTCAACGAACACTCCTACTGTAACCGAAAATGATGTTCTTGTCTTTAAAAACACGAACAAAAATAAAATGGGTATTATAAGGATAAAGAGTGTTACTCTTGGAGAAAAGAAGGAGCTTAATACTATCACAATGGATGTGTATTACGAGAAATAAACTCCCAAAGACTTGACTTTCGCTTTTGAATGTCGTATCTTTACAGAGTTAATGATAAAGTAGTTTCAATTAAACTACACGCAAAGGAGGGAATCGCAATTCCCTCCTTTCTTTTTATCCATCCGGGGAAAACCTCTCCCCGCCCCGACTTTTCCTTTCGCTTTGCCCGGTGGTTATGGTTCTTCAGCCGGAGGATCAGCAATGTTCACCTTGCTTCTTACCGAAATGAAGTATATATCCGCCTCAAACAGACGTTCTGTTTGCCTGAAACAGAGCCTTTGTTCCGATAAAATAGAGCTTCTGTTGAAACGAAACATAATGTCTGTTTTCCAACTGTCCCCGCTAAGTTAATAATCAATAAAGTTGCTCTTGACAAAAAATAGCTTTATCTTTGGGGTTTGTTAGAACAGACACAATAGGTATATTATATTATGAGTGAAAAGATTATCAAATGGGGCTTCATTGGTTGCGGAGAAGTAACCAAGACGAAAAGCGGTCCCGCTTTCCAGAAAGTAGAACATTCGGAAGTCGTAGCCGTGATGAGTCGTGACGGCGCGAAAGCGAAAGCGTATGCCAAAGAGAGAGGAATCAAGAAATGGTATGACGATGCACAGGAGCTGATAGATGATCCGGAAGTAAACGCTGTCTATATCGCCACTCCTCCTTCTTCACACGCTACGTATGCCATTATGTCCATGAAAGCGGGTAAACCGGCCTATATTGAGAAGCCAATGGCGGTGACGTATGAAGAATGTACCCGAATCAACCGCATATCCAATGAAACGGGGGTTCCCTGTTTCGTAGCATACTACCGACGTTATCTTCCCTATTTCCAGAAAGTAAAGGAATTAGTAGAGAACGGGACGATCGGCAACGTTATCAATGTACAAATTCGTTTTGCCCAGCCGCCACGCGATCTGGATTACAATCGTGATAATCTTCCCTGGCGTGTGCAGGCTGATATTGCCGGAGGCGGCTACTTCTACGACCTTGCTCCGCATCAGATTGATTTGTTGCAGGATATGTTCGGTTGCATCCTCGAAGCAAGCGGTTACAAGAGTAATCGCGGCGGGCTTTATCCTGCCGAAGATACATTAAGCGCCTGTTTCCAATTTGACAACGGACTGGTGGGTAGTGGTTCCTGGTGCTTCGTAGCCCATGATTCTGCCCGCGAAGACCGCATAGAGATTATCGGTGACAAAGGAATGATTTGCTTCTCTGTCTTTACTTACGAACCTATCGGACTACATACCGAGAAAGGACGGGAAGAAATTTGTATCGGCAACCCGGAACACGTGCAACAACCTCTTATCCAAGCAGTAGTAGATCACTTATTGGGTAAGTCGGTTTGCTCTTGCGACGGCGAAAGCGCAACGTTGACTAACTGGGTAATGGACAAGATCTTAGGTAAGCTATAACCCTAAAAAAAGCAAAAAAAAGTTCCTTCTTTTTCCGGATTCTGCCGGTATTGTTAAAAAATTAATAGGGGCATTCCATTGTATATTGTTAGTTTTTTCTATCTTTGTAGAAAGAAGCAAAGAAAAAATGAAACTAACAATATATTTTTTGTGCCATGACTAAAGAAGCTTTAATGAGAAAAGCGATCGAGCTTTCAAAAGAAAATGTTGAAAATGGTGGAGGTCCTTTCGGTGCTGTGATTGCCACGAAAGACGGAGAAATAGTTGCAACAGGAGTTAATCGTGTCACTGCATCTTGTGATCCTACGGCTCACGCCGAGGTGAGCGCTATACGTGCCGCAGCTGCCAAACTCGGAACATTTGATCTTAGCGGATACGAAATCTATACTTCCTGCGAACCTTGCCCCATGTGCCTGGGTGCTATTTATTGGGCACGCCTGGATAAGATGTACTATGGAAACAACAAGACCGATGCCAAGAACATCGGCTTCGACGACTCTTTTATCTATGACGAACTGCAACTGAAACCTGAAGACAGAAAGCTGCCTTCCGAAATCCTACTACATAATGAAGCCCTTACTGCCTTCAAAGCCTGGGTGGCTAAAGAAGACAGAATAGAATATTAGAAAACCTCTCACTATTATTAACCTATTTAATTACCCTCAAATGAAAAGAAAAAGCCTTTTATTTGTTATGGCATCAGTATGCCTGTTCAGTTGTCAACAGCAAGAAGAACTGCAAGATCCCAGTAAAGGAGTGATCGACTTTTCTACTTCTATTGACCAAAGTATCAACAATGCTCTTACTCGTAACAGCAGTAGTCTGACACTTCCGTTAAAGAGCAACTTCGCTGCCGGAGATGTCATCTCCATGTCCGTTGCCGAGCAGGATTATCATCCGTTTGCCATAGGCATGGATAGCCAGACTTGGAACGAAGCAGGCACCGATTCGGAAACGGTTACTTTCTATGCTCATTATCCTGAATTGACCGACGAAGCTGCTACTACCAGATCATTGAGCAGCCGCTATCGCGAAATCAAGGGTGGCTTAGAATATTTGTTCGGTACAGCCCAAGCCAACAAAGGTTCTAAGAATGTTGCTCTTTCATTCAAGAGAATGACAACGCCCGTCGTTCTGCTTGACGAAAACAACCAGCCGTACGAAGGTAGAGCAATCGTTAAACTGTTCTTGAAAAACAAAGGTGTGCAAGACCTGTTCAGCGGTAAAATCGAAGCTGATCCCAATGCAAAACCGGAATACATTGATATCCGGAAAGTATCTGAAGGTATCTTGACTAACTTGATTCCACAGTTCATCAAAGCCGGCGAGAAAATAGGAACGGTTATCCTGGAGGACGGTAAAGAAGAACCTATTATCGCAGAGGAGGACATTACCATAGAAGCCGGAACTCCTGTTGCGGTAAAAATGTACGCAAGACGCGGAATCATTGACGAACGAACTCCACTATTCAGATAAGACTAAAGAATAAAAAGTGATACTAATAAAAATCCCCGGAACCGCTGTAGACACTCAGCATTCCAGGGATTTTTTACACACAAAAGTTATTATTGAAATTGAAAACTGTCTTTTTTAGGTTAGAAACGCATACCTAAAGTAAGAACCACTTTATGGTTGTTGTTCGTCACTTTCGTTCCAGGTAAATCTAAACTATCAAAAGCATAGAATGTTTCTTTATAAGTATTATACATATATGCCATGTCTACATAGAAACTTTCACCACGATAGCCACAACCCAATGTATAATTATTTGTAGCACCCGGATTAGAGAACTCCGTATCAGTACGCATTGAATTTACAGGAAGATACTTAAAAGCATCTGATTTCAAAGGAGCAGTAATATGATTATATCCTAAACGGAATGCAAATTCCGGTGCTAACTTAAATTCAGCTCCAACACGCAGTGTATGAACTGCCTTCATCATTGCTTTAATGTCTGCAGTCTGTCCCAATTCATATCCGTCCGGATCTTTCATTTTAGCTGAAGTGCGGTCTGAATATTCATACTCAACTCCCAATGCTACAGAAGAACCAATAGTATATCCCATACTTGCATTAAACTTCCACGGAGTAATTAACTTATATTCATATTCTCCTTCAGTATCATTTCCACGAGCATCATAAGGTTTGGTAATATCATTTAAATCTTCACTCAAGTCGAAACGAAGATAAGCAGTATTCCGTTCCTTCAAACTAAAGAAAGTCGGAGTATGTACAGCAGCACCAATGCGGAATGAGGATGACTCAAAAGGACGAAGAATAAAACCAAGTTTAAAATCAACTCCACTACCATCTACCCAAAAGTCATTTCCCAACGTATATCCTCCATGACCATTTCCGTCCTTATCAGTAAAGTCTTCATTATATTCACTAGTTCTGTCATAGTTTACACTATAAAGTCCTAATGTTGCTCCAACATAAAAACGATCATAAAAATTCAGCGCACCATTCAAATCAAAAGAATGGATACCTCCACTTTCTTTCGAACGATAAGACTGGCTCACAGCATCTCCTGCCTGAAAATAGGGTTCATATCCCTCAAAAGGAGGATCTTCTTTATCCTCTTTCTTCGGATCTACTTCTCCATAAACAGGATTCACTAAATGTGCATTATATCCCATGATACCCAACCAAGGCAATTCAGGATTCTGAAAAGCATCATCGCTCCTCAAAGCAGCTTCCTTGAACGGATCAAAGTCTCCGTATGAATCAAAGTTCACCATATTAGCCATCTGAACTGTTTGAGAAGTATTGAATACTCCACTCACCAGCATACTTCTATTGAAGGACTTCATTTTGCGATAATTGAAACCAAAGTTGGCAAATCTCAAAGCAGTTGTATTTCCTATTTTTGTAGAGAATACAAATCCGGCATTATCGAATGAACCATGGAACTTGTCAAGACTCGCTCCATTAGCTTTTGTTCCTGTATTATCAAAGCCAAACGACACCATAACATCATTACTGCGATAAATTCCGATACCAGCAGGATTGGTTCCCATAGTGGTTATATCTCCACCTAAAGCTCCCATGGCACCGCCCATACCTACAAAGCGGGCAGTTCCATTTAAATCACTTCCCATCCATCGATTTGCATCATAGATAGTTGTTTGAGCATTTAGAAATCCTACACTTATCAAAAGAATACAAATCGCTAATATTCTATTACTTTTCATAATCAATCTCTTTTGAAATTATAAACTATCTTCTATAGCTACCACCAGAACTACGTGAAGAACCACCACCGCCGCTACTACGTGAAGAACTGCCACTGCTGCCAGAACTACGAGAATAACTACCGCTACTACCTGATGAATAGCTACTTCCACTACTTCTTGAATAACTACCTGAATTAGAAGAGCGGGATGATGATCTGTCAGGCGTATAACTTCTTGATGGAGAAGTGGAACTTCCACGTGAATAGCTACTACTGCTACGGCTACTATTTGTTCCGGAACTTCGCGTCGAACTATTACTTCTATTATAAGAGGAACCAGAATTGCGTGTACTAGTACCAGAAGTACGTGTACTGCTTGGACGTGTATACGTTTCTGTATTTCTACGAGAGTATGAACTTCCTGAACGAACAGAGCTATTGCTACTGCTACGAGTATAATCGCGAGTACCTACAACTCTGCTATTTGTACCTGTACTACCTGAACGGCGAACACTTTGTCCAACAGAAGAATTAGCTGGTCTGGTAGTTGATGAACCGACACCTCTTCTGTAAGAAGTAGAATTATAATTTCTCGAACCAGAATAATAGGAACGATTATTACCATTAATCACACTACGTCCGGCATAATAAGGTCTTCCACCTCCGCCCCAGCCCCAGCTAGGACCACCATGCCAATGGTGATGATGTCCCCAATATCCGCCGCCATACCAGCCACCCCAGTAGCCGCCGCCCCAATAACCGGGGTAATATCCCCAAGAGTAGTAAGGACGATTCCATCCCCAGCCATAGTTCCATCCCCAGCCGTAAGAGCCATAACGCCAATCCCACCAAAGCGGGTTACTGAACGTCGGGAATGCATAAGCATACATACCATCGGTATATACGTTCCAATCCCATGAGTTCGGACCGTAAACTACATCCCAGTACAACGGACTGCTGATACTGATAGCAAAACGCGGATTGCGGAAACGAATGATACGTTCAGCGTATTCATAGTCGTCTGTTGTACCATTAAATTCGCCCGTCACCCATTCTCCGTCCAAATCCGGATTAGATTTTTCTTTTATATATAAGGTATCATTATCCATTACGAATTCATTTTCACGTGCATCGTAACGGCGGTTATATTCATCCACATCCCGTGTTCTCCCCTTCCGGTCCTGAACAACCACTGTAGTACCCGGTGAAGTATAGATGTTAGTCGTCACCTGTTTCTTCGGTTCCTTCTTAACCGGAGTTTCTTTCTTCTCCTGTTTGTCTTTGGAAGGTACGAAGTAAAGGTCGTCATCAACGCTTTGTGCAAAGATACCTATCGGAAGGCACAAGGCAAATAGCAAGAAATAAACAATCTTTTTCATATCATCTCGGTTTATGTAATTACTTAAACTTATTCACGTTACAAAGATAAGGAAGAGATTTTTCGTCCGGGGGAGATTTTCCCCAAAGGATAATAGGGAAATCCCTATTTCTAACTATCTTTGTAGAAGATACAACGCTCACCGGCATAAAGTTCAGGCAAACTTGACTTTCTATACCCGGATTGCTGTATCTTTGCACATTATTCACCAGCATTAAAAACAACTATGAAGTATTTTGAGTTCACATTCCGCACCCAGCCTTGTACCGAAACCGTCAATGACGTACTGGCTGCCATACTGGGTGAAGTCGGATTTGAAAGTTTTGTTGAGTGTGAAGGCGGACTGACCGCATATATCCAACAGACATTGTGTGATGAAAACGCCATCAAGATTGCCATCACCGAGTTCCCCCTACCCGATACGGATATTACTTATACATATACCGAAGCGGAAGACAAGGACTGGAACGAAGAATGGGAAAAGAATTTCTTCCAACCCATCATTATCGGAAACCGATGTGTGATCCACAGCACTTTCCACCAAGATGTCCCCAAAGCGGAATATGACATCGTCATCAATCCTCAAATGGCCTTCGGAACAGGACACCACGAGACTACCAGCCTCATCATTGAAGAATTGTTGGATAGCGAACTGAAAGATAAATCCCTGCTCGATATGGGCTGCGGAACTTCGATTCTCGCCATCCTCGCACGTATGCGGGGCGCACGTCCCTGTACGGCCATCGACATTGATGAATGGTGCGTACGAAACTCCATCGAAAACATCGAATTGAACCACGTAGACGATATTGCCGTATCAGAAGGAGATGCCTCGTCGCTTGCAGGAAAAGGACCTTTCGACGTTATCATCGCCAACATCAACCGAAATATATTACTAAATGATATGAAGCAATATGTTGCCTGTATGCATACGAATTCCGAACTCTATATGAGTGGATTTTATGTAGACGACATTGCCGCCATCCGCGAAGAAGCGGAGAAGAACGGACTGGCTTTCATCCATTATAAAGAGAAGAATCGTTGGGCAGAAGTGAAATTTATTTATAAAGGATAAGAGCCAACAAATATCTTTAAAAGAGAAAGCTCCCTTATCATTAAGAGATATAAGGAAGCAAGCAAAAATCGCAGTCGATATGCGCTATAAACAAGCGTAAGGCTCCAGATTAATGCAGAAAAAAAATAGTGACGGTATACGCTTGGGATAGTGACGCTATCCATAGCATATACCGTCACTATTTGCATCGGATAGCGTCACTATCTTATAAAGAGAAACAAAGCTGTTACGCGAACTCTTTTTTGACCTGTTGGCACCATGCTTTGATTTTCTTTTCCGCCTGTTCGGACTGATTATCCAAATCGACAACCAACCCGCACCACTGCTCGCCACGTAAAGCCTTGGAACGTTCGAAAGTGTAACCCTCGGAAGAAGTAAAACCGACCAAGGTAGCCTCATCCCCTTCAAAGACTTCTGCCAGCAGACCGATTCCATCTGCAAAATTTTCCGGATAGCGTATCTGATCTCCCAAACCGAAGATAGCAACCTTCTTACCTTTCAATTTCATTGTTCGGAGTTCCGGCAACAGTTCGTCCCAATAAGTAGGAAGTTCCCCGTCAAACCAGGTGGAAGCACCCACAATGAAGCAGTCATAAGCAGCAAAATCATTCTGCCAGGCCTGCTCGATAGGCACTACTTCTATCTTGTCTTCACCAAACTCTTTCTGTATTTTCTCTGCCACCCAACTCGTTCTTTCGGCTTTGGTAGCATAAAACAAACCTATCTTTTTCATAATTCCTATCTTTTAATATTCCAATAATTTCCGTGCAGCTTCGTATATCTTAGCTTCGTCCGGCAAAATTTCTTTTTCCAGTATCGGATTGAAACCGACGGGAGTAAACGTAGAACCGACACGCTGCACCGGTCCGTCGAGATAACGGAACATTTCCTCACCAATCATTGCTGCAAGCTCCGCACCGAAACCGGAGAATACTTTATCTTCATGTACAACCAATGCTTTGCTGGTCTTCTTAACCGATTCAAATATTGCCTCTTTATCCAGCGGAATCAGAGAACGAATATCGATCACTTCTACTTTCCAACCACCCTCTTTCTCCAATCGTTCGGCAGCATGCAGACAGAAATGGGTCGTATTTCCGTATGTGATAATACTCAAATCCGTACCCTCACGGCGGATACGTGCTTTTCCGAAAGGTACTTCAAAGTCTTCCGGCACCACAGTGGCGGCTTCTACCGAATTATACAATGCTTTCGGTTCAAGAAACAAAGTAAATCCCTTAGAGCGCATACTAGTACGTAACAATCCGGCTGCATCATCGGCAAAAGAAGGGCAGACAATTCGTGCTCCCGGCAATGTAGTCAAAGCTCCTTCTATATTTTGAGAGTGATACAGCCCTCCACCGATATAACCTCCGGAAGCCAACCGCAGCGTTATATTCGGGGCAAACTTACCATTGCTGCGCCAATACTCATGCGTACATTCTACATATTGTTCTACGGCAGGCCAGAAGTAATCAGCAAACTCCGCTCCCTCTATCACGACATGGATTTTAGGATCAAAGCGGCTCATTCCATTGGCAGTGCCTACAATATAATCTTCGGCAATCGGCGCACTGAACACACGGGCTTCGCCGAATTCCTGCTGCATCCCTTTGGTGACATTAAACACACCGCCTTTCTCTCTGTTTGCTACGTCCTGTCCCCAGATAAACGTATCGGGATTGTAGCGGAACTCGGCTTTCAATGTTTCGTTAATGGCATTTACCAGGAAGGTCTTTTCCCCCTCTGCTTCATGAGTACCTGCTTTGTACTTTTGCGGTTGATAAGGTTCGGGCATCACAAAATCGTAGATACTCTTAGGATCAGGATCGGGAGCAGCCAACGCTTTTCGGTTGGCAGCCGACAGTTCTTTCTTTGCGTTAGCTTCGATCTGTTGCAACTCTTCCTCCGTCAAGCGTTTATAACGCAACAGCATCCGGCGGAATTTCATCAGCGGATCGGCATCTTTTACGTATTCCAGTTCGTTCTCATCCCGGTACAGGGTATGTTTATCCGAGTTGGAATGGGAACCGATACGAACACAGTTGGCCTGCACAATCACCGGGTTACGGGTTTCCCTTGCATATTCGTGAGCTTCGGTCATGGCATTCATCGAGTCGAACACATCTTTTCCATTGCAATAGATGATCTTCAGGTTCTTGAAACCGGAGAAGTTTTCCGCAACTTTGCGGTTGGCTGTCTGTTCCGATTTAGGGACAGAGATACCATATCCGTTGTCCTGTATCACAAAAATGACAGGAAGACGTTCAAGGCTGGCGCCATTGATAGCCTCATATACAAATCCTTCGGAAGTGGCAGATTCTCCGTGAGAAGTGATGGCGACTCCTTTATGTCCATAATATACCATTGCCCGTGCCACACCTGCCGCATGAAGGTCGTGTGTACCCGTTGCAGAAGAAATGTTTTCGATGTGCCATTCCGGTTTGGCGAAATGGTTCGACATGTGACGTCCGCCGCTACCCGGGTCTGTCGCTTTCGAGATACCATTCAGGATGATTTCTTCCGGAGTCATTCCGGCAGAAAGTACAGTCAGCATATCGCGGTAGTAAGGAAACAGAAAGTCTTCGCCCAAAGTGAATACCTGACCGATGGCAAGCTGAATACCATCATGCCCCGCGTAAGGAGCATGATAAGACCAACCCAAAGATTGCAGCAGGTATGACGGTGCTTTTTCATCCAAAGCACGCCCCAATGTCATCAGATGATACCACTTTTTCAGGGTTTCTACATCTGTTGTTTTTATATCATATTTCTTTTTCATAGTGAATGAAGTTCTTAATGAGTGAAACAATCAGTTATCAGCCTTGCCAGTTTTCGAGGTAGTCGGCTATAAAGTGGAGGAAGTTACCTCCCAACATTCCGTCTACTACCCGATGGTCGTAAGACAAAGACAGATACATTTTATGGCGGATGGCAATCGTATCACCTTCCGGTGTTTCTATCACAGCAGGTTTCTTCTCAATATACCCTACTCCCAAAATAGCAACCTGCGGCTGATTAATAATCGGTGTACCGAACAGGCTCTTGAACGTTCCGAAATTGGTAATGGTAAATGTACCGCCATCAATATCTTCCGGCATTAATTTATTATCCCTTGCTTTCAGGGCTAAAGAGTCAATGGCAACTGCCAGACCATTCAGATTCAAACGATCGGCGTCATGCACCACAGGCACAATCAGATTTCCATCATTCAGAGAGACGGCAATACCTACATTGATATGTTTCTTAAAGAGGATATTATATCCGTCTACTGACACATTCACTTGAGGATAGGCTGCCAATGCTTTCGCTACGGCCTCGGTTATCACAGGCATATAAGTCAACTTCACTCCTTCGCGACGGAAGAAAGCATCTTTGTTCTTTTCACGCCAACGCACCAGTTTGGTGACGTCTACTTCTACCACATTGGTTACATGAGGAGATACTTTCTTAGACATAACCATGTGATCGGCAATAATCCGGCGGACACGATCCATCTCTTTCACTTCAACTCCAGGCATGGCAACAGGAGCAGACGATTTGGATGAAGTAGCAGCCGACTGTGCAGCAGGGACAGATGCAGCCGGAGACGTTTTCGGAGTTATCGGTTCGGGAGCAACAGCCACCGATGGTTTGCTTGCAGCCGGAGCAGCAACGGCAGAGGCTGGCTTCTGTTCAGCCATATCTCCTCTTTTCTTCTTTTCAATATAGTCTTTTATATCTTTCTTACTCAATCGCCCTTCATAACCCGTACCTTGTATAGCATCCAACTCTTCTTTCGGAATCTTAGCCTCCCGCGCCAACTGAATCACAACAGGAGAATACCAACGTTCTTCCTCAACAGCAACGGGTTTGGATGTATCAACGGGGTTTGATGCAGTATTCACTGATTGGTTCTTAGCAGTGTCCGTTGATGATTGTGATGTTCCGGAAACATCAGCGGCAACCTGACTGGCATCAGCTCCTTCGTTTGTGGCACCTTCGCTTGCCGGCTCCGTACCGGATGATTCTTCGCCATCCAAATCAATAATGGCGACAACTGTTCCTACAGCTACCGTGTCACCTTCCTTATATAAAATCTCCACCACTTTTCCCGCTACAGGAGAAGGGATTTCTGCACTTACTTTAGCCGTATTCACTTCAAAAAGCACATCGTCTTCCTGAATCATGTCACCCACCTTTACAGACCAAGAGACAATAGTCCCTTCGGTTATACTCTCGCCCAACTTAGGCATTTTTATTTCGAATTTTGACATAGACAGTAAATTTATTATTCAACCTTAGATATATTACAACAATGGGCTGAAATAGAAAGTTTTAAGTTAAGTAAATTTTAACCGGATGCCAATCGGCACAGCCAAGCATCAACGGCTATATATCCACTCTTTCTGAATATATTTCTCTTCCCGGAGCTGATTGACAGCTTCTATCTCCTCCCTGGTGAAAGCACTGACGGATTGCGACTTACTGAAATACTGAAAAGCCTTTTCTTTAAAATCAGTGACAGTCCCCGCCGACAAATGCCTGCGAATATTAGTAACCTCACTCCGAACGGAAGGAACAGCGTATACAGACGATAACGTTTCATCATCGACCATCGGTTCCGGATTCAATGCTTGATGCAACGCTGTAAGGTCCGTATCATACAATAGCGTGCAATGATACAATACCCGATCCTTGTACAGGCATTGCGCACTTCCTGATATTTTCAATCCATTCAGATAAATCCCCAATCGTTCGCCTCCTGTTGCCATCAGTCCCATAGAGTTCAGGAAATCCAACGTCCGCTGCAAATACGTGACAAACTCTGGCAAGCGGGGAGTCGTTTCTATAAAAGTCAGATTAACATTGCCCAAATCATGGTACACTGCTCCCCCACCGGAAAAACGACGGGCAATATGTACCTGCTCCCGTTCCGCCCATTCCTGATCGACTTCCGACCGTAACCGCTGATGCTTCCCTATTACCACAGAAGGAGTGTCCTGCCAAAGCATGAAAATGTCTTCATTTCCCTGCTTCAACAGATATTCTTCTGCAGCCAAGTGAAAGTAAATTTCAGTAAACGGACTATAGATACATCGAATCATAGGTCAGACAGAATAAGAGTTAAAACATAATCTCGTGATAAATCTCTCCGACCGTAGGATGCGGGAATACAGTCTTCTGAAATTCTTCCACCGTATAGCCTCTCTGAATAGCAATACCTGCGATCACTATGAGTTCCGACGCCGGATTTCCCAATATGTGGCAACCGATGATCTTCCCTTCTTCATCCTGAATCAACTTACAAAGGCCGTTTCCCTGTTCATTCTCGGCTACGAACCGGCCGGAATAAGCCATCGGTAATTTGGATACACGGTAAGAAAGTCCTGATTTTATCAATTCTTCTTCTGTCTTTCCCACTCCTGCCACTTCGGGATTGGTATAAACAACTCCCGGAACACAATCGTAATTTATCCGGTCTTCCACTCCCAAGATATGATTAATAGCGACTTCCGCTTCACGAATAGCGGTATGTGCCAATAAAGAATAACCTGTAATATCCCCACAAGCATATACGCGGGGATGCGAAGTCAACAGATGTTCATCCACTTTGACCCCGTTCCGATGCAATTCTATATTCAGCTTGTCCAGTCCCACTCTGGATAAATTTGCCTTACGGCCTACACTAAGCAAGATTTTCTCCGCTTCAATAGTGGAAACTTTTCCTTCTTTTTCTATCACGACTCCATGAGCGTTCACTTCCACTACTTTCGTATTCAAATAGAAAGTGACTCCCCGTTTGGCATATTCGGCGCGAAGCATACCGCTCGTTTCCTTATCCATCGCTCCCAAAATCTCCGGCATCATTTCTACCACATGCACCTTTACTCCCATACTGTTGAAGAAAGAAGCAAATTCCATCCCGATCACTCCACCGCCAATAATAACAAGCGTCTTGGGAAGTTCTTTTATCTCCAACGCCTCCTTGGAAGTCCAATAACTGACTCCCGACAATCCCGGTATGGGAGGAATCACTGTATCGGAACCGGTACATACCAGCAAGTATTTCACGGAATAGGTTTCTCCATCACAGGTGATGCGGATCATCCCCTCGTTCTCTCCTTCTATAAAAGCTTCTTTCTCCACGATCGTCACTCCGTAAGAATTCACAGTCATCTTCACGCCACCCGTCAACATTTTCACTGTTTTGTCTTTGCGGTTCATAATCTTGGATAAATCGAACGAAGGAGATTCGGCAGAAACGCCATATTTGGAAGCACTCTTGATGCTATCCAGTATTTTAGCAGAATATAACAAAGTTTTAGTAGGAATACACCCCTCATTGAGACACACTCCACCCATTGCCTTTTTCTCAAAAAGAACGGCTTTTAATCCGTTGGCCCCTGCCCGTTCGGCAGCTGTGTACCCGGCAGGACCACCACCAATAATAGCTATATCAAAGTTCATAATCGTATCTTTTTTAGTAATAATACGATTATAACAAATGAGAGAAGAGATAAGTTGTTGGGAAAAGAAATACCTGTTACTTAATTGTCAGCTTTTTAAGTTCCTCTAACGAGCCATTGAACACGTTCAGGTCTACGTCTTCTTTGATGCCGGGAACACTTCCCACATCAGTATGTTGCCAAAAGTCCCATTTCCCCTGATACTTTACAGAGTCAACATAATAATGGGCAATCCAGTAAGGGTATGTATTGAAGATAGAATCGTCCAGATAACGGGTTTTAAATTTATAAGAAGTATAAAGAATAGGTTTCACTCCATAATGAGATTCCACCCGGTCCAGCCAGCGTTTAATGCCTTGCTGCAATTCCTTTTTTTCCTTCCGCCCGGTCACTTCCACATCAAGTACGGGAGGTAAATCACCCGTGTCCAGTTTCACCGTACGAATAAAGAAGTCCGCCTGTTTCAAAGCATCCGTACCAGGAATATAAAAATGATAAGCACCACGGATAAATCCATGGTTACGGGCATTGGCGAAGTTCGCCTCAAAGGTAGTATCGTTATGGTCTCCTCCTTCTGTAGCTTTCATAAAAACGAAATGCAAAGGAGTAGCCGTCTCTTTATTCTGCAACAGTCTTTTCCAATCAATCTTTCCCTGATAATGAGAAATGTCAATACCATGAATATCATATCCGTCAGGGATACAAACTCCGTATTCCTTTAAACCATGACAAGGTTTCCATCGATAAGCATAAGGACGGATAAAGAAATAGTAGAATACAACGGAAAAACAACCGATAATCACCACTGCCAAAATGTTACGAATCCAGACAGGCATCACAGTTCGATGCTTCATCTGTTCCTTTTTTGAGGTACGGGAAGTTTTGGAAGAAGAGGTCGTTCCCTTTTTCTTGGTAGTGGAAACAGTTCTTTTCTTCTGTACGGCAGACATCGGGTTGTTGCGTTGCGGCATTTACTTTAAACGATCAATGTTTTTAGAGATAGGCACGGATTACGCGAATTAACACGGTTTTTTAGTTATTTCTTATAAACCGTGTATTCCGTGTAGTCCGTGCCTGAAAGAATCTTTCATTGCAGCTGTTATTGCAACTGTTACATCAACAACTGCTCTGAAGGAAGTGTATTTATTTAGCTTGTTCCAGCTGCAAAGTCTTAGTTGCCTGGTCGCAAACTTCTGTAGGACCGAAGTACTGGATTGGACCCGGATATACATAATCCGTTTCGATAGCCCAACGATCACGTTGCGCAGCAAATGCCTTGAAAGGAGCACCATCCAATTTCACCAATGCTTTCTGGATAACCGGTTTCATTTCACCGTGGCGACGTTCCATATTCATCATCATAGTGATAGGCACACCACCAGCAATCCATTCGGCAGCAGGAGCTGTTGTGTTACGTACAGAAGACATATAACCAGTCTTACCGTTAGCAATCAACATAGAAGCTGTGTAACCCAAAGAGTAGCAATAGTCAGCGTCAAAGTTTGATGGAGCAGCACAACGTCCTTCATAACCGAAGAAGTGGTGTTGAGCAGCAAATTTACCAACATACTTGCCTGCTTCTTTCCATGAAGCCAATTTGGTAGCTACCATTTCAGACAACAGCTTTTCTGTTTCGATCAGTGATACCTGAACGTTTCCGTGCGGGTCACGATCCAAAGTCAGCTGGCGGGCAACGCCTTCCGGCAGACTTGCATAGATAGCAGAGTTTTCCGGAGAAAGTTTGCGGATGATATAATCACGTTGGTGAGATTTCTTGATCTGACCGAATTCTTCAGCATTAGCAGCCAGGAAGTCGTTCAATTCAGCAATCAGGCGTTTCATGGCAGGAATAAATTCTACCAATCCTTCTGGAATCAATACAGTACCGAAGTTGTTTCCCTGTGCAGCACGGTCAGCTACCACTTTAGCGATGTAAGTCACTACATCGTCCAAAGACATATCTTTAGCTTCTACTTCTTCAGAAACGATACACACGTTAGGCTGTACCTGCAAAGCACATTCCAGTGCGATGTGAGAAGCCGAACGACCCATCAATTTGATGAAGTGCCAGTATTTACGTGCAGAGTTACAGTCACGTTGGATGTTACCGATTACTTCTGCATAAGTCTTACATGCTGTATCGAAACCGAAAGAAGTTTCAATCATATCGTTCTTCAAGTCACCGTCGATTGTTTTCGGGCAACCGATTACCTGTACACCGTAGTTCTTAGCTGCATAGTATTCAGCCAATACACAAGCATTTGTGTTAGAGTCGTCACCACCGATGATAACCAATGCTTTGATGCCAAGTTCTTTGATGATTTCATATCCCTTTTCGAACTGGCTTTCTGCTTCCAGCTTCGTACGTCCGGAACCGATGATATCGAAACCACCTGTGTTACGGTATTCGTCGATAATATCAGCAGTCAGTTCCATATAGTTGTGATCTACCAGACCACCAGGACCCAGGATAAAACCATATAATTTGTTTTCCGGGTTCAATTTCTTGATACCGTCGAACAAACCGGAGATTACATTGTGTCCGCCCGGAGCCTGACCACCGGAAAGAATTACACCTACGTTCATAGCGGGAAGAGCAACAGCTTCACCAGCTTCGAATGTAATCAACGGCATTCCATACGTGTTCGGGAATAATGCTTTGATAGCTTCCTGATCGGCTACAGATTGAGTAGCAGCACCTGCTACAGCCTTAACAGCTCCTGATGCCAATGCTTTCGGAAGTTTGGGCTGGTAAGCAGCCCTTGCGATTTGCAATGCACTTTTAGTCATTTTCTTTAATTTTTTATTTAAAGGTGTTAGTAAGTTTCTTGTCAAACTTGAAAAGCGTTGCAAATTTCGCACTTTTTTCCGAATTATGAAAATTCTTCTGTTGTTGTTTTTAAGACAAAAGGAAGAAGAAAGAAAAATTAAGGCTACCTCCCGGTGCGGGAGATAGCCTTTACGTTTTCTTCAATGAGTGAATCGATATGATAATTCTAGGGATTTTGTTCCCAGCCTCCACCAAGAGCCTTATAGAGTTGAACTACCGCAATCAACTCATCACGGATAGCATTACTCAACCCAATCTGTGCATCAAAATATCCACGTTGGGCATCCAATACATCCAGATAATTAATGACTCCATTGATGTATTGCAGTTGTGCCAGGTCCATATAGCTCTTGGCCGAACGTTCCAAATTGGCACGAAGTTCATACACTTCCTTGATCTTGTTGAAATTGACAATTGCATTACGTGTTTCCTTGAAAGCTTCCAGTACGGCTTTTTCATAACTATGTACTTCAGCCTCATAAGCTGCCTTTTTTGCTTTCAATGCCGCACGGTTCTTTCCCCAGCCAAAGATCGGAGTCAGCAAAGCTCCTTCCATCACTGCATAAGGAGATTTCAAAAGTTCCGACAAAGAAGTACTTTCACTACCGAAACCACCTGTCAGGGCAAGACGCGGGAACATATTTGTATAAGCCACTCCCACTTTCGCATTGGCAGCAATCAATTTCTGCTCTGCCTGACGAATGTCGGGACGACGTTCCAATAATGTAGACGGCAATCCAACAGGAAGTGTTTCCGGAGAGTTGAATTCCTGAAGCAAACGGGAACGGGCTATCTTATTAGGATATTCACCCGCAAGATAGGCAATATCGTTTTCTTTCAGGGAGATTTTACGTTCGAGGTCAGGAACCAAAGTTGCCGTACGCGCCAACTCCACCTGCGCCTGCCGATAGGAAGTCTCGGAAGTCAATCCGCCGGCAAACCGGATACGCGCCAAACGTACTCCTTCTTCACGGGCTTTCAATGTTTGCTTTACAATGTCCAGTTCTGTATCTAAAGCAACCAATTCATAGTAAGCCTGTGCCACTTCAGCAACAATCGTCATCCGTAATGCGCGTTGCGCCTCGATAGATTGCAGATACTCGGCAATACTAGCCGAACGTGCCCAACGCAGATTTCCCCAAAGATCAAGTTCCCATGAAACGAGAAATTGTGCTTCAAAGGTCTCTGATCTCTTGAAAGCATCTCCTCCATGATTTTCGAGTTCACGTTCTGCCGTTACTTTTCCTTTGATATCCGGAAGTAACGCAGCGGTGGAAATACGTTTCTGTGCTGCCATTTCTTTCACACGGGCAGCGGCAATCAACATATCCTTGTTGTGATCCAGTGCACGTTCTATCAGGCTTCTCAAGGTAGCATCCGTATAAATATCCCTCCAGTCCTGATCGCCGAAACTGATCGAGTCTTGCGCTCTTTCCAAGCTGTCGGGCAAATGAAGATCAGGGCGGACATAGCTTTTCCCTACCTTGCAGGAAGTCAAGACCCCGGCAAGTAACAGGATAGCAATATATAGTTTCTTTCGTTTCATTATTTCTTATGTTTTAAAATTTTCGACTTTGTTTTATACACCATCACAAAGAAGAACGGCACAAGAATGATACCGAATACAATGGCAAATATCATTCCGAAAAATACACCTGTACCGATTGCCTGCCGGCTTGCCGACCCCGGACCGCTTGCCAATACCATCGGAAGCATACCGAGTACGAATGCGAGAGAAGTCATCAGAATCGGACGGAAACGCAATTTAGCTGCGTAGATAGCCGATTGCACCAAGTCTTCACCTTTATCAACTTGTACTTTTGCAAACTCTACAATCAAAATCGCATTCTTGGCAGCAAGTCCCACCAGCATTACCAGACCAATCTGGAAATAGACATCGTTCTCCAATCCGCAAACCCAGACTCCTAAATAGGCTCCCAAAGCGGCAACAGGTAAAGAGAGCAACACGGCAATAGGCACTGTCCAACTTTCGTATTGAGCAGCAAGGAAAAGGAAAACGAACAGGAATACCAATGCCATCACCATACCTGTCTGACCTCCCGCCTGCTTCTCCTGATAAGAAAGACCACTCCATTCAAGACCGATATTATCGGGAAGATGGTCACGGGCAATCTGCTCCATGATCTCCATTGCCTGTCCGGAACTATATCCTTGTGCAGCTGCTCCACGGATAACGGCCGTAGTAAACATATTAAAACGTTTAATACTTCCCGGTCCTGTGGTATAGGAGGCATTTCCTAAAGAAGTCAATGGTACCATCGCTCCATTGGAGGCTTTCACGAAGAACAGATTGATGTTGTCTTTGTGTTCCCGGTAAGGAGCTTCCGCCTGAATGTAAACCTTATAAATACGGTTGAACATATTAAAGTCGTTCACATACACCGAACCGGTATAAGCCTTCATGGTAGAGAACACATCAGCCAGTGGCACACCCAGCATCTTTACTTTGTCACGGTCTACATCGAAATAGAGTTGTGGTATTTCCGACTGCAAAGAAGATGACAGACCAGCCAGTTCTTTGCGCTTGGATGCGTAGTACATTAATGTATCTGCCGCGTCTACCAAATTATCGAAAGTGGCTTCTCCACGGGCTTCCAATTGCATTTCAAAACCTCCCGAGCTACCCAGTCCCGGAATAACCGGAGGAGTGGACAGATAGACTTTACATTCTGGATATTCCCTCAAATGTTTTTCCACCGTATCCATAATCTTTTCAATAGTAGTGCTCTTCCGCTCTTCCCAAGGTTTCAGGATCACCGTCAGTTCAGCACGTCCCTGGTTACTTCCAACACGCGGACTACTTCCCGTTACGTTCTGTATATATTCAATATATGGATTCTTTTCCAAATAAGCAATGGCACGCTCTGTTACGATACGGGTACGTTCCAAAGTAGCTCCCTCCGGCAGTTCCAATTCAATCTTGAAATATCCCTGGTCTTCCACAGGCAAAAAACTGGTCGGAATAATACGGTGAATCAGCATAATAGCGATCAATACCATACCAAAAGCACTCAAAACCCGGCGAGGATGCTTGATGGTGCGAGTTACGGCAGCCACATATTTATTGCTACCGATGCCCAGCCATTCATTAATCTTCCGGAAAACGATATTCTTTTTCTTTCCGTTATCCGGCTTCAGAATCAATGAACACATCACCGGGCTCAATGTCAGAGCCACTACCGTAGAAATAAGTACGGACACCACAATCGTCACCGTAAACTGGCGATACAACTGCCCTGTAATCCCACTTAAAAAACTAACCGGAACGAACACTGCCGCCAATACCAGTGATGTGGCAATCAAAGCACTAGCAAGTCCGTTCATCGCTTTCTTCGTTGCTTCGTATGGGCTTAGATGTTCCGTTTCCATGATATGTTCTACGCCTTCCACCACCACAATCGCATCATCCACAACAATACCGATGGCAAGAATCAATCCGAGTAATGTCAGTATATTCAGCGAGAAACCGAAAATCAACATGAATCCGAAAGTACCGATCAATGAAATAGGCACCGCTACTACCGGAATCAACGTTGCACGCCAGCTCTGCAAGGATAGATAAACCACCAATACAACTAATACCAACGCTTCAAACAACGTCTTATATACTTCATGAATAGATTCGGAAATATAAGTCGTCATATCGAACGGAATCTCATAGCTCAATCCTTCCGGAAAATTCTTGCTAATCTCATCCATAGCCTCTTTTACCCTCTCGGCTACTTCCATCGCATTTGCTCCCGGCAACATATAAATACCAAGCACAGCGGCATTCTCGCCGTTGATACCACTTTCTGTGTTATAAGAAGAGGCCTCCAACGATACACGCGCCACATCTTTCAATCGAATAATGGACCCGTTGGCATTGGCACGCACTACAATATCTTCAAACTGCCCTACGGTAGACAAACGTCCTTGAGTCGTAATAGGAATGGTAATATCCAGTCCCTGTACCGGCTGTTGCCCCAATACACCGGCTGCCGATTCACGGTTCTGATCCTTCAATGCATTCTGTAAATCCTGCACGGTCAGTCCAAAGTTTGCCAACTTATCGGGTTGCGCCCATATCTGCATCGCATAATAGCGGCTACCGATATTAGATACACGTCCAACCCCAGGAATACGACGAATTACATCGAGCACATTGATAGTAGCAAAGTTACTCAAATAAATTTCGTCGAACTTCGGATCAGTAGAAGTCAAACAAAGCGTCATCAACTGACTGGGAGCCTGTTTTTCTACCGAAATACCATTCTGAATGACTTCCGCCGGCAGACGGGATTCCGCCAGTTTCACACGGTTCTGAATCTCAACGGCTGCCAAATCCGGATCGGCAGATACGTCAAAAGTGACCGTTGCCGAAAAACCTCCGGAGTTAGAACTGTTTGATTCCATATAAAGCATACCCGGCGTACCATTGATTTCCTGCTCAATCGGAGTGGCTACCGCCTGCGACACGGTAAGTGCGCTGGCACCCGGATAGGATGCGCTGATCTTCACCACCGGAGGGGTAATCTGCGGATATTGATCCACCGGAAGCATCGTCAGGCCAATAATGCCGACAATCACAATCACGATGGAGATTACAGCCGAGAAGACCGGCCTATCTATAAAAAAAGTAACTTTCATCGTTTATTCTCCTTTCGCGTTATCCTTCGTTCCGGTAGTGTTTTCTTCTACTCCGGTCACTTCATTTTTTGTCGTAGTTATACTGTCCCCAGCTTCGGCTTCCGGATCACTGACCCGTACTTTCATGCCCGGAGTCAACTTATGGAACCCTTCTACAACCACCATTTCTCCTTCTGCCAGTCCTCTTTCTACCACCACATTATTCCCGACTTCCGGTCCTAATTCGATAAAACGTTTCTCTACCGCATTATCTTTGCGCATGGTATAAATATATGCCCCGCCCTTTTCGATGGTAACGGCTTTCATCGGAACAACAAGTGCACCTTCACGAACATCCAGCAACAACTTCACCTTTGTAAATTGTCCCGGCAACAATACTTGTTTCGGATTCGGCATTTCTGCACGTACAGAGAAAGTTCCGGTTTGAGGATCGACTTGCGGTTCGGCAAAATCCACATATCCTTTAAATGGATAGACGGTATTATCTGCCAATGTAATGGTAATATTCGGCTGCCAGGAACGGGTAGAATCCTGCTGTCCCAGATTAATATTTCTTTCTTTACTCTTCAGATAATCGAGTGCTGTCATACTGAAATCCACCAATACTGTATCACTCTTCACAATGGTAGCAAGCAATGATTTTCCTCCGGGACCGACTAACGTACCCAAGTCCACATTTCTTTCACTAATGTGTCCCGATAAGGGCGAACGAACAATGGTATAACCCAATTCCAGTTCAGCCTGTGCCAAATCCGCCTCGCTCATGGCTACCGTTGCCTCGGCACTTTCATAAGCGGCTTCCGCATTATCCAAGTCCAACTGGCTTGCAGCGTTCTGTTCAAACAACGGACGGATACGTTTTAAATCACGTTCCGCTTTCAAAGCCTGCGCTTCGTCTTTTTTCAATTGCGCTCTGGCTTTATCTGCTTTGGCACGATACTGGTCCTGGTTGATTACAAACAAAACCTGATTCTTATTGACATATGTACCTTCGGCAAAAAGCATATTTTCCAGATAACCTTCCACACGGGCACGTACTTCGACGAACTGTTGGGCACGAATACGCCCCACATATTCTCCGTATATCTCTACGTCGTCTTTTACTACCGGTTCAACAATGACTGTCGGCATTTCCGGCGCAGCCTTCTGAGGTCGGGTCAGTATCCAGTACACACCCAACACAACTACCATACATATAATAGCAGCAATGGTTCTCTTTCTCCTCAGTTTCAACTCATGTTTCGAAAAGAATAATCTCATATCGAATCTTATTATTTAATTTAACTTATGTTTGTTCTATACTCTATTATGCAATTCATATACCAAAAATGCGCTACACACATTATTCGCTTACAATCAAAGCATTACATTTTTTCCTCTTTTTGTGGAAAGTGTGGAAATCCACCGTATTGTGTAGAAATTATCCACATTTCCGACTTTTGGAACATTTTTTTTAGTTCCCATTTCAACAACTAAACAAATTATGCTCTACATTTGTATTATATTAAACATCAACACTAGACCACATCCTAATGAAAAAACAAATCTTTTCAACATTAGTTTTATCAATTGGCATCTTATTGCCTTTTTCTTTGCATTCTCAAGAGCAAAGGAAAAAGGTAGGTGTCGTTCTAAGCGGCGGCGGTGCCAAAGGAATGGCACACATCAAAGCACTGAAAGTAATTGAGGAAGCCGGAATTCCTATTGACTATATAGCCGGCACCAGTATGGGAGCTATCGTAGGTGGTCTGTATGCCATCGGTTATACTACGGAACAATTGGACAGCATGGTACGAAAACAAGATTGGACATTCCTGTTGAGCGACCGTATCAAACGAAGTGCCATGTCATTGACTGATCGTGAGCGGTCTGAAAAATATACAGTCTCTATCCCTTTCACCAAAACTCCCAAGGATGCTGCTGCCGGAGGACTCATGAAAGGGCAAAATCTGGCTAACCTATTTTCAGATCTCACTGTGGGGTATCATGACTCCATCAACTTTAATAAACTTCCCATTCCTTTTGCTTGTGTAGCGGCCAATGTTGTCAATGGAGAGCAAATTGTATTCCATGACGGAATACTCTCAACCGCTATGCGTGCCAGCATGGCTATTCCGGGTGTATTTACTCCGGTACGGCAAGACAGCATGGTATTAGTGGACGGCGGCATTGTAAACAACTATCCGGCAGATGTTGTGAAAGCCATGGGAGCCGATATTATTATCGGAGTAGACGTGCAGAATGCTTTGAAGAAGGCTGACAAGCTCAACAGCGTCCCCGATATTCTGGGACAGATTGTAGACATCACCTGCCAGTCTAACCATGAAAAAAATGTAGACCTCACAGACACTTATATCCGTGTCAATGTGGAGGGATATTCATCCGCCAGTTTTACCCCGGCTGCCATCGACACTCTGATGCGAAGAGGCGAAGAAGCGGCTAAAGAACAATGGAATTCGTTGCTTGCCTTGAAAAAGAAGATAGGAATAGCCGAAGATTATACTCCGAAGCAACATGGCCCTTATTCTTCTCTTTCCAATGCACGCACGGTTTATGTGACGGACATCTCATTTTCCGGTGTAGAGGTGGATGATAAAAAATGGCTGATGAAGAAATGTAATCTGAAAGAAAACAGTGACATTACCACTCAACAAATAGAACAGGCCTTGTATCAATTACGTGGTAGTCAATCCTATTCCAGTGCCAGCTATACGTTGAAAGAGACTCCTGAAGGTTATCACCTCAACTTCCTGTTGCAGGAAAAATATGAAAGAAGAATCAATCTGGGCATCCGTTTTGATTCGGAAGAAATCGCGTCTTTGCTGGTGAATGCAACGGCAGACCTCAAAACTCATATTCCTTCCCGCCTGGCTCTTACCGGTCGATTGGGTAAACGATATGCTGCCCGCATAGACTATACGCTGGAACCCATGCAGCAACGTAATTTCAACTTCTCGTATATGTTCCAATACAACGATATCAACATTTACGAGGAAGGTGAGCGTGCCTATAATACAACGTATAAATATCATCTGGCAGAATTCGGTTTCTCCGATGTATGGTACAAGAATTTCCGCTTCGGACTCGGTCTGCGTTTTGAATATTACAAGTATAAAGATTTCCTGTTCAAGAAACCTGAAATCTCCGATCTGAAAGTGGAATCGGAACATTTTCTAAGTTATTTTGCCCAAGTGCAATATAATACTTATGATAAAGGACGCTTCCCTTCTAAAGGAAGTGACTTCAGAGCCGCCTATTCGCTTTATACGGATAACATGGCACAATACAACGACCATGCTCCATTTTCAGCATTGAATGCTTCGTGGGCAAGTGTCATCCCTGTGACCCGCCGTTTCTCCGTCATTCCTTCCATTTATGGACGTATCCTGATCGGAAGAGATTTTCCTTATCCGCTGCAAAATGCCATTGGCGGTGACGTACCCGGTTTCTATATTCCACAGCAATTACCGTTTGCCGGGGTCACCAATCTGGAATTGATGGATAACACCATAATGATCGCGTCTATTAAATTCAGACAACGTATGGGAGCCATTCATTATCTCACACTGACGGGTAACTACGGGCTAACGGATAGTAATTTCTTCGATATATTGAAAGGCAAGCAATTATTCGGTGTTAGTGCAGGTTATGGAATGGACAGCATCTTCGGACCATTGGAAATATCGTTGGGATATTCCAATCAGACGGACAAAGGAAGTTGTTTTGTGAATTTAGGGTATTACTTCTAGTCAAATCTAGTCAAAAAGAATATAATAACACTCCAAGGAAGACAGATTTTAGCAATACTACTTCGCGTAATACAATATTTTCAAAAAGCAAAAGAGGAGACCGCTTCACAGTGATCTCCTCCCTCTATACTCTATATGAATATGCCCCAAAGGGTTTATTAAAAAAGGAACATATTCAAAAGGGTTTTATTAAAAATATTACATATCGATTCAATGAATCGTTTCAAATCATATCAACGATCTTCACAGACAGTTGATATTCAGGGAAATGTGCATCAAAATAAAATCTGATGCGTGGCCCCGATTAGGTAAAGATGTACCTCTGTACTTTTTCCTAATCGGCTAAGGCAGGGATTCAATGCTACAAACGAATCCAAGCCCCTTACTATAAAACATCTTAAATACTACCACCCTTACCGCCGCTATGTGTCGGATTATAAGTAACCGTCTTATATTGATGATCCGTTCCGGTATAACGAGTTGCTGTAATCGAAACCGTCTTGTTTTGACCATTAAACTTTACATTAGCCGTCAACGTGGTAGTACGAGCTTTTGCATAGCAAGTATAACTCATAGTGGTGTATCCGTTTACATTTACAGTGTTATAAACACGTTCAGTTTCCGTAATGCCAGATACCGATCCCATTAATGAGAACATACGAGTTTTCATGAAAGCAACCATTGCATTCACCGTTTTTGTATCGCTCTCACTAGTAGTAGCTCCTAATTGCGATTTAACTTCAGCAACAAGACCAGCATCATTCTTATCATAGTCCCAACCAGACTTTTCCTTATATTTCAGTTCAATACCAGTCACTGCTTTAGCATTCTCGCTATTATCACGACTAGCTTGTCCTAGAATATTAGTTGTCACAGTTTCATTACTAATCTTGCTGTATACTTTATTTTCTATTGCATAAGCAGAGAAGTGATCGACTTGGGCTGTATATGCAGTGACAGCTCCATTTTCTGTAGTAGAAGATATATTTTTAATTACATTTCCATCATTATCTTTTGCATCTCCCCATTCTCCTGTATCTGGATTCTGATAAGTAAGTATCATATCAGCATCAGCAAATGTTATTCCAGGGATAGGATTAGGAATAGAAATCGTAACATCATTTTTAAATTTCAAACCAGACGGTTCAAATTTAGCAGCAGCTAAAGGAATGCTTTTTTCTATATTTTGATTCACTTCTTCAGCCTTCACTTCAGTAGTCACTTCTGCAGGAGCAGGAACAAAGGTTGTTACACTAATGCCAACATTCCCATCACTAATAAGGCTTGCACTAGCTTCTGTATCAATTGCACCTGCCGGTATTGCCAATTCGACTTTCACGAGTGGTTTATCCTCTACCACTGCTTCCGGAGCAACTTCTCCCGGATCTTCAATGGTAGTATTAGATTCACTATTATCCTCTACTTTAATTTCTTCTTCTGCAGTTACTGACACAGTTTCCTTCCGACTCTCCTTTGTCAGAGCCAGAGCTACCGTTACCACACTACGATTCTCTGCATTCTCTGCAATGACAACTGACGTTTTCTGTGAAAGATATCCATTAGAAGACGCTTCAATACTATAAGTACCTGTAGCACTTTCTGTAACAGAGAACTTACCATTCGAGTCGGTTGTGTAATTTTTACTACCCACTTTTACCTTTACCCCATTCATTGCTTTTCCTCCGGAAGTCACCGTACCCATAATGTAATACTCCACTACCGGTTTTGGAGTTTCAATTACTTCCCCTTCTAGCGGTTTCGGATCGTCATCATCATCGTGACAGGCTACTGTCACAAAAGTTAACATACCCAAGGCTATTGCCATGACACCCACATAAAACCATTTTACACTTTTCATAATGTTTCAATTTTGTTAAAAATACTAGTTAAAATATCAATCATGTTTCACTTCTCACTCGTTTTAATCAAATAATATCGAATATAATCCGGCTGCCAGAAATGTGAATTCTCTGCCGACTTAGGTTCAACACTATAACTTTCGCCCAACGAACGATGGGCATATTCATTCCCGCTACGCATATCATACTGAAAAGCAAAATATTCGGGAAGCATCACCCGTAACGCATGTCGCTTGCGTTTCTTTCCCGGTAACGGGATAGAAAAATTAAACCCTGCATTCGTTGCTCCATCTGTGTACATACCATATATTCCTACAATATATTCACCGAAATAGCGGGAAAGAGTTCCGCGTACTCCATAATCTCCATAAATAAAGCGGGCCCCTTCTACTTTCACCAAGGTATTCACTTCCGGCACATAATATCCTACACTAATCTGTCCATTGACTCTTTTCCATTTACTCATTTTCCATTTGCTACCGTAGAAATGAGCAGAGCCGGTTATTCCTCCTCCACCTTCTACCGTCCACCGACCATTTGATGAAAAATAACCGATACCTGCAGCAAGCCCTTGACGGTCATTCGAGAAACTACCGCCTGTGAGGTATCCTTTCCAATGATTAGCCAAGCGAAAATCCTGACGCAAAGCCATGAATCCCAAGCGAACGCAGTTCCACTTGCCATCTTCATTACTTACAATAGGCAAAGAAACCTGCATCCGTAGCGAGGCGCCTTTCCATAATTGCATTTCCAGGGCAGGTTGCAACTCGAGTGCCGCCTTATACAACTTATAAGTTACATTATTGACTAACATCACGTTGGGATATATCACAAAATCTACCTTACTGAAAGAACTTTCTTTTCGTTTTACACCTTTCAGCTGACGCACAGCAGTTTCGGTAGAAGTAGTCATCCCCATCTTACGATACACTTCATCCAACGTACATTCGCCGGACTGATATTTTTGAATCAATTCTGCAGGGATGGTTATGCATAATTGTGGTAAGGCATTATCTAATATAAGTAGCTGCAAAGTCGGTATTTCCGGTATAGCGACCAAATGGCGTATGGCAATACCGATTCCATTATAAATACCTCTATAAGCAGAAGTCTCAAAAGCCGCAGTTATCGTGTCACTTTTCTCCACAACTGAAATATTCTCCATATCCAACTCTTTCAGTGTCTCACTCACACGAACTGGCTGTGCCTGTAACAAAGAAATACCACAGAGAAAAACAGCGGTCACACTAACAATCCTTTTCATCTTCTTTTAATGCATTAATGTACATTCATACCGCAGACCGGCGGAAACACATGTAAATTCGCGAGTAAACACATTGACGGACAAATGCTTCCAAAAGCGCATGGCAGCACCCATATTCCATCCACGCGTATCATATTCCACCATCAACTTCAATTCTTTGCAAAAAGAAGGCGTATAGCGGACACCTCCGAAAGGTCCTTTATTAAATACACGACAATCACCTTGATGAATATACCATCCGGCCGTTACAGCCAATTGGTCTCCCGAACGAAATCCGATAGTCTTTGTCAACACACCATAATAAGCTCCCCAATACGGAGTCTTCTTCTCCGTCAAAAGATCATCTCCACCAATCACAACAGCTGGGAAATAGCGACTTTCTTTTAGCGGACGAATACGAATCGTATTAGAACGGTCCTGATTATGATAACCCGTTCTGCCTGTACCGGTTGTCATTTTGAGTAATGTCATCCGGTAAGTGAATTCGATAAAAGAGAAAAGAGTCATATCTACAAAATAGTTCATGGTAGGAAAACTGAAAACCGATGGAGTAACTTGCTCGGGTAAGAAATTGACTCCTCCCATAAATGTACCGGTCTCCTGCATTTCAGCGGTAGGTATCATCAACTGCCCCGTTGTTCCCATGGAATATTGCGCGTGAACCAGACCGCTCATCGGAATGAGTATCAGAAATAGAATACTACCTTTTAACGAAATAAATGGCTTATTCCTAAAAGCCGCTTTAGTTTGTTTCATCTTTATTTGTATGTTATACTTTTAAATAGAGATATTCTCAAAACTTTTTTGATTAATCCACTATTTTTACCTTATATAATTCTGTTACTTCTTAGGTAACGGAAAACACACAATCAAGACCAATCGGAATGAGAACAGAGAAAAACATCGACAATTACAGTGGTAGAAGAGTTTTTGCCTTTAGCGAAGGGGAAAATTCTTTTTAAAACAGGACATATAAATCATAGGGCATGAAGATATGATTATTTCATGTTCGGATTTTTTTTTGCCGTATGCATCAGATAAAACGAAAAAAAATGGGAGAATATTTGTTTGCTATTTATATTTTTGTCTATCTTTGCGTCATATTTGATTCCGTTACCTAAGAAGTAACGGATACATTTAAATACTGATTATTAAAGCTTTGTCTATCTATCACCTACTTACATTGTAATTTTTAACGTAAGATAAATTCTTTCTATTCACCTCTGTGCGTTCTCTTAATCCAAAGCCTTTCAGATATATTTGTGTGGTTTTAATAGATTTGTGTCCCAGCGATTCACTAATCATTTCAATCGGAACTCCGCGATACTTGGCAGTAGTGGCCCAAGAATGTCGGAAGGTATATGAAGTGACGGGCGAATTCAGGCGCAACACTCTCGCCAAATCCTTCAAAGAATTATTAAAACGACGAAGAGCAGACTGATATTCTTTATATGCTTTTTCATCTTTCCGCTTCTTATCACCATGCAGAATATCGAATAAATAGTCGGGACAATCAGGAAGAACGGGTTTATTGCTTCGAAGCTGATTCATCATCTCTTTTGCACTTTCCAGAATTTCCAGGCTCATAGGTGTTTTAGTCTTGATACGGTTATATTGAAGCACATTCCGGTCTAAAGCCGATTTCTCCAAATGCGCCAAATCCGCGAATGACATTCCACAGAACTGAAACATCAGAGCTGCAATCGTCTGCGTACGACGCAAACGTTCGGATTTCGGGTCTTCATACAGTAGTTTGTGCAATTCGGTCACAGGCAATGCTTTCTTTTGCCGGATATCCACGCCTGTATAGACATCATGAAACAACCGGGGAACATAAGGGGCACTTCCCGCTTCTACTCCCCGATTATAGATACTACGCAACATACGCATATAAGTAGAAACTGTATTGAGCTTTAACCCGGACTCGTAAAGATGCTGTCCATAGCATCGTAAACACTCCCGGGTGACTTGCCTGAACGATATGTTCCATGTTCCACAAAACTTACTAAAAGAAAAAAGAGCATTCTTATAAACATGAGCGGTAGAATATCGCCCTTCTTTTCGCAAACGCTCAATGTACGCTCCGGCACATTGGCTAAATCCATTTTTATTCATTTTTTGCATCACTAGTTATTTTTGATTATATAATATAAGAGAAAGAACAAAAGTAAGCTACTTTATGATTTCAACTATTATAAAAAAAGAAAAGTAAAAGAAAACCTTCACTCACGTGGAAGTTATTCTTTTACTTTCCTATAACTTAATGAACAAACTTAATAATTAACCTTTGACTTAAATATCTCAAGTACGTATCACAAACATATAATTACCCTTTCTTAAAGTTTAAAAGGCGTCATCTTCAAATATACCCGATAATCCTTTATCATTCCCGTCTTGTCGGCTTCCGCTCTTGGCAAATAAGAAAATCCCGTGACTATCTTATCCTCACCAAGATTAATCACAATCTGATGTGGAAATTTATGTTTAGCAGCTGAAAAGTAGCTAGTATGCCAGAAAGTAGATTCCTGTAAGTCAAACACGTTCGTTGCAATGTTATTTGCCTCTTCAGTTTCCTCACTATCTGCATAAATAACCTTCCAATGCTGACGTGACAAAGGTTTACCATCGGCTCCTAACAATTCTAATTCTGCAATAGCTGCAAAGTCTTTTCCATCATAAGCATTCAATGCTTCAAGGCAAAAGAAACGAGTTTCCACTTCCTTTCCAAATTTCACATGCTGCCAACCATTACCGGATTTAAAAGTCCCTTCATAAACAGGTTTTTCTCCTGCTAAATCCAAATTCTCACCAACTTTACGATGTGCATAAGCAGCACCGTGTACACACAGGTTGTCAAGAATAGGTTGTTGTAATCCTTCTGTCTGTGGCTGTACAGAACCAGCCATATCCAATATAATCACTTCATTCTCTCCTTTCTTCAACCAACATCCCGGCACATATAAGGTTTGTTGTGGCCCAATTTCCCAGTAACGTCCAATAGCATAACCGTTCACCCAAACCATACCTTTACTCCAGTTAGTCATATTCAAGAATGTATCACCTGTTTTGTCCAACGTAAAGGTTCCCCGATAGTAGGCAGGATATTTCTGGGGATTATCCTGTTTTACAAATTTCTTATTTTGCGCAAAAGCATAATCAACCGGAATATTATAAACTTTCCAGTTCTTCAATGAAGTAATAACACCATTATTCGACTGGACTTCCACTTTTTCAGTGATACCCTTCCAATCATAAATGCCTTTACCAAAATTCATACGCCCCATTGCTTCTACCAAAATATCCAGCTGGGCCCCTTCTTTCATTGGAGGAAGAATAACCGTACCTTCACCTTTTAAACGACTCAACGTAGCTAACTTCCTGCCATCCAAGAAAACTTGCGCCCAGTCATGAGCCTCTGTGATTGTCAGAGTCTGTTCCTCTTTAGATGCCGGTAGTGTAGTCCGGTACAGAATACTTCCCCATCCTTGATCGAACGCCTCCATTGACTGAATGTTTTCACTAATCTTTGGCTCCGGCAAATTATCAAACAGTATCGCCACTTCATCCAACTTGAATGACGGAATGGCAATAGTCGGAACAGAATCCGGAACTTCCGGCAATGACTCGCCTTCGGGTAAATAGTTACTTAACAAATTGCGTACCTCAAAATATTTGGGAGTGACTTTTCCTGATTCATTGATGGGAGCATCATAATCATAAGACGTACACGTCGGAGAGAAATTAGGGAAATTTGCTCCTCCCCAATGTCCGAAACTAGTACCTCCATGAGTCATATACAAACTAAATGAAATATTCCGGTCAAGCATTTCTTTCATTCCTTTTACCAAATCCTCCGCACTACGTGTCTCATGCTTCGCTCCCCAATGATCGAACCATCCGGACCAAAACTCACTACACATCAACGGAATATCAGGACGGAGTTCTTGCAAACGCTTAAATTGATCGTCAATATTAGCCCCTGTACCAAAGTTGATTGTCCAAAGCAAATCATCCAATGCATTATTCTCAAAGTTCGAATTCCAGTCACATTGGAATAAAGGAACTCCTGTGAAACCTGCTTGCTTTACAATATCACGTATTTCGGCAATGTATGGTTTGTCTATTCCGAATGATCCATATTCATTCTCAACCTGTACCATAATGATATTACCACCTTTACTAATCTGAAGATCAGCAAGCTGTTTACCCACTTCGTTCATGAATAATTTCACCCGCTCCATATAATACGGATCCTGTTCACGAAGCTTGATGTCCTTCTTTTTCAACAACCACCAAGGCAATCCACCCATCTCCCACTCTGCACAAACATACGGTCCGGGACGAACGATCACATACATTCCGTTTTCCTGCGCCAGCCGGCAGAAAGCCGCAATATCTTTTTGACCAGTAAAGTCATATTTTCCCTCTTCCGGCTCATGAAAATTCCAAAAGACATAAAGACAAATGGTATTCATACCTAATGCCTTACACATTTTGATACGATGCTCCCAATACTCTTTTGGTATACGGGGATAATGAATTTCGGCTGCTTTTACCACAAACGGTTTTCCGTTAAGTAAAAATGTCTTGTCCCCTATTTCAAATGTCTCTTTCGAAGATTGGGAACAGGAAGTGCTGAAAACAGTCACTAATAAAATAAGCAAATACAATAAAGGTTTCTTCATTTTCTAATCTATTGTTTTCATGATACAATACTATTTCCAAATAAATCCACCATCGGTCAATGTTTCCATTCAGACCGACAGCGAATTTGCAAACCAATCGATGTGTTACCTAAAAACTAAAACTATTACCTATTGAAAACTAAATGCATTGCAAAGATGAGATATTCTTTTTATACAAAGGTCTTCAAATCGGTCAAAACAGGACAATATTCATTCAATATAGTTTAAATCTTACTTTTTAACAGCGATTTTTTTATTCATTATAAAAAAATCCCGCCAATACATTTTACAGTATTGACGGGACCAACATATATAATAAAGGTTAGTTAGTGTAATTTTTTAAATCTGTCATTATAATACAATAGGCCATTCATTCCCTCAATGAACCGTATGTCACATTATCCTCCTTTACGTTCTTAACGTTATGGACTTTTTTCACAAAATCGTTCACCTTATCCACATGTACGTCTTTTATAACCACATTTCTGACAGGCAATTTTGCATCTCCCTTTAGCTCATATATCGCATCAGCAGACTCACAAATCACATTTTTCAAATAAATGCCATCAATACGAGTAATACGTTCTTCATAAGTAGGAACAAGCTCCCTCCACTGATAGAGTACATCTGTATCTATTTCCAATACACGTTGCACATGCCCTGTTCTTATATTTTCCATGTGAATATTTTCAACAAACGCTCCTCGCCTATGATTTGTCTTCACAAAGAAAAGTCGTCGTACAGATTGTGGTACCTTACAATCATGCATATACACATTGCGAATACCACCTGAAATCTCACTGCCAATCCCTAATAAAGTATGTCCTTCCAGAATATTACAATTACGAATTACAATATTTTCAGTCGGAGTGTTCAATCTCCAGGCGTCACGATTACGACCGGCCTTAATCACCACCGCATCATCACCTTGGTCAAAGGTACAATCCTCCACTAAAAAATTACGAGTCATCTCCAAATCAATACCGTCGTTATTGTGCCCATGCGCTTTAACATCCAGATTACGTACTATCCCGCCATTGCACATATACATATGAATCGTCCAAAAGGGGCTTTCACGAATCTTAAAACTATCAAGCAGTACATTCTCACAACGATTAAAATGTATCAGATGCGGACGAAGATGGTTCTCACCTACCGCCATCTGTCGTTTTTCAACAGGTACATCTTTGGACGCCATCGTATACAACTTTCTAAGTGCATCCATGTGAGCCTTAGGACGGGCAAACCACTTCTTCCAACAATTCATCTTCGGACTTAACATACCTGTCCCTGTAATAGCCACATTCTTGCATTCAAAAGCATAAATCAAAGGTGAATAGTTATAACATTCCATCCCCTCCCAAGACGTCATTACGGCTGGCAAATAATGAGAAGGATTATCCATAAAACGTAGTACCGCCCCTTCAGCCAAATACAAGTTTACATTACTCTTGAGATGGATTGGTCCGGTCAACCATTCTCCTTCAGGTATAACTACTCTCCCGCCTCCTGCCTGATTACAAGCAGTTATAGCACCTGCAATTGCATCAGAAACATCCGCCTCTCCTCCTTTTACAGCACCATAATTTACAATGGAGAAATCTTGATCAGGATATATAAACTCTTTTATTGGCTTCATTGAAAATGGCGCATCCACTTTCACATATTTGAATTGTCCCCACAGAGTTGCAAAAGAGACAGCCAACAGTCCTATAGTAAATAAAAATTTCTTCATTTAATAATGTATTGCATGATCCTTGGGAAATTCATGTCCACTCCACGCCTTTTTAGAGGTCCAGTCTTGAGGTTTTGAAGTCCAAAAAGAATGATTGGCAGGAAGTCCTAATGGTAGAAATACTTCTGATGTAATATACATACTTCCATTATTACTATACCAATCCGCTAGCCCGGTCTGATGCCCCGCAAAGCCTAATTGCAAAAATCCTTTCTCATTGAAATTACCATCAACAGCAAACAAACGTTTCATGACGCAAGTTAATGCATTACGAACCTGCCCTTCAGGAAGCTCTTCAGGCAACATTTCTTTCCAACAAAGCATCGACAATGGCTGAAAAACTCCCAAACGATAAGTCATAGAACGACCGAATACCGGAAAAGATGCTTCAGGAGATATAAAACGTTCCAAAATCATCCCAAAACGTTGCATACGTTTTTTAGCCAAATCTTCTGTTTTCTTTTGCATCTCCAAACTACGGTCATGCAATATTACTTTATGATCGTTGACAGTCTGCATTACTTGTACAAACATAGGTTGAATCACATAACTATTATAGTAATCGAATGCAAAAGTTTCTCCATCCGAATACCAGCCATCACCTACATACCACTCTTCTGCTTTTCGAACAGCTGTATGAATACGGAACAAATCGTATTGTGCATCGGCTTCCATCAGAAAAGATTCAATCATAGCTGAAAACAATAGCCAGTTAGTGTATGGAGGATCAATCCGACGCAACAACTGAAATTCTTTAATATAACGTTGTTTTGTCACTTCATCCAGCGGTTCCCAAAGCTGCTTTTTAGCACGAAGAAAACTACTGGCAATGTAAGCTGCATCTACCAAAGGCTGTCCTTCATTTCTCCATAAGAGATAATCAGGGCTATCCGGATTAACAGCATGTGCATAGCTCTTCAAAGCCCATTCACGCAATTGCCTGCGCATTTTACCTTCTTCCGTATCATCGTCCGGCAAAGAAAGCCAAGGAGCAATACCGGACATCAAACGTCCGAAACATTCCATGTACGTCACATCCTTACTGCGTCCATCCCATGTTGGGCTGATCTCGACCTGCATATTTTTCTTCAACTCCCCTTTGCTCATATTACTCAATACAGGAGCAGCAATCTTATATGCCATCTGTGTCCAATATTCACGGTCGCTGATCTCTTTTTCTACCTTCACCTTTTTGGCATACGTTACTGTGCTTAACACACAATAAAATAAAGACCAGGATATTTTTATTTTTCATCATTACATTCAAATATAAAAAACAATTTTAATTATTCAGATATTTCACCATTTCAGAACCCGCCAACAGGAAAGCTCCTACCCCAAAGTCCGCAGTCGTCTCTGGCCCGACATTCTTATGTTGATCTGCTCTTTCACCGATTGGCTGTACATAGCCTATCTTCCCATTAGGTTGCAAAGCTATTTCAGTCAAGTATTTCCAGCCTTGTTTTATAACAGGTTCATAAATTGATTTATCCAAAAGCCCATTATTCACGCCCCAAAGATACCCATAAGTAAAGAAAGCTGTCCCACTCGTTTCACGTCCCGGAGCCTGCACCGGATCCAACAAACTACGAGTCCAGTATCCCTCTTCCTGTTGTGCAGCAGCCAATGATTTAGCCATAGCCTGGTATATGGTAATATATTCAGCACGATGTACATCATTTTCGGGTAAGTCTTGCAAAACTTTAGCCAAACCTGCAAACACCCAACCGTTACCCCTAGACCAAAAGTCTTTCAATCCTTGATTTGTCTTATGTTTCGGGTAGATGTATTTTCCATCGCGATAAAACAGGGCACTCTCCTCATCATACATGAGATTTTTAGCATAAGTAAAGTACTCATAGAGTTTATCCAAATATTGCTGATTATCTGTAACCTTATAAAGTTTGGTCATCACCGGCATTACCATATACAATCCGTCTGCCCACCACCAATAATCATTGTTGGGAGTTGACATTTCATATTCCATCACTTCCTTGGCACGGGCTATTTTATACTCTGCCGGCTCACGGTCCATGTTATACAAGTCAATATAAGTCTGGAAACAAATCTGCCAATCTCCAAAGAGAACATGTTCCATCGTTTCACCATAATTATATTTCCACTTGGATTTATCATCAGAAGTAGCTCCTTTCCATTGATTCTTTTCAGCCCATGCTTCCGAATACTTCTTGTAAGTCTCATTACCGGTTACTTCATAAGCTGCAATATTTCCGGTATGATAAGCAGCCGGATGCCAAAAGGCAAATGCCGGTTCCGGATTCTCCGCCTGCCAATAGTCATTTACTTTCTTAATAGTCTCAATAACCTTTGACTTTGTCCATACACTATCGGTAATTGCTTCATTCTGATTGTTACTCTTACCTGATTTACATCCTGCCATGCTAATACTGAAAACACAGCTTAATACCCAAAAAGAAATTTTTCTAAAGTTCATTAATTATACAGTTTTTCGTGGTTATTATTTAGGAAACAAAGATGCATGCTTTTTAGGACAGAAAGGTTCTAAAATGCGTCAAAACCGTACAAAAATCATTCAATATATAGAAAATTGTCTTTTTGAGGAAAGAACTATCAGATATCCTTGTTATAAAGCATACAAACTACAAGCCCACCATAACTAGTCAATACAATCAATAATAACCAAAGAATCTGAATGTGCCATGCTATTTGTTTTTTTATCATATATCTAGTACCAATAATGCAAGGCACAATAAACACTATTAATATGGATAAAACGGAAATAAGATAGAATACAGCCATAACTACTTTCAAACTTTTATTTAATCCAGTATTTAACAAGCAAAGAAATTACAATGAAGCAATAGCTCAAAACATTTCCACTAAGTATCGCCCACATCACTGCCCGGCTCTTATCTTTAAAGATCCATCTCACGGTCAAGTATTCAAGCCCGAAACTTCCGGCAAACATCAGAATCCAAGTAATGAGCATAGTCGGAAAGAAATCCGAACCAAACAGAAAATCAATTAATATACTGGCACATCCTATAACAATAGTCTCAATAATTCCAGAAACCAAGTTTCCAACTGTAGAGATAAGTAATGATTTTCCCCACGGATGAGAAGTCATCAATTTAATTATTACCATTTCAATAACAATGGTAGCCGGTATTATATACCAAAAACGGATAAAGCTTTCTCCTATAAGGACACCGCTCCAAACAAAATTCAATAATACTAAATTCATATCCTAATTGTTTTTATAGTATTTCGTCCCATACTCTGCGACTCTTATGCAACACTACTTTTATATCCTTGACCTTTCTCTTCCTTACTCTCACACTCTTCGTTTTCATACCGGGGTAATTAACCTTCAAAACTGCTCTCTTTCCGGATATTTGAAGGATGAATCGCCCATTGAGGTCAGAGAGCGTCCTATGAGCAGTCCCTTTTTCTACAATTTCTGCTCCTATTATCGGATGACCGCATTTATCCATTACTATTCCTTCTACAGAAACAGAATGTCTATCTTGTGAAACAAGGACAATTCCTCCTGCAACCGAAACTTTTCTAACAGCCTTCCATCCTACGACCTCTACTTGTGGAAGCATAGTACAATTGTTCTTCAAACTATCTTCTCCCACCTTTTGTCCATATAAAGAAGTAGTCCCCATAGTAGACATTCCCAACGAAACACCTACTATTTTGACAGCCAGTCCTATTCTTTGACGAAAAAGAAGTTGCTCTTCTAAATAGCGGACTTCAGCTTCACATTTTGGACATGTACCTAGGCAATCTCCCCGATATCTACATTTAGATGTTACAAGCTTTATGTCATTCGCTTCCGCTATCTGCTTCCGGATTGTCTTCAATATCCGGCACTTTTGTTTACCTTCTTTCATCTTACCAAAACTTACGTCACATATTCTTAAAACTATCAGCCTCACATACTGTCAGATACAATAACTCTTTATCAAATTACAAAGTTGAACATCCATAACACATCTGTTTTTAATTAACAGTGACAAGATAAGGAAAATAAGCAGAATAAAGAAGAGAACTGTGTACCCAAAAAGTTTACATTTTTTCAATATTTCCTAAAGTATCCGAATAATATCGAAAAAAATTACAATGAAGAATCACTGATATTTTGAGAAGTAACATAGTATTGATATCAGAATGAGAGAAAATCTTATAAATATTACTTCGAGAACAACATAGCTGCTCCGCAAACCAAGTAATAGACCGATTTTGACGGTATAATTCTTTTTGTATCAACTGACCTATATGTACCATGTTCCATCAAATTCATAAAAAGAAAGTTATGGAAGGCACATAAAGCCTTCACATAACTTCTACCAATAATTAATCCTTAAACAATCTTTCTATTAAAACTAAACACACATCTATCTATTTACTTTGGGGAATAATCAAAAAACTAAACCCACACGGCCCGCCACCTCCATTCTCCAGCCGGACCAAAACTTTATTCCACCCCTGTCGAAACTGAAAAGGAGCGATATGTTCATCAATATTATACCAACTAGTTCCATAGTCACGCCATACATCCTTGCCGTTAATCCATACACGCCCGCTGTCATCCGTACCGATAGCTACCAGCATCGTAGTAGCCTCATCAAAGTAAAGCTCGGTATAAGCATAGTAAGTTGAATGTCCGGTAGTCACAGGTGGGACATTGTGCATCGATTCACTTTGCATAAACTTCCAACGTAGCGTCCCGTCAAGCTGTACCTCGTCTCCGATAACTTTTAGCGGATCGGAATCCGTTTCCGCAATTCCTGTTCCTATCTGTCCATCAGTATATACAGCATCAAAGTCAATAGAAACTTCAGGTGGATGAACGATGGAAAAATCCTCTCGACCGAAGCTCTCCCACGGTCCAATCATATACCATGTATTGATATAGAGCCATCCCTTACGTTCTGCATCTTTAGAGAAACGCCGTCCGGGCAACGCTTGTGCTTTCACCATTTCCTTGCTCAACTTCGATCCTGAATAAGCACTGAATGTTCCCTTTCCGCCTCCGGGAGCAGAAACTTCTCCACTTCCTCCCATACCAGTTCCATTTCCATTACCGCTACCATTACCTCCAGAGCCTCCATTACCCGAGCTGCCATTACCTTGTCCCATTCCGTTTCCAGGATTACCTGCCTGACGAACTGCCCCGAACAGACCTTCCAAACGAGATTGCGCCAACCCTGCCTGACGAGTAGCTTGTCCGAGCAACCCACGATAATTATTCAAATCAGCAGTACTCTTTATCTCTAATCCTCCACTAGCATTACTACCTGCCGAAGTTGCCCACTCACCATCCCTTGACTGCATCCTTATCAATTCATCAAAACTCGGCATACGTGAATTACCCGCTTTCAAAGAACTATACACTTCAGGAAACGACTGTCCCTTGGATAAAGACTGTTTAGCAGCACTCACAGCCAAATGACTTTGTTGAATTTCAGCCTCATAGTCACGTAATACAGCATAAAGTTCTTCGACAGAAGCATTATCTGACGGATTTCCTGCTCGAGGAATAGCCCGCGCTTTCGATGTATCATTCGCATCAGCAGGTGCTCCCCATGGCAATTTTCTTTTTTCCACTTTCGTCAGCATATCTTCTTTACGCCGTCTCATTGTTTCAGCCATCGTTTGGAACTTCTTCACCTGCTCTTCCAGATTCTTTTTAACCAAGACCTCTGACTGCTCCACCAGCTGCCTGGCATAATTAGCAGGTAATGCCCGTTGTGCCTGTTCCTGTTTTACCTTTTCCGTCAAACTCTTTCTGGACTTTTGATTTTTCTGCTGTTTCATTTGCAAAGCTATCACCTCCTGATCCGGAGACGGCATCTTCCAAATATAGAGTGCTCCGCCCACAAAACAAATCAATGCTATCATCCATGATAGGATAACCGTCAGACGGCTACTCCCTGTTGTAGTTTTCGTCATACGTCCTGATTCCTATATTAGTTAAGTTATAAAACTGGCAAGCATCCATCACTTCTACAAAACGTCCGAACGGAGTATGCCTGTCCATATCAATGCGAATACGCTTTCCCAGGTCAGTGATACATGTCTGTCGTAACTGTTCCATCATAAAATTGGTAGAACAAGGTTGCCCGTCCCAATAAAAATTACCATCGGCATCCAATCCTACAATAGCCTGCTTATCATCCGGCTTCAATTTAACGGCCGATTGTGAAGTTGGTAGATCAACGGGAATATCCCTATTTTTCACTTTCGTCATGGTAGATACCAGAAAGAAAATAAGCAGAAGAAACACACAGTCGATTAAAGGAGACATAGAAACTTCCGGTTCGTCCTCGTTATTAAATAATGATAGTCTCATAGGCTTAATAGGGTTTGCTTCCAAGGCGTACACGTGTATGTGTAAACCCCTGTATTTGACATTGGTCGAAGATTTCTATCACTGTACTTACCGGTACAGTACGATAGGCCGTCACATCTATATTTGTTTCCACTCCCCGGCTATTACGCAATTCGGAAAGAAAAGCGCTTAAATCCTTTACAGGCAAATAAGTGCTTTCACCTGAATAGGCATCATGCCCTACTACCTGATACACATTCTTCTTTTCATCTACTGCGATAATCACCGCTTCCTCACCTGCCCGTGTAGTGGAAAGGCTTGAAGTCATTGTAGGAAGCGTTAACGGAATCTGCATTTCCCATTTTTTCATCATCGTAGTTACTAAAAAGAAAATGAGCAGCAAGAACACACAGTCTATCAAAGGAGACATTTGCACTTCTACCTTATCATCGTCATCATAATTCAGTCTCATTCTTTTCCTCCTTGTTGTCCAGATACAATTTGGTAATCACTTCTTCCACTTTTACCTCTACCAGTGAAGCCATACGCATGATACGATTCTTGATAATAAAGTATAAAGCAATGGCAGGAGCAGCTATAATCAAACCGGCAGCAGTTGTTATCAATGCTTTAGAAATAGAATCAGACAAAATAGAGGCACCACCTTCATCACCATATAAAGCAACCAGGCCAAACGCCTCGATCATACCGACCACAGTACCTAACAAACCTATTAACGGAGCCAGTGAAGCGATAACAGAAAGAGGATATATACGTGCCAAATGTGTACGAATATCACGTGCAGCCATGTCACCTGCCGTCTGGCTAACAGCCTCACGCCCGGCTTTCACATGCTCAAAAATAAAACGTAGTGAGTTGGCTAGCGTAGAAGGATACTTGTCACAAGCAGCCAATGCTCCTTTCAAATCCCCATTTGCCAAACATTCATTGACACTTTTGCACAAAGGTTTCGGAGCCAGGCGACCTTGACGCGAAGTTATCAGTCTCTGAATTGCAATTACAAGAGCTATCAATCCCAACAAATACAATGGATACATCATTGTACCACCTGCCTTAATCTGTGCTCCCCAATCGATGTGCACCCCCTGATCAGCAGCAATACTATCTGATACAGCCTCATCATACATCAACTCATCATCTTCCTCCACTGCCGGAACAACAGTAGCAACCTCACTCGGAAGTACTTTCGGAGCATTTTTTATATCATCCTGTGTCTTTGCTAAAAAGATTTCATCAAAACCAGCATCACGCCTTTCAGGACAAATAAATGACATTCCGGTTAACGTAATATTACCGAAATCCTTCCAAAGGTCGCGTGTCATCACCATCCAGTGTCCAGGCTTGTCACCAAGATCCAGACCTTTCAACTGGTTTATCAAATCTTTTGGTTCTCCGGCGATATAAGTAAAATCATATTTCTTTCCTTTTTGACTGGCTGACTTTTCGGAAACATGAAATTTCATTCCAATCTGTTCTCCCCCCCATTTCACCCAGGCAAAAGTAATATAACGATATTCACCCGGTCCCGGGTTTTCTCGGATAGGGATGGATAAACCTGTCATTTCTGCGGGACTTTTAGCAGCTCCTACATATATATAGTTTTCTGTCTTTTTTGAGTACCCTCCTTTCCGAACATACTTATTATCTTTTACCCATTGTGCCCCATCCGGCAGTTTAGTACTAAACAGTTCGTACAGTCCTTTACCAGATTTACCATTCGTTTGTGCCAAAAGCGGGGTAGTAAACAATAGTATTGCTCCCAAGATGCATACACCCACTATCCCTTTCTTTAAACCAAATTTCATTTTTGTGTAATTCATGTCTATTCTTTTTTTATTATTAACTTTAAATTTATAGCCAACGCAAGTCATCGAACTAATTCACAATGGCAAAGTTCTTAAAAATAATAGAGAAACGGGTACTCTAATCATTCAAAAAGTTCCAAATCTTTAATATACGGCTTTATAAAAAGTCCGATAATCATTCAAAGAGGGGCAAAAATAAATCATGCCTGAATCTTCCTTCATAAACAGTTGCTCATACGCTATAAATTAAAGGGGATGTGTCAAGACTAAGACACATCCCCAACATATAAGTAAGCCGCATACCTAAACTGTCAAAGATTAGTGTATGCGGCTATTCGATATCAATAGCACTTGGCATCTTAAGAATTATCTTCCACTATTTTCCATTCCACAATTCCACGTATCTCGGAAGAAAAGTTCACACCGATCTTATATAATTTACGAGAATCCTTGGCGAAAGGCAAAGCATACCCTTTTTCCTCTATTTGACGTAAAGCCTCGTCAGCACTACCATCCAATTTCAGTTCCATCACATAGATATAGTCTTTGGCTTGCAGCACAACATCGATACGACCATTGCTGGTAGTACGTTCCACATCGGTATAAAATCCCATCATCTTAAATACCAAGTACATCGCATTCTGAAAATAAAGCTCCATCTTCCCCACTATCTTATAGTCGGTATCGGCAAACATGGATTGCAGACGCTGCATGAAACTATCCACATTACCTTGACGTATATCCATAACAAAGCTGGTAATAATAAAACTGGATTCCTGTTCTGTCACAGGCGTATAAAAAGGTAACAGATACTTAATAAAACCATTCTCAACTTCCTTATTTGGAAAGCCTAATCGATAAATACCAAACTCTTTATCATATCCTTTTATCGTCAAATATCCGCTTTGATAAATAACAGGAATGGGATTGCACGACATAGAATCTATACTATTCAGTAAATCGCCCGAAACCTGCTCCTCGGTAATCCTATCCAACCTATAGTTGGAATGTTTCAGCAGATAAACCAAGAAAGACGGAGTACCTGTCTCAAACCAATAATCGGAGAACTTCAGCTTAGACAACGTATTAAAGATACTGAATGGATTGTAAAGTCCTACAGTATCATAATCGAAATGATAACCGTCATACTGTTCTTTCAACTTGACGTAGCATTCCTCTTTCGTCAAGCCGTTCCTTTCACCCAATAATGCCACATCGCCATCAAAGTTTTCATGAAGTTCCTTATCCGTAATGCCGCAAATATCCATGTAACGATAGTCCATCGATATATCATTCAGATTGTTCAAATCACTGAATACGCTCACCTTGCCGAATTTCGTCACACCGGTTAGGAAAGCCAGCTTTATATATCTATCCTGCGACTTGAGCACGGAATAAAAAGCTTTCAACAGATTACGATATTCCGCCTGTAATGTCTCGTTACCGATAGCCTGCAACATAGGCTTATCGTATTCGTCCACCAAGATAACCACACGATGCCCTGTTTTCTCGCAAGCACGTCTTACAATCCCTTCAAAGCGCAACGGCAAAGAGGTCTCCACCGCCCTTGTACCATAAAGTTGCTCCCAATAAGAAAGAGTACTGTCCAGCCGTCTTCGCAAGCTATCCGGTTCTTTGTAGTTCTCCGTATTCAGATCCAGATGCAGGATAGGATGTTCTTCCCATTTCTGTTCCAGCTTCTCAATGGCAAGCCCTTTGAAGAGTTCTTTTTTTCCGCTCAAATAAGCTTCAATGGTAGATAACAGCAGACTCTTCCCGAAACGGCGGGGACGGCTAAGGAAATAATAACGACCGGTAGTCGCCATCCTATACACCAACGCTGTCTTGTCTACATATACATAACCGTCGTTTATCAAACTCTCGAAATTCTGTATACCAATAGGAAATTTGCGTATCACACTATCCATAGTTATTCTTCATTTAATAATTATTCAAAGATAAACATTATTTTCGAGTGACATTCTCACATTCCAAGTAATTTTTATAAGCCCTTCACCTTTTCGCTACAGAACCCTATCCATAGGCTAAAGCGGGTGAAAGTCTCCCCCTTCACCCAAGCCGTCACTCAAGGCATCACCCAAACCGGTTCTCTCTTACCCAATTTTTACCACCCGATACACATTTCCAAACTTAGTATGCTTACGTTCTATCCCCACCGCTACCAATATTTGCGCCAAACTTGCCGGATTTGCACCACGCATAGCTGCAGGATTCCTCCTTTTTAAACATTGAAATATATCAGCCGCAGAAAGAAGATCACACTCCTCTCTTCTTTCCGCCGACCGATAACAAGCACGCAACACATCTTCCACTGGCCCTTGACGGTAAAACGACAGATTGCTCTTTTGCAATTCCTGTTCTTCTTCTTTCGTAAACCAATAACGTTGACCGGACAGAATTGCCGTTTTCAACTGCGCATAAAGTTGTTCATGTTCAATCGCTTCACAATCAATAGGATGCTCTACTTCCACACAAATAAACCTGCGGCTACCAGTTGGATCAGTGAGCAAATCTTTCCTGTTAGACGTACCAATAAAAGAAGCTATTCGTGGTAAGACACGATAGTTCTTCTGGTAAGCTTTGCACAAACTCAATGAAGCCATCTGCATCAGATTCTTCAACAAAGGCATTTTTGCAGGAGAAAACTTGTCAAATTCATCCAAATTGAGAAGTCCCATCTCCGCCAGTCTGCGTTCCACATTTCCCTGACTTGTCAAATCCACCTTATCCATATAATAACGCCGAAGTACAGGAGGGAGTAAAGACTTACAAAAGGTAGATTTAAAATATCCCTGTTCTGTACTAATGAGCAAGGGAGCTACACTATTCGCATGGTTGCCCATTACCCCCATCCATTGTGCCGTCATCCCCAACATCCAAATACGGAATCCTTTTTCCCACAACGGGTTTTCGGAAACCCGTCGTGCCAATGCAGACACACGATCTATCCCATCCCACTCCGGCAATTCATCCAGATACAGCCTAAAAGGATGATATTCTGCTATACGAGTGGAATAAATACACCGCGACAAATCACGATCCCAGCATGCAATACCGGCCTCATGCGCTTCCAGGCAGATCGTATTCAACACACGTTGATTGACAGGCTGAAATCCCTCGTTCATCTGTTCCAACAAACGAAATTCTGTTTCTTCCGTCAGCACATTATAACGGAAATCATAATGAGATTTCAAGAAAAGGTCTACACTTTCAGCCAACTGTTTCGTTTTAGAAAGCGAATCCCTCTCTTTGAGCCCCTTTCTCTCTTTAGGCTCTTCATAATAACTAACCGAAGGCTTTAATACGTCTTCCATTAATCCTTCACACTCTCCACTTTTATAAAAGCGGTTTACAAACTTCTGCCATAATGAAAGCAGCACACTTTTCTTGTCCATAAAATTTCGTTTTTAGTATTTAATGGATGCGAATATAATATCCGAAATATGGGATTTACAACTTTTTAATCCCTTCATTTTTATAAAAATGAACTTGGCGTTTTACCTTATTATTTCTTGTTTATCTCCTAATTAAACCTTATCTTTGGTACCGACATTTATAGTTTATCACAATAATGATAATATCTTATCACAGTAATGACATGCATATATCATGTTAATGATAAGCACTTATCGCAACAATGATAAATAACAGATATCAAGAAGAAAATTAAGAAACATCAAAAAGATAATCTACAAACATCTAAAGAAAAAAGAAAGACTATGGCAGTACAATTTGAACTATATAAGACTCCGATGCCGAAGGAGAAGAAAAACAAGGTAAGATATCATGCGCGTCCGATTAGTTATGAAACAGTAAATACGAAAAAACTGGTTTACCGGATTCACGATCGCTGTTCATTAAGCCCGTCTGATGTGACAGCAACTTTGGAAGAACTGAAATACGAAGTGGCACAATGCCTTAAAGAAGGGAAAAAGGTGCATATCGACGGATTGGGATATCTACAAGTAACTCTTTCCTGCGAAGAAGAAATACGGGATCCTAAAGATAAGCGAGTGCATAAAGTTAAACTGAAAGCAATCAAATTCAAAGCAGACAAAGAACTGAAAGCCGAACTTTCCGATATGGAATTCCACCGTTCAAAATACAGGCCGCATTCTGCCGGACTTTCCGAAGTGGAGATAGATATGGAATTGACAAAGTATTTTGCAGAAAACCAACTGATCACTCGGAAAGACTTCCAGTACCTCTGTGGAATGACACAAATTACTGCATACCGCCATATTAAAAGATTGATCGCAGAAAAGAAGTTGCAAAACAAAGGGACTACCCACCAACCCATTTACACACCCGTTCCGGGCAATTACAGGGTTTCGGTAGCTGTGAAATACAAAGAATAAGAAATGAAAGAGCGGGTGAAACTCTAACCCTTCACCCGCCTTCTCCCTTCCAATAAGGGTTTCACGAAAATGTGAAGTAAGCCATCAGTATTGAGTCGTTATATAATTATGCTTCGGTATTACAAAATATCATTAGCCTGATGAGCTTCAAGAGCAATGGCAAAATATAATAAATCGGATGGTAGTCCTTTCCTTTGAATCGACCATGTCTATTTACATTATCTTCTTAAATAATCCTCCAATAGTCTCATACCCAACTCGTGTTGTGGCGTTTCACAACAATAATAAGGCTTGTTATTCACAAAGAAACAGACACGTGGATATGTTCTCCCTCTGGTCAGAATGAAAAAAGAACCATCATCAGAATGTTCTCTTGCATATTCAAATTCTTTATGTCCCGGGTCTTGTGGGGATACTACAATAATTTCCCATCGTTCAGGACCTTTGGCATTTCTCAATTTCTCAATCACCCTATCAGCATATTCTTGCCCGAACAGTTCAACCTGGTCTCTATACATCCGAGGATTAGTTTCTTTTGTAAAATTACTCCTGTCTGTATATAAAGCATAGAAGTACAGAGTCTCCCCTTTTTCATTCTGTCCATAGAAGCTAGCAAAATCTTTTTGAGGCATCAGTATTTTATCAGAATCTGTAATAGACGGTAAAGATGGCGTATCAATTACCGGTACAAATTTTATAGTAGAATCTATTAAAGGCAAAGACAAGCCTTTTCTATGACTATACCATTCTCTGGCTATATTAAGTTTTAATCGTTCAAGTACAGTATCTTGAGCATTCTCATCTATTTCAATAAGTAAACTGCAGTTGGGGGTTAGATTGCTAATCGCACGAGTGATTGCAATATCTTTTTGAATAACCTGATTAGAAACATTATTAATGTATATTCCTTGCTCACTGCATGAAAAGAACACTAATTGAGCAAAAGAGAAAAACAATAAATATATTGATTTCATAATTAGACAATTTTATTTACAGTATATTATATCACATGTATCATTAATTTCAGTAAGTGTAGCTTCTCTTATACTTTTAAACGCTGGATTCATTAAGTATATTTTTGATTCAGGATCATCCCAACTATTATTATACAGTTTAGATCCTAGAAAAACAACACAATGTCCTGTATTTCCATCCATATCAATAAAAAAAGTAATTGATGGATTACCCTCATCGTTTTTAGAAATCTTCCTTATAAAACTTACCATACTAGATTCTGAAAACCCTTCAGACAAAAGATATGCATCCAAGGACTCTCCAGAGACACCAAATTTCTCATAAATATCTGAAGAGTTACAAGTTTCATCAGCATCAGCCTCCAGTTTATCTATAGCATCTTTAAAGTCCTCATCACTTACTAATTGATATGGATTAGATGCACCATTCATATAAAAGCGATGCAGAAAATTAAAACAATGAGTACATTGCGGCAGACTCGTATTTAAAGACTCCAAGCATGCATAAACACACCAATATTCATACTTTTGAGTGATCCTTGTTACTGCACTACTGAAATCGATTTCTTTAGTCAACTCGCTGCTTGCTCCCTGAGCAAACCCATTCAAAGGAATAATTATTCCAAAGATTGCAAACTTTAGAACTAGATATTTCAGTATTACACACCTTGACAATTTAAATTTCAGACTAAAATGTTTCATAAGATACTTTTTAAAAGTAACAAAGATAGAATTATCAAAAGTCACAGTCCGACCAAACTCATTTTATCTTAGCTGTGCTTCATTTATTCATATTACACCTTCCTTCTAATATCCTTCACAATATAAACATTTTCATACATTTATCCTAAAACCAAACGTAGACAAATAAGAAAAACACCTCATTTGTCTACGTTTAATAACAATATAAACATTCAACGAACCTCAATTACACATAAAGTCTTCGGATAAACTTCGTTAAATGATACTCATCTTCAATTCTCATCTTTTTCTTTATCCGATACCTTCTTGTCCGAAAAGAAGCTAACAAGATATGAAACTGACGAGCAATCTTTTCATGAGAAACTTCTAATCGCAATAGAACAATAATATGAATATCCTCTTCCGATAGCAAGGGGTAATCCTGTCGTAGTTTAACAACAAAGTTGTCCTGTTCTTTATTAAGATATTGTTCCACGGTTTCCCAATCATCTTCTTTTATTTGAGGAAAAATATCCTTCCACAGTTCTGAGTCATTCATCTTCGGGCAAATCTCGCCATTCTTCAGAACTTGCATAATTATTTATAAATTTAAAACCATCCAGAATTGTATTTGTCGACATATTCAACCAATAAAGAACTTGTGGAACAACCAGCGTGTTCTCCATTATTAGATTACCTGTTGACACATACGTCGGAAACGTATTAGGTAACTCAACAAATGCTTTCTCTTTAAATGTTTCGCTATTTTGTTTATCCAGATTGACATATAACAAATCTAATCCATCCGCTATCTGATTTTTGATAACCAGCGTATCTTGTTTACTAGCATCTTTCACTTCATCCGGATTCAATTTCCAGTATGCAAGTAAATCTTTAAAATGGGCATCATTTGATGATATATCTAATAACGCTGCCTGCTGTGTCAGCTCATTTTCTGTAAGTGCTTTTTTCCATAACCGAATTTCTGATACATAAAATGAAGTGGGAACATGGTCGCAAATACGCAATGGGGATTTGTTGTCTGCTACTCCACGAACATCCTTAGTACCTTTTTTCATTATCTTACCATCTAAAGCAACAATCCATTCTCGTGATTGAGCATTGTTCATTGGAGCAACACTAAAACCATAATTATGCCATTGAGGATCATTAAATGCTGCCACCGCTTCTTCTAAAGCTCCAGTAGATCCTTCAATACGAAGAGAAGCAGTTTCTCTTTGCCGAAAGATTCCCCAACTGCCGCTTTTTGAGAAAATAGCATTCCAATTATCACCTTTGTAAGATCCATCCTTACGGGGATTCATACGCATGATAAATTCCACAGAGAAACTAGAATTTTCTCCTATTGCATATTTAATGTTTGTAGAAACCGTATCTAAAACAATCCCTTGTGCTTTGGATGAATCAAAATAAGCTCCATACATTTTTTTTCCTAGCATCTTCTGTTCCGTATAATGTGGATAGTAGAATATCCCAAACGTATTTCGTTCCTCTGCAGAGTTTCCCCCATAACTACCGTCTTCTTTTCCACCATGATTAGATGTTACAACAACCAGCCAGTCCTCATAAAAAGCATTTTTTCTTTCATCAATTGCCTGCAAGAATTCACCAATATATGCATCTATATATTGAAGTGCTGTGATATAATTGACATTATTGGCGGAAAATCCTCCAGACTTACCAGCTTCTAACATACCCGAGAAACTTAATAGTGTAAAATTAAAATCACTATTTTTCAGATACTCCAATATCACATTTTTAGTTTCCTCATCATTCGCAGTAGTTACGGTCTTTTGTGCTGCATTTAATAAATTCTTATTCAACTTGTCCCAAGGGGTTACGCATAATGTCGGGTTTTCTGAATCATTATCTGCAATATGATGTAGAATCGTTGGATATTGGATTACTTTCTCATTCGGATTACTCGGATCGTATTCCATGTTGGCCACATACGACTCATCGGTAATCTGATGTTTTTCAGGATTTACTCCAGTCATCATAGTTGCCCAAGTTACAGGATCCTCGCTACCCTCTTTCTGTAAAGTGCGGTTATCACTTAACCCCACCCATGAGTATTTACTATGTTTCAGCATTTTGGCAATAGTACCATCCTGAGGCATCTTCTTCTCTACTATACTTCCGACCGCTCCATCTATATTGATCCAAAGAACTTTACGGTGGATAGTTGTTGATATCACAGAATCAGAGTCAAACCCATCCTCTGCAATCCCATCCGGTGCCTCATACGTAGTACAAGAATAATGAAGGGAAATGATAAGTAATCCGACTACCCCAACAATAACTATATTTATAAGCTTTTTCATATATGATTTCTTTTATGGTTTCTTGTAATAAGTTCCAAACTCTGCGAAAGAATGGTACTTCTTCTGATTTGCTTTTTCTTCCTCTGTCAAATCTGAATCACTTTTAAACACGATCGTATTGGGATTTGAGATTTTAAGACGAAGATATCTGGCTTGAGTTCTCGGGCAATCAAAGAAACGCTCGTTCTTCAAGTTTGCCCTCACTACATTGGGGTCAGTAACCTGCAGCAACGTTTCCCATGGAGCATTGATATCATAAGGATCGGCAACTTCAGAGCCAATATATTCAACATGAACATCAGCCAGGCACTGATTGGAATAACCATTTGCCAAATATACTCCATCAATATCAGAGACTTTGTTCAAATCAAAAATGATATAATAAGGCAACTCCAAAGGTTTGTCATTAATCTTACCAGAACTCCAATTAGTCTTCTTTTCCCCATCAATCAAATATTCAGGTTTTCTGGAATCACCATCATAATTTATGCCATAGCCTTTATCATACGCAGACACCTTCCAGTCTCTACGACTATGCCGATAACAATATGAAGATACATCATAATCCTTTAACTGTTGAGGATTCAACGGATTATACTCCCATATTTTCTTATCCATTAACGGGTATTGTTCGGCATATTTTCTATCCTCGTCCAATTGCTCCACCCCCCAATAATCAAAGAACGGACATAAGTTCTGTTTAAAATAGTCACATAACATGCGGAAAGCATAACTTAGAGTTGAGTTATCAATCGACCGTTCCTCTTTTGCCTTCAGATTCAGGTATTTCATCGCTTCCCAATTGTTATCGTCATAATTAGCCAATTGAATAAGGCTTAACAAGTCGAATGCTTTATATGCTGTCTTATCATCATACTTGGTTGCAGCATCCTCTTTCGCCCATTTACTTGAATCAGCCATAGCATACTCAATAGCTTTAGGGAATAAAGTGGTTATATTCTCTTCACCAGGGAAGATTTCACCAAAGGCATTCTCTTTTGAGAAATTCTTCTTTCCTATCCGGTACAAAGGGATTGCATTAGCCACTGTCCGATAATCAGCAGGCCAAGGATTATTACGTGAACGATAGGTACACATTGAATTGATTGCGCTCAACAAAGCTACAGAGTTACCAATTCTCAATGTTCTAAGGTTTAACATTTCTTCCAGCATATACGTGTTGTTTATCGCAACTATTGCATAGTCACTATTACGCAAATACAGGTTTCCCAAAACTTGTACATCCAACACAACCCGAAAAGGAAACTCCGGAGCACGCTCCTTTTCTTCCGCATCCTTGTCAATCTTTAATCCATAATATTCAAAGAAAAACTCTTCAATTGCTTCATCCCATTCTTTACCGACTTCCTGCAGGGTGGATGAAATACTTTCCAAATTATCAAGTACACGATCTTTCTGTACGGTAAAAGCGAAATGTTTTCCTCTTATTTCCAACCAAGGAACAGTGGTCTCTGATATTCTTCTCTTCCAATCTTGCAAGTCCGTCTCTCCTATTACAAAATCTGGTGATTTATATACTCCTTCTATTTTTAAAGAACAAGTACCGGAAGCTTTCAGCCCTAAACTTTTTTTAATCCAGATGGGTCCTCCCAATGGATTCTTTATTATATTCTTTCCTGGGAACAAAGCTTTAGCAACATATACCAAAGGCATACGTTGATAAGGGGCCAATTCTGTAAGATCATCCATGTGTGAGCCTACAATTACGCTAAGTCCCATCGTATTATCTTCCACAGTGATAGCTACCTGCTCACCGGCTCCGGCATAAAGTCCCGTACTATAAATCGGCTGTGGCACTTTAGATACTCCTAAAGTGATGGAATCAATATATTGCTTATTCAAATCAAGCTCAATTGTAGCGTTAATCCGTTCTTCTTTCGCTGTATCTACCAATCCCGGAAAAATACGTGCCTTTTCGTACATACTGACATCGATCCCCCCTTCGGTATCTATTGTAATATCCGGTTCACTGGCACCATTATTATCTATACCGTCAGTTATATCGTATTTATAAGCTGTATCACATCCTCCGAGCCACACAGATGTGCCCAAAACGAATAGAAGAATGAATACACAGCTTCTTTTGTTTTTTAATATATTCTTACTCATAACAGTCTATTTATATTTAGTTTTCTTCCATAAAAGTGTATTCAAATGTTTTCCCTACACCTTCAAATTTCCATTCTGAAATAGAAAGTCCCAACCATTGCATAGTTTGTAAGGGGATATCTACATTATTGAAAACAGCTTGATAATAAGAGTCATCCGGAGCTGGAGCTAAGTGTTCTTCAGCAGAATTACCAGTTGTCCATGTTTGATCGGCAAAGGTTATATCAGATTTTCCTGCATATGAATCTGCATATTGCGAAACATTCTTCAAGATAGGATTTTCCAAGTCCTCTTCTCGATCGCATGGCCAGTAACCAATTAAATGATCCCAATATTCATTTTTCACTTCCTCCAGTTTAGTTACTCCGTGATTTTTCTCAATAAATTCTTCAGGTAATGCTACATCATAAAATTGAAGATTCGTCACACAGAATCCAGCGTTACTCTCATTCGGGGAGTTCTCTATTTTCCCGATAGTTAACGGGTAATCCGGACATGTCAAGTTTGTTGGTAAAGTCATATTCTGTTGATCTCTATGCGTACTATAATTCCCGTCTATATAGGCCCTGAACCGAACAGCCTCTCTATCAAATACAAGTGTAACAGTATGCCATTTACCATCCGTACTAACCCAAGGGTCAGTGGATTGCTGACTAGTCCACACATCCCGATTTCCAACACGAAATTTAATACGGCCCCCATCACCATGTACATTCCAACCTTTACTACCTTTATGTTTATCTGATTTGGAAAGAATATTCACCCAATTATTCTTTTTAGTGGTAGAGTAATACATAAACTGAACAGTATATGACTTATTATTTTCCATCTCAAATAATTTTGGATCAGCTACAGTAGCAACTGACTTTTGATTATTTCCAGCATACAAAGGAGTAAAATATTTGTAATTAAGTTCACTAGCACTTGGTTTTCCAACTACTTTGCTTACAAATCGAGAATTATACATCAGTGTAAATGTATTCAGTCGCGGGTCGTCATAATATGAATCAGACTGAACAGTTTCAGAATAAGTACCTCCATAAGTAGAAGTTACAATAATCAACCAGTTTTCTTTTCTATAGTTTTCTCTGGATTCCAAAGCTGTCCGTATTTCACCAATATAGGTATCGATCTCCTGTATAGCTTCAATCACAGTCGTTGTAGGATTACCCGAACCATCATAAAAAGCATCCGCAGCACCAGCCTTTTGCACCCCATTAAATTCTACAAGGATAACATCTGACGGCAGATCTGTATCCGAATTAATTTCAGCAATAACAGCACTCTTCACTTGCTGATCACTGTCTAATGTCCGGGCAATATCTGCATTGTTACGAAATGCCTGATAAAAACGATTATCCGCTGTATACAAGCTAATTTTCTTTTCATTATCAAGCTGTTTGATTCTACTTAAAAAAGAAGGAGTCTCTAACTCTTCAATAGGTTTCACCTCGCCAGTCGATTCTTCATCCAACCCAATCCCATGAGTTGTAACTCCCGTCATCATATTTGCCCATCCCCGTTCATTGGTAAATACGGGTAACGCTTTATGGCGACTGTCCGCTAAACCCTCAAAAGTGATCACAGCATTGTCTCTCATCGAACGAATATGAGGGGCTTTCTGTGTTGTGTAAGCTTCATTTACAGCTTTTCCGGATGCGCCATCAATTACAACACATAAAACATGTCCTGTCTGTGCTTGGTTTCCCGATTTCGGATATTCATTTGTTGTCAGCCGCTCTAATGAATTATCGCAAGACATCATTGTCCATATTGTCATTCCCATAAACAGGATCTTGGCGAAAAGACTTGTTTGTATCTTTCTTTTTCTATTCATTTTCAAAGTATATTTTAAGATTAATCAAAGTCAACTTCTATTTTTACTATATTATCCACCCGTTCGCCGTTAAAACGATAAAAATCGCCCATTAATAACAAACCGTTATCATTTGTTGATGTTTTGGTTTCAATTACCTGGTTCAATTCACCCAAGAACAGGCCGGGAACATTAAATTTCTGCATGGCTTCACCTTCCATTGTCAATATCAGGAAACCCTGTCGTGTAACGCCATCATACTTTGTGAAAGTACCCGACATTACAACGAAATCATGATCATTTAGAATAGTAGCAAAGTTAGCTGTTCCGCCTTCCATCTTTCTAAGTTTAAAAGTCGGATCAACCGTACCGTCACGATTCAGCATAACTACGCCAGAACACGGAACGCCATTGAATTCAGTAAACATACCCACAAGCATTGCTTTTTTCCGTTTTTTATTATAACGTATCTTGGTTATCGCTCCATTGGCTCCCGTTCCTATATTTTGTAGAAATTGCTGATCGATGTTACCGTTTTTATCGATTCGTACGATATTATTCACATTTATTCCATCAAAAGAATTAATGCTGCCTACAATAACAACACCGTCTTCCTCATCCATATAAGCATCTTGAATCACTCCATTGACACCTTCCTTGTTTTTACGATAATCCTCATCCAGTGCCCCTAAATTATTCATACGCAATACCGTCTTGACAGGAGTGAATTCATACGCCAATTCTTCCGCATATGATCTGTCTATATCTATTTTACAATACTGGGTAATGTTTCCTACTGCAATTACTTTGTCATCTGATGTAACAAATGTAGCTACAGGTGCTTCTTTCGTTCCTCCATTAAATCGAGTGATTCTGGTTGATATCAGCCGTCCATTTTTGATACTTGGAAGCTGTTTGTTATCAAACATCATTCCAATACCATGATCGACTTTCATCATATTATTCACCGAAGTAGGCTGTTCACGCTGTACAGGGTAATACTGTGTAAACTTTCCGGAGATTAAAACGTTTGGATTATTTCCAGACTTATCATTATTAAAATAAGAAATCGATTTGGCATAATAGCTATAAGAACCGCCTTCACCTGAATTAGGATTCTTAAGATCATGACCGATCCCCTGACCACTATCTGTTTTATAATAGGTTCCGTTCCATCCACCGGCTACACTTCCTTTATTATCAATCCAGGCTATGCAACGAATACGAGCATCGCTACTTGTCAATGGCATAAAGCTACCTACTAAATGATAATGTTCCTTTTGAGACCAATGTTCCAAACAACTATAAATTGCACCCGGAATACGCTTTTGAACTACATACCCTTTATCAACGCTTACATTACCCAACACAGTAAGTTTAGGACCATAGAAAATCTGTTCATTCAACAAGATATGTGCAATTCCGGAACTAAGACTTTCCGGAACTTTTACTGTAATTGTTGTATCAGTAGCTAATACTATTTCTGCTTTTTCATTGGAAATAAAAAAACTAAAATCCGGTTTTCCTTGCTGATTGAACCATTTAGATAATCCTTTAGCCTTATAAGTAACCAATTCACCCGGATAAGCTCTATCAGGCGAAGGAGCATCAACTAAAAATCTTATACCGTAAGGCTCTTTTCCCCCGGCATACGGATCGCCTTCTATTTCTTCATCAGAATTGCATCCTGCGAAAGACAGGACTACACAAAGACACATCAGCATCTTTATCAAACGGGATTCTATCTCATATTGATATGCTTTCATAGTTATTCTGTTTTATTAATTTGAGAAAGTTCATCAATGCCCTCTTCTATCGCTTTTAAAGCAAATAATCTTCTGTCAAAACCAAAATCATGATCGGTCATACGAAGTACATGAACAACTCCATTCTTGGGTTGTATGTCCGATGTGGCTACATACGCATTCTTTAAATCACTCACAGTAATATCATATATATACGAATAAAGTATCTGGCGGGGACCCACATATTTCACTCCATTAGCATCACCATACACCACTCCTACATTCATTGGCAGTCCACCATACGTAATGAATGTCTGTCCCGGATAAGCAGCAATCGCAGTTGTATCAATTTGAGGAATATCTTTAAGCGTATATTTATCTTTAAGTATATACATAGATAAATATTCTCTCCATACAGAAGGTTTTATCTGCTTCAGATTCTTAATACTGTCATTACCCATTTGATACCACATTTTATTCAGCAGAGCGACACTTTTGCGGATAGACCAGTTAGTCGGTGCAAAGAATGTTACATTTTCTTCCTCAAGTACCTCTTCCATATTTGCAAGCCTGATAATTTCAATCAGATCGGAAAAATAATCATTTTTAGGATCATCTTTAGGGGATCTTGACTGGAGAAACTCCATTATTGTTCCATCATAATATGGATTACTTTTTCCTCCATCTATCAGATAACTATCGTTTGTACAATTACCCATAAATATAGGTATGGTAATAACAGCAATAACCAGTTGCCATATCTTTATCTTGCTTTTCATATCCTTGTTTTTATAATTACGTATTTATTCTATTCACTCCCAAAAAAGATTGAGTTGTATATTCGTATTATTTTTCAGCACATCTCTATGTAAAGGCCATGTCCATGCACCTACATTAAAATCCGTACGTCTGATGGGATGCGCACAATATGCGATATTAGAAATTTTTCCAGTTCGTACCAGATCATAATAATAATGCCCTTCTCCAATCAGTTCTCTTTGTCGTTCCCAAAATATAGCATCCTGCAGCTCTTTTCCTGAAGAGAAGCTTTCTGACGCACCGGCTCTATGACGAATCCGGTTCAATAACTCATTAGCTTTTGTGTCATTGGTACCTAAAGCCGCCAGTGCTTCAGCGTACAGCAATAACGCTCCGGCATACCGGAAAACAATCTGGTTTCCCGAATTAGAAGTGATACTATTGTTTCCATAATAATCAATATTCAGAAACTTTATTATTTCGGTACGATTCACACTGGAAGCCGAATACATATTTTCATCGAACCAATATGATTTCCGTAAATCTTCTTCCATATAAGGGAATATCTTCTCTATATAGCTACCATCATAATAATACATGGGATTTTCGTTGGCTCCTTTATGTCTATAAACTACATTATTAGAAAATACTGCTATCGATGAGAACACTTCATTGGAAGCATTGATATTTTGTGCTATTTCAAAAAGCCCCTCATTAGATCCTCCCTTGAACACATTTGAGATCCGACTTATTTCTAACAATTCATAAGCTCCGTCATTCTGTTCCAACTGTTCGCCCAAATCAACCACATTCTGATAATAAGTTGTTTTATTTTGTTCATCGAATTGAACCAACCAGAGATTGATATGCATCATCAACGCAATGACCGATCCACGAGACGCTCTTACTCCTTTTTTTGCATTTGAATTATATGTCCAAGGTAAAAAACGGTCTTCAGGACTATTGCCTAAAGCTCCTGTTCTTAAATCTTCCAGACAACTTTGAAGTACAGTAACCATGTTAGTTCGTGGCAAAGACGCTGAATTATACGCTATCGTATAATAGGGAACATCACCAAAAGCTCTCACCATAAAGAAATAAGCCAAATTTCTAAGAAAGACAGCCTCTGCTTTGAACATCCGGTATTCTTCTTCAGTAAGAGTAGAGACTTGATCTATCTCTTTAACCAAGATATTGGCAGTCTGTATAACTTCATAAAATGGTTTCCATTTAGTAGTCTCTCCAAAAGGGGTATTTGGAGAATTTCTCAACTCATTCATTTCATTTCCTGCCAAGTAGGTTACCCTTCTACCTTCATTATCATTATTATATGGCGAGATAGAGGCGCAACGCATATCACCACTTGCAGTAAGAAATGCACCGCTGCCCATAGTTGCCTTTCTCAAATTAGAGTAAGCGCTCATCAAGAAGCCTTCCACATTGGCGGCATTGCCATCAATCCAGAATTCGTCACCGGGAAGTTTATCTTCGCTCTTTACTTCCAACAAGCCACAACTTGTCAGCAGAAACGAACAAGCCGCTATTATAAAGAATATATTTTTTTTCATAATCACTGATTTATCTGTTTAAAAATCAATTGAAACTCCCATTGTATAGTTACGGCTATTCGGATATCCTCCTGATACATCATACCCCAAACTATTTACATTTTCTGGATTTACACCTGAATATTTGGAGAAGGTGTAAATGTTATTCACACTAGCATTCAACTGTACCCGTTCTACTCTCAAAAAGTCCAATACTTTTTTAGGTAAAACATAAGAGATTGAAACACCATTAATTTTCAGGAAAGATCCGTCTTCCATGAAGAGTGTCTGGTCCGGACGGAAGAAGTTCACCTGATGATCGGCTGTTCCTCCACGAATGTAATCGAACGGATTGGGATACTTGGCATATATATGATCTTCTTTCCAGAAATCAAATGCTTCTATAGGCGTTATCGCCCCACTCCCATTCAGGTCTTTTGAAAGAGGATTTCCATAAGCAGCAAAGCGATCGGCTAATGCTTTATTGATAATATCCCTTTTTATCGTGAAAGAAAAGTTTGTGTTGATGGAGAATGACTTATATCTCAAGTTCGCATTAAATCCACCTGTCAACCGAGGTTGAGAGTTACCAACTACCACCTTATCTTTATCATCTATTATATAGTCTCCATTAACATCCACCCATATCGGGTCGCCAGCCTGCATATAAACATATCCGTTATTTTTATTATTAGCAGCTTTCATTCGTTCACCGGTAGCTGGATTTACCGGTACATCTTCATCTGTTGCATACACTCCTTTATTCACCAATAAGTAATTTGCTAATGCATTCGACCCTAAACGGTTGATTATTTTAGCGTCACTATTAATGATTTGCCTGGCCTCATTCGGCAGCTTAGCGATCACATCCTTATTCATAGCCAATGACAGTGATAAATCTAATGTCCAAGGACTCTGCTGAGGTAATGGTCGACCGCCAATTAATATTTCAAATCCATAATTCACCAAACTTGTTTCAATACTTCTTACTTTTTCAAATGCATTATGGTCAGCTAGTTCAATATCACTCAATTGGTTATCAGTCTGTCTGTAATATAAGTCACCTGTAAAACGGAGTCTGCTATTGAAGAAACTCAACTCTGTACCCAAATTCCATGTAGTAGAAGTAACCGGTTTCAAGTTGTCATTTGGTAACAAGCCGTAATCAATCGGAATTATAGGCATACCATTATATGTATCACTCCCTAGTAGATAAGTACCCCAAATGTCATACCGGGTAGCTCTGTACTTAGTTGTTCGTCCCCAACTAACACGCAATGCACCTGTGCTCAATTGGTTCCAATTATCAGCAAAAGCTTCACGACTAAAGTTCCATTTAAATCCGAGTGACGGACTAATGGTCCATTTTATTTTTTTACCATATGTGGAATTCGCTTCAGGGCGTATATTAGGAGTGAATATATAACGTTCACCTCGTGGACCTATCGAACCTAGATTAAAGCTTGGATCTATAATGAAAGAAAGGGTGTTTTCATCCTCTACAAATGAGGTAGTTCCCTCTGATTTGCTATGCATCGCTCCAGGTCCCCAAATATAATCACTACCTCCTCCTACTAATTTAACCGTATTATGACTTCTTTTGTTAGTCGAAATTTCCACACCAGCCCGAAGTCCTAATCTGAATATTCTAAAATCCAATGACCTGGCTAAAACAGTACGTGCATATAAATTATAACTGTTCTGACTCAAATTATACCATTCGGACCTATTATTATTTAATATTCCGGGAGTAAACGTCTCTCTTTCAGTCGTATTATATTTATATCCAAAGATCCCGTCAAGTGTAAATTCATAAGGTAGTTTATACACCATACGTATGCTCGCATCGTATGCAGTATTTACATTATTATCGTCCACAGAAAATGCAGCTAACGCTTCGCTGGCTGATATATACATAGACGGCGGAGGTAATAATGAAGAAGCTGACGATCCCCTTGCAACACCTGATTGAGTGAAAGCATTACCACTACCCTGACTATTCAGTGTAAACGTAGCGGAAACATTGACATCCATCTCAAATTTATCATTCGGACTATAACCTAATCGCGCCTTAAGACCATACCGATTGAAATCCGTATTTTTCACAATTCCTTTTTCGGTATAGTAATTACCATTAATCAAGTAATTGAATTTTGAAGTACCTCCAGAGAAACTCAAGTTATGTGTTTGATTATGAGTCACACCATAAAAACGTCCTTGCCAGTCTGTATTATTATTCCAATAAGGATTCAAGCTATCTGCCAATGCCGGAAAATTATGTATTTCATTGTGCCCGAAATAACTGGAAGTGTCATTCTGTAATATTTGCATGATACGCATATTTCTTTCAGCATTACCAATAGCAACGTCTCTCAATCTTGGAGGAGTTTTAATCACATAATTACCCGAATAAGAAACTTTGGGAGGGCCATTACCTCTCTTCGTTTCGATAATAATTACACCATAAGCACCTTTAGAACCATATAAGGAGGTTGCGGCAGCATCTTTTAAAATTTCCATTCTCTGAATGTTTTCAAAAGGTATCATGGAAAGCGGACTCACTGTAGCTCCTGACAACAAACCTGACGCATCGACATCAGAGTTCATGTCTATATTTTCCAAAGGAATTCCATCGACCACAAAAAGAGGTGCTGACGAACCTAGTACAAAATCTTCTCCTTGCTTGGTTATTGAAATATCCGAAATACCACGTAATGTAAAACTAGGCATCCCCCCCGGTGTACCATTCTGTATCTGTATATTCAACCCGGGAACACGACCTTGCAACAACTCCATGGCATTTGCCACCGGTGTGTTTACAAGATCTTCCGCTTCAACGACCTGTACAGAAGCGGTCACAGCCGCCCGACTCTTTTTCTGATAGCCGACAACCACCGTCTCATCCAGCATGTTTTCCGATAAGCTCATCAATACAGTCATCTCAGACATTTCTTTCGTGATTTTCCTAACAACCGGTTCGTAACCTATATACGTAAATGTAACATTTGCCGGCACAGGCACCTTCAATGTAAATTCACCATCTGTATTAGTGGAAATTGAGTGTCGTGAATCAATTTTCCCTGATTTATCGCGTACGACTACCGAAACATACGGAAGTGGCTGATTGTCATTCTTGTCTTTAACAACTCCACTTATGAGCACCTCTTGTGCAAAAGCTTCTAATGAAGCAAACAGACACAACAAGCCCAATATGATATATTTATGTATCTTTTTCATATAAATTCATCTAACAAAGTTTATTCATAATCCCTAAATTCCGGAGCACCTTCTGCAAACACAACGATAACTTCCCAATGCGCTTCTTTGTAAATTCCAAATTCTATTTCGAAATACGAATCTAAACGATATCCCATAGCAGTAATTCTATCATACGCAAAACGCAGTTTAAGCAAATTACCTTCACTATTGGTATACTTAGAAGGAACTTGAACCAAAGGCATAGGATATACAACGTCATATTTTACATAATCAGCCCCCATCTCCTTATTGAATCCATGAATCAATTCGTCCCATTTTGTTTGATTAAATTTCTCTGGCGAAATAGGAGTATAATCTGAATTATAAAAGCGAAAAGTCAGAGTTTTAGTTTTATCTGTATTTTCCTTATTCTCCCGCAGATAGACTTGTATTTTTTCGGACGAAGTGTAACTCCCTGACTCCAATACAATGGAACGAGCCGCAGTTGCCGGAATATAATCTTTATCTTTTATCAGGCCGGTTTCCGAATCATAAATGGAAGGTTCGAAATCACTCTCTCTCAAAGGTACCAGCTGCAAATTGTTAAAATATTTATATCCACCTTTATTCTCAACCTTCACATCAAACAGATAACCTTTACTTGGAGAGCAATTGACAAATGCCGACATAGCATTAGAATACATCACAAATTCTCCTGAATGTTTATGTATCTGAAATAGCGGACGATATTCTAGCGTTCTTTTGGCTTCAATTTCTTCAAGAGTTTTCTCTGTTCCAAGATAAGGACTTTTCCATACGGTTACCGGAAACACATCAGTCAACTCTGGTGCTGGACTACCATCTGCCTTCACTATACGAGTTATTTCAAATGTCAAAGGGAGCGTTGAATTTCCTGATTGAAAATTATTTGAGAACAAAGTTGTTCTACCCAATACCGGTTTATATAGCTGTTGAGTAAAATTCACTTCCCGATCAAATGCTTCTTGTACATCAGGCAAGAATTTTTCAACACACGAGGTATTCAGAAAAGAGTATGTTCCTATTCCGAGAAAGCAAAAGAACTTTATGAATCTATTTTTTCTCATTTCCGTAGTCTTTAAAATAATTAATAAACTTATCGTAACCGAAATTATGTTGATTGGTCAAAAGATGAATAACTGCATTGCGAGTATAAATATCATGCCAAACAACGTTTGTAGATTTCCATAAATCCTTCAACTGACTGTTATTCATATCACTAAGAGTGAAACTCCTGACTCCTTCTCCCACAATGCCGGAAGCCGTTTGCCGAGTACAAGATACATTCATTTGATATTTATATTTGTATGACTCTAAAGAAAGACTTTCTTGTGCTTCTATGATCTTTTTCGTGTCATACTTTCCTGTGAATATATATCGGCAAAGCAACGTGTCTACGCATGCTCTATAATCATAATGCCTTATCTCAATGATGGGATTCTCCGGATCATCTTTATTAGGAATTTCAATTTCAACATCAAAAGGTTCAATAAGTAACTCTTTTAAAAAAAGTGCTTTCCCCTGTTTCTTTTGTTCGCGATAGGTGTTGAGCTGGTCAAATGAATATTCGAAACACTCATTCGGTACAGCAAATACGGTAAAATACTCATCGTCTTTTTCCAACTGTTCCTTTAAACCGGGAACAGCATTGATAATGACAAGCATTGAATCATATTTCTGATTAAACAGATGGCTTGCTTCATCGGAAAGGTATTCCAAAAAAGTGCCATCATACTTTTCAACTTCAACCGGCTGAGTATAAGCAACTGACTCATAATCCCGGCAAGCACCGAAAAGTACTAAAGTTATTACTCCGATTATTATTGCGGATTTATTCATAGTATATATTTTTTAATTTACGTATTTATATCTATCTAATATTTCGTAAAATCTGTTCCAAAACAATAGTTTTCAGATTCATTGCCAGTAAGTATTTTGCTCAATCATAGAATTGGTAAGAATATCCTGATCAATAGGCCAGTAAATACCTCCTTCATTGATTAGTTTTCGTAGTTTTGTATCATTATTCAACAATTTCTCTTGACGTATCCGGTCATACCAACGCCAACCTTCTCCCATTAGTTCCTTTCTTCTCTCCTCGAATACAGCTTGAATAACTTTTGACTTATCACTATTAAAATCTTTTTTATAAGAAACTGCACTCATTCCTCTGGCAGTTCTTATTGTATTAAGATGTACTAGAGCTTGTTCTGGTTGATTTATTGCACACAAAGCTTCTGCACGAAGCAATGTGATGTCTTCAAGACGACTAAATACCAGTGCTGATCCGAAAATAGCATAATCATTAGTCGTAGGATTACCATTCTGAATAACTTTAATCTTACTAAAAATAGGATATTGAGATTCAACATTGTGAACATAACTGGTATAGTATTTACCACTCTTCGAGTCAATACCGAACCTTTGATCATCTACATTATTGAATATGGAAAACAAACTGTCTTTTGAAACGTATATATCAGGAGTGCTTTTCTGCACAAGCGGAGCTGCTAATGTCAATTCTTCAAGATGTCCATTCTGTGATGCCTCGCTTTCATTATGATCAAAAGTAAGCCCTACAATGCGGGACACTCTCCAGTCGGAGTTGGTCAGAAAAAGTCCCTGTGAAGAGGTCAGATCTGCTACGCCAATATATTTTGCTTCTACACGACTCGCATTGTCCATAATATACGCAGCATAAGTTTCTGCATTCAAATAATTACCTTCCCAAGCTGCGATGTGTGCAAGAATAGCATATACAGACAATTTATTCAATAAGATACCTTGCCAGTCTTTCCCTTCTTTACCATAATAAAGGCTTGTTTTAGAACCTAACTGGAAAGGTAGTACTGTTAATGCATTTTCCAGTTCTTCTTTCGCATAGCTCAACACAAGACTGGCGTCCGTCCGCTCCATCCTGGGAAAAGAGCCATTATCATACGAATAAGTAACTAAAGGAACATCTCCCCATATACGTACCATATTGAAGTAAGCAAAAGCTCTTAGTACTCTAGCTTGTGCTATATCCAACATCAGATTTTCTTCTGAATAGGATTTATCTTTCTCAAAAGTTCCCGGAGCCTTTTCTATAAAAATAGAAGCTGCGTTTATAACAGCATAAAATCTTCTCCAATTAGAAATTTCCTTCATTATCGGAAATGGCTCGTTCAGATTGTTATCTACGACTGCCTGAAGATCAAGACGATCAGTTACACTAAAATCTCCTCCGCGTAAATCACCACAAATCCAATATGCATTATTTTCAACCAAAGCAGCTCGCATCAAGCCATATACTCCCATCAATGCAGCACGAGTATCTTCAAGAGTACTCCATTGCTGATCTTCCTTAGCTATACGTTTGGATTCTACATTCAAAAAATCATTGCAGGAAACAAGTATCATAGAAAAGCCAACACCCAATAACAGTAAAAAGTGTGTTATTTTTCGATATAAATTACTGAACATATTACTATATTTTGAGGTTAAAATTTGAAACGTAAGCCTAAGGATGCAGAACGAGGGATAGGCATAGAGTAGCCATCATAATTGCCATTGAAACCAACTAATTCGGGGTCGTTGCCAGAGAAACCTGTAATAGTAAACAAATTATTGGCTGTCAAGTAGAAATAAAGACTTTTGACTATCAGGTTCTTTTCACCTTTTAATGGAAGGGTATAGCCCAGAGTCACATTTCTCAATTTTAAATATGAAAGTTTTTCTAAGAATAAATCTTGCTCTGCTCTATATGGATACACTTTACTCAACGGATTATAGATAGGATAATCATCTTTCTGATTCGGCAATTCTTGCCAAAAGAATATTTCTTTTACAGAACGGATGGACTTCGTACGATCTAATGTCATAAAATCATAACGCTGTTGATCTCTGACATTCAGTGCGCTATGCCCCAGAGCAAAAAACCAATGAAAGCTAAAATCAAACTGTTTATATTTGAATTGATTAGTTAATCCTCCTATAAACCGAGGAAGTGCATGACCTTTCAACACTCGGTCATTGTCATCAATTATATTATCTCCATTAACATCTGTCCACTTCGGATCACCTTTTTGGAAGGGAACTCCATTTATACTCAATGGTTTACCGTCCTTAACCGGAACCTCACTGTTATCAGCATAGATTCCATTATTCTGATAAATCCAGAAAGCATCAACCGACTTGCCTACTTCAAATTTACGACTATTGGTAACAACTTCATTCAATCCTGAAGGTAGTTTTTTCAACTCATTCTGGTTGAAACTCATATTCAAAGAAATATCCCAACTTAAACGCTTCGGATCATTTATAGCAAGCGGAGAAGCCGATACGTTCATTTCGACACCTCTATTGGATATTTCCATTCCATTAACAAACCTGTATTTATATCCAAACTCTTGAGATACAGGCATCTGAAGAATAATATCTTTTTCCCGGTTTTCATAAAAACTAAGCCCGATATTAACACGGCTATTTAAGAAAGAGGCATTCAAATCAATACCTAATTTATCCGAATAAGGCCATCCCATACCATAATCTACCCAGCCTATTGAATAAGGACGAGTTACTGTTGCAAAACCATTGGAAGAAGATATCATTGATTGTCCACTCCATCCCAACTCTGACGAAACATAGTTAGGACCTAATGTAAATCTGTCTGATTGTACTAGATGTCCTAAGCGTGCCCATGAAGCTTTTAATGACAGTTTAGAAAAAAGAGCTGAATTATTAAAGAATTGTTTTCTCAAATCCCATCCTAAAGAAAAAGCAGGAGAAAACAACCAGCGTTTATCTAACTGAACATTAGAAGCACCATCGTATCTTATTAATGCACTTGCATATAAAAGTTTTTTAAAATTATAATCCAAAGCAAATGAAGTAGAAACCAACCGCGTTTCTAATCGGTCCGCAAAACGATAAACTCTTGTAAAACCTCCTGAGTTACTGGTCGTTTTTGTATCGTCTTCTCCATCATATCCCTTACTATAATTATAATGATAGTAATCACTTTGTATCGAACCATCCCAACGAAGATCTAATGCATGAGCAGGAGTCAAATCAAATAGATATCCAACTGAAGCGTTACCAATCAATCGTCTGTTGTATCCTGAATAGTCAGAAACAAAACTGACAGATTCCATAAGGGTAGAAGGCCAGAATACATGACGCACATTAGTATTATAATCCAGAAGAACTCCGGCATTCACATGAAAGCGATTTTTGATATAGCGCATAGATAAATAGCCATTCAACAAATTGTTCAGATTTTCTTCTTTGGTCAAATCATCATAACCAAGAAAACGCTCATAGGCTCCACCACTAGGCGCAATTGGGGTAGACAAATCAGGTAAATATTCCATCTCCGTCAAACGATCCATGAAGTTTTTGTTTCTTTTACGATCAATTCTATTTGCATTGATATAAGTACTCACAGTAAAACCTGGTATAGGAGTTATATTCAAAGCAAAACCAATGTTATATTTGGTATTTCCCACATTTTTTGTAACTCCGGACTCCTCGGTAAGCCCTAATGTAAATATATAATTAGCTAATGAGTTTTCACCTCCAATGGATGCGCTCACATTATATAGAGGAGAAGATTTATAATAGGAATCAGCCCAGTCTGGTTCTCCAAAATAAGATGATTCTCTTGGATCTGCTAAATAAGAAGGATAATATTGTTGTTCAGCAGGTATCTTATAAGTATCATAAAACTTTTGTCGAAATGCCCTTTCATATCCTCCATTAGTCATTTTTACTTTGGAAGGAGCAAAAACAATTCCTCCAGACGCATTAATAGAGACATTGCTACCACCATAGTATCCATCTTTTGTCACAATCCAGATAGCACCGTTAGCTGCCAAAGGGCCTAATTTAGCTAAAGCCAGAGGATCTTTAATAACTTCAATAGATTCAATGGCCTGTATATCCAATCCGGCTAGAATATTAGTTGCACTCCCAATAGGATTTACATCGTACTGTTTTATATCATACATATATGGATGATCCAAAGAAAGCGGAATACCATTTACATAAACTGCCGGTTGAACGCCTGAAACATCTTTATTGGAAAAAATCGGAGATGAAATTCCCCTAATCAACATGCTTTGTATACTCCCTGGTTCACCATTGTTTTCCTGGGTATACACACCGGATGCATTTCCTTTAAGCAACTGTTGAATAGAGAGAAATTGAGAGCGTTGCAGATTCTTAATATCGACAGTATCATTCGTCTTATCAGAATCCATTCCCCGATTTACAACTAAACGAGGTCCTACATTAAAAAGAATTTTCTTTTCTTGAAAACTTTCTTTTTTATGGACTCCCAAAGAATCAGAATCAGGAGTATTTGACTGGGATACTATTGTCCCACTAAATCCTAAAAAGCCTACAGCGACAAGTAAACGACAAAAAGGCTTTTGCAAAGAAAAATCAGGTAAAGTTACCACCATACTATTAGATTTATAAGTTTTTTAGATCATATAAGTATTAGTTATGCATTAATTGCAGTACAAAAGTGCGAGTTATCCAATAGAAAGAAGTCCTCTAATCATTCAAAAACGTACAATTTTGAATCATAATTGCCATAGTTTATAATAGGTTTAAAAATCATTCAACATTAGTCTAGAAATCATTCAGAGGGTATAAAAGAAACTGATATATAGAAAGGTACGCACCTTTACATTAAGATGCGTACCTACCCTTATAGACTCATATATTTTCTATTCTAACAAGACTTTTGATATTCTTTGGGAGTTACACCAAAATCTTCCTTAAAACAAGTTGCGAAGTATTTTGGATTAGAAAAACCACATTCATAGGCTACCTCTGCAATAGACATTGATTTATTTTTTAATAATTGGCTACCATGCTTTAATCTTATGTTCCGAATAAACTCAATCGGTGACAATCCGGTCGCTATTTTCATCTTTCTATAAAGCGAAGACTTGGATACAGCCAAAGCATCCGCTAACTGAACAACATCAAAATCTCCCTCTGCCATATTAGATTTTATAACAGAAACAACCTTATCAAGAAAATCTTTATCAATGGAAGAAGTCTCCAAAGAATCAATATCGACTTCTACATTAGTGCGAAATTCCTCTTGCTTACTTTTTTTATGAATTATAAAATTATTAATACGAGCTTCCAGTATTTTCAATTCAAACGGTTTGGATATATATCCATCTGCTCCTGCATTGTAACATTCAATACGATCTTCCGCCGTATTTTTAGCCGTTAACAAAATAACAGGAATATGACTGGTTTCCAAATTAGACTTTATGTTACGACATAATTCCAAGCCATCCATTTCAGGCATCATCACATCACTTATGATAATATCTATTTCATTATCCTTTATTATATCCAAAGCCTCCAGCCCATTTTTTGCAACGAGAACATGGTATTGTCTGGATAAAATTTTCTCCATAAGGTACAATAATTCTTCATTGTCTTCAACCAATAATAAATGATTATCATTGGTTTGTGCATCTTCGACTACTCCTGACTCATCCAAGTCTTCATGTTCAAAAATCATAGCCGCCTTTTTATCATTAACCGAAGTTTCTCCCGTTATCAACTCATTTTCTTGATAACTGTCTTTATCAATAGGAAAATCTACAGTAAAAGTGCTACCTTTAGTTAGTTCGCTTTCTACCTCTATCGTTCCATGATGCAATTCAACTAAATCTTTTGTCAATGATAATCCAATCCCATTAGATTCACTTTCGTCTCCTTTATTTGCTGTATAAAACCTTTCAAAGATATTCTCCAAATCATCAGGAGCAATCCCTTCACCTGTGTCAACAACTTGAATACGTAAATGAGTATGTTCAGCATTCTGATAGGATTTCATTATTAATTTTATTTCCCCACCCTCACTTGTATATTTACAAGCATTGGACAATAAATTAGATACAATTTTATCGATCTTATCTCTATCAAAATAAGCTATTAAATGTTTGTCTTCTGTAGAAAAAGTAAATGTTTGACTTTTTTTTCTTATTAATGGCGCAAAATTAACCTTGCATACATCATCTATAAATGAAACAATATCACTTTTCGAAACAGATAACTTCATGTTTCCACTTTCCACCTTACGAAAATCCAGAATCTGCTGCAATAATCTTCGCAATTTGTTCACATTGGAACGGATCATACTTAATTGGGAGATTCGACTACCATTCGTCATTTCCGCATCATCAATCAAACATGTAATGATAGTAAGCGGAGTCAATAAATCATGTGAGATATTTGTGAAATAACGTAATTTAGTCTGAACTAGTTCTTCTGATTTTTCCCTGTCGATTTGTGCTATCTTTAACTCATGACGTAATTGTAAACGTCTCTTCATTCTTCGATAAAAAAGATATAAAGATAAAATAACCAACACAACATAGAACATATAAGCCCACCAAGTTTCATAAAACGCAGGTTCCTTAGATACTTGAATTTCTGCAATATAATTACTCCACAATCCATTTGTATCTGTTGTCTTCAAATAAAATGTCCGTTTACCCTTAGGAAGCTGATTATAGAATGCAAACTGACGGTCACCTCTAACATACACCCAATCATCATCAACCCCCTCCATCTTATATGCATACTTAATTTTATCTGGAAATGCATAGTTTAAGGAAGAAAAATCTATCTCAATATTCTTATCTCCCGCATCGAAAGAAATAGTCTGGCTCCTCAAATTGAAACGTTGATTATCCTTTTCCAAAAGACTGGAGACACCATCTATCTTCACATCTGTCACCATTGTTCTAATTCTACGAGGATTATCAGACAAATGTTCATAAGGAGTAAATACCGAAATCCCTTTATTTCCTCCATAAAGAATTTTTCCAGAACGAGTTTTCAAATAAGAATTAGGCATAAATGAGTTTACCATTACATCATCCATTGTTGAGTAATCCATAATACCACCATTTTTAGGATCATACTCAATAACTCGTTTATTGGTAGAGATCCAAATATGCCCTAACTGATCTGTTATAATATTAAAAATACCTTCTTTGAGCATATCAAACATATTGGATAAGTTTTCAACTTTCTTCGTCCGAGGATCATATGTAAACACATCACCATCCTGACTCCCCATCCACATCAAGCCATTATCATCTATACAAATTGCTCCTATGTTATCACTAACCAATTTATCTGTTTGAGTAGTCAGATTTTTTAAACCTTTCTTTTCAAATGTCAGATTAGAGGACACTATAGCATTATATACACCTTGTTTTCTTGTACCAATCCATAAAGTTCCGTCTTTTCCTTCCCCAATCCCAGTTATATCCATTGACGGAAATTTTGTATCTTGAAGATTTTTCTCTTTTTCTGGTTTAACCAAAATACCTTTAGTTGTTACAACCCAAAGATTATGTTTGCTGTCTTCATAAAAAATGCGTGGAAATCCCGGATTATCTGCATAGTTACTCAAATTTAAGGTCCCTAATAGTTCTATCCTATCCTTTTCTTTTTTCACTCTATAAATTTCCGGATAATATTCAGATCCCAACCAAATTTCATTCAATAATGGAACAGATATGATACAACTAATATTTCTCAAATTGGGCACATTTTTCAAAGAAGGAATATCTGTATAAAGTTGAAGTTTATTTGTTCCAGGATTGAAGATCCCTACTCCCCAACGATTTTGGTCAATCCACAGATCACCATCACCATCTTCATAAATATTTTTTATATTTGTGATAAAACCAGTTTTTTCACGAATAGAAGGAAAAGAATAGTTTTGAATTAAAGGTTTATTTAAATCAATCATGGACAATCCTTCGTTAAAAGCTGCAATCCATAAATTACCAGATTTATCTTTTACTATCTCACTAAAAATATTATTCAATTTAGAAGATATAGAAGATATATCAACACTATTTATCACATCTCCCGGACGTTTTTGAAGAGCATAAAGACCTTGTGTAGATACAATCCATATATACCCATACTTATCATCTTGAGTTATACTAAAACAACCACTTTCATCCCAATGCTCATCACTTTTTATATCTACATGCCTATACATCAAATCCTGTTTTTCTTCAGGATTAAACAAAAAAATTCCACTTTCCCAAGCCAATATCCAATGTTGTTTCTTATCATCCTGAAAAACTCTAAACGGGTTATTTAATGTTCCGATTTGAGGCATAGCAACAAATGTATCCTTTTTCGAATCATATCGGTGTAATCCCCTCTCCCATAAAGTTACCCAAATTTTTTTATCAGCATCTTCATATATAGAATTCACGCTAGTAACAGGTAAAGCAGAATCATATCTTTTACAAAAAGAAAAATCGGCAGAGCAACGAAATACAGATGTCAATGTTCCAATCCAAATCCACCCTTCACTATCTACAATCATTGTTCTAATTTCTTGATCCTTCAATTCATTATGTTCAACTGGAGTTATTTGATAAGTTCTCTTATTCAAAATATTAATCCCTTTTTTAGTACCTATAAATAAATACCCATTCCTATTCTCTGTAATACAAGTAATTTCATTATTCGTTAAAAGATCCGGAGTCTTTAATCCGGAACGAAAGACTAATACCCGATAACCATCGTAACGACATAGGCCATCTTTAGTTCCCAACCACAAAAAACCTTCTCGGTCACAATGAACCCGTAATACAGTACTAGAAGGCAAATAATTATTTAATGGAAGAGTAGTCACCGACATTTGTTGTGCAAAAGCACATGAGAGCATTTGAATAAAAACAAGTATTATATATAATTTCATTTTGTGTTTCATAGTAACACTCAGTATAAAGATGTATTTCCGATGCAATATTAAACAAAAGAAGCTTTTAACGATACTCAAATCTCTTAAAATATACTAATAAAAGGCTAACAAAGATACATGTGGTCGATTTTTAAACCTTTCTGAATGATTTTTGCCCTTTATCAAATAGATAATTCAAAATTAAACGCATTTGACTTATTATAGTACTCCTAATTAAATAGGATTCTGCAATTTTGCAAACGAAAAATAAATAAATAGCGTTTTGAACAAAAATTCAATCATTAAACAATTAACTTATAAAACATTTCTGTATCATGAAAAAGAGATATGTAAAAATCATGTTCCTATCAATGGCATTACTAGTAATTAGTACAGCAGCCACTTATGCAGTTCAGCCTAAAGATGAACCTAAAGAAACGGTACAAACACCAACAGATGAGCATCTGCCATCATTAACAATCAATGGTACAAATGAATCATCTTCCTTCTTTGTAGATTCTAAAGCATTACCTGGAAAAGAAATAACGATTACTGCTCCGAATGGATTTACTGTAACTCCAACTATAATACCAGCCAACTCAGGAAAACAAAAAGTAACCGTAACCCTGAACAGTACTAAAATACTGACTGAAGGAAAAATCATTCTAAGAAGCGGAGATACCCGTTCTTATGTAAGTGTAAAAGGATATGGAACGGAGCTTCCTGTAAAAGAGATTGCTGCATCTCCTGTTTATATGAAAGGAAATGATACAGAATTCACTAAAAAATTTACTCCCAACACTAAAGGATATACAATTGAATTCAGAATAAAAACAGATGATTCGGAGAAAAGTTTTTATCCTTATTTCGTAAATGAAAAAGGTTATGGATTCAAAGCATATATCACCTCTAATGAAATCGGATTGTTTAATGCATATAAAAAAGAGATCAACAATCCGGCTACAAATGGGAAAACAGGAGGAAAAGGTAAGTTCTATAATAATGATGGCCAAGCACACACTTATCGCTTTGCCATAACGCCAGACAATCGCGCCTTTATCTATAGAGATGGAATTCCTGTGGATTCTGTTCGCATTATGGACTATGCTCCACAACCCTATTTTGCAGGAGAAGTTGGCGAAGCTGTAGAGAATCTATTAAAGAATCCGAACTTTGAAGGAGAATTTGACATTAATCCAGAAACGAAATTAGCTACTAGAATTGAAGGATGGGATATCGTTATTGGTGACCGTTGGAATTCAGAACAACAGATTCTTCCAGAAGAAATAGATAACAATCAGGATTTGGATAACCACATTTTTGAGATCAGACCTTACAAATGGGCAACAGGTTGGAGTGATGGTATTTTAATGCAAGTGGTAGATGTTGCACCTAACGAAACTTACACATTATCTGCCTTATTAAAGGGAGGAATAGCCAAGAAAGAAGGAAAACTCACAGGTAAAATGATTATAGAAGAAGTCGAAGATCCAGAGAAAAAAGTTATCACTGAAATAGCTAGTGACAATTGGGAAACTTATTCAATGGACTATACAACTTCTGCCACATGCAAACAGATACGTGTATCTTTCACAGTAGGACGTGGAGGCTGGGGAAATGATATCAGCGCTGTTTGTGTGGACAATGCCAAACTTACTGGAGTATCACGCACTTATTCACCTAAATTTGGTTTCGTGGATAACACTTCAGATATAGAATACTTCACTATTGATGAATCCGGTGCCTATGCCCCCATGCAACCTACTATAACAATTAATCTTCCATCTAAATAACATTGCCAAAAGATATATTAAAATATAGAAGAATAAATAGCAAAATTATGAGACATATTCTATTTATATACTTTATGTTTTCTGTTATTTCTGCTTTTTCACAAAACACTCAGATTAGTCCGGGTGTTTTGTGGAATGATATAAACGGAGAACAAATCAACGCACATGGCGGTTGTGTAGTATTTGAAAATGGATTTTATTATTGGTTTGGAGAAGATCGCACAGGCTTTGTTTCTAATGGGGTAAGTTGCTATCAGTCTAAAGATTTATATAATTGGAAGCGACTGGGGTTGTCTTTAAAAACAAAAGGAGAACCTAAAGAAGACATGAATGACATATCGCATGGACGTTTATTCGAACGTCCTAAGGTTATTTATAACCCTAAAACAAAAAAGTGGGTCATGTGGACTCATTGGGAAAGTGGTGATGGATATGGAGCTGCAAGAGTCTGTGTGGCAACAAGTGACAAAATAGAGGGTCCCTATATACTATATAAAACTTTTCGTCCCAACAAAAACGAATCACGTGACCAAACTCTTTTTGTAGATACGAACGGAGATGCCTACCATTTCTGTTCAACAGACATGAACACCAACATGAATGTTTCTTTATTGAGAGATGATTATTTAGAACCCACCCCTACTGAAACCAAAATATTGAAAGGGCTAAAATACGAGGCACCAGCTATTTTTAAAGTTGGTGATTACTATTATGGGTTGTTCTCGGGTTGTACTGGCTGGGCTCCTAATCCAGGAAAAACAGCATATACTACTAGTATTTTAAATGAATGGACTACCGGTCGCAACTTTGCAGTAGACAAACTAAAACAAGTAACTTATAATTCACAAAGCTGCTATGTTTTTAAAGTGAACAATAAAACAAATGCATATATCTATATGGGAGATCGCTGGAATTCCAAAAATGTAGAGAAATCCCACCATGTATGGTTGCCGATCAGTATGCGTTCAGGATATCCAGTAGTGAAGTGGTATAACCAATGGGATTTAAGTATCTTTGATAAAATGTACCGTTATAAAAGAGCTGAAAAGATCATAAACGGTAATATTTATTCACTATTGGAGAAAAACTCAGACCGTTTGGTATCAAAACCGATTAATGGTTTTAGTATAGCAGATGACAATGATACCATTAATTTAAGTTTGGAGTTTATTAAAACTGATATTCCTAATGGATATAAACTAAAAGACATTAAAACTGGAAAATTCTTAGAATCATTGTTCGGAACCCTGCGTTTAAATCCGGAAAAACAGAATGATGCTCAATGTTGGATATTTAACTTGCTAGAAGACGGTTATTATCAGATACAGAATGCAAAAGACAAGAAATATATTACTGTTTCCGGTTCAAATACATTCGATGGAACAAGTTTATACCTTACAGAATATTCTAAAAAACTTATGCAGGATTTTGCTGTATATTTCGATTCAGATAAATACCAATATAAAGAAGCAGACATTTTCGCTGCAACTTACAGGACTAATAATTTGAAACTAATGGGAGCCCAATAACTTCCAGACATATTTCAAACAATTAATTAAATTAATTAGATTATGAATATAAAAAAGCAACGAATAAAGATCTACCTCTTATTCATTTTTATATGTCTGCCCAATCTGTCAACTGTTCCTTCTTTCGCTTTTCAATCCCGAGAGATCAGTATGGAGACAGTAAGTAGTTGGGCAGTCACAACTACCGTTTTCAAACTAGCAGGCAGCAATGAAGTCAACAATGTCAAGTTAAACTGGATGCAACGAAAAGATGCTGACCTCTACAAAATATACCGGGACAATAACCTGATTGGAGAAGCTAAAGGTAACACATACGATGATTACAATCTAATGGTCAACAAAACTTTTACTTACCATGTAGAAGCTTTTTATAACGGACAAAAAGTTGCGACTTCCATTTCTCAACAAGCTACCACTTTTATTCCTACCGGTGAAAGTAAAGTTTACGACAACCTGAATGGCAAATACATCACAAAAGAATCCTCCGGTAACAAACCACAAGGAATGAAAATCAATGATCTTTATTTTTCCTATAAAATAGAAAATACGGAGAAGACTGTTGATGGACAACAACTCAAAGGATGGCTAGTCACTGAAAGTTACTCTAAAACAGGATTAAATGGAAGTTGGAGTACTCCTCGAGAGTTAGCCTTTTATCCGAATGTCAAAATGGAAGGTAATGCGTTCCGATATAATCCAAAGACAGGAAAAGTCGTATTATCTTCACATTATGAAGATGAAAATGGATACACAGCAGCTAAAATCTATCTAGCGCAAATTACCCCTAAAGGTAAACTTGAAGTAGGTACTATGGAACGCCCATTAGGACATGATTCAAGAGATCAATCGCTTTTTATTGATGATGACAATACAGCATATCTCCTTTCTGCCACTAACACAAACAGTGATATAAATATATATAAATTGGATGCCTCCTGGACAAAACCAGTCGAATTAGTCAATACAATATGTAAAGGATTACATAGAGAAACTCCTGCAATTATCAAAAAAGACGGAGAATACTACTTCTTCAGTTCAAAGGCTTCCGGATGGTATCCCAGTCAAACGATGTATACCTCAACAACTGACTTGGCAGGTGAATGGACACCTATAAGAGAAATCGGTAATAATACAACTTTTGATGCACAGTTTAACAGAATTAGTAAAGTAGGAACGACTTATGGAGTATGGAGCTATCATTGGGGGGCACAACGGAAATATAAAACTCCGGACGGTAACTTTCCCAGAATCACTATTGCTGCATTTAATAAAGGGTATGCTTCCATGGATTATTACAGATATTTGGAATTCAATGACAATTATGGAATTATCCCTGTACAAAATGGTAAGAATTTGACATTAAATGTTCCTGTTACATCTGCTGTATCTGGAGCAAAAGGAGTCAAAGCTGACTGTATTACGGATGGAGCAAGCTTAGACTCCTCTACTTACTTCCAAAAAAGTTCAAATGCTACTATAGGTACACCTTATATGTTCACTGTAGACATGCAGAAAAAAGCTAGAATTTCAGAAATTAATCTTTCCACAAGATTAGTCAATGGCTCTGAAGCAGCCTATAAATATACAATTGAAGGGAGTCCGGATGGCAAAAGTTACAAAATGCTTGTGGATGGTAGAACAAATTGGCAAGTGGGATTTCTGATTCTGAATGTAGAAGATCCTACAGCCTATAGATATTTACGTCTACGCATCTATGGTGTTGTCAATGTACATAAAGGTAATTCCGCAATGTGGGCTGACGGCATTTACGAATTTACAGCTTTGGGTATCCCAGAATAACAAGTAAATAGATAAAGTCACAATAAAGCCGGTTAACTTCAAACATTAACCGGCTTTATTGTTATCTAAAAAGCTTGCTATCACTCACTAATAAATATCCTTATTCACCAATAGATAATAAACTAATGCCCAATCCTGATCATTAGCATAAGGATCATAAAATCCGGCTTTCACGCCATTTACTCTATTGGGATAGATATAAGCACAAGAGGCTTTACCATCTTCAAAGAACAGGCAAAGATTGTTTCTTACAATATTTTCGGCACGTCTTTTATAAGTATTGTCTCCAACACATTGTGCATACAGATAAAAAGCAGCTCCTGTTAATGTACTCCAATAATGAGGAAAGATATCTCCCCACATCTCCCGTTTTCCAAACCAGTAACCATCCCAATGCCGGATTGCAATTTCATTCAGATGATAACTTGGTTGATTCCCATTAAACGCTTCCAATGCCGGCATTTGCTGTTTAGCTCCATCTAAATATTTTTGAATTCCCGTTTCCATATAAAGCTGTAACAAAAAGATAATTGAGGGAGCTACAATTGCTTGTTCATAATTAACCTCACTTGCCGGATAATTCAGTCCGTTTTTCACAAAAGTATCTCCAACCTGTATATAATCATTCTTCAGAGTTTCATATTCAACATCCATATCGGCAGCTTTCAATGTTTGCAACCCTAAATGCACAGGAATCCCTATAGCATAAAAACCATGCCCGAACTGACGAAACATAGACCGTAAAGTCATATAGCCATCTACTGCATATTGCTTGTCTCCTGTGATTTTGTACATTTGAAAATAGAAATCCGCAACCCATGCATAGTTATATGCTCTATTTCTTCCCTTACGATCAACAGAAGAAAATGTCTTGTAATCACTTTCCTGCAATCTATTACGTAGAAATTTTGCATATTTCAACAAAGCTATTTTTATATGATCATTAGGATGTAGCTGATAATATTTAGCCAACAAAACTCCCATTCCGACACGTTCGGCACCCTCATCCCGATCAACAGGATTACAGTTGCGAGTATTATTCAAATATATTTCATTCTTTTCGTTATCATAAACCATGAAAGCATCTTTACGTGTATTGGACTCTTTCATCTGCTGATGGTCACAAATGAAGTCAACCCGTTTTTTTATCAAGCTGTCCACATTATCGATAACCAAGCAAGTTACGTGCGTTTGTTTCCCCTCCCCATAAAAAATATCAAAACGATTCTCTCCTAATTGCTCCATCTTAACTTCTGCTATCCACAAGTTACCTCGCTTTTTCATCGGAATATGAATATCCTGTTTTTTTAATACACATTTCTGAATAGAGTTTTCAGCGGCCAACTCTATAAATGCCTTCTCCCCTTTTTCAAACACATATTTATTACAAGAAACAAATACACTTCCCTTTTCTAACAGTTTCTGACGAAAATCGTCTATACCTTTATGAGCAAATAAACACCAAGATATCGAATATTCTTTCCCGGGCATCAACTGCAAATCCGGCAAATTCAGAGTTATAATCCCTCTTGTATGAGAATTGCCTTTATCTCTGCCACGCTCCCATATCTCATAACTTTTAACTGCCCCCTTCGTCAACACTAACCCCAGGTGCGGCGCATAGCCTCCCATTCGAAGAGCATTTATGTAGGCGGCATTTTCTCCCTCCCAAATATGGGTATTAGTGCGGGCATTTATACATGTACGCGAACCGGGATAATTATCATTAAATGGTGTATAGACGCCTATATCAACAAGTACCACCTCATCCTCTCCCTGATTCCGAAAAGTATATTCTTCTACAAGCTCATCACCTACCATTTTTCTTTTCACACATATACGTATGTCACCTGCCATATAAACGACCTCGTTTCCTTCTTGCTTTATTTCAACAGGGACTTCCCAAGATACTTTTTCTTTCCAGTTTCCTTTTACTTGAGTTGCATATCCCAATCCCCATCCATAATTCTCCTTGACCCACCGATATTGACTTCCGTCAGTAGCTACCAGCCAGTTCATCTTCTGTGGGTCATTCGCAATACTTAATGTTTGCAAGGCTCCTGTTTGAGAATTCACCTGATAGCTAATTTTCTGTGCCGAAACAAATGTACCCATCATTCCGAAAAACAGAAAGCCACAAAACTTAGGTAACATCTTCTTTACTTTTTCCATTTTGTTTTTTTACTATGATTAATATATTATTCAAAAACAACTATTTTATCCAATGTAACCAGACAATCGTCACTACCATATCGAGCTTTTGTCTTGTCCGTCCACACTGGTGAAATTCCTGTAACCTCAATTCTCAAAATATATTTTCCTTTAATAAAACTTGGAGTCACGATTCGGATAGCTGACTCCGGATATTTACTATAAAAATCAATTAATGACGAATAAAGGGTTTTACCTTTTCTATTAAGTACACTCACCTTTGCATATCCACCATGAGAATTGGCTTCTCCTATTATAGCTGCCTGCGTACCTTTAAAAGGAATGTTCAATACACTATTTTTCAAGTTTGAGCACAACTGTTCCCCTCTCCTTTCCCATCCTGCTTCAGATCGTATTTTCCGGAGAGATAATATTTGACCATTATCCAGTGCATCCACCTGTGATAATGTTTTTATATCCCATGCCTGCCAATATTCCGGTATGGAAAGTTTTCCCTTATCCGCTTGCATAGGCATCCAGACATAAGTGGCAGCTGAAGCCTGATGAGGAAAGGACCAGCGATCTCCCATAAACATTGGAATTGTATCTTTTCCATGTGTCAAAGGAAAGACAAAAGTAGTCTGTGAATTATACGTTAATTTACCTTCAGGGACAAACAAACCACCCTTCTTCCACGGACCGCCCACTGCCGGAGCTGTGAAATAATAATTATCATTCTTTTCCCAACTTGTCTTATTTGAAAACAAAAAATAATAAATGCCCTCCTTTTTAAACATGGCAGGCGACTCGCCACCAGGCGCCATATTCTTCACGAGTCTTTTTTCTGCAGAATGATAATCCTCGCTAAGACGATAGATATCTCCTTCATGAATCAGCAAATAGCCTGTCCCATCGGTATCCTGAAAAGTTCCCATATCCCACATTCGGATAGGTTCATTCCCTATTTTAAAAGGTCCTTGGAATATGTACTCACCATTAATAGTTTTACTAGTGGCATACCCGATACAAGGATCACAGTATTTCGTATCATCGGTATGCATATACATCACATATTCTCCAGTAGAAGGGCACTTCATGACCTTCACACGTTCACCAATCCTATTAGGACCTAACAATCCCTCTTTTTGTATTGGAAGCACGATACGTTCAAATTTCCAATTAGATAAATCGTCGGACGAATAGCAACTAAAACCAACAAAAGAATTCGTTTCATCCGAACGGTATTCCCCGAATAAATAATACCGTCCGGCATCTTCCACAATACATGCTCCATGAGCATTTACAATTTTTCCCTGATCATCAAACCAAGGAATACCATTACATATTATTTTCTCCTGATTTTGCGCACAACTGCTCTGACTCACCAAACTAAAAGACGTCCAAAGCAATATCATAGATATAAAATAGGAATGCCTCTTCTCCATCAAAAAACTTAAATTCATTGTCTTCCCTTTAATTTATTTAGATAAAAATTTGTCTGCTTATTACCTAGATTAAGAATACCGTAAAATTACTCCTTTTATCTATTCCAAAGGTTCAATAATCTGTCAAAAAGGAATAGAAATAAATAAAGTTCTCCACATTTTCATGCCATTTTATAATATCAGGACATATTCCATTCAATAACGTTTAATTTTAATTCATATCATATATCCCATACTTTGATTTAATACCACATTATATACATATAAAAAAGATATTAAAAACTCCCTTATTTTATTTTTTCCTTGTATAATTCGCCCAAATCAAAGAAAGTGCCTATCTTTACCGCAAGTATTTTTTATTATTCACCATTAAATGTAAAGATTATGGCAAGTAGAAGAGAACTCAAAAAGAACGTAAACTATATCGCAGGAGAATTATTCACCGAGTGTTTAATCAACAGTATGTTCATCCCTGGCACAGACAAGGTGAAAGCAGATGAACTGATGGCAGAGGTACTGAAGATGCAGGATGAGTTTGTCACTCGCATCAGCCACACAGAACCGGGCAACGTGAAAGGTTTTTATAAGAAATTCCGTGCTGATTTTAATGCAAAGGTAAACGAGATTATTGAAGCTATAGGGAAATTGAACTAAAAACAGAATGAAAAAAGCAATTTATAGCTTTATCTATTACCGCCTGTTAGGGTGGAAGACAAACGTTACGGTGCCTAATTATGATAAATGCGTGATATGTGCCGCTCCACACACAACAAACCTTGATTTATTTATTGGAAAACTATTTTATGGTGCTATAGGCCGTAAGACAAGTTTCATGATGAAAAAAGAATGGTTTTTCTTTCCGCTTGGATTTTTTTTCAAAGCAGTTGGCGGAATTCCCGTCGACCGCAGTCGAAAAACTTCGCTAGTAGATCAGATGGTTCATAATTTTGCCGAATATAAAAAGTTTAATTTGGCTATCACTCCCGAAGGAACCCGTAAAGCGAATCCAAACTGGAAAAAAGGCTTTTATTTTATAGCCTTGAAAGCCCAGGTTCCGATCGTTCTGATTGGTATTGATTACAGCAAGAAAACGATTTCGGCAACGAAAGCTATCATGCCGTCAGGAGATATTAATAAGGACATGAGAGAAATCAAACTTTACTTCAAGGATTTCAAAGGAAAACATCCGGAGAATTTTGCTCTTGGAGAAATATGATTTAAGTATTAGGTATTAATCGTAGCTTTTGATATACTTATCCGCACGGCTTAATACTTAATACTTATTACTTAATACTTAGTTATCATGGAGTCTATCCGTATTTCTATCATACAAACCGATATTGTTTGGGAAAATAAACAAGAAAATCTCCGTTTGCTCCACGAAAAGCTGCAAAGTCTTCGTGGAATAACGGAGATTGTTGTTTTACCGGAGATGTTTTCTACCGGATTCAGTATGCAGAGTAAAATACTGGCAGAGCCAAATTCCGGGGAAACCATTACAACACTCAAACAATGGGCCGCCAAATTCCAGCTAGCCATTTGCGGAAGCTATATAGCAACAGAGAACGAACAGTTTTATAACCGTGCGTTCTTTCTGACACCGGAAGGAGAAGAGTTCTATTATGACAAACGACATCTGTTTCGTATGGGACGGGAAGCCGAACATTTTTCGGCCGGTGATAAACGACTCATCATCCCCTATCACGGATGGAATATCTGCCTGCTGGTTTGCTATGACCTTCGTTTCCCTGTATGGAGCCGAAACGTAGGCAACGAGTACGACCTTTTAATATATGTAGCCAACTGGCCTATCCCCCGCCGTCTGGTTTGGGATACTCTACTCCGGGCACGCGCTTTAGAAAATCAATGCTATGTATGCGGTGTCAACAGAGTAGGTACAGACGGATATCAGCTTACATATAATGGAGGAAGTAAAGTCTACTCCGCTTTCGGAGAAGAAATCGGCTCATTTCCAGATGGAAAGGAAGGAATAACGACTGTCAGTGTAAATCTCACTGCTCTCCACCAATTCAGAGAGCAGTTCCCGGTATGGAAAGATGCAGACGAATTCCATCTATAACATTTGCCAAATAACAAATGTTAAAAACAGATTCATGTAGCAACAATACCTAGAACTCGGTAGTTAATTATATAGACTTCTTTTGTATCTTTGTCGTGAAAATACAGTCGTAAGGACGCTAATCTTACATAACTTAATTAACAACTTTATGAAAACAAATCTTAGTTCTCAAATCAGTCTCCACCGGGTCTCCCCCAGATACTACAGACCGGAGAATGCATTTGAAAAATCAGTCTTGACAAGACTCGAGAAAATCCCTACGGACATCTACGAATCCGTAGAAGAAGGTGCTAACTATATTGCGCGCGAAATAGCACAAACCATCCGCGAAAAACAAAAGGCAGGACGTTTCTGTGTATTGGCTCTTCCTGGAGGAGATTCACCCAGCCACGTATATACCGAGCTTATCCGTATGCATAAGGAAGAGGGACTTAGCTTCCGCAATGTGATCGTATTTAATATGTATGAGTATTATCCGTTGTCTCCCGATGCAATCAACAGTAACTTCAATGCTTTGAAGAGTATGCTGCTGGATCACATCGACATTGACAAGCAGAATATATTCACTCCCGATGGAAGCATTGCCAAAGATACCATCTTCGAATATTGCCGTCTGTATGAACAACGCATTGAAAGCTTCGGAGGTATTGATATTGCTTTGTTAGGGATTGGTCGTGTAGGTAACATTGCGTTCAACGAACCGGGTTCCCGACTGAATTCTACCACTCGTCTGATTTTGTTAGATAATGCATCACGAAACGAGGCATCCAAGATTTTCGGAACGCTGGATAATACGCCGATCAGCTCCATTACAATGGGAGTAGCTACTATTCTTGGCGCAAAGAAAGTTTATCTGCTTGCATGGGGTGAAAACAAAGCAGCTATGATTAAAGAGTGTGTGGAAGGTCCGATCACTGACACAATTCCTGCTTCTTATCTGCAAACTCACAATAATGCACATGTAGCTCTTGATCTTTCAGCCGCTATGAACCTGACACGTATCCAACGTCCATGGTTAGTCACTTCTTGCGAATGGAATGATAAATTAATCCGCAGTGCAATCGTTTGGTTGTGTCAGTTGACCGGCAAACCGATTTTGAAGTTGACAAATAAAGACTATAACGAAAACGGTTTGAGTGAACTTCTGGCACTTTACGGTTCTGCGTACAATGTAAATATCAAAATCTTCAATGATTTGCAGCACACTATTACCGGATGGCCGGGCGGTAAGCCTAATGCTGATGATACCTATCGTCCGGAACGCGCAAAACCGTATCCGAAACGTGTGGTCATCTTCTCTCCGCATCCGGATGATGATGTTATTTCAATGGGTGGTACGCTTCGCCGTTTGGTAGAACAAAAGCACGAAGTACACGTAGCTTACGAAACTTCCGGTAATATCGCCGTAGGTGACGAAGAAGTAGTTCGTTTCATGCATTTTATCAATGGATTCAATCAGCTCTTCAATAATAGCGAAGATTTGGTTATCAATGAAAAATATATAGAAATACGCAATTTCCTGAAGGAGAAGAAAGACGGTGATATGGACAGTCGTGATATTCTGACTATCAAAGGTCTGATTCGTCGTGGTGAAGCCCGTACAGCTTGTACTTATAATAATATACCGCTGGAACGTTGCCACTTCCTCGATCTGCCATTCTATGAAACAGGTAAGATTCAGAAAAACCCAATCAGTGAAGCAGACGTAGAAATTGTACGCAACTTGCTCCGTGAAATAAAACCTCACCAGATTTTTGTTGCTGGTGACTTAGCCGACCCACATGGAACTCACCGTGTATGTACAGACGCTGTATTTGCTGCTGTCGATCTTGAAAAAGAAGAAGGTGCCAAATGGCTAAAAGACTGTCGTATCTGGATGTACCGTGGTGCGTGGGCTGAATGGGAAATCGAGAATATTGAAATGGCAGTGCCTATCAGTCCGGAAGAACTTCGTGCAAAACGTAACTCTATCCTGAAACATCAGTCGCAAATGGAAAGTGCTCCGTTCCTGGGTAACGACGAACGTTTGTTCTGGCAACGTAGCGAGGATCGTAACCGTGGTACAGCTACTTTGTACGACCAATTGGGATTGGCTTCTTACGAAGCAATGGAAGCATTTGTAGAATATGTTCCATTATAAGAGTAATCATTCTTAATTAAGAGAATATAAAACAATGAAAGAAGAGTGGGAAGTTTCGATACTTCTCGCTCTTTTTTGTTTATTTTTGCGGGGAGAATTAAACGCGGATTAACGCAGATTTTCGCAAAGAAAAATAGAATAAAACAATCTGCGATAATCCGTGATAATCTGCGTTTAGCAAAAAAGCAACAAGTATGAAGAAAATAATAGTATTTTTTCTAGGCCTTGCATTCTGTGCAACTTTTCTTTTTGCGCAGGATATTGAAAGAAATGTAAAAGAGCGGCTGACGGATTACTTCAACCAATATACCGCAACAGCCAAAATCAGCACTCCTAAACTGAATAGCTTCGATATTAATTACGACCGTAAGACGATTGCAATCTATGCATCGGAGAGTTTCGCCTACCAGCCTTTCCGTCCGGAAACTGTAGAAAACATTTATAATCAAGTTAAAGAATTGCTTCCGGGTCCCGTTCATTATTACCAACTCACCATTTATGCGGATGGGAAACCCATTGAAGATTTGGTACCTAATTTCTACCGGAATAAGAAAAAGGATAAGGAGCGGTTATCCTTAAATGTAGATTATAGAGGAGCTCCCTGGGTGAAAAACACTTCACGTCCTAATGAAATCTCACGCGGACTACAAGACCGCCACATTGCAATCTGGCAAAGCCACGGCAACTATTTCAAAAATGATAAAAACGAATGGGGATGGCAACGTCCCCGATTATTCTGCACCACAGAAGACATGTTCACTCAATCTTTTGTCCTTCCTTATGTAATTCCAATGCTGGAAAATGCAGGAGCGATTGTCTATACTCCCCGCGAACGAGATACACAAAAGAATGAAATCATTGTAGATAATGATACCCCCAATGCTTCCCTTTATTTGGAAATGGGGGGTAAAAAGATTAATTGGGCAAATGCTCCGGTAAGAGGATTTGCTCAGAAGAAAACAATCTATAAAGATGGAGAAAATCCTTTCACTGACGGAACCTGTCGTTTTATTCCGACAGAGAGAAAGAAAAAGAAGAATAAAGACCAGGTATTTGCCGAATGGGTGCCTACTCTACCGGCAACAGGCAAGTATGCAGTTTATGTTTCCTACCAAACATTGCCCAACAGTGTAAGCGACGCCAAATATCTGGTATTCCATAACGGAGGAGTAACCGAATTTAAAGTTAATCAGAAAATAGGTGGAGGCACATGGGTTTACCTCGGAACTTTTGAATTCGATAAAGGGAGCAACGACTACGGCATGGTGGTACTTAGTAACGAGAGCAGCGAACATGGGGTTGTATGCGCCGATGCAGTACGTTTTGGAGGGGGAATGGGAAACATTGCCCGTGGAGGAAAAATCAGCGGGCTACCGCGTTACTTGGAAGGAGCACGCTACTCTGCTCAATGGGCGGGAATGCCATACGAAGTATATGCCGGACGAAAAGGTGAAAACGACTATACAGACGATATCAACACACGCTCTAACGTTATCAATTATTTATCGGGCAGTTCCGTCTATAACCCACAACAGTCGGGTCTGGGCGTACCTTTGGAAATGACGATGGCATTGCACAGTGACGCCGGATGTAGCAAAACAGACGAACTGATCGGATCACTCGGCATTTACACCACCGATTTCAATAATGGCAAACTGAATGCAGGAACAGACCGGTATGCCTCACGTGATCTGGCAGACATTCTGCTGACACAGATTCAGAAAGATATTTATTCAAGCTACAGCTTGCCGTGGACACGCCGCAGCATGTGGAACCGGAATTATAGCGAAACACGTCTTCCGGCTACACCTTCTACGATTATTGAATTACTCTCCCACCAGAACTTCGCAGATATGCAGTTAGGACATGATCCGAACTTCAAGTTTACAGTGGGGCGTGCTATTTACAAAGGTATTTTGCAGTTCATTACCAACCAGCACGATAAAGAATACATTGTTCAGCCTCTGCCTGTGAGCAATTTCGCCATTCAATTCGGAAAGAAAAAGAATATATTAGAACTTTCATGGAAAGGCGAAGACGATCCGCAAGAACCGACTGCACGACCACGGGAATACATTGTATATACCCGCATCGGTTATGGAGGTTTTGACAATGGCACTTTAGTCAGCAAAACGTCCCACACCGTTAAGATAGAACCGGGACTTGTTTATTCATTCAAAGTAACTGCTGTAAACCGGGGTGGGGAAAGTTTTCCTTCTGAAATCCTTTCTGCCTATAAAGCCAAACGTGAACAGGGAAAAGTAATCATCATCAATGGCTTTGACAGAATCAGCGGTCCGGCGGTCGTTAACACTTCTGATAAAGCTGGATTCGATCTAATGCAAGATCCCGGCGTTCCGTATATATCGAATATTTCATTTTGCGGAGCACAAACCGGCTTCGACCGTACACAAGCCGGTAAAGAAGGAAAAGGAAGTCTGGGACATAGCGGAAACGAATTAGAAGGAATGAAAATTGCAGGAAACACGTTCGACTATCCTTTTATTCACGGAAAAGCAATTCAGGCAGCCGGAAAATATAGTTTCGTATCATGCAGCGACGAAGCAGTAGAGAACGGATTGGTTACATTAGAAGATTATCCGGTGGTAGATTATATTTTGGGACTGGAAAAAGAAGATCCTGCAAATAAAGCATATTACAAGACATTCTCTTCGGCTATGCAACGGATTATGACCAGTTATTGCCAAGCGGGAGGTAACCTGTTTGTCAGTGGTGCTTATGTAGGAAGTGATATGAGTGGAACACAAGGAAACCGGGAGTTTACAGAGAAAATACTGAAATATGGTTATCAAGGTAGCCTGACAGATAAGAGTTCGAATCAGATTAAAGGATTGGGCCGTACTATTACAATCCCACGTCTGCCTAATGAAAGCAGTTATGCTGTACCTGCTGCCGATTGTATTGTTCCCGTAGATACTGCCTTCCCCGTATTTACGTATGCACCCGGCAATCAGAGTGCAGGTATTGCCTACAAAGGAAACTACCGTACTTTTGTATTGGGCTTTCCTTTTGAAAGTATCCAGTCCGAAGCAGACCGGGCAACCATTATGGCAGGCATCTTGGGATTCTTTACTCAAAAATAAAAAATATCCTTTTTTTTAATTCGTTTCTCATTTTAAATTCTATCTTTGCTACTATAATAACCTTTAAAACTAAAAAACAATGTATACTATACAAGCAAATCCCAGCGGTACACGCAGCATAGAAGTATCTAATGAAAACTTGAGAACGATTGAAAAATATGCTCTGTTCCGTCATCTTATCGACAGTACCGGTATTATAGATGAAGCAGTTCTGGATAAGTTGAAACTAAATATCCGCTCCCTTATCGCCAGTCAGGAGGAAGACAGTAAAGACTTGCTGGACCTTTGTATCGACGTGATTTATCACAATAATATGAAGGCATTCGGCTTGCAACAGCTCATCAAGCTTTATCTTACCTGGCTCTCCAGTCCGGAAGCGGAAGAAGAGGAGGAATAATGATTACGGTAGATACCTGCGGAATAACAGCATACAGTCCGCTGATTCCTGCAATAAAAGCGATGTGCACTGCCTCTCCGGGTGAAACAATAGAGATTATCATGAACCATGCTGATGCGTTTCAGGATCTAAAGGAATATCTGTCCGAGCAAGGTATCGGCTTCCGTGAAATCTATGACGGAGAACAAATGACATTACAGTTCACAATCAACGGGAAGTTTTAAGAAAACACTCCAATGATTGGAAGAAAACATCCTGATGATTGAAGTTAAACATCTCAATGAATAAAAAAATCATTGGGATGTTTTTTATTATCCGTATCTTTGCAGCATGAAAGAATATCGATTGACCGACTGGTTACCCACTACCAAAAAAGAAGTTGAACTTCGCGGATGGAATGAATTGGATGTCGTTCTATTCAGTGCTGACGCTTATGTGGATCATCCTTCTTTTGGTGCTGCCGTTATCGGACGCATTCTCGAAGCGGAAGGTTTGAAAATAGCCATCGTTCCCCAACCTAACTGGCGTGACGACCTGCGCGACTTCAAGAAGTTGGGACGTCCACGGCTATTCTTCGGTATCTCCGGCGGATGCATGGACTCAATGGTTAATAAATATACCGCCAACAAACGCCTACGCAGTGAAGATGCTTATACTCCGGACGGCCGACCGGATATGCGCCCGGACTATCCTTCTACAGTTTACAGCCAGATACTAAAGAAACTTTTTCCGGATGTTCCGGTAGTCATTGGAGGAATCGAAGCTAGCTTAAGGCGATTGAGTCATTACGATTATTGGCAGGACAAAGTACAAAAGAGTATTTTGTGCGACAGCGGAGCAGATCTGCTCATCTACGGAATGGGAGAAAAGCCTCTTGCAGACCTGGTGAAAAATATGAAAAGCCTGCTCACCACTGAAGAACCTGTACTGACAAGCAGCAAATTTAGAACAATTATCGGATCTGTGCCCCAGACAGCCTATCTTTGTCGTGCAACAGAATGGACATCTGCCGAAGATGACCTTCAACTTTATTCACACGAAGAATGTTTGGCAGATAAAAAGAAACAGGCTAGTAACTTCCGACATATCGAAGAAGAATCCAACAAATATTCGGCTTCACGAATCACACAAGCAGTAGGGAATAAGATAGTCGTAGTCAATCCTCCCTATCCTCCAATGAGCCAGAAAGACCTCGATCATTCGTTTGATTTACCATATACCCGCCTGCCTCATCCAAAATACAAAGGGAAACGGATTCCGGCATACGATATGATTAAATTTTCCATCAACATTCACCGGGGATGTTTCGGCGGCTGTGCATTCTGTACCATTTCCGCCCATCAGGGAAAGTTTATTGTCAGCCGAAGCAAAGAGTCTATACTGAAAGAGGTAAAAGAAGTTATTCAGTTACCCGATTTCAAGGGATATTTAAGTGATTTGGGAGGTCCTTCCGCTAATATGTATCAGATGAAAGGGAAAGATGAAGCTATTTGCAAAAAATGCAAACGACCGTCATGTATTCACCCGAAAGTTTGTCCGAATTTGAATACCGATCACCGCCCTTTACTGGATATTTACCATGCCGTGGATACCTTGCCCGGAATCAAAAAATCGTTTATCGGTAGCGGTGTACGCTATGACCTGTTACTTCATCAAAGCAAAGATGAAACTACCAACCGTAGCACTGCCGAATATACCCGTGAATTGATAGTCAATCATGTGAGTGGCCGGTTAAAAGTGGCTCCGGAGCATACCAGTGACCGGGTATTATCTATAATGCGCAAACCTTCTTTTGAGCAATTTGAAACATTCAAAAAGATATTCGACCGCATTAACCGGGAAGAAAATCTGCGTCAACAACTGATTCCGTATTTTATCTCTTCGCATCCCGGATGCAATGAAGAAGACATGGCGGAACTTGCCGTTATCACCAAACGTCTGGACTTCCACCTGGAACAAGTGCAGGACTTCACTCCTACTCCGATGACAGTGGCTACCGAAGCCTGGTATAGCGGATTCCATCCATACACGCTAGAACCGATATTCAGTGCCAAAACCCAACGGGAGAAACTTGCACAACGCCAATTCTTTTTCTGGTACAAACCGGAAGAACGAAAAAACATCATCAATGAGTTGAGACGTATCGGACGTTCAGATTTGATAGACAAGTTATACGGAAAGAAAAGATAAATTCTTAAAAAGGGGCTTTATCAGGATCTTGGCGAGTATCAAAAATAGCTTCCACAAGAATATATTCTTCAAGCACTCTATAATATACCTTAAAGTAATCACAATGAAAAACACGTATATTAGGCACAGAAGTAGCTTTGTATATATATGGATATTTGGCAACTAACTTCAGAACATCGTTTATCATTGTATAGATAGAACGACTATATTTGGAATTTCCGTTTCTTACACGATAGAAAGTCAAAATCCGCCGCAAAACAATTGTAGCAGTTTCTGTCCACACAATCTTTAATCTAGCCATTGTTTCACCTGCTTATCGACCTCTTCTTGAGTATACAACCGACCTTCTTCATAATCCTTTTCCGAACGCATGATAATCTCTCTTTCATATTCCGTAGGGATATAAAGACTCATATCAGAAGCTGTCCTTTGATAAGCAGCTATCGGTTCATTAACCTGTTCCGGCATCTCATTTTCCTGTGGTTCATATTTTGCAGCCATATCTGTAATACCTAAATTATTATGAGTTCAAAGATAAACAGACTTATGTAATAAAACAAACTTATTCTTTTGAATCTCATTAAAAAACACCAATTATCAGAGTCCACTTATCATTGCAAAGCCACAATCTCCTGCAACACACTGACCGCCGTTTCCACATTAGTAACATCCTTAATCAGCATACTCCGTCTGCCGTTCTGTTCACGCAAATCACAACGACGAGTATATTTCATCATATAGTCTATCACTTTACCAAAAGCCTTACTTTGATAGAACGGACTATCCGGATTGGAAACAAAAAACAAGGTCATCCGCCCACCTTTCAGGAAGATTTTCTCTGCACCCAAACGGGCTGCAAGACGGCGTAGAGGCACAATACGGAGTAGTTCTTCCGTTTCCCGGGGAACCGGTCCGAAGCGGTCTTCCAGACGAGCACGGAAAGCTTCCACATCTTTGTCCAATGTCAGTCCATCCAGTTCGCGATAGAGCAACATACGTTCGCTGCTGCCTGTTACGTAGTTGGCAGGCAACAATAGTTCGAGGTCGCTTTCTACCTGACACTCGTCTACAAACTCTTCTCCACTAATTTGTCCTTCGCCCTTGATTTCATCCGCATACAGTTCTGCAAACTCGTCTGTCTTTAACTCATGGACAGCTTCAGTAAGAATTTTCTGATATGTCTCATATCCCAAATCGGCAACAAATCCGCTTTGTTCGGCTCCAAGCAGATTTCCGGCTCCACGAATATCCAAATCCTGCATGGCGATATGAATGCCACTTCCCAAATCACTAAAGTTTTCAATTGCTTGAAGACGTCGCCTTCCTTCGGCTGTCAAACTACCTAACGGAGGAGCCAGCAGATAACAAAAAGCTTTTTTATTACTACGTCCTACCCGTCCACGCATCTGATGGAGATCACTCAATCCAAAGTTTTGCGCCTGATTGATAATGATAGTGTTGGCATTCGGAATATCAATACCACTTTCGATGATTGTAGTTGCCAAGAGTACATCATAGTCGTAGTTGACAAAATCCAGAATAATCTTCTCCAGCTCTGTCGGTTCCATCTGTCCATGTCCAATCGCTACACGGCAATCCGGGATATGACGTTCGATCATCGCTTTCAATTCCGGCAAGTTCGCAATCCGGTTATTGACAAAGAAGACTTGACCGTTGCGGCTCATCTCAAAATTGATGGCATCCGTTATCACTTCTTCATTAAAAGTATGCACTTCGGTCTGAATCGGATAGCGGTTGGGTGGCGGAGTAGAAATCACACTCAAGTCGCGTGCACCCATCAATGAAAATTGAAGGGTACGGGGAATTGGAGTAGCAGTCATAGTCAGTGTATCCACATTCACTTTCAACTGGCGCAGCTTTTCTTTGACAGAGACACCGAATTTCTGTTCTTCGTCCACAATCAACAATCCCAAGTCTTTAAACTGGACATCTTTTCCCAAGATACGGTGGGTACCTATCAGAATACCGACATCTCCATCTTTCAATCCCTTCAATACAGCTTTGGTCTGTGCGGCAGTACGTGCGCGGCTTAAATATTCCACCCGACACGGCAAGCCTTTCAGACGTTCACGGAAAGTCTGAAAATGCTGGTAAGCAAGTACTGTTGTCGGAACCAGAACGGCTACTTGTTTATTATCGGCAACGGCTTTGAAAGCCGCACGAATCGCAACTTCTGTTTTTCCAAATCCTACATCTCCGCAGACCAGACGATCCATCGGACGGTCACTTTCCATATCCGCCTTGACATCAATCGTCGCCTTACTCTGATCCGGTGTATCTTCATAAATAAAGGATGCTTCCAGCTCACGCTGCAAGAAACTATCGGGACTGTAAGAGAAACCTTTTTCCTGACGACGCTGCGAATACAATTTTATCAAATCGCGGGCAATGTCCTTGATTTTACTCTTCGTACGTTCTTTCAGTTTCTCCCATGCACCTGTACCTAATTTGTTAAGCCGGGGAGCCTCTCCTTCTTTACCTTTATATTTGGAAACCTTATGCAGGGAATGAATAGAGACGAACACCACATCTTCATTTTGAAACACCAGTTTCAAAACCTCTTGCGTAGTGTCACCATTCGGAATACGTACCAAGCCGGAAAAACGTCCGATACCATGATCCGTATGCACCACATAGTCTCCCGGAGTGAACTGATTCAGTTCTTTCAAGGATAGTGCCACTTTTCCCGAACGGGCTTTATCACTTTTCAGATTATATTTATGAAAACGATCAAACAACTGATGGTCTGTGAAGATACAGAGCCGCAGTGTGTTATCTACAAAACCTTCGTGAATGGTACGTTCTACGGGAGTAAAATTAATCTTATCACCCCGATCTTCAAAAATAGCTTTGATACGATCTGTTTGCTTCATGCTGTCACTGCAGATATAAAGCGAATAGCCTTTTTCCAGATAATCCTTAAAAGAAGAAGCTACCAGATCGAAATTCTTATGAAAGATAGGCTGGGCAGATGTATTGAAAGTAACGCTGGCATTGGGCGTTCCGGTCGGTTTATTACCAAATTCCAACCGGCGGAAATCGAGTGCCCGTACAGTAAACTCGCTGCCGTCTATCAATTTCCCTTCCAATGTAATGCCACCATTCTCTTCGGCCTCCTGAACGGCTATTGCCTGTGGAGTCAGCGCCTCATCGTGTACCACCTGGATTCGCTCGCGCAACCAAAGAAAATCGCGCATCGCCAAGGTAGTCTCTTTCGGGATAAAATCCAGAAAAGAAGTCGTTACATCTCCTGTCACCGCCAAATCGGGAACGATAGACACTCCATCTTTCTTCTCACGGGATAATTGAGACTCCACTTCAAAGGTACGAACACTTTCCACTTCATCACCAAAGAAATCGATGCGATAAGGATATTCCGAAGCAAAAGAGAAAACGTCGATAATACTACCGCGAACAGCATATTGTCCCGGCTCATATACGTAGTCTACACATTCAAAACCATAACTATGCAACACATCGGTGATGAAAGTGGTATCCACTTTCTCTCCTACATTCAGCTTCAGCGTTTTATTACTCAATTCCTTGCGCGACACCACTTTCTCCGCCAATGCATCCGGGTACGTAACGATACATAATCCCTCTTCCCCCTTTTGCAAGCGGCTAAGTACTTCTGTACGCAAAATCTCATTGGCCGCATCTTTTTGTCCATACTTGATGGAGCGACGGAATGAAGATGGAAAGAACAATACTCTTTCCGTACCCAATATCTGCGTCAAGTCGTGATAGAAATATCCGGCTTCTTCAAGATCACCTAAAATAAATACAAACGGGCAACCACCCTCTTGCACCAGTACAGAAGAAAAAAGAGAAGCGGCGGATGCACACAGTCCTCCGCAAAAAACAGTCTGAACGGAAGTGTCCTTCAACAAGCGCTTCATTACTGCCATATTGGGATGGGCAGCATATTGTTGTTGCAACTCAGTTATTGTCATACCTATAAAATTTCCCCGCAAAATTACAAAAAAGATTGGGAGTATACACCCAAAGAACAGAAGTATTATAATAAGGTATCTGCCGTCTTATTCCGAATGGGGCATGAAACACGTTAAATTTTCCTTAGTTCAGCTATAACTAAAGGAAAAAGAACTACTTTTGTTTCTAAATTTTATAGTATCTATATGCAGACATCGGATAGCATTGTAATTATCCCCACCTATAATGAACGGGAGAACATAGAAAATATCATCCGTGCCGTTTTCGGCCTTCCCCAAGTATTCCATATTCTGGTCATAGAAGACGGCTCTCCGGACGGAACGGCAGCCATCGTAAGAAAACTGCAACAAGAATTTCCCGAACAGCTTTTTATGATAGAACGTAAAGGAAAACTGGGACTGGGTACTGCCTACATTACCGGATTTAAATGGGCACTGGAACACGCATACGAGTATATTTTTGAAATGGATGCAGACTTCAGTCATAATCCGAATGATTTACCCCGTTTGTATCAGGCTTGTTCGGAACAAGGAGGAGATGTATCCATCGGTTCCCGTTATGTCAGCGGAGTGAATGTAGTGAATTGGCCGATGGGACGGGTATTGATGTCATACTTTGCCTCTAAATATGTGCGGTTTATCACCGGAATACCTGTACATGACACCACTGCCGGATTTGTTTGCTACCGCCGCCAGGTGTTGGAAACAATCGATTTAGATCATATTCGCTTCAAAGGATATGCCTTTCAGATTGAAATGAAATTCACTGCTTATAAGTGTGGTTTCAAAATTATCGAGGTTCCCGTTATCTTTATTAATCGTGAATTAGGGACTTCTAAAATGAATAGCAGCATCTTTGGAGAAGCCATATTTGGTGTGATAAAATTAAAAGTAAATAGTTGGTTCCATAAATTCCCACAAAAGAAATGAAACGTACACTGATTCAAAACGCCGTTGTTATCAACGAAGGAAGAAAAGTTCTGGGTTCAGTAGTAATCGAGAATGAAAAGATAGCCGAAATATTGGTTGGTGAAGAAAACGCAACTGCCCCCTGCGACGAGATAATAGACGCAACCGGGTGTTATCTTTTGCCGGGTGCCATCGACGAACATGTGCATTTCCGCGATCCCGGACTGACTCATAAGGCAGATATCACCACAGAAAGTCGTGCTGCGGCAGCAGGAGGTGTCACCTCTATCATGGATATGCCCAATACCAATCCGCAAACTACCACATTGGAGGCTTTGGAGGAAAAATTTGTTCTGTTGGGTGAAAAGTCAGCAGTCAACTATTCCTGCTATTTCGGAGCAACGAATAATAACTATACCCAGTTTGCACAACTGGATAAACACCGGGTTTGTGGAGTGAAGTTATTTATGGGTTCAAGCACCGGCAATATGCTGGTAGACCGGATGGCCAGTCTGCGTAATATATTCGGTGGAACCGATCTGCTCATCGCTGCTCATTGCGAAGATCAGGGAATTATCAAAGAAAACACAGATAAATATAAGAAAGAATACGGAGACGACGTACCTTTGGCTCTTCATCCGCTCCTTCGTTCGGAAGAAGCTTGCTATCGTTCATCCGAACTGGCAGTGCAGTTGGCACGTGAGACAAACGCCCGCCTGCACATCATGCATATTTCCACAGCTAAAGAGTTGAGCCTGTTTTCTAATGTACCTTTGGTACAAAAAAAGATCACGGCAGAAGCCTGTGTTTCTCATCTGCTCTTTACGGAAGAGGACTATCAGACACTGGGTGCCCGCATCAAATGCAACCCTGCCATTAAGACAGCGCAAGACCGGAAAGCTTTGCGAGAGGCTGTCAATAGCGGTTTGATTGATGCTATTGCCACAGATCATGCCCCACATTTACTTAGCGAAAAAGAAGGCGGTGCCTTAAAAGCAATGTCCGGAATGCCGATGATTCAGTTCTCACTCGTCAGCATGTTGGAGTTGACAGAAAAAGGAGTGTTTACTATCGAAAAAGTAGTAGAAAAGATGGCTCATGCTCCTGCGCAGATGTATGAGATACAAAACAGAGGATTCATTCGCAAAGGCTATCAGGCTGACCTGGTATTAGTCCGTCCCGGAAGCGAATGGACTGTAACAACCGATTGTATTCTAAGCAAATGTAAATGGAGCCCATTAGAGGGACACACATTCGACTGGAAAGTAGAGAAAACATTTGTAAACGGACATCTGTTATATAACAACGGAGAAATAGACGAGACTTATCGCGGACAGGAATTAAGATTCAGATAAACAGCAGCTCGCCTTCAACAAGCCTATGAGTACCATTTTATCTTATAAAATACATACAGTCACTCCCTACATCAACTGGATTTACTTTTTCCATGCATGGGGGTTCCAGCCACGTTTTGCAGCCATCGCCAACATTCACGGATGTGATGCCTGCCGTGCTTCGTGGCTGACAACTTTCCCGGAAGAAGAACGTAATAAAGCTTCCGAAGCAATGCAGCTATTCAAAGAGGCCAACCGGATGCTCGATCTGCTTGACCGGGATTATGAAGTAAAGACCATCTTCAAGCTTTGCAAGGCAAACTCTGACGGGGATAACCTGATTATTGAGAAAGAAAAAGACCGGTTCATCACTTTTCCTTTACTGCGCCAGCAAACGCCGAAAAGAGACGGTAGTCCTTTTCTTTGTCTCAGTGACTTTATCCGCCCGATCTCTTCCGGCATCCCGGATACCATCGGTGCTTTTGCCTCTTCCATTGATGCGGACATGGAAGGATTGTACGAACAGGACCCTTATAAACACCTGCTTGTCCAAACCCTCTCCGACCGACTGGCAGAAGCAGCAACAGAAAAGATGCATGAATATGTGCGCAAAGAAGCGTGGGGATATGCCAAAGACGAGAATTTAGGCATAGCGGACTTACTGGTCGAAAAGTATCAAGGCATTCGCCCTGCTGTCGGTTACCCGTCTTTACCGGATCAATCCGTCAACTTCCTGTTGGATGAACTGTTGGACATGAAGCAGATAGGCATTTCGCTGACCGAAAACGGAGCTATGTACCCGCACGCTTCTGTTTGCGGACTTATGTTTTCACATCCGGCTTCCGAATACTTCTCCGTCGGAAAGATTGGAGAAGACCAATTGGAAGATTATGCCCGCCGTCGGGGAAAAAGTATCGAAGAAATGTGTAAGTTTCTGGCAGCTAATCTCCAATAGTCCTTATTCCCCTGTGATTTTTCTCCTTTTCTCACGACTAACTAACCAGAAAAGTAATCATAGATTCCATGAGAGAACAAACAGCAGAGGTTAGCGCCCCTATTGAACAAGAGTTTTTGTCGGTGATCCGCGAATATGAACGGGTGATCTACAAGGTATGCTATCTGTATGCCAATCCCAATGCTCCTCTCAATGATCTGTATCAGGATGTGGTATTGAACCTTTGGAAAGCCTATCCCAAATTCAGAAAAGAATGTAAGGTTTCCACCTGGATTTACCGTATTGCCCTCAACACCTGTATCAGCTTCTATCGTAAAGAAAAGAATGTGCCGGAAATAGTCAGCCTCACCAGAGATACCGACTGGGCCATAGAAGCACACGACCCGATCAACGAAATGTTGAAACAGCTTTATCAGATGATTAACCAACTGGGACAACTCGACAAATCAATTATCCTGCTTTATCTCGAAGACAAAAGTTACGAGGAAATAGCAGAAATCACCGGACTGACGGTTACCAATGTAGCGACCAAACTAAGTCGCATCAAAGACAAACTTAAAAGAATGAAAAAGGAGGAATAAGATATATGGAACTGGAAGAACTGAAAAAATCTTGGAATGCCCTGGATGAACACTTGAAAGACAAAGAGTTCATCAAAGAAGAAGAGCTTGAAAAGCTGATAAGGCATGCGGACAAAGGTATCCATGCCATTGCCAGACTGAACATCAAGCTTATTCTGATTTCTCTGCCGATACTGATCTTATTTTTAGCGGAGGTACTGTTACATAACAGATTGAACCCGATCTATATCATTATCATTTTCGCATGGATTCCTGCCCTTTGCTGGGATATCGTCACCACCCGTTTCCTCCAACGGACACAAATAGACGAGATGCCTTTGGTAGAAGTAATCAGCCGCGTGAACCGTATCCATCGATGGACCATCAGGGAACGATTGATTGCTATTGCCTTTCTCCTAGTCCTGGCTATACTTTCATTTATCTACTGGCAAGTGTGGCAATATGGAATGGGCATGATTGCTTTCTTCATCCTGTTATGGGGCGGAGGACTGGGATTGATCTTATGGATTTACCGCAAGAAGTTCTTAAATCGTATCCACGAAATCAAAAAGAATTTAAGCGAACTGAACGAATTAATGTAAAAGAATCCAACCTGAATAATTCATACTAAGTAGTAAGGAGTGTGCTTACCCCACCACGGTAAGCACACTTTTTCCATTCACTTTCTTATGTACCTGCACCTGAACAGAAATCCGTTCACTCATCTCCTGCACATGAGAGATTACTCCTATTTTCCGCCCCTGCATCTGTAATTGTTCCAATGCTTCCATCGCTGTACGCAAACTTTCCGCATCCAAAGAACCGAAACCTTCATCAATAAAAAGAGATTCAACTTTCAGATTATTACTTGACAAGGAAGACAAACCTAAAGCCAGTGCCAAAGAAATCAGGAACGATTCACCTCCTGAAAGAGAGTACACGGTCCGTATTTCATCACACATATCGCAATCTATTACCTGAAGTGCCAACGTATCGGGTACCTGTTGCAGCTTATAGCGTTTAGAGAGATAGGATAAATGTTGATTGGCATGAAGCAGCAACAAATTCAAAGTATAACTTTGAGCAATCACTTTAAATTTCGCTCCATCCGCACTGCCAATCAGTTTATTCAATTTTGCCCAACGTTCGGCAACAGTTTGTTTCTCTGCCAGTTCCTTCGCAATCTGTTCCACAGTCAGTTTATTCTTTGCTTGTTGTAGCAGGCAGGCTTCCATAGTAGAAAGGGCACGTTCTATATTCAGGTTTTCTTCCTGTTGCTTCTTTATTATTTCAGGAAGCAGTTCGGGAGACTCTATCTTTTTATACTGTTCTTGCAACTCTCCTATAGCCAGTGCAATTTGCTTCATCTCTCCTTGCAAACCGGAAAGCCGGTTGTGTACCGCCTCTACTTCTTTACGTGCTTTCTCCAAAGCGAGATTCAGTTCTTTCTCTCTTTTTGCTACGGCAGCTTCCGCTTCATCCGCGCTTTTTCCTTTCAATAGCTGAGAACGTTCCTGACGAAGCACATTCAGCGCTTTCTCTATCACTTCAAATCTCTTTAGTTCGGCCGAAGCAGCATTCTGTAAGATTACCAGCTGTTCTTTGGCAGACGATACTTTCTGCATAGCCAAACGACAGAGAGAAACATTCTCACGGAGGGCTTCACAATGTGCACGCATCTTTTTAATTTCTTCATCGCTGCGCTGCCATTCTGCATAAAGATTGCGATATTCCAAAATACGTATTGCCAGTTCCGCCAAACGACGTTGTATTTGCTCTTCGTTTCCGGCTTCAATCCCTGCTTTATATAATGCTGCCAACTGTTCCGCGATCTGTCCGTCCACCGTTTTTTGATGCGCCAAATCACGTTGCAGAGCAATGCTCCGGTTATTCATCTGCTGATAGTTGGTTGATGCTACATTATACTCCTGCTCTATACTCCGGAAAAGAGTATCTACCACCTCCTGTTCCTGATGATAAGGATGCGCTGTGCTACCGCAAACCGGACAAGCCTCCCCTTCCTGTAATTGCCGGCGCAATGCTTTCACGTCTTTTCCCACTGCCATACGTGCATTTTCGTAAAGACGTTGAGTAACTTTCAATGCGGTTTCTTGCTCCGTCAATTGTTTCAGACAATTGGCCACTTCTTTCTCCAGTCTTTCTATTTCCGTCTTTGCTTTCGTCTGCGTTTCCGTTAATTGCCGGATATTCTGCTGACGAGTCAACTCTTTTTGCAACTTCACCTGTTCTTCGGCCAATAACGGATATCCGAAAGAATTTAAGCGCAACAAACGTTCCTCATTCGTACTGGTAGCGGCAGCCAGTTTACTTTCTTCTTGCCGTAGAATCTCTTCCACCTGTTCAAGTTGCAGTGCTTCTTCTATCCCTACATGGCTTAATAAGCGGTTCAGAGAAGAATAAGACACCTGTAATTGTTCCGCAGCCACTCGCATTTTTTGTTCCTGCTCCGCCACCTGCCTGTTAGCCGCTTGTAAAATCTGCTGCGACTGTATATAGCTGCTTTGTTGAGACTGTATCTGTACATCCAATTGACGTGCTTTCTTCAAGTCTGGCTGTATGGCCTCCCATTGTGCCTTAAAATGCACCAATCCTTCCTCTTGGGAAGCCAATGCACCCTGCAATACTTTCTCCCTGGCCTGTTCCTCCTGTTCTTCCTGCTGCTTTTTCTTCCAAAGTTCTTCCTGTATTTTTAATGAACGAACCACATTCAGTTGTTCATTCTGTTCTGCCAGCAGTTTAATCCCTGCCGCGCGCTTTTCAATTGATAGTTCTTTCTCTTTTTGCAGAGCAAGCAGCTCTTCTTCCGGCATCAATTCGATCACATTCATTCGATTCTGAATCAAGGTCACCTCCTCTTGTGCCGCCTTATTCCGGGCATAGACCTCTTGAGAAATCCGGGAATACACGCCGGTTCCTGTCAACTTCTCCAGTAATTCTGCTTTTGCCGCCCCTTTTGATTTCAGAAATGTAGCAAAATCATTTTGTGCCAATAATACTGTACGGGTGAACTGTTCATACGTCAGGCCAACCAACTCCACCAACTGAATCAACAACTCTTTCTTGGTACCTTGAAATTCTTTCTCCGTATCCAGTTCTTTCACTTCCAGCGTTTGTGGCTGCAAAGAACCGTTTATCTTGTTTCTTGTCCGCCTCACCGACCAACGAGAACGGTAACGCCGTCCGTCAATACCTAAAAAATCGACTTCCGCATAACCGTCACTTGTCCCCCGACGCAGCAAATTTCTAACATCAGACTGATTAATCTGATTGTCTCCCACATCTGCCAGGTTCACATTTTCCACTGAAGTTGCAAAGCGGGGAGCCTTATCATACAATGCCAGGCATAAGGCATCTAATAAAGTAGACTTACCTGCACCGGTAGGTCCTGAAATGGCAAAGATACCTGCAGAATGTAATGGTTCTGCCATAAAATCCACTTCTACCGTTCCTTCTATCGAGGTCAGATTCTTCAATCGTATAGCTAGTATTTTCATTCTTCTTCCTCCTCTTCTTTACGGGTAGCAGCCAAATAGGCCTCTTCAAACAAACCTGTCAGTTCTACAGGCATTTCCACCTGATAAATCTTCTCAAAGGCAGACTGTGCAATCTGCAAGGGAGACATTTCCTGCAACCCCCTCTTCCAGTTTTCATTTTCTTTCGTCGTATTTCCAGTTTCAGTGCGATAGGTAGAAACAATACGCGCCAACCGATAGTTTTTATCTGCCAGTGCATCTTCAATCTCCTGCCGAAGCATGGGTTCCGGTTCCTCCAACAATACCTTTACTTCCAGATATGGGGCTACGGCTTCTGTCTCGGGTAGTTCCTTCAAGGCTTCCAAGACGGCTTCCGGTGAAACAGGTTCTCCGTTCGGGACACTCAACAAAGGTATTAATTTCGGGCATTCCAACCGTTCAATGTCCACCGCACAACCTCCGTCGAAAGTCACCATCACGACTCCATGATGATAATGTTTCTCGGCAAAAGACATCGGAATGGGACTTCCGGCATACCGCACATTCTCTCTTCCGGACACTCGCTGCGCTTTATGTATATGTCCCAATGCCGTATAAGCTATCTGTTCGGAAAAAGTTTCCGGAGATACGCACTCCAGCCCACCAATCACGGTACGCTCGCTATAATCCTTCTCTGCAATTTCCGATCCTGTAGCCTGCAAATGACCGATGGCAAGAATCGCCTGATTCTCCGTCCTTCGCTTCCATAGCCTTTGCAAAAGTTGTGCATAAAGTTCGCGAACTCCCTCCGCATACGGATTGCCTTCCGTTTGCACGGCCGGATAATCTCCCTGACGCAGAAAAGGAACTGCCATGCAAAGCAATTCCACTTCCCCTCTCCGGTTCTTCAGTTCCACAGTCAAATGGTCATAATCGATTTCTCCGCCTTCGAGCTTGCGAACTACCCCTCTGACTTCCGTCCGCATAGCTTGCAACAGAGGCAAAGGAGCCTCCAGGCGTGCTGCCGAATCATGGTTGCCGGCAACAATGACAATCTGCAAATACGGATTCTCTGCTGTCACCCGATAAATAAACTGATAATACATGCTTTGGGATGCTGCGGAAGGGTTGGAAACATCAAAAACATCTCCGGCTATAATCAATGCATCAATCTCTTTCTGACGAATTTCTTCTGCCAGCCAATTCAGGAATACTCCATGTTCTTCCGTGCGATCATAACCAAAAAAGGTTTGTCCCAGATGCCAGTCGGCAGTATGTAATATACGTATCATAATTTTGTAACTATCTCTAATAACAAGAGGCAAAAATAACACAATCAAAAAGATTATATCACATCTGCCTCTCTTTTTTACCAATAATCATGTATATTTGCAGGATAAAAATCCAACCCTATGAAGATACTGTATTATATTTATCAGATTTGCATCGCTTTGCCTATTTTATTAGTGTTGACCATCCTCACGGCAATCGTCACTATTGTAGGTTCTCTCTTGGGAGGAGCCCACATCTGGGGATATTATCCGGGGAAGATTTGGTCACAATTAATTTGTCTGTTTCTATTGATTCCCGTGAAGATTGAGGGACGTGAAAAGTTGCATGACAAGACTTCCTATATTTTCGTCCCTAACCATCAGGGTTCATTTGATATTTTCCTTATTTACGGCTTCATCGGAAGAAACTTTAAGTGGATGATGAAAAAAAGCCTGCGCAAACTGCCGTTTGTAGGAAAAGCCTGTGAAAGTGCAGGACATATCTTTGTAGACAGATCTGGTCCTAAAAAAGTATTGGAAACAATCCGGCAGGCAAAAGACTCATTGAAAGATGGGGTTTCTCTCGTAGTCTTTCCTGAAGGAGCGCGTACATTTACAGGACACATGGGATACTTTAAGAAAGGCGCTTTCCAGTTGGCTGATGATTTACAGTTGGCGGTTGTACCCGTCACCATTGACGGCTCATTCGAGATTCTGCCACGCACAGGCAAATGGATACACCGTCATCGCATGATTCTGACTATTCACGAGCCTATTCCTCCCAAAGGGAAAGGAATGGAAAATATCAAGGCAACCATGGCAGAGGCCTACGCTGCGGTTGAAAGCGCCCTGCCGGAACAATACAAGGGAATGGTGAAAAACGAAGATCAAGACCGATAGTCAGTACATAATCTTATATAAATATGGGGATGCTCACGCACCCCCATATTCCTAACCAGTTTTATGCATCAAACTATTAAATTAAGAAATTCAGATATTTAGATGTTTTGCAAGGTTATAGTTTGGTTTGACATCATTTGTAATTCTTGAAAAGTCAAATTAAAACTTTTATAAATTTCCTTTTCTAAATTCTCTAATGAGAAAGATTCATTTCTGACACCATTAATCTTCCCTCTAAACCGATTGTTATAATGCTTGCGGAATGTATCCGGAGTAACCAGACCTCCCAAGCCATAATCACCCACTACAATCACCGGCTTTCGGCGCAATACCCCTTCGTAAGCGGTAATCCCTGCACCAATAATCAAGTCGGCTTCTTCAATCAGTTTACCGATCTCACTCTCGGAGGATATATAATCCACCTGATACTCTGAATATTTACTTAATAGAATTCCTATCCGTAACCTGGTGCGAGAATTTGCTATTCCGACAACAATGCTGGCTTTTTGTTCTATTAACTGCAATTCGTCACCTCTCAAAGAAGAGGCGGCAGATAATTCATTAGGATTTTTCATATAGCTATTTGGTTTTTGTTGTGTCAAAAGTACAGCATGCATCCGAAAACACAAAAAAAGTCACCCGGACAAAATCAGTGCGCCTGATTTTTCGTAAACACTTACATTTCAATCAAATACAGATTAGCGTTCTATTAATGACCCGGACAATTCATTTTTTATTTATCAAAAATCCCTTAAAAACACATTCAAATCTTCTTGTGGAGAAATGCCTAATCGACCTTTCAGCCTTCCTTTTGCTTTGGTAACAGAATCGGAAGAGGTCTGAAAAATACGCGCCAGTTCTTCATTGGTCAGTCCAAATTTAAGAAAGCAACAGATCTCAAGATCATGTTTAGTTAATAAAGGAGTTTTGTCAAGCAACCGGGTAACGTAATTAGAATAGAGTAAATCAAACAGGCTAAACAATTTATAGCGTTCTCCATTAGACAATTTACCTCTTAATGTTCCCTCTTTGATAGCAAGCAGCAGACGAAAAGCGGATATGTACTGTTCAGAAGAGGGTCCGACAGTTAATTCTCCTCCCAGTTCTTTCAATAGTCCCGATAAGTTTTTGTTCTGCATACTTAGAAGTACAATCTTTCCATTCAACTCGCCCACCTTCATTCGATTTTCTTCCAGTATGCGGTTCTCTTCCAGTACTTGATCTTTCAACTCCTGGATTTCTTCCATCTCCTGCTGATATCGCTTTATCTCCTCTTCATTATCTCTAATCTGGGATTCGATTTCGGCAATCTTCTTCCTGTGATTTTTACTTTTGTAGTAGTAATAACACATATAGAAGGCCACAATCAGGAAAATAACCGTACCGCAAAATATAAAAACTGTACGGTCCACTTTCAGTTGTAGATTATCATTCCGGAGTTTCTCGTTCTCGTATTGCTTTTGCAGTTCTGTTATCAACTCCTGCGAATCGACTTCATCCAATACATTCACGATAGAGTCCGCTTTTTCATGGTAGATAATCGCTTCTTCAAAATTATCAATATCTTTTTCAAGAAAGTATAAATTGTTATATGCATCAATACGGGTATATTCTTTAGAAGAATTGATACTCATCTTAAAATATTTCCGGGCATTCTCTACATCGCCCATCTGTATATACAAATAGCCGAGAGACATACACTCCACGTATTTCCTTTCTTCATCCGTTTCTTTTTCATAAGCAGCAAGAAAATAGCGTTCTGACTTTTTCAGTTCTCCCATGGAACGGTACAGTATCCCCAACTCATGTAAAATGGAAACTTCAGACGGATATTGCTTTTCCCTGGCTAGTTCTAAAGCGTAAGTATAATAGAAATAGCAGCTATCCCATTTATTCTGAAACAAATAAGCCCGGCCTATATTTTGCCCGGCTCTGACAAGACTCAAAGAATCTTTCAACTCTTCATAGATCGTATATGACTCCCGAAAATTCTTCAACGACTCCTGATACAATTTCTTTTTCCGGTTAATCATCCCTATCTCATCAGTAGCCATTGCAAACATCTTACAACATTGAATATTCCCGAACATTTCTTTTGCCGAAGATAAAAACGTCAAAGCCTCTTCATCTTTGCCCAATTCACGCAGCACTCTTCCATAATAATACTGTGCTTTAGCACGCGTAACTGAGTCACCATGCTCTACAGTATAGTAATTCAGCGCCAGTGCAATCAATGAGTCAGAAGTAAACTTCACATAGTTCTGATCCATCGCCTGCGTCAATAAAAGTGCATAATCCGCCTGCAACTTTCCACGCAATTTTTCAATATGAGGTATTGACTTTAATAGATACAGAGCTGTATCCGGAAGAGATTCCATGCACATTTCAATCCTCTGGAATGCCGCATCGGGGGCCTCCGAATCTCTATGACAAGAAACCGATAAGACTAAAATAAAAAAGAAAGCGGCGTATACCGAAACAGTAGTCGTTTTCACTTTACTTGAGTTTTGTGCAAAAATACACAAAAAACTCAAGTATTACTTATTTGTTGAAGCATTTTGTTCCAATCGTTGATGTTCTTCTATCAACTTCATGTTTTCTCTTGCTTTAGACAGGAACTCTCTAACCAGTTTATTATCTTTAAAAGAATAAGGAGCATCCTTGATTATATCATCAATCTGCGGAGTCATAATGGGATAGGGCAAAGAGCTGCAGAGCATCATAAACACACTGGGTCCCAGCACATTTTCGTAATTATCGGAGATGAACGTTTTCACATACTGATTCATCGCTTTCATCAGTGAGTCTCCTTCCACCACCAACTGACCGTGAATCTCATCCAGATCGCCTCCATCCAGTACCATACGGGTTTCCTTCTGCTCCAGTTCACCAATGCTTTCTTCCAATTGGTTTCTTTTGCTGATAAACTCATACAGTGCATTATTTAAAGATGTTCCGACTGCCTTGAGGTCCGTGTTGCTAATGGTTACTGTTATCTTCCCACTTTCCAGCACAATCGGCATAATGCTTTCTTCATCCATATAAAGTGTCACCATCTGTACGGAATCTATTTTCCCTTTCATTGAGAACAGACCATGCACTACTTCAGCTGAATCCAGCTTCACCCACTCTCCATCACGAAGGGACTTAAGATACAACATCTTTCCATCCAGACTATTCACTGAAGAGGTTCCTTCAATCTTGTACTTACTGGTGCAGGAAGCCAAAAACGGAAGCAAAAGCAAAAAAGGCAAAATTTTATTCACGTTCATCTATTCATTAAATTCTGGGTACAAAGGTACAACTGATTCAGAATTCAAAGAAACATTTTATCAATATTTAAATCTTGTAAGACTCTTTTCTTTAATAATCCTTATAAACATAGGTGTAAGGCTATTTTTTTCATTTAGTTTATCTAATTTTGCAGTCATGAAAACATCAACATTTGCCCCTTTTGCCAAACCGCTTTATGTAATGGTAAAGCCTGTAGGTGCCGTATGTAATCTAGCATGCGATTATTGCTATTATTTGGAAAAGGCCAACCTATACAAAGACAATCTGAAACACGTAATGAGCGATGAACTTCTGGAAAAATTTATCGACGAGTACATTAACTCACAAACCATGCCGCAGGTGCTTTTCACCTGGCACGGAGGAGAAACGCTGATGCGACCGCTCTCCTTCTATAAAAAGGCGATGGAACTACAAAAAAAGTATGCCCGCGGACGAACGATCGACAACTGCATCCAAACCAACGGAACCATGCTCACCGACGAATGGTGCGAGTTCTTCCGTGAAAATAATTGGCTGGTAGGAGTCTCTATCGATGGTCCCCAGGAGTTTCATGACGAGTATCGCAAAAATAAAATGGGAAAACCCTCTTTTGTGAAAGTGATGCAAGGCATCAATCTTTTGAAAAAACATGGGGTGGAATGGAATGCGATGGCAGTTATTAATGACTTCAATGCCGACTATCCACTAGACTTTTATCGTTTCTTCAAAGAAATCGGTTGTCAGTATATCCAGTTCGCTCCTATCGTTGAACGTATTCTCTCACATGAGGACGGTCGTCACCTCGCTTCTCTTGCAGAAAATAAAGCCGGAACCCTTGCCGATTTTTCGATCACTCCGGAGCAATGGGGCAACTTCCTTTGTGCTCTTTTCGACGAATGGGTGAAAGAAGATGTAGGCAAGTACTATGTACAAATATTCGATTCGACTTTGGCGAACTGGATGGGCGAACAGCCTGGTATATGCACAATGGCAAAGACCTGCGGTCATGCCGGCGTGATGGAATTCAACGGAGATGTTTATTCATGCGACCATTTTGTATTTCCCGAATATAAATTAGGTAACATTTATAGTAAAACTCTGGTGGAAATGATGCATAGCGAGCGTCAGCACAATTTCGGGAACATGAAATATCAGTCTCTCCCTACTCAATGCAAGGAATGTGAGTTCCTGTTTGCCTGCAACGGAGAATGCCCGAAAAATCGTTTCAGCCAAACGGCAGAAGGCGAACCGGGATTGAATTACTTATGCAAAGGCTATTACCAGTTCTTTAAGCATGTAGCTCCTTATATGGACTTTATGAAAAACGAACTGATGAATCAACGTCCGCCTGCTAATATCATGGAAGCACTGAAGAACGGAGATTTGAAAATTGAATACTAACCAATCATATATTTTAATTTTATCATTAAATAATGAACAGACTAAGACTTTATCTATTAGCGCTGGCTGCGCTTTTTGTATGTTCCGTTAAAGCGGATGAGGGTATGTGGCTATTGCAACTGATGCAACAGCAACACTCCATAGACATGATGAAAAAACAAGGATTAAAACTGGAAGCACAGGACCTATATAATCCGAATGGAATTTCTCTTAAAGATGCCGTAGGTATATTCGGAGGCGGATGTACCGGAGAAATTATCTCACCCGAAGGTTTGATTCTGACCAATCACCATTGTGGCTACGCCTCCATCCAGCAACATAGTAGTGTTGAGCACGATTATCTGACTGATGGTTTCTGGGCTACTTCCAGAGACAAAGAACTCCCTACTCCGGGATTGCAATTCACATTTATCGAACGTATCGAAGATATTACGGATATTGTCAATGCCAAGATTGCGGCGAAAGAAATCACCGAATCCGAATCATTCAGCAATATATTCCTTCAAAAGCTGGCTCATGATCTTTATTTTAAAAGTGACTTGGCAGACAAAAAGGGAATTGTTCCGCAAGCTCTTCCGTTCTATGCCGGAAATAAATTCTATCTTTTCTATAAGAAAATATATCCGGATGTACGTATGGTAGCCGCTCCACCCTCTTCTATCGGTAAGTTTGGTGGTGAAACAGACAACTGGATGTGGCCGCGTCATACCGGCGACTTTTCCATGTTCCGTATTTATGCAGATGCAAATGGTGAACCGGCAGAATACAGCGAGAGCAACGTCCCACTGAAAACCAAGAAACATTTGTCTATCTCTATCAAAGGATTGAAAGAAGGAGATTATGCAATGATTATGGGATTCCCCGGAAGTACGAGCCGCTACCTGACTGTATCAGAAGTAAAAGAACGTATGGAATCGGAAAACGATCCACGTATCCGTATTCGTGGTGCACGTTTGGCTGTCCTGAAAGAGGTAATGAATGCCAGTGACAAAATCCGTATTCAGTATGCTAACAAATATGCAGGTTCCAGCAACTATTGGAAAAACTCCATCGGCATGAATAAGGCCATCATCGATAATGATGTATTGGGAACAAAAGCTGCACAAGAAGCCAAATTCGCAGAGTTTGCAAAAGCACAAAACAATGCTGAATATGCAGCGGTAGTGAAGAACATTGATGACCTGGTAGCTAAGACAACTCCTCTCAACTATCAGTACACCTGTTTGAGAGAGACTTTCTTCGGAGCTATCGAATTTGGCAATGTGATGTTGACTAAAACACGCGAAGCATTACTTGAGAAAAACGATTCTGTAATCGAAGCACGCATGAAAGCCTTGGAAAGCACTTACGAAAGCATCCATAACAAAGATTACGATCATGAAGTAGACCGCAAGGTAGCGAAAGCCTTGTTCCCCTTATATGCTGAAATGATTCCGGCAAACCAACGTCCTTCTATTTATAAGGTTATTGAGCAGAAATATAAAGGCGATTATAACAAATTCGTTGATGATATGTATGACAACTCTATTTTTGCCAACCGGGCAAACTTCGAGAAGTTTACAAAGAAGCCTTCAGTGAAAGCGATTGACAATGATCTGGCACTACAATACTGCCAGTCTAAATACGACTTGATGGATACACTGGCTTCCCAGCTCAAGGATATGGATCAGGAACTAGCTTTGCTGCACAAAACTTATATCCGTGGTCTGGGGGAAATGAAGTTGCCTGTACCTTCTTATCCGGATGCAAACTTTACCATTCGTCTGACCTATGGTAACGTGAAACCTTATGATCCGAAAGACGGTGTACACTACAACTACTATACGACCACCAAAGGTATTCTTGAAAAAGAAAATCCGGAAGACCGTGAATTCGTTGTACCTGCCAAACTGAAAGAACTCATCGAAAAGAAAGATTATGGCCGTTATGCTTTGCCAAATGGTGATATGCCTGTCTGCTTCCTGTCAACCAACGACATCACCGGTGGTAACTCCGGCAGCCCGGTACTGAATGAAAACGGAGAACTGATCGGTTGCGCTTTTGATGGCAACTGGGAATCATTAAGCGGTGACATCAACTTCGACAACAACCTGCAACGTTGTATTAACCTGGATATCCGTTATGTCCTGTTCATTTTGGAAAAGTTAGGAAACTGCGGACACCTAATCAATGAAATGACAATCGTAGAATAAATGAGAAAACAAATCCTATTTGTCCTATTTTCACTGGCAACTCTTAGCATCCACGCCGACGAAGGCATGTGGATGCTAACCGATCTGAAAGCACAGAACGCTGTTGCCATGCGCGAACTTGGCCTCGAAATTCCGATAGAGGAAGTATACAACGCAAATGGCCTTTCTCTAAAAGACGCTGTTGTACACTTCGGAGGAGGATGTACGGGAGAAGTTATCTCTTCCGAAGGACTGGTACTGACTAACCATCACTGTGGTTATGGAGCTATCCAGCAACATAGTAATGTAGAACATGACTATCTGACAGATGGTTTCTGGGCTATGAACCGTGATGCGGAACTCCCTACTCCGGGATTGACCGTCACTTTTATCGACCGGATTCTCGATGTGACGGATTACGTCAACGAACAACTGAAAAAAGATCCGGACCCGGATGGTGTTAATTATCTATCTCCAAGTTATCTTGGCAACGTAGCAGAACGTTTTGCCAAAGCCGAGAATATAGAAATAACTCCTGCAACAAAGTTGGAGCTCAAGGCTTTTTATGGAGGAAACAAATATTATCTGTTCATCAAAACAGTATACAGTGATATTCGTATGGTAGGGGCTCCTCCTTCTTCCATCGGTAAATTCGGAGCTGATACCGACAACTGGATGTGGCCTCGTCACACAGGCGACTTTTCTCTCTTCCGTATTTACGCGGACAAGAATGGAAAACCGGCAGAATATTCTAAAGACAACGTTCCTCTGCAAGTGAAAAAACATCTGAAGATCAGCCTCGCCGGAGTTCAGGAAGGAGATTTCACCTTTGTCATGGGATTCCCCGGACGTAACTGGCGGTATATGATTGCCGACGAAGTGGAAGAACGGATGCAAACGACCAATTTCATGCGCCAGCATGTACGCGGAGCCCGTCAGAAAGTACTTATGGAGCAAATGCTGAAAGATCCGGCAGTGCGTATTCATTATGCAAGCAAATATGCTTCTTCGGCCAATTATTGGAAAAATGCAATCGGCATGAATGAAGGACTGATACGCCTCAATGTACTGGATACCAAACGTGCACAGCAAGAAGAACTATTAGCCCGCGGCCGTGAGAAGGGAGATGATTCGTATCAGAAAGCCTTTGATGAGATTCGCTCTATTGTATCTCACCGACGCGATGCGCTATATCATCAGCAGGCTATCAATGAAGCATTGGTCACCGCCCTTGATTTTATGCGTATCCCTTCCACGACAGAATTGGTTACCGCTCTGAAATCGAAAGATAAAGAGCAGATAAAAGAAGCAAAACTAAAACTGAAGAAAGAAGGTGATAAGTATTTTGCTTCTGTCCCTTTCCCCGACGTGGAACGGATGGTAGCGAAAGAAATGCTGAAGACTTATGCCAACTACATTCCTGCAGAACAACGAATCAACATCTTCGAAATCATCAATTCTCGTTTCAAGGGAAGTATTGACGCCTTCGTTGATGCCTGTTTCGAACATTCCATTTTCGGCAATCCTAAAAACTTTGAGAAGTTTATCAAGAAACCAAGTTTGTATAAAATAGGATATGACTGGATGGTATTATTCAAATATTCTGTTACCGACGGAATTCTGAAAACAGCCATTGCCATGAAAGAAGCCAATCAGAACTATGACGCAGCTCATAAAGTATGGGTGAAAGGCATGATGGACATGAGACAGGAAAAAGGAACGCCGATTTATCCGGATGCGAACTCTACTTTACGATTGACATACGGCCAGGTACTTTCTTATGAACCGGCTGACGGTGTGGTATATGATGCTCATACCACCCTCAAAGGTGTGATGGAAAAAGAAGATCAGGGAAACTGGGAATTCGTAGTGCCTCAAAAGCTAAAAGAGTTATATAAATCCCAGGATTATGGACGTTATGGCAAAAACGGTGAAATGCCTGTCTGCTTTATCGTAAACACCGACAATACAGGAGGAAACTCCGGTAGTCCGGTATTTAACAGCAAAGGTCAGTTGGTTGGAACTGCTTTCGACCGCAACTTTGAAGGCTTAACAGGAGACATTGCTTTCCGTCCTTCATCGCAGCGAGCCGCTTGTGTTGACATCCGCTATACCTTGTTTATCATCGATAAATACGCAGGAGCCTCTCATATCATCGACGAACTTAGCATTGAGTAAGTTGAGAGTTGAGAATTAAAAATTGAGAAATATAATGCCAGATGGCATAACTTTTATTTCTCAATTTTTAATTCTCTATTTTCAATTTATATAAACTCTTCCACCATATACATCTCGTCAATCATCTCATTCATTATATTCTGTAAATTCTGAACTGCTTCTTCAGGAGATTCCCCATAAGCATTACATTGCATATTTACAGTCAACCAGGCATAGTAGCCACCATCTGATGCGCGTTCAAGCACATAATCCGTTCTGTTTAGTTTCATATTGGTAAATAATTAGTGAATGTTGGTATTGAAGTTATTTCTGAATGTGAAGCTGCCAGTTTCTCCAGTTCACGGATCATCCGACGTTCACAGCTACGAACCCAATAAACGAAATGACGGTTCGGAGTATATTCTCCTGCAAAACGAAGCAACGGCTGCAAATCAAAGGAATCACTGATTATTCCTACCCCCGCTTTCATTGCATCATAGGCATTGCAGTCTTGTTCAATATGTGCCGGAACCATTAATACAGGTTTTCCAAGATACATTGCTTCGCAAATAGACTCGAAGCCTGCCGTACTGGCATAAGCCTTACAACCCGCCATAGCATTAAGAAACTTCACATCATCTATTTGATGGAAACTCAATGTTTCGTCAATCCGTGTCACCTCTTCAGCATCCGATCTATCCCAGAAAAAAGTTAAAGGAACTTCCGGATGTTTCGCATGAAAACTCTCCACGCTATCAGCAAACCCGGAATTAACCATATATCCATGAATATAATCACCCTTTTCCGGACGGATAGCGGTCACTTCCTGACGAATCAATGGAGGAACGGTCACTATTTGATTCATATCATCCTGTTCCATTTCCAGGAAAGACAAAGCCAGTTTCTTCGAAGATCTTAGAGCGGTCATCCGGGTAAAGAAACGCAGCATCCATAACTGGCACGAATTTTTATCCGGAAACTCGAAATCACGATGTAAAAACAGATACTGATGCCCAACACAAATATACGGAACGGAGGGACGGAAGAGTGCATAGGTAAGTCCGGTTAAAAGCTCGTAGAAGTTGATGACAACTTCCGCCCCTGTCTCCCTGATCCGCTGATTTATATAATACATGCTACGAAGATACTTCGGTAATCTTAATAAATTGTATGCAAAGCTTTTCGTCAGGTTCGCCCGTTTATTATCTGCCGTAGGCAGAAAGTTCGGACTAATGAATCGCTTCACCGGTGCATGAATACTCCGATTGAAAAATCCCGGCAAAGTACGTGTCGAGCTTTTCCCGACTAAGACTTCCACTACTTCATGCCCATTGCGCAATAACATTTCTTCGAGAGTGATTGCCTGTGTAAAATGCCCTCTCCCCTCACCTTGAACAATAAATAAAAATTTCATAGTTCCATTATTTTTAGATACGCAAAATTCCCTCTTTCACATTACAAGATGATGACTCTATGATTACTATTTCATGAACAAAATCAGCTTTTTCTCGTTATATAATAAAATAGAAATTATATTTGCGGTCTTCAAAGACTGCTTTTTAACTCTAAGAAAGAAAAGATTATGGAAAAATTTGAAGATTTAATACAGTCACCAGTGCCCGTTTTAGTTGATTTCTTTGCAGAATGGTGTGGACCTTGCAAAGCAATGAAACCGGTTTTAGAAGAACTAAAACTTATTGTGGGAGATAAAGCACGTATTGCAAAGATAGACGTTGACCAGCATGAAGACCTGGCTACTAAATATCGCATACAAGCTGTACCGACCTTTATACTGTTCAAGAATGGAGAGGCTGTCTGGAGACATTCCGGCGTAATCCATAGTAGCGAACTGCAAGGGGTTATCGAGAAGCATTATACATAAAAAGATAATAATAACGAATGAAGAAAGTATTAGTAATGGTAGCCCTCGTCATGGCAAGCGTAATTGTATACGCATTCAATGACAGTAGGGAAACTAATCAAGGTAAAAAAGAGGTAACAGGTAACGGTGAAGTCGTCGTAATGGACAAAGAAATGTTTCTGAAAGACGTCTTCGATTATGAGAAATCAAAGGAGTGGAATTATAAAGGTAATAAGCCCGCCATCATCGACTTATATGCAGATTGGTGCGGACCATGTCGCCAGACAGCTCCTATCATGAAAGAATTGGCAAAGGAATATGCCGGAAAAATTGTCATCTACAAAGTCAATGTAGATAAACAAAAAGAACTGGCAGCTTTATTTAATGCAACAAGTATTCCATTGTTTGTATTCATTCCCATGAAAGGAGATCCACAGCTTTTCCGTGGAGCTGCTGACAAGGCAACTTACAAAAAAGCGATTGATGAATTTCTCTTGAAGTAAAGAAGAAAATATAGTGACGCTATCCGGTCGGGATAGTAACGCTATAATAGGAAAAGAGTGACGGTATCCTTGCAAGATACCGTCACTCTTTTGTATATCTTGCCAATCCTTATTTGAAGTATCCCACAGGATGATTCATCATTGGCATTTGGCTATCTTTCAATTTCAAAACTTTCTTCAATTGTTCATTGTCCATCGAAGCGCGTGGCACTGTTGCTATGTTAGCAGCGGAACAGAATATTGAAATATTTTGAGAAACGATGCCGGAATCCATAGCCCCCATCAACTGGCTGCGTGCACTCTTCGCATCTCCAAATCTGGAAAGATCACTGATTAACACCAAGGACACCGGAGCTGTTTTCACAAATGCCTGTCCACCGGCTACTGCTCCACGATGATCTCCTTCAGCAACCAGAGTCAACTGATGATTTTTAGCATCATACAGATAACTTCCTTCAGGTAATACTACATATACATCCACATCCTGCTTATTCAACGCCGACGGAGCTGTTCTCATTCCGGATTCCTTACGGTTTATCCCATTAGCAGCCCATAACAAATCAGACAGATCCGACAGACTCAATGATTTAGAAGCATACTCGCGAGTTGAATGTCGTTCAGACAATGCCTTCATCACCGCACCGGTACGGTTTAAATTAGGCTTCGGCAATTTAATCACTTTGTCAGCAGCAAAAGCAGCCACCGAAAGCATTAAACAAACTAACAATAGTTGTACTTTTCTCATAACTGTGGTATTTAAAAATTGATAGACAAATATAAATAAAAAAGGTCTGTATTCGTTGCAGAATACAGACCTTTTAAGAGTTTATTAGGCTTAATTATTTCTTATCACCGAAATAACGGTTGTACAATCCTTCAAAACCTTTACCGTGACGAGCTTCGTCTTTGCACATTTCGTGTACAGTGTCATGGATAGCATCCAGATTCAGAGCTTTAGCACGAGTTGCGATACGTTTTTTGTCTTCGCATGCACCTTGTTCAGCATCTTTACGTTTCTGCAGGTTCGTTTTAGTATCCCATACGCAGTCGCCCAACAATTCCGCAAACTTAGCAGCATGTTCAGCTTCTTCCCAAGCGTAACGTTTGAAAGCTTCAGCTACTTCAGGATAACCTTCACGGTCTGCCTGACGGCTCATAGCCAAATACATACCAACTTCAGTACATTCTCCCATGAAGTGATTGTTCAGGTCCTTAATCATTTCTTCGTCACAACCTTTTGCCACACCAATAACGTGTTCGTCAGCAAAAGACAATGCGCCACCTTCTACCTCAACAACTTCTACGAATTTGCTGGCAGGAGCTTTACACAATGGGCATTTTTCAGGAGCTGCGTCACCTTCATGAACGTAACCGCATACAGTACATCTAAATTTTTTCATTTTCTTCTCAATTTTAAATTAATTAGTCAATACGTGTTTCTTTATCTTTACTTAAGCAATTCTTGCAAATACCTTTATAATAATAATGAACTTCTGATACCTGGTGACCATCCATGTCTATATTCTCCACTTTCTTTATGGCTTCCGGGCATTTCAGATCATAAATGTGTCCACAACGCTTGCACAAAAAATGAGAATGTACGGAAGTATCTGCGTCAAAGTTCGTATTCTTCTCATCAATTGTAAGCATCAAGGCTGCTCCTTGCTCCGAAAACAATTTCAATGTATTATAAACCGTAGTTTTTGAAAGTGTCGGCATCGAGGGAGATAGTGCAGTATATATATCATCAGCTGATGGATGAATCGGATTATCCATCAGATATTCCATGATAGCGATACGCTGCATGGACGGCTTGATATTATGTTCTAATAATCGATCGTATGGCTTCATTATCTTCCCTTTCTTTCAAAGTTGTATTCATTACAATTATAAATTCAATGCAAAGATAAAGAGTTTCAATATTATTTCCAAATAAATCTTCGTTTTTTTATATATAATCTGTACTACTGAAGATTAATACAAAAACAAAACCGTTTAAGTGCAAGAAACTGACTTAAACGGTTTTATTATAAAAGATACTAAAAGTATCAAGATTAGAATGAAGTTCGTGTTCCGGTTAAGATATCTGATGGTATATCCTCACATCGAGTATAAACTTTTATTTCCCCCATATCCTCTTTAGCAGTCCATACCATTGAAATATCAGTTAACCCCGAAACGATATATGAATATTCCCATTCATCGTCCGTATCAAGCTGGTAATAATAAGTACCGCTAATAACATCTCCGTAATCCTCCTCTTTATTCAGAGTAAAGGAGCCGGGAATTTGCTGGGACGTAGCACTGTTGAGGTTTGTATAAATGGTATAAGAACGTTTTCCGTCTTTCTCTTTCCGGTCAAACTTGATATAATAGTATCGTGTATCACCGTCTATCTTTTCTCCATTCCATTCACTCAATCGCCAAGTCCCTGCAATATTCGCATAATTTACATCCTTCGTATCAGGAAGCTTCACTTCATCGTCGTCTCCACATGACATAAATAATGCCATAGTGAGCAGTAACATCATTTTGAATATATTTTTCATATACATATTTTATAATAATTATTATTGTAACAATAGTTTCACCTGTATTCTCCTTTCGCAAGGCCGGACAGGAATACCATCCAACATAAAATGAAATGTAATTTCATTCTTTTGAGGTAGTAAGCCCTTATCAATAGAAAGAACCATATCAGCTTCTATTCCCGGAGAAATAATTTCCGGTTCTGTATGGAAGTGAATGTATTCCGGTAACAACAAGGCTGATAACCTCAAAGGCTGTTTCCCTGTATTAACGCATACAAATCTTTCCACTTGCCTCCCTTCTCGGGAAAGTATCCTGACTTGCCAATCCTTTCTTTTCAGCCGTAATGTGTTCCCTATATATACAGGATAGTCCCTCCATCGGTCAGCGGTAGGCAATACCTTACCGACGAGTGCCAACTTAGCTGTAGGATGCTCCTTCGAAAGATCGGTATAAACAAACGCTTCCCTATACAAATCACCAGCCTGATCCATTGGATGAAAGACCAATATGATTTCTCCCTGCTCTCCCGGTTGCACTACCTTTTTATCATATTTGGCTACCGTACAACCACAGGAAGTAGTTAACTTGGAAAGGTATATAGGCTTCTTGCTTACATTATGATATTTAAAATGATACATTGCCGGATCATCGTCTTCTGATAAAGTTCCTATATTCATTACTGTATGTTCAAACTGCAAGACTTGTTCGACTGTTTCCTGCGCAAAGCTATGCACAGGAAACAGGTAAATAAGAAGGAACAGCCCAAGTTCGATGGTTTCGGCAAGATATCGTTTCATAATAGAGTTTACATCCAACTATCGTTCTTACGAACAGTGATGAAAAAATCTTGCTTGGTGCCGTCACTCGCCTTGACTGTAGCTTTTGTAGAACCAACTTTCAAGCCTTTCAAAGTGAAAGTAATGTTGTTCTCTGTCGTAAGGGTAGCAATTGAGTTATCATCAACTGTACAGGTAAAGGTCATATTCTCTCCATTTTTGAAATAACGGGAATAATTGATTTTACTTGTAGCTTCGACGGCCACATACATATTAGGTACAGTCATCTCCACACCACCTCCTTCAACTGCTTTCAACAGCTTATAGGCATCAATCAACCCTGTTCCCATATTGCCCGCATAAGCGGCAGGCTCCATTTGTCCGGCAGCTATTTGTCCGAACGAAGCATTTGTGTACCAATAAACTTTCGTTTCTTTAAAATAGGGTTCCACCGGATTGACAGACTCCAATATCATTTTACGGAATTCATCTGCACGGAAATGACGATGTAATTCAGCTGCATAAGAAAGTCCCAATGCCGCTACTCCCGAAATATGTGGACAAGCCTGCGATGTTCCTTCCATATATCCGTAATGAGAATTTTCCCCACCATCTTCATTGGCAGAAGGAGGTAATGTGGAATATATTTTTCCTTTCGAGCTCTGATGATAATCACTGTCACCACCCGGAGCTGCAATAGAAACGCCCATCGCATAGTTGGAGTAACAGGAAGGAGTCCCGTCGGCAGCCAAAGCGGCTACAGATATATAATCAGGATAAGCTCCCGGATATCCGGCCATAGCTGCATATTCATTACCTGCGGCAAATACAATGATACCTCCGTCTATGACATCGTTTGGCGAACCGGCATTATGAAGAAAATAATCGAAGGCTTCTTTTTCCAACGGAGCAGCATCGACCCAATCTTTATCAGAAGTAAACCCCGGGGTATACCCACTAATAGGATTGGAAAGCCCCGAATTATATCCCCAACTACACTGCAAAATAACGGCACCGTTATCTGCTGCATATTTCACAGCTTTCGCTTCCTGATACAAGTCACATCCTTTAGAACCGGAAAAGACCTGACAACTCATGATTTTTACACCACCTCTATTATTGGCTTTATCCCCTCCTGCAATGCCACTAATACCTTCACCATTATTCCTCACTGCACTGATAATCCCGGCCACATGAGTCCCATGTCCGGTATCATTCGGGTCGTCATAAGAGATATAGCCTTTATCATCTGTGAAGTTGTAGCCATAGCGGTCACCGGCATAACCATTTCCATCAGCATCTTCCTTTGAAGCAAATGTTTCATCCTCATTCACCCATATATTTCCTTCCAAGTCAGGATGGTCGTACATCACACCTTCATCAAGCACAGCAACAACAATGGAAGGATTACCCGTACAAAGCTTCCAGGCTTCCCCACAATTTACATCAACACCCATTACAGCAGGTACTACATTATCTCCTTTATCATTTTTTTCTCCATTCTGAAGAATAGAACCATCATTCTTACATCCCCATTGTAGATTAAAAAAAGGATCGTTCGCATCGGTATTCACAGCACGAGTTGTATGCACCACACGGGTCATTGCCTGCTTGGTGAGTACAGTTGCCCGCACATTCGGATCATAAGAACGCTGAATAGCGCGGGTGAACTGGACTTTTGCCACGTCTGCTACTTGTGACAAGTCTTTGGCTACCTGCTCCAAATCCGTATCTTTATCAAAATGGATAATATACCAAAGATTCAATCCCGCCTTGCGAGTACGCTCTTCCGTACGATTGTCCACCGGAAAAATACGTTCCAGTTTAGAAGTGCCGATTCGCTGCAGAACGGCATCCATATCCGAAATTCCTGAACGAGTCAAAGCAGCCCCGACAGAGCGGGTGGTAGCAGCATCCAAAAAGGATGCCGCTTCCGGTTTAAATTTCACCAATATTCTACCTTGAGTAGCTCCTTCAGGTAAATCAATGATAGGAGCTACTTGTCCGGCATCAGGTTTCACTGTATCTATCTCCTGATCGGAACAGGATACAAAAGTGATTGCTATAGTAGCTATTAGAACTAAATATATTCTTTTCATAATTAAAAAAATCAATTATCGGTTAATGTAGGTCTGGCTTTCGGATAACGTTCATAGAACCATTCCAAGTTTGACGGTTCATTCTTAAAGCCAGGAATATTGCCCTTCATATCTTTACCTGAATCTTGCGTATAAATCAAGGTGAATGGATCAAAACGTGCAAAACGTGGGTGATAGAGTAACCAATCCGGCAAATCATCACCAGTCAAGAAATTCAAGTTAATAGAGAACAATTCGGCATTAGGCAAAATTTTCGGAATTGTTTTTAGTTTTGCTTTAACCTCATCGCTAGCACTCATTAATGTATCGTTTTTCAGGATATCCTCATCTGTGTAAGCAGATACACCATATTCAAGACTACCATTATAGCTATTAATAAATGTTGGTAGTTGACCATAAATCAAATTATATGATAATGACAAAGATTTCAGCTTTTCCCACTTCAATAAATTCTTAAATGAAGAAGAAGAAGCATCTATACGTAACCCTGGATTGTCGCGCGTTTCAGTACTCAAATCAGTAATTGAACTATATCGACGATTCCCCGTTAAACTTAAGTTAAGTAGTTCCGGATAATTAGTAGGAGTCAAATCATACGGAATACTCGTAAAATTATTGCCGCTTACATCCAAAGTCCTTAAAACCTTGCAAGGTTCTTTTAATTCATTTTTATCAATAGTTGTAATGCCCAATGCACTTATTGTCAGATTTTTCAGATACTTTAATTCAGCCAATGCATTTCCTATACGATAAGGAGAAGGAAGTAAACTAGTGTTCGTATTGCCATAGATAACCAATGTCTCCAGATACTTAATTTTACCGATTTCAACAGGCAACACTTCTTTTGTATTCAGCAATCTGAATTCAACAGAACGTACACGTCCAATTTTTTCGGGTGTTACGTCTTTATCTGTTCTTTCCCAAACTGTCACCCCTAACCAGTAGTCAAGACGTTCGCTGGCATCCCAATTCATCATTGAGCGCATCTTTGTACTTGCAATGACAATAGCAATAGAATCACCTCGTCTATCATCTGTTATTTCAGGTGCAGCTTCCTGCTTTACAGTCAATGTCACTTCTTTTTCCAATTCATCTTCCGCGTTTACCGGAAGGAATTTTATAGAAGCTATTCTCTCTTGCGGGTCAGTATTCATGTCCCATTTGAATCGCATTTTAAGAGTACGGGGACGAGCTCCATAATCCAAAGAAACATCAGGTGTTCTATTATTAGTAGTAACCCAAGATCCTATCGCCTGTGAATACTCCACTTTGAACTTTACATTCGTAGTCACGGATATATCAAAATACCTTTTATCATCGTTGGCCATGTTGGCAACTTCGACTTCATATTTATCCAGTCCGATCATTTTTCCATATCCGGTCTGATGTATCTTCAATTCCTGTTTCGGTTGTCCTTCCGGCACAAATGTCACGACAGCGTGCCGCACATCATTAGAAAGTGTAGAATCTACTACAATTTCGCAATTAGTACTTCCTACACCGTTAGCAGGCATCACCTTCACCCAAGGTTGGTTTACCTTTGCTACCCATTTGGTGCCTGAAGCCACTTTAACCGGCTCCATTCCTCCTATAGCACCTAATGTGACTTCTTGGGTATCAATGGTGAAACCAGTAATCCCCTCTTCATCCGAATCATTACAAGCTGCAATAAAGAGCAAACCTGCAAAGAGGTATAAATATATTTTAAACAATGGTTTCATATAGATTCTTTTTTATTATTTATCCGTTTCTTATTTCACATAATCACATCCGCGAATATCCTGCTCCGGGTCATAAATAAGTAGATATGCTCCCGCCTTAATCATATTGCAGACATTGGAAAGATTAAGAGAGATATTCGGATTATCCTTTATCTCAAAGACTATAATATACGATGAAATCGTATCAGTAATCTTTCGCAAATCATTTCCACCTATGCAGAACTGTCGCAAACTTGGACATAAAGATATATTAGACGGCCATTTTCTTAACAAACGGTTACCATTCTCATCGCGCTGACTACGGACAGCATACACTGTTAATGTAGCTGCATCCATCGGTCCGGTAGGAACTTCCGTAAAACGATTGTTACTTACATCCACTCCATAAAGGAAAGGCATATTTCTACCATTAAAATCATCCGGTAACTTTGACAGCTTATTATAAGTCAAGTCAAGCGTTTTCATCATATACGAATATTTTGAAGCACTAAATGTACCCTTCGGAATCTCTTCTATACCGTTACCATTCAATCCTAAAGCAGACACTTGTGAATTGGTTTTGAATAGTATAGTCGGGAATTTCTTCAGTTTATTACCGCCTATGGCAATCGTATTGGCATTCACGCCCTTGAATGTGCCGTCTTCTTCACCTTCAAATCCATCTATCTCATTGAATGAAAAATTAACCGAAGACATAACATATACAGATTGTGAGCTAAATATATTCGGGAACTTTTTCAATTTATTATAAGCAAAAGAGAATGACTCCACATCGGCATATCCACAGAAGCTACCGTTTTCATCACGTGGCAATTCTTCAATCAGATTATGGTCCATTGATAATTGCACCAAGTTCACATCTCTACCAAATGCTTTCTCAATCGTTTTAATTTTGTTGTACGCACAATCCAGTTTACCTAGTTTTTTCACCATCGACATATCCGGTAAAACAGTCAGGTTATTGAAAGTTAAATAGAAGATCTGTAACGTTTTGCTTATATTTTCGCTAGCCACAAACTCACCTAAATCCTCATGAAAATCTCCCAAATTCGGATTGCTCGCTAAATTGAATGATTGAAGGTTGGGTAATTGTTGCAGCTCTTCCGGAAGTTTCTTCATAGACGGACAATTGTAAATTTCAAGGTCTGTCAAGTTTTCCAATTTGCCAAGATCAGTCCCTTCTTCAAATCCCTCAAATTTACCGTTGGCAATATATAAGTATTGCAAGTTCTTTAGATTTCCAATGGTAACTGGAATTTTATGTATTCCATTGGTCAATCGGTTAGCCGGTACATCTTTTAAAGAAGGACGACTCGCCTTATCGTTTACAACAGATGGTGAGAAAGTTGTAGGTATTCCCTCTTTCTGCCATTTCAAGGCAGCTTGTATAGGTTCAGAAAAGTACAATGCAATATCATTCTTTACAAACTTATTATAGAAATCGCTCCGTACAGAATTCTTCTGCGCTTCCGTCAGTTCAAGTCCCATTGTTTCCTCAATGATATTATCACCTACCTGATCGGAATGGTTACCTAATGACAGAGTTCTAAGTTCCGTCAAGTCTCCTAAGGATTCGGGAATATCGCCTTCAGGAGCAAATGCTCCGATAGAAAGTCCCACGACACGTCCTTTGGCATCCAATTCGACACCTGGTTGATCGCCCCATAAATCAATATCCTTATCAAAGTTCCAGTTAGTTCCTAAAGGATATGTAACACCTGAATAACGCCATCCTTTTTGGTTCTTTTCAGGTATTGCCGGACCTCCCAAGGCTTCCCAAATTTCTTTCAAAACAAGATAATCTTTGATACTACCAGTAGTTTTGCTGAAATTAACCGGAATCTTAACTTCTGTAGTCACATTATCCGAAACTTCAAAATCAGCCCCATTCACCTCTCCATATTCCAAAGAACCTTTATTCTTCTTTATAGTCGTATAATTCTTGACTTTATACTTACCCGCAGAAAGTCGAAAAATTGAATCACTGACGGCTACGGAAATTTTCGTTCCATTGCCATCCAGTTTCTCTGTATATTCTACGGCAACATTAGAAAAAGTCGTATCTTTTTTCGTAAATTGCTCCTGCACTGTTACATTAATATACTTGATATCAGAGAAAAGATAATCCTCTCCTAATGCAGCACGAGTGGATGGTAGAAAATTCTTGGTCACAGTAAATTTCACCATACCCCGCTTAACTACTTTCACATGTATATCTTGTACAGCTAATCCGCCATTGATTACAGTAATAATCGTCTTTTCATCCGGTTCTCCGGAAAGAATTTGTTTCAAATCCTGTGTAGTCCCATCTGCCTTATATAGATAGAACCCGACAATCTGATAAGTACCTGCCATCAACTGAAGTTTTTCACTTCGCAGACCAAATTCACTATCGTCTCCCATTGCCTCAAGACCTACAGTCTGCACAACTTCAGTACCGTCTTCCTGGTTGATGAGCACAATCTTCATTTTTTGCGCATCACGCAAATAGTTCAGTTCATTCGTACTAGCACGTGTCACTTTCGTTTCTGCCAAACAGCTCTTATAGAGTTTGAACTGAGCATATCCATATCCTGCCTGAAGTACAGCATCGTCGTCGTCAGAGCAACTTCCTACTGTAAACCCTAAAGTAAACAGCATACAGGAAAGGACAAACATTCTTATAAATAATATCTTCGTTTTCATATTAATATATTTCTCTATCAGTCACTATAGCGTGTCTCAATTAATAATACAGCATATGGCTCTGTTCCATTCTTAATCGTTATACACATTTCATCTCCATTTGCTTCTGAATTCATACCATAAATATTGATTCCCATTTGTCCAGATGAATTCTGTCCTGGTTCTAAGCTAATTCCAGACCATGCAGTATTTTTTCCGTTCAATATAGTAGTAGCTTGCAAGTTAGATCCAGTATATCCATTAGGTAAAACAAATATTTGAGTATAAGACATTCCTAAAGTGAACGAATAGACTGTATAAACATTAGAAGTACCATACTTTTCAATCAATTCATTCTCTGTCATTTCGCCAGCATAGGGTTCTGCCTGTATTGCATTTCCAGCACCATCATATAACGGTCTAAATGTATATGAGTCCATAATTGAAAGTCCTGAAGTAGCAACAAATGCATCTTGTTCTATAAGTGCTCCAATATAATTACTATATTCTCCTACAATGCCTTCCTTCGAAAATACTTTATTTTCAAAATCATTTTCGACTTCAGCATATACCAAATTTGGAAATACCATCAAATATGCGCTACGAGAAGCACCATCATTACTTTTTGCTGCGATCATCAAATTCCCTTCACTATCATCCTCTATCCACAACCAATTTTTAAAGCCTGTAAGTAACTTAAAACTCCATTCTTCATTCCAACCTGTCTCTGGTCCCATAGTTGATGTATATTCTACACAAACATAAGTATACTCATCATTTCTGGCGATGACTGTTAAAGGTACTCCTTCAGCCTCATAAGACTGATTCTTAAATGTATATGATTCGCCATCTACAGAAGCTTTAATCTTATTCGAATAAATATTATCATTGCTAAATTCTATTTTATCGGCAGGAATTCCATCGTAATGAACCGGTAATTTTGAAATTACTTCCCCTTTCCTATTCTTAAAAATAAGTTCCTGTGTCCAAGCTGTTTTACGATTTTCAGTACCTTGTTTCAAAAGCGGAGTAATTTTCACATTATTACCTGCTTCTCCAGAAATATTCGTTTTACTTAAATCTAAGCTCTCCGAACTTTCTACAATCCAATCAGCGTTTGAGCTAACCCAAAAGTATGCTTTACCACCATAATCTTGCACATAAGGATTTTCCGCTGTATATTCTATAGTTTGTTCAGCATCGAATGCATGCAACTCATAACCTGTAGACGGACGTGTCACTTCTGCTATTACCTGCCGACTTCCCGCCATCGTCATTGTCAACTCCGCCTTATAGGATTTCATCAGTTCCGTAGCATCATCACTAATATGAATGGTGACAGTCTGTTCGCCAACACCACCTGAACAAGTGAAGGTCTGTTCACCATCTTGTTCAAAATAGCACCACAACGACGACGAAATCAATATCCAGTTATCAGTAGCTTCAAAAGTCAGTGTCTTGGTATCTCCGACTGCACATTCTATTTTCTGCAAATCCGGAAACACAGGTGTTACAGTCTCATCATCATCACTACAAGCAGACGTGAAGAGACAGAACATCAACACAATCAATTGCAAATAATATTTTATTATATCTTTCATATTTATTTCCGATTATAGTTTAGAGTCCTTCCTCTTTTTTATACTGCTCCGCTTCTTCATCACTAATCCACTCCAGAATATTCACATAAGTACCTACCGTACCTTTACCCACCACATAAATAGTGCTATATAAGAATACAAATTTCTGGCATACATTATAATAAGAATCGTACGCAACAGGCTGAGTACACATCAGCTTTCCATTACCGTAAATGGTTCCGAAGGCTTCTGCCGTACTACCTATAATTTGATCATCAAACTCTACAAATGGTTTCAACGGATCGGAAGGATCATACTTAATTTTAAGATCATAATTCTTATAGAAGAAATCATGTAATATTATAGTATTATCTTCAGTCTTGTCTCTTTCCGCTTGTAATAACCGATATTCCGTATTCGTCATATATGCACTAAAGAAAGAGGAAGTCAATAGACAATAGCCTTCAAATGTACTAAGTTCGAAAGGACATGCTTTTTGCATTTGAACACGAGTACGGGTACCGTACAAATCCCATACATTTTCATCTTTGGCAAGCAAATTGAACGTAACCGACAAAGAATCCGTTTTATCAATGTTCTCATAAATACCCTTCATCCGAAACTTTGCTACCCGTTCCCCTGCTTTAATGGTTACCGTATTTGATTCAACCACATATTGCTTTTTTTCAATTGCATTACTAGCCTTATCGTCTACTTCTACGCCAAAAGAACGGTCATAATCGCATATATTTGTAGCTACTACCGGAATTTCAAACCATTTCTCGCTGTCCTGCACCGGATACATAGATAATGTATCGGAGAACATCACGTAGTCGGAACCGCTGTAAGTCGTTCGGGAGAGATCATTACATCCCCAGAATCCGACAGCCAGCGTTATCAGTGCTACGATCCCTGTTATTAATAGTTTCATTGTTTCTCTATATTATCTTTATACATTATTTATTGCTTTCATTAGGCATTAAATCCACACCTGGAGCATCCAACTCATGTTGCGGGATAGGCCATACAAAACGCGGATCGTCTTTCTCTAACTTCAGCGTATTGCCCGGAGAGACAGTCGAGGTTTGTTCTTTACGTTCAAATCCCTCATGCCAACGTTTCAAGTCATTAAGGCGGAAACCTTCCATAAAGAGTTCTTTCATACGTTCTTCACTGACAGTCTTAAACCAGTTCTCTTCTGTTAGTGTGGTAGAACCACCGTAGGAAGAATAACGAGCCATACGTAAAGTAGAAATATCAATTCCGGCTTTTCCATAATAAGCTGTTCCCATCCGGCAATAAGCCTCTGCACGAATTAAATATTGCTCTGCCAACCGAAACGGCTTCGGCATGGAAACACATAATACTCTTTGGCTTATAAAATCCTGATTACCCATATATTTGATCAAAAGCGGCCAGGTTAACGCATGGGAGAAGCCGGTTGTTACCGAACCAAAATAGGCATTGTAGCGTAAATCAGCATTAGCATAGGCATCCAATACCCATTTAGCCGGTACATAATCCGGTTTATAAGATGTATAATCATAATTGAGGAATACGGTACCCAATGCGCCTCCATAGGAATTTACCTCAAACATTACTTTCCAGATGATTTCAGTAGAATTATCATACTGCCACATATACGCAAAATCATTGTAAGTAACCGAATAACTGTTCTTTGTAGCATCAGCTAATGCATACTTCTTACTATCTATCACTTTAGTGGCATACTCAACGGCCTTCTCCCACTTCTGCATATACAGGTACATACGAGCATACAAAGCATTGACTGTACCAACCGTGAAATATGCAGAATTATAGATAACCGCAGTATCATCATCATCCGCAGCCAGATATTCAGCAGCTTTAGCCAAATCATCCAAAACAAACTGATAGGAATCTTTTAAAGAAGCACGTTTTACAGGTCCCGGATTAACGTAACTGGACTGTAATACAACTCCCAGTTCATTGGCAGCCTCTTCATCACTGTCATAAGCTTTACAGAAACACTTCAGCAGTTCCGAATAAGCCAGCGCACGGGCAAAATAAATATGTCCCTTGTAGTTATCCAACTTATCCAGTTGTTCGTCATCGGAAGTAGCCGCTTCTACGGCAGCCATGTTATCAAGAACGAAATTACAACGTCCGATAACGGCATACAAACCACCATACACATATTCCACCTGTTTATTGATAGCTAATATCTCATTACGCCATACATCACCATAGACATTCGTATATCCTTTAACAGCGTAAACCTGATCTGTCTGAATATCAGGTAACAAGGTCAAGTAACCGCTATATAGGCTGCTGTTTTTAAACTGCGCATAAATACCGATCAAAGCTTGACGCACATCGCTCACTGTCTTAATAGCATCATCTTGCGGAATAGCATCTTGCGGATATTTGTCAAGACAGGAAGATGCCGAAAGCAATACCGCAACCAAAGCTATATATAATTTTATTTTTCTTATCATCACTGATTTATTTTAGAATGAAACTTCCAGTCCGAATGTGAACTGACGTGACATCGGATATTGGGCCTTGTACACATTGGACGTAGACTCCGGATCCATACCCGTGAAATTTGTAAATGTCAACAAATTCTGTCCCTGCGCATAAATACGGGCACTATTCAAAAAGCTAGTCCGCTTCAACCATTTCTGTGGGAACGTATAGCTGAGCATCAAATTCTTTAGACGCAGGAAAGATGCATCTTCAAGGAATCGTGAATCCAGTTGGGGAGTTACTCCATAACGGGGAATATCAGTCACATCTCCCGGTTTTTTCCATCGGTCGTAAAGCATACGTTTTGACTGGTTATAGGCACTGAACAGTCCGTTACTCTCCTGAAAGACTCTGTCGTTATTAAGCATCCAGCGATCAGCCACCCATGTGAACTGTGCGGAAAGTGAAAATCCCTTCCAGAAAAGTGTAGTACCAAAACCACCTTGCCAGGGAGCTTCATGTGTTTTGCCCAGCATCACCTTGTCGCTTTCATTATATTCCATAGTAATTTCACCGTCTTTGGTATACCATAAAGCATCTCCATTAATCGGATTAACTCCCGCATAACGGTTCAGATAAAATTCTCCTAACGGATGACCTACCGCAACCATTCTACCGGTATCGGAAGCTACATATTCTGTCACCCCATTATAGAGCTCGGTTATTTCATTTTTATTATAGGATACATTGGCATTCACATTCCATTTAAAGTCTTTGATGCGGAGTACATCTGCGCCGACATTAATTTCTACACCACGATTCCGCATGGCTCCCACATTATCCCAACGGGTCCCAAAACCGGTAGATGTATAAGAAATAGGAACCGCCATCAACATATTGGTCGTTTTCTTATTATAAAACTCCACATCCAAATTGATACGATCAATAAAACCTAAATGCAACGCCACATTAGTAGCCCATGTAGACTCCCAACTCAATTCTTCATTTCCTAACTGGGAAATTGCAATACCTGATTCGTTATCATACTTATATCCACCGGAAACTAAAGCCAGATGCTCATAGTTATTAATAGAAGAATTACCGGATGTACCTGTATTAACCGCAATTTGCGCATTAGTAAGCCAATCATATTTTTGCATGAACTTCTCCTTACGAAGGTTCCACATAAAACCGACTGACCAGAAAGCTCCCCAATGGTTATCGGTACCAAAACGTGAAGATCCATCCCCACGAATCGAGAAATCAGCATAGTAACGGTCATCATAATTGTATTCGCCCCGGGCAAAGAAAGAGAGAAAAGAATATTCTGTGACAGGATCTGACCATGATGAAGCAGTTGAGCCTGAAGCTAAGTTTGTCAAAATATCATTTGTCTGTCCCCGAGTAGTTAACTGGAAACCTTCATAATGATAGTTTTCACCTTCCTGACCAACCATAAAATTGAATGAATGAACATCATTCAACATAAAACGGTAGTTTGCCGTATTTGTAATCATCAGGTTAAGCATATCAAACGAGCTACGCTGCGCACCTCCATAATTATTATTTGGCTTGTAACTGGGGAAACTTTGATAAAAAGAGGTAGTATGACCATAATCAGCACTTAGCTGTGAACGGATTGTCAGATTCTTTACCGGAGTAACCTCGGCATAAAAAGTGGATAAAAGTTTGTATTTCTTATTCGACAACGGATTATTTGCCATCCATGCCAACGGATTTTCTGTCGTTCCCTTCCAACTCCCGTCATCCTGAAGTGCCAGACTTCCATCTTCCTTATAAGGGTTCCAGTAAGGCAACATAAAAAAAGACGCGGAAATAGGAGCCCATAACGCATACTCTCCATCATCACTCTGTTCAACTTCCTGATAGGCAAACATTGAATTTGTTCCTATCTTCAACCATTTATTAGCTTTTGCCTCTACATTGGCGCGAAAACCGACACGTTCGAATGTAGACCCTACTGCAATGCCATCTTGATCGTAATAACTTCCTGAAACATAATAATTCAATTTCTCCGTGCCTCCGTTTACAGATAACTCGTAATTCTGCAAAGGGGCAGTATCATTGTACACTTTATCCAGCCAGTTGATATTTGTCTTACTCAACTTTTCATAATCTTGTCCTTTATCCAGTCCAACTTCTTTCTCAAATTGAATGCGTTCATCCGTATTCATCTGATCCCAATCTTTTGAGGCTAGTTGAGAAAATCCGAGCTGTGTACGGAAAGTAACCTTAGCCGCTTCCCCCATACGCCCGCGCTTGGATGTAATAACGACCACACCATTGGAAGCACGTGCCCCATAAATAGAAGTAGAAGAAGCATCTTTTAATACTGAAATACTTTCAATATCATTAGGACTAATTGTATTGAAATCCGAACTTGAAATAGCTACTCCATCCAATATAAAAAGAGGATCTTTTCCCGAATTAATTGAATTTGTTCCGCGAATACGAAAAGTGGCTGCCTTACTGGGTTCACCAGAATCAGAAAGCACCATTAATCCTGGCGCCTGTCCTTGCAGTGCCTGGTCGAAACTCGGAGCAGGAACATCTTCCATCTTTTCAGCTTTTACCGTAGATACAGAACCTGCGATTGTTCCTTTCTTACGTACACCATACGCGACAACTACCACTTCTTCCACCATCTGTGCATCGTTTTCCATTGTCAAATTTATACGAGTAGAAGCAGTCACCTGCTTATCTATCGTTTTCATACCGACATAAGAGAACTGCAAAGTAGCAGGAGACTTCGTCACTGTGATACTGTAATTACCATTGATATCGGTAATTACTCCGTTTGTTGTACCCTTCTCCAGAACAGACACACCAATCATCGGCTGATTATCTTCCGCCGAAATAATGTGTCCCGTTACCTGATATCCACCCTGCGCAAAAAGCAACAGGGGGATACTTGTCAGAGTAAAGAGTACAAACAAGAGAATTGATTTTCTCATCTTTGATACTTGAATTAAAATTAATGAAATTGATTTATTTTTATAGATTTATCTACAATGAGGAATACGCTTATCTTTGCGTAGGAAATAACAATACACCCCCTCCCCCAAAATCGGTTTTAAGCATATTCTGCACCGACCCGGGATAGGCTATTATTATCTATAAATATAGAATAGGAATAGACTAACTTGGCAAATTCTTAATATTGCGCCAAATATCCAAATAGACTTTTCGTGTTGCTGCTGTGTGAATTAAAGGTTTGACCATCTGCTCTCTTAAGTTATAAATTAAACACTAATATCACTTGTACTGTTTAGGTGTACTTCAATATCGTTTTATTTTGTCTACAAAGATATATATTATATTTAAATAAATGAAACTATATGTCGCATATTTTATACCATATTTCCACTAATGTCTTTTTGCTACATATTTAAGTACATATAGTCCATTAAAGAAGTAAATCCATAGTATATTTCAAGGATAATTAAATATTAACGTTCATTTTAATAGCTGTTTTAATTGTTTAAACAACAATATCGTAACTCATACCAAATAGCTTATTGAGAGGATTCAACACAGAAAAGATAATTATTCAAAACTATTTCCTATTTTTGCACCCATTATATATAAATAAGGTATAAGATGAACTACGGATTTGTAAAAGTAGCCGCAGCTGTGCCACACGTAAAAGTGGCCGACTGCAAATTCAATGTAGAGAAGATAGAAAGTCTGATTGCAGTAGCCGAAGGAAAAGGAGTGCAGATCATTATTTTTCCGGAAATGAGTATTACCGGATATACTTGCGGTGACTTATTCGGACAACAACTTTTACTGGAAGAAGCAGAAATGGGACTGATGCAAATCCTGAATAACACCCGCCAATTAGACATTATTTCTATTGTTGGCATGCCTGTGGTGGTCAACTCGACAGTGATTAATGCAGCTGCAGTGATTCAAAAAGGAAAAGTGTTAGGAGTTACCGCTAAAACCTATCTCCCGAATTATAAAGAATTCTACGAACAACGTTGGTTTACCTCGGCGCTTCAGTTGACAACAAATAATGTACGTCTCTGTGGACAAATCGTTCCGATAGGTTCTAATCTGCTTTTTGAGACTTCAGATACGACTTTTGGCATCGAGATATGCGAGGACCTTTGGTCTACTATACCTCCGAGTTCTTCATTAGCACTGCAAGGTGCAGAAATTCTTTTCAATATGTCTGCTGATAATGAAGGTATTGGAAAGAATAATTATCTTTGTTCTCTCATCAGCCAACAATCTGCACGTTGTATTGCCGGATATGTATTCTCGTCTTGTGGCTTTGGAGAATCTACTACCGATGTAGTTTTTGCCGGTAACGGGTTCATTTATGAAAACGGTTCACTGCTTGCACACAGCGAACGTTTCAGCATGAAAGAACAGCTGATTATCAGCGAAATTGATGTGGAACGTATCCGGGCAGAACGCAGGATAAATACAACCTTTGCAGCTAATCAAGCAAACTTAGGGGATAAAAAGGCGGTTTCTATTGCGACTGAATTTGTCAACAGCAAAGAGCTAACCTTAACCCGGAAGTTTAATTCTCATCCTTTTGTACCGCAAGGAATAGAGCTAAATGAGCATTGTGAAGAAGTGTTCTCCATACAGGTAGCGGGATTGGCACAAAGGCTTATCCATACAGGAGCTAAAACTGCTGTAATCGGTATCTCTGGCGGGTTGGATTCAACATTGGCATTACTTGTATGTGTGAAGACTTTTGATAAGTTGGGATTGTCCAGAAAGGATATTCTCGGCATTACGATGCCAGGATTCGGAACGACCGACCGTACTTATCATAATGCCATCGATCTAATGAAATCGCTGGGTATCTCTATTCGCGAAATCAGTATCAAAGATGCTTGCATTCAACATTTTAAGGATATAGACCATAATATTAATGTACACGATGTCACATACGAAAATTCTCAAGCACGCGAACGTACACAAATATTGATGGATGTGGCGAACCAGACTTGGGGAATGGTTATTGGTACAGGAGATTTATCAGAACTTGCACTAGGATGGGCAACATATAATGGCGATCATATGTCCATGTATGGAGTGAATGCGAGTGTCCCTAAAACTCTCGTAAAATACTTGGTACAATGGGTGGCAGTAAATGGCATGGATGAAAATTCGAAAGCGACTTTACTCGATATTGTAGATACTCCCATCAGTCCGGAACTGATTCCGGCAGATGAAAACGGAGAAATTAAACAGAAAACAGAAGATTTGGTGGGTCCTTATGAACTACATGACTTCTTCCTATATTATTTCTTACGTTTCGGTTTCCGGCCTTCCAAGATATTCTATCTGGCAAATATTGCATTCAAAGATATGTATGATGAAAAAACCATCAAGAAATGGCTTTCTACCTTCTTCCGTCGTTTCTTTAATCAACAGTTCAAGCGTTCTTGCTTGCCGGACGGTCCTAAAGTAGGAAGTATTTCTATCAGCCCGAGAGGAGATTGGAGAATGCCGAGCGATGCCAGTTCAGCCATGTGGCTTAAAGAAATAGAGGCCTTGTAAGGACGTCCTATCAATAGGCTTGTGCCACCGCATTGGCACAACTGTGCCAGCATGATGGCATGGTTGTGACAATACGGTGGCACAGCTGTGACAGAGCGATGGTAAAGATATGGCATATTATAACTCTCCACCTTCCATTACTTCTTTTCTTATTTGCTCCACATTTGCTTCCTTGATTCTTCTAATAATATTCTTATAAATTCGATGAAAGCCATAGCCTCCTTCAGTCATTTCATGGATTGCATCTTCTTTTGAAACATTCTGAAAAATGATACGATAAAACGCACAAACAGCCCCTGTACGGTCAGAGCCGTGGTGACAATGGAAAACAATAGGCGCTTTACGATTTTTAATAATGCGTAATGCCTGTATCAATTGCTTTTCACTAATCGAATGTGCTTTAGTTTTTACCCGGTGAAGTTTTATACTTGTTCCTTTTGCTTCGTCATCATCACTATGTCTGTTTCGTAGATTAAATACTTCTCCAATACCATACTTTTCTAAAGCTTTAAAGCCCTCTTTTGAAGGTTGCTCCGAACGATATACGCCCGAATCTATTTGATACAAATTTGTCAAATCACTATCAGACAGAATAATCTTATCCGCTTTCAGATTTTGACCGAAAAGAGAGACGGATAAGACTATCGCCAATAAGCATAGTGGGATTTGCTTTTGCATAAGCAATATGGATATGATTCTAAAAAACATTAAAGCACACCCTTACTAGATGGAAGTTCAAAATGATAGATATCTCTTTTAATTGCCATTTTCAAAGCACGGGCAAGGGCTTTAAAAATTCCTTCTATCTTATGATGTTCATTCTGTCCTTCCGCTTTGATGTTCAAATTCATCTTTGCCGCGTCACTTAGTGACTTAAAGAAATGAAGGAACATTTCCGTCGGCATCTCTCCTATCTTCTCACGCTTGAATTCAGCATCCCAAACTAACCAGGGACGACCACCGAAGTCCAGACAAACCTGACAAAGACAATCATCCATCGGTAAGGCATAGCCATAACGTTCAATCCCTCGTTTGCTACCTAAAGCCTGATAGATACATTCGCCCAGTGCGATAGCAGTGTCTTCGATCGTATGATGTTCATCTACTTCCAAATCTCCTTTAACACGGATGGTTAAGTCCATGCCAGAATGTTTTCCAATCTGCTCAAGCATGTGATCGAAAAAGCCAAGACCGGTAAAAATGTCACAAGTTCCATTTCCATCAAGATTCAAAGCAACATAAATATCTGTTTCTTTTGTAGTACGACGTACTTCCGCTTTCCGTTCTCCGGCAAAAAGGAATTCGGCTATCCGATCCCAATCAGTAGTTGCAAGAACACAGACTTCTTCTAATCCTTTTTCTTTCAGAGCTTCGGTCGAGTCTTGCAAATAAATTGCCCGGCAACCGATATTTTTGGCAAGTTCCACATCTGTGGGACGATCGCCTATTACAAAACTTCCGGCAAGATCGTATTCCGGATTATCCAGATACTTCGTCAACATTCCGGTACGCGGTTTGCGGGTGGGCGCATTATCTTCAGGAAAACTACGGTCTATCAGAATCTCATCAAAAGTAATCCCCTCCCCTTCCAATGTTTTAAGCATCAAGTTATGGGCAGGCCAGAATGTTTCTTCCGGAAAAGAAGGTGTACCCAATCCATCCTGGTTAGTGACCATCACAAATTCAAAATCGAGCTTACTGCGGATAAAGCCCAAATTACGGAATACTTTCGGATAGAATTCCAGTTTTTCCAATGAGTCGAGTTGGTAATCTACAGGAGGTTCGATCACCAACGTGCCGTCTCTATCTATAAATAATACTTTCTTCTTCATAAATTATCCTTGATAGTTTTTAAGAGCTGCCAATAGGGTATTATTTTCGACACGAGTACCGACAGTCACACGCAAACAGTTGCAGCAAAGTGAAATGTTATGGCGATTACGCACTATTATTCCTTCCCCTACCAAATAATTATAGATTTTCACGGCATCCGTCACTTTTGCCAAAAAGAAATTCGCATCGGACGGGAACAGTTTAATGGTACATGGAAGTTTTTCAAATTCCGCTTCCAGATAATCACGCTCTTCCTTCAACGTTTTCACCCAACGTTCTATCTCATAGTGCTTATGCAACATAGAAATAGCTTGTTGTTGAGTCAACTGATTGACATTATAGGGATATTTGATTTTACTAAGAATGTCTATAATTTCTTTGGAAGCAAAAGCCATTCCCAAGCGAATTGCAGCACATCCCCAAGCCTTGGAGAATGTTTGGAATACGACAAGGTTGGGATATTTATCCAGCTCTTCGAGGAAAGACGGAGCCTGGGAAAAATCATTGTAAGCCTCATCCAACATCACCAATCCTTCGAACTGACAAAGTACCTTTACAATTTCAGAACGGAGCAAGTCATTTCCTGTTGGATTATTAGGCGAGCAAAGGAAAATCAATTTGGTGTGTTCGTCGGTAGCCGACAGCAGTTTATCGGCAGAGAACTGGAAGTCATCATCCAGTAATACTTTCCGGTATTCCACATCGTTCACATCGGCACAAACCTGATACATACCATAAGTAGGGTCGATGGCTACGACATTATCTTTTCCCGGTTCGCAGAATGCACGAAAAACCAAGTCGATGGCTTCATCGCTACCGTTTCCAAGAAAAATATGCTTGGGAGATACTTTTTTGATTTTCGACAACAACGTCTTCAGTTCGCACTGCATAGGATCCGGATAGCGATTATGAGGCGTATTGTAAGGGTTTTCGTTTGCATCCAGGAAAACAGAGGCTGTAACTCCTTTATATTCATCTCGTGCCGAAGAGTAGGGTTTTAATTTCCAGATATTCGGTCGGGTTAGTTCTTGTAACGTTTTCACTTCTTTAAGTTTTAAATTATGAATTTTGAATTGCTTTGAGACGAACTGTGACGGCATTTTTATGTGCATCCAGCTGTTCATTAGCCGCCATCTCTTCAATAGCAGGACCGATAGCTTTTATTCCTTCCGGGAGGATTTCCTGAAATGTAATCTTACGGATAAAACTATCCAGACTTACACCGCTATAGGCTTTGGCATAACCGTTGGTCGGCAGGGTGTGATTCGTTCCGGAAGCATAGTCGCCGGCACTCTCGGGAGTTAATGAACCTAAGAAGACAGAACCTGCATTTATCACACGTTCGGCCACTTCCATATAGTTCTCCGTTTCTATGATTAGATGTTCCGGAGCATACGCGTTAGTCAGTTCCAATGCTTCATCCAGATCCTTCACTAAAATCAATTTACTATTCTCCAGTGATTTCGCCGCAATTTCACGACGGGGAAGTTCTGCTAATTGACGCTCCACTTCTTCCATCACCTCTGTTTGAAGTTTCTCGGAAGTGGTAATCAATATAGCCTGGCTATCTATTCCGTGTTCTGCCTGTGACAAAAGATCTGCTGCTACAAAAACCGGATTGGCAGATGCATCAGCCAAGACTTCCACTTCTGAAGGACCGGCAGGCATATCAATAGCTACATCACGCAGGCTTACCAACTGTTTGGCAGCTGTCACATATTGATTGCCGGGGCCAAATATCTTATATACTTTGGGGACACTCTCCGTTCCATAGGCCATAGCGGCAATAGCCTGCACACCACCAGCCTTGAATATTTTGCTGACACCTGCCAATTGCGCAGCAAAAAGGATAGCCGGATGAATATTTCCATTTTTATCGGGAGGCGTACAAAGTACGATTTCCTTGCATCCTGCAATTTTAGCCGGAACAGCCAACATTAATACAGTTGAGAAAAGCGGTGCTGTTCCACCCGGAATATATAAGCCGACCTTTTCGATTCCCACTGATTTTTGCCAGCAAGTTACCCCATTCATTGTCTCTACCTTCTTCCCGACAAAACGCTGGGAAGAGTGGAATGTTTCAATGTTTTGTTTAGCTAAAGAAATGGCAGCCTTTAGTTCATCGTTTACTAATGTCCCGGCGGCTTGAACCTCTTCAGGAGTCACAGCAAGTGCGGACAAGGTTACTTTATCAAAAGCAGCCTCATATTCCAATACTGCTTTATCGCCTTCTGTCCTTACCTTATTTATAATAGAACGAACAGTATCGAACAAACTTTCCGTATTTAGTGCCGGACGTTTCAAAAGTTCTGTCCATTGCTCTTTTGAGGGATATTTAATCAATTTCATGGTTCATATTTTATCAGGAACGAATTTTCGTTCCTATCTATTTATACAATCATCTTTTCAATCGGCAGTACCAAAATACCTTCTGCTCCCAGTCCTTTCAATTTTCCGATAATTTCCCAAAAACGTTTTTCATCAAGTACTGTATGAACAGAACACCAGCCTTCCTGTGCCAATGGCATCACTGTAGGACTCTTCATACCGGGCAATACAGCTATGATTTCTTCCAGTTTGTCTTTTGGAGCATTCATCAATACATATTTTTTATCTTCAGCTGTTTTTACTGCGTTCATACGGAACAGCAATTCTTCGAGCACTTCTTTTTTCTCTTCGCTCATGTTCTTGTTGCCAATCAACAATGCTTCCGACTTCATTACAACTTCCACTTCTTTCAAGCGGTTGCTGACCAAAGTAGAACCGGAACTTACAATATCAAAAATGGCATCAGCCAATCCAATACCCGGAGACACCTCTACCGAACCGGTTATCACATGTATTTCGGCATTTACGCTATTTTTTTTCAGGAAGTTACGAAGAATAACCGGATAAGAGGTAGCAATCTTCTTGCCTTCAAACCATGACAAACCGGGATATTCAATATCCTTCGGCATAGCCAGTGACAGACGACATTTGCTGAATCCCAGACGTTTGACAATTTCCGCATCTTCCTCCTTTTCCATAAACTCGTTCTCACCAACAATTCCCAAATCAGCTACCCCGGTAGCTACCGTTTGCGGAATATCATCATCACGAAGAAATAGAACTTCGATAGGAAAGTTAGAAGACTGTACCAACAAGGTACGTTTAGTAGTGCTTAACTTGATATCTGACTCTTCTAAAAGTGCCATTGTCTCTTCGAAGAGACGTCCTTTGGCTTGTACTGCGATTCTTAACATGACTTTATTTAATTACTAATTATTAATTACAAATACAATCTGCGTTGAAAAACAAAAAAGGCTTACCGCATTCGGTAAGCCTTCGTTATCGTTTATATAGTTATACACAATATCATCCACGCCCACCGATTATTCGTTAGGAAAATGATGATGATGATGTGTAGCTGTATATTTCATATTTCTTTTATTAACTGCGACAAAAGTAAAGTATTTGTTTGATACTACCAAACATTTATCACAAAAACTTAAGTTTTTATTTCAAATTAATGGTAATATCTCTTCCGATTCTACATCACATTTCGAAAAATGCATTTCATCTTTCGACTTTTCTTTCGAGAAAGTAAAGTAAGTACAAACTGATTCTGTACAGACTTCTCCATCCTTATTATATAACTTTGCTTCAACAATAACGATGTTCCGCTTTACCTCTTTAATAGACGCGCGTAATACGATATGAGAATCTTTGGTATCAATCGATTTTCGGTAACGAGTTTCCATCTTCGACGTCACCCCCGTGGTTTGTAGTTTACGAAGTATAACCCAGGCACAGATTTCATCCATCAAGACAGCTTGAATACCGCCATGCAAGGTATCAATCCAGCCTTGATATTCGGGACGTGGTTTCCAAATGCTTACCACTTCGTCACCATCTTCGTAAAATTCCATTTTTAATCCGGCTTCATTATTGGAAGCACAACCAAAGCAGTTGTACCCTTCCAAACCTTTCCAGGGGTTTATTATCTTCTTCATAGTTCTCTCTTTTAGTTAGTTTTACTTCCCAAATATAAGCAATTTATGGAAAAGAGAAGCCTTTTTCGTCGATTTACTTTCTGATGCAACGAATGGCAAAGGCTTTTGTATCAACACCTGCATTAGATTCTTCAATGATATCCGTATCACTTTTCAGATAGAAAACCTTGATATCGATAGCGGCATTTGCATTATCCAGTGTCCAATATGCCAGATGTTTTTTCTCGTAATCAGTTTGAAAAGCCCCCACATACATTCCTACAGGTATTCCATTAAAACCGGATAAATTAGTTGCAGACTGTACCTGTTCTCCCGCTTTCAAAGGTAACCAAGTACCTGATTTCAGCAAAGAAGCCTCTCCATTCAGATAGTCTTTTAAAATGTTCCAGTCTTTCCAATCCGGTATACTCCAATGAGCAGGCAGAATTTTATTAGAAAGTACTACATTAGCTGTATAAAAATAGTGTTCCGTAGCAGATTGCAGATATCCGACAACATTCGCTGTCACTGCATCCAGTCTGGGAAGTGCTTCACCGCCAACATACGAAGATGCCTCCAGATTATCCCGCATCCAATATTGTGTTCCAATCTTCACTAACGGATAATTATGAATGATTCCTCCACGTACATCACGAACGATATCTTCCAAAGCCAAAACAGATAGTACGTCATCTGCTGTCGTAACAGATAAAGAAACGGTTCCGTTTGCCATCACATATACATTATTACGAATCGGCAAAGTTCCGTCAACATAGGCCAATAAGTGATCTTCCATATTCCATGATATGCTTCCTCCATTCACTTTTCCGGATTTCCCTAGTAACTGTGCCACAACACCTTGAGATAAGTCCACACTACCATCTTTTTTCATCGGATAGGCAACGATTGCCTGCGAAGAAAATTCCGAAGTAACAAGATACTCCTTACATATTTCGGCTACTTGCTTTCCCGAATGTAACACTTTATACACATTCGACTTTTCAAAAGTCAACTTCGAAACATCTATGTATTTATGAAGCGTGACCGATTCTGTATGATCTATTTCGGTTCCGTCCCAATCTCCGATTTCCCCATTCACTTTGCTCATTAATACATCTTCGGCTGATACAAACTTTATTTCCAATTCGCGCTGCTTTCCACTTTTTAATTGTAAAGTAGATGGTAATGGGCTTGTATATAGCTTTCCTGCAGCTTCCAACGTTATGTATTGGTATCCCGGAGTCGCCTCCTGCGGTATCAAAATAAATTCCTTTCCTATCAGTCGTCCGTCTTTTATCTCCCATTCTCCTGCAGGAATAATATCTTTCTCTTCGGAATAACCAGAGAAAGTCTTTTTCTGAAAATCATAACTTGTTTTAGTATAAAAGCCACTCACCGAAAGCGTAGGCTTAACGGATAACATATCTTCCAAATTCTCCCCCTCTCCAGGAATAAGAACAATTTTCAGACGAAAAAACTGATGATTATAGGTCAGAGCGACCGCCTCCTTACTGGCTAAGACCTCTTCTTTAGAAGCAATTAGGAAATCAGAATGTGAATAATCGTCAGGAATATTTTGAGTCGTTGAAACCGCCACCTGCATGGTACTCTCCCCTATCCCCACGCCACTCTTTTGATAAGGATAATAACTGATTAAATTCAATGTAACTCCATCATCCGGATAGTATACCGATTCGTTAGATTCAAACTCACCATTGGATGAACGTATGAAATGAAGATTATCCACATAACGTTCTTCTTGCATTGTAGTGGTTCCGGCAAGAGCAAACAGACCGACTTCATCCCCTTCGGCAAAGTTATTATTTGCCATACGGGTACCAACTGATTCACGAATATCGGCAATAAATTTCAATGGAATATCCCCATTATTAACACTATCCTCCTCTTCCTCCGAAATATGGTTCACACAAGCACTAAGCAAGATAGTACAAAAAACAAATAAACCCACGCCCCTTTGTAGGTTATAAAATAGTTTCATCATATTTATTTTTTAATTTCCCAATAGAAACTTTTGATTGAACAGAAAGAATAGCATAAGAGGAAGTATTCGCTTTCGGTTATGGGATACTGAACAACACGTCTGTTGTACTGAGGAATCATCAATTTCAAGATATCATTTTGATGTCTTGAAAGCAAAAGTATATAATTATATTAAGTCGGAGTATAGTTTCTATAGGAAAATTTTACATTTTTCATCTATAACGCAAACAATCAACAAGTTACAAACGACTAGTCAGGAACAAAGAATTAAACTCTCACATTATTATATTAAGAGCCTGCTAATTTCAGAAAGAATATCCCACTTCTATTCCGGCAATGTGTCTGCCTTGCGAAGATGCATATTGATAACAATAGAATGCATCCAACGACCAACGTTTGGCCAAAGCTATTTCTACTCCGGGACGATAACGCATACGATCGGCTCTCCAAAAAGAAACGTCATCCAAACTCTGATAGATTTCAACAGAGAAATAGGGAGAAACAATTCCTTTTGTAGGAGCATAAGATAATTTCAAGCGGGAACGCAAACGAGTTTCAGAGTTGCCACGATCAAAAGTCTGCTGAAATCTTTCCCTTACAGCTACTTTCAACCATTGATAACGAAAACTGGCAGTAGCAGTTATATGATAGCGATGCCTGAATTTCCAGTCCGAGTCACCCAAATTCCGAAGATGGGTTTCATAGCCAACACCCAGATTCAAAAATGAATAGGGCCGGTAACTTCCGCCAACAGTCAGCCCCCAACGATCCAATTTACTCACATCATCTTTCATGCGCAATTCCAAATCACCTGAAACTGAAAACCGGGAATCTATCTTATGATTTACCTTGAATTTAGTCCATGTATTGAAATCGTCACTTTGTGCCCATGCAGAAAATGATATTCCAAGCAACAGCGCAAATAATAGCCAAGTCTTAGTATTTAATAATATTCTACTCATTGATTTTCGGGTTAAAGTAGCAAAGATAGTAAATTATTCTACGCAAAGAAAAAGCATGATACTGAAAAGATTCTGAAAAGATTATATTCGTATTCTGTCTAAATTCTCATTTGCATATTGTATCTTTGCGTAAGAAACTCTAAAATCATCGGATATGGACAACTTGATGCGTAAACTTCCTATTGGAATACAAACATTCGAAGGGATACGGAAGGACAATTATCTTTATGTGGATAAAACTGCACTTGTATGGCGTATGGCTAACCTAGGAAAACCATATTTTCTAAGCAGACCGCGTCGCTTTGGTAAAAGCTTATTAATTTCTACATTCGATGCTTATTTTCAAGGAAAAAAAGAGCTATTCGATGGTTTGGCTATTGAACAACTGGAGACGAAATGGGAACAACATCCTGTTCTACATCTTGATCTGAATGCCAAAAAATATGAAACGGCAGCAGATTTAATTGCAATGCTAAACCAATATTTAGAAAAATGGGAAGCTATTTACGGCAATGAGAAAAAAGACCGTAGCCCTGAGGAGCGCTTTAGTTATGTAATCGAACAAGCTTCCTTGAAAACAGGAAAAGGTGTCGTCGTATTGGTGGACGAATACGACAAACCGCTTTTGCAGGCTATTACCCGTCCGAAATTATTCGAAGACTATCGTCAGACATTAAAAGCCTTTTATGGAGTACTAAAAAGCGCCGACGCATATCTCCGTTTTGTTTTCCTGACCGGAGTTACGAAGTTCTCACAAGTCAGCGTATTCAGCGATTTGAATCAGTTGAATGATATTAGTCTCGACTATTCTTACGCCACACTTTGCGGCATCACCCGTGAAGAACTAAAGAGTACTTTCGAACCCGAAATTGAAGTTTTCGGGCACAAAAATCATCAGACTCCAGAAGAGGTAGTCACAGCAATGGAACGCAACTATGACGGCTATCATTTTCATCCGGATGGTGCAGGAGTATTCAATCCGTTCAGTGTGTTGAATGCTTTCAGCAAACTGGAGTTGGGTAGCTATTGGTTCCAGACTGGCACACCGACATTTTTGGTTGAACTACTGCAAAAAAGTGAGTATGATCTCCGTACTTTATTAAATGGCATAGAAGCACCTGCATCTTCTTTTGCAGAATACAGAATGGATGCTAATAATCCCGTACCGCTGATTTATCAAAGTGGATATTTGACTATTAAGGATTACGACAGACGGTTTAATAATTATTTACTTGACTTTCCTAACGATGAGGTACGTTACGGATTCATTAACTTTCTTGTGCCATTCTACACTCCGATGAAGAACAATGATCAGGGATTTTATATTGGAAAATTCATTGATGAATTGGAGAAAGGTGATTACGAATCTTTCCTCACCCGTCTGGAAGCTTTCTTTGCCGATATTCCGTATGAATTGAATGACCAGACTGAACGCCACTATCAGGTTATCTTCTATCTCGTATTCAAATTGATGGGACAATTCACGGAAGCGGAAGTGCGCAGCACCCGTGGACGTGCCGATGCTATGGTTAAAACGCCGAAATATGTCTATGTGTTTGAGTTCAAATTAAATGGAACAGCAGAAGAAGCGATGAAGCAAATTGACGAGAAAGGATATCTGATTCCTTATCAGAAAGACCATCGGGAAATAATAAAAATCGGAGTGGAATTTAGTGCGGAAACTCGCAATATCAATCGTTGGCTGGTAGAGACGAGGTAAATATGATAAAACATTTCGGGAAGAATCGTAGCTACGAACTTCCCGAAATAAAAACCGATACCATTGAAAATAAACACTTGTTATCCTCTTTTGGAAACAAGTGTTTTTCAATCTAACCTAATATACCTGAAACTAATCTGACTCTTTTGATTTTGCATTCCAAACCAATAATGCAAAGAATACCGACAGCAGAGCCGCTCCTATCCAGAACCAATTGATATAAGTGAAATCATAAACATCGACTCCATTCTGAACCGTCTTCTGCCCCTCTATCAGAACACCACTCATTACATCCTGTAATCCGGCCCCAATATAACTGGCAATGCCGACTACCCCCAATGCTGCTCCCGACGCATTGCGAGGAGCAATATCGACTGCCATCAGGCCACCTAAAAAACAAATGAGAACTCCGATACCCAAACCGAAAAGAACCATAGCCAACACATCTATCCAAAAGTGTACACCGGGAACCAACAAGAACAGGCTAAGTGCAAGAACATTCATCAATCCGAAAATCAGGGCGGGAACATTTCGACGACCGCCAAATAACTTGTCAGAAATAACACCCGAAAATATGGTACCTACGATACCACAGACTGGACAAATGGAAATAATGAAGCTGGCATCCAACGTGGAATATCCTTTTTGCGCTTCTAGATAAAAAACACCCCAGCTATTGATAGCATAGCGACTGATATACATAAAAGCACTCGAAAGAGCCAGTATCCAGATGGCAGGCATCATCAATACCTGGCGTTGGGCTTTATTAAAGTCTGTCGTTTCCACCACACTCATCTCCTCTTTCTGTTTGGGAGCATTTACAGGAGGAAAGCCCTGACTCTCGGGAGTGTCATGGAAGAACTTCCACACAATTAAAGCACCAAGCAAACCAACAATACCGGCACCGAAGAAACCGTATCTCCACCCCAATACACTAACGATAGACGCAACAATTAGGAAGGTCAACGCCTCACCGATATTGTGGCTGGCAGACCAAAATCCGTAATAGGAACCTCGTTCTTTGTCCGTGAACCAACGGGAAAGTCCCACTACACAAGAAGCAGCACCCATAGACTGAAACCAGCCACTAATCCCCCAAAGGAGAGCAAACAGAATAAAAGAATGGGTAAAACCCAGGCACAGGTTCACTAAAGCAGTTACCAGTAAACCGGTAGTCATAAAGCGGTTGATATTGCTACGGTCGGCCAGAAAACCATTCGTAAATTTTCCAAGGGCGTAAGTAAAGAACAATACCGAACCGATAATTCCCAGTTCTGTTTCGGAGAAAATTCCTTCATCTACGATGGGCTTCTTCACGACATTCAGGCTAAGACGACAAACATAGTACATGCCGTAACCGAAAGTGGCTGAAAGAAAAGTAGACCATTTCAGGTATTTCAGACGACGGGCATCGGAATGAAGATGTTGTGAGCCGGATGAAGACAAAGCTTCCCCGTTACAAGGTCTCGGTGAAGAGACCTTGTAAAAGTTTATAAGTTGTTTCAACATGAAAAAGTCTATTTAGTCGTGAAGTTTCTTTTTGCGCAGATATTCCAATAACAGCGCAGGACGATCGGTTTGAATTAATTTCGCTCCCTGATTAATGATCCATCCCCAGCTTTCTTCCGGTTGATGGAGTTCCACCGCACGGTCATCATCATGACCGCCACATAGTTCGGGCCAAAGAGAATTGATAAACAAGTTAGAACCTGTATCACGCACTTTCTTTATCAGGTTAAGAACCTCCGGATTATCATTATCGAATACTAACTCATAAGCAGCAGGCTTCATGTGAGTCTGATAACTGTCAATAATAGCTTCGGCTCCTTCTTTGTGCAACTGTACAATAGGCATAAAAATTACTTTATCCAACACAGCACCGTTTTCAGCTTTCACTTGCTCATAAGGAAGCCCGGCTTTGATGACACACTGGTCGACTGTTCCAGTCTTCTCGAGTACGGCATAAGCCTCCTGAAAATAATCATAGCCCTTATCAATATTTACCATAATCTTACCTTTGCAGAGCAACATGACTTCCTCCAATGTAGGAATCTGATGTCTTGTTTTACAAGCTACCCCATTTTTTAGACGCATTGCTTTCAATTCCGCTAATGTAAAATCTTCCACCAGTCCTTTTCCGTTCATGGTGCGATTGATTGTTTTATCGTGCATCACTACCAAATGTCCGTCTTTGGTTCTTTTCAAATCAATCTCTACCATATCGACTCCCATATCAATGCAATTCTGTATACCTTGCAATGAGTTTTCCGGAGCATTACGCCAGTCAGCCCGGTGGGATACAACCAATATTTTATCTGGATGATTTCCCAACAGATTTTCTCTGATTTCAGCTATTCTATTTTGGGCAACAGCCAGTTGCACCAAACACAGAAGAAGTATGAAGTTACATATCCGTTTCATAAGTTCAAGCATTAAGAATTTTAATTCAGTTTATTGTTTTTCCAGACTAGTTTTTCTCCCCACATTGGTACATAAGTCTGTTCACAGTTAATCTTCGAAGCCCGTTCGAGTGCCATATCCAATGACCATCTTGATTCATCAACACCTGCATGAGCCAGTTCCAAGATATGTGATAACAAGACATAATCGGGCTCCACCTGTCCCGCACCTAAACCCAGAATATTATTTTCGGTCAGAGCATTGGGAGCATAACGCGGTATCAAAACATTCACATGAGAAGCCAGATTCGTATATTGTTCTGGTTTATAGTTAGAGTCTCCTACATGCATAAAAACGAAATTACCAGTATCTTCTCCACAATCGATCGAAAACACAGTCACAAAATTAGATAACCCGGCATTGTTATGGTCAGTGATACAGGTTTTAATCTTGAATTTTCCAATTTCATAATCTTTATCCCCCTTTGCAGTATAAGGATATGTCGTGTCTTTCAAATAGTTGGATAACACCGGTTTACCTAAATCAAACATAGCCTGGATAAGATCATTATTATAATGATCGGAGTGCTTGTGTGTAACACAGAGAAAATCAATATAAGGTGCCAGCTCTTTCGCCCAACGATGAGAAATGTCAATAGCAAAACATCCTGACGGAGTTTTTACCACATACCCCATATTATAGAGTAACCAGATCGCTGCCGTACCATTTTCTACTTTTGAGTTTTTAATTCCATCCATCACACGATCAAATGCACTCCGATAAAAATAGATAATCGGATCACACTTTTCCATACTCGTACTCGCCTGATCGAAGCCATTCAGATAACTGACGAAATAATCATCTTTACACTTATCCGCATATCCCTGGATCTTGGTCAAAGTAGTGGTACGTCCGGTATTGACAATCAAAGGAGAAGAACTCCACAACTGTTGTGCAGTGGCATCTACTTCCTCTGCCAATTGCGTAAGAATTCCTTCATGACCAGTTTCGGTACTGTTGTTGTCATCATCATCACAAGCAACAAAACCTATTGCCAAAAGACAAAACAGTAAATATTGTATTTTTCTTATTATATCCATCTTATTTCTGATTTTTATAGTCATTAATTATTTTATTGAAAGTCTCAACCACCCGTTCCGGTGTCGGACGCGTATTGTCGTTTTCATGGTCTTTGGTAGCTTCATACATGAAAACCCCTTCATAGCCGATTCCTTCGAGTGCATGCATTAACTTTCCCCATTGAATGTCACCTTGTGTAGGAAGCCAATGACACTCGTTGACAAAGTCAAAGTCCGAAGCGTGTATAGTACCTATACGCTCACCAACAGTTTCTACAAAATGCCCTGTCGTCCCTTTAGTATAATGATTGGTATCAAAACAAACCTTCACACCCGGAATATCTTTGATTATCTCCAAAAGCTCTTCAGGAGTATTACCCAGACAAGTTCTCGGCAGATTTTCGATGCACAACTGTGCTCCTATTTGATCCGCATATTTTTTCAGATAAGCGATAGACCTGGAAGCGTTAGTTATTCTTTGTGCCCGAATACTGTCAGCAATAGGCTCGGAACTAGGATGCAATACCAAACATTTCGGCTGAAATTGAGCACACTGTCCAATCATCTCCGCCATAAAATCTACATTTTCTTTCCTTTTCTTTTCATCCAGCACCGATATGTCCAACGTGCGTGAGAAAGGAAGATGTATAGACCAGACCTTGATACCGGCACTATCAATTTTTGCTTTCATATCCCGGATACGAGGAACAACTTCATCTGCCGGAACTCCTCTATAACACTGGTTAAATGCTACTTCCACATACTCTACCCCCACAGACCGGGCTTGAGAAAAGTCTGTGGAAGCAGGTACTTTCCACAAAGCTGTAGTCGTACCTACTTTATATTTCTGTGCATATAAACCCATTGTCATCGCCATAAATAAGATAAAAACAGGAACTCTCATTATCGCTTACTTTTGACGGTTTGTACCTTGAATATCACCACCACGAATACTCCAGGAGTCTGTTGCTAATGTCTTATTGACAGCAAAAGCCTTTATCGAACCGATATTATTAGATCCGATCGTTCCGCAATAAAGCCGTCTGTCCGGGCCAATGCTAACAGCTGCCATGACTTGTTGTCCCACAGTCTCTTCAAAAACAATGTTTCCATTAGTGATGTCAAGTCCCAGCACTTTGTTATTCGATTGGGTACCGATATAAAGAATACCATCCGTACTCAAAGCACCTCCACTGTAGTTCAAATTGTTACCCACATTTTTCTCCCAGATTTTAGATCCGCTGGCATTTACTGCATGAACAGTCTGCGATCCTTTTTCAGTAAAATAGACATTGCCATTTTTATCAGCAATCGGGAAATAAGCATCTCCTTTTGTAGTCGGATACGTCCATTTCTTCGTTCCGTTTGTCATATCAACAGCAACGAGTCCTCCATTTTTCAAAGTCGCATAAAGTACCTGATCCTTCAAAGCAAACGTAGCTTGTTCTGTCACATTCACTTCTTCCAATTTCCAATTCTGCTCTTTATTCGGTTTAAAAGAATAAATGGCTGCACTTGTACCTGCATAAACATTTCCGGCTTTATCAATAGCCACAGCACTACCGGTTGCCCCGTCAAGCGATTGTTGCCATTTAATAGCACCACTGGATGCATCCAGCGCATACAACGTACTCTTATTGGTGAGACAGTAAAGAACACCATCGGCCGACAATGCAGGGAAAGCTCCTATCGCAGCATCCAATTTTACTGCCCACTTTTGAGTTCCGTTCGGATTAATAGCATATACATTATTAATAGTGGCATTTCTTACACACTGATAGATTGTACCATCAGGAGCCACTAACGCACCTCCGCCATAAGTTATCTGACTGATAGCAAACACCCACTTGAACTCACCGCTCACTACGTCAATAGCAAATAAATGACCCGCAGGAGTAGATGTCGGGATATACATTGTTTTTCCATCCGGAGAGAACACCGGATTGGAGGTCTTTACATATCCGGTAAGTCCACCGAAGTTCAAATCGACAGAATTCCATTTATAATTGCCGACCGTGACAGTCAGACTGCCCGACTCGGTGGTATTATTTACATAAGTCACCGTTACGGCCACTGTATAAGTACCGGTAGTAGCAAAAGCATGCACCGGATTGTTTTCTCCCGATGTCGTACCATCACCAAAATCCCAACTTACCGATTTCACTTCACCAGCCATGAAATACATATCGTTATAAGCAAAGGTAGAAGGCTCCCACACAACCAGTTCCGTACTAGCAAGAATAGGATAGATCAATCCGGGAGTAGCAGAAGTTTCCACCGCAATAGAATTGCCTGTAGGATAAACACAGACTACATTGAATGTATATTCCTGATCGTTAGTCAAACCATCAACGATGTATTCTTCCAATGAAGTATCATCCAGATTGATAATCTGATTACCGGGATTCACGGTAACCTGATAGCGAGTGAAACGTTCACTCGCAGGTTTCGTCCATCTCAAACGCACTCTTTCATTGCCGGCTGCTGCCGTCAGATCAGAAATCGGATATCTTGCATTCTTCGGTGTACAGGCAGCAGTAGTTTTACTGGCCAATCCTCCCGCATAACGAGGTTGCACAGAAAAAGTGTAAGCAACATCGTTCACCAGATTATTGATAGTGGCAGTCATTGTTTTTGCATCCACAGTCATCTCGCCTCCTTCCGCATCTGATGATCCGGAAGTCCAAAGAATCAAATATTCATTCGGACGGGCATTCTCGTATGCTTCCCAGGAAAGAGTCACATTCATATCTCCGGCTGTTGCCGTTAGTGACTTCAGTTCATATAAATCGAAACTTGCCTTTGGCAGATCTTCTTCACAAGCAGTAAAGATTACCGTGAAAATAAACAACAAGCTATATAGTATTTTTTTCATCGTTTGATTTCTTTTAGTTTAATCCTATTAATATCCCGTATTCTGCCACAACAGTTCTGTGTTGTTTATTCTTTCCAACTCCGTTTTTGGAATAGGATACAGGAATTGATAGTCCTGAATAATATGTCCTTCTGCTTTCATAGCCTCCTTAGCACCTCCCATACGTACCAAATCGAACCAACGCTGTCCTTCATAAGGAAACTCCTGTTGACGTTCCAACATAATCGCTTTACGGAAGCTATCCTGATCGGGAAGCTCTGTTATCTGAAGCGGAGACAATCCGGCACGAGTATGCACAGCATTCAAAGCAACCATAGCTTCTGAATTCTGCAAATTACTATAACTGATTTCATTCAAAGCTTCGGCGTACATTAACAGCACATCGGCATAACGGAGAATAATCTGGTCATTACCGACTGTATTATAGGTCGCACTTTTGACATCTTTAAATTTATTCATCACGCATACTTTATCTTCCACCTTTACATAGGTAATCAGATTCTTGCGCTTATCCCCATCTTTGTAGCACTCTTTCAGAGACTTTGTCTGATTGGTATCATCAGTCAGATTAATAATAGAGAACCAATATCCATGTCCTTCTCCTTCGACATCTTTATTAAAGCGAACAGCAAAAATAATCTCATCGTTCATTTTATTGTTCACGTCAAACACCTGTTCGGGAGTAGTCATTAAAGAATATCGACCCACTAGTTGGGATAACACATTGCGAGCCTCCGTCCATTTATGGAAAGTCAGGTAAATCTTGCCGAGCAATGCCATTGCAGCACCGGAAGTCACTCGTCCCATATCGGCACTTGTATAAGAAGATGGCAACATATTTTCATTAATAACCTGATTCAAATCACCGACAAGAAAATCATAAACCTGTTGATCGGAACTGCGCCCGATTTTAAGAGCTTCAGCCACTGTCACCACTTTATTAGTCATCGGTATCCCTCCCCATAAACGATACATATTAAAATAAGTAAGGGCACGGATGAAAAGAGCTTCGCCTTTATATTGTTTTTTCAGAGTCGCGTCGAAATTGGCTTCATCAATTCTATCTAATACAAGATTGCAACGATAAACTCCATTATTAAAGTTCGCCCAGGCGGCCTCCAGAATTCCATTAGAGGCTTTATCTGCAAACTGATCGATATCATAACGATCTTGTGTTCCGGCAGTGGGCGCACTCAATGTCAAATTATCACTCCGATATTCGCAACACTCTGTAAAATAGGAAACTTGTGTCTGCAATTTGGAGTAACATCCTATCACGGCTACATTAAAATCTTCCGCTGTCTTATATACCTTGTCGGTAGGCACACTGCTACTCGGTTCCAAATCGAAGAAACTATCTGTACAAGCAACTGATAACAAGGCAGTTGATAGGAATAGTATTAGTTTATATTTTTTCATATAACGTGTATTTTAAAGGATGATTAAAGTGTTATGTTCAGCCCGAACAAGAATGTTTTAGCTAATGGATAAGTTCCATAATCCTCACCCGGTGAAAGAGAATTACTCGGACGTGCATTTACTTCCGGATTATATCCGCTATAATTAGTCGAAGTCCATAAATTTTGTCCGGAAACGTAAACTCTTAATTTTTCCACGAAAAAGCGTTGAGTCAGGTTCTTCGGCAAGGTATATCCTAGTGTCACATTCTGCAGTCGCAGATAAGAACCATCTTCCAGATGCCAGGTTGAAGTACGACCATTATACCCCTTTGACTTACGGTTGGCACGATTCACCTGACCGTTTCCCGGATCTTCCGGACTTTTCCAACGATTCAAGGCTATAGTGGTGCCATTGGTATTACCTTCCAGATTATCAATATAACGACGATTCAGATTCAGAATCTCATTACCATATACTCCTTGAAAATTAAAATCAAGGTCAAATCCCTTAAACCAGACTTTACCACCAAACCCATAGGTAAAATCGGGCATATAGTTACCTACGATCGTACGATCTTTATCCAAGTCCATCACTCCATCCCCGTCGACATCCACAAAGCGGAAATCTCCCGGCTGGGTATTGCTGAAATGAGGATACTTTTTTAATTCCTCTTCATTGGAAAAAATTCCATCCTGCACCAACAGATAATAACATCCGATGGGTTCACCGACTTTCGTTATGTAATAAGCATGATCTACGCTACCGGTAGATATGATAGGAGCATTACCCGGACCGAGCGCCTTCACTTCGTTCGTATTAGTGGCATAATTGGCATTAAACGAATAACCGAAATCTTTAGTTATATTCTTCTGTGAAGTCAAGGCAACTTCCCATCCCCTATTGTTTACTTTACCGATATTCATCAATGCAGTGCTATATCCGGTCAGGTGGGGGACTGGTACATTCAACAACATATTAGAGGTATTGGTATTATAATAATCCACAGTCAGTCCCAGCAATCCTTTGAACATCTGCAAATCAACACCCACATTTACCATCGCATTCTTTTCCCAACTCAAATCCTCATTCTTTATGGTACTTGGCTTGTAACCATTCACCAATTGTCCGTTACCTGTGCCAAGCACATAATTATCCAAAGCCATCAGAGACAAATGATCATAATTGCCAATCTGGAAGTTACCGGTCACTCCATAACTCGCTCTTAATTTCAAATCATCTACAAACGACAGACTCTTAGCCTTCATAAAAAAGTCTTCTCCGCTTATTCTCCACGCCAAAGAAGCTGAAGGAAAATATCCCCACCGGTTATTCTTGCCAAAACGGGAGGAACCGTCTGCACGAATAGCCGCCGAAGCCATATATTTACCTTTATAGCTGTACTGCATACGCGCCAGATAAGAAGCAATCGTCCATTGGGTTTTATCGGATGCACCTTTCGTCACCGTACCTCCGGAAATTGTTTGTATATAGTCGTTCGGGAAATCGGTCGCCGTCACATTATCTCCTTTATATGTCTCTTTTTGAGCCGACTGTACTAAGACCACATTGATAGAATGAGCATCTTTAATCGTTGTGTTATAATTGATTTTATTCTCCACCAACCAGTTGAAATAAAAACCTGATGAACTGTAGGCTGTCGGATTTGACTTTACATCATAATACTTTTGTCCCAATAAAGGAAGTTCCGAAGAACGATATTGGTCATTATGCGAACCATAATAATCGCCACCAAAAGAAATGTTATAAGTAAGCCCCTTATACAACTCCAATTCAGCAAAAACTTTTCCGACAATCGCCATACGGTCTACAACATCCGATTGTAAGTTTGCCATGGCTACCGGGTTCAATACGGCATTATGCTGATAGTCATTTCCAATTCTCCAATAGCCGTTTCCCTGATAATTATAGCTGCCATCCGCATTATATACCGGCCATACCGGAGGCATCATCAATGCCGACTGCACAATACCATTAGATCCGGAAGCATCTACCCGATTGGAAGTAGAATAGGAAGGAGAGAAATTCAGACCGAATTTCAGTCTTTTATATTTCCCGTCCAAATTCATACGCATACTATATTTCTTAAAGTCGGAATTAATAATAATACCTTCTTTATCATAATAGTTGGCCGAAATGAAATAGCCAACTGTTTTTCCTCTGCCGGAAATAGAAACATTGTGGCTCGTAGTAGCAGCAGTACGAAAAATAGCATCTTGCCAATCTGTATCCGTCAACCCCTTATCACCATTCAGATAGGGAAAGAGTTCAGTAGGAATACGTTCCCATGAATTCGGGCGCATTCCGTTCGGATCATCCGGTGAACCTCCGGGATTAGCATCCAGATAAGCGTTGTCATGACCATCCTTTGCAAATTCGGCAAACTGATATGCATTCATCATTGAAAGTTTCTTCGAAACACTCTGGATACCATAATATCCATCATACTGCACTTTCATCTTTTCCGATTGTCCCTGCTTGGTCGTGATAATAATTACACCGTTGGAACCGCGACTACCATAAATAGCTGCCGACGAAGCATCTTTCAAAACTTCCACAGATTCGACATCATTATTATTCAGATTGGCAAATCCACGTTCTACCGGCACGCCATCAATAATATAAAGAGGATCACTACCGGCATTAACCGTACTGATACCACGAACACGGATACTTACACTTCCCTCCGGATCACCACTTGGCTGAGTAACCTGTACCCCCGGCATCTTACCCGCCAACGCCTGCCGGAAGTCTGAAGCAGAAACGTCCGCAATTTGTTCAGCTTTCACGGAAGAAATAGAAGTAGAGACATCTCTTTTTCTCTGAACTCCATATCCTACCACTACTACCTCATCAATCATCTTACTATCTTCTACCAACGTGATTTTCGCCGTATTTTTATCCTTTGCAGAGATATTTACCGTTTTATATCCAATATAAGAGATGGTCAATGTTGCAGACTCCGGTACATTCATTAATGAATAACGTCCGTCAATATCGGTAATCGTACCATTGCCTTCTCCCTTAATCTGCACACTGGCACCAATCACTGGTTCTCCTTTATCATCTGCAACTATTCCCTGAATAGTGCGTGCACGTTGAGCAGTTTCTTCTTTTTTAAGCGGCTGTTTGCTGACAGCAATTGTATGATCGGTCCTATTGAAATAAAGCTTGGCCTGGGAAGTAATTTCTCCCAGAATCTGTTTTAATGAAGCATTTTTAATGTCGAAAGAAACTCTCGGAGCCTTGTTCACCGTCTCCTGATCATAGAGAAACTTAAAATTAGTCTGTTTGCTGATTTTATTGAAAACACTCTCTACCGGCTCGTTTTGCACACGAAGCGTAATATCATGCTCTTTCAATGTCTGAGCAGCAGCCGGAGCTATTAAAATGAAGGTGAATAGTAAAAAAGCTAAAAACGAACAGCTATTTTTACTTATCCCTTTACAAATAAGAAGATTATTCATAAATTTGTGCGTTTTAGTAATTGACTAAAGTTATTAAAAACAAGCAATGCGCGATACGTTATTCATTTGGGTCGAAGCTTATGAATATCCGTCCGGATTGCGGATAGAGGCATTCCTTTGGAGTGCTTCTATCATTTTGGGGAGGTTCATGAAGGAGCTGTTTTCATCTATTATTTTTTAAAAGGTTGAACATTATCTATTATTCATCTCATTCTTTATAAAGAAGTACATTGATGCCCTCTTTCTTATATTTGATATCACCGCTGATAAATTCAATGGATTTAAGTACCGCTTCCAGACTCTTGTTATCATGTTCGCCGGTAATCAAGTTGTTGAAATCCTGACCGGGAGCAAAAGTAATCCGGCAATTATATACCCGTTCCAGTTCTTTTGCCACATCGCGGATAGGTGTACTGTAAAAGCGTAACCCACCTTTCATCCAGACAGCCACTCCCCTATCCTCTGTTTTCTTACTATATTCTCCGGAAACAGTATTGATAAGCACCTGTTCTTTAGCAGTCAACCTCATCATCGCTTCCGGCAAATCGACCTGCACCTTACCACTCTCCACACTCACAGACACTATTTCATCTGTTGAATAGGATTTTACATCAAACCGGGTACCTAACACCTGAACATCCAGTCGCTTCGTCCTCACAACAAATGGCATCTTTTCATTACGGGCAACACGGAAATATCCCTCTCCTTCAAGTTCCACTTCACGGAGATCTCCAACAAAACGATCCGGATAACGCACTTGCGAACAAGAGTTCAGAACCAAAAGAGTCCCGTCCGGCAAAGTCACTTGTCTTTTCTCACCAAAGGAAGTGGTAATTTCAGCCAGTGTGACCTGTTGTTCATTCATATACCGGAAAAAGTTGACACTCCCTATGATAATGGCTATTACAGCCGCTGTACTGACTGCCACTACAGAAGCCCGGCGGAACCATGTACGTTTTTTGTGTTCAATACGTTTCAGTAATTGGCGTGCCTCTCTCTTATATTTTTCCCGCTCCAAATCATTACCAGGTTGCAGGTTCCCGGATTCTTCCCAAACCTCTGCTGCCAGTTCGTCCAATATATCTTGGTTTTCTGAATCCTTAATACTTTGCAACAACTGTGAAGCATCATCCCGGGTATAAAGATCATCCAGGTAACGATGCAATTTATCTTTTTCTGTTTTAGTATCTTTCATCATATATTCAATATAAGGATATTAATTTCCTTCCCTTTGTATAAGTAATACACAAAAGTAAGAAAGAGCTAGGGTGTGATTAACATTTATTATAAATTCAAGCACAATAGAATCAAAAGTACATCGGCTGATGTACTTGAATATTTAGTCAAATAGGAACGAATCACTTTTAGAGAAAGAGAAATATGTTCTTGCACTGTATGAACTGAAACGCCCAATGCTTCGGCTATTTCTTTATGAGACATCTGTAGTTCACGGCTCATTTTAAATACCTCACGCTGGCGGGGCGTTAATTGCTCCAATGCACGGGCAATAATCTCTTTCAAATCATTGAGCAGAATATGATTATTCGTTTCGTTCGCTGAATCGATCGCTTGAGAAAGAATCTGCTCTTTCAGCTGATCTTCATTAGCCATATCCCGCAACTGATTCAAAATACGATTACGCACAATAGTATAAAGATAGGAAGAAAAAGAGGCTTCGGGATTGATGAAACGACGGGTTTGCCAAACTACCGTAAACGCATCCTGAAATATATCCTCCGCAAATTCATGCGACTTGACGAATTTCAGGGCGAAGTAGAGCAAACGATTCTTATAAGCGGCATAAAGTTCGCAAAAGGCCTCTTCATCTCCGTCTATCAGACGGAGAACCACTTCCCGTTCATCCATTAGAGTGTCTGTTGCGTACATACTTTCTTTATTTTTGGCTACAAAGGTATTGTTATGATGTTACAAACGTATGTATTTTTTCTGAAATAAAAAAATAAAGCTCCCTTCTTATTAAATCTCCCGTTAAGAACTTTATCTACCTTTCCATTGTTATTAGTAATAGTAAAGTGCAAATAAGACGCACACCAAAGTTCTATTAAAAAAGAAAGGAAGATTATGAAAAAAGTAATCGACAGAGCTTCATCAAGAGGCTATTTCAATCACGGCTGGCTCAAGACCCATCACACATTCAGTTTTGCCAACTATTATAATCCGGAAAGAATTCATTTCGGAGCATTACGAGTGCTGAACGATGACAGTGTAGACCCGTCTATGGGATTCGATACACATCCGCATAAAAATATGGAAGTGATTTCCATCCCCCTAAAAGGATACCTGAAACATGGTGACAGTGTACAAAACACTAAAACCATCACTCCAGGTGATATTCAGGTTATGAGTACAGGTAGTGGTATTTATCACAGTGAATACAATGGCAGTGATAAAGAACAACTGGAATTCCTGCAGATATGGGTATTTCCACGAGTTGAAAACACCAAACCGGAGTATAACAACTTCGATATTCGTCCGCTCCTGAAACCAAATGAACTGGCGCTAATCCTGTCTCCGAACGGGAAGACTCCAGCTTCTATCAAACAAGATGCATGGTTCTCTATGGGAAGTTTCGATACGGAAAAAACAATCGAATATAAGATGCATCAGGAAGGTAACGGGGTATATATCTTCGTACTTGAAGGAGAAATCACAGTGGCGGAAGAACGGCTGTCCAAACGTGATGGTATCGGTGTTTGGGATACAAAAGAATTCCCGATACATATATTAAAAGGAACCCAACTTCTATTAATAGAAGTACCCATGTAATTTTCGCTAAAATTTCAATTTATTCTATTCAAAAAGCGGCCTCTTCGAAAAGATGAGACCGCTTTTTTATTCATTGTCCAAGATTGGTCATTATCGGAGAAATCGTTATTTCCCTTTCTTATAATTCTCCAATCCGGTCTGTAAGAATTCAATATACTTAGGAATATCTTCGTTATAAGCATACGACTTATTCAACGGTTTACCCTGATTGTCCAGCAATACATAGAAAGGCTGGGCATTAGCTCCGAATTTCACACGTTGCAGATAGCTCCATTTATCGCCGACAGTACGCAAAGTACGTTCTGTACCGTTTTCGATAATCTTCACAGGTTCAGTCAACGGAGTTTTATTATCTACATAAAGTGTAATCAATACGTAGTCGTTATTAATCAAATCACTCACTTTCGGGTCAGTCCATACCGCTGCTTCCATCTTACGGCAGTTTACGCAACCATATCCGGTAAAGTCGAGCATAACCGGTTTTCCGTTCAGACGGGCATATTCCATTCCTAAATCATAGTCATCGAATTTCGCGTGTACATCATTCTTATGCAGATTGAAATCTTGCGTCTGCATAGGCGGAGCAAATGCAGATACGGCTTTCAATGGTGCTCCCCACAAACCGGGAACCATATATACGGCAAATGCTAAAGAGATTAACGCCATAAAAAAGCGGGTTACTCCCACCTTATTATCATCGTCATCGTGCGGAAATTTGATCTTGCCCAACAGGTAGAATCCAAGCAAAGCAAAGATGACAATCCACAGAGCCAGGAATGTTTCGCGGTCAAGCAATCTCCAACCATAAGCCAAATCAGCAACTGACAAGAATTTAAGTGCAAATGCTAATTCGAGGAAACCCAGCGTAACCTTGATAACATTCATCCATCCGCCGGACTTTGGCATCGATTTCAGCCAAGACGGGAACAGGGCGAAGAGTGTAAACGGCAATGCCAAAGCGATGGCAAATCCTAACATACCGATTGCCGGAGCAACTACGCTTCCTGTTGTAGATACCTGTACAAGCAGGAAGCCGATAATCGGACCTGTACAAGAAAAAGATACCAATGAAAGCGTGAAAGCCATCAGGAAAATACTTAGCAATCCGGTCGTAGATTCAGCTTTGCTATCTACTGCATTTCCCCACTTCGACGGCAGCCTGATTTCAAACGCTCCAAAGAATGAAGCAGCAAAAATCACCAGCATCAGGAAGAAGAGAATGTTGAAAATAGCATTGGTAGATAAAGCGTTTAATGCACTGGCTCCGAAAATCAAAGTAATAGCCAAGCCTAATGCCACATAAATCACTACGATAGATGCACCGTATGTCCACGCATCACGAATTCCTTTCTTTTTGTCTTTACTACGTTTTAAGAAGAAACTGACTGTCATCGGAATAATCGGCCATACACAAGGGGTGAACAATGCCAATAATCCACCCAGAAAACCAGTAATGAAAATATATATCCAGGACATATCTTCCTGACCATGTTCTTCTCCTAAAGCTTGTAAATCACTGATTACCGGTTTCCAAAGATCACCCGATGCAACAGCAGGCTGAATATCCGTAGCAGCTTCGGTTGTAGTTGCAGGCACCAGTTCCATCATCGCAGAAGAATCTTTCGTAGCAGCAGGAACGGGTTCTTCTTTTTGCTTATCCACTACCTTTTGTTCCGGTTGCTCTGTTTTCGTTACAGCATTTCCGGCTTTTGCTACTCCGGAATACTTGAACGGCACCTGAGTAGGAGGCAGACAACTCTCGTCATCACAAGCTCCATATTCCAGATAACCTTCGATTGCGTAAGCTCCACCCGTGAATTTTACTTTCTGCACAAACTTTGCTGTATTCTCGAAATAGCGTACCTTCATTTCGAACAATTTATCGAAAGTAGATACTTCTTTGCCTACAGGCTTCAGTTTGCCTACAAGCTCGACACCCGATTTATTATCAACATTGAATGTTGCGGAAATAGGGCCGCCATCTCCCAGATCGGTAGAATAAACATGCCAACCTTTATCCATGGTAGCTGTAAACACCACCTCTGCCTCCGTATCGGAGAGAGCTGTCAGCTCTGTTTTAAACTTTACCGGATCTTTGATCTGCGCTTGCAATGCATATACAACAAAGCTTAAAAGCAGGAAAGAAATTATTTTTCTCATCTTTATTTTTGGGGTTTATAATTCATAGTCTACGCACGCACGGCTCTCCTTCGTTTCAGCCAGAATCTTTCCGGCAGCTACGTGGTCGGGATGTGTTGCGTAGAATTTAACATCTTCTAGTGTATCAAACTCACTGTAAAGCGCAATATTCCATGTTTCACCAGGATTCATATTCAATCCGACCTCCACTTTGCGAATTACAGAAATTTTAGCAGGAAGAGCTTCTATCGCTTCCTTGAATTTAGTCATGACTTCCAGTTTCTCTTCAGCAGGAACTTCGTCTTTTAACTTAAATAATACAATGTGTTTTACCATTACGTTGTTATTTTAATGAATTGTTTCTATATTTGTCTTGTTAATGCGTTTACCACATTAATAGTAATGCAAAAATACTCTATTTGGTTCAAATATACATTTAAAGAGATGTTAATTATAGGAATAGCAGGCGGAACGGGCTCCGGAAAGACCACCGTCGTACGGAAAATTATAGAAAGCCTCCCCGCAGGAGAAGTAGTACTCTTACCACAGGATTCATACTACAAAGACAGTAGTCATGTCCCGGTTGAAGAACGCCAGAATATCAATTTTGACCATCCGGATGCTTTTGAATGGAGTCTGCTATCCAAGCATGTCATGACGCTGAAAGAAGGGAAGAGTATCGAACAGCCCACCTATTCTTATCTCACATGCACGCGCCAGCCCGAAACCATTCATATCGAACCTCGTGAGGTGATTATCATTGAAGGAATCCTTGCCTTATGTGATAAAAAGCTGCGCAATATGATGGACCTCAAAATATTTGTTGATGCCGATCCCGACGAACGCCTGATTCGTGTCATTCAGAGAGATGTCATTGAGCGCGGACGTACTGCCGAAGCTGTAATGGAACGTTATACACGGGTTTTAAAACCTATGCACCTGCAATTTATCGAACCTTGCAAACGATATGCCGACCTTATTGTACCGGAAGGAGGCAGTAATAGGGTAGCTATTGATATACTGACTATGTACATCAAGAAGCACCTTAAGAATTAAAAATTGAAAATTAAAAATTAAGAAATGAATGTCAAGACACTGAGTATTCCTTTATTTCTTATTCTATTTTGTTGTATGCTCGGATGCCGGAATAAGCATCATAACAAGATGGATGAGACAGCGCGTGATCTTCCACAAATAAAAGATAGTGGCGAACTCGTTGTATTGACATTATATAGCTCTACTTCCTATTTCATTTACCGGGGACAAGAAATGGGGTTCCAATATGAACTTAGTGAACAGTTTGCCAAAAGCCTGGGACTAAAACTTAGGATTGAAGTAGCCAACAGCGTCGACGAAATGATCCAAAAATTATTGGCAGGTGAAGGAGACATGATTGCCTATAATCTGCCAATCACCAAAGAGTGGAAAGACAGTCTTCTTTATTGTGGCGAAGATGTAATTACTCACCAGGTAATTGTTCAGCAAGGAAGAGGAAAACAGAAGCCGTTGAAAGATGTAACCGAACTGGTCGGAAAAGATATATACGTAAAACCAGGGAAATATTATGACCGCCTCGTCAATCTGAATAGTGAATTAGGAGGAGGTATCCGGATTCATGAAGTCACCAATGACAGTATCACTATTGAGGACTTGATTACGCAAGTAGCGCAAGGAAAAATTCTGTATACGGTGGCCGACAATGATTTAGCCAGACTTAATAAGACCTATTATCCCAATTTAAATATCGGCCTGTCCATCAGTTTCGATCAACGTTCTTCGTGGGCGGTACGAAAAGACAGCCCCGAGCTGGCAGCCGCCGCTACCCAATGGCATCAGGAAAACATGACTTCTCCTGCTTACACAGCCAGTATGAAACGTTATTTTGAGAATAGTAAAATGATGCCGCACTCTCCTATCCTCTCCTTAAAAGAAGGAAAGATATCTCATTATGACCATTTATTCAAAAAGTATTCCAAAGACATCGGTTGGGACTGGCGTATGCTTGCATCATTAGCGTATACAGAATCCAATTTTGACACTACCGCTGTATCTTGGGCAGGTGCCAAAGGACTCATGCAGTTAATGCCTGCCACAGCACGTGCAATGGGAGTACCTCCCGGCAAAGAGCAGAATCCGGAGGAAAGTGTGAAAGCGGCTATCAAATATATTACTGCCACCGACCGGAGTTTCAGCATGATTCCCGATAAGCAGGAACGGCTCAATTTTATCCTGGCATCTTACAATGCCGGTTTGGGACATATATATGACGCAATGGCACTAGCCGAAAAATACGGGAAAAACAAATTAGTATGGAAAGATAATGTAGAAAACTTCATCTTGCTTAAAAGCAATCAAGAATACTTCAACGATCCTGTCTGCAAAAACGGATATTTCCGTGGCATCGAGACTTACAATTTCGTTCGAGATATTATGTCGCGCTACGAATCCTACAAAAAGAAAATAAAAGCATGAGATAAAGTATTAAGTATTAGGTGTAATACCTAATACTTATTTCCTATAGGTCATCAGACTGATTACGACAATAGCCAATACAGATAATGGTAAGGCAAATAATATCGGGTCAATCACAGGGAAAGGATAAGTGGTAATCAACACATCCCGTCCGAATAACGCTTTACAGATACCTAATGCTTCAGATTCTTTCTGATGAAGAAACACAAGAGCAAACAGACTGCCGATTGTTCCCACCCAAAGACTTGCCATGACACCTTGTTTAGTAGCTTTCTTCCAATATAAAGCACAGAAATAGGCCGGAAGAAAAGCGGCTGCACAAATTCCCATAAAGATAGAAGTTCCGCGGGCTATAATATCATGAGGCAACATATAACAAATAATATAGCTGACCAGGATAGAGAATAATACGCCCAGACGGATCACATTGGTAAGTTTATTCCGTGAACGTGGTTTATAAGTTCCGTAAATATCAGAGCCTACCGAAGCACCCATCGTATGGAACTGCGAACTTAACGTAGACATACTGGCTGAAAGGATGCACAACATAAAGAGTGCGGCAAACCAGTCGGGCATCGCTTTATTAATAAAATATGGAATTATCTTATCAATATCCTGCACAACTTCGGTAGCAACCGCTCCTTCTGTTTTCAGGAAGAAAAGATTACTCAAGGCTCCAGCATGATAGATAGCCCCTACTGTTATAATCAGAAAGAAACAACCGATAAATACACCGCGGTTCAACTGCTTGCTACTCTCCACGGTCATAAAGCGAACCACTAACTGCGGCTGTGCAAGACAGCCGATTCCTACTCCTAAAATGAGAGAAGTTACCAGCGAATACCATTGTGGAGAACCTGTGATGGGCATTGCAGTCCATCCTTGATGTCCTAGCGCTTTAAACTTTTCCGGAACTAGCGGAGCAATGGCAGTCAATTCTTTATTAGCTTCGATAAAGTTCATATCAAGCACCTGATACAAAGAAAACAACAGAAATAACATACAGCCAAACATGATAACTCCTTGCAAAGCATCTGTATACATTACTCCTTTCATTCCCCCTGCTATGACATAAGCAGCAATAACCAAGGTAAATATCAATAAGGAAACATTGAAATCAATCTGAAAGATTTGTTCGATGAATACGGCTCCACCTTTCATTACAACCGCTGCATAAAGCGGCATTCCGATGAAAATAACAGCAGCAATAAATACCTGTATATTACGGGAACGGAAATGACGGCCTAATAATTGAGGGAAAGTACTCACATTCAACTTCGCCCCCATACGCCGGGTACGCAAACCGAAAAAGATAAAAGCTATAACCACCCCAACAAACATATTGAGGAAACAGAGCCACTGAATACCCATTCCAAAAGCAGCCGCCACTCCTCCAAAACCTACAATAGCAGATGCAGAAATAAACGTAGCACCATAAGAAAGTGCCATTACGATAGGATTCATCTGACGTCCGCCTACCAAATAGTCACTGGTATTCGTTGTTTTCTTATATCCCAAAAAGCCGAGGTAGGCCAGTGACAGCAGATAAGCTACCACAATTAGTCCAAGAGTAAATGTATTCATCGGGTTTCGTCTTTTTCGTCGTCCTTATTCCAATATTTCAGCCCAAACCAGGCAGCAAAAATCACACATACCACCGAAAGCAGGTAAGGCAGAATAATAAAAGGGTCGTCTATTCCAAACATTTGCGTATCAGATTTTAATCAATTTAGACGCAAATGTAAGGAAATTATTGAAAAGACAAAACTTTTGTTTACTAATACTGATTATAATGTATCTTTTTCTCGTCAAATTTCTGTTTCGGGTTCTCTTTTGTAGCCGGATAGCCAAAAGGAATGACACAAAGCGGAAGAATATTATCGGGCAGGTTAGTATATTTACGCACTACTTGCATACGGTCTTCATAAGGATAGGCCGCTGTCCATACAGCACCCAATCCCAGACTTTCAGCAGCCAACAAAATATTCTGTGCTGCTGCGGAACAGTCTAAATACCAATATGACGAGCGTACTGAATCTCCACAGACAATGATGGCGTTACGGGCCTGCGTCAGCATTTTGGCATAAGGAAGTGCTGCTGCCATTGAATCTAGTTTGGCACGATCAGATACTACCACAAATTCCCATGGACGGATATCCCTACCCGTAGGAGCAGCCATTCCGGCACGAAGCATCAAGTCGATTTTCTCTTTCTCTACTCCTTTATTCAGATAAGCACGCACACTTTTGCGCTCGAAAATATTATCCAACACAGCATTTCCGGTTCCGGATGTTCCTTTTTCTTCTTTTGCAGAAGAACAGGAGGTCATAGCAGTGACTGCTACAATCAGACATAAGAAAGAGAAAATCTTTTTCATTGTGACAATATTTAAAACAGGTTCAACTTATTTTTCTGTGCTTCTTCCAACGAAACAGTTTCACGCTTCATCAGCCCACTCTTTTCACGAAGCGCTTGATATTCTGCCTCCAATTCATTCACCAGCTCGGCTTTTGCCTGCGGGTTGAGCAATTTGGAAGCGACACTTGCATTTTGGGAAGCATCTTTCAGGTGTACTACCGGAGCATGATAAACAGGAGCAATCTTTAATGCCGTATGCATCTTCGATGTAGTGGCTCCACCAATCAAAAGAGGAATATCCAAACCTGCTTTTTCAAGTTCAACAGCCACGTGAGCCATTTCTTCCAAAGATGGAGTAATCAGTCCACTCAACCCGATCATATCTACCTTTTCTTCAATAGCACGCTGAACGATGGTTTCTGCAGGAACCATTACTCCTAAATCTACAATATCATAACCATTGCAGGCCATCACTACAGCTACAATGTTTTTTCCGATGTCGTGCACATCCCCCTTTACAGTTGCCAGTAGCACTTTACCTGCCGAAGCACTTCCTTCCACTTTTTCCGATTCAATGATCGGTTGCAAGATAGCTACGGCTTTCTTCATGGTGCGGGCAGTCTTCACAACCTGGGGAAGAAACATCTTACCGGCACCAAACAGTTCACCAACATGGTTCATTCCATCCATCAGCGGTCCTTCAATTACATCGACAGCTTTATCATAAAGAGGCAATGCCTCTGCCAAGTCCTGTTCCAGAAAATCTCCAATTCCTTTCATCAAGGCATACTTCAAACGTTCCTGAACAGTTCCTTCTCTCCAGGCATCTTGCTTGACAGCCGGTTGTCCGGCAGTTTCGCTCATGTTTGCTTTCAGAGATTCCGCTAATTCGATAAGCCGTTCCGCCGCATCCAGACGACGGTTTAAGACAACATCTTCTATCTTTTCCAAGACATCAGCCGGAATATCAGTGTACAATACGGAAGTTCCCGGATTCACAATTCCCATGTCCATTCCTTGTTGGATGGCGTGATAAAGGAACACTGCATGCATGGCCTCACGGATATAATTGTTGCCACGGAAAGAGAAAGAGAGGTTGCTGACTCCTCCGCTGATGTGTGCACCAGGGAGATTTTTCTTTATCCAAGCGGTAGCTTCAATAAAATCTACAGCATAGTTATTATGTTCTTCAATCCCCGTAGCTACAGCAAGCACATTGGGGTCAAAAATAATATCGTGAGGATTAAAACCAATTTTGTCAACCAAAAGACGGTAAGCCCGTTGGCAAACTTCGATTTTACGGGCGGCTGTATCTGCCTGTCCTTTTTCGTCGAACGCCATGACCACAGCAGCGGCTCCATATTGCCGGATGATTCGGGCATGTTCAAGGAAAGCTTCCTCCCCCTCTTTCAAAGAAATAGAGTTGACAATTGATTTGCCCTGAAGACACTTCAGTCCGGCTTCAATAACTTCCCATTTGGAAGAATCGATCATAATCGGAACACGGGCTATTTCCGGTTCGGACATGATAAGATTCAGGAAAATAGTCATCTCTGTCTTTGCATCCAGCAATCCGTCATCCATATTGACATCGACCACTAAAGCACCGTCCTCCACTTGTTGGCGGGCGATAGAAAGAGCCTCATCGTATTTCTTTTCATTGATGAGACGAAGGAACTTGCGCGAACCGGCTACGTTGCAACGTTCGCCGACATTCACAAAGTTTATTTCCGGCTTCACCTCCAACAGTTCAAGTCCGGAGAGCCACATACAATCCGGCGCAGAGGCAGGAACGTGTGGTTTAGCTCCTTCTACAAGGGCGGGATATTCAGCAATATAAGCATCTGTCGTACCACAACAGCCACCAATAATATTGATTAATCCTTCTTCAATATATTCTCTCACTTCATGAGCCATATCCGCAGGTGTCTGGTCATACTTACCCAGACTATTCGGTAACCCGGCATTCGGATAGGCACTAATATAATAAGGTGCACGGGATGCCAGCTGTTCCAGGAACGGCTTCAACTGACGGGCACCGAATGAGCAATTCAAACCGACTGAAAATATATTGGCATGTTGCACAGAAGCCAGAAATGCATCCAATGTTTGTCCGGACAATGTTCGTCCGCCAATATCAGACACTGTTACAGATAACATGATCGGCACTTCTATGCCTGTCATTTTCATGGCTTGTTCGGCAGCAAAAATTGCAGCTTTGGCATTTAGGGTATCAAAGATTGTCTCAATCAGAATGGCGTCTACCCCACCTTCGAGCATTGCTTCCATTTGTTGCTGATAGGATGCAGCCAGTTCGTCGTAACTCAAAGCACGATAAGCCGGGTTGTTCACGTCCGGGCTCATAGAACAGGTTTTATTGGTAGGTCCTACGGAGCCGGCCACAAAACGTGGTTTATCTGGATTCTTGGCTGTATACTCGTCAGCAAGGTCACGAGCCAATTTTACGGCTGCAAGATTCATCTCACGTACGTATTCTTCTACGTGATAATCAGCCATAGAAACTGTGGTTGAACTAAATGTATTGGTCTCGATGATATCCGCACCCACTTCCAGGTATTTACGATGAATATCCTGAATCACGTCGGGACGTGTCAGACACAACAAGTCATTATTCCCTTTCAACTGTCCGGGGATATGCGCAAATCGTTCACCACGAAAATCTTCTTCCTTGAGGTTATATTGTTGAATCATTGTACCCATTGCCCCATCCAGAATAAGGATGCGCTCGGATACGACTTGAGAAATTGTCTTTTTCATTACCCTATCACATTAATTCCTAATTACCTACTCTGCCAACATCTGCCAGACCTCTCGTAGTCCGGCGTTTTATCTTATAGCGTTTTTTACTTACCGCTTGAACATTCTTGCCATATCTCTACGGTCGTCTTTCTCCTTAATGGATTCCCGTTTATCATACTCTTTCTTACCTTTCGCCAAAGCTATGACCAGTTTCGCCAAACCTTTCTCATTGATAAACAAGCGTACAGGGACAATCGTAAAGCCGGGATTTTTCATCTCCCGCTGAAGTTTTTCCAATTCTTTTTTATTAAGCAACAACTTCCTCTCTCTACGTGCCGTATGATTATTGTACGATCCATAGAAATATTCGGCGATGTGCATATTCTTCACCCACAATTCGCCTTTCGTAAAATAGCAAAACGTATCTACCAGACTGGCTTTTCCCAAACGAATGGATTTTATTTCCGTACCGGTCAATACGATACCTGCTGTGTAGGTATCTATCAGCTCGTAATCAAACGTAGCCCGTTTATTCTTTATATTTACAGGAGGTTGTTTCATCTTTACTCATTAATTAAGTATAGCCGTCAGTCTATTAAACACGATCTGTATCACCGCCGGACATAGTATTAACAATACAGACGACAAAAGGGTGTATTTTAATCGTTGTTTTTCTTCTACTCCCATCAGTACAGGAACTCCCTCCCATACCACATAGACGATGTAGAACTGCAGCAACCAAGCAATAATTCTAAAATCAGGTAACAGTCCGGTTACTATCTGAAGCAGGAAAGGCACAACCAATGCATATCCTGCAAACTGTTGTGTCAACGGCATATTACTATGCATACCAAACATTCTTGTTCCCATTTCATTAATGGCATAAGCTGCCAGAAAATAGCCACCGAACAGGGCTACAGCTACGGCACAACAATTGGTCATAGCTATCTGGAAACTTTGCGGACCTCCCCATCCATTCGTCAATAACGAACCGACGAATACGGACAGACCGCATAAACCAATCATAGGATAGACAAAAGCTATATATACTTTTCGCCTATCCTCTTCCATAGAAATTTCCTCCCAGGCCTTGGCCGGAGAGGAAATCAATTTCATTGCTATGTTAAATAGTTCTTTGTAGTTCAATGTTATTGTGAAATCTTTGAATAATCTATTTCAAATTTCTCTTCTCTTGTACTAGAATTATCCAATTTATTAGACGAAGTATTTACTTGAGCATGCACTATAATCTTTTTCAGATTTGTAAATTGATGTAATACTGATGACAAATCATAAGCCTGATAGCTTACTGTGTAAGATGTACGAGTTTCATCTTTATCTTCAGTAATAATATGATTCACATACAAATCTAATGTTTCACCACCTTCAGCGACTTTTTCCGCATCATATGAAAGAATAAATTTATGTTTCTTCAACTCTGCTTCTAATTCAGTTGATACTGATGAGTTTTTAAAATGAAACATTGCAGGAAGAATTAATGTATTCTTATCAAAGAAATAAGGATAATATGTATTCTCATAATTCAAAGCATACATTGTTGCATCGGCATCATCCGGTGTAGAAGTTACGCTCGGTCCATCAATATTGGTAGGAGTTGAAGTCAATGTAAAAGTTATAGAAGCTGCATTAACATTCACATCTTCTACATTATACTGACCATTAACAATGTACATTCCTGAATTCAAAAGCATAATGCTAGTCGGATCAGTAGGAACCAACTTAGTCCCATCTATCATTTTAAAATTACTACCATAAGAATCCAGTTTTGCAATGACACTCAAAGTTCGTGGTCCACTATTATCATCTCCATTCATACATGAAGTAACCGACACACCCATAACCACAGCCATCAAAGCCACCAAGAAAAATTTCACTTGTTTCATAAACATATTTTTTAGATTTTGCAAAGATATAAATTCTAATTCATAATTAATAAATGCAAGTACTTAAAAAATACTGCATCCGTTACTTTATTATTTTTGCAAAAAGTTCCAAATGATCATCTACGTAGCTTGCAATCAATGCTGTGACTTGTTCTTCCATCTCTAAATAAGCTTCTTCCAACTCATCAAAAGCTTCATATTGCTCGTACATAGCCATAAATTCATCATCCGTCCGTTCCTTTTCCAAGTCTTTCCGGTTGGAATCAAAGATTTTCTTAGCCTTATAGACTAATTTAGAGAATTCTTCTGCCCCCCATAAACGCATCACTTTCGCAAACGGATTATCAAAGATATATCCACCATAGCCGTTCTGAATTAATTGGCAAAATCCACCAACCATTATTTCATCACGAAAAATCTGATATGCCAGCAAAGAATGTTGTTCTCCTGTCAGCAGAGGCATTGTTTCGGCAGTTAGTTCGCCACCGATAATCTCTTTATATTTATCTGTAAACGCTTGGATAAATTCATCCATTCCTTCACCCGCAGCCTTCTGTAAAGCAGACTCTAAAACTTCGATCATATCTTCATTTAATATTTGAAGCAACAAAGTTACAACTTTAATCCCATATCTAATAATGATACGCCTACAATCTTACTAAAAACAATTATCAATCCGTTTCATTCCTTCCGGTACGGTTTTGAAGCAAATGATACTTTAGCAAACAAGTATTGAAACGGTAGCCCGTGAAATAATATAGAATTTACCTAACGTACAAACGTACGTTACCTACCGTGTGAATGTCCGTTACCCACCGGGCGAGCATCAACAACCTACCAGACAAAAGTCGGTTATCTGCCGGACGAACAGTTCATGAGGGACACGGGAACAGAAACGGCACCGACGAAGTGGTCCGAACCGACAACGGCAGCATCCAAAGCCATCTTCTCTGCCCAGTATTATTGCTGTTGTTTATAACAGAAATAATACTTTTACTTACTCTTCTTTACTCTTCTCTACTCTACTGGTTTTCATTGGCTTTTCCCCCTTTACTGGTGGGCGTTTCAGCGCTTTGTACACCCCTCTCCGAACACCCTCATTTTTGTATCCTTTTGAACTAAATAACGTAAGCTTTTAGCGGAATAATCCCTCTCCCCCTATTTATCTGCTGCCTAATCCTATACGTGTAATCGCATCCCCAAATAAACCCCTATTAAATAAGGTATAAGCCAAATGCACCAAACTACAATGCTGAAACGATTAAAATGTCTCTTTTCTATAGGCGTTCCCTTCACATAGGTCCATATCGCCCATAACGCATGTACAAACATCAGAAGAATAGCAATTGCCCCTGTCACCGTATGCATTTCGTCATGCAGATGAGTCAGTTCGGCAATATGCTCCATCAGGCTTGTACCCACCGTATCAGCCAACAACCCGAGAAGAAAGAAAATGAGATGCCAAAACTTTAATTTCCTTTGAAGACGTTCTCCCCAAACACCTATCGTATAAAAAATAAGTGCAGATGAAATAACGCAAATTGCCGCTATTAAATAATGTATATCTACTTGATTCAGTTCCATAAATTTTCTTTTTCTAATAACAACAAAGCAAAGAATAGATAGTTCTCCCGGTCTCAATCTTTCACAAATGCAATCCCGACTTTACAAACGACAAAAAAACGTAAACAGATTTGTCACTTTTCACAAAAAAGTAATAAAAGGCGATTTGCAGAAACAAATAAATCGACTACCTTTGTGGGCGATTTAGAGAATCGTGACTACGTATTTTTAATTATATCACTTAAAAAAAGAGCTAATTATGACTTATTCACACGAAGTGGAACACATGTGTGTTGTAAAGAAGGGTCCTAACCATGGACCGGCTCCCATACCCGAAGAAGGCAAATGGGTAAAATCTAAAGAAATCGTTGATATTTCTGGTTTGACACACGGTATCGGTTGGTGCGCTCCTCAACAAGGTGCTTGTAAACTGACACTGAACGTTAAAGAAGGTATCATCCAGGAAGCCTTGATCGAGACAATCGGTTGCTCTGGTATGACTCACTCAGCTGCTATGGCTTCTGAAATCCTTCCGGGTAAAACAGTTCTTGAAGCATTAAACACTGACCTTGTTTGCGACGCTATCAATACTGCAATGCGCGAACTTTTCTTGCAAATCGTATACGGACGTACTCAATCAGCTTTCTCTGAAGGTGGTTTGATTATCGGTGCAGGTTTGGAAGACTTGGGTAAAGGTCTGCGTAGCCAGGTAGGTACTCTTTATGGTACTTTGGCTAAAGGTCCTCGTTACCTTGAAATGGCAGAAGGTTATATCAAACAAATCTTCTTGGACAAGAACGACGAAATCTGCGGATACGAATTCGTACACATGGGTAAGTTCATGGACGAAATCAAGAAAGGTACTGATGCTAACGAAGCTTTGAAGAAAGTTACAGGTACTTATGGACGCGTAACAGCAGAACAGGGAGCAGTTAAATCTATTGATCCACGTCACGAATAATATAAGGAGGAAAGAAACTATGATTAGAGAAGTAAAATTCGAAAGCCAAGACCGTCGTATCAAACAGATTATCGCTGCCTTGAACGCTAACGGCATCAAAGATATCGAAGAAGCTAACGCTATCTGTGAAGCTCATGGACTTGATCCTTATAAAACGTGTGAAGAAACTCAACCTATCTGTTTTGAAAATGCAAAATGGGCGTATGTGGTAGGTAGTGCAATCGCTATCAAGAAAGGTTGCACAAACGCTGCTGAAGCTGCTGAAGCTATCGGTATCGGTCTGCAAGCTTTCTGCATCCCGGGTTCTGTAGCTGACGACCGTAAGGTTGGTATCGGCCATGGTAACCTCGCTGCTATGTTGCTGCGCGAAGAAACTAAATGTTTCGCTTTCCTGGCAGGTCACGAATCTTTCGCTGCTGCTGAAGGTGCTATCAAAATCGCTGCAAAAGCAGACAAAGTACGTAAAGAACCGTTGCGTTGTATCTTGAACGGTCTTGGAAAAGACGCTGCTCAGATCATCTCTCGTATCAACGGCTTTACTTATGTTCAGACTCAATTCGATTATTTCACAGGTGAACTGAAAGTTGTTCGCGAAATCGCTTACTCTGACGGCCCTCGTGCAAAAGTAAAATGTTATGGTGCTGACGACGTTCGCGAAGGTGTAGCTATCATGTGGAAAGAAGGTGTAGACGTATCTATCACAGGTAACTCTACTAACCCGACTCGTTTCCAACACCCAGTTGCTGGTACTTACAAGAAAGAACGTGTTCTTGCTGGCAAACCTTATTTCTCTGTTGCTTCTGGTGGTGGTACAGGTCGTACTCTTCACCCGGATAACATGGCTGCCGGTCCTGCTTCTTATGGTATGACGGATACAATGGGTCGTATGCACTCAGACGCTCAGTTCGCTGGTTCTTCATCAGTTCCTGCTCACGTAGAAATGATGGGATTCCTGGGAATTGGTAACAACCCGATGGTAGGTTGTACTGTAGCTTGTGCGGTTGATGTTGCTCAGGCTTTAGGTAAGTAATTCAGGTTACTTTATATAGATAAAGAACTCCTGTAATCTTAACGATTACAGGAGTTCTTTTTATTTGTAATAATTTGATATGGATAAATTTATTCAGAAATGTATTACTTCATATAAACCATATCATCTTTTCTTTCTCCTTTGTACCAATCAGTGTTTGATTTACATCCACTTTCAACCCACTTTGAATACCCTCCAGACACTATTTAAACTGGACAAATAGGTAGCTTTTAACTTGAATATACAAATATAAACCTGTAAGAGCAAATAATGTAGCTAATTCGAGAACTTTTGTATGACTTCGCCTGTTTACATAACAGATACTAAAACATTATACAACAATGCTACTCACATTCTTAAATACACTTGCCACTATTATCAGTGTTATTAGTCTGCTAATTGTCACTTACGGAGTATTAGTCTGCTTCATCGCCTTTTTACGCAATGAAATAAAACGATTCAACGGAACATATACGGTTAACAATATACGGCAGTTGAGGGCGGATTTTGGCACTTACCTTTTGCTTGGATTGGAATTTCTAATTGCTTCCGACATACTAAAAACTGTGGTTGATCCAACGTTGGACGAATTGGCAATCCTGGGTGGAGTGGTTGTAGTAAGAACTGTGCTTTCTGTATTTTTGAATAAAGAGATCAAAGAATTGGCCGAAAATGATTCAGCGAAAGAAATATAGCATATCGCCGCACAACTAAGTTTCTCCAAAGCCATATCTTTTTTATTGCCTGATATTTCTATTTTGCCTACCTTTGTACGGGAAACATTTACACACTGACTGGCAAGGAATAGAAACACGTCAAAAAAATGGGAATTACACATCTATCTATTGAGCTTACACTTGATCTGATTGCGTTAATTATAGGAATCATCCTTATTATACGTGCTAAAGACAATTATCCGAAATTATATTGGGGAATTATAGCAACCGGCATCGGCATTATGTTTTCATGGGAAAATATCGGATGGTTGACAATTGTCACAGACACTCCGGAATACAACTTCACAGAATTGCTCAACATAGAGAAAATGCTCAAATGGTATGCTTTAGCAAATATTGTAGCCCTGTTCCCTATCGCTTCTTTATCGCCGGGCTATCTGAACCATTTCAGGATATTTACTTTTCTGTTATTACCTATCATTACGATAACGGTAGGAATCAGTTATTTAGGTTTCAATGGGAATATCACCCCCATCCACTCCATAGATGAAATTATTCCGAATATCCATCAAATAGATGTCAAGCTTAGGGCTTGCATATTCCTGTTATCCGTTTTTACCCCACTCGTTCTTCTTATTTATCCGATGATGAATAACAAGACCTACCGCAGGATAAATAATAACATGTATCTATTCATCGGTTTTCTATTCGTATTTTTAGGGATATACATTTTGTTCACTCTAAATATCAATGAATTTGTTTTCAATCTGTTCGGCATTATGGCAATCGTTTTTACGGTCTTATTCTCCATACAATATTTACGTTATGAGAATCCGTTTTCGAACCATATAAACATGATTCATAATGCAAAGAATACGGAAAGCACTATAATGCTACAAGCTGGAAAGCCATCTCCTACTCTCCCGCTCTTCTCAACGATTGAAGCCTATCTTCAGGAACAGCATCCCTACACCGATCAACGGTATAACATAGAACTTTTAGCCAAGTCCCTGAATAAACAGGAACATGATATTTCAGCAGCAATCAAAAGTCAGGGCTTTACAGGTTTCCGGGAATACATTAATTATCTTCGACTGGAATATTTCAGACAGTTAGCCGCCGAAAATCCAAAGAGTAATGTAAAAGAACTGATGTTTGCATGCGGTTTCACCTCCCGGGCAACTTTCTATCGTAACTTTTCAGAAAAGTATGGTGTATCACCCAGTAAATTCATTGAGAATCAAAGAGTAGAACAATAATTTCCTTTTTTAAAAGCACAATTCTTAATAGTAAAAAGTGTCTCATTTCAGGAATGAGACACTTTTTATTTTTATAGCTAAAAGCAATCCGTTACTTTTGATGCAAAATAAAACTACGACGTTGGCATCATCAACAGATTAATCGAATACTAAGATAAATAGAATATGAATATTGACAATTGCAATCACACCGACACAGAAAAACATCAAGAAGAAAAGATCTTTTTATATACTACCATTACTGGAAACTTGCAACTAATCCATTTAGAACAGATTGGCTATTTCCGGTATAACTCCAAGAGTAAACTATGGGAAGCTGTATTAAATAATAATCATACCCTGGCACTCAAAAGAAATACAAACTCACAAAAGATATTGAGTCTGCATCCCTATCTTATCCAGATTAGCCAATCACACATTATCAATATAAGCTATCTGGTTTCGATTGAAGACAACAATTGCATATTGCTTCCTCCATTTAATGAGATGGAACTTTTACAAGTAAGCAAGTCTTTTATGAAAAAGCTAAAAGAAAAATATCCATGTATCTGATTGTATATAGATCATCTTTATGTTCTATGCAACGCCAAGCAGTTCCACTTCGAAGATCAATGTCGAGTAAGCAGGAATAGAATCAAAAGATTTGATACCGTATCCCATTGCATAAGGAATATAAATAATCCATTTATCACCAACATGCATTTTCTGAAGTGCCACCTGCCACCCTTCTATTACATCACTAAGACGTAAGGCATCGGGACAAGTACGCTCATAAGAATTATCAAACACCCGACCATCAATCAGACTTCCTTTGTAATGCACGGTAACAATACTCCGCGCACCCGGAGAAATCGTACTTTCGCCAGTTTCCAAAACTTTGTAATAGATTCCACACGGCAACGCGCAAACACCTTCCTGAAAAGACAGTTTTTTCAAAAATCGCCGATTGGCCTCTTTGTATTCTTTCTTTTTCCCCATAAATAAATTGATTAAGAACTTGCAAAAATAATCAGAATAACAAAGGATTTAGCATAAAAACTGTATATTTGTTTGTTGAACTATAAAAAACTTCTCACTATGGGACAAACAAAGACTACACGTAGCATCAGTGCTACCGGACTATTCTTACTTATCATGATGACTGTGGGCCTATATTCATGCACACGCACTCAAAAAGACATCATTCCTTCTGCCGATTATGCACCGTATGTAAATGCGTATACGGGAGGAGTCATCTCACAAAATTCGACCATACGTATAGAACTGACCCACGACCAACCCATGGTGGATATGAACAATGAGTTAAAAAGCAATCCGTTCAGTTTCTCACCTTCATTAAAAGGAAAAGCATATTGGGTTAGCAACAATACCATTGAATTTGTACCCGAAGAAGGAGCGCTGAAACCGGGAACACTTTACGAAGGAACTTTCCGACTCGGAGACTTCATCGAAGTGGACAAAAAGCTGAAAGAGTTCAACTTCTCATTCCGTGTACAGGAACGTAACTTCACCCTGCAACTGGAATCATTGCCGATTACAGCTACCCAACCGAATGAAATAAATATTAAAGGAGAGATACGTTTCAGCGACGTAGTGAAAAAGGAAGAGGTAGAAAAGATGCTGACTGCCAGTGACGGAAAAAAGAGTTATCCGGTGGAAGTCACCGCAACCGACAATCATACCCGGTATTTGTTTAGTATCAGACAAATCCCCAGAGAAGCTGATGATTACCCCTTGACTATCACAGCCAACGGCAACGCAGCCGGCATCGACCGTAAACAAAGCGAAGAAGTACTGATACCGGCGAAAGATTGTTTCCGTTTCATGTCTGCCGAACGCATCGACCAACCGGAAAATGGAATCGAGATTGTTTTCTCCGCTCCCTTATCCACTACTCAAGATTTAAAAGGACTGATTGAGATCCCGGAAATCTCCTCATCGATCTTCCAAATCAGTGAGAACAGAGTTTTTATCTATTTCGAAGCAAACACACAGAACAAACTGACGTTGAATATCCATGAAGGAGTCAAAGACAGTCAAGGTAAAGCGTTGGGAACTTCTCATACGATCTCATTCAGTGAAGTAAGTCTGAAACCACAAGTGGAAATGTCTACTACCGCCGCTATCCTGCCCGATTCGAAAAGTCTGATTATTCCTTTCAGGGCTGTCAACCTATACGCTGTGGATTTGAGCGTGATCCGCATTTTCGAGAACAATGTATTGATGTTTATGCAAACCAATTCACTGGCCTCGGCCAATGAGCTACGCCGTTCGGGAAGACTGGTTTACAAGAAAACATTATGGCTTGCCAAAGATGCTTCCAAAGACATTCATCATTGGGGAGATTACTCGATAGACCTTGCCGGATTAATCCACCAGGAACCGGGTGCCATCTATCGTGTCATACTTTCATTTCGTCAGGAATACTCCGCTTATCCTTGTGGAGGAGGCGAGAATCAGGATATGAAATTCGCCGACAGCAGCACCTCCGACGGGCTGACCAAAGTAAGTGGAAGTGTTTTGTCCGAAGAAGATGAAGCAATCTGGAATACTCCCGAGGCCTACTATTATTACAACGGAGGAACAATGGACTGGAGTGTGTACCGATGGACGGAACGCGACAACCCCTGCCATCCGTCTTATTATATGGATTCAGACCGGGCAGCTGCCTGCAACGTTCTTGCTTCCAACCTGGGAATGATTGTAAAACGGAACTCACTGAATAAACTGTGGATTGCCGTTAGTAATATTTTGGATACAAAACCGATAGGAAAAGCACAGGTAACAGCGTATAACTTCCAGTTACAACCCATAGGGAAAGGAGAAACCAATGGAGAAGGATTCGTTGAAATCGCTCCGAACGGTGTGCCTTTCATTATCGTGGCAGAATCGGAAAAGCAAAAGGCGTATGTGCGCGTTGTGGACGGTGAAGAACAGTCCGTCAGCAGATTCGACGTGGGAGGAAAAGATATTCAAAAAGGACTGAAAGGATTTATATATGGCGAAAGAGGGGTATGGCGCCCCGGAGACACGCTGCACATTTCCTTTATATTGGAAGACCGCGAAAAGAGAATCCCCGACAAGCACCCCGTAGCACTGGAGATTTACAATCCGAGAGGACAGTTCTACACGAAAATGATTTCAACACAAGGAATGAACGGATTCTATACATTCGACGTTCCGACACAGGCAACAGACCCGACCGGACTTTGGAATGCGTATATTAAGGTGGGAGGAACCACCTTCCACAAAGGTCTGCGTATCGAAACCATAAAGCCCAACCGCTTGAAAATAAATCTGGCATTGCCGAAGGTTCTTCAAGCCACGGACAAGGATTTCTATGCCCCACTCACTTCAACCTGGCTGACAGGAGCAACTGCCTCCAAACTGAAAGCCAAAGTAGAAATGTCTTTATCGAAAGTGAATACACAGTTTAAGAATTACGGACAATATATCTTTAACAATCCGGCTACGGATTTCACGACTATCAAAACAGATATATTTGACGGCACACTGGATGCAGAAGGAAAAGCAAATGTCATGCTGAAAGTTCCGACCGCAACGGAAGCGCCGGGTATGCTGAACGCCACTTTCACCACCCGCGTGTTCGAACCGGGAGGAGATGCCAGCATCTACACTCAAACAATTCCATTCTCACCATTCACCTCTTATGTCGGTATCAATCTGAACCAGCCAAAAGGCAAATATATTGAAACTGACAAAGATCATGTATTCGATATTGTAACTGTAAACACGCAGGGACAGTTAGTGAACAGTTCTAATCTGGAATACAAAATATACCGCATCGGCTGGAGTTGGTGGTGGGAAAACAGTGGTGAATCTTTCGGAACGTATATCAACAACAGTTCCATCACTCCTGTTGCCAGCGGCAATTTACAGACAAGAGGCGGAAAAGCATCTTTCAAATTCCGTATCGATTATCCGTCATGGGGACGCTACCTGGTTTACGTGAAAGATAAAGAGAGTGGACATGCCACCGGAGGTACAGTTTATGTTGACTGGCCGGAATGGCGGGGACGTTCGAGCAAGACTGATCCCAGCGGTATCAAAATGCTTGCTTTCTCGCTGAACAAAGATTCTTATGAAATAGGAGAAACAGCCACAGCAATCATTCCTGCAGCAGCGGGAGGACGTGCACTGGTATCCATAGAAAACGGTTCTACCGTATTACGACAAGAATGGATAGAGGTTTCCAACGGAGGAGATACGAAATATACATTCAAGATTACACCAGAGATGACTCCGAATGTATATCTGCATATCAGTCTGTTACAGCCTCACGCGCAAACAGTCAATGACCTGCCTATCCGTATGTATGGCGTCGTTCCGGTATTCGTGACTAACAGTCAGACGGTGTTGCAACCGCAGATACAGATGCCGGAAGTGTTACGCCCGGAAACCAACTTCAATGTGACCGTCAGCGAAAAGACCGGAAAACCGATGACTTATACATTAGCTATTGTAGACGACGGTTTGCTGGATCTTACCAATTTCAAAACCCCGGACCCATGGAATGATTTCTATTCACGCGAAGCACTCGGCATCCGGACATGGGATATGTATGATAATGTATTGGGAGCTTCCGCCGGAAGTTACAGTTCACTTTTCAGTACGGGTGGAGACGCCACATTAAAACCTGCCGATGCAAAAGCAAACCGCTTCAAACCGGTAGTCAAGTTTATAGGTCCTTTCTATCTGGGAAAAGGTAAGAGCCAGACGCATACGCTGAAACTTCCGATGTATGTAGGTTCGGTACGTGCCATGGTGGTTGCCGGACAAGAGGGAGCGTACGGCAATGCGGAAAAAACGGCTTTCGTGCGGACTCCGTTAATGATGTTGTCCACCTTGCCCCGTGTGCTTAGTATTCAGGAAGAAATCACCGTTCCGGTAAATATCTTTGCGATGGAAAATCAAGTGAAGAATGTAACCGTATCACTTCAGGCATCCGGTGGAGGAGTACAGATTGTAGGGGCCAACCAACAGTCGCTCAAATTTAGCCAACCGGGTGACCAGCTCGTGTTCTTTACCTTAAAAACAGGTAGTAAAACAGGAAAGGCTACCATCCATCTGACAGCCAATGGTGGCGGACAACAAACTAAAGAAACCATTGAAATAGAAGTACGCAACCCGAATCCGGTAGTAACCCTGCGCAACAGTCAATGGGTAGAAGCCGGACAAAGCAAAGAACTTTCATACAATCTAAGCAGTTCTTCTGCAAATAACCAGATAAAGCTGGAAGTATCACGCATACCTTCGGTTGATATCAGCCGCCGGTTCGACTTCTTATATAACTATCAGCACCATTGTACGGAACAGTTGACTTCCAAGGCTTTGCCTCTTCTGTTTGTCGGTCAATTCAAAACAATAGATAAGATAGAAGCCGAAAAGATAAAGACAAATATACAGGAAGCTATCCGGCAGATTTATGGTCGTCAACTCCCCAATGGCGGATTTGTATATTGGCCGGGAAATGCTGTTGCCGACGAATGGATCAGTTCTTATGCAGGAATGTTCCTGACACTGGCACAAGAAAAAGGATACGCCGTTCATTCGAATGTACTGAACAAGTGGAAGCGTTTTCAACGTGCTGCCGCACAAAACTGGCGGATGCCGCAGGATGCAAGCGGCTGGCAACAATGGCAGTCGGAATTGCAACAGGCTTTCCGCTTATATACGCTTGCATTGGCAGGAGTACCGGAATATGGGGCCATGAACCGGATGAAAGAACAGGCAGGATTATCCATTCAAGCTAAATGGAGACTGGCAACAACCTATGCACTGACCGGAAAGATGAAACCGGCTGAAGAACTGGTGTATAATGCAGAAACAACAGTAAGCCCCTACTCTTCCATGAATCAGATTTATGGTTCCTCCGACCGTGATGAAGCTATGATTCTGGAAACACTGATCCTGATGAACCGGGAACGGGATGCTTTGCAGCAGGCAAAAGTCGTTTCAAAGAATCTGTCACAAGAGGAGTGGTTCAGTACACAATCCACCGCTTTTGCTCTTATGGCAATGGGACGTCTGGCTGAAAAGCTATCAGGCACACTGGATTTCGTATGGACATGGAACGACAAACAACAACCTGCCGTGAAATCGGCTAAAGCTGTGTTTGAAAAGGAAATCGCCACCACTCCCAAATCCGGTATGATTGCTGTGAAGAATCAAGGAAAAGGAGCGCTTAGCGTAGACCTTATCACACGCACACAGTTGTTGAACGATACATTACCGGCCATCAGCGACAATCTTCGCATGGATATAAGATATGCCAACCTGAACGGTACACCAATCTCTGTCAATGATATTATACAGGGAACTGACTTTATGGCTATCACTTCCATATCCAATATTAGCGGAACTTCCGATTACACCAATCTGGCACTGACGCATATCATACCGTCCGGTTGGGAAATATACAACGAAAGAATGGTTGCCCCCGAAACGGAAAGCGGAGCAGCCGACGGTTCCGGTAAATCCGTCAGCAAATATAATTATCTGGATATACGCGATGACAGGGTATTAACTTATTTCAATTTGCGTCGTGGTGAAACAAAAGTATTCACTGTCAGACTGCAAGCGACTTATGCAGGTAACTTTATTCTTCCTGCCGTTCAATGTGAAGCAATGTATGATGTAAACGTACAGGCACGCAGCAAAGCGGGAAGAACAACTGTCAGTCGATAAATTTCAGGCACGGATTACACGGTTCTACTCGTTAACCAAAAATGCGTAATCCGTGTAATCCGTGCCTAATTATTTGTCACAAAGATATGTCTCTTAGCTCTTAACATTTAAATGAATCCTATATATAAATTCTTCAAACGATTATCTGTTACTAAGAAAGTAATGACAATAAGCATTGCTCTTTTGATGATAGGATACATCTTTTGCCTTCCCCGGCAACTGTTTCATGTACCCTACTCCACCGTTGTGACTGATCGAAACGAAGAATTACTGGGAGCACGTATCGCTTCGGATGGTCAATGGCGGTTTCCTCCCCGAAAGACAACACCCGAGAAAATCAAACAATGCCTTATTACCTTTGAAGATAAACACTTTTACCACCATTGGGGAGTTAATCCGCTATCTACCGGAAGAGCACTCTATCAGAATTTAAAGAATAAACGTGTTGTAAGCGGAGGCAGTACCCTTACCATGCAGACCATCCGTCTCGCCCGGAACAAACCCAGAACTATCGGAGAGAAAGTCATCGAAATGATCTGGGCTACCCGTTTGGAGTTCCGGACTTCCAAAGAGGAAATCTTATCCATGTATGTCTCTCATGCACCATTCGGAGGAAATGTAGTAGGACTGGATGCTGCTGCCTGGCGCTACTTCGGTCATTCTGCCGAAGATTTATCATGGGCGGAATCAGCCATGCTGGCCGTCCTGCCAAATGCCCCCGCCATGATTCATCTATCCAAAGGACGAAAAACACTACTTTCCAAACGCAACCGTTTATTAAAACAACTTTTTGAAGAAGAGATTATTGATGCGTCCACCTATGAATTGGCTATCAGCGAACCGTTACCCGACGAACCACATCCTCTTCCTCAAATAGCCCCCCACCTGGTTACCCGCTTTTATCAAGAAAGAAACGGATTATATACCCGCTCAACCATCGATAAAGGAATACAAACCCATATAGAGAGTTTGGCGGAACGGTGGAGCAATGAATTTAATCGAAGTGATATCCGTAACCTGGCTATCCTAATTATAGACATTCCCACCAATCAAGTGGTAGCATACTGCGGAAATGTACATTTCGACCGTAAGCAAGGGGGGAATCAAGTAGACGTGATTCAAGCTCCCAGAAGTACAGGCAGTATTTTAAAACCCTTTCTCTATGGTGCCATGCTACAGGAGGGAAGTCTATTACCGCAAATGCTGTTACCGGACGTACCCGTTAATATCAATGGCTTTACTCCACAAAACTTCAGCATGCAGTTTGAAGGAGCCGTCCCCGCTTCCGAAGCTCTTGCCCGCTCATTGAATATCCCGGCTGTCACCATGTTACAAAGATATGGAGTACCCAAATTTCATCACATGCTGCAACAAATGGGGTTCAAGACTATCAACCGATCAGCCTCCCATTATGGATTATCACTCATTTTAGGAGGTGCCGAAGCTACTTTATGGGATGTGACGAATGCTTATGCACAAATGGGACGAAGCCTCTCCAACAGTCATTCCAACGACCTTCCCCAAGAAAAGGAAGTGCAGATACTACTGGGAACAGAAGAAAAGACAGTTTCGGAAAGAGATGGTTCAAGAAAAGTTACTTCAGGAAAGACCATTTCAAGAAAAACAACTTCGAGAAAGGATATATCAGAAGGAGTTATTTCAGAAGGAGTCATTTCTGCAGGAGCGGCCTGGCTCACCCTTTCCGCCTTAACAGAAGTCAACCGCCCTGAAGAAATTGACTGGAAATCAATCCCCTCAATGCAGACTATCGCATGGAAGACCGGAACGAGTTACGGATTCCGTGACGCCTGGGCCGTTGGCGTGACTCCCCGTTATGCAGTAGGCGTATGGGTAGGAAATGCAACCGGAGAAGGAAAACCCGGATTGGTCGGTGCACAGACAGCCGGTCCCGTATTATTCGATATATTCAATTATCTCCCATCTTCACCCTGGTTCGAACGTCCCACAGAAATTTTCGTTGATGCAGAAATATGCCGTCAATCCGGTCATCTGAAAGGACGTTTCTGTGAAGAAACCGACACCGTACTGATCCTTCCCGTCGGATTACGGACAGAGGCTTGTCCTTACCATCATCTCGTCACACTATCCGCCGACGAAAGCCACCGCATCTATGAAAACTGTGCAAACACGGAACCTACCATTCAGAAATCATGGTTTGCCCTGCCGCCCGTATGGGAATGGTACTATAAACAACACCATCCGGAATATAAACCGCTGCCACCTTTCAAAGCCGGCTGCGGAGAAGATTCTTTCCAACCCATGCAGTTCATCTACCCTCCGATGAACGCCCACATCAAGCTGCCCAAGCAACTGGATGGCAGCAAAGGCTTTATCACGGTGGAACTGGCACACAGCAATCCCAATGCCACTATCTTCTGGCATCTCGACGACACCTATCAGACACAGACACAGGATTTCCACAAAATTTCCCTGCAACCTGCTCCCGGCAAACATTCCCTGACGGCAGTAGACGGAGAAGGCAACACAGTTTCCACCACTTTCTTTATCGAATAAACATCTTATTTTATTATCTTTGCCGCATGAAACAGCCATTAAAAGAAAACGGGGGACTACCGGCATCTATCCTCTGGACACTTGCTATTGTGGCCGGTGTCTCGGTAGCCAACATCTATTATATTCAACCCCTATTAAATATGATACGCCATGAACTTGGCATATCAGAGTTCAGAACTAACCTGATTGCCATGGTCACGCAAATAGGCTATGCGGCAGGATTGTTGTTTATCACCCCTCTGGGAGATTTATATCAGCGTAAGAAAATCATCCTCGTCAACTTCACCATTCTGATATTCTCCCTATTGACCATCGCCCTGACGCACAATTTTCATTTGATACTTATCGCTTCATTCCTCACGGGAGTTTGTTCGATGATTCCACAAATATTCATTCCGATAGCCGCCCAGTTCTCCCGTCCGGAAAATAAAGGCAGGAATGTAGGGATTGTCTTATCAGGACTATTGACCGGCATTCTGGCTTCACGTGTCGTCAGCGGATTTATCGGTGAACTGATTGGCTGGCGGGAAATGTATCACATCGCTGCAGGCATGATGTTTATCTGCGCAATCGTTGTATTAAAAGTCCTTCCTGACATTCAGACCAACTTTCAGGGAAAGTATAGCGGCCTGATGAAATCCCTGTTAGCCTTAGTGAAAGAATACCCGCAACTACGCATTTATTCGATCCGGGCGGCACTGAATTTCGGTTCCCTCCTCGCCATGTGGTCCTGTCTGGCTTTTAAAATGGGACAAGCCCCGTTCTTCGCTAACAGCGACGTAATCGGTATGCTGGGACTTTGCGGAGTGGCGGGAGCATTAACAGCCTCTTTTGTTGGAAGATATGTAAAACAAGTCGGGGTACGCCGCTTCAACTTTATCGGTTGCGGATTGATTCTCTTTGCCTGGTTACTGTTCTTCATCGGTGAAAACACCTTTATTGGTATCATTGCCGGAATCATCATCATTGACATAGGGATGCAATGCATCCAACTTAGCAACCAGACAAGTATCTTCGAACTAGACCCGCGCGCTTCGAACCGTATCAATACAGTTTTCATGACTACTTACTTTATTGGCGGTTCGATGGGAACATTTCTGGCGGGCAGCTTTTGGCAACTGTATGGTTGGCACGGAGTTATCGGTACCGGAGTCGTTTTAACCGGAATTTCTTTATTAATTACGACTTTCTACAAGAAGTGAGTCAACAAAACGGACGGTCAAACCGTTTATTACAATAAAAAAGCCAATGAAATACGGAGTTAACAGACAAATCTTACTTATCACAGCCGGCACCGTCTGGATTATAGCCGGTGCGAATATTCTGCGAATAGGAATTGTAACCTGGTTAAACACCTCCCAAGATTGGATGTTCAAAATAGGAGAAGCTACCGTCGTTTTCTTGTTATTCTTCGTTCTGGTGTTCAGAAGACTTTATTATAAACATACCCAACGAATCGAACAAAAGAAAGAACACAAAAATTGCCCGTTCTCCTTTTTCGATGTGAAAAGCTGGATTACAATGATCTTCATGATTTCTCTGGGAATTACTATACGTAGCTTCCATCTTCTGCCCGAAACGTTCATTTCTGTTTTCTATACCGGATTATCCATTGCCCTCATCCTGACAGGGGTACTTTTCATCCGTTACTGGTGGATAAGGCGTAAGACTTTCGCTAATTGAGCCGGTCTTATACATATTCCAATCAAATACAAACTTATAATAATTTTTATTGCCTGACATTTTGAAGCAAAAGATTTCATTCTTTTTTGTTGTATCTTTGCGCGGCTATAAACAAAACAGTAGCCGGAAAACAAATAAAAGGTTATAAGAATCAACATGAAGAAAGCCCCCTCTCCCCTTGTATCATTGATACCGATCATTGTACTGGTGTTATTATTGTTTGCCACTATCCGCACATTTGGCAGTGATGCCCTAAGCGGCGGAAGCCAAGTGTCACTACTCACCACTACAGCTATTTGTATCCTTATCGGTATGGTGTTCTATAAAATTCCCTGGAAAGATTATGAGCTCGCCATCACCAACAATATTGCCGGAGTGGCAACAGCCATTATTATTCTATTGATAATCGGTGCGTTGAGCGGGATCTGGATGATTAGTGGAGTAGTGCCTACGCTAATCTACTACGGGATGCAAATTATCCATCCCAGTTTCTTCCTGGCATCTACCTGCATCATCTGCGCATTGATTTCCGTCATGACCGGAAGTTCGTGGACTACCATTGCTACCATCGGTATCGCCCTGATGGGTATCGGAAAGGCGCAAGGTTTTGAAGACGGCTGGATTGCCGGAGCCATTATTTCAGGGGCATACTTCGGAGATAAAATATCTCCTTTATCCGAAACCACCATCCTGGCTTCTTCCATCACAGATACTCCCCTGTTTCGTCACATCCGTTATATGATGATTACTACGGTTCCATCTCTTGTCATTACGCTAATTATTTTCACTGTAGCAGGATTCTCTCATGATGCCAACAATACACAACACATCGCAGAAGTGGCAACAGCTCTGAATGAAAAGTTTCATATCACTCCGTGGCTGCTGATAGTTCCCGTAGTAACCGGCATATTGATAGCGAAGAAAGTGCCGTCTATCGTTACGCTGTTCCTGTCCACCCTGCTGGCTGCTGTTTTTGCTTTGATCTTTCAGCCGGATTTGTTGGAAGAAATTTCAGGAATTGCCGCTTCCGGATTCGATTCACTGTTTAAAGGACTGATGATGACTATCTACGGAGAGACAAATTTACACACGGATAATGCCGTTCTGACAGATTTAATTGCCACACGTGGCATGTCAGGAATGATGAATACGATTTGGTTGATACTATGTGCCATGTGTTTCGGCGGAGCAATGACAGCAAGCGGCATGGTGGGAAGTATCACTTCCATCTTTGTGCGCTTTATGAAGAAAACAGTCAGCGTGGTCAGTGCGACGGTTTGTTCCGGTCTGTTTCTTAATCTGACCACTGCCGATCAATATATCAGTATTATTCTGACGGGAAATATGTTTCGCGATATTTATGCCAAGAAAGGGTATGAAAGTTGCTTACTAAGCCGTACCACGGAAGATGCAGTAACCGTTACATCCGTATTGATCCCGTGGAACAGCTGTGGAATGACTCAAGCCACTATCTTGAGTGTACCCACACTTGTGTATCTCCCTTATTGTTTTTTCAACATTATCAGTCCTTTAATGAGTATCACCGTGGCAGCCATCGGATATAAAATTGCAAGACGTTCGTGAACAATCTGGCATGCTCTTTGTTTTTGCAATAAACGAACAACGTATTAAACCTAAACAAAAAAAAGTTATGAAAAAGTTTATTGCATTAGTAGCATTAGTATTAGTGAGTGCAAGCACAATGATGTATGCACAAGAAAGTAACGCAGCAGCACGCCGCGCAGAAAGAAAAGCAGAAAGAGATGCAGAGAGAGCAAAACTCCGTGCCGAAGAAGAGGTGCAGGACATGGTAGCCTACCAACAAGCTGTACAGGCTTTGAAAAACAAGCAATTTGTTCTGGAAGCTAATCAGGTTGTCTTCCGCAACGGTATGAGTGCTTTTGTTACTTCAAACACCAACTTCGTCCTGATGAACGGCAACAGAGCTACCGTACAGACTGCTTTCAACACTCCTTACCCTGGTCCTAACGGAATCGGTGGTGTGACAGTAGATGGTAATTCTTCGGATATGAAGATGAATATCGACAAAAAAGGAAATGTGAACTGTTCATTCAGTGTTCAGGGTATCGGCATCTCCGCTCAAGTATTTATTAATATGAGCAGTGGAAACAATACAGCTTCGGTTAGTATCAGCCCGAACTTCAGCAACAACAACCTGACATTGAACGGAAATATCGTTCCGCTTGACCAGTCAAATATCTTCAAGGGACGTTCCTGGTAATCCGAATACAAGAATCTTATCATAACTCCGCTACAAATCACGCAAAATGCGTACATTTGTAGCGGAGTTTTTTTTATTCAGTATGGCTTATGAGAGAATTTATCATTGCAGACAATCAGGATATCAGTAAGGCAGGAATGATGTTCCTGTTGAGTAAACAAAAGGAGGTATCCCTCCTTTTAGAAGCTGACAACAAGGCTGAACTGATTCAGCAGCTACGATTGTATCCGCAAGCAGTGATTATTCTGGATTATACTTTGTTCAATTTTGCGGGGGCAGATGAATTGATTGTCTTGCAGGAAAGATTCAAGGAAGCCGACTGGATTCTATTCTCTGACGAACTAAGCCTGAACTTTCTCCGCCAAGTATTATTCAGCAGCATGGCTTTCGGGGTAGTGATGAAAGATAACTCAAAAGAAGAAATCATGACTGCCATTCAATGCGCCACCCGCAAACAACGGTATATTTGCAATCATGTCAGCAATCTGCTGCTTTCGGGAACTTCTTCTCCGCTGGCAGCGTCAAGCATGGACGACCATTTGCTGACGCAGACAGAAAAGAATATCCTAAAAGAAATTGCATTAGGGAAAACAACGAAAGAGATTGCCGCAGAGAAAAATCTTAGTTTCCATACGATCAACAGCCATCGTAAGAATATCTTTCGCAAATTGGGAGTGAATAATGTGCACGAGGCTACTAAATATGCGATGAGGGCAGGGATTGTGGATTTAGCCGAATACTATATCTGACACCGCTATTCACTAACCTCTACCCCTCTAAGGGAACTATTTAACAGATAATTTCTCCGCTTCCCACACAAACTTTCGCCTCTTCATCATAAATCACCCCAAACTGCCCCGGAGCAATGCCTTGCAGCTTTTCAGAGGACAAAATGTGGAATTGCTTCTCCCCTTCCTGTATCAGTTTTCCTTTGGTAAAGTCGGGAGTGTGACGAATCTTGAAAGTGATGTCTATCTCCTTCTCCTGCCCTTTCCAGGGATTATCAGTAATGAAATGGAAATCATGCATCCGGAATTCATTGCCGTACTGTGTTTCCACACCGTAACCGCGGGACACATAAATTGTATTTTCTTCCATATCCTTCTTGACTACGAACCAGGGTCCACCACTCAATCCAAGCCCTTTGCGCTGGCCGATTGTATGAAACCAATAGCCGCGATGTGTACCCAATTTCTTTTCGGTTTCCAATTCAATAATCGCCCCTTCCTTTTCTCCTAAAAAGCGACGGACAAAATCATTGTAGTTTATCTTCCCGAGAAAACAGATACCCTGACTATCTTTCCTTCTGGCACTCGGCAATCCGGCTTTATTGGCAATCTCACGCACTTCCTGCTTCATCAAACCTCCAATGGGAAACATGAGTTTGGAAACTTGCAGGTAATCAATCTGTGCGAGAAAGTCCGTCTGGTCTTTCACAGGGTCTTTCGCTGTGCCCAACCAAGTTTTACCGTTGCGTTGCAAGGTGGTGGCATAATGACCGGTTGCCGTAAAGTCGAAGTCTTTCCCTACACGCTGTTCAAAGCAACCGAATTTGATAAGCTTATTACACATCACATCCGGATTAGGCGTCAGCCCCTGCCGGATTTTATCAATGGCATAGGCCGCTACATTCTCCCAATACTCCTGATGCAAATCCACTACCTCCAAAGACAGACCGTACTTACGTGCCGTAGCAGTAGATAATTCAATATCTTCCTCTGCCGAACAGTCCATATATTCCGCTCCGTCCATGCCTATCTTAATATAAAAAAGAGTGGGCTTATATCCTTGCTCACAAAGGAGATGTACAACAACCGAACTGTCGACACCTCCTGATAATAATGCAGCTATATCCATGAATAATGATTCGTCTATTAATAACGTTCTATATGTAAGCTAATACCTATTAAAAAATTCTATGCTACAAAGATAAGGCAAGAATCTCTAACAGCCAATCACATATTGAAGGCATTTTTATACCATAAATGTGGTAGATAAGCAAAGTATTTCCTACATTTGCACAGTAAAAAGCTTTTTATGATGACGAAATTAAGAAAGATAATCCTCATACCTGCCCTGAGCATCGTATTTATCAGTGGCTTTTTCTCCTGTGGTGTCGACCGCTGGCCGGAGTATGCCCATCAGACCGCACTGGATACATGGATGTACGACATCATGCAGCAGAACTATCTGTGGTATCAAGATCTACCTTCCTACGATGATGTGAATCTGTTTCTGGAACCTGCCTCGTTTTTATCTAAAGTAAAATCAAAAAACGACAGCTATTCGTTTGTGGACTCTGTGATGGAGACTCCGCTGCCTACCTATGGATTTGATTATTCACTGGTTCGAAGTGCGGATATCGATACAGCATATAATGCATTAATTACTTACGTCATCCCCGGTTCACCGGCAGAAGCAGCCGGACTGGAACGTGGAAACTGGATTATGAAAGTCGATACTTCTTACATCAGCAAGAAATACGAGACTCAATTACTGCAAGGAACCCAAGCCCGGGATTTGGTGATGGGAGTATGGAAAGAAGTTCCTGTTGAGCCGGAAGAAGGGGAAGAAGGAGAAGAAGAATTTGTATACAAGGTAGTACCTAATGACATAACATTAAAACTACCTGCGGCACGATCCGTTGAGGATAATCCAGTGCATAAGACCAAAATACTTACGGTAAAAGAAAACAATAGAGATATTAAAGTAGGGTATCTCATGTACAATAGCTTCACAGCCGGAACCAATAGTGATCCGGACAAATACAATAACGAATTGCGACAAATCTCACAAGAGTTCAAGACAGCTGGCGTGAAATATGTTATACTTGACCTACGTTACAACACCGGTGGTTCATTGGATTGTGTTCAGTTATTAGGTACAATTCTGACTTCAGAGGCACGATTAAATAAGCCGATGGCCTATCTGGAATATAATAATAAAAACAGAGACAAGGATGCTACCATCAACTTTGATAGTGAGATATTAAAGAGCGGTGTTAATTTAGACCTGCCCGCTCTGTTTGCTATTACAAGCAGTACAACAGCCGGAGCACCGGAAATGTTAATTAGGAGTCTTTCACTGAAAGACAGTTATCCTGTCGTAACCATCGGTGGTGTCACTAAAGGACAAAATGTAGCAACAGAACAATTCATTAATGAAGAATTTCTGTGGTCAATCAACCCGGTAGTATGCACTGTCTATGATTCCAACCACGATGCCGGAGGAGCTATCTCCCCTGCAACAGATCTTAAAATCAGTGAAACTACTATTGATGGAGTTACTAATTATAGTGAATTTTTACCATTCGGTGATCCTAACGAAAGAATGTTAAAAGTAGCCATCGGTGTTATTGACGGAAGTTATCCACCAAAGGATGAAGAAACCGAAGAGACCACAAAAGCGCAATTCAAAATAGAGAAAAGCGTAATAAGTCCGGCAAGTAGACGTTTTAGTAGTAACGGATTACGATTAAAATAAGAAAGGATGAAAAAAATAGCTATTTTATTGCTGGCAATACTGATATTCAGTTGTTCGGATGATGACGAAAAGGGCACAGTAGAGAATAAAGGGCAATGGGCTATGATTTTCAATGAATCCGTCAAGAACGATTCAAACCCTGTAGATAAGACAGAGAAATTTATGTTCGATGGTGAGCGCCTGATTCAACATATTATAAAACAACGTTATTTCGAAGAAGAAATCAGCAACGAAGTAAACTTGAGCTACTCTGATAATCAGGTAACAGTTACCACTGACTATCTCACTTTAGTATATACATTAAATAGCGAAGGCTATGCCAGTCAATGTGTATACAGTTTGTCTTCACAAAATCGTATTTATCAATTTTCTTACTCTGCAGAAGGATACTTAACCGGAATTGTCGAGAATATTGACAATACAGAATACTCATCAACATCACTTACATACGAGAACGGAGATATAACCTCTATCAGTTCCAAGATGAACGGCCTTGAAAACAAGTTCATTTATGAACCGGGAGAAGAAAGTTCGACATACCATTTACCCTGCCTCGGTTTATTAGAAATACACCCTCTGACATTCCATATTGAAGCTCTTTACGCTGGGTTATTGGGTAAGGACCCGCGCCATTTCACCATACGCAGTTGTCCTGCAGGAAGTAACGATGAAAAGACAATCTATTCGTATGAGTTTGATAAAAAAGGGAATCCATCCAGGATGATTTGTCAAACGACCTATGCCGGAGGACAGGCCAACTATTATCCATACACACGCAACATTTCGGTTTCTTTCGAATAATCTTTCATTCCGAACATCGCATTCTCTTTTAAAGTAGCACAATCACTCTATTTCTGTCAAGAGCAGAATTATAGATTCTTAACCTATAAAGCCCCTTTTCATACCTCAACTTTGTTTATTCCGAAACAAAGGCTCTGATTTTACCTAACAAAGGCTTCAACTTCTCCTAACGCAGCGTTTAATGAGTCGTAACGCACCGTCTAATTTTTATAAAGCTGCGGTATAAAACACGTTAATCTCTGGTTTCATCCCTTTTATAAGCCGGGATAAAGCTCACGCCTCCCAAGGATACAACAAAAAAGGAGAAAGCTTCCACTCCCTCCTTCTATCGTAGTTTAACCTCAATCTATTTTATGATTCTGTACCAAAGATACAACATTGAAAAGCCAAAGTCAAGTATTCCCGGTTTTATTTCTTGAAAAACTTATCAAAGAACAGAATCTGATAATCAATGGAGTTATTCCAATACTGCCCTGTATGTCCTCCCGGACGGGTAATAAAATCATGATCGATTTTTTTTTCTAACAGGCGGTTATGCAAATCCTTGTTCACATTCAAGAAGAAATCTCCTTCTCCACAATCGACAATGATAGCCAAATCGCCATTCTCTATCTTATCAATCTGATTGATAACGGTATGATTATCCCATACTTCCTTGTTAGATTCATATTCTCCCAACTGCTTGGACATGTCCCAGTTTTTCGGGAACGGGCGAATATCCATCCCTCCGCTTGTACTTCCACTGGCACCAAACGTATCTTTATGACGGATTGCATTCCACATCGCTCCGTGTCCACCCATACTTAATCCGGTGATGGCACGTCCTTTTCTGTCGGCAATCGTCTTGTAATGTTCGTCGATATACTTCACCAGTTCCGATGAAATAAAAGTTTCATAACGATAAGACGGATTGAGCGGACTATCCCAGTACCAGCTATTCTTTCCGTCCGGACAAACGAATATAATTCCTTTTTCGTCCGCAATTTGAGGAAGATTCGGTTTAATTCCAATCCATGTTTTAGCATTTCCACCGTAACCGTGCAACAAATAAATGGCGGGACAAGCTACCGCTTTCTTCCCCAGCGCAGCATCCGGCGTTACCACCACCACTTGCACATCCTTATTCATGGAAGGACTTTTAATTAATAAAGTATCTACTTTGGCAGCAAACGAAGGAGCCACCCATACTAAAAGAAGAGCAATTAATAGAAGTTTTTTCTTTTTCATTGCGTGTTATAATAGTTAGATATAGTTATTCCTCTGTCTCTGCAGAAGGATTAAATTTAGAAACCGGCATTTCAAAGGTTTTATGACACTGTTTACAGGTATAGTTCCAGTGGTTATCTCCCGGAGGAGTGACCATCAATGCAGAAATGATAGCGGCACCCAAAGCGCGCCACCGCTTTCCTTTTCTTAGAACCAACTGAATGTCCGATGAACCGCAATACGGACAAAGCGTTAATTCTTCCGGCCAACTATCGTTATCCCTCAACACTTGGACAGCATTTTCATAGTCCTCATCCGCCACCAATATATCCACTCCTGCTATATTGCTCACACAACTCTTATACAAAGTAGAGAAATTCTCATTGTGCAGAATAGACTCAATGCCTTCATTCTCCAACGCTCCCTGAAGGATATGTGCCTTCATCGCATCATTACAAGTTATCAATTTTACAGTCTTCATAAGGAATCTGTTTTAATATGTCCCACAAAAATAAGATATAAAAATGAAATGTGAAACAAAATCCGGCTAAGTTTATCAGTAGGTAAAACGAACCAAACAGGAAGTGATTCTGTTTTTATTCACGGAAGGTATCATTCTTTAATACTTTTTTCGTACTTTCGCAGCAATAATTCGCAATCACATGAAAAGACTGTTGACTCTGCTACTATTTTCAAACCTTCTACTTTCCCTGCTACAGGCACAACCTGTACATCAAATCAGGGGAACGGTTATTGAGAAAAACAGCCGTCAACCATTAGAGTTCATTAACGTAATGGTTCTCGGGCTGAACAAAGGTGGCGTCACCAATGCGGAAGGCCATTTCACCATCGAACAAGTACCTCCCGGCATCTACCGCCTGCAAGCAACTGCCATCGGCTACAAAAGTGTCACTACTCCCGAATATATTGTATCTACCAAAGATCTGAATATCTCGATAGAGATGGAAGAGAACCTGACCGAACTCGCAGGAGTAACCGTCACCGCTTCTCCTTTCCGACGTGATTTGGAAAGCCCCGTCAGCCTGCGCATTATCGGATTGCAGGAAATAGAAAAAAGTCCGGGAGCTAATCGGGACATTTCACGTATTGTTCAGTCTTATCCGGGAGTTGCCTTCTCACCGATTGGATACCGCAACGACTTGATTGTGCGCGGTGGTTCTCCTTCTGAAAACCGTTTCTACCTGGATGGAGTGGAAATTCCCAATATCAATCACTTCAGTACGCAAGGAGCCTCCGGTGGTCCGGTGGGAATCCTCAATGCCGACCTGATACGTGAAGTCAATTTCTACACCGGTGCTTTCCCCACTGATAGAGGAAACGCACTTAGTTCCGTTCTTGATTTCAAGTTGCGCGACGGAGATATGGAGCACAACTCTGTAAAGGCTACCCTCGGAGCATCCGAAGTCTCGCTCGCCTCCAACGGGCATATCGGGAAAAAGACCTCTTATCTGGTATCTATACGTCAATCTTATCTGCAATTCCTGTTTGATATGCTCGACCTCCCTTTCCTGCCGACTTTCACCGATGCGCAGTTCAAATTGAAAACCCGGTTTAACGAACAGAACGAGTTGACAGTGCTGGGACTCGGAGGAATCGACAATATGCGATTGAACACGAAAGCGGATAGCGAAGACAACGAATATATTCTTAGTTACCTGCCGAAAATCAAGCAGGAGACATTTACATTGGGAGCCGTTTATCGTCATTATGCAGGCGCACATGTGCAGTCAGTGGTAGTCAGTCACAGCTATCTGAACAACCGCAACACCAAATACCGGCAGAATGATGAAAGCATTCCGGAAAATCTGATGCTCCGCCTCCGTTCTACCGAACAGGAAACGAAGTTCCGCTTCGAAAACAATTCTTCTTTCCGCAACTGGAAAGTCAATCTCGGAGTGAATCTGGATTATAGTCAATATACCAACACCACCTTTCAAAAGGCATATACCAATCAGGCACAAACGTTTGATTACCACACCTATTTGGGAATGATGCGTTGGGGACTTTTCGGCACTATCAGCTACTCTTCGATGGACGAACGTTTCACAGCTTCCTTGGGATTGAGAGCTGATGCCAACAATTATTCGTCGGCCATGAAGTCACTCTCCGACCAGCTTTCTCCCCGCATATCGCTTTCCTACCAACTTGCCGAGCACTGGTTCGTAAGCGGAAATGCAGGACTTTATTATCAGTTGCCTCCTTACACGGCACTCGGTTTTAAAGATAATAACGGAATGTATGTCAACAAATACAATCTGCGCTATATGAAAGTCAGCCAGGAAAGTCTGGGCATTAGTTGGCGCAAAGGGGATACGTTCGAAGTCTCCGTCGAAGGATTCTACAAAGACTATGATAAAATTCCGCTCTCCGTTGTAGACGGAATTCCTCTTACCTGCAAAGGAAATGACTATGGAGTGATTGGCAATGAATTGCTGACTTCTACCGCTCAAGGACGTTCGTATGGCACGGAGATTCTGGTAAAGTGGCTGATCGCCAAGAAACTGAATCTGGCTTCCTCCTTCACCATCTTTAAAAGTGAATACCGTAACGACAAAGAGAGCGAATACATCGCATCCGCATGGGACAACCGATATATTTTCAATTTGCGGGGAACTTACAATCTGCCCCACCAATGGAGTGTTGGCATGAAAGTCAGTTGCATCGGCGGTGCTCCTTATACCCCATACGATGAAGAAAAGTCATCTTTGGTATCCGCCTGGGATGCACAAGGCAAAGCATATTACGACTATTCAAAATATAATAAGGAACGTCTTCCGGCCTTTGCACAGGTAGACCTCCGTATCGACAAGACATTTTATCTGAAACATTGCATGCTAGGATTCTATCTTGATTTGCAGAATATCACGGCCAGCAAACTGAAACAGCAGGATGTGCTGATGAGCACCGGCATCATCGAGAATCCGGAAGCTCCTGCCAACAGCCAACGCTATAAAATGAAACGCCTCAAACAATCGAGCGGGACTTTGCTCCCCACATTAGGAATAACATTTGAGTATTAATTTATGCATAGAACATTAAACTAGAAAAAGAGTATGAAAAGAGAAATCGCTATGATTGCCTTCGTATTATTAGGCATGGGAATGACAGCTTCTGCACAATTCGGCAAGAAGATTAATTTAGGAAAAGCTTTGCAAGCAGGTAAAGATGTAGTATCAGCCGTTACGTTATCTGATGCGGACATTGCTAATATGAGTAAGGAATATATGGCATGGATGGACACTCATAATCCATTGACAAAACCTGATACCGAATACGGCAAACGTCTGGAGAAACTGACGGGACATATCAAAGAAGTGGACGGACTGAAACTTAACTTTGGCGTATATGAAGTAATAGACGTAAACGCCTTTGCCTGCGGTGACGGTAGTGTACGTATTTGCGCCGGTCTGATGGATGTGATGACGGATGAAGAAGTGATGGCAGTGGTAGGACATGAGATTGGCCACGTGGTTCACACAGATTCCAAAGACGCTATGAAAAATGCCTACCTACGTTCAGCTGTGAAAAACGCGGCAGGTGCAGCCAACGACAAAGTAGCCAAACTGACAGACTCCGAACTGGGAGCCATGGCAGAAGCTCTTGCCGGTGCACAATTCTCACAAAAGCAAGAAAATGAAGCCGATGATTATGGTGTTGAATTCTGCGTAAAAAACGGCATCGACCCTTATGCAATGGCAAATGCCTTGAGTAAATTGGCAGAACTTGCAAAAGATGCTCCTAAAGCATCCTATGCACAAAGAATGTTCTCTTCACATCCGGACACTCAAAAACGCATTGAACGTACAAAAGCCAAAGCAGACAGCTACGCTAAGAAGTAAAGAGTTTATCTAATATATAAGGAAGAGTTCAAAACTTCCTGTTGATTTTTATTAAGGCACGGATTACACGGATTAACACAGTTCTTATTTAATTGAAACTGTGAAATCAGCGTAATCCGTGCCTCAATTATATTATTATGATTACACAAAAAAGACAACACGATTATTAAATTTTCATTAATATATTACACATATTTGCATAGTGTCCCGATTTCTTGTAATTTCGACCCTATAACCATTTAAATCCATTTATGGAATTTCTTATCATACTTTTCTTACTTATACTGAATGGCATTTTTGCCATGTATGAAATTGCGTTGGTATCATCCAGCAAAGCACGTCTTGAAACACTTGTCGCAAAAGGTAACAAATCAGCCCGAGGAGTTTTAAAACAATTGGAAGAACCGGAAAAGTTCTTGTCTACCATTCAGATTGGTATCACGCTGATCGGTATCGTATCCGGTGCGTATGGTGGTGTGGCTATTGCCGACGACCTCGTACCTTTCTTTTCTCTCATTCCGGGCGCAGAAGCATACGCACGCAACCTGGCAATGATTACTACCGTAGCAATCATTACCTATCTTTCTCTGATTATCGGAGAGCTAGTACCCAAATCTATCGCTCTTAGTAATCCGGAGCGATACGCCACTTTGTTCAGCCCGGTCATGATTCTCCTGACAAAGGTTTCTTATCCTTTTGTATGGTTGCTGAGTGTCTCTACCCGGTTACTGAACAAACTTATCGGTTTGAAAAGCGAAGAACGCCCCATGACGCAGGAGGAAATCAAAATGATTCTCCATCAAAGTTCGGAACAGGGTGTGATTGACAAAGAGGAAACGGAAATGATACGTGATGTGTTCCGCTTCTCCGACAAACGGGCTAACGAACTGATGACGCATCGCAGAGATCTCATTATCCTTCACCCTGATGATACGCAGGAAAAGGTGATGAAGACAATCGAAGAAGAACATTATAGCAAATATCTGTTGGTGGACGAACGGAAAGATGAGATTATCGGTGTGGTTTCCGTAAAGGATATTATCCTGATGATAGGCAGTAAAAAGCTGTTTAACTTACGCGAAATAGCCCGTCCTCCCCTCTTTATTCCGGAAAGTTTATATGCAAATAAAGTTTTAGAGCTATTTAAGAAGAACAAAAACAAGTTCGGAGTTGTTGTTAACGAGTATGGCAGCACAGAAGGCATTATCACACTGCACGACCTGACCGAAAGTATCTTCGGAGACATCCTTGAAGAGGATGAAACGGAAGAAGAAGAAATCGTCACAAGGCAGGATGGTTCGATGCTGGTGGAAGCTTCAATGAACATCGACGACTTCATGGAGGAAATGGGGATTTTATCCTATGAAGATCTGGAATCGGAAGACTTCACCACTCTGGGGGGATTAGCCATGTTCCTGATTGGCCGTATCCCGAAAGCGGGAGACATCTTCACCTACAAGAATCTGCAATTCGAAGTGGTGGACATGGACCGCGGACGAGTAGACAAACTGCTTGTCATCAAACGGGACGAAGAGCAGGAATAGGATAGCAAAAAACGAGCAATAGCTCACTATATTTATATTAACTTAAAGCACTTAACGATGAAAAAAGTAATTATGTTAGCAGCAGTCGTAGCTGCTTTGGCATCATGCCAATCAAAAGCAAACAAAGCCGCAGAGGCTCAAGCAGACAGTCTAGCTCTTGCTATGACTCCGATTACCGAATTGACTGAAGTTTATGAAGGTACTCTTCCTGCTGCCGACGGTCCGGGTATTGACTATGTACTGACCCTGAACGCTGCAACTGACGGTGTGGATACTGCGTATACACTGGATATGACTTACCTCGATGCTGAAGGTCAAGGACAAAACAAGACTTTCACTTCAAAAGGAAAACAACAAACAGTACACAAGGTTGTGAACAAAAAACCTGTTACTGCTGTTAAGTTAACTCCGAAGGATGGTGAAGCTCCGATGTATTTCGTGATTGTAAATGACACCACTCTTCGTCTGGTGAACGATAGCTTGCAAGAAGCTGTCAGCGATCTGAATTATGACATCATCAAGGTAAAACAATAAAATAAACCTAACCCTAACCAGTAAAAAAAGCTCTGCACGGAACCTTCGTTCTTGCAGAGCTTTTCGTTTTTGGGAGTCTTTCCTCATATTATTCCAAGTATTGTTTCAACTGATTCTTCAATTCCTCCGGATTGCTTGGTCTTTGTGCCTTATATTCTACAATAGTTCCCTCCCTATTAACAATAATAAACTGAGGAACTGAAAGCCCGGCGAAATTACCTTTCTCATCATAAGTGACAAACAACTTCTCCACTTCAACAGAAAATTTATTATTCTCAACACTATTCTCTGGTCGATGATAGGTGACAAAATACCCATTTAATAATCTTTCATCCAATCTTTTCAAACAGGCATTCCAATCCTTGGGTTCATCTATTGAAATAAAAAGTCTTACAATATCATTCTTTTTGAAAAAATCATCTGTTTTTTCATATTCTTTGAGTTCTGCCAGACAGGGTTTACACCAAGATGCCATTACATCAATATATACAATTTTTCCTTTAAAATGCCGAAGCAATAACTCAAACGAACTAGGATAATTCAAGCATTTGATATTAGACTGCACTGATTGCTCCTGTGCAGTAATGATTAATGATATCAAACAAAAAAAGAATAAAACTCCATTTGTTTTAATGCACTGTTTCATACAACATAGATTTATTGTTAAATAACTGTGATAAAGATAGTGTTTTATTCTATATAAATCTTCTTTATTTAATTACATTCTTTCCTTCTTGCAGACGTTTCAACCGAAGCAATGCTTCAATGTAGTAATAATCTGCATAAATAATAGAGGCATCTATCTCTGAATGAGCCGGCCAATGTCCTACACTATGAAGCAGGAAGGACGGTTTGCTCTTGCCACTCTGATAACTGTCAGAGTTCAGGCTTGCCAGCATTTCAATAGCTGCATCTTTATAACGTTTTCCGGTTCCATTCGGGAGGTAAGTAGATAGTTCAAGCAAAGCAGAGGCCACTACTGCCGCAGCCGAAGCGTCACGCGGAGCATCCGGTATTCCCGGGGCACTGAAATCCCAATAAGGAACCTTATCTTCCGGCAGACGTTCGAGATAAACATCTGTCACTTTCTGTGCGAAATCAAGATATTTAGGATCTTTCGTCTCCCGATAGACTACAGTATATCCGTAGATTGCCCATGCTTGACCACGCGCCCACATGGTACTGTCTGCATAGCCCTGATGGGTTACTCCTTTTATCAGATTACCTGTGATGGTATCATAGACTGCTACATGGTAGGATGTATAATCGGGACGGAACTGACATTTCATTGTTTTATCAGCATGAGAAACAGCAACATCATACAAATAAGGATTTCCACCATTCTTCGCTGCCCAGAAAAGCATTTCGAGATTAATCATGTTATCCATGATCGTGTTGTGAGGCCAGTTGCGTGGTTCCACTTCACGAGGCCATGAAAGCATTGTTCCTACAACCGGATTGAATAAAGTAGCCAGCGAATCGGCTGTATCCAGAATCACTTTCTTATAAGCAGGATCTTTCGTCAAGCGATAGCCGTTTCCATAACTGCAGAATACGAGGAATCCCAAATCATGGTCATAAGCCGGTATTTGAGAAAGGAACTCCAATGAGTTCGTAAACTTCTTCGCTTCTTCCAGAATGTGCTTATCCTGTGTATATTCGTAATCATACCAGAGCACACCCGGCCAGAAACCGGCACACCATTCTTCTTTCGTTGCCTTACGACAGTTCCAGTGGTGTTCGTCAGCCATAATGTTACGTGGCATCATCGTATAGTCAATGCCGGAATCTGTTTTCAGTTCCGTAAGCGTACGTTGTGTCTGCTCTGCACAATAGTCTAGTGCCTTATTCACATCCAATGTACCGGAAGGCTTGTGAGTGCACATACAAAAACCTAACATCACAGCCAGACCTACTACAATCTTTTTCATCTTAGTTCAAATATATTCGCGTTAATTCTTAATCTTTATTTCTCTTTGTCAGTTACTTGATCGGTCAGTTACTTAGTCATCCGAAACCAGTCTACATCTGCCCATCCACGATTGCCCTCATTCGGAGTTACGCAAAATACTCCAACTTTGGCTCCAATCCATTTGCCTTGTCGGGCTGTGAAAGGCTCTCCCACTGTCATGTATTTCTTTCCATCCAGACTATAAGCGAATGTACAAACGGCTCCTTTACGAACCTTTACTTGCAAATAAACTGTTTGCCACTCATTATCTGCTACTCCCGGCATCTTCAGATGTTCCACCGGAATGTTTGCCAATTCTTTTATCTGTTCGGGATTTTGCTGTTCCGCATCCTTGCAAACTGCTTGTTGCAGAATAAACTGATCTCCCTCCTTACGAATGGAGAGATGGCTATAATCCCATCCCATTACAATGATTCCGGTTTGTTCCCTATCCTGCTTGGCAGTAAATGTCAACTTGGTCGTAGCTGTAAACTCTTCAGCCGGAAACTTTTGCATCAACAAGTTAGGAACTTCCCAGAAGTTCACAAATTTTTTCGAGAGGCTGCCTGCATAAAGACGAATATACCCCAAGTCGGTCGTGAACCCGTAAGTGTCTTTTTTATTGGCATGCCATTGCCATTGTAACCCTAAATGACGGGTATTGAATTCATCACTCTCCGGCGGAGTGGCTATCGGATATGTCTTTCCTACATTCGGTTTCTTATAGGTCGTTACCGGTTCACCGCAACCATCTTTATCCTTGTCTACTCCGATTACAGGCCAATCATTTACCCAAGTCATCGGATTCAGATGAATCACGCGTCCGTAAGCTCCTTTATCTTGAAAATGAACGAACCAGGATTCTCCTGTGTTGGTATCTACCCAGCCACCTTGATGAGGCCCGTTGATATTTGTCTTTCCTTGTGCCATTACGATCTTCGATTCGTAAGGGCCGTAAATGTTCTTCGAGCGAAGTACTAATTGCCAACCGGTTGCTACTCCACCTGCCGGAGCAAAAATATAGTAGTATCCGTTGCGTTTGTAAAGCTTCGGTCCTTCTACCGTATGGTTCTTTCCATCATTTCCATCAAATACCATCACCGGATCGGAAATTACTTCTGTTCCCTCAGCATTCAGTTCGCAAATAACTACGATGCTATTCACTCCGCTACGGCTACCAGCGTATGCATGTACAAGATAAACTTTTCCATCTTCATCCCAAAGTGGTGTCGGGTCAATCATTCCTTTCCCGGCTTTCACCAATACAGGCTTGCTCCATCTTCCTTTCGGGTCTTTGGCTTTAATCATATAGATTCCATAATCCGGATCACCCCAGTAAATGTAGAACTCTCCGTTATGAAAACGAATAGCCGGTGCCCATACGCCTTTACCATGCTGTGCCTTATCGAAGAATTCTTCCGGCTCCTGAATCGGTAAAGCACAGTTTACTAACGACCAATTCACCAAATCATTAGAATGAAGAATAGGAATTCCGGGAATACAATTAAAACTGGACGCTGTCATATAGAAATCATCTCCGGCTGCACATACATCCGGATCCGAATAGTCTGCATGAAGAACCGGGTTCTGATAAGTTCCATTCCCCTTATCAGCCACCCAGGTCTTAGAAATTTCTTGTGCACCTGCCAATGAACAGCAAGCCATCATTCCTGCTAAAAACAGAATCTTTTTACGCATATACCTTAATAATCAATTTCATTCAAAATAAGATTCGTTATTCCTAAAAACAGGTTCTTTCTACCTTTATATAAAACCAATCACTTAAAAAACTGAATCCAATCTCTGATTTCAAACAATCTATTTCTTAACCTATTTGCTTATATATACGAAGGGGATTAGGTAAATACCTAATCCCCTTCATCATTTTTTCTTAATTTCCTGATTTATTCCATCTTCTTCAAATAAAGTACTCTACTAGAATAATCATTTCGCATCTTTCTATCTACAATATGATTATTAGGAATTTCTAATCCATTCGCCATAAGATATGCCCCGCTAAATACTTTTCCCTCAAAACTCAATGGCTGGGTATCAATTCTATTCAGCTCACGGATTTGATAGTTCGCTTCCGGAATTAAACCATATAGCTGCACACGTGGCAGGTGTTGATTATGAAAATGCTCTAATTTCCACCAATATACCACAGCCTTATCTTTCTCCGGTGAAGTATACATCAACGAAGCAACTCCCTGTTTTTCATAAGGAGAAATTAATCTATAAATATCCCCAAACTGTACCACCGGACGAATTTCTTTATATTCTGCAATTGCTTTCTTACAAAGCTCTTTCTCTTCTGTTGTCATATCCTGTGGTTGTATCTCCATTCCCAAACGCCCACTCATGGCCACATCTATGCGATATTTTAATGGAATACGACGGAAAGTCTGATGATTGGGAGATGCGCTGATATGAGAAGCCATTGCAATTGCCGGGAAAAAATAAGATGTTCCCCATTGCATATAAACCCGTTGCAAAGCATCCGTATTATCACTTACCCAAAACTCGTCAAAATAAGGCAACAGGCCATAATTGACACGCCCGCCGCCACTAGCACAAGCTTGTATGGTAACCTCCGGATATTTAGCGCGAATACGTTGGCAAATCGTCTCGAAGCCTTTATGATATGCGATATACATATGGCTCTGGTCATTATCTGATAAATAATTGGAGCCATGGTTCATTATAGACATATTAGCATCCCATTTAATATAATCTATTTCCGGATAATTTGTCATCAAATTATCTACCATACCAAAAATAAAGTCCTGAACTTTCGGATTAGCTAAATCGAGCACAACTTGTGTGCCTCCACGGCCTAAAACCAATTCACGATTAGGAGCTTTGAGTATCCAGTCAGGATGCTTTTCATACAATTCACTTGTCGTATTTGCCATCTCCGGTTCAATCCAGATACCAAACTTTACTCCATTTTTCCGTGCATTTTCAAGCAATCCTCCTATCCCTGACGGAAGTTTCTTTCTATCTACGACCCAATCCCCTAAGGAAGTCTTATCCGTTCTACGAGGGTACTTGTCGCCAAACCATCCGTCATCCATGACAAACAATTCACCTCCCATGGAGGCAATGTCTGCCATCATTTGATTCATGCCATCCTCATTAATTTTAAAATAAACACCTTCCCAGCTATTCAACAAAATCTTACGCAACTTTGTACCGTTAGCCAATTTATGCAACCTAGCCCAACGGTGAAAATTACGACTACTTCCACTTAAACCCTCATCGCTATAGGTCAAAGCCAGTTCCGGTGTACGAAAAATCTCTCCATTTTTTAAATTATAGGTGGAGTTATCCTCGTTAATACCTGCGAAAAAATGGTGATAATCACTCTCGTCTGTATCAATCCGCAATTTATAATTTCCGCTGTAACACAAAGCGGCACCAATAACACGTCCTTCATTCTCCCGAGGTTTTCCATCAAGAGAAAACATTACTTCTGCATGAGCTGTGTGCGAATTGCGTACTCCATCTTTATTTTTAATTACTTTCATTCCGGCTTCTAACGGCACCTCTTCCAAGCGTCCTTCATTGGCCCAGGCACCATACAAATGTGATAACCAGACATCTCCCTTACGAATAGGCAAATAAGCTGAAGCAAATTGATTAAGTACTACTGTTTTCTTCTCCTGATGGCTGATTTCACTCCATATTTCAATAATATCTGTATCCTGATATGCCTTATAGAACATTTTCACATAAAAAGGATAAACTTTATCTTTCAAAGAAATGATGGTCAGGTTCGCTTCGTCCTGATGGGAACTTTCAACTTTCACAACTTCAAGTTGAAGAGTCATATTACCATCATTATGCTTCACTGCCAAAGCAACTTCAGACGGGCAGTTCAGCCCATAAACCGGATAAGCTGCATATTTGCCTTTATCCAGACTTCCGATAGTTTGAAAATCTCTATCAGACAGCTTGGCGCCATAATATATGTATTTCAGCTCTCCTTTTTCTGGAGCCGACAATACTAATGAAGTTGCCGGAGTAGATATCAATATATTCTGGGCAAACAGACAACCTACTACATAGCATGAACTGAGCAAAGAAAACACTCTCTTCTTAATATTCATATATTCTTTTTTCAATTATAATGTTTCACAGACTCTATGTCATCATACGGATAACAGTAACAAGGAAGATACCAAAGGCTCTTTTTCACTTTGATATCTTCCCCTCTATATCAGAATTTCAAGATAAAACGATCTTTATTTTGCCTTATCGTTGAATAAGAAAGTTCCAAATCCAAAGTGCTCATAATAGTAACCTTCAGGGCGGATCTTATCAATCACTTCTTTTGTATATTTCATACTCCCACGCTTGCGGTTCACATAGTGATTGTACACCATTTCATAAACCGGACGGAATACGCCTCGCTGGTCACTTGAAATCTTCGTCCAACTACAATACTTGCCAGTAATATCTTTCCATGTTTTGAAAGGCACGTCATCATGCCCGGCATTATATTGCGCAGTATATTCATAACCTTTCTGCAAGCGATTATCCAACACTCCATATAAGTCGGTACCTTGTTTGTATGCGATTTCACAAGTCACAGATAAACATGCCAAGCCCAATTGAGCATGAGCCTGATCTCTCCCGCTCTCCTGACACTGTCCGGTCTCTCCATCTATATAATTCCGGATTGTTCCGTTATCTATCCCGTTACAATAAAAGTCTACAGCTTTCTTATACATATCCAGATCATTGAAAAGTACGGCAGCTGCTATATAAGACATGCTGACAGATGCTCCCCAGTTACCATTCGTATAAGCCGGAGTTGCCATAAAATCATCGAGTATCGGAACAAATATATTTTTAAACATGGAGCAGACCTTGGCAAAATTTTCATCAGTCATTCCCTTAGGATACAAGTAACGCATCATTTCAGCAGCATACATAAATTTCACTCCCATAATACCAGCTAATAATGGCTGATCTCCTGCAACAATAGCTTCCAATGTATTGGCATAAGCCATAAGAATCTCTGTTGCCTTCTTAGCATGAGCCTCGTCCTGTGTTACTGCATACATTACAGAATTTTGATAAGCTGCATTAAAATCACTTTCATATTTACCCTGAATACTCGGACGAGTCCCATTATCATTTCCCCGATAAATTTCTTTATAAGGTCCCTGAAGTGTATAATCTGCTTTCGAACGAGCATCACTGGCAAAAATCTCATAACAACCATACCCTGGTTGCTCTCTGTTCGTCACTATTTCACGAAGACGTTCAATATCATTATTCGTATGCATTATACCCGGATGTACGAAACTGGCAGGATAGTCGACTTCTATCTTTTCATCTTCCCATTCATCCATTCTATTTACTCCATCTTCAATCTCGCTGCATGCACTCAATGTGACAGTTGCGAACAAAGCTATTGTTAGTATAAAATTCTTTTTCATGGAATACAATATATTATTTTATATATTAAATACTTAGTTTTCAGCTTTCACTTCAGCCTTAGCAAAGGCTTCCGCTTCTGCTACACTCTTAAAGGTTCTAATCCAATACACAGTATATTTACTTGTTGGCAAGTTCTGGTTATAAATATCAGCAACTTTGACTTCAAATGTTCTGTACGGAATTGTTTCTGTTGTCGAAACATTTCCCCAAGCTGAAACATCCCAATATAACATTCGGGTACCATCATCCAGCAAGAGTCCATTATTTTCAGCTTTATTTGCACCACTTCCGGTAACAGGTGCCAGATTCAAGGTATAAACACCGCCTTTGCCTACGCCTTTACCACCACCAGGAAGATCCGTTCGCAATGCAAGTACCGGATAATTTCCCCAGTTCATGTAAACAGGTGCCGTCGCACTGGCCGCAAGTCTTAAATCGGCACGTTTCATATCCGCATTCTGCTGACCGCAAGTTACTACCATCTTACCATCCTGAATGACAAAACTTGAATAAGCCTGACTAATTTCCCAGTTCTTAAAGTTATTACGTTTATCCCAGATCCATGCTCCTGCCTCAACAGTAATCGTAACTGAAGCCGATTTATCATTCGCAATACATCTTGCCGTAACAACAGCTGTTCCAAAGCCTACTGCGGTAACTTTACCTTGTTTTACCGTGACAATTTTATCATCACTAGAAGTCCATTCAACTGTACTTGCAGTTGCCGATTCAGGAGTAAATGTATAATCTAAAGTGATTACTTCATCCATATATAACATATCATCATACGGACGAATAGTTATATCCTCTACTGGAATATATGGCAATATCTTCAAATCAATTTTACCAATGACTCCGCTATCGTCATGTGTGTAAGCGTAAATAGTGACATTACCCGGTTCAACACCTGTTACTTTACCATTTTCATCAACTGTTGCAATGCCTTCATCGCTACTCTTCCATGTCAAATAGGAGTAAGTATGGTTTTCCGGCAAAATATTGTAAGTCAATTGCACGTCATCCATCTGATATAATTCAGTCAACGGATTACCATCGGCATCTTCATTAGTAAATTCGATGGAAGTGGCTTTTATAATTTCAGGTACTACCGTTACCTCAACAGTCTGTAAGGTAGAGTTTGTCACCCCAAATCCAATAGCCGGCATTACAGTAATGACAGCTGTTCCCACCGCCTTACCAGTGATTGTCCCATCTTGAGCAACAGTGGCAACAGACTCATCAGAGGAAGTCCATAGCAATTCAGGATTCGTAGGATTTGCCGGAACAATACTATGTACAATAGTCGTATCCATACCAATTGCTACCGGCAATTGTTTCGTAACTTTTAAAACTATATTATTAATTAATTGATTCTCGGGCATTCCAGTCGTCAGGTCTTTCTCATCGTCACATGAAGACAAGGTCAGACATCCGGTCATAAAACCAACTATCCAAAGTTTATTCATCCAAAAAGAATATCTATTTTTCATACGATTCATGTTTTTAATTCTTCAATCTATTTATTCCCATCCCGGATTCTGCTTCAAATTAGGATTCAGTTGCAACTGATCTTTTGGTAATGGGAACAAGTAATTCTTTTCAGCCCATTTCCGTCCGGTTTCAAGAACCAGAATACCATCATCATTTCTAGGATGAGGACACTTAGACCAAGTTGTTTCATATTCAGTACCTTTCCACTTAACACCTAAAATATCCTGTGGCATTTCTGTTTCCGCTGTTTTCCAACGCTTCAAATCATCCAGGCGGAAACCCTCATTATAGAGTTCGATAGTACGTTCACGACGTATTTCTGTTCTCATATCCAATCCATGTTCCGACACAAAACTGTTTGTTAACTTAGGCATTTTAGTATTGACACGGCAACGAACCAGATTCAGAGAAAGATTCAAATCATCATCCGAAATCGCTCCATCACGTTCGAATACTGCTTCGGCATAATTCAACAGAACTTCTGCATAACGAATGATAGGATAATCATAACCTTCAAACTTATCCTTTACGGCACGCTCTGATGCCCATTTCTGATTATGATAACCAGTGCCGGTATCCGGGATGTAATTCTTAATGGAAGCTGACTTCAGATCTTCAGCATCACTCTTCCATGTTACACGAGGATTATTATTACTCCAAAAATTATCATGTGGACGAGCCAAAGTATATCGCATACGATTATCACGGTTCATGAATTCCGAATCCATTTTATCATATCCTTTAGAAAGATCAAACATCTCCGACTTTTCAATAGGCAAACCATCCTGACAGAGATACATATTAGCAAATTTCCGGCTAACCCATATTACATTTATCAAACTACCTTTGGTTATATTTGTACCAATAGGAGCCAATACTTCATCATGACGGCGTGAGAATATATACTCTTTATTCGCACTCTTCTGTAATCCAGCCGGATTTGATTTGACATCTTCCAGGATGAACATATATTTCTGCGCACTATCTCCCAATGCTTCCGGTTTAAACAAGCTAAAAGTATTACTAGCTATTACCTTTCCGGAAGCTTTCGCTGCAATGTCCAGCAACGCTTTACCACGTTCTGCATTGCCACGGCTCTTTTGCCAAGTCCCTTCATACAAAGCCACTCTCGACAAGAAAGCCCAACAACCCTCTTGGCTGATTCGGCCATTATCTTCAGTACTTAACTCCGAAAATTTAGGTAATAGTTCTGCTGCGGCCTCTAAATCTTCAATAGCGAAATCAATTACTTCACTACGATCATTTCTGGCGGTTTTCAGTTCCGGATCTGTCACATCCAATGGTTTCTTTACAATAATCGCATCTCCATAAAGCTGAACCAATTCAAAGTAGAAATAGGCACGGAAGAATTTGGCCTCTCCTACGTATTGTGCAATATCCGTTTGATTAGCGTAATTACTTGCATTTTGCAATAACAGGTTCGTACGTCTGATATGTGCATAAGCCGAGCCATAATTACCATCTGACTCTTGAACAGAGTTTGTTCCGTTGCTAAAACGATTGCGGTCGTCTTTGCATGTAAACAGGTCGGAGTTATAATCCGAATGTAAAGGCTTCGTTGAATTATTATCAAGTGAGCTAAAGTCACGTGTCCAACTATAGAACTGATTAGCAAACAATTTATAATCGGCAGGAGAACTCCAGATATTTGTTTCAGCTAATTGATCCTGCGGGTCCAAATCCAGACAAGAGTGTAGCATCAGTCCTGCTGCAAGTATGAGGAAACTTTTTATCTTATATAATTTCATATTATTCAATGTTTAAAAGGTTAAATTTAATCCAACTGTTACATTTCTGGTGAAAGGATAGCGGCCATAAGTTGATACTTTACGAGAAGCTTCCGGATCCCAGCCATCATTAATCTTAGATGTCTCCCACAAATCAGCTCCAGAGATATACAAACGGGCATAACTCAATACCTTTGTTTTTGCAAGCAGAGCAGATGGTAGTGTATAACCCAAAGTTATATTCTTCAAACGAAGATAAGAACCATCTTCAACAGACCAGGAAGAACATCTGTAGTTATAGTTATTAATCTGCGACGTATTTGTATAAGTAGGATAATGTGCATTCGGGTTTTCCGGAGACCATACGTTTCCTACAGACTGATTAGTCGTATTCATATAGACAGATCTCATCGGAACTCGCCAGTTTACATTACTGCTATTGTCCCCGTCACGCCAAACTGTACGTCTGCCTACTCCTTGGAAAATGACAGATACATCAAAGCCGCTCCACTCTAAACCGGCATTGAATGAGAAAGATATTTTCGGATCATCCGTTCCTAAATATACAAAATCTTCTTCAGTCAATTTGCCATCACGGTTCACATCCTCAAACATATTATCACCCAGACGCAACATAGCCGGCATATCTATAGAGTTATTTTCTCCATAACGATTCATATATTTGTCCAATTCTTCCTGCGTTTGAATCTTTCCACAATATCTTAAACCAAATACTGAATTCAATGGATATCCTTCACGATCGGAACGTACACCGTCTTTAATCGTAGCACTACCTCCATTATCTGTCAATTCATTAGTGGTATATGTAAAAGTACCACCAACATGATAAGAGACTTTACCTATTTTATCAGACCAGTTTAATGTACCTTCCCAACCATTGGCTTTAAAGCTTCCAACATTTGCAGTAGGCGCTTTGTCACCCAATATTCCAGGATAAGTGACATCAATCAGCATATTGTTACAGTCTTTCCAGAAAACTTCAACAGTTCCTGTCAATCTATTGTTGAACAGGCCGAAATCCAAACCTATATTATAGTTCTTAATTGTTTCCCAACTACGATCTGTGCTCAACAGTTTACCATTCGTGTCAATGTAAGAAATCTTGCTACTTCCGATTAAAGCACCTGAATTCTGCGAGTAATTATAAAGCTGAACGCCGTCATAACGATCAATACCTCCCTGATTACCAACTGTACCATAAGACAATCTCAACTTTAACTCATCAAAAAGATTCAGTTTCTTAACAAACTCTTCTTCACTAAGACGCCAACCGCCAGATACTCCCCAGAAAAATGCCCATCGGTTTTCCGGTTGGAATTTAGATGAACCATCATAACGGAAATTACCTTCCAATAAATACTTTGATTTATAATTATAGTTTAAGCGGGAAAAATAAGATAATAGGCCTTCGTGCCATTTTTCAGGACCATCATTGGATGAATTCTTCAATAGTACTTCGCCCGTACCATTAATAATTTCCAGTGAGGGTAATATATTCTGTGCTTTAACCGGTGTATAATCATACTCTTTCAGATTGTATTGAGTACCGATCATAGCTGCCAGATTATGTTTTTCCGCAAATGTCTGATGCCAGTTTAAATAAGCATTCAACGTGTACATATCCGTACGCGAAAAAGTCTTATAATAATAATTCTTATCAGCCGTCGGATTGGTCATTGTCACTTCTGTACCGGCATAATTATACCAATCGATAGATTTACCTTGAATATCCCGCGTAGAGGTAGATGTATTATACCCCAGGGTAGCTACAGCATCAAAATGTTTGTTAAACTTATATTTGAAGGTCTCACTGATGTTCACTCCGGAAACTTTCAATTTATTGTCACCACCCAATTCGCAATACCAGTTTGGAGCTCCCCAAGTACCCCAGGCATAAGGTTTGCCATCTATCGTTGATGATGGAAATCCAGGTTGCTGCACCGAAGAGGTCAATGCTGCACCAATCTGTGTCGGAGCAACCTGATCTTGACGAGAATAGGCGATAACCGATTCTATCTCAAAAGCATCTGTCACATGGAACGTATTACTTAAACGAAGATTATATCTCTGGTTATTGTTATTTCCCCATTTCAAGTTACTTCCATCGTACATGTAACGTGCCGACAACCGATAAGTATTTCTGTCTGTTCCTCCAGCTACACTTAATTCATGTGAAGTAGATGCTGTAGTACCCCACAAAATATCCTGCCAATCCGTATCAAAAAACACAAAGTCCTTTACATCAGTAAATGCATTAGCATAAGGGTTTTGGCTATGGTTCAGATCAATATAGTGTCCCCGGTTGGCCTTTGCCAACGCTACATATCTTAACCAAGTATCATCTGACTTGTAACCATCATTAGTACGAGCTTGAATAACTGCATCTCCCCATTCATCCAAAGTCATCAGAGTAGGCTGCAATCCCACAAGTTTAGCTGTTACTGATCCGTTGTACTCTATTTTGGTTTTACCGGCTTTTGCCTTTTTAGTTTGTACCAAAATAACACCGCCGGCTGCTTTACTTCCGTAAATCGCAGCAGACGCATCTTTCAAGAAGTTAATGGATTCAATATCAGATGGATTCAGCTGACCAAACACTGATGATTCTGCTTCTACACCATCAATGATTATCAAGGGATCCGAATTGTTTTTCGAGAATGATCCACGTAGTTTCATATTCCAACTTTCATCACCGGGAGCCGCTGAATTTCGGGTAATAATAACACCTGGAACCTGTCCCTGCAATGCTTGTGCCGGATTAGAAAGGGTACCTTTATCTTTTATCATTTTATCGCTTACAACAGTTACAGCACCAGTCAATGATTCTTTCTTCTGCGCACCATAACCAACGACTACGACCTCATCAAGTACTTCCGAATCTTCACTCATCTTCACATTAATTACAGTCGGATCTCCCACTTCAATAACCTGCTCCTTGTAGCCAATATATGAAAATTTCAGCTTGGCTCCCTTACGCACATCTAATGAATAATTTCCATTTATATCTGTTATTGTACCTCCGGTCTGCCCTATAACACTCACATTCACACCTATTAAAGGCTCTCCAGTAGCATCAAGTACTTGCCCCTTGACCTTTTTCTGCATTTGTGTTACTATTTGACTATCATCCAGAGCTGCATACCCTCTTGAAACAGGACATAATCCTAGCATCAGTCCTAAAGCAAGCGTAACCGCCTTGTTAGATTGTAGTTTAAACATAAATCTTCTCTGTTTCATAAAATTAAATTTGAGGTTTAAAAATAGTATTAAATTCTTGTTCTCTAAAATAAGATGAGGCATACAAACACCTCTTTGTAAATTCTGACTCCTTTTCCATAAGCACAAAGGGTTATTTATTAATGAATAAGATTATATACAATTTCGGAAGAATTCGCGCATTTCACGACGTCCAAGAAATAGGTGGTTTTCTACCGTCCTACAACTTAGATTCAGTTCATTAGCGATTTCCGGAGAAGTTTTATTTTCAAAACGGTTTAATGTATAAATTAACCGACGTTGTTCGGGCATGGCAGCCAAACGGGTCCGTTCCATTGTCACTAAATCATCACCGATAATTTTTTCTTCGGTTTCATTGGTAAAAGTAGACATAGTATCATAGATGTAGCTGTCTATTTCCTGCTTCTTATAATAACGACGGATATAGTCGATTACAATATTGCGGGCAATAGTGAACAGGAAATATTTCACTGTGTCGGGACGGAGCATTTGTTTGTAGTCCAGCAGACGTACAAATACATCTTGAGTTAGATCCTCCGCTTCGTAGCGATGAGTGATACGATAAGTAATATAGGTAAGAATCACCTGATAATATTCTTCATAAGAACGGGTGATAATGTCGTCGTAAGTGTTAGCTATTGTCTCCATAATACTATCTTTTTCGGTTTTGATCACGATGCAAATATAGAGGTGATTTTGGATATAACAGCTCGAAAACAGGACAGAGTAATCTCCAAGAATCCAGATAGACTTATTTGCATATATATCATTATATATCAAGAAGTTACATTCACAACAAACAGAGTCTCATTTTATAATTTGATACTCTATTTACTAAAAAACAATGTATTTTCGCTCTCCTTATACCCATTTGCTTTCACCCCCTTCACCTCTTTACTCCCTTTCTTCACCATTTTGGCCTTTCCTTCATCTTACATTCAGGCTAATGATGATGCAGGACATTAAGAGATAAGTTCCTTTTCATTAATGATAAACTTGTTTTGCCCTTGTTGCAAAGTTGCTTTTGGTTAATGATAAACTATAAATGAAAGTTCTGATTATATAAATGCAAGTTTTGTTTTTATAAATGCAAGCTTTGATTATAAAAACAAAACTTGCATTTAAAGTTTGCTTCCTATAAAAAACAACTTTGCAATTAAGGAAAAGGAAGTTTAGATAGGGAGAAGAAGAACTTATCTAATAACAGATTGGAAATAGGAAAAGAATAAAAGAGAAGGGGTTCACCAAGTGAAAGGGCAGGGTTCACCCTCTAACCCCGATGAACAGGGAGAAGTGAAGGGTGAAGGTAATATAGATGCAAAATAGATTTCAGGGATAATAAGTCGGAAAGTTACTCTTCTTTGGCTGTTCCGCCGATACTACGGATGTATTCATTCGGAGTAACTCCCGTACTCTTTTTGAATGAGCGGAAGAAGGAGGCACGCGAACTGAATCCACAAAGTTCTGCCAGTGCAGTCAAAGTATAGCGGGAATATTGGCTATCCGCTACCATCTTTTTGAATTGGGTAACGCGATATTCGTTGATAAAATCATAGTAGGACTGATTAAGATACTGGTTCAAAAGATACGATAATGAATGTGAAGAAGTATCCAATGCAGAAGCCAGGTCACCCATCTTCAAATCGGGATTGATATATGGCTTTTCTTTCTCCACATAAGCCACCAGTTTTTTATGAAGTTCTTTACATTCCTCTTCGGTCAGTCTATTGGTCTTATATTTCTCTTCAACAACGGAAGGTTGTTGTTCTGAATTTACTTCCGGATGTTGTTCTACAGACTGTTCTCTTTGTTGTATCTCCTCCTCTGCTGATGATACCACAACCGGCGAAGCAGAAGAAACAAGCAAACGACGCATACGTTTCCAGACATAATACCGTATAAAGGCTATAATTCCTACGATTAATAAAACGGAAAGTCCCCATCCCCACCAAGGTATCATAGGGCATACCGTCACTTGACAGCTAGCTTCGGATTGCTCATTTCCCGGAAGACGTACACGAAAAGTATAAGTCCCGGAAGAAAGTCCGTAATAAGAAACTTCGTTCTGTGCAGCCAATAATTTCCAGTCCTTGTCCACTCCTTCCAGTCGATATTCATATAGTAAGGCAGATGGGAGACCATAAGCAAAGTCTGTGAAACAGAAAGTCAAATTATTCTGATTGTATTTCAAAGAGGAGCTGGTAAAAGGGACACCATTAGCTAATATGTCAGTAAATACGATCGAACGGACCTTGCCACGCACCTCGTCCACACGTTTCGGATCGACATAAATCAGTCCTTTAGTGTTACCAAACCACAATAGTCCTTTTTCATCTTTATAAGCAGCTCCATTCGTAAAAGTTGGTCCCGGCACTCCATCATTGAAAGTGAAAGCATCATATTCCTCTCCCTCTTCTTTGATACGCAATAACCCGTCATTGCAAGCCACCCACAACCAGCCTTGGTTATCTTCTATAACAGACATTAGCGAGTTGTCCGGAAGAGTAGAAAAGATAGAGCGGTTCTGGAAACGGTCCATCGTTAAAGTGGATGTAAACAGGCTTCCTTTCTCACGGATAAAATAGAGGTTGTGTTCAGCATCTTCGTAGATAGTACGAACCTTATCTTTATTCACGAATCCTTCGGGAAAGACATTGGAACGCAAACTTTGGGAAGCCGGGTCGTAAATACACATACCGGTTTCGGTAGCAATCCATCCTTTGCCGGTAGAGTCAAAACTGACTTCATACACATTGCCTTCCGGCAGTTGGGAGTTGGCACTGGTGAAGCTCTTTATCTGCTTTGTCTGTCCGTTATAGCTGAACAGCCCTTGCGAAGTACCTATCCAAAGATTTCCTTTGGCATCCGGTTTCACACAGAAGATATGTCCTTTCTGGAAAAGCTCCGTATCACCTTGGGCAAAATATTTCAGAGACAGCGTTTCCGGATTCAATACCATCATACCGCCACCATACGTACCGATGTAATATTCTCCTTGATAGAAGCAGATTGTCAGTATCAAATCCGAGGTCAAGACGGGTTTTACAAAACTCTTCACTACTCCGGTAGCTTCGTTTATATAAAACAAGCCGTCACGCGAACCGATGACCTTCTCTTGCCCTTTGTTTACAAAAGAACGGATGGAAAGATTGGCCGAATTAAACAAAGGTGGATAATCATACGTACGGAAAAGGCCGTTCTGATAGAGTGAATAATCCAGTCCTGCCTGAAAATGCCCCACCCAGACGGCACCTCTATCATCTATAAGTAAGGAATAAATAGAATTACTGCGAATTCCTTCCTTATCATTGACATCATGGTAAAAACGACGTGTCACTTGTTGGTCTTTGTGTGAAAGGAAGTGTACGCCATTGCCGTCAGTAGCTATATACACAGTCCCTTTACCATCGCTGGAAATATCGGAAATGACATCGCACCCCAAAGATACCGCATGAGAGAATGATTCCTTCTTTATATCGAAACGTACTACACCTTGGCTCATTGTACCGAGATAGAGCGTTTCGCCGATACGAGTAAGGCAACGGAAATAATCGGCTTCGGGCACATCCTCCTGAAAATGCCAGGAATCAATCTTGCCGTCTTTCAGTGAATAAGAGAACAATCCCTGTACCGTGGCCAACCATAATACGGTTTTATCTTCATTCAGACAAATATCCATGATTCTGTTACAGGCGGCAAGCATATTCCGGTCTGTCAAGACTTGAAGCAACTGACCGTCTTTATGAATGAATAAGCCTTTCTCTGTGCCGATATAAAGAATATCTCCATCGGCCAGTAACGTATTGACGGCAAAGTCTATCTTTTCGGGGACAATCCTTTCCAATTGGCTGTTTGGGCGATTCAACCGCCAAAGCCCGATTCCGTTTCCCACCCAAAGTTGTTTATTGGATGTTTCCGTAACACTGTTTACCCGTTTCTTTCTTCCCGACTCAATGCCACGGAATTCAAAATGGCGCACTTTCACACCATCAAAACGGTCGAGGCAATTATCCGTCCCCAACCATACAAAACCTTCGGAATCTTTATAAATGGCATTCACCAACAGTCCGGATAGCCCGTCGGACATGACGACATTACGGAATGTATAGTTTTGGGCTTGTAGATTACCCCCACAAGCCAAATATATTAATATAAGAATCAGATATTTAATCGTGTTCTTCACTTACAACTGCTTCCTTTCATATTAAACATGTGACAAACATACATAAAAATCTCCAAAAGAGCACATTCCTTTTTTAAAAAAGTAGCCCCTTCGTATTCTCTATATGTACATAACTAAATACGAAGGGGGTAAATAATTTACTCAATACAATCCAAATAAAAACAAAAGTCCCGAACCAAATAAATGGAATGGGACTTTTTATTATTGCAAAATAACCTAAATCATAAAGCAGGTTTAAGCTCAATCGTTAATCCTAAAGCATTTATGATACGATAGAAAGTAGCAACACTCGGAACTGTAATGCCTTTCTCAATGCGTGAGATGTATGATTTGTTGGCACCGATACGTTTTGCAAGCTCTTCCTGCGTCAATCTGGCATTCTTTCGCGCATCCAAAAGTATTTGACTCGTATAAAAAGCATAAGCTTCTTCGTCAAACTTCGCACGTTCAGGAGTGCCCAGTGCTCCATACTGTGCTTCTAACACAGCACTGTAATCAACGATTTGATGATTGTTTGTCTCCATAATAAGCCTCCTTTATTTTTAACGCCTTTTCTATCTCTCCTGATGGTGTCTTCTGACTCTTTTTCTGAAAGCCATTGAATAAGACATAATCTTACGTTTCATATTACAAATATACGCCAAGTTGTACAATTATGCAACCTGGCGTTAGATTTTAACAGTAAAAAAGACTATAATCATTTCTTTTGCCGTACTCCATCCTTCCCGTTTCAGTAGTTCTGTCTCTTCCCGATTAGGAGAATGTGGAGAACCCATAGCGCAATACTTATCAATCACATTTCCATTATCTCTATGCTATTCTAATTATTTATCAGTCTATCAATTCAATCATATAGCTATAAACATATTTTTTATCAAGCAAACGATATTTATTGTGTGGATACATCCCCCAACTATTATCACCGCCTAATCCGCGTTGCTTCAAATCAACATGCAGGAAAATATTCTTTTGCGGAACAATATCAATGGTATGCTGCAATTTGCGGGTCAAACCGGGGTCAAGGTCTTCCGGTGAGAAATGCAGAGCGGAAAATGCGATAGGTTGCAGACCTGTAATCTTCACTCCCTCTCCTTCACTATTCAATAAAGCCAGCCAACGAACATCCGTTTTATTTCCGGTTTCCTGTGGACGTATATACCAATAGAACTGATTGTCGACTTTATCCTCATATCGCCCGATGAACGAGCTTGAATAACGGTCGATGTAGTTTTCAAAAGGTCCCCTACCATAATAAGTCAGATTTTCATAGGGTTGTTGCAATTCCATCCGCATACCGAAGCGAGGAAGTTCAGGAAGTCTCGTTCCTGTCAAGTCAATACTTCCTGTCACAATAATAGATGCATTATTACGTATCAAATATTCTATCGTGTAAGGAACTTGAATGTCACTTAATATCCAATCAATTTTTATGGACAATCCTTTTTCGTTCTTTTCCTCTATAACCACGTTCTTCACATAACGGTTCACATGCGCTGTCCGCCAGACACCTGCCAACCAGGGCATTTTATTCCCGAAATCATTATCAACCGGAGCACGCCAAAAAGCCGGTTCCGGATATTGCTTAATGGGTTGTTTGCCGTTTATGCTATAATTAAACAGCACTCCTTTTTTCAAATCAATCTTACCGGAGACGGCATCCGACTGAAAAGATAAAACATTGTCTTTCGTTTCATAAGACAACTTACCCGAACAAGCCGAAAGAGAAGCAAAGAAACTGCCTCTATTTAGCTTTATCTGTTCCTTAGCCACTTCATAATGTACAGGAATTAAATCGGTAGCAACCTTTGTATAGGCATAGAGGTTGAGAAAATATTCATTTCCATCTTCCGGAATGACTGGAAGATTCAATCGTACCTCTTTTTCCGCATGAGGTTTTAATTCAACATTGAAATTTCCTGTAGAGAATTTCTCTCCATTCTTATATACTTCCCAAGTAAAAGCATATTCATTCAGATTGGTAAAATCATAACGATTCCTGATTGAAACAATCCCTTTACTCAAATCTTTCGCGTTAAACTGAATGTACTGATAGACTTTCTTTACTTCATACGCTTGTGGTTTGGGAATGCCATTAGCAGAAATTAAGCCGTCGGTTCCTGTATTTAATTCCCCTTTCCTATCTTCCAGCCATTTATAACTTCCCATTTTTCCATTGTACGTCCAGTAGATGCGTCCGTCTCCCGGTTCTGTCTTCATTTTAAACCCTTGATCCATAAAGTCCCAAATAAAACCACCTTGCAAATTTGGACTGTCATAAATAACATCCCAAAGGTCTTTGAAGTTACCATTACTATTCCCCTGGGCATGGGCATACTCACACATGATAAAGGGGCGCTGTTTACCGGACTTGGCATATTCCGTTATTTTCCACATATTGGGATACATCGGACATACAATATCTGTATTCCAGTCCTCCCAAGCCTGTTCGAATTGCACAAAACGACTTGGGTCATATTCTTTCAGACGTTTATATTCATCATGGAATACGATTCCATTACCACATTCATTCCCTAACGACCAGCCTATGACGCACGGATGATTTTTATCTCTTTCCACCATACGGGTGATACGGTCTACATGAGCCGCATACCATTCGGAACGATAAGCAGGATGCGGAATGGTATCTTTGAAATAAGGAACTGAGCCCATTCCGTGGGTTTCAATATTGGCTTCATCTATAATGTAAATGCCATATTGGTCACATAATTTATAAAACAACGGATGATTGGGATAATGACTGGTACGAACAGCATTCATATTCAGTTGTTTTATCAATTTCAGGTCATTCATCATAATTTCGCGAGTTTGGACGTGCCCCAAGCTGTCATTATGCTCATGACGGTTCACGCCTTTTATATAAGTCGGAACACCATTCACCAATAATCGAGCATTCTTTATTTCTATCTTTCTGAAACCGGTCTTACAGGCAGTAACTGCAAGCTGCTTGTTTTTATCATCCCAAAGTGTGATGACACAATCATAAAGAGATGGCTTTTCAGCATTCCATTTGGATACATTCTTAATGACGCCCGAAAAAGCTAATTGGGTAAACTCATCTTCTATGTCAAATTTCTTTTGTTGTGACAAAACTATTTTGCCGGTTTTATCCAATAATTCCAGTTTGAGTGTTCCTTTTTTTACATTATTACCTGTAAATTCACGCAAATCTACGGTAGCATTGAATATACCATTCTTATATGTACTATCCAAACTTGATTTTAAGAAAAAATCCCAAATAGTCAGTTTAGGGTAAGCTTGCAAGAATACATCACGTTCAATCCCGGTCAGTCGCCAAAAATCCTGGTCTTCCATATAGCTGCCATCATGCCAGCGATAAATCTGTACTGCCAGTAAATTTTCTCCTTCTTTCAGATAGTTCGTCACATTAAATTCAGCCGGTGTTTTGGAAGCTTTGGTCATTCCGACTTGCTGCCCGTTCACATAAATGCGGGCATAGCCGCTAATGGAGCCGAAGTGCAGAAATACTTCGCGCTCCTGCCAGTTTCGAGGAACCGTAAATGTGCGCCGATAGGTACCCACAGGATTGTCTACGTCAATATAAGGTGGATTGGATGAAAATACATACTGAATGTTGCGGATTATCGGTTCACCGAATCCTTGGATTTCCCAGTTAGAAGGAACTGTTATTGTATCCCAATTACTGTCGGGTAAATCTATCCGATAAAAATCTTTTATGCTCGCTGCTATAGTAGGGGCATAGATAAACTTCCACACACCATTCAACGAATGTTGCCAAGACGATTTTCGGGGTTTGTCGTTCACTGCATCCTCTGACTGTTCGTAGAGACGAAAGTCAGCATGTGGCCTCTCTTTGTTCCACTCATATTTGGCGGGATTTTCCCACTCGTTGTTTTGCGCCTTTGCCGTTTGAGGCAAACTATAAAAGAAGCAGATAAAGAATAATAAGGTAGGAAATAATCTATTTATCATAAGGAAAGAGTTGTGAAGGTTTCACAGAGTAGTATCAAGGAGTTAAGAAGTCTAACCTCTTAACTCCTTGAAATCAGCCGGAAAACTCAAAAGTTATTCTTCAGTATATAATAATGTCCCAAATCCCAAATCGCCGGCTTCAGCAGTTCCACGCTCACCATATCCTTCGGGGCGTTCCTTTTCGGCAAAGGCTTGAGAATAGGGTGCATTCATACCTTTCACCTTGGCATAATGGTTGTAGAGGAGTTCCCATCCCGGACGGGCACGCCCCTTAGCCTCGGCCGACACCTTCTCGTGCCAACCATATTTGGGGTGATAGTAAGGTTCGAAAGGCATTTCTACATCTTCAGCCGAAGTCAAGTTATACTTAGCCGTATATTCGCAGAGGTCGAGAACAATGTTGTCGTTGTAGGCAAAAAGGTCGATACCCATGTTATAAGCCGTACGGCAGAAGTAAGCGTGCAAACCGACATTGAGAGTGGCGTGCCCCTGGTCGCGTCCCATCTCCTGGCTCTGTGCCAAATGTCTGCCTTTCACTTTTCCTTCCGGGTCTTCGTGCATACCTCTCACCGACCACTCGATACAGCCCATACCTTTTCCGTGGTAGAAAAACTCCAGGGCTTGTTTAATCTTAGCATCGTCATCATTCAGCACGCCGATAGAAAGAATGGTGAGCATGGCGGGCAGATCCCAACTCATCCAACCTGCAATGGCTGAAGAGTTAAAGTGGTTATCTAAGAAATCGTCGCAGATAGGATAGAAAGTTTTATCTATCCATTTCTTGAAGATTTCGAAATCCTCGGTTTTCCAGCCTTCGTAGTCGCGCATCAGTTCAGCGGGAGCAGCAAACTGGTAACCGATAAATCCGGCAGCAAGCAGGCGATGGCTGTCGTCAGGCCACGTTTTATAGTTCACCCCTTTACAAGTTTTAGCCCATCCGTTCAGAATTTTAATAGCCGCTTTCGCATAATCTTCATCTCCCGAAATTTTCCAGCGTAAAGCCAACTGATAAGCGGCACCGGCATCAAAAGCAGCCGTATTGAAGTTTCCGCCTTTTGAGTGGCGCACAATTTCTTCTTGCGGATTTGAGTTATAATTCAGTTGGGCAAATCGGCTGTCGCACAATTTTTGCCAACCACTAATCCAAGGTTCGGCGCCTTCATTCACTTTACGGCGTGCACGTTCAAAATCGGCTTCGGTGTTCACCAGACAAGGGTGCTTGATGGTGTACTCATAATTTTCATTGGGGTTGATTTCGCGTTGCCATGGTTCGGGAGTTCCGTTCTCGAACTCAGCACTACAGCCGGTCAGCAACACAAGTGCCATGCTGCCCACGAAGGTATAAATCAAATTTTTCATATATTCAATATTCATTTTGTTATTCAATCAGTTTCTGAGAAGTCGGCTACCATTATTCGGCTTTTTCAGCTTTAATCAAATCTTTCAGTTCCTGTTCCGATTCGAAGGTCTTCACCCAATCCACATAGATACTGCCAGTTTCGCTGGCTTCATACCATATTTTCCAAAATTGAAGTTCCACCGTGTCGTACTTCGTCAATGCAGTAGGCATATACTGTTGATTCTTGCCGAGGAATTTCTTCGTAAAGTCGGCGTAGAATACTTTGTATTCGCCACAATCTGCCACAGTCATGGCGTTTTTTCCTTTATCGGTATCTTCGCCATATTTACCGGCTACGGTAATGCCGCTTCCACCCCAAATGTCGAGATACCACTCTATGCTTGTTGATGCTTCGAACACATTTTCGGGGAATTTCACTTTAAAGGCCAAGATGGGATAGTTGGTTACGTTGAACCCAAATCCTCCGGTACGACAAATGCGCACAGCCTTGTAAGCCTTATCGTCACCGGGTAATATGCGAAGTACTCCGTCGTTCTCCATCCATTCAAATTCTCGATGATTGAAATTGCCGAATGGTTGCCAGATGTTCTCAATGGTAAATTGGTCGTTCATCAATCCCTCACTCACATTGATACTCATCGTAGCTTTGATAGGTTTACCGTCGCCATAGTCTGCCAAAGCAGTAATCACGGCATTGCCGTAAGCCTTCGCCACAAACCGGCCTTTTTCGTCAATCTCTACAACATCGGGCTTGCTGCTTTCCCATGCGATGTACGACAGCGTAGCGTCTGCCGGCGTTACATTCATCTGCGGAGTATAGGTTTCGCCTAAAGCCAGCTTATCGGTTTCCTTCACGAATTCCATACTTTCGATATAAATAATAGGCTTCACCTTAATCTCAAACACTTTTGTGAAATGTTTGTCGTCAGTAGCGGTGACTTGTATGCGTGCCGTTCCTTCGGCCACACCTTTCACCTCGCCTTTTTCATTGACGGTGGCTTTATCGGGAGTAAGGCTTTTCCAAATCACTCCGGGGTAAGTGGGATCGACCGGAGTAGTCTGCCAAATGAGCGGCAGAGTCGAGGTAACAAACACTTCAAGCTCTTCATTAGTAAGACTGATATCAGTGATGTGAATGATTTCGTTTACCACCTTCACATTGATGGTCGAAGTGGCAGAATAGCCTACAACCGGTTTGGCCGAAATGACCGTATTACCGGCCTTCACTGCAGTGATGCGTCCTTCGGCATCTACGGTAGCCACATCGGGCACAGTCGATTTCCATACCACCTCTTTGTTGAAAGCCTCATCCGGGCCTACGGTATATTTTATCAAAGTATCAGTGCCTATCAGCAGAGGCAGTTCGGGAGTCACCTCAAGGTTGATTTCCTTAACGAGCACTCTCTCTTCTAAAACGGGGGATACATCGTCATCGTTGCACGAAACGGTCACCACCAAGGCACCCGCCAACAGTGTTGCAAATGCACCCTTTTGAAGTATGTTTTTGTATGTCATAATTCGATTACTTTATAAATGAATAATGAATGGATTATTGGTTCCAACCCGGATTTTGTTTCAAGTTGGAGTTCAGCTTGAGTTGGTCAGTGGGCAGCGGCAACAAGTAATGCTTTTCGTGCCAGTTGCGTCCTTTTTCGTGAATAATGCAGCCTTCACCATCTTTGTCTTTAAAAGAAGCATCGGGCCATCTGCTTTCAAAATCAGTATCTTTCCACTTCACACCGGTGAGATTCATCGGCATTTCGTCTTCGGCCGTCTTCCAACGCTTCAGATCATCAATGCGGAAATTCTCATCGAAAAACTCGATGGTACGCTCACGACGAATCTCTGTGCGCATATCCAAATTATTTGCCGTGACAAAGTCGTTAGTCAAGTCAGGCATTTCGGGGTTAATGCGTTTACGTGTCAAGTTCAAGCTGATAGCCAAGTCTTCATCTGATATTTGTCCATCGCGTTCAAACACAGCTTCGGCATAGTTCAGCAGCACCTCGGCATAGCGGATGACGGGGAAGTCGTAAGCTTCCATACCGGTGGGCACTCCGTCACGTTCGCTGCACCACTTGTGGGGAAAGTAGCCCGTACCGGTTTGAGGCATGAAGTTCCTATGCGAGGCATTGGCTATTTCGGCAGCATCGCCGCTCCAATCAATGCGTCCGCCATTTGTACCCCAATAAGTCTGTCCGGGCACCATAAGCTGATTGTTCATGCGGTTGTCGCGATTTTTATATTCATCATCCACTTTCGTGTAATTCCACGTTTGGGGATTGATGGGTAACCCATTGCTTTGCAGATACATATTAGCCATTTTGCGAGTAACGTACAAGGCATTGCCCAAACGCCCTTGTGTAATGTTGAAACCAATAGAATTGATAACAGGGTCGTGGCGGCGGGTAAAGATATACTCTTTATTACCTGTTTTATTGATATTGGCAGGGTTTGACTTTTCATTCTCCAAGATAAAGAGATACTTGTAGGCTTCCGTTCCCAATTCTTGAGGAGCAAAAAGCTCGAATGCTCCGCCCGCCATTACATCATGAGCCGCCTGTGCTGCGGTATTGAGCAAATCTTTTGTACGTTCGGTATTTTGACCGCCATTATGAAATTTCTCCCATGTACCTTCGTAAAGGGCTACACGCGAAAGAAACGCCAAAGCGGCTTCGCTGGAAAGGCGACCTTCATCGCTGCTGCTGATAGCCTTATCAACGGGCAATAGTTTAGCGGCTTCTTTCAAGTCGTCAATGATGAAGTCAGCCACCTCGGTACGCGGATTGCGAGCCTTCTGCATCTCAGGCGAGTCGATGTCGAGCGGCGTGCGGGCTATGATAAGGTCACCGTAAGCCTGCAATAACTCGAAGTAACAATAAGCACGGAAGAAACGGGCTTCCCCCACTGAAATGGCAATGTCGGCTTGTTGTTCATACGCATCAGCCTGTTGCAACAAGGTGTTGACTTGGCGAATACGATTGTAATTGTCGGTATAATGCTTGTCGGATGACGGAATGCTGTTCGTTCCGTTACTATAGATGTTCACCGTGCTGCCGGCAAACAAATCCGAGCGAATATCGGCGTGCTGACTGTCGTCGAGCCATCGAAAGTCGGCCGACCAGCCATAGAACTGGGTGGCAAAAAGTTTGAAGTGTTCGGGCGACTTCCAATAGTTGGTATCCGCCAATTGCGTCTTGGGCTCAAGGTCTAAACACGACTGCATGGTCATGGCGCAAATAATTCCTAAAATATATACTATTTTTTTCATTGTTATCTTCAATATTAAGAATAAAAATTAGAATGTGGCATTCACACCGAAAGTCACGGTGCGGTTAAACGGATAGCGTTGCTTGTTTTCCACCTTACGGGTGGCTTCGGGATCCCAACCATCGGTGATATACGATTTTTCCCATAAATCGGCGCCCGATACATAAATACGCAAGTTGCTGATGAAACCGCTCTTATTCATCCATGCCTTTGGCAATGTGTAACCAAGTACAATCTCTTTGAGACGCAGGTAAGCTCCGTTATCGGCCGACCAGGTAGAGGGAATGTAGTTATAATTATTGATGTCATTACTGTTTGAATAAGTAGGAAAATGGTTATTGGGAGTTTCAGGACTCCATACATTACCCACCGACTGGTTGGTAGTGTTCAGCCAAATAGCCTTGAAAGGCACTTTCCAAGAGTCGATTTCACGATAGATGGTACGCTTGCCCACACCTTGGAATACGGTATTGAAATCGAATCCTTTCCACTCGCATCCGAAATTAAACGAGAACGAATATTTGGGGTCGTCGGAACCGAGAAATACAAGGTCATCTTGTGTCAGTTTACCGTCTTTGTTCACATCTTCATACATGTGGTCGCCCAAACGCAAGTTGGCAGGCAGGGCGATAGAGTTGCTGCCCACATATTTGTCCACGTAATAGTCCAGTTGGTCTTGGTTTTGTACCTTGCCCACATAGCGGTAGCCAAATACCGAATTGAGCGGATAGCCATTCACAGCTTCGTTATAACCTGCGCTCACCACGATGTTACCTCCATCAACGAGTTTATTGGTCATATAGGTTAACGTACCGCCAACATGGTAGTTGAAACTGCCTATCTTATCATGCCAAGTCAAACTAACATCGTAACCATTGGCTTCAAACTTACCACTATTCGTACTGGGAGCAATTCCGCCCAGAACACCGGGATGCAGACGCGAAACCAACATATTATCGTTTTTCTTTTTAAAGATCTCGAACGTACCCGTAAGGCGATTGTTGAAGAATCCGAAGTCAATACCCAAGTTATAGTTGTAAATACGTTCCCAAGTACGCACAGTGCTCACCAGTCCGGCAGATTCCACATAGGTTCCTTTCGAGTTGCCCAACAAAGCACCGCTGTTCGATTTGTAGTTGTAAAGTTGGATGCCGTCATAGCGTCCGATACCATTTTGGTTACCTACCTCACCATATGAGGCACGTAGTTTCAGTTCATTCACATAGTCACGCAAGTTCTCCATGAATTTCTCTTCAGTGATACGCCATCCGGCTGATGCGCCCCAGAAGAAGTTCCAGCGATTCTTGGGCAAGAATTTCGAAGAGCCGTCGTAGCGAGCATTCACTTCTACCATATATCTTGACTTATAGTTGTAATTCAAGCGACCGAAATAAGAGAGAATAGCTTCCTCCCAACGGTCTACCTTGTCTATGTAGATTTGTCCTTTACCGTTAAGCGATTCGATTGCCGCTTCCACGTCCATTGCTTTGGTACCGCTATAATCGTAAGCGGCATAGTCATATTGCACACCTCCCATAAGCGATATGTCGTGAGCCTCATCAAATAATTTCTTATAAGTGAGAAAAGCTGATGCCGTGTAATTATCGGTACGTGCAGAGCTTTTAGTATACGATGATTTTTCTTTTGCAGGATAGGGAGAGTTCTCGTTTTGAATCGGTGTGCCATCGTATTGATACCAATCAATTGAAAGATACTGTTCGTCACGGGCCGCATTGTTCGTTGAGTACCCCAAAGTACCTTGAAAATCAAGGCCATCCAATATGTTCACTTTCAAAATCTCGTTCACATTCATAGTGGTCACTACGAGTTTGTTGTCACCTCCCAACTCGGCCGACCAGTTGGGAGTATGAATGCCTCCCCACGCATACGGTTTGCCATCGATGGTCGAAACCGGTAACCCTGGCTGCGGTATGCTACTGCCTAATATACTACCAATCTGTGTAGGAGCCACCTGATGCTGACGACTGGCTGACATATTGCTTTCCAAGCTGATACGGTCGTTTATCTTGAAGCTGTTGAATAAACGTACGTTATAGCGTTCGTTCGAGTTGTTCCCCCATTGCAGCGTCCCTTGGTCATTCAAATAACCAAGCGAGAGCCGGTAGGTCGATTTCTCCGAACCTCCGCTTATGCTGAGGTTATGTTGGGTAGAAGTAGCGTTCCCCCACAGCACATCAGTCCAGTTCATATCATGAAACACAAAGTCGGCCACACCGCGGAATCCTCCCGGAATGGGATCTTCATCGGGATTATTTCCACCATGCAGATTAATCCAACTCCTCTTCATCGCTTTAGCCAAACGGGCATAGCGCACCCAGTTGTCGTCTTCGCCATAGCCGTCATTCAAGCGGGCTTGGAGCACACCATCCGTCCATTCGTCCATACTCATCATGCGGGGCTGCAAACCCACAATTTTACGTGTAACCGAACCACTATATTCCACCTTGGTTCTGCCGGCATCGGGACGTTTGGTAGTTACCAAAATCACACCACCTGCCGCTTTTGCACCATAAATGGCAGCCGAAGCATCTTTCAGGAAGTTAATGGTTTCGATGTCATCGGCATTGAGTTGAGCTATCTCACTCACACCACTGGCAGGTACACCGTCAATAATCAAGAGAGGTTCTACCTTGTTCTTCGATACAGAACCACGGATTGAGACACCCCATCCCTCTTCACCGGGAGCAGCCGACGAGCGGGTGATGCGTAAACCCGGCACCTGACCTTGCATGGCCGAAAGCGGATTGGATACCGTACCTTTGTCTTTAAAAAGTTTTTGGTCGACCACTGTTACCGAGCCTGTCAACGACTCTTTCTTCATACTGCCGTATCCCACCACTACAACTTCCAGGAGTAGTTCAGAGTCTTCTTTCAATACAATCTTCAAACTGGTTTCATGGCCTTTCACTTGAACTTCTTCCGTTTTGTAACCGATATATGAGATAACCAAAGTTCCTTTGGCATCTTTCAATGAGAAGTTTCCGTCAATGTCAGTCATACAGCCATTGGTGGTGCCTTTTACCATAACATTAGCACCGATAACGGGCTCGCCATTGGAATCCACGATTTTACCTTTAATTGTACCAGTCTGCAATACGACTTGCACTTCCCCGGCATCTGCAAAGACAGCCTGCGAGCCACCTGCTATAAGAGCAGAGGCTATCACCGTGGAGAATAGAATCCTTCTCGATGAAAATCTGAAGAGACTTTTTTTCATATACATAAAATTTAAAACTAACATTTATACTATTTATTCTAATATTAGATACACTGTTGGATATATTCACGGATTTCTTTCCGACTGATAAACAAATGATTTTCTACAGTACGGACAGATAATCCGAGACAAGCGGAAATATCCGCTGACGATATATGCTTGAAGCAACTCATTACATAAATCTTTCTTCGTTGCGCAGGCAGCCGGAGAACTCTCTTCTGCTCACACACAGATAAATCATTAGCGATTATCTGGCTCTCTACCTCATTAATAAAGGTAGGAAGCTGATCTAAAAAATAGGATGTAATTTCCTGCATTTTATAATGACGACGCAAATAATCAATAACCAAATTCCGGCAAATAGAGAAAATAAAGTACTTTATTGTTTCCGGTCGCAACATTTGCTTATAATCCATCAAACGTAAAAATACATCTTGAGCCAGATCTTTCGCGTCTTCATCTTTTCCTATCTTATATAAGATATACAAGTAAACGGAACGATGATAATTCTGATAAGAATCAGTAATCAACTGTACGGATGACATATCTATATTTTCCATTGCTTAGATTTTTGTTTATCATTACGTTGGCAAATATAGAAGGTAAATATGAAAACGGATATTCAAAAAGAAAGAGATAAATTCCGTCCTATTGGCGGAGAGCAAGCGATCAACACACATTCTAATTATCAGACAGTTAACTCTCAATTTCATAGAGTCTCAATTTATTATTTGAGACTCTAAAGAGGTATTTATCAATCTAAAGTTTAAAATGAAAGGTACATAAGTATATTATTCTTCATTGGTCTTTCCGATACTTCGAATATATTCATTCGGAGTAATTCCAATAACCTTTTTAAAATAACGAAAGAAGGAAGTACGCGAACTAAAACCACATAGTTCGGCTAAAGCTGTCAACGTATATTTAGAATATTCATCTTTATCAACCAAACGCTTAAACTCCTCTATGCGATAGTCATTCAAATAGTCATAATAGTTTTTATCCAAATATTGATTGAATAAATAGGATAATGTATAAGTGGAAACATTCAATATTGCAGCCAAGTCTGCTATTTTCAGATTGGGATTAACATATAGTCGATCCCTTTGCATCAGAAGTTCCAGTTCGCCAGCCAAGCGCCTACATTCTTCTTCAGTCACATTACTCTTTCTATATTTTTCTTCTATTACCGGTTGCTGTTTTTCCTTCGACTGAATTAGGTTGTTTCGTTTCATTCTCCGGCGATAATATATATAAGCCAAGGTTATTATCAATATCACTAAAACAGTCACACTCCACATAACAGCATTGAAACGAGGAGCAATAGTCACCATCAGGCAAATTTCCGACTCCGGATCATCCACCCGATGAATTCTAAACTGATAATTGCCGGATAATAAGTCATAATACGTTATTTCAGATTGTCCACTCAATAATTGCCAGTCGCTATCTATTCCTTCCATCTTACATTTATAAGACATATATGCAGGCTCCGAATAAGTGAACCCAGAGAAACGGATTGTCAAATTACGCTGATCTGCTTCCAATTTTATTTTATACACGTTATTTTCTCTACTCATCTTAGCATAAACCGATTGCTTTCCATTCACTAATACATCGGTAATAGCAACCGGATAATGCCATTTTGCTTTTCTGCCATTTTGTTCCGAGGTCAGATAAATCATACCTTTCGAATTGCCGAACCACATCGTACCCTCTTCATCTATCACAGGGAAACAAGTAATAAATATAGAACTGGGCAAGCCATCTACGAAATTATAGGGAATAAAATTACCTTTCTTATCATAACGATATAAGCCCAAATTAGTACCAATCCACAACCAACCTTCATGATCTTCTATAATAAACATTGCATCCTTTCCATCCAAAGGAGTGCCCGACTGCATTCTCCGAAAATGATTCATCGACAAATCAGATATAAAAATTGCACCTTTATCCGGAAGGAAATAAAGCTCATGATTAGAATCTTCGTATACTGTCCGGATTTTATCTTTATGAATAAACCCTTCAGGAAACATATCCGACTTCAAACTATTGGTTGATGGATCCCAAATGCATAAACCGTTCTCTGTACAAATCCATCCTTTACGAGTGGAATCAAAACATATATCATAGACATTCTCTCCCGGTAATTTCGAATTTTCAGTAGTATAATGCCGGATTTGCTTTCCATCTCTATAACAGTAAAGTCCCATAGACGTCGCCATCCACAAACTTCCTTCATCATCCGATTTTATGCAAAACACATGTCCTTTCAGGAATGGAGTTGATTTTAAGTCTGCTGTTTCAAAATCAGATAAAGTCAACGTGGAAGGATTGAGGATATATATACCGCCACCATAAGTACCTATGTAATACTTTCCTTCAAAAGCATAAATACACAAAATCATATTGGAACGTAATTCGGGAACCTTAAAACTTTTAAACCGCTGTTTCTTTTCATCTATATAGAAAAGTCCATTGCGCGAACCTATCAGTTTCTCGTCTTTCGAAACAGCTATTGCACGAACAGGCATCTCTTTTGAGTCGAAATAAGGAAGATAGGCATAGGTAGAAAATAACCCGCTCTGATATAGTGTATAATCCAAGCCTAACTGATAAAAACCAATCCAAATCACTCCTTCCCTATCAACCAATAATGCATAGACAGAATTGGAACGGATCGCCTGTTTATTTCCCGATTCGTAACAAAAGGAACGAACAATCTTCATATTATTCGCAGAAACAAAATGTACCCCGTTTCCATCAGTGCCTATATACAACAAATTCTTTTCATCACTGGAGAGAGACATGATAACATTACAACCCAAGTCAATAATATTTTCTTTAAATTCACCCGTCGAGATATCAAAACATAGCAACCCATGATCCATTGTTCCTAAATAAAGCTTTTTGCCGATACGTGTCATATTTCTATAGGAGAATCCCTGCTTGTATGGATAAGAGGTTATTTTCCGGTTTGAAATATTCATGGAATGTAATCCACCTTTGGTAAGAATCCATAAAGCTCCATTTTCATCCAAATTCAATGCAACGATGAAATTTTCTGCCGATAAGATGTCGGAACTTACTGCCAGTCGCTCCAATTGATTATTTCGATAGATAAATAATCCTTTTTCACTACCTATATACAATCCTCCATCCCGAGTTGGTAAAAGGGCACGAACACCACAATTAATAGTCTCCGGACTAAAGGGTTCCAGTTTTTCTGTTTCCTTATGAACCGTCCACAATCCCATATCATTCCCTATCCATATCCTATTACCAGTCGTCTCTGTTATTACATTCACCCATTTTAGTTTTTCATTATTCCCTAATATGGGATAATGTTTCAAATGGACTCCGTCAAAACGTTCAACAGAACTTGCCGTGCCAATCCAAATATAGCCTAATGAATCTTTATAAAAAGAACTGACCATCAGGTCGGAAAGTCCGTCTGTTTCGGAAATGCTGCGGAAAGAGTAAGAAATCGGATAAATAGGTATATTTATGAGTAGCAGACAAAGAGTAGTCAAAGCCTTTACTATATGTCGTATTAGATTATGCATAGAGGATTCATATTTAATGAAACAATGCAAACCTACATAAAATATCTCGGATTTTATATAGGTTTGCACAAAAAACAAGGAACTTACTCTCTTTAAAAAGATAGAATCTATCCTGGATATACATAATTTACAGTTTCACCTTTATCTGTGATTTCTGATAAACTACCGGGATTTTCTTATCATTCACTTCTACAGACATAGGCTTCTTTGTGCTTCTAAAGGTGGTATTTATCTTCGGCTGTCCGTCTATCCAAAGATCAAGTTTCTTACCTTCTGCTTTCTGAATAACGAACAGCTTAGCCAATGATGAAAAGTAAGTTTCATTACCCCGTCTCAATGCACTTCCATAAGCAATAAAGAAGTCCTTAGCGTTCTTTGCTTCAGTACCTTCTGGGTAAGAAACTGCAAACATATAAGCATCTGTCATCCAGCCGTCGGGCATAATCCATGAATTACTGTGCATTAATCTTCCGTCCGCCAGTTGGTTGATATATAAATCGGTAATTTTACCTTTATGACGGATACGAAGCCCTATCCAGTCCTGCCCTTCACGTCTTTCCATTTGAGGCAGGTCTTTTTCATCGGGAGCGTCTTTCAGAATAATAGCTGTCAGTCCTTTCACACGGTTCACCTCGGCTGGTAAATGGAATGAATAATATTTTTCGGTTCCTTTCAAATCTTCCGTAGGAGCTTCTATTTCTTCCCAATATAAATCTTCGGGATAGTCGTGCACAAAATCGGACTTAGCCAGCATGCGGGGATATAAAGGACGGATGACTACTGAAGAATTTCCGTTTGTCACATTCACGTCAATGCCCGATTTCTTATAAGTTCCATTGGTATGCCATAACCATTCGAACTGTCCTACCTTATGTGTCTTCAAATCATCGATCATATAAATCACATTATCCATCCACAGGAAATGACGGAAGTTACGGCTGAAATTATTAGAGACAGGACCTGTTCCATTGGCCAAAACATATTTCACATTGCCCGCATCCAAGAGATGATAAAGATTTCCTCGCAAAGTAGAGCCGCTATACTGTTGTTCACGAGGTTGTCCCTCCCCGTTGAACAGGACTACATTATGTGCCTGGCTTTGAAAAAAATAGTTGCGATAGGCAGGATTGGGATACCAGCAGTTTCCTCCATCCTTGATAATATCAACGCCTTTATGAAAAACAATAAAGGAGTTGGCATCCGCATGGGAATGATTCCACGTATGACCGCTTTTCACAGCAAGCATCGTAGCATCCTTCTCCCAAGAAGTACGCATGGTGGCCCAACCGAAATCCGAGAATAGCTGTGAGGTTTTCAAATCGGGAGTTATGGGAGCTTTACTCAAATCAGGGGTATAGAGAAAGCCCATCGGACGATTCAGGAAAAATCCATCGCGATGCTGTCCTTGCTCTACTTGGGTTATATACCACAGAATAGTCGGGTCTTTCAGTCCCAATGCATACAATAACATCATACTGGATTCTGCTGATACATTCTTATGACTATCACCAAAATTCAAACTATACAGCATACCTGTACGAGGATAGCATACTTGAGAAAAGTAGTTCGGAAGTTTTGCCAATTGGGGTATATCACCGGGATTTTGTCCCGGATGAGTGTTTATCCAGGCGATCCGAAACAAAAGAGCTTCCTGAATACCAAAATTTGCATAATTGAGACTTTCATACATTCCTCCGGCCTCATCAAAGCTCTTTGCTTTCTGCTGCAAGGCATCGCCTGCAAAGTCAAACCATTCGGGTAGTGATTCATGAAGTTGCTCCACCCAATCTTTTACTTCGGGAAGTTCATTCTGTAGGCTTAATGCTAATATTCCACCCTGGCATACGCAGGAAGTCCACCAGTTGTGTCCCATAGAGTTCAAAGAATGGATTCGGGCAGGTTCCAACAGCCAGTCGCCCAAGGCAGGCTCTACAGCCAATCGTTTCAAGCCTTCGGCAATCTTTTTTCTTTCCGAAGAAGACATTATGTTATAAGCCGCATCATATCCTATGGCAGAAAGGAAGCTCTTATGTGCCATGCCCAGTTGCGAACGCCAGACTGGAATACGTGCCATCATTTCCATATCTCCCCAGGATTCGGCTTCCACAGCTTTCAAAAGAATCTCTTTGATTATATTTGCATACTCTTTATTATCCGTCATCAGATAGGCCAACGACAAATAATCCAACCGATTGAAATCTTTCTTTTGTAAGGCTTCATCGGCGGTTTTCTGAATATCCTCCCAGGCTTCCCGCAATTTCGGTTCATTCTGCATACGTTGTTTTACCTGCTGAATGCGTTGAGGGGTATACAAAAGTGAAGGATGATTTATCTTTTGTGCAGATACAAACGATGCTAATAATATTCCGATCAGGCATAGAACTATTTGTTTCATGATATTTATTGCTTTTTCATTTTACTGTTCAATATTGATTAAAAATTCTTCTAAAGCTGCATTGAATTCCTCCGGTCGCTCCATATTCATCATGTGCCCGCAATCCTCTATGATTTTCAGCTTTCCATTAGGTAGATATTCCAATATGGGAGGATTTTTTGAAAATTTGTTATCAGAAGAATGACCTTCTACAATTAAGGCAGGTACAGCAGGGTGACTCTTCTTCAATTCTTCAATAGCATCCAGCCCTGCTACTACCCGTACTTCTTTGTGTAGCGGTTGCCACGCATCCCATTCGTCAATCATCTGCCACAAAGGCACACGCATCCGTTCACGCTGGCTACTACCGGATTTCATTAATCCTTCAAACCACTCTTTCTTCATCACTTCCACTCCTTTCTTTTTCAGGGCAGCTATTTCGTCATCACGTACCTTTGCTTCCTCTTTAGTCATCGGTTCACTGGGACCTTTGGACTTTCGGATGTTTCCACTGGCTAAAAAAGCCGATAACATCCGGTCTGGGAAATACGCCAACATATCAGCAGTGATAAATCCCCCCAAAGAAAGTCCGACGATATGCGCTTTCTTGATGTGCAAAGAGTCCATCAAAGTAACCAGATCTTCAACATGCATAAATTGATAATCTTCTGTTTGGGAAGAAGAAATGCCGTATCCTCTTAAATCATAGCGAATGACATGATACTTTTTCGCAAACACTAAAAATTGCTCATCCCACATACGATGGTCAAGCGAATGACCGTGTACAAAGATGATCGGTTCACCCTGACCGGCTTCCTCATAGTATAGAGAGCCGTTTCCTACATTGATACGTCCTTGTTTGACAACCAATGGCTTACCTTTCAGTATTTCTGAAACGGTCCGTGAAATGACAGGGCTGCCAAAGAAAGAAGAAAAACCGTCTTCTTTAGCAGAAGAACCTGCTACATGGGAGATGAAGAATCCGTAAACTTTATCGTGTTTATTTATCCACGGATAAGCACCGGCCCATCCCGGTGAACTAATCTGATAAGCTTCACCTGTCTTTTTATCTATTAATTCACGCCATTCTCCTAATCCGTAGATTCCATTGTGGGATTGTCCCAGTCCTTTCGCTACATAATTATCCGAGTTATTCGAAGGGATTATGGCGCCTTTCACTTGGTCGGCCTGCATTTCTTTCACAGTTTCTGCTGATATAATTTGCTTGCCATTATACATTCCATCGTGATAAATCATGGACAGGAAGTGAAGATAATCATTCATTGTAGTACACAGTCCGCCCCCTAACATGGGTGCATGTCCGCCGTCCGTGTTGATTGGGGTAAAATGAGAGTTTTTCATTTCCAAAGGTTGCGCCAGCAGTTCTTGAAAAAGAGTCTCAAACTCCTCTCCCATCGCCACTTCTGCCATTCTTCCGGCAATTTGCATGGCAAGTCCACCATATTCAAAACGAGTGCCGGGAGTAAAGACTGTATCCAAAGGGAGAATTTCAGTGACTGCCGAATCCAAATGATTATAGTTATCTACACGGGGCTCGGGAAGATATGGACGTACTCCTGATGTATGGGATAATAATTGCCGGAGAAGAATCTTACCTTTAGCATCGTCTTTAAATTCCGGCAACCATTTTTCTACCGGATCATCCCATCCCAAATCAGTACGGTCTACCACCGCGCCTATGACAGCAGCCGCTACCCATTTTCCGGCAGAAGCGACATATACTTTTGTATCGGGTGTATAATCCCGATAGTTCTTCTGAAAAATGACGGTATCATTCTTCACTACACAAATGGATGCTCCGGGGTAATATCCCTTGTCTACCCATCCTTGGATAACAGAATCCAAAGAAGAGAAGTCATACCGACTTCCCTGACCGGATGATATTTTGCAAGAACCGGACAAAAAGCAGATACTTACAAAAGCGGCAATTAATAAACGATTATTCATTTCGTTGTTTACTATCTATTCTTCTGATTGTAAATCCCAATATACGACATAGCGCTGGCGATGCAAATCGTATAGCGGACGAATCACATCTCCTTGTTCTGTCGTAAACTTCAAATCACTTCCTACACGTTGCAAAGCACGTTCAGGGTGTTTCTTATCTAGTTTCAAAGAGGTACGCAAATGTGCTGGGACATGAAAATTATAGGTATAATAATCATTATAAAGAGCAGGATTTGAGAAAGGAGCAGGGGCTTGCATACCTTCAGTTCCCCGTTCTCCCGCCAATACCAACGGGCCATATAACAGGGCTGCCTTATCCGGGTTATCCGGAGTAGTTTCCAGTTTGATTTGCATCGGATAAGTAGCCGAGATTTGATCGCCATCTTTCCATTCACGGGTAATGGCAATATAAGAACCAGATTTCTGTTTTACAGATATTTTCTTACCATTCACCGAAACTTTTACATCCTTGCTCCACGAAGGATAGCGCAGATAAATAGTCGTGCGGACAGGATTTTCTGCCTGAAGAGTAAAACGTGTTGTTTCTTCCTGTGGGAATTCCGTTTCCTGACGGATTGTCAGTCCTTTTTCTTTCCAGGTTACCTGTGAAGGGATAAATAGATTTACATATATTCCCTGATTGTTATGGTAGTAGATGGCTTCTCCAAACTTTGCATGATTCTCAAATCCGCTACCTACGCAACACCAGAAAGAGTTCTCTTTTGTGCTATACAGCTTATGAGACCCGGAAAGCAAAGGCAGAAAATAAGCTACCATACCTGTTTCAGGGTCTTGTTGTCCCAAGATGTGATTATACAATGCCCTTTCGTAATAATCCGCAATAGATGAATCGCCCGTCCAGCAGAAAAGATGGCGGCTAAGTTTGAGCATATTATAGGTACAACAAGTTTCTCCGGTATAGCCGGTCAGATGTTGGGATAACTTCTTCGGATCAAAGTAGTGTTCTTTGTCACTGCTACATCCCGGAGCAAAAGTATGATGGTCAATCATGGTGTGCCAGAAGAATTCCGATAGTTTTCTGCTTGTCTCGTTGCGGGTTAACTCGTAGTTGCGGGCTTCAGCTATCACTTTCGGGATGAAAGTATTGGTATGCTTCGTTCCCAAGTCATCACGAAGTTCTTTCAATGGGTCGATTACGTCATTGTGGTAGAAATATTCCGCCAGCCAGCGATAACGTTCATCTCCCGTTATTGAGTATAAATTATAGAATGACTCATTGATACCGCCAAATTCATTGCGGATCATAAGTTTACGTGTTTCTTCACTAAGGGGTTTCAATTTATTGTATGCCCAATCACCCACTCGGGTGACGATAGTCAATGCTTTCTTATTATCCGCATACAGATATTGATCTATCAGCCCGGAGAAAAGTTTGTGCAGAGTATACCAGGGAGCCCATACACCTTTTCCCTGAATATTCCGGTTTATCAGTTCTTCGGGCCAGGCACTCAAATACCCGTTTTTCAGTGCATTCTGCACTTCTTCCAATCCGTTAACCAAGCTATCGCCTTTCAGTTTGAATATCTCACTGCCGGTAGCTGCGTACATCAAACCAAGTGCCGAGAGCATGTGTCCGGTAGTATGTCCGCGAAGTTCGCAATCCAAAGATTCCCAACCACCCAGTTTCTTCACTGTCATATATCCGCCCTCACGTCCGGCAAACACACCGGCATTGGTACGGAAGCTATGTAGCAGACGATTCACATCTATTGACGTCATCCAGGCAGAATCCCGAAGCATATTATCACGGAAACGACTTGGCAACAGGCGAACATCTTTCAAATCAAAACTTTCCGCCTGAAGGGGAGCCACTGTTTCCTTTTTCAACTTTCCCTGATGTTGTCCGGGATATACAGATTGAGCTGACATTATACCCGATACTGTCAATGAACCAAACAAGATTGCCGTAACTAAAACTTTCTTATTCATATTATTTCTATCTTTTATCTATAAGATACGAACAAGGTGCCTTAAACACTCAAAGCCACAAAATTATTTAATTAAGCTACAATTCTTTAATTTAAAGCCCACTTTCTTATAAAATTCATCTGAAACGTCCTATCTTTATTCCCCAAATCAAAGAAAGGAGCTACATGGATTTACGTACGGCAAATGTTACAAGATATATTCTTCCTCTGCGTGAGGGAGGCTCATTGCCTGCTCTAGCCGAAGCTGACGATGAATTTAAGTATGTAGTCAAATTCAGAGGGGCAGGACACGGAACAAAAGCGCTGATTGCCGAACTGATTGGTGGGGAGATAGCCCGTGCACTAGGTTTCAGAGTCCCCGAAATAGTTTTTCTGAATCTGGACGAGGCCTTCGGAAGAACAGAAGCAGACGAAGAGATACAGGATTTACTTCAATGGAGTCGAGGACTGAATATGGGATTGCATTTCCTTTCCGGTTCGTTGACTTTTGATCCGATAGTACATCAAGTAGATGGAAAAACGGCTTCGCAAGTAGTATGGCTGGATGCCTTGCTGACTAACGTAGACCGTACCATTAAAAATACCAATATGTTGATATGGCACAAAGAACTATGGCTGATAGATCATGGGGCGTCCCTTTATTTCCACCATTCCTGGACTAACTGGCAAAAACAGGCACTGGTTCCTTTTGTACAGATAAAAGATCATGTATTATTACCGTTTGCCGATAGACTGGAAGAAGTAGATATCGAATTCAGACAGATATTGACTTCTGATAAAATCCGTGAGATAGTCAATGCTATTCCCGACGACTGGTTGAACTGGACAGAAGGCACAGAAACTCCACAGGATTTGAGAGACATTTATATTCGATTCTTAGAAGAAAGGATGAAACATTCCGAAACATTTGTAAATGAAGCGCAAAATGCAAGAAAGGCACTTATATGAATACGCAGTCATCCGTTTCGTTCCTAAAGTAGAACGGGAGGAGTTTATCAATATGGGGATTGTGTTGTTTTCCAAACAAGCCAAATACCTGAAATCCCTCTATACGATAGATGAGAACAAACTAAAACTGTTTTCTTCCGAACTGGATATTAATTGCCTGAAAGAAGGGTTACAGGTCTTTGACAAGATATGCATGGGAAATAAAGAGGGAGGAGCCATAGCCAATATGGATATTCCTGACAGATTTCGTTGGCTGACTGCAGTAAAAAGTTCCTGTATACAAGTATCTCGCCCACATCCGGGATTTTCTACTGATTTAGATAAGACTTTGGAAAGATTGTTCAAGGAATTAGTACTCTGATTCCTTGAACAATCTCTTTGTCAAACTAACGGGCAGTAATATAAAAGCTCTGTTCTACTGCTTCAGCAGTCTGCACTTTAGGTTCTCCGCTACGCCCATATTGCCAGGCTACCACTGTCACCTTTACCGGAAATTTTGCACGTGGGGGAATTTTAGTCAATACCAGTTTATCTCCCTTTATCTCTGCCGGACCTTCTTTTACATAATAGTAAACCGGAAGGCCGGAGTCAGCAGTTCCATTTAAACTTATTTCTTTCACTGAAGCTTTTACATCGGATAGTTTCGGGAAAATTATACGTTGGGGTATCCCTTCCTTATTCCGGTAAGGAATACGAATCTCTACCTGCTGAACGGCACTCCGGTATTTATGATCCTGTTTTACGGAAGCCATCAAACAGATGCCTCCTGTACGTTTAGGATTATCCAATCCCATCCGATAGAAACGAACAGTAAAAGTTGTATCATTCACCACTTCCACCGGACCGCAAATTCTCGACATTCGAATGGGATGCGTACTGTGTTCTTTTGAATATTCGTTCCTTAACATATCTGTGTACACTGCTTTCAGGTGGAAAGTGACTCCGTCCGCTTCGGGTTGAAAAGAAGGAGACATACGTACATGGGATTTCGGATTGAAAGTTATCAGTTTTCCTTTTTGCTCAAAGCCGATATACTGCTCTGTCTTTCCACGCTCATTGGCGTAATATTTTTCTGTGGCATCTGCCATTTCCTTATCAAAATACCAAAACGCATGGTTCTTGTCTCCTTTATACTTATCATAGGAAGCGGCTTCGGCTGTAGGCTTTTCATTCTTTCGCCAACGGTCTGCCAGCCAGCCATTCTTTGCTTCTACCGGAATTAACTGAATCGGAGCATCCAATGACGAATGCTCCGGCAACCGATATTCCACTGTCTTTTTCAGAAAGAGGGAAAGATAATCAATCAATTCATCGGATATGTCGAAATGTCCGTGTCCTGCATCAGCAAGAAATGCAAGGGGAGCATTCGGATATTCACGACGATAATCGAAAGAGGTTATCAACCGGTCTTCCCACCATTCGTCCTCTCCCATCACCATTAATGAGGGGATACCTTCAATCGTACGGGTTCCCCAATCCAAATTCGCACGCCCGTAACCAGTCAAATGAGTTCTGGGAGAATCACCGTGAATAGAGAGTACGGCCAATGTACGTTCAGGATTCCAGGCGGCAAAGTTCCACGGATAAGTAGCCATTGCCGAGTGTCCGATAGGTATAACCGGGGCAAACTCCAGTTCTGTATATCCGCTTATTTCAGACAAGTTCTTCATCATTGTTTCAAAGATTTGTTGGGTACCTTTTGTCACGTCCCAGCGTTGGTCTATTCCGGGAGTGATCCATATCTCTGCAATTCCCAGTTTGCCCATATTCTTCCGAAATTCAGAATGCTCGAAAATTGTTTCTTCGGTCATATTGTGTTGCCCGATGATGACGGCACGGACTTGTTTACAGTTTTCCGGTATCCATAGATAGGCAGAAGGGTGGGCGTTTGTCTCTTCTGAAATCAGCTCTTTTATTTCCACTGACCATTGCCAGGGGGCTGCTGCCACCTTAGCAACCTGCATGAATAATGACAACAATACAACAAGAAAATATTTATTCATAATGCTTCTTTTAATTGATTTAACTTCCTATACTACGAATATGAAGAACAAAATACTCAAAAAACGACTATATATAATAGTAGATATTAAATGCAAAGATAGCGTTATCCGTAAAAAAGGTAGCAAAACCCGTAATCTATATAAAAACAGATTACCTTTTACAGACTAACTTTGTATAGAGGAAATAAAGATAATAAAAACATTAGAATACGCTTTTATTTTAATAATATACTTGATTATGGAAAAAGTGAAATTGAACAATGGCATTGAAATGCCTATTTTAGGTTATGGTGTTTATCAGGTTACGCCTGAAGAGTGTGAACGTTGCGTGTCGGATGCAATCAGTGTGGGCTATCGTTCTATTGATACGGCACAAGCCTATCATAACGAAGAAGGTGTTGGAAATGCAATCAGTAAATGCGGCGTACCACGTGGGGAACTGTTCATCACTACAAAAGTATGGATTTCAAATGCCGGTTACGAAAAAGCTAAAGCTTCTATTGATGAATCGCTGCGTAAGTTAAAGAGCGATTATATTGACCTATTGCTCATTCATCAGCCGTTCGGTGATTATTATGGAACTTACCGGGCTATGGAGGAAGCATATAAGGCTGGTAAACTCCGTGCAATCGGTGTCAGCAACTTCTATCCTGACCGCTTTATAGACTTGGCAGAATTCTGTGAAATTACTCCTGCCGTCAATCAGGTAGAGACACACGTTTTCAACCAACAGATAAAGTTGCAGGAAGTAATGAAAGAATATGGTACTAAAATTATGTCATGGGGACCGTTTGCTGAAGGACGAAACGACTTCTTTACCAACCCGACTCTCCAGGAAATCGGTAAAGAATTTGGCAAATCAGTGGCACAGGTCGCACTGCGTTATCTGATTCAACGCGATATTATCGTGATTCCTAAATCGACTCATAAAGAACGTATGATGGAGAATTTCAATGTCTTTGATTTTTCATTAGCACCGGATGACATGGCGGCTATCGCTGCGCTTGATACAGCTAAAACACTCTTTTTCTCCCACTATGATCCGGAGATGGTGAAGTGGTTGATTAATTATGGTAAATAGTGGTAAGTAGTAAATCCCAATAAAGACTACAAATGGGAATTTAGCGGTTAAATGAGAATTTATCGGTTAGGCTGAAAGCCTTACAATTATATATTTATTGGGGTGCCCTGAAAGGGCTTAATTATATAGCGTAGGGCAACGCCCTACGTAAAAACGACAATCTGAATTTGCGCCCTGAAAGGGCATAATTGTATACAGTTCCGCCCTTTCAGGGCTTGTGGCTGGTGTGTCTTTTTCGTAGGGCGTTGCCCTACGCTATATAATTAAGCCCTTTCAGGGCACTCCGCAAAATTATCATTTACTTGTCATTTTCACATACTCAATGACCATCAAAATAATTTGAGTCATTTCTTTAGCGGAGTGAAATGCAATGCGGCTCCGCCACTTGCTTTTAGCTTCAAAACAAGCTTATCTCCGGCTTTTATCTTCTTATGAGTACTGCGTACTTTCGTGCGTGTATTCAGCTTGTCATCATCTTCGTACAGGTGAAGCATGTACTTCTTACCCGGTTCCAGAAAATCCGTAGTCAATGTAATTGTGCGGGCTTCCGTATTCGTCATTGCTCCTACAAACCAGTCATTCCCCGAACGACGTGCCTGAACGATATATTCACCAATCTCTCCATCTAACGCGCGGCTGTCATCCCATACACTCGGAATTGCTTTCCAAAATTCCAGTTCTTCTTCTCCCTGGTAGAATTCCGGTCTGTCATACCAAAACATAAATTGCAAAGGACTGTAATACACAGCTGCCATCGCCAACTGATGTGCTTTCGTATTCTTCACCCGATTATTGAAATAGCAAAGCGTATAGTCTCCTGCACCTGCCAGATAGCGGGTGAAAGGAAGAGTCGTATTGTGTGTGGCATCCGGCATTTCTTCATTTCCACGAATACCTTCCTGCGTCATCAGGTTAGGATAAGTACGGCTGAAACCTGTCGGACGATATTCGTCATGAATATCTACCATCAGATTATATTCTCCACATTTACGAACTGCATCATGCAACCAGGTACTCCAACGCTGATTACCTATCTGTACAAAACCGAACTTGATACCTTTCAATCCCCATTTTTTATACAAAGGCAACAGAATATCCAACTGCTGCACTAATGCGCGCTGATTGACATACACCATAAGTCCGATTCCTTTCGATTCGGCATATTTACACAAAGCAGGTATATCAAGGTCTTTATCAGAAGAAACTGTAGTAGCGTCCGAACTCATTTTCATTTCCGGTCCGTACCAGCCTGCATCCATGTGTACATACTGAATACCGCGTTCTGCCGCAAAATCAATGGCCGCTTTTACTCTATCTTGTTTCAAGTCGCCCGAACGGAATACTTTCCCGGGTTTGATCCAAGAAGTATCAGCCAGTTTGCAAGCCGGATTCAGATTCAAGACAAGATCATTATTATTAATTAAATCGACCGGACGTTCGCCAACCATGATTACACGCCACGGAGTACTGTAAGGAGAAATAATATCGACGCTACTATACAGGCTTGTCTCCAAAGTGGAAGGTTTCTCTGCCGATAAACGGAATTTACCACGAACATAATCCACCATTTCCGCTTCCAACAAGGCTACAGATAATCCATCAGGCAGTTTCAATGTCAAAGGACGCTCACTCTCCTCTTTGCCCCATCCTTCCAACGGACGGAGTTCATAAGGCCCTTGTGCCCAACGTTCATAATACGCCATCGTTCCTTCAGGCATTGTGAAGCTAGTCTGCTCACCGACGATATGCAAGAAAAGCCCGTTTGTCATTTCCGGAAAATGATAGCGGAAAGTAACTCCTTCATTATAGGCGCGGACTATGATATTCATAAAGTAGTTTTTACGCTTATCATAACCACCATCCCGATTACCTTTTCCTTCTCCTTTCTTGAACTTCAAGGTCATCTCATTATAGCAATCACGAACCTCCGCACGCTCGCCATATACAGGCTTCCATCTCTCGTCCGTCTTTTGATGTTCAGTCCCCGTCAACTTCAGATTCTCACACCAAAAATGACAAGTATCATTCGGTATACCCAACGCCGATTCAAACAACTGATTTTCAATCAGAACACCCAGTTTACTTTCTTCAATCACCGGACGATTTTTATAAGTCAAGGTATAATACATTTGTGCATTATCCTCTCCTACCGCACGTTGATAAAAGGTAAAACGATAAGCTCCATCAGGAGACGTCAGTTCCTGACGGGTTTCTGTCATCACATCTTGCGCTTTTATCAATGCCGGTATCACCAACAACAAAAGCAAAATTCTTTTCTTCATTCTATTTACGTTCATGTTTATTCATCTTTCCTATTATATACGAACGAGAAAGAAATTATACTCAAATATTTATTGCCTGAAAAGCTTATTCCATCTGTTCCCTATAAAAAGTAGGTGTCATTCCTGTCACCCTTTTAAAAATGCGGTTAAAATGTACAGGTGATTCAAATCCGCAAGTAGCACTGATTTGAGATATATTCATCATACTACTATTCAATAGTTTACAAGCATATCCGATACGCATATCAAGTACATACTCTTTGAATGTTTTTCCTGTGTTTTCTTTAAAGTATCGGCAGAAAGCAGTAGGGTTCATCGCTGTATAAGAAGCAATTTCATCCAGACCGATAGACTCGGTATAATGTTTATTCAAATAGGCAATCACTTTTTCCATTCTTTCATTACGCATAATCGAAGGAGACGGAGTATAATGAGAAGTAGTCAGATACTTCCTGTGATTACTGGTAGCCATCATTTGTAGGAGTGAAAGCAACAGGATAATTTGATCTACTCCTTTGGCAGAAGGTATTTGTTTTAATAGCTTAATGATTTTCCCCGAACGGGTAATTGTGAATTTAATTCCTCTGCAAGCATCCTCCAATAAATTCCTGATAGGAATAAACTGGGAGTATTGAGATATAGAATAATGCATGAAGTCTTTTTCAAACTGAATATTGACTCCTCTTACTTTCAGTTCGGATTTTTCTTCGTTATCAGATTCTTCCCCGCCGTCCGGTGGACTTTGCATACTATGAGGCAGTTCGGAACCGAAAAGAATCAAATCACCTTTTGAATAGGAGATAATGCTGTCACCCACCAGACAATCCCCCTCTCCCTTCTCCACATAAATAATTTCATACTCACTATGAAAATGCCACGGATACGTGAAACGTGGATATTCATAAAAGCGGGCACGGACGGGATTAGAAGTCGTAATAGTCAACTTCTCATTCATTATCTTCTTCATAAATCTCCTTTCTAAACTGCTTTTGCAAAGATAGGTAAATATCTTGCAAAAATACGCATCATAGCATGTATAAAAACCCGCTATTTTTGCATCCATTCATAAAAACATTTGATAGAAAACATGAACGAATTATTTAGTATTGCCGGTAAAGTTGCTGTTATTACCGGAGCAGGTGGTGTACTGGGCGGAAATATTGCCCAACACTTTGTACAGCAGGGAGCAAAAGTTGTAGCTATTGACATTCGTCAGGAGCAACTGGACAACCGTGTGGCTGAACTTAAGCAATACGGTAACGATGTAATCGGCATCATCGGTAATGTACTTGACATCGCCAGCCTGGAGAAAGTAGCCGAAGAAGTCGTAGCCAAATGGGGACAGATCGATATTCTATTGAACATTGCCGGTGGCAATATGCCGGGAGCTACTCTTGAACCGGAACAACATTTTTATGACATGGATATTTCCTGTTGGGAGAAAGTGACTAATCTGAATATGAACGGAACGGTTTATCCGTCTATGATATTCGGTAAAGTAATGGCAAAACAAGGCAAAGGATGTATCATTAATGTATCCTCAATGGCAGCATACAGCGCTATCACCCGCGTACCGGGATATTCGGCTGCAAAAACTGCCGTAGCCAATTTCACTCAATGGCTGGCAAGCGAAATGGCACTTAAATACGGTGATGGTATCCGTGTAAACGCTATTGCACCGGGCTTCTTCATCGGCGACCAAAACCGTCGTGTACTCATCAACCCAGATGGTTCATTGACAGATAGAAGCAAGAAAGTATTGGCTAAAACTCCAATGAAACGTTTCGGTGACATCAAAGAGTTGAATGGTGCAGTGCATTTCCTGTGTAGTGAAGCCGCTAGCTTCGTAACCGGAGCAATGTTACCTATTGATGGTGGTTTCAGTGCATTCAGCGGAGTTTAAGCAATAAATAATAGCCTGTTATAAAGAGAAAGACTATGATGGAAAAGACTTGGAGATGGTTCGGCAAAAAGGATAAGATAACCTTGCCGATGCTCCGACAAATAGGGGTAAAAGGGATTGTCACTGCCCTGCATGATGTACCGAACGGTGAAATATGGACAATGGAAGCTATTAACGATTTGAAATCATATATCGAATCTTATGGTTTACGTTGGTCGGTAGTGGAAAGTCTTCCTGTATGTGAAGCAATCAAATACGCAGGAGCGGAACGTGAACAGTTGATTGAGAACTACAAAGTAAGCCTTGCCAATTTGGGTAAATGCGGCATAAAGACAGTGTGTTATAATTTCATGCCCGTTATCGACTGGATACGTACAGACTTGCAACATCCCTGGCCGGACGGAACCAGTTCACTTTATTACGACCGTATTCGCTTTGCTTATTTCGATATCCGAATCTTGGAACGTGAAGGAGCTGAAAAAGATTACACTGAAGAAGAACTTCAGAAAGTTGCCGAGTTGGATAAGGTTATCACAGAAGCAGAAAAAGACGCTTTGATTGATACGATCATTGTCAAAACTCAAGGTTTTGTTAATGGCAATATCAAAGAAGGAGATAAAAATCCGGTTTCCATCTTCAAGCGGTTACTTGCTTTGTACAAAGATATAAACCGGGATGCTTTGCGTGAAAATATGCGTTATTTCTTATCTGCAATCATGCCTGTATGCGAAGAATATGGAGTTAATATGTGCGTACATCCGGATGACCCTCCATTCCAGGTATTAGGTTTACCACGTATCGTTACCAATGAAAATGATATTGAATGGTTCCTGAATGCCGTAGATAATCCTCATAATGGATTGACTTTCTGTGCAGGCTCTTTGAGTGCAGGCGAACATAACGATACACGTGAGTTGGCTAAGAAATTTGCAAAAAGAACTCATTTCGTACATCTGCGCAGCACAGCTGCCATGCAAGGTGGAAACTTCATTGAAAGCTCCCATCTTACGGGAAGAGGACATCTGGTTGACCTTATCCGTATCTTCGAAAATGAGAATCCGGGATTACCGATGCGTGTAGACCACGGACGAATGATGCTGGGAGATGAAGATAAAGGCTACAACCCAGGATATTCTTTCCACGGACGTATGCTGGCTCTTGCACAAGTAGAAGGAATGATGGCTGTGGTGGATGATGAGAAAAAACGACAGATAATATTATAATCATCACAATGCTGATATAGTCAGAGCTTCGTCAGAGCAATAACCTCATTATTTGTTTCAAGGCGGGAAACATTTTGTTTCAAGCGTTGAAACTGATGGTTTCCCGTCTTGAAACTTTAGTTCCAAAGGCTCGAAACTCCAGTTCCAAAGGCGGGAAACTATAGTTTCTAAAGCAGGTAAATTCTATCTCAAAGACAAGAAACAACCATTCTGTCTCTAGGCTTTTAGTTATAATCATATAATTCCGATACAATAAATACAACGGACTGTTCTCTCAATAGCTAAACCTTTCAATGCCAATGCATACTTATATCATTTGGTAAGCGTCGACAGTGTGAGAGTAAGTTTTACCCTCACACTACCCTCACCTTTACCCTCACCCACGAAAGTACGATGGATAAAGGGATTGAGAGCCGGGTGAGAGTGTGAGGGTAAAATCAACACAATCTTTTATTTGTTAGCTACTTTATCTGTATCTTCCCTACAAAATCTTTTTTATCTATATTCAGTTCTTCCAAAGAGGCGATCCGTTTGCCGTTCAACATTATGTTCTCAAACAAAATATTCTCAACCTTCCTATTCTTATCATAACCTTCCATCAAAGAAGGATTGATATATTTTCCGGTACATGAAATATTACGGAACGTTATGTTTCTGACACCTCTGCCGGGACCTGTGTTATACTTTTGGTTATACATCACCCGAAGATGAAACAACTGTCCTTCCTGGATATGTTCCACACGAATATCCTCAAAAGTGATGTTTTGTGCCAGATTGTGATCTCCTACATTAATAGTCATGCAGCCTTGGTAATCACGATCGTCCTCATCATGTTCCAAGATATCGATATTCTTGAACAATATATCTTCTAAAACCTCATCTCCTGTTTTCGTATTTCCATGCGTACCGATATTGATAGGGTGAGCAATATCCGCCCATAGTGTAGAATTAAGTACACGGATATTACGAGAATCTCCATAATAATTCCAACGATGCGTATAGATGGCTATACAGTCGTCTGAATTACGAAGAAAAACATCATCAATCACTACATCCGAGCAAGACATAAAATCCAATCCATCACTCCAACCCTGATAACTGAATGATTTCAAATTCTTGATAGTAATTCCCTGTGATTGTCCACCGGAAACTGTATAGTGACGGGAGTTGACAACTGTAATTCCATCAATCAGTACATTCTTGGAGTATGCCACCGATATTCCCTGCTGCGGTTCAAGCAACATACCGTGTCCGAGAATCTTTACATTCTCTACACTGTCGCAAGTCAGGCAACCTTTCAGCACCGCTCCACCTTCCAGATAGACAGTCGTGTTGGAAGGAATACGGAAGCATTTGCCTGCCACATCTGTGGGTTCGTGTATACCGGACTCAAAATACATCACATTCGGATCATTCTTATCAGGCACATTCTCAATGATCGGATTGGCAAACACATGCAGATTATTCAAACGGTCACCGTTGAACTCTACAGAGAGTTTTTGTGGTTTATCCAATGTGAACAGCAGAAAATTTCCGTCTATCTCCGGCTGAATTCCTTTAGATAGTGGACGCACTACTGCTGAACGGAGTTCCCCGTTATTCTTTTGCACCAGCACTTCCACTTTACCGGAAAAATCAAACTGTACCATGGTTGCATCCGACTTGGTATCCATATCCACCTTTACATTATATTCATAAAGGTCTACCCAATCTTTTTCACCCACTTGCCGTACTTTTACTGTATAATCGTCATTATGGCGGGCATAGTAGATGCCTTGTGGCACCGGATAGATGACAATTTCTGCCTGTATAACTCCTGAAGTCATTACAAGTAAAAATGTAAGCGCTATTCGTATCAATCTATTCATTTTGAATTATTCATTTATTGTGCATACATCAATGTACCGAGTCCAAGTACATCATACCCACCAGAGTTAGCATCATAATAACCGCCGCCGCCTTCTATTCCTACATATTCGGTAGCAATCTTAGTATATTTGAGATTATCATCCGAGATGTTTTTTATCCCTTTGTAATGATAGTAAGGCAACGCCCATATCGCACGTTTGATCCATTTACCGCCACCAAGTGTTGTTTGTTCTTCCGGAATCGGATATCCCCATTGACTCTGTTTTTGCCATATATAAGTAGTATATGGTACAGTCTCATTGGTATAATTACAGCAAGCGGCATATTCGCAGGCCCGTAGGAAGAGATTATCATCATAAGCAAAGAAATCGTCTCCCTGGCTCCATGCCAACTGACAAATAATTCCCATCAATCCGACACACATCAACGTGTGTCCTTGGTCACGTCCACTTTCCTGCCATTGAGCAAAGTTATAGTCCGGTGCATAATCGTGATAGATAGCACGACGTAAACGTCCGTTTGTATCACCTGTCTGCAAATGGGCGATACCTTCATTATAAATATCACGACGATCGGTTACAATGCCGATAGCCATTTTAGCCGCTATATTACAAAGACACCAGTTAGCCCAATAATGTAACGCATTCGTATCGTGATGACGTTTCAGAAAATCATCATTAGCAGGATAGAACACTTTAAGCAACCAATTCTGGAACGCTGCGAAGTCCGCACGATCCCATCCTCCATAATCCCTCAATAATTCACCGGCAATAGCAAATTCATAACCATAAAGTCCTGCAGCAAGCGATAAATTCGTATTACCTGTTACACCTACACAAGTCTGTACCCACTTATTCAGATTCTCCACCGCTTTTGCCGCATATTCATCATCTTGTTCAATTTTCCAACGAAGCGCTTGCTGATATACAATAGTGGCTCCTCTGGCTGCATTCATGTAATTTTCATCTCCTGAAATACCTCGTTTAATCCATTCTGTAGGATAAGTATCTGCCGTCTTCTGCGAAAACTGGCTTTCTACTAATAATTGATAAGCACTTACCCAAGGCTCTTCTCCGGCAGCTTTTTTATCCCGGATACGCTGGAAGTCTTCCTCTGTATGCAACCCTTCATGCAGCATAGGTTCCGTTGACGGTTTAAGTTCAACCTGTTCCAAATTTACGTTATTATCAGGAAGAGGAATTTTATTCAAATCAGTTTCCACATTGACACCCGGAAGGTCAATGCCGTCCCCACATCCTACCAAAAACAGGGTAGCAAATACTGCGGTTATATAATATATCTTTTTCATCATATTTTTGGTTTAATGGTACACCGCATCTACCATTGATTACGGTGCACCCAATTATAGTTTATTGCTCTACTAACTCTAATTTGAAATTATCTATCTTAGCCCGTCCTTGTTTTACTGTAATCGTACATACAAAACCAATGACAACATCGGTAGGCTCTTCAACAAGAATATCAACTACTACATCACCCGTACCCGAAATAGAAGCGTTTGCCAGACTCTTACTTGGTATATCACTCGTATTTGCCATCTCGTTACCTTTACAAACCGCAACATAACCGGTAAAACCTCTGCCGTCATATTCATAAACGTGTGCCGTCAACTTATATTTTCCTTTTTGAAGATGAGAAGTCTGATATACCTTACCATCATTTTTAGGATTGTCAAATCCCCAATCTGTTTGTAAAGCCAAACCTGCATCACTTCCATCACCATATTTCGTTTTAAATGCCAAATCAACAGCAGCACCTCCTTCACCAGCAGTCAAGTTAGAGTTCTGAACTATCCAATAAGCAGCTTTTGCCCACTCTCCTTTTTTATGGAATCCTTTATCCCCACCTTCTTTTACATATTCAAAAGGCTGTTTATAGTTCATGAGTACATATTGAGAAATATCTCCATCCACCGGCAGAGGTTGTAACATATCACTCTCTACGGGTTGTGCAATACCTTCAAACACCATTGTTACTTTTCCACCATTGAAACCTTGCGGAACCGTTACAGTAATAGAAGTCGTAGTAATCTCTTTAACCGTAACGGGTACGGATATTCCCTCAAAAGTAACTGTAACAGAATTCTTATCCGTTCCAAAACCTTTTCCTGTAAATGTTATTTCCTGTCCGGCTTTTACTAATGTGCCATTAGGATAAATATACGGTGTTTCAACAGAAGTGATTTCCGGAGTTTCCCAAACCTCAAATGTGCCCGATTCGCCCATCTCTATTTCCTTACCCTGAATTATCAGTTTAATCTTCACCGGAGCTTCAGATGAAACTCCTTTGGGAACATTCACTACGATATTACCTTTATCATTCAGTGTCACTTTATCACAAATTGTTTCTCCGAAAAAGACCTGAATATTTTCAGCTTTCGTACCAAAGTTCTGACCAATGATCGTTACTTCCGCATTAATGTATCCGGCTTTCGTTGAAATGCCTGTTACTGTCGGCATCGGTAATACCGTATATTTCAACTGTGTCCCGATAGCTTCAAACGGAGTAATGACAGTTATTGTATAATCTCCGGCTTCCAACGAAGCAGGTACAGTGAGTGGAATACTCTTATCCGTCAAATTATCTGTATCTATTGCAGCTTCTACAGGTTCTCCGCCAGCTTTAAAGAAAGTTACTTTCAAAGGCTCCAACCCTTCAACAGACTTATCCAGCAATTCTTGCACAAGATTGGTTCCTGTTATTGCAAATTTACTGCCAGCAAAACCTGATGGAACCGGTTCGTCTTCCTTAGGAGTATCAAGCGTTGCATGCTTCAACACAGTGAAAGGATAAGAAGCCAAATCAATCGTTTGTTCTGCCATAATAAGTGTCATAACTCCACTGACAGCTGTCTCGGGAATTTTGGCCATAAATTCGGTATCAATAGGTGTACCCACAATCTCTGCCTTGTCTGTGGAAGTCCCGAAAGTCAAAGTATACAGTGTTTTAGAAGAAACAAATTCTTGTCCTTCGAAAACGATACTGGCACCCGGAAAACCATAAGAAGGTTTCACTACGCTGACACCCGGCTTACCAAGTACACGATAAACTAGATCAGTCTCCACACGTTGCCCGAAAACCTCAACGGTTATCTTTCCGTTTGTTGCCGATTCCGGCACTTTCGCAAGGATAGCATCATCGGCGCAGGAGACTACTACTGCCTCCTGGGAACCGATAAATACTTTCACATCTTCTGTTATGATACCAAAATCACTGCCACTTACGGTAAACTCATTCCCAACATATCCTTCTACGGGATCTATCTTTGTTACAGTCGCCACAGGATCAGTGTAACTCATTGAAACAATTTCTTCGTTATCCTCGTCACAAGCAGCTAATGCGAAAAGCGAAAGAAAAACGGGAAACAGATAGTTATATATTTTCTTCATAATCTTAATTATATTATCACGATGAATTACTCTTTTTTCTTTTTCCACATCATTCAAGAATCAATTTCAATTCTGTCACCTTAAAGTATGAATTACCTTTAGCCAGAGAAGTCAGGAATCCAATGACAACATCCGTTGTCTCCGTCACTTCAAATGAAGGGGTTACCAAAACACCCGAGTCATCATTTGTTCCAGCTTTGTCATAGATCGCACAAACTCCATTTAATTGCTCAATATCAGCTACATTCGGTATATCACTCTCACTATTTCCTTTGGCCATCAATGCAGAAATAAAATTCCCCGCATCACTTACTACCATCGTATAGGCATAAGTAACTTCCAGTCTGTATTTACCAGGACGAAGTGTAGCAACTTGCCATATTTTTCCATTCGTATAAGCTTCCTTCTCCCATCCATTCTGGAACGCTAATGTGAAGCCCTCTGCTGCTTTATACTGCATTCCGGTAACAGTAGTATTGTTTTTTGCATTGAAAGATGCCTTATTCTGATTCCATACTGCCGGAGTCCACCATTCACCATTCTTCCAATTTTCATCATTTGCCTTGGCAAACGGCTGCTTGTAGTTTTGAAGGTAAAGCACTGTTACATCACCCTTTGAGTTAGGATTAAACATTGCACTACCTGTCATTGTATATCCATGAATAGTTACAGTCACATTACCTGTCTTATAATCTGCAGGAGTTGTCGCAACAATAGTAGACTCATCCACCAGTTCAAATTCAGCCGGTGTTCCATTGAAGCTGACAGAAATATCAGATGGATCCGTACCAAAGTTCTCACCTGTTATAGTGACCTTGTCTCCCGTATCGGCTACCCCTTCACCGTCTTCACTATCAGAAGTCACTGTAATGACACGCGGTGTAGGCAGTACTGTATAATGACCGATATTCTCCACCTTTTTATTATAAATCTGTAAAGACAGATTGCCTGTTACTGCAGTTTCCGGCACTTCCACTACCAAACGGTTATTTTTGCAATCGAGCACTTTATTGGATTGGGCTTCACCGAAGAAAACTTTCACTGCTTCAGCACGGTCACCAAAATCGGTTCCCGTAATAACTACCTGTGTAGTGACATATCCGTCCGTAGGATAAATGCTCTCCACTACTGGCACGGGATAATCATAAACTCTATACTTGGGGTCTTGCTCACAACCGGAGAAAAGTGCGGAAACACAAGCAAGTATTGCCAAGTGAAATGTATATTTGAATAAAAACTTCATATAATCTATGGTATTATACGTTAAACGATTGAATGATTAATATCCCGGATTTTGTACCAGATTTGAATTCAGGTTGATTTGATTTCTTGGAATCGCCCACAAATAATCTCCCTTAGTAAATGCACAGTCGGATGATTTGAGGAGCACTACACAAGGTAATTTGCCTTTACCTGTTTCCACTTCTTCCGTCCCCTTCGTAAAGATAGCCGAATTGAAAGCACTGGTAGCGTTCCCGTTTTCGTCTACAAATGCTGTCGGATAGCTGGCATTACCTACTACCGCACCGCAACGAGACTCATTCAGATTCTTCTCCGCAATGCCCCAACGTTTCAGGTCGTCACAACGGAAACCTTCCATATAGAGTTCCAAAGCACGTTCACGACGGATCTCATCCAACATTACCTGATTGACTGTCTTAGTCGCATTTGCCGGCACTCCTTCCTGAATTCGCTTTGCCAATGCATTTGTTAGGTTAGCAATTCCCGCACGGGCACGGATTTTATTTATCGACTTATTCAACTGGTCATCTGATATTTCACCATAGCGTTCCATCACGGCTTCGGCATAGTTCAGGTATACTTCTGCTAACCGAAGTACCGGATAATTAGCCGATTCATCTTTACTTTGACGTTGAATATCAGTAATAGCAAACTTAGAAACACCATACCCACAGCTCTCAACTGTCAGGCTCGTTGAATATGAACCCACATAAGAAGTCAAACGGAAATCCCGGTTCTGAAATTCATCCCCCGGATTCTTATACCCCTGAAACTTATCGGACATGCTAACCGGAAGCCCGTCAGTGCATAAAAACATATCAATCAATTTCCGGCTGGGACGCATATCCGTATAAATCACCTGATTCAAATCAACCTGTCCTTTACGCGTTTCCTGACTATATACAGAAGCTATGATAAATTCCTTGTTCGTCGCTCTTCCTGCACCGGCAGGATTGCTAGCTTCTTCTTCAATATTAAACAGATAACGGCTACTCAAATTTTTCATTGCTGCTACATTATTATAATTCCAAAGAGAATAAGCAGCATCCCCCATCACTATTTCGGATAGTTGAACAGATTCTTCCAAGAAAGTATTTACCTGATCGGAAGCCGGACCGGCAGAACCTTCAAAATCAGTAGAAGTGCCATTGTACTTACGCCAGGTAGCTTCATAAAGTAACACGCGAGCCTTAAATGCCTGTGCAGCCTGTTTGCTGATTTTACCTTTGTCGGCAGAGGTTATATTCTGTTCCAACGGCAACCCTGCAATAGCCTCATCCAAATCGGAAAGAATCAAGTTGACAACCTCATAACGGCTGTTACGTTTTCCATATAACTCCGGTGAAGTCACGTCGAGAACTTTCGTAACGACAGGCACTCCACCAAAAAACTTCAATAAGTAAAAATAGTTATAGGCACGGAAAAAATGACCTTCGGCTAATTCTTTTTTAATATCCGCTAAATTACCTGTATAGGAAGAAACTGCTCTTTCAAACATGTGATTAGTGGCACGAATATTACCATAGCAATTACCCCAACGGCTATCGTCATTAGGAACTCCCATCACACCGGTCCCCACACCATACGAATATCTGAAACAAGTAGAAAGATCGGATGCCGCATCCATGTGATCGAATATACTTCCATAGGAAGACTGCCATCCCAATAATTGCCCGTAAAGCCCGTTAGCATATTCACGGAAATGCTCCGGAGTTTTGAAATAAATCACATCTGTCTTGGCATCCAGTGGTTCCAAGTCAAGGAACGTATTCACGCATGAAGAAAATCCCAATGCGCAGGTGCAAATTAATATATAGTTCGTTATCTTTTTCATATCTTCTATTCTGTATTTAATTTTCCATAGCTACTATAAAGTGATGTTCAGACCGAACGACCAAGTACGTGCAAACGGGTATCCACTGTTGTTGGAGGCTGCTCCCATTTCCGGGTCGAAACCGTCTCGAATACTGGTAGCTTCCCATAAATCATTACCAGAGAAGTAAACACGTACTTTTTCCAGTTTCACCTTGCGAGTCCATATCTGCGGCAATGTGTAGCCGACTATTAATGTTTTCAAACGGATATAGCGGTTATTCTGCATCATAAAGTCGTTATTCTGATAATTCCAGCGTGCGAGATTCGCATTGGTAGTCAAGCGAGGGAATTCAGCATTCGGATTGCTCTCTGTCCATGTCTTTCCCAAATATGTCGGGTTCTGATTGGCAGTACGTGTTTGAAAAGGATAAGCCATCCAGTCATTACGGATAACATACTGCTTGCCGACACCTTGGAACATTGCGTTCACATCAATACCTTTCCATGATCCTCCCAGTGTGAAACCGAAAACAAAATGTGGATTGGAGTCACCGAGATATTGCAAATCGCTATTCTCATTCCCTGCACCGGAAATCTTATAATCACCATTCAAATCCAAACGTTTGGTATCACCTGGACGCAACCGGCTTGCACTTCCTGCTCCTACACCAGTCAAATCTTCTTTACCCTCTCCATAGAGTGCATAATAGCGGTCTACTTCTGCCTGATCTTTAAAGTAACCATCTGTGCGATAAAGAAAGTACGAATTCAACGGATACCCATTCACGGCTGCATTCCAACCAGCCCCATAAGAATCTGCTCCTTCCATCTCTTTCAACAGACTCTTTGTATCACCAATATTAAAGTTGGCATAGTAAGAAAAGTCTTTAATCTGATCGCGCCATCCAATAGTGAATTCCCAACCTTTTACATTCAAATGACCACTATTCGTTTTAGGAGCTTTACCTCCTAATACACCCGGATATGTGACATTTACCAACATACCGGTATTATCTTTTATAAAATAATCGAATGTAGCTTTCAAACGATTATCGAAAAAGTTAAGATCGATACCAAAGTTTTTCTGTGAAACTTTCTCCCAAGTACGGTCATAAGAAATTAAACCGCCAAAACCTGAAGATACCTGATTGGCAGGTATAGTTCCAAAACCGGCTGTTCCAAGAGAGACAGTAGACACATAATCGTAATCACCCAGCCCGACATCATTACCCGAACTACCGTAACTTAAACGCAACTTACCAAAAGAAAGAACAGGTTTTAAAAATTCTACAAATTGTTCTTCCGAGAATGCCCATCCCAAAGAGACAGAACCAAAGCTTTTGAAACGATAACCGGGAGCAAACTTGGAATTTCCGTCACGACGCCCCATCAATTCAACCATATATTTTTCCGCATAGTTATAATTCAAACGGGCAATATATGAATAGGTACCATTATGAGTCTTTCCTCCACCGTTACCCTGTGTACCCGTAGCCAAATTCAAATCGTAAATTCCGGCATCCTCAAACTTCTCACGGGCGGTAACAACTTTCTTAGTCACCCATTTCTCGGCATTGATGCCGAACATAGCATCTATATTATGTACTTCGGCAAATGTACGCTTATATTTCAATAACCCTGAATAGTACTGATACCGGGCATTATTTGCCTGTACCAAATATCCCGGCTGATGGGAATCTTTAAAATTCAGCACATCTTGCGGAGTACTAAGGGTTTGTGTTGTTTCATATACTAACTTCGCCGTCTGCTCGCCGAACCAATTGTAACACTGTACCGGAAGCGAATAGCGTTCTCTGCGATATTCCTCATTTTGAAATGAAGCAGTACCCTCGAAAGTGATTCCTTTCCAAATATCCACCAATGCTTTAAAATCGACACGAGTAGTCAACTTCTCTCTCTCGTCACGTCCACCATCCGTTGTAGCTGCTGCCGCATTGCGATCACCTACATTACCGAAGTTAGCGTACCATTGTCCATAGGGATTTTTTGCCGGGAAAAACGGAGCATCGTTTCCGTAAAGTGTACGGTCGATACCATGTGTGGGTGTTTCGGTATTTGTTTTAATCATACTGGCTAAAGTCTCCAGTTTGAACCAATCAGTCAATTTGATGCCGTAGTTTAAGCGCAAGTTCAACTGTTTCTGTCCGTCATAGGCTGTAGCCAGATTAGCCTGGTTATCAGCATAAGCTAATGAAATGCGGTAATCGGATTTATCCGTAGAACCTGCTACACTCAAGTTATGCTGGTAAGAATAACGGCGGGCAAACAATTCATCCAGGCGATTGGCATTACCAACGAACATCGTACCCCAATCGGCTACAGTCGACTCATAAATACCTTCAATGCCTTGAGCCATCTTCTTCAGGTTTTCTTCTCCCCAGCCCCACCAGTCATGTTCCGGCATTTCTTTATTGGCTTCCAGCCACATGGAAGCATATTCCTGCATACTGGGAGAGAAAGCCATAATACCATTGGTAGTGAAACGCATATTGAAGCCATAATCAACCGTTGTCTTGCCTTTACCTTTTTTGGTAGTAACCAAGATAACGCCATTAGCTGCTTTCGCCCCATAAATGGAAGCTGAACCGTCTTTCAATACACTAATATTCTCAATATCATCCGAGTTTAGATTTTGGAATGACTCTGAATTCAATACGGGTACTCCATCCACAATAATCAACGGACTACCGCCATTGACAGATGTCAGACCACGAATCTGGAAATTCAAACCTTCATTACCCGGACGTGAGGAAGAACGAGTGACTACCAAACCCGGAGTGGCTCCTTGCAGAGCAGCACCGACATTGGTAATGGCACGACTTTCCAATACCTGGCTACCAATTTGTTCTACCGCCCCTGTCAACGTCGCTTTTTTCTGCGTGCCATAACCCACTACAACAACCTCGTCCAGTGCATTATTATCTTCCTTTAATACCACTTTAAAATCAGAGCGGCCATGAAGGTTAATAATCTGATCTACATATCCGATATAGCTAACTTTTATCTGTTTGGCATCAGCAGGAATATTCAGCGTAAACCGACCGTCAATATCGGTAATTACTCCTGCATTACTTCCTACGACCACTACATTACAACCAATTAGTGGTTCACCATTCGCATCTGTCACAAGTCCTTTGATGATGCGGCCCGTCTGGACTACCATCAAACTCTCTTCTACAGAATCATTTGCATAGAGCAATACACCGGGCGAACCACCCAGCAGCATGGCGAAAGCCAATGCGACTCCTTTTGAACATAAGAATTTGGATTTAATTTCCATAATACTATTAAATTGTTAAAGTTAATATGTGTTTTTCCGAATCTGGTATTTAACCGACTTTGGAGAATTCATTTTTCAAATAAGTACGAACCGTTTTACGAGCCAGTAATAATTGACATTCTACTGTACGGGGAGATAAGGACAGCTTTCCTGCAATGGCAGGACAAGAGAGTTCATGATTGAAACTAAGTTCATAAATCTGACGGCGTTTAACAGGAAGAGCTTCCATAACCTGGTCATGCATCTTCTTTAGTTCACGAAAATGAATGGTATCTTCTGTGGTATTCCGACTGGTGTCTTCCATCCTATTATATATGTAGGCGACGAAATCTTCCTGTTTATAATAACGACGGATTTTATCGGTTACTATATTGCGAGCGATGGTAAAAAGCAAAGACCAGACTGTATCTTTGTTCACGAATGCCCTGTGTTCCCATAAGCGGACAAAGACATCCTGTGCCAAATCTTCCGCTTCATGCGGATGGCAAATGCGGATAGCGATATAGTTCTTGATATACTCCTTATATTTAAGATAGCATTCAGAGAAGAAGTCGTCAAATGTAGCTTGCTGTTTATTCATGGCATTAAATTTATCCGTTTAACGATGATACAAAAGTAGGAACAAGTTTCAAATTCAAATACCACAAAAGTAACAGATAACAAAACTATCGTAACAAGCGTGTATTTTTGCAAAAACTTCCCATTTCATCGGGATAAATCTAACCGTCACACCAATAAAAAAGGGGATGTCGTTACATTTGACGACTCCCCTGTTCTTATATTTGCATGGATGAAAGCTTTCATCCGGAAGGATTCATTATTTATTTTCCTGTGATGCCTGGAAATCCGGTATACGTTTTACGTTCGCACCTTTCATCACACCTCTTTTGATCGCTTCATTCGTATCGGTGATTTCTTTCTTCACACGTTTATAGTATTCTTTTGTCAGTCCTTTCTCTACTGCTTCCGATTCTGTTACTGCCCAAAGATACTGATAATCCATCAACATCAAATCCGGTGCCACTATTTTAAAGAAAACACTATCATTTGCAAATTTTTCACGTAAGTCTCCCAAATAGATGGTATCTGCAGGATTTACCTCCTTAACATTTGCATTATTTTTTGAACTGCTACCTCCGCAAGAGGATAACATCAAACCTCCTACCAACAAAATTAAAACTAATACTTTCATATCAATATATATTATAAAATAAAACTTCTTCTGCCCCAATGTGAACAAGATCTTACAATTATCTCACTTATTCAGCGCAAATGTAATAATTAAACTACAAACACAAGCACAATGTCATTCTTTTCTTCCCGATTCCTCGGCATATTGCTTGGGAAGCATACCGAACATTTCTCTAAAACACTTCGAGAAATAGCTGGGTGAACTGAATCCTACCCGGTTCGCTATTTCAACAATCGGCAACTGACTTCCTTGTAATAATTGTGCCGCCCGTTTCAAACGGATGCTGCGAATAAAGTCTGTCGGTGTATGTCCGGTGATGGATTGTAGCTTACGGTAAAGGCTCATACGCACCATACCCAAATCGCCACTCAATTCTTCTACGCCATATTCCGGATTGTCCATGTTCTTTTCTATGTATTCCAGACACTTCTGTATGAGCTGTTCGTCTACTGAAGTAATGGTGATAGCACTCGGATTTACTTCTATGTTTTTACGGAATTCCTGTTTTCTCTTTTCCTGCTGCTCTATCAGCTTTTCAATGCGTACCATCAGCATATCAAAGTTGAAAGGTTTCGACATATAAGAGTCTGCTCCTACTTCATAGCTGTTAATCTTGATATCATCGGCAGTACGGGCTGTCAATAATATCACAGGTATATGGGAAGTCTGCACGTTCGTCTTGATCCGACGGCAAAGTTCGATACCGTCTACTTTCGGCATCATAATATCGCTGATAATCAGGTTCGGATTTTCCTCTATCGCTTTTCGCTCTCCTTCCTCGCCGTCTGCCGCTTCAATGATTTGATAAAAATCTTCTAACTGTTCTTTCAGGAAAGTACGGAATTCCTGATTGTCCTCCACTAACAACAGTTTCTTCAGGTTATCATCGACTGTAGATGTAGTGGTTTCTTTCTCTTTAATGTCTGGTGTTTCCGTTCCGATGATTTCTTCCGGCAGTTCGTTCGGTTCCGGTTTCAGGTCCATCGGCAACCAAACGGTGAATACTGATCCACGATCTATCTGACTGTCCACTTTAATACGGCCACCATGTATATTTACATATTCCCTTACCAAATGAAGTCCGATGCCACTGCCTATTTTTTCGTCCCCTTCATTTCCTACCTGATAGAAACGGTCAAAGATATAAGGAAGGTCTGATTCGGATATTCCGATTCCAGTATCAGATACGGATATTCTCACGTAGTTTCTTTCTTCTATCTCTTCTGTCGCGAGCTGTAAGTTCACTGTGCCTCCCTGCGGTGTATATTTGAAGGCGTTGGACAAGAGATTATTCATAATCTTATGTACCTTATCCCGGTCGAAGAACATATAAAGCGCTCTATGTTCAGATTGGTTCACAAAGTTAAGGTGCTTCTCTACTGCCATTGGCATGAAGTTGTTATAGGCAGAAACAATAAATTCCTCCATATCGCCGTTCATCAGATGCAACCTCTCTCCTTTCATTTCCAGTTTGCGGAAATCGAGTAGCTGATTCACCAATGACAATAGGTTTTGAGCATTCTTATAGATGGTATTCAGTTGCTTTTTCATCGCATCGTCTGTCAATCGACGTATCACCATGTCTAATGGCGTGATAATCAATGTCAGCGGAGTGCGGAGTTCATGGCTTATATTTGTGAAGAAGCGGAATTTCATCTGATCCAGTTCTTCTTTCTGCTTCAACGCTTCCTCTTCTTGCATACGAATCATCTTCTGCCGGTTGCGGCGGTTTATTACGTAGATCAGCCCGAAGATTAAGAGAATAACTAAAATTGCATAGAAAATACGAGCGGCCAGTGTATCCCAGAATGGGGGATGAATTACAATTTTGAATGCAGACTCCGGTCCCCATATCCGGTCGTTTCCGGCAGCGGACACACGGAAGATGTATTCGCCCGAAGGGAGATTATTATAGACCACACGTCCTTGTCCATTCTCAAAAAGGGTTTCCGTCCATTCTTTGTCAAATCCTTCCAGTTGGTAACGGAAAGAGGTTTGAGAAGGATTAGGGAAGTTCAGACCAGAAAACTCAAGTGTGATATAGTTCTCATCATATTTTAATTGTACTTCGTCCGAATAACTTAATGCTTTATCAAATAAGACACGTCCGTTATATATTTCGCCCGAAACAACCGGAACATTAAACAAGCGGAATGAGGTAAACAGAGGACGATTGAGGCACTGATTATCTATCATGTTTTCTGGTGAGAAAGCAATAAAGCCGTTCATCAGCCCCAGGAAAAGCTGATTGTCCCTGGTCATTAACGAAGGGAAACTATATAAATCATCCTGACGGATTTCATCTTCCGACAGACAGCTGATTACATGAAAGCTGTATTTATCTGCTCTTCTGTCTACTTTTATCTTATAAATAGAAGTGACTGTCGAAATCCATATATCATGGTTCTTATCTTCCACTACGTTCAGGATAGCTTTAGACAGACCTTCTTCTTTCCCTAATGTGTAGCTTTGCCCATTGTAAGTCAAAACGCTCAAGCCATATTGTGTAGCAAACCATAAAGTTCCCTCATGGTCTTTGAGTATCTGATTATACTTGATACTTCCCTGATTGAAAATAGAATTAGCCTGGCCGTCTTCCTCCGGTATCCATATTTTATTCGTTGCAGGATCGTAAATGTAGAGTCCGTTATCACTGCCTACGACCAACCGGGATTGATTATCTATGGCCAATGCATTCGCTACTTTATATTTTTTGAGTTCGGGAAACTGTTCGGACAATAAGTTTATTTGCCCGTTTTCAGGATTGAATAATCCTACACCACCATATATACTTACCCACAATCGACCGGAAGAATCTTCGACCATGACACGGATATTACTGAAATCCAATTCATTCTGATAATCCGTATCGGGATAATCGTAAGATTGTACCTTTCCATGATCTATGCAGTAGAGCCCATCGTGGTATGTTCCGACCCAAACACGCTTCTTGCTGTCCTCATAAAGTACACGGCAATTCTTCTGACTGAATTCATGATAGAATCTGTTCATGCTTTTAGTCTCCGGTTCATAGCGATAGACACCCTGAGTAGTACCCATCAGAATTTCTCCTTTAGATGTTTCGAGCATACAGCGGATTTCCTCTCCTTTCCAGTCGCCATTTATCATCTTCTTATTGTACAGCACTATTTTATTCATGCTGGGATGATAATAACACATTCCCTGATTATAAAGTCCTATCCAAACGGAATTATTTTCCCGGTCGCAATAGATGCTTTGAATACCGTTTCGTACTGTATTACCTGATAATAAAGGAATATCCAGTGTCCGGGTTACAGAGAAATTGTGCATATCAATGACATAGAATCCATCGATAACGGTTCCTACCCATGCATTTCCACCTTTATCCACATCCATAGAAGTAAACCATGAATAGTGTCCGAGTTGGATACCTGAAATTTGGTTCCATTTTTTATTATAGACATCATAATAGCCTACTCCACGATCCCACATCAACCAAAAGTCACCATTATCGAGTATCTTCAAAACCACACGGTCATCCGGTTTCAGTTGGTCTTTCAGGAAATCAAGTTGATGCACGAAACGTTTCTTTTCTAAATCGTAGCAACGGATAGCCCCTTTCTGATGAACCATCCAACTGTATTTTCCATGACTTTCTACTCCGAGTAATCCTCCATAGTATTCCATAAACTCATCATTCCTACAAACCTGTTCGATTGATTTTGTCTCTGCATCGTACATATAGACAGAGGAACCCGGCGTCAGAAACCAACAATGTTTCTCTGAATCAATAATCAGGTCCGCCACTTTATCCTTTAAGCCGAATTGTTGAAATAAAGAATCTACGTTATAGATGTACTGTTCGGTAGTCAAATCGAAGACGCGTAGGCTCTTGCGTTCTTTCATCCACAAACGTTTGTCGGCATCAATATATTGTTCGGGAATAATATGGTTATATGCTATCGAATATTCGCCATGAATATTGAAAGGGAAATTTGAATAGTTCGCACCATCATACAGGCTTAATAACACAGTACTTCGCACACCGATACGTCCGTCGGGAATGGGGAAAACGCTTTTTACATAGTTATCCGGTAATCCTTCGACAACTCCAATCTGGCGGAATACATAAGGGGATTCTTGCGAGCTAATATAACCCGGATACAATAATCCCATTAGTATGATTAACAAACATATTCGAATTTTCATGGCCATCTTTTTTTGTAGTACTATTATTAAGTACGAACGAAGAATCAAATCCCCTTATCCTACTTTACTATTATTTTCTGAATTTCGAGTTTATCTCCGGCTTGCTCTATCTGTAAACGAAGTACACAAGCTCCTGCGGGAAGAGTGAGTTTTCCTATTTCTCTTTCCGTCCATTGTATAGAACTGGGTAATTGCATGGGTTCTGTCTTTACTTCTGAATCAGAAGCTACGGACAATAAAGAATTTCCTTTTGATTGATAAACAAGATAAACGGTATAATCTCCATCGGTAGGAATACTTACAGTATAATTCATCCATTCTCCATCTTCTATTTGGGTAACGACGTAATTATCTTCTTCTTTTCGTAGCTCTACTGCTCCGTCAGGTCTGTATTCGTTGCCACGTTTCTTTCCTACATTGTGATAGGTATGCCCTTCGGGATCTTCCGCAAGACAATAATAATCGTAATCGGCAGCCGATATTTCACTAGGTAGCAAATGAATTCCTGATACACGCTTTCCCGTAGAGAAAGAAACGGGATCGCCTGCCATCCAGGGAGTCAATCGCTTGGTCAATGTTCCCCAGTCAGTCCATTCATAAAACCAGTTGGGTGCTATCCCCCAGTTTTCGCAACCGTGATGTTCTATCATATAATCACGGTAACGTTTCAACCAGGTATAGTTGTTCTCCGGCAATCCAGCACGTACTGCATAATGCGCCAATGCCATTTCACGAGTTCCGCCACTACCTGCTACGTCTCCACGTCCGTGAGGAGATACGGCTACGGATTCCCAACGTCCACTACGGCTTTTTATCTGGAGAAATTTTCCGTTCTCAAAGGTAACTTCATTTGAATTCTTACTATAACTTGTCGGTTCCCAAGGCTCTTTTTGCTCTTCATAGGTCTGGACTTTAGAGAGGTTATAACGATAGTTCCATTCCAAACCAAGAAGCAAACGGTTATTGAGACAATTATACAAAGAATCTCCCTGATTCCATGCCATTTCTGCGATAGCTACATAATTGTGGATACCTGCCAATACATGTCCCTGGTCGCGACTCGACTCCTGACATTGACCGTTTGGATAGATATAATACTGTAGCTGTTCATCGTATCCATAATCTGAAATCTTGTTTTCTCTTCCTTCCAATTTATAATCAAGCATGGTTGGTGATTTCTTAATCGGTTCTTTGCTAGTGACCGTCGGTCCTGAAGGATAAGGTAAATCATCCGGTCGATGCTTCATTCCCAATAAATAACGGTAAGCACGGTCATACATTACTTCGTTATCTAAGTAAATCCCCATTGCCATCATTCCACGAGCAGCGAAAAGTCCTTGATTACCAAACCTTGCGGCATCGAAATTAAAAATATTCCAATAGAATGTAACTCCGTTCTTTGAATCATCCCAGTAATTTGCATATTTGGAAGAGAAATCTTCCGTATTGCTATATCCAGGATAGACCAACATATTTTTAAAACGTTGCTGGCCTTCTACTTTCCAACCGGAATAATCACGCATTAATTCGGCGGCATCAATTAAAAGGTAAATCTTTCCGTTATCTAATGGTCCTGTTCCACGACTACTTGTATTGGTATAATAAGAATTAGCATTCAGATATTCGACCGCTTTACGGGCATAAGCCTCATCGCCCGTCAGATGCCAAAGCAATGCTAAGTCATGTGCCCGCCTGCCATCTACTCCGATAGTAGCATTAAAACGTCCTTCTCTGATTTGTTTTCCCCGATTGATAACTTGCGTATTGAGTGAAGAATAGGGAGATTCCTTTAATTTCAGAAAAGTAGAATAATAAGGCTCATGTTTCGCCTTGACCATAGCTTTCATCCGGTCTAAATCACCTTGGGTATAGGTGATTCCGGGATGGATAAAGTTACGTCGTTGCGCTTGCACTCCATTTTGAATATTCCCAATCCATACAATCCCAATAATCCATATAATTTTGTTAATCATAGTGCGATTCGTTTTTTATACAAGTGATAAGCAAAGATAGTATTTAGTAATAAAAAGGAGTTCAAAGTGAATGAAACATTTACTTTGATTAGCATAAACCCGGGAATAAAACTCTTGTATTTATACTCATGGTTCTCTTCCAGACTCCTTAATTCTGATTCCAGTGCAGCTTTGCTCTCATCTATTAATAGATAAGTTATTATCTTCCTATTGCAAAGTTCTTTCCTTCTAATACTAAAGTTACTCTTATCTAATAGAAATCTATAATTGCAAGCTTTGATTATAAAAACGAAAGTTTCATTTATATAATTGCAAGTTCTAATTATATAAATGAAACTTGCATTTATAGTTTATGTTTAACCTAAAGAAAGTTTGATATTAGAAGAAAAGAAGTTTGCACCTAATACAAAGAGATTTTTCCATTCATACTTCATATACCAGATTATGCTATTTGACTGTGATATTCTTTATGTATTCATTCGTGATAAAATCATCTATATTTTTCATCTTCATGCCGTTGATAATCACATTATCGAAGATGATATTCTTGACGGAACGTTCTTTATCAAACCCTTTCAATAGAGATGGATTCTCCCCTACTCCATTATAAATGATATTCCGAAAAATAATATCTTCAATTCCCCGGCCGGGTTGCTTATCATACTTTGAATTGAAACGAACATTAATATGAAACAATCTTCCCTCCTGGATATTCTCTACACGGATATCCTCAAATAATGCCTTGCGTACCAAGTTTTTATCACCGCAATCCACTGCCATACAGCCCTGATAAAGAAGATCATCTTCATCATGTTCCAGAATATCGACATTACGGACAGTTATATTCTCAAGAATCTCTCCAGCCTTATCGTCCGGGTTACCGTGTCCTCCAATGTTGATCGGATGAGCAATATCCGCCCAAAGGATTGAATTCTGTAAAGTCACGTTACGACTTCCTCCGTAATAGTTCCAGCGATGGGCATAGATGGCAATACAATCATCACTGTTCCGCATAAAAACATTGTCTATTAATACGTCACTGCAACACATCAGATCTATGCCATCACTCCATCCTTTACAACTAAAAGACTTTAAATTATTGATGGTCAACCCTGTAGACTCACCACCAAATACTGTATAGTGATCTGGATTTATAACTGTAATACCGTCAATCCATATATTTTTAGAATGAGTAACTTCTATTCCACGGATCGGATGGTCGAGAATACCACGCCCGACAATGCGTACATTTTCAGCTTTGTCAATCAATAATTTAGCTTTTACAACAGCTCCGGGAGCTAAATAAACAGTAGTATTGGAAGGAATCTGTATCTGTGTGTTCGGCAAATCTTTCGGACGATGGACACCCGGTCCGAAATACATTACTTTGTCACTGCTTTCAGTATAAGTTTCTGTTTCCAAAGGATTAGCAAACAAATGAAGATTATGCAAACGATCACCGTTAAACTCAATCGACAGGCATTGAGGTCTAGTGAGTGTAAAAAAGATAGCATTGTGGTTTACCGTATGTTGTATACCTATTGCTAACGGACGGATTTTCACATCCTGAATGGTGCCATTGTTCTTTTTCACCATCACTTCTACGGGACTGCCTATATCAAACTGTACCATTGAAGCAGATTGTACCCGATCCATATCTACTTGGACTTCATATTCGAATACATCTTTCCATTCACCGCCTGCTTCACGTACTTTGACTGTATAATCATCATTATGTGGCATACCAGTGTTCAATCCTTCCGGATAGGTTACTAATTGGGCATTCCCGAATGTCGAAAATGCAATAGCTATTGCTAACAAACATTTTCTTTTACCTGATAAAACTCCTACTATATTCATATCACTAAACTATGTTATATTTTAATTATTCTGTTTATTGAAGTTCTTTCTAAAACTATACTTTCTATTCCACCCAGGTTGGCAAACTGGTAACAGAAACTATAGAAAAAATAACCAATGCAAAAAATCTCCTTTATTGTCTATTACGAACAATAAAGGAGATTTACCTAGAACATTCCAGTTTTTTCTGTCTTCTTATTTTTTACTTTTTACATACGGTTCTGCATATTGAGTCGGCAGTGCTCTCGATATGTCTTTGAAACATTTAGTAAAACTAGTATACAATACACCTTCCTATTCTTTATTATAGCTTTATTCGAACGGAACTGCCAAGTACTAGAATATGAATTGAAAACGTCCCTGTACTACACTAAAGTTTGTGCTTTCGATCTCTTTGATATGCGAGCCGGGGATGAAGTAGCTATAATTCAATTTGACAGCAATGTGTTTATTGATATAGTAATTCAATCCGAAGGAGAGGTCTTTCTGTGTTCCGCCTTTTATTCCGGCATCATTCAGAGAGAGATAATTGAAACGGGCACATAGTTCAAGTGCTTTTCCTTCCGGTCTTCCGGGACAGGCTACTTCTTCGTCATACAGATAATTCTGTCCCAACAATAGCCAGGAACATTGCAGATAAGCTCCTTGTGCCGTATAGTTCTCAAAACCCTTTTCCCGTTTTACATGGGCGCGGATGTATTCACCCTGAAGAAAGAATTTATGATAGTAAATTAGCAGTTCGGTTCCTATTTTAAATTGGGATGCTGCATGATCTACATCTGCTTGTATTAATGTACGATTATCAATCGTGCTCACGCCCGGAGATTTATAAGTAAACGTATTCCTGTTCTCATCTTCGGGAAGCGTGCCGTCCGGTGTACGATGGATAGCTGCTAATCCTATATGTATCAGTTTCGCTTGCTCATAAAGTGGACGGTAAACCAAACGTCCGTCAATGGCATATCCTTGCGATGCATTTTTCAGGTTGCTCAAATCATTATCGGTAAAGAATCCGCCACACAGATAGTAATATTGGGTACGATAGGAATAGGCTACTCCCATACGTCGGCTATTTGTCAATGCCAGCACAGCTCCCGGAGATTGGTTGAAGCGAAGATCAAATGTACTACAAATCATATCGAGACTGAATGGCTCATAGAATTGTCCTATCTGAATGGAACTATTCTTATAGGAATAGGTGGCAAAAGCATCTTTGATGGCTACTTTGTTTCCGGCATATCCCATTTCCAGTTTCATTCCCCAGTTCTGATAGGTAGCTTTTACACCGATGCGAAGGTCATTAAATTCCGTGCCGTTGCCAAAGTTATTCGGATTCTTCAGATACACTCCTCCATCCATTAATAGACGCCCGGTGATTTTATATTGTATGCCATCGGGCAGATTCTGTGCCGTTATCCGGGAAGTCGTTAGTATTAGAGATAGAAGGAAGGAGAATTTCAAATATAGTCCTATTATTTTCATCGTCCACCTTTTATCAAATTTGTGAAAAAGTAGTTGGCTCCATACCTTCTCCCGTAAATTTTATCCCGTTGCTCATTTCGGCTTCTTTCGCTTTCTTCAGCTGTTTCTCTTTTTTATAGCGCTGTATCAGGTAAATCATGGAGCAGGTGAAAGCAACCGTACAGATCAGTCCTACGTAACCGGATAATATATTATAAAATTCCAACCAGTTTATGTCTACATGGGCAAATTCTTTGAACATCAAGACAAGTACAGTTCCCGTATATCCGATAAAATCAATGGTCACAATGAAGAAACCGACATTTCCTTTTATCTTGAAACAAGCGATGAAGCGGTCGAAAAAAATGCTTTGAAAACAGAGGTAGGCAATATACAGACAGAGACTTTGGACAAACAGCCAGGTGATTGCATCCAATTGCAGAGAATCATAATTGAAAGATATAAAACTCATGGTGGCTGTCCCAAGTACGACCAATCCCAGCAGGGCAACCAAAACTTTTATGTTACTTTTCACAAAGACCATCGCTCCGAATAACGCCAGAATTATTAATGTAACGACTGTATCTACCTGCGCAAACATCCATGAGGACTGTCCGTTCATATCAATAATCTTCACCAGGAAATCTTCCTTAATATCTCTAAGCACTACCAACATTAGGTTAGCTACAAACAATAATACAAGAAATGGCATAAAGTCGATGAACAGTTCTTTCCGTTGCTTGCCATTCAGAGTTACACGACTACTCTTTTGTTCTATATCTTGTGCCGTAGGTTGTGGCAAACGGGTTAAGCTATATCCCAAAAGAGCCAATAAAGGAAGTGCAAAAGCACCGATAAGTGCCGGCATCCAAAATTCGCTGACGTTCAATGTATTCATAACGAACAATCCGATGGATTTTGCCGTTCCCGAACTGATAACAATACTGATTCCTAAAAGACTGGCCAAAATATCCGTAGTGCGGCGACCTTCGATAAAACTGAAAATAACTCCCCACATACAGCCCAATGACAATCCATTGAAGAACATGGCAAACATATTATAAGGAGTGGGAAGTGCTCCGAACGCAACCAATGACAATTCCGCTACGGCAATGGAAACGAGTATAAACTTCAGGCGATTCTCTCTCTTCAATTCGGAAATCAACTTGATACCTATAAACTTGGCTATCAGATAACCTGCTATCTGAATGATAGTAACCAGTACTTTATAATCAAAGCCGAATGCTTCTATCCCGTCAAAAGTAGCAGCTGTGAAAGGTTTGCGCAATGTATAAACCAGTGAGTAAGAAAGAAGGGCTGCTCCACCTGCCCATAGAATAAAGAGGAAATCGGCTAATCTTCTGTTTGAACTTTGTTTCGATATTGCTTCAGTAATCGTTTTCATACGTTTTCGTTTTAATTTCTGGAGCAAAAGTAGAGGAGAATAGCAAGGGAGAAAATGAATTCTAAAGATTCATTTTATTCATTATCAGGTAGAAATGGAAGTAATATTAATGTAACGTTTATGTAACCGTAATTTCTTGGAAATGGAATACAAAAAGGGTTGCACAATCACTAATCCGGTATTGCGCAACCCTTTTTATTCGATTTCTTATTTTTCTTCTTATTGGAAAGTAGGCATCTTGAATCTGTACAATAATCCACCTACCATGGAAGCTACGCGGTCAGGTCTTCCCTGTTCGGAGCCATCGTATGTATCGGTACGGATACCGACTTTAGGTTCGGCATACAGATACAAAGAAGAAGCCACTTTCAGCTTTACCTGCACACCGGCATCCAGTCCCGGCACTGCTCGGAACTTACCGTAACGGCGTACCAGTCCGGCCGTAACTCCCACAAAAGGAACAACATCTATCACATGGTCGGGGCTGTATCCTTTTGCCAATGTGGCCAGACTCATCATATAATCCATACCCAAACCGGCATAATGAAGATTCATCTTCGACGACGTTTTGGCCTTGTACATAATTGTTCCATTTACCCGCCATGCAGATAACGGAGTGTACCATTTACCTATGCTTCCTTTTGCTTCTACACCTGCATTCTTCACCAAATCTTTGTTGGCTACGAGCAAGCTACCCAATCCAAGTGCACCGGAGATGAAGTAACGCTTGTCATCCTGACCAAACACGCTGCGATTGGCTGCTTTTGAATAAGGAACAAAGCGATAGTGGAAACCTGCATTGACTCCTACCATTACGTCTTTCTGCATAAAGCCCAGATTACCTTCAATGAATTTATCTCCATACAAGCGAATCTGCGGTTCAATGTACAAACCGAGAAAATCATTCACATGCCATAATCCCTGTATGCCTGCATTAATACCCGGTTGGAACTTATGGTCTGATTTGGAAGTATAAGCAAGGTTGACACCTACCGAACCTATTAAATCAAAGATACGATCGGGATTATATCCACTCATGGTAGACGTTATGTTCCACAAGTAATCAAGACCACCACTGACGCTGGCATGTCTAAGTTTGCCCGCTTTAACACTTCCCGGAACTACATAGTTCGTAAAGAATCCACCCGTACCCACCAGGCGCAAACCGGAATAAGGGCTCAACCACTTACCGATAGAGACAGAAGCCTGCGGACCTAAAGAACCAAGGTTTTCAAGATTCGTCTTATTCAGGAACATTTGCACACCGATTCCCGAAGTCATAAACAGATTGTCTGCGATGTGATTGCTTGAGAATCCGTTCTTCGGACGTGCCGCACGGTCAATCGTATGATAAGTCAAACCAAAATTCAACTCTCCGAGCTGATCCGTATTGCCACCTACTCCGCGACCTCCTGCATATCTCTTATTATACACATTGAGGCGAGGTTCTATAAATAAATCCACAGAACGGTTGATACGGAAACTTCCTTGCACACCGACTCCTATTCCCGGAGCATACTTGGCGGTTTTATCCACTCCTTTCGTACCTGCCAGGTTAACTCCGGCAATACCGATCAGACTAAATATTCTGTCTTCATCATATCCCCAAAGAACATTATTGATATTCAACAGATAGTCCGCATGCAGATCGACATGTTTAAAGTAGCCGCTTGCACTGCCCGAAGGGGTGTCTGAAAGTCCAACCGTCCCGGACAAACGCAGACCGGAAGAAGGACTGAACCATTTACCGATTCCGGCAGAGAACTGGGGACCTAATCCTTTAATCGTATTCTTGATTCCCGGAACTTTCAGTGTACTGATACCACCGGATAAAGAGATAAACATATGATTCAGGAAGGAACTTTTATCGAAATCATCGAAATGAATCTTAGTTCCCATCGGAGCAGCAGGCATATAGGTCAGACCTACCAGAACCGAACCAGCCATTTTATAGTTTCTCCAACTTTCCGTATACGCAAAACCGTCATTATACCATCCGATCCGCGGTTCTACAAACAAATCCAATGTAGAAGAAAGACGTACATTTCCCTGTAAACCGAGATGAGCGCCGTAATAAAGCTGACCGCCGCCTTTCAAATCCGGATACTTTTCGGAACGATCGCTATTGTCGCCCACCTTAGAATAACCGGCTTCTATACCTGCAATCCCTACTAACTCAAAACAACGGTTTGCATTGTATCCGTATGCCAGGGAGGACATATTCAACAGATAGTCCAGGCTGCCGCCACCCATTTTTATTTTAGAATCGTAGATACTCGACGGCAGATAACCTAAATTCACCCCTATCCGAAGTCCATGAACCGGAGTAATCCACTTTCCCATAAAGAGATGGGCGGTCATTCCCATTCCATCCTGACTATCTCCACTTGTTAACAAGCTGTATGGCCCTATTCCGGCAGAGAAAAAGAGATGTTCATTGAATTTATTGCTCTCGAACTTTTCATTTGCAGGCCGTTTCTGTAACATATATTGCAATGCACCATAATCCTGTGCCTGTAAGGTAACAGCAAGCATCAGGAAGATTGCCACTGCTACATATTTATTGTTGATTCTGAAGATATTCATCGTTTACTCTTGTTGTATATATCATTATTTAATTTTCTGCTCTTCCGGCAGCAAGTCAATAATATCACCGTCCACCTTCGCTACTTCCAATAAGGAAGGATCAAGTTCAAGGGCCTTCTCAATGCTCATAATCGCATCACCTATTTTCTCCAGGCGGTTGGCGGCAATCGCTTTTATATAATATTCGCGGGCGGTCTCTACATCCATGGTAGAAATCTTATCCCATGCTTCCTGATTCTTCTTCATTGCCAGCAGCATCACCACCTCATTGAAAGGGCTGGTAGCCGCCACCTTTTCGAAAGCATCATTATAATAACCGGCCAATGCCTGAACAATGGCCTGCAAATCTTCAGAAACCGCTTCTTCGGGAACCAAGGTCAAGACTGAATCTGCTTTTGTATATTTCCCTTCATGCAGCAAGGCAATAGCCTGATTGGACAATAACTCCGCCGGTGCCGATTTACTGACAAACGGTTCGAGAATACGTGAATCCGGAGTATCTTTCTGTATCGTTGCCACTGCCAGTTCATTGGCTGCATACGTAAAGTTATCATAAAGTTCAAGAGCTTCCCTGCAATACTTTTCCCTTTCGTCGGGAGTTTTTGCTGTCGTAATCATACGGTAATATTCGAAACGGGTCAGTTGCTTCGGATTCTTTCTGTAAAGTTCTCTAATCTCGTCGTCCGTCAAAGAACGGAAGATTGAATAACCATAGGTATATTGCACCTTTCTCAATTTAGGCAGATAAGTAGCCGCAAGTTCCTTGTAGAAAGGTTTCGATTTCAAGACCCCATTCAACCGGTAAGGAGTAGCTGCATATTGTTTGATTAAGTCCTCTACTTCTTTAGCCAGTTCCGGCTTGGAGTTTTTTTTCAGCAATTCAGCTACCTCCTTCCAGGAGGCAACCGATGCATCCGATTTCACCTCCAACAGTTTACGTGTTTCCGGGTCCAGTTGTGCCAGTATACGTTCCAGGGCCTTATCCGTACGCAATTTTGCCAGACGAAGATTCGTCGCGTAAGAACCGTCCGGCGAAGCTACCCCCGTAATATGAAAACTCTTCAAAGAGGCATCCGGGTTCGTCTCAATACCACGCAATTCCTGGTTCAACCGGTTCAGTTCCACCTGATTCTGTGGATTCTTATCATCCAGGTCGGCTTTACCTACCAGGAAGGTTAAGTTTACCTCACCTTTCGTATCCCGCAATTGCATCACGGGTTTCGGAAGATATTTCTCGTCCGTCAGGCTGAAAGCGGAGAATTTATACTCCAAGAAACGAAGCGGGTTGACCGTTCCGCGTGCAATGGAGAAAGAGTCACGATAAATGATATTCCGGTAATTCTCCATCGCCAGATGCACATCTGCACGGTAGTCATGTTGCAGATATTCTATATAGATAGAATCATGGTAAGCAATAATATCCCCCTTGCGCGAAGAAGTAGTTTTCACACGGATATAATCGTGCAAAGGATCTTTATCCATATCATAATCGTACATTCGATTTTGCGTTGTATTATAAGTATCCCCGTCGAATACAACAGGACGCATCAACAGACGCTTTTTCAGTGTCACATCATAAATGGAAGGCTGCAATACCAAGCGACGATGTGAGTTAAACATCTCCTTAGGCACCGGGACACGAGTTTTCAGATGGAAATAATTACCTTTGATTTCGATGTCCGTAGGTTCCGGAATCACTTTGTCCTTCACTTTGGAAGTAATTGTAACTTCGTCCAGTTCGATGACGGCATCTTTCAATACTACATTCAGAATCTGCTTTCCTGCCACCTTCACTGTTTTGTCTTCATAACCGACACATGTAAACTTCAACGAGCCGTTTTTCTCAACCAAGACACTGTAACGGCCATCCTCGTCGGACATTTCTATACGTTCGTCATTGACCGGATTCAACACATTTACATTCGGAACACTTTTTCCCTGCGGGTTTGTGATATGCCCCTGCACGCGGATCCGTTGGGCGGATACATTCATACCGACGAACATCATCGCCACGAGAAGTATACCTGTTAATCTATCACGTTTCAAATTGATTTTCATTCTCTTTTCTGACTAGCTAATGTTCGTTATCGAATAATATAAACAAAGGATACCCCCAGTTTGACAGGTGCAATGGTGGTCTTACTATCGTTGACCGCACCCGGTTTCGGAGTACCCTTATCATACTTAAACTGACGGTAGCGCAACACACCCACTCCGGCAGTTGCTTCGATGTTCCAATGATCGCCCAGCACCCATGCGTATCCATAGGTCAAACCAGCGGCGTATGCATCGCCTTTGTGATGCACATCTTTTACCATCATATCAAAATTATTCACGAAAGCGGTGATTCCAAGAAAATGACTCACCATCGGACGATTTAGCCAGTAACGAACTTCAGGCTGAAAATGCGTGAAAGTCGTTTTAAAGTTGTCTGTACTGATTGGGTTCGCAGCAATCCCCATGTTCAAGGAGACATGACTACCCAATACAAATTCTGCTTCTACATTCGGACTGGCGGTCAGCCAACCCAATGCATTTGTCTTTACAGCCACCCGTTGTGCGTGCACATGTACACCACAACATAATAACAGAAATGATAACGCAGCTATTACCCTGCGACCATTTCTCATCACATATACCATCATTTATTTCCCACTAAATATTTCCCACTAAATATTTACCCACAAAAAAAGGGCTTACTGTCCATTTTATATACTACTTGGACAGAAAGCCACAAAATTAGAAAAAATATAGTATTAAAAACGTTTAAACACGCTTTTTTTGTTTTTTATTGCAACAATTTCCATCTTAGGCCATAATATACCATACTACGGATAAGATATACAATTTTTCTTTATTACCAATGAAACATCAGATACGCAACAACATAGGCTCCGACGAAGCATCGGATTTTATCTTCTTATCGCCGATAACAACCGTACAGGGAGCAGAAGAAATAATATACCATTTCCCTTCTTTCTTTTCGAGCAATACATTAGCGGCATTGTCGGTCTGAATCATTACCCCGGGTGCAACCAATTGGGTCCCATTCCCTAAAAACAACGTCCGGTTTCCTGCATATTCATTGCTGATAACAGCATAATCCGCTTTCACTTTCATTCCTTGATAAATAGCGGTTTGTGCAGCATCAGATAGAGAGAAGATATGATCTATACGTCCGTTTTTGCTTTTCACACAGATACCGGCAAAGTCTTCCAAACCTGCTCCTTCTGCATCAAAGTAAGAGACGGACTGAATAGCAGACGGTTCCTTTTTCGTACTCGGTTCATATATCGAGACAAAAGGACGATTCCAAGCTTCTCCATGCTGACGGGCAACAAATGTCAGCGTCGGCTGCTCCTTTATATTATAGGGCATATTCGGTGTACGGCTTAGCCCTTCGGTCATTGGCGCCAAAGCCGTAAAGACTTCACGATCCGGTTCGCCTTTCATCCAAAGATTCATGTATATATCATCGCCGTCCTTATCTTTCATATCTATGGTGAAAGTTGCCTTGACATCCTTAGCGGTTGCAGCCACTTTCTTATCATATAAATAGGAATAAGCGTAAAGATGTGCGCCTGCAAAGGCGAGTTCTTCCGTAGGCTGGAGATTCAGGTCGCTGCCATCTGCTGCCGTCAATGTCAAAGTCTGCCCAAGGTTGTGATAGAAGTAATCGTGCATCTTATCGCCTCCTTTCTCTTTCCGGCTGCGGAATACATCGACATAATACCCCGTCTCCGCCCCAGTAGTGACAATACTCATCATACGGGTCTGATCCGCCCTGCTTTCCGGTTCACGGAAATAAAGGTTACTGTAAGTAACGGACGTAAATGCTTTGCCCGGTTCCGCTGATGCCGGGAAACAGGAAAGCAAATCAAAAGAATGGTTACTTTTCATCACCGGATAGCTCGATATTCCATCCACACAAACTGTATTATGACTGGGGAATTGAGAATAATATTCCGCATAATCCAGTCCGCTGTACAAGAAAAGCCCGATACCTGCATCCGGACCCAATACGTATCCTTTTCCGTAAAGTTCCATCGAAATGCCGTTAGCGTGCATGTGATTACCTTCACTGCCATTCAACGAAATCATCAAACTGTTGCGCGGATGCATACCGTTACGCTGTACCAGCCATGACACATTGGGAGCATAAAACAAAGGAGAAACATAATCTTCTATCTTTCCCGGCTGCACTTTGGGATTTAGCGTCAGCGGTTTATCTTCAAAGAAAGAATTGACAGATACACGCACATTCTTCTTTTCTGTTTTATCATTTCCCAAATCCGGGTTCAGGCATTTCAATAAAGCCGTGAAATAGTTTTCCTGTTCTTTCTTCCCGTTCGCCTGTGCATTCTGTATCATACGGATAAAGAAATTCGTACTCAAATATCCCGGATGCGTATCTCCAAAGCCACAAATCATACGGTTGGGAAACAGATATTGGGGAGTGGTTGCTACCGCTTTCGACAATACAGGCATTGCTTTCACCAAATCATATTGCAGATTCGTATCAAACTGATTCACGAAATTGGCATAATCATTGATTACCACACTGCTATATCCCGGACATTCTGCCCAAATTCCCGTATTTATATCGAAACCATAATCTGCCAATTGCGTCAGACTCCATTGGCGGATGCTGGAACGGTTCATCACATAGTCGATATAATATTCACGTCCTTTTCCGTCGGCATATTCTTTATTGTCTTCCAATACCAATCCGACATTCATAATAAACCGTGCCTGTAGCAAATTCCAGTTGTTATGAGGTACACCGTTCGCTATGATATTATCCGCCCATTTCTTAAAAGCTCCGGCGTAGATTTCCATTTTATCCGGGTAATTGGCCTTTAGATAATTATATAGAAAATCGTATAAAGGGACAGCGATATGGAGTGCGTCTTCATGGATGACTTCGAAAGAAGTCAATCCTACCAATGTTTGCTGATGGCCGTGATTCAGGTCGATGGGCACGTTTCTATAATAAATACCTGTCATATATGTATCAAAGACCCCTGCGGCAAGTTTAGCGAATTTCTCTTCATCCGTCATCCAATAAAGGAAAGCGGCATCACGGGCAATTCCCAGGATTTCGCAGTTCAGGCTTTCAATATTCCGGCCTGTTTTGGATGGGTGTACACTCTCCATAGGACGGTCGGGAAGTGCATTATTGCAGAAAGTGACATTCCCGTCCTCATCATCATAAGGAACGACATCCGCCAATTTGGGACGGCCGTGGGTAGCAGCTGTGCCACGGGTTCCCGTGTAGCGCACAGTGGGATAAGGAGCTCTTTCACCACCTGCATGGTCGAACGTTTCACCTTTCACATATACTTCCGTGGCATGAGACTTCCAGTACATTGCCAAACGAGACAGCAACCACGCCGGTTGAGCATCCGTCAGGTTCGTATATACTTCCGTCCGTTCCTTCAATTTATTGAAAACATCTTTCGCCCATTCTTCTTTTTTAATCAGCTTCCATGTTTCCTGCTTTCCCGCCGGAGTAGTCAGTACCCGCGGATGTGTCTGCGGCATCTTTTCCGGCAAAGGAATCTCTTGTCCGGATGCAATGTTCAGAAAAGATAGAAAACATAGTCCAAATAAAATTCGTCTCATACTTCAGTTATATTTTTTAGGTTTGATACCTATTAAATACGAAGATAGAGATTTATTTACCTAAATCCTCCGTCAAAGAACAATTTTATTTGTACGAGACTACGCTGTTATTTCAAACAAAGAATTATATTTGCAAAAAACCGACTAACAATTCTGATACTTATGAAAATTTTATCTATCCATGATTTGGCAACAATCAGGAAGAGAGCAGAGCACAATCTTTCATTGCGCGAAGAAAGTAATGAAAAGGTGACTGAAAAGTGTTACGGACTGGCATCCGGTGCACAACATCTTCAGATTCTGATCTGCGGTGGTACAGGCTGTAAGGCATCTTCCAGCCAGGGTATTACAGACAATCTTCTAAAAGCCATTAAAAAGAACGAAATCACCGACAAAGTAGAAGTCATCACCGTAGGCTGTTTCGGCTTCTGTGAAAAAGGTCCTATCGTGAAAATCATCCCCGATAATACCTTTTACACCCAAGTCACTCCCGAAGATGCGGAAGAAATCATCAACGAGCATATCATCGGAGGACGAAGAATCGAACGGTTGCTATATGTAGATCCTAAAACGGAACATACCGTCAGCGACTCCAAGCACATGGATTTCTACCGGAAACAACTCCGCATTGCATTGCGTAACTGTGGTTTTATCGATCCCGAAAATATCGAAGAGTATATCGCCCGTGAAGGATACTTTGCATTGGCCGATTGCCTGCTTAACAAACAGCCGACGGACGTTATTGATATTATCAAACGTTCGGGACTTCGCGGACGTGGCGGTGGCGGTTTCCCAACGGGACTGAAATGGGAATTTGCCAACAAACAACAGTCAGATGTCAAATACGTGGTTTGTAACGCCGACGAAGGAGATCCCGGTGCATTCATGGACCGTTCCATTATGGAGGGCGATCCACATTCGATTGTAGAAGCGATGTGTGTCTGCGGTTATTCCATCGGGTCCACCAAAGGATTAGTATATATCCGTGCCGAATATCCGTTAGCTATCAACCGACTGAAAACAGCTATCAATCAGGCACGCGAATACGGATTACTGGGGGATCATATCTTAGGAACAGATTTCAGTTTCGACATAGAAATACGTTACGGAGCCGGAGCTTTTGTATGCGGAGAAGAAACTGCCCTTATTCATTCGATGGAAGGAAAACGGGGAGAGCCGACCCTGAAACCTCCCTTCCCTGCCGAATCCGGTTATCTGGGAAAACCAACCAATGTGAATAATGTGGAAACGCTTGCCAACATTCCCATTATTCTAACTAAAGGAGCCGACTGGTTTGCAACGATTGGCACAGAACGTTCCAAAGGAACCAAAGTGTTTGCTCTTGCCGGAAAGATTAATAATGTCGGACTGATCGAAGTGCCGATGGGAACTACTCTTCGGGAAGTAATCTACGAAATCGGAGGAGGCATCAAAGGCGGAAAGAAGTTCAAAGCTGTACAAACAGGAGGACCGTCAGGCGGCTGTCTGACAGAAAAACATCTGGACACTCCCATTGACTTTGACAACCTTCTCTCGGCCGGTTCCATGATGGGTTCAGGAGGGATGATTGTCATGGATGAGGACGACTGCATGGTATCCGTAGCCCGCTTTTATCTGGATTTTACAGTGGAAGAGTCCTGCGGGAAATGCACACCTTGCCGCATTGGAAACAAACGTCTGTTGGAACTACTGAACAAGATTACAGAAGGAAAAGGCACAGAAAAAGACCTGGACACACTTGCCACTTTGGGACAAGTCATCAAAGATACGGCCCTCTGCGGACTGGGACAAACCTCTCCGAATCCCGTTTTATCCACATTGGATAACTTCTACGATGAATATATGGAACACGTACGGGATAAGACTTGTCGCGCCAAGCAATGTAAATCACTATTAACATATACCATCAGTCCGGAACGTTGCATTGGTTGTCATCTATGCGCCAAAAACTGTCCGGCGGATGCTATCAGCGGACTGGTGCGCAAACCACATGTCATTGCTCCCGATAAATGTATCAAGTGCGGCATGTGCATGGCACGCTGCAAATTCAATGCTATTCTTGTCTGCTAAAATCTTATTTACTATGGAAGAAAAACAAATTACTCTCCAGATAGACGGTCATTTCATCACTGTGCCCGAGGGAAGCACTATTCTTGAAGCCGCTATCAAAATCGGTATCAATATACCTACGCTGTGTCATATCGACCTGAAAGGAACCTGTATAAAAAATAATCCGGCTTCCTGCCGTATTTGTGTGGTTGAAGTGATGGGACGGCGCAACCTGGCTCCTGCCTGCGCTACCCGTTGCACGGAGGGCATGGTAGTAAAAACCAGTACCCTGCGCGTAATGAACGCTCGCAAAGTGGTGGCTGAACTGATCCTTTCGGATCACCCCAATGACTGCCTCACTTGCCCTAAATGCGGCAACTGCGAGCTCCAAACGTTAGCACTGCGTTTCAACATTCGCGAAATGCCTTTCAATGGCGGTGAGCTGTCCCCCCCGCAAACGGGAAATTACCGCTTCTATCGTCCGTAATATGGATAAATGCATTTTCTGTCGCCGTTGTGAAAGTGTTTGCAATGATGTACAGACGGTCGGAGCATTGGGTGCCATCCGTCGCGGATTCAATACAACCATCGCTCCTGCCTTTGACCGAATGATGACAGAAAGTGAATGTACTTACTGCGGTCAGTGCGTGGCTGTCTGTCCCGTAGGCGCATTAACAGAACGTGACTACACCAACCGTCTGCTCGACGATCTGGCTAATCCGGACAAAGTAGTGATTGTGCAGACCGCACCTGCCGTACGGGCGGCCCTAGGTGAAGAATTCGGATTTCCTCCCGGCACTCTGGTAACCGGGAAAATGGTGTATGCACTTCGCGAACTGGGATTCGACTATGTATTCGATACTGATTTTGCAGCCGACCTTACCATTATGGAAGAGGGTTCTGAAATTCTGAACCGCCTGACACGTTATCTCAACGGGGATAAATCCGTACGATTACCTATCCTGACTTCCTGCTGTCCGGCATGGGTCAACTTCTTCGAACATCATTTCCCGGACATGCTGGACATTCCGTCCACCGCCCGCTCCCCACAACAGATGTTCGGTTCCATTGCCAAATCCTATTGGGCGGAGAAAATGGGCATACCCAGAGAAAAACTGGTTGTCGTATCTATCATGCCTTGTCTGGCTAAAAAGTACGAATGTGCACGTGATGAATTCAAAGTGAACGGTATCCCCGATGTGGATTATTCTATCTCTACCCGTGAACTGGCACGACTAATTAAACGTGCCAATATCGGGTTCCCTCTCGTACTGGACAGCCCATTCGACAACCCGATGGGTGAATCGACAGGTGCCGGTGTCATTTTCGGAACAACAGGTGGTGTAATGGAAGCCGCCCTCCGTTCTGTCTATGAAATCTATACCGGAGAAACTTTGAAAAATGTAAATTTCGAACAGGTACGCGGACTAAATGGCGTCCGTCGTGCTACCATTAACCTAAACGGATTTGAATTAAAAGTAGGCATCGCACACGGACTAGGCAACGCTCGTCATCTACTGGAAGATATACGGAACGGACATAACGAATATCATGTAATCGAAATTATGGCTTGCCCCGGAGGCTGTATCGGTGGCGGCGGGCAGCCTTTGCATCACGGCAACTCGGAAATACTCTATGCACGCGCCAACGCACTTTACCGTGAAGACGCCAACAAACCTTTGCGCAAATCGCACGAGAATCCGTATATCAAGACATTATACGAGGATTATCTCGGCAAACCGCTAGGTGAGAAATCGGAAACTCTCCTGCATACGCATTATTTCAACAAAGCGATTGATTAACTTTTAAATGAAGAGTATTATGTCAGATATCAAACTAGCCTGTGACATGGCAGAGCAAATCAAAACGATCTGCGACAAGCATGGAAACAAACCGGGCGAACTTATCAATATTTTGCATGAGGCACAGCATTTGCAAGGGTATCTACCCGAGGAAACGCAACGGATTATCGCTTCCAAACTTGGAATTCCCGTATCGAAAGTGTATGGTGTCGTCACTTTCTATACTTTCTTTACCATGACTCCCAAAGGAAAACATCCCATCTCTGTTTGCATGGGTACAGCTTGTTATGTACGTGGTTCAGAAAAACTGCTGGAAGAGTTCAAACGTGTATTAGGTATCGAAGTCGGTGACACTACCCCGGACGGAAAGTTCTCATTAGACTGTCTGCGTTGTGTAGGCGCCTGCGGACTGGCTCCGGTAGTGATGATCGGCGAGAAGGTATATGGTCGATTACAACCGGTAGATGTAAAGAAGATTATTGAAGAATTGGAATAACCGAATTCCCGAAAACAATATAAAACAAACGGCTGCCTTGATAAGTCAAAACAGCCGTTCATTAATATTAAAATGTAAAAAAATGATGCGGAGAGAACGAGATTCGAACTCGTGATACCCTTTAGGGGTATACACGCTTTCCAGGCGTGCCTCTTCAACCACTCGAGCACCTCTCCTTACAATTACCAACTAGAGAAAAAACTCTCCATAAAAACAGAAAGCAGCAAAAAGCTGCTTTCTAGCGGAGAGACAGGGATTCGAACCCCGGGTACCTCGCAGTACAACGGTTTTCAAGACCGCCGCAATCGACCACTCTGCCACCTCTCCAAAACTTCTTTATCAGAAGTGCTTTTCGTTAAAAGCGGTGCAAAGGTACGAATATATTTTAAACTTACAAGAGTTTTCACAAAAAAAAATCACGAACATCATTTCCAAAGAATAGCAATATCTAGGTATTTTATGTTGAAAAGCATAAAATAGAGCATATTTATGCTGATTATATGAAAAAACGTTGTAACTTTGTGCGCTCTAAAGAAAAGGATAACTACAACCTCTAATTTTATCATTTATGGAATTAAATAAGATCTTTAAAGACGGTCTTTGGAGCACTGAAATCAATGTCAGAGATTTCGTAAGTCATAACATCACTCCGTATTACGGAGATGCTTCTTTCCTCGAAGGACCTACCGAACGCACAAAAGCTGTATGGAACCGCTGCCTCGAAGCACTGGCAGAAGAAAGAGCCAATAACGGAGTACGCTCACTGGATAATGTCACCGTCTCAACCATCACTTCTCATAAAGCCGGATATATCGACAAAGAAAACGAACTGATCGTCGGTCTGCAGACAGACGAACTTCTGAAACGTGCCATCAAGCCTTTCGGAGGTATCAATGTGGTAAGCAAAGCCTGCCACGAAAACGGCGTGGAAGTGGACGACCGCGTAAAAGATATATTCACTCACTACCGCAAGACGCACAACGACGGAGTATTTGACGTATATACCGAAGAAATCCGTTCGTTCCGTTCTCTGGGATTCCTCACCGGACTTCCTGACAACTATGCCCGCGGACGTATCATCGGCGACTACCGCCGTATGGCTCTCTATGGTATCGACCGATTGATTGAGGCAAAAAAAGAAGATTTGCGTAACCTTACCGGTCCGATGACCGAAGCCCGCATCCGCCTGCGCGAAGAAGTGGCAGAGCAAATCAAGGCATTGAAGGACATGAAGGTAATGGGCGAATACTACGGACTCGACTTGAGCCGTCCTGCCTACACCGCACAAGAAGCAGTACAATGGGTATACATGGCTTACCTTGCTGCCGTAAAAGAACAAGACGGTGCTGCCATGTCACTGGGTAACGTCTCTTCGTTCCTCGACATTTATATGGAATATGAATTGAGCAAAGGAACCATCACAGAATCTTTCGCACAGGAGCTGATCGACCAATTTGTCATCAAACTGCGTATGGTGCGCCACCTGCGTATGCAATCTTACAACGACATCTTTGCCGGCGACCCGACATGGGTAACCGAATCCCTGGGCGGACGCCTCAACGACGGACGCACGAAGGTGACAAAGACTTCTTTCCGCTTCCTGCAAACACTCTACAACCTCGGCCCTTCACCGGAACCGAACCTGACTGTATTGTGGAGCCCGGAACTTCCGGAAGGATTCAAAGAATTCTGCGCAAAAGTATCTATCGACACTTCTTCCATCCAATATGAAAACGACGACCTGATGCGTGAAGTACGCCAGTCTGACGACTACGGAATCGCATGCTGCGTATCTTATCAGGAAATCGGAAAACAAATCCAATTCTTCGGCGCACGTTGCAACCTGGCAAAAGCCCTGCTGCTTGCCATCAACGGCGGACGTTGCGAAAACACCGGTACGGTAATGGTGAAAAATATCCCCGTACTAACCAGCGACACACTGAACTTCGAAGAAGTAATGAGCAACTACAAGAAGGTATTGACAGAAATCGCCCGTGTTTACAACGAAGCGATGAACATCATCCATTATATGCATGATAAGTATTACTACGAAAAAGCCCAAATGGCTCTTGTAGATACCAACCCACGCATCAACCTTGCTTATGGTGTAGCCGGACTTTCTATCGCCCTCGATTCACTGTCGGCCATCAAATATGCCAAAGTAACTGCACGCCGCAACGACATCGGTCTGACAGAAGGTTTCGATATTCAAGGCGAATTCCCTTGCTTCGGTAATGACAACGACAAGGTAGACCACCTGGGTGTTGACCTGGTCTATTTCTTCAGCGAAGAATTGAAGAAACTTCCGGTTTACAAAAATGCCCGTCCTACTTTATCTTTGCTCACCATCACTTCCAACGTGATGTATGGCAAGAAGACAGGTGCTACTCCCGACGGACGCGCCAAAGGTGTCGCTTTTGCTCCGGGAGCCAACCCTATGCACGGACGTGACAAGAACGGTGCCATCGCCTCTTTGAGTTCCGTAGCGAAATTACGTTACCGCGACTCACAGGACGGTATCAGCAACACTTTCTCCATCGTCCCCAAATCACTGGGAGCTACTGAAGAGGATCGCGTAGAAAATCTGGTGACAATGATGGATGGCTATTTCACCAAAGGCGCTCACCACCTGAACGTGAACGTACTGAACCGTGAAATGCTTTACGATGCCATGGAACATCCGGAAAAATATCCGCAACTCACCATCCGTGTTTCCGGTTATGCCGTAAACTTCGTGAAGTTGAGCCGCGAACATCAATTGGAAGTTATCAGCCGTAGCTTCCACGAACGTATGTAATCAGATCTACTCAATATGACGATAAACGTACATTCATACGAAAGTATGGGAACATTCGACGGGCCGGGCTTACGGCTCGTCGTTTTTCTTCAAGGATGCAATTTCCGCTGCCTGTATTGCGCCAACCCTGACACAATAGCCGGGAAAGGAGGCACACCTACTCCACCGGAAGAAATCGTCCGCATGGCTATGAGCCAACGTCCTTTTTTCGGGAAACGCGGAGGAGTCACTTTCTCCGGAGGAGAACCTACGTTTCAGGCCAAAGCACTAGTCCCTTTAGTGCGTGAACTGAAAGAAAAGGGAATACATGTATGCATAGACAGCAACGGCGGTATCTGGAACGAAGAAGTTGAAGAACTTTTCAAACTGACGGATCTTGTATTGCTGGATATTAAAGAGTTCAATCCGGCACGCCATCAAGCACTGACCGGAAGAAGTAACGAGCAAACCATCCGCACGGCAGCATGGCTGGAAGAAAACGAGAAACCTTTCTGGCTGCGTTATGTATTAGTGCCCGGATACAGCGATTTCGAGGAAGACATCCGCCGTTTAGGAGAAGCTCTGGGAAAATATAAGATGGTGCAACGAGTGGAAATCCTGCCTTATCATACATTAGGCGTACATAAGTATGAAGCGATGGAGCAGGAATACAAGCTGAAAGACGTAAAAGAAAATACCCCCGAACAACTTGAAAAAGCTGCGGAGGTATTTAAAGAGTATTTCACTACTGTGGTGGTCAATTAACCACCACAGTAATAAATAGGATAAAAATCACCATGTCTCTGCTTTCACCTCGAAACAGGGACACTCTTTGATCCGCTCCCAAGGGTCAACAATTCCATTATAATTGGTGTCAGGACTCAAATCACGGTGTCCCACCACTTTTGCATCCGGATAACGCTGCAACAGTTCGCGCACCAGGCGATGCAAAGATTCTTTCTGGCGGGAAGTACGCGTATCCGCTGCCTTTCCGTCCTCATCCAGTCCGCCTTCATAACACACCCCTAAACTAATCGCATTAAAACCGCGTGCATGAGCACCCACCGTATCTTCATCCCTCATCGGCTCTATCTGTCCCGACTTGCGAATGTAGTAATGATACCCCCAACACGAAAAGCCCCGAAAGCGATGGGCAGTGTCCACATCCTTCGCCGTGAAGTCGCGATCAGCACGGGTAGCAGAGCAGTGAATCACAATCAGACTAATCTTTCTCATCGTCCTTCTCCCTTTCCGTCGTTTTCACATTACACACTTCCTTATGGGTAGCATTGAAGCGCACCTCTCTCACAATTCTGTTCCGCTTTCTTTTTCCGAAGAAAGGCACAAGGAACATAATTACATCCAAAATCTTAGTTACAATTTCTTTCATTTGATCCAATATTAAAGTTATCATGCTGCCGGATCCGGAGCTTCTCCGCTTCCACCACCGTCTGAACCACCACCGGAACCTTTGTCATCGTCTTCTCCTTCATTGCCGCTACCGCCCGTTTGAGCCACCGCACGCGTCGTTACCTGCTGGTAGCTAAGAATCTTCGTGATGTCCGCCAACGTCTTTCCGGGACGGAAAATAATATGGGCAGCCGTAATCAGCGAACTTGAAAACTCCTTGACCGACACAGCTCCTTCACTGTTCAACCCGATCTGCAAACTGCCCAAATCACCCAGCCGGACTATTCTTCCCGCTTTCAACGCACGCTTCGCCTCATAAAGAATACCCGAAATGGCGGCACGCACATCTGTCTCCGTACAGGTAGACCGACTGGTGATTCCTTCGCACAACTCTTCAAAATCCAACTCTCCCGAAGCCTGTGCCTGCGCGTAATACTTTGCCGACTCATCCTTTTTGGCAGGATTCTTGCGCGGCACTACTGAATAAGTTACTGTCATTGCCATAATAAAATAATTTTAAGATTTCACACATTTCGAACGCGTTCCTTATTTGTTAACGACATAAAGATAACACATTTTCCATCCTCCGGATTCCCCAACGAAGTTTCCTGATACTCTATGAATAATAATGACGTTATTCTTTTAATAAACCATTAATTTTCAGTAACTTTATAGCATAAACCAAACATTATTCATCATGTATTATCCGGACCAGCCGTTTCATATCCGCACTTATAAAAAGTCGGAACTAGCTCATCTTTACAACCCCAACGTATGCCTTAAAGTAGCCTTACAAATACTACGTCGTTGGATTGTCTACAACCCTCCGCTCCTGCAAGAACTCGAACAAGAAGGCTATCGTGCCCGCAACCGCCTTCTCTCTCCCCGGCAAGTGGCAACGATCATACGCTATTTGGGAGAACCCTAGGAACTTAATCAAAAAAACGAAAAGTTCCATTCTATTATTTTACAAACAAATTTCTTTGCAACCGCAAATTAAAAAGAACAAACCAACATGGATCATTTTACCATCTTTCAAGACTTTTACCGCGTTATAGCCGAAATGACAGAAGAAGAAATCGTATCGGCCATCAGCAACGGCACATACCGGGAAACGGTGGAGGACGTGCGCCGAATCTTCGCGGAACAAGGCGAGAAAGCAGCCAACGAAAAGAAAATAGAACTACCAGAAATCACCTTTTCAGCCAACTACCGGGGAGGACGTTCAAACGCAACTCTCGTCAAGTATCTGGGATACATCGTGGTAGACATCGACCATCAGACACAGGAAGCATTGGCACGCATCCTCGCACTGGCAAAAAAGTGTGCCCACACCCGCATCGCTTTCATCAGCCCCAAAGGAATGGGACTGAAAATCGTGGTACGTGTATGCCGGACAGACGGGACATTGCCCGAAACAATTCAGGAAATTGAAGATTTCCATCATGCTGCTTATCACAAAATCGCTTCCTTTTATGCCCAGCTCTGCGGAGTTGAGGTCGACACTTCCGGGCAGGATGTTAGCCGCACTTGCCTGTTCTCTTACGATCCGGATATTTATTTCAATCCCGATGCCACAGCTGTCATCGTGGAACAGCCACCGATGTTCTTCAAGTCTCAAAAGAAGAAAAGGGCATCCGGCAAAAAGAAAAAGACGACAGCACCAGACAACAATCCCCTCACCGAACAAGTGGCCCTCAACTACCATTCCTCGCACACTTCCTTAATGGTGACTCTGAACTATTATCACAATAAATCCGAAAAGTACGTCACCGGCAACCGGAACAACTACCTGCATTGCCTGGCTTGTATGTACAATCGCTACGGCGTCCCCCAGGAAGAGGCGGCAGCTTTTATCAAGAGCCAGTTCACCGATCTTCCCGCGGATGAAATGGACGCACTGATCGGGAGTGCTTACGGACACAACGAGGAATTCGACACCCGCAAGCTGAATAGTACGCAGAAGCGAATGTTACAGATTGAGCAACATATCAAAGAAAATTACGATACACGCTACAACGAAGTGCTTCATATCATGGAATATCGCAGAAGGAAAACGGACACGGAGCAACCGGAACCTTTCCATATTCTCGACGAAATGATGGAAAACAGCATTTGGATGGAGATGAACGAACTGGGCTATTCGTGCACCGTCAAGACGATTCAGAATCTGATCTACTCCGACTTCAGCATCACCTACCATCCTATTCGCGAGTATTTAGACTCGCTGCCTGAATGGGACGGAACGGATTATATCGGTATCCTTGCCAACAGCGTGCATACTAGTCACCAGAAATTTTGGGTAGAATGTCTGGAACGTTATCTGGTGGGAATGTGCGCTGCCGCCACACAAGATGATGTGGTGAACCACACTGTTTTGTTGCTTTGCAGCGAAATACAGAACATCGGAAAGACTACGTTTATCAACAACCTGCTGCCGCCCGAATTGCGCGCCTATCTTTCTACCGGTCTTATCAACCCGAGCAACAAAGATGATCTGGCTAAAATAGCGCAGGCGATGCTTATCAATCTGGATGAGTTTGAAGGGATGAGCGGACGGGAACTGAATATCTTCAAGGATTTAGTCACCCGCAAAGTAATCAGCATCCGCCTGCCATACGCGCGGCGTTCGCAGAACTTTCCTCATACGGCTTCTTTTGCCGGCACATGCAATTACCAGGAAGTGCTTCACGACACCACAGGTAACCGCCGTTTTCTCTGCTTTCATGTCGACTCGATGGAGTTTATCAAAATAAACTACGCGCAGTTGTATGCACAAATCAAGTATCTACTCAACAAGCCGGGGTATCAGTATTGGTTCACCCAGTCGGAAAACTCACGGATTGAAGAGAACAACGAGGATTTCATTTTCCACTCACCGGAAGAAGAACTGGTGTTGACACATATCCGCAAACCGGAACGTTTCGAAAAGGTGCATTATCTGACGGTCACTGAAATTGCGGAATTGATTCGCGAACGGACGGGGTATCAATATTCTCACGGAACCAAAGCCCAACTAGGAAAAGTGATGTCCAAACACGGCTTCGAATTTCATAAGGGAAAAAACGGGAGAAGATACACTGTATTCATTATTGATACGGAACAGGTGAAATCAAACAGGCTATATGAATAAGATTTCATCTCCTTCGCACGCAAAAAGGTGAGGGTTGGTGAGGGTACTTTTGCAACTTTTCATTTTTATATTTCTTATTTCTATTCTTCTATTTTCTTCTAAAAAAAAATACGAATGTTAGAAATTTACCCTCACCTACCCTCACCTTTTTCCTTTTTCTTCCTCTTTCTTCCTCAAAAAAACGGTGGGAAATTTGAAAAAGACAGTTAACTTTTTCAAATTTCCCACCATGTTTTTTTAATCGCTTCTTATAAAGACATCGAAAATTCGATCCTACAACCTAACGCATTCATGATGCGATAGAAGGTAGAAACCTTAGGCTCTGTCTGACCACTTTCCACTCTTGAAATATAAGAACGGTCGGAACCGATACGTCGGGCTAACTCTGCTTGAGTAATCTTAGCCTTTTTCCTTGCGTCTTCGATAATTTGCCCGGTGTAGAAAGCATACGCTTTTTCTTCTGCTTCCGCACGAGTAACAGTTCCTTCCTTACCAAAACGCTCATCTATTAATGCGCTGACGTTAAAGAATTCCTCATTTGTTTTTGCTTCCATAATACTCCTTTCTTAATATCTTTGCTTTTTCAATTTCTTTCTTTGGGGTCTTTTCTGTTTTCTTTTGGAATCCGTTAAAGAGTATCACAATACGTCCTTCATCGAAACAAAAGAATATTCTATATATATTACTCTGGTACTCAATACGAAGTTCATAAAGTCCTTCTTCTATCAACTTCATAAACTTCAAAGGTATTCTGTCCTGCGTTTGCAATAGCATTAACACATATAATATCTTATCTTGGGTGCCAGTATCCAGACGATCAAAGAACTCTTTGAAATATCCTTTATATGCTATTATTTCTCTTTTCATACTGCAAATATATGAATTGTTGTTCAACTATACAACATTCGTCTTTTTATTTTATATTATTTTTCCTCAAATTCTCCGGCACGCTTTTTCTTCTCATAAGACACCAGCGTCTCTACACTAAGCGTTTTCCCATTCTTAGGGCTTATCACATCTACAACGCTTGCTAACGCACGAAAAGTCTGTTCGCAATTTGCTATTCCGTCATACGTCAACCTACCCCGATTGATGGCATCGAGCACAACAGAGACATATTGCTTCGGATTTCCCCGATACTCAATGGTGACAGGCGTGAGATGCGACATCTCTCGAGTCAGTTGACTGACGATTCTTTTTTTTGGTCGAGCAGCTCCATTAATTTTTCACTATGCACATTGATTTGTGCGGTTACTTCACGAAGTTCATTTTTCAATGAACAAAACAATTCATCATTACATGAATTTTCCATAAAACTTTTCATTTAATTGATTATAAAAAAGCCATTCCGGAAAGATAAGCAATCATTACTTACTTCCCGGAATGGTGACTAACATTTTTAAGACCAGTTTTTGTATATTACTGTTTCTTTCAATGGACAAAAGTAGCCAATTTATTCCTATAATATCTTTCCACCTCTTCCCAATGATAATAGGGTACTAGCTCACTTGCAAGCGGAAGTTTCATTTCTTGTTCATTGAGTAAAATTTTCACCAAGATATTATCATTTCCTTTCTTACGGTAAAAAACGAACTGAATATTACAAGCTTTTGGAAAGATACGATAGTTACGCCATATATCTGACAATTTATTTATATCAGTAGTCTGATATGCACAATCACCTAATTCCAATAAACAAGCCAAAGGAAGTAGACAAGTCTCGTGCCCGAAGCGCAGGGTAGCACTATTCTCTTTTTTCACGACGCAAGTATCTGCAGTATTCAGTATATTCTCAAGCAGGTTTGCTTCCACATAAGGCATCTTACCTTGAGTGAGCGGAGACGGCCCGTAGTCAATATACCAATTCAGATTGCTGATTAGCCATAAATCATAACACTCTTCTTTGGTAAAAAGAGAATAAAGATCAAGGTCCGTGTCGTGACTTTGCGTAATGGCTGCCAGTTCAAACAAATAACTCATCAACTTGCCAGCATCCACTTTCCACTTTACATAATTATCGTTATTAAAAAGAGACTTCATCAAACGTTCGGGATGGAGATGCTCTTTCCGAAAAGCTGCCTTTACAGCAATCACTTCATCTTCCTGACGCTTCTTTTTGAAGTATTCATTTCCATAATTCATATAATACATATCATAAGAAGTAGCCTCATCCTTGATTCTCAACTCCGGATTCAGAGATTGCAATTGCAAGCACTCAGCCGTCATAGAGAGTATACAGCGGATAACGGTTGTAGAACGTGCATCCACCTCTGCCGCTCCCTGAAACACTTCAGGAAAGTTATTGTACATTCTTCGGGCAATTCCCCTGTGTTGACGGGCACCTAATGGAGTCAAATCACCATATCTATTTTCTGCTCCGCGCGCAAGGCTGTCTACAAGCCAGAGGGCCTTCTTGCCTAAATCTGTAAGTACTCCGTCTTTCTCTGCTTCGCGAAGAATTGCCAACGGCTTCGTATAATCATCAGGATTCACTCTATAACGGGAACCGTGACGAGCATAATGGCTTAGGTAGAACGGTTTATACCCCTTGGGTGGGGCAGTCATTGTGAAATGGGGATCAGGATAGGCATAATGGTTGGCTGCCGAGCGATGTATGTCTTCAAATATTTCATCTCTTGCTATCTGTGCACTTATACTAAGCACAAGGCAACAAAGGATTGTCAACAAAATAAAACGTTTCATACTTTCTTTTTTTAATAAGTTTAAGATACCACAGAATTATTCACTAGAGTAAGGACCAAACCTGTTCGATATAACCAAGTCTGTTTTCCGGGCATCCAGCACATATACTTCATATTCCCCGTCTGGATATACTCTTATCACAATGTGCCCCTGTTTTGCTTTCAAGCTACGGGCAAACCAAGGACCAATAGCTACCCCCGTTTCATCATCATAGTAAGTCATAAAAACATCCCTAGGCTGCGTTCCGATATTCTTTGATAACAACCGTTGCCCCACTTCCGCTCCCGGATGATCGGTACTCCATGATTGAGCCACTACTACTTTAGGATCGAGCACTTCGAGAAAGTTCCGGTTAGTGGCATCCCGATTGCTATGATGATTGAGCGACACTGCCGACACCTTTCCTATTATGGGTGCCATAGGAGTTTCTATATCATACCATTCCGCATGGTCTTGGTCTACCAAACCAGAATTATCCCCTCCCGCATAATACTTGAATGCGCCATATTTCACCACAATAGCCGTCGACATTTGGTTTTCACTATACTTGCCATTTTTTGCCATCAATTCTTCCTTGGTAAACAGAATAGTCGTTTTTTTACCTTCCCCTGTCCACAACCGATTATTCGATTTTATATTCCTGACTTCAAACCCCGGATAAGATTTCGGTTCTTTCTTTAATACAAATTGCGTATTAGAGCCTATGTCGAACTTTTCGACTTTCAATCCGTTGTGTTTTTCCTGATAGTTGAGGAACTCCAATAGGTTCAAGAAAGTAGGCAAATCTACTCCATCATTCTTTGATCGTAAATCCACGGGGAATTGGTAGTCAGGATAATCCCTATCAACATACATTTTGATAGGAATCACATCTCCGACTTCCGTCAGCCCCGTAATACGATATCCGTTTTTGGAAGTTCCAGTGGCCTTCTGAACATCACCATAATGATCGGAATGAAAATGGGTCAGAAGAAAATAGTCAATCACTACATCCTTTCCCAATAGATTTGTCACATAATTAATGATAGACGAACCGGGCGTATAACTACTATCCGGAAATATCGGAGCTGCATGCATCGGTGCATACTTAGCGGCATATTCCTTGCCATCAAAATCACCGGCATCAATCATCATGGTCGTTCCGTCAGGAAAAATCAGAAAAGCGCAATTCCCCCGCCCGGTATTGATGTGATGAATATCAAGGTATCCTTTCTCCCATTTAGGGAAAGGCGGTATTGTCATTTGAGCCTTGATTATACAACTAAAAACGAGTAAAAATATGAAATTAACTATTTTCTTTATATCCATCGTTCTATCAATCTGTTTATAAATTACTACTGTACTTTATTCTCCAATAATTATTTTACTCCATAGAAATGGATGATCTGAAAGACTAATGTCTTTTTTAAAAATGCTATATGCGATTTCCGCTTTCATACCAGAATTCTTATTGATTAATATATTATCAATCTGCCCATATTTGTATTTATCAATATATTGTTCAGCATCTTCCACATCATCCCATACACTCTTAAAGCCTGAATTAAAGATGTATTGCATGGCATTAGTTTCCGGCAAATCATTGAAGTCGCCCATGACTATGATTCTTTTACTAGTATCTTTCATCAAAACAACATCTACTAAATTCTTCATGACAGAACCTTCAACTACTCCTGCGCTACCCGGAATATGCAGACTATAAAAGGTTAGTTCCTTATTTTTAATCTTGGTTTCAATCCGAATAGTCGATGAATGTGTCCAACCTTTTCCCTCCAAAGCAAATTCTTTTGACTGCAATATAGGAGTTTTACTCAATATTACTTTGTATTTTCCTGCATATTTTCCAGTTTTATCCTTTCCCCATTCAATCCAATGATTTCCGGAGGATATATCACCGATATAAAAATATTCCATTCCCAAAGCTTTACCTATTATTGAATAAAACTCTTCAACTCCGGAATTCTTATCAATCAAAATGGGACATTCTTCCAATGAAAGAATATCTAAATAAAAAGACTTTAGACTCAATGCTATTTCTTCCGCTGTCGCCGTTTGCCCTACATCCACGTTAAAAGTTCCGACACGAATAGAAGTATCTATTATAGGGGGGATTTTTTCCTTATCATTCTCCGGAGTATCACTACTGCATGAGAATATAAAAGGCAATATTATAAGCAAAATATTCAGATATTTCATAGCTATTAATTATTTAGAATCAGACCCTCTATCATTTAAGATATCATCTACTGATGGATTGTAGGCATTACCTTCACAATGATAACTTACTGTAGGCAGACTGGTTAATATTGGTTTTAATGCGGAAAGGTCAGTTAATTTTTCATTACCTTTGTCTGATTTGTTTCCACTTCTTATCCCTATATTAATTAGTTTCACTGCCGTAAGCCCTTCTAATCCATTCAAGTTTGTAAGGCTGGGATTTCCCATAATATAAAGATTCGTCTTTATTTCACTTAAATTTTTCAGACCGGTTATTGAAGTCAACATTGGATTATTTCTCAACCAAAAATTACCGCCAATCTTCTTTAGATTTTTTAGAAAATCAAGATTTCCCAGAAGACTATTACCATCTACCTCAAGGTTTGTACCCACCTCGGTAATGTTTGCAAGCATAGATACATCTGTAATATCACTGCCTGATGTCCCATTTCCAATTCGTAATTTACCGGTCACAGAAGTGTATTTCAACTGTAAATTATCGATTGCCTTTTGATTTGGCAGCAGCAAATCGCCTACATAAATATGTTCTATCACTCCTTCTTTCTGTGGAATCGTTACATTAACCGTACTTGCAAGAGAACGTACATTTGCATTATTCACCCAATACAAATCAATCTCGTAGTCCGTGCCCGGTTTCAACTTTTCAATTGAATATTTAGTTATAGCAGGATCAACGATATCAATCAGTCCGTCTCCGGGATTATATACAATGACATACTTCTTTACTTCCCCGTTTGGTACATCCCATGATAAAGAAATACTTTCTTCAAATACCTCCGTTGTCAACCCTGTTATCGGATCTGGTTGATTTATCCCGTCTTTATCATCTCCACATGAGGCTAACAATAAGGACATCGATAAAATAATGATGAAGTTTAAAATATCTTTCATGACTCTATTTTTATTTTTTATATTAATATTCCGGATTTTGTTTAATAACGACAGGATTTGCATTAATCTCGCGTTGCGGTATAGGATATACTAATTGATAATCTTTCACCGTGAACTTACTGCTCTCCTGGCTGCTATTATTCATTGTTTCGACAGCAGTACCTGTACGAATCAAATCGAACCACCTATGGTTTTCAAAAGCGAGTTCCAATCTTCTTTCATCCGCAATGGCTTTTCTGAAACTTGTTTGATCCGGCAAATCGTCTGAATCATAAGTAGATACTCCTGCGCGCGAACGTATACTGTTCAGAAGCGTAAAGGCCTCACCTGAATCGTCACCCGTATATCCTATTTCATTTAAAGCTTCTGCCAGCATAAGAACTACATCCGCATATCTTAAAACTATTACATTTATATCAGAATCCTGATCCTTAACGGTAGGACCTACATATTTTTTTGCATATAATTTATTGTTGCTGACTCCGATTGTTACATTCTTGCGCTTGTCATCTGAAGAATATAAATCGTACAATTCTTGTGTCGGTATATTCTGGTTGTATACAGCTCCCACAATACCCAATGTCGGACCTTCGCCTGTAGGTGCAAACAGATTAGCCAAAGCACTTCCCTCGTTTTCTAAGTTTGAGGTAAAGTTAACTTCAAAAATGGATTCTTCATTGTATTCATTATCCGGACCGAATATTTGTGAATAATTTTTCACCAAAGCATATCCTTTTACGTTGTGCAGTGCTTCCACAGCTTCCTGATACTGCTTCAATGTAAGATATACTTTTCCCAAAAGCGTATATGCCGCCCCTATAGTAGCCCTTCCTTTCTCTTCCTGAATAGCAGGCAATCTTTTGATCGCTTCTTTCAAATCGATAATTACCTGTTCATATACTTTAGACTTATTTTCACGACCGACACTTAATAAATCTGCGGGGTCTTTAGTTTCGGTAAGAATCAACGGAACATCACCAAACAGTCTGACAAGATTAAAATAATTAAGTGCTCTTAAAAAGTAGGTTTCTCCTATAGTAATTGTTTTTAGGGGTTCATCCATAGCTATATTGTCTATCCGCTCAAGTAAAATATTACAAGATTGAATTGCTTTATAACAGTCAGTCCATGAAGCTTCTATGATGCTATTGTCTGTTGCTACCTGAAGTATCTCAAATTGATAATACACACCTCCACGCACTGTGGCAGACGTTTCTTTCGAATTATCAGAAGGAACTTCCATCAGGAAATGGAAATTTTGTCCATATTGGCCGTTTGATTGCAGAAAAGCATAAACCGAATTTAATAGCTGTGTGAAATCTTCGGGCTTAGTATAACTATTTTCTTTAGTCGAACTGGAAATAGGATATAAATCCAACATATTCGTACAAGAAGTTATAGTAAAAATACCACTAATGAGAATAAATAATATTTTTTTCATAATGCAATTTTTAAGGTTGTTAAAAACTAATGGAAGCACCTACGACAAAATTCTTTTCTGCAGGATATTGTCCTAAGGTCACACCAGCGTTAAGTGGATTTGACGAGCCTTCACTTTCGGGATTCAGCCCCATGTATTTGGAAACAAGAAGCGGGTTTTTAACCGAGACGTAGACTCTTACATTAGTCAAAAAGGTTCGCGTTAACCACTTCTTATCCAATGTATATCCCAAGGAAATATCCCTTATTCTAAAGAAACTTCCGTCTTGCATCATTAAGTCAGACTCTCTGCTTAAAGTATTCGAGTTTGACCCGGCTTTTGCGTATTTTCCGGGCTTATCAGGACTTATCCATCTGTTGTTATAATATTCCTTGGACATAACAGACCAAATTTCACTACTTAAAATGGTAGTAGGAAGGTCTCTGTTTATAACATCAACACCGTAAACTCCCTGTATCGTTATACCTAAATCAAAATTCTTATAAAACAATTGAATGTTTCCACCATAAGTAAATTCGGGGTGAGGATTACCGATGATTTCCCGATCTTTTTCCGTTATGGTATTATCGCTGTCATCAATGTTTTTGAAAATATAGTCACCCACTTTTTGTGAGTCCCGATAATTAGGTAAAGATTTCAGTTGCTCTTCGTTTTCAAATATACCGATGATCCGATAACCATACAATGCTCCGATGGGATGACCTACTTTTGTGATATTTCGTGCCGTAATTATTTCATTTTGATTTGCCCCCAATGACAATACTGTATTCTTATTGGTCGAGAAATTGGCAGAGATCTGATAATTAAAATCTTTGATATGGTTCTTGAATGAAGCTGCAAATTCAAAACCTTTATTCCGAACACTACCTACATTCTGTAAAGAGGTAGAATAACCGGAATATGCAGGTACCGGCACTTCAAGTAGCATATCGCTTGTTTTCGATACATAATATTCAAAGTTTAAATTCAGCGCATTCCTAAATAAGCCAACATCAAGTCCGACATTAACAGTATTATTTTTTTCCCAGGATAAGTTGGCATTGGGAGATGTGTTTGGTCTCATTCCGGCTACCAGATTGCCATTGAAGTTATATTTAGCGCTACTCATCAGAGACAAACTGGAGTAATTACCAATCTCATCATTTCCTGAAATACCCCAACTTATACGTGGTTTTAATTCACTAATAATATCATTTTTCGGAAAAAAGTTCTCTTCTGATATTCTCCATGCGGCAGAAAGTGATGGAAATAGTCCAAATCTGTTATTGCGTCCAAATCTCGATGAGCCATCCATACGTAAAGCTGCCGTAAAAAAGTATTTCTTCTTATAGTCATACTTCAGTCTTCCAAAATATGAGAGTAACGCCCATTGATAACGGGTTGCAGAAGCGGTGTTTATAGTAAGAGCCGCATTCAATGTGGGGATATCATCATTAGGAAAGTTTTCCGCATCAATAGAGTTATTATTTGTCGTTTCTTTTTGGAATGACATACCACCCAGTATTTCAAAATCATGTTTTCCCCAACTCTTGTTGAAGGTTATTGTATTTTCAGACATCCAGTTGAAGGTTTCATAGGTAGAAGACGCAGCTTTTGCTACAGTCGGAGCGGCTTGCCTATAAGCGCCAATCGTAGATGGTCTATAATACTCGGCTCTGTTGGATATAAAATATCCTCCAACATAAGTTTTGAACGTAAGACCTTTAAGTGGCGTATAAGACAAGTATGCACCACCTAGAATCTTAAAGTTTTCAACTTGATTGGTCGTTAAGTTGGCAGTTGCAACATTGTTCTCCACTTCTGCCATACCTCCATAATTTTGAACCGCATGGATCTGTTTGCTTATTGCATAAGATCCATCGGGTTCATATACCGGGAAGAATGGATAGGAATTGTAAATCCCCATTGATAAAGGAGACTCTTCCCAGCCTTCCGTTATCTTATCTTGCATAGAATAATTGGGATTTAAATTAATTCCAAATTCAAATTTGTTTGATAGTTTTGATGTCAAATTTACTCTGCCCGAAATTCTTTCGTAGTCAGAACCGATTACTATTCCTTTTTGTTTGTAGTAACTGCCTGAAACAAAATAAACGGTTTGTTCATTTGCGCCTGAAACCGATAACTCATAATAATTTGTAGGTGCATCTCTAAATATATGATCTTGCCAATTGGTATTTACCAATCCCTGTTGATGCTCTAAATATGGCTTTATAAAATTGGGAATTTCTTGATTCTTATATTGAAAAGCTTCAGCCATCAATTCGGCCTGCTGATATGCATCTACAAGATCATATTTTTTCTCAACTTGTTGAACACCATAATATGTGTTAAATGTGTATTGTGCCTTACCAGCTTTCCCCTTCTTTGTAGTAATAAGAATTACACCATTTGCAGCTCTGGAACCATAAATTGCTGCAGAAGCTACATCTTTCAGAACGTTAATGCTCTCTATATCATTAGGATTGATTGAATTCAGTCCCACATCATCCGTCACCGGTAAACCATCTACAACAACCAAAGGTGAACTTCCGGAACTAATGGTTCCAGTACCTCTGATAGAAATCTGTGGATTGCCACCCGGTGCTCCACTTGCTTGTTTGACATAAATTCCTGGCATTCTTCCCGCAATAGCCTGTCCGGGATCACTATAAGATATGCTTTCAAAATCTTTAGACTTAACTTGGCTGACAGCGGTTGATAAATCAGATTTCCTTTCCGTTCCATAACCAATTACAACCACCTCATCCAACAATTCAGAATCTTCTTTTAATACAACTCTTGCCAACTGCTTGTCCTTCGCCGAAAATGTCAATGCGCCATAGCCAACAAATGAAATAGCAACCTTTGAATCTTCCTGAACATCAGTTAGAGAATACTTCCCTTCCAAATTGGTTATAGTACCTAACGCCGTTCCAACCACCGTAACACTCGCACCGATAACAGGTTCACCTTTCTCATCTACTACCGTTCCGGAAACATTTATATTCCGCTTCTTCTCTTGTTCTTTACGAATCAAAACGATGATATTTTCTTGCTCCTGTTTGTAAGTGAGTTCCATTTTGCCTAGAAGTTGCTTCATGACCTGCTGAATCGTTGCATTCTGTACATTCAACGATACTTTCTGATTTAATTCAGGAAGATTCTCATTGTAGAAGAATTTGTAATTACTTACTTGCTCGATTTTCTTTAAAGAGGCTCTTAAAGAGATGTCTTTTACATTCACCGTTATTTGAGAATAAGCGGTAAAAGAGACGCTTAAAAACAATAGCAGACAAAGAGCCCGCAGTGTTTTCCAGTTCTTACTTCTCCCTGCATTTGTTCGAGGGAATTTCTCAAAGGTTGTTCTGTTTTTCATATATCAAAACTTTTAAGTTGTTTGATAGGTATACAGACTGTCATACTCGCTCGTCCAATCGTCTATCAGACTTTAACTCTCGTTAACTTATTCAATTCAGAGAACAAAAAAGCCATTCCAAAGAAGCGGGCTCCGGAATGGCTCTATTCTATATTTTACTCAATAAGTAATTATACTACTTTGTATTCACCAATATTACGTTCTTCAGCATTAAAGGAGACACCGACTTTAACCAGCTCACGCCCGTCTGTTTGATAAGGTAACAGATATCCTTTTTCATCTATTTGTTTCAGAGCTTCGTCTACTGTTCCTTCCAGCTTAAACTCAAAAACATAAATACGGTCTTTTGTTTCCACCACGGCATCGGCACGCCCTTTTGCACTGCGGACTTCCGCATCTACATATTGTCCCATCAACTTAAAGACAAGATAGAAAATAACCTGATAATGACGTTCAGTCTTTGTATTCAATTCGTAGGGAATGTCGGCAAAGAATGATTTCATACGTTCCATAAAAGAATGAACGTCGCCCGACTGAAGTTCACGGACAAACTTAACGGCGTTAAAGTCCGTTTCATCAGAAGAGATGGGGGTATAATAGGGTATCAGGAATTTAAGGAAACCATATTTCACCTCGTCATTCGGGAAGCCTAATGTATATAGGTTCAATGATTTATCGAAATTTTTAATCGTCAAATAGCCGCTTTGGTAAATCATCGGAAGAGGATTCTTTGCTTCGGCCCGATATTCGGCAAAGCCGGAACTACCGACTTCCAAACCGTCTATGAGTAAACGTAAGTCATAATCACTTTGTTTCAACAAGTCTACAAGATAGGTAGGGGTACCGGTCTGGAACCAGTAATTATCAAACATTAATCCATCAAAAACATTGAGCACACTGAAGGGATTAAACAATCCATCTTCGCTATATGTAAAGTGATATCCATCGTACATCGCTGTCATTTTATCGACAGTATCGTCAAAAGACATCTCCTGTACTTCTGCCAAGCGCTCCAACTCGGGAGTAAATGTGGATACTAATTCCTTTTTAGTAATACCGCAGATATTGGCGTATGGAATCTTCATACTTATATCATTCAGCTGATTCAAATCACTGAACACACTTACTTGGGCAAATTTTGTGACTCCTGTCAGGAAGATGAACCGAAGATAGCGGTCGGAACTTTTCAGTACACCGTAAAAGGCTTTCAGGATACGACGGTATTCATCCAGCAGGTTCTCGTCTAAAAGGGCTTGCAGCAAGGGTTTATCATACTCATCTACCAATACCACAACTCCTTTTCCTGTTTTCAAGCAGGCTTGCTCAATGACATAGCTAAAACGTTCTTCAGGACTGCGGTCTTTTTTCTCATCGCCATAGACGGCTTCCCATTTTTCCAAATATTGGTTTAGCATGGCAACCAAATCTGCCGCCGTCTCATATTTCTTCGCATTCAAGTCAAGATGCAAAACCGGATATTGCTCCCATTTCTTCTCTAACTTTTCAATTGCCAAACCCTCAAAAAGGTCTTTACGACCCTGAAAATAGGCTTCAAGAGTAGAAATAAGCAGACTTTTGCCAAAACGACGGGGACGACTAAGAAAATAAGGCTTTCCCGTATTTATTATTTGCCATAAAATAGACGTCTTGTCCACATAAAGATAATTTCCTCGGCGTATATCTTCAAATGTCTGTATCCCTATCGGCAATTTACGCTCTAATGTATTCATTGCATCTTCAAATTAGTGTACCACAAATATAGACGTTATTCGATGAATAAACAAAGATACTCTATGAAAGTTCCATTTATTTCTCCTTCAAAACAATCACCGAACCGTCCATTTCATAATAGAAAGGTGAAGTAAGCATCAGAATATTCAGCGCATTCTGTATGCCGCCTCCCGGAATGGTTCCGGTGAAATATTCATTAGGTAGTTTATTGGAGTCGAAACGAATCTCTACGTCATAGATACGTGAAAGGGTTTTCATTATATTCTCCAAAGATTCTTTCTCAAAATAGATATTTCCTTTCGTCCATTCAATATAATCATTCGGATGCACTTGAGTGGCTGTTATCTTATGAGTGGCTTTATTATATTCTATTTTGTCGCCGGGCTTCATGATATGCGATATTTTCTGCGCATAGACCCCTACTTTTCCTTCCAAAAGAACGACTGTCACGTCTTTGGCATCTTCATAGGCAGATACATTAAAAGAAGTACCGAGCACTTTCACTTCCAAATCACCGATTTGCACAATGAAGGCGTGTTTCTCATCATGGGCTACTTTAAAATAGGCTTCACCATTCAGTTGCACGCGACGAACTTTTTCTCCGAAGTTATTCAGGTAACTTAATTGGGAAGCTGAATTGAGAACAACATTTGTTCCGTCCGGCAATTCAATGGTTGCTTTATCTCCTTTGCCCGCTTTCACAATAAAGGGTGTTTCTGCCGTTGGAGAAGAATCTAAAAGATAGTAAGTGAAGAAAGCGACACAGACAGGTAATAAAATAGCAGCAACCCATTTCCAAGGGATGATACGGAGGGGGCGCACTTCCTTGCCCAAAGTCTCTTCTTTGATCCGGGCAAAAAGTTTATCACGCAACACTGGGTTCATGGAGGAATCCGATCTCTCAAACTCTTGCTCCCACCAGTCATGCAACTGACGGTCATTCTTTATCCAGTCTGACAGTTCTTTTATCTCGACATCCGTGATCGTTTCTTCGAAATATTTTTCAATTAGCTCTTTATAATGTGTCTTATCCATCTTTCCACTTATTTACAAGTATACATTTTCATCCTACTTCCCATCCAAAACAAGTATTACTATTACATTTCATTAACAAAAAAGGCCAACAAAAGGGTAATTACCTTATCATAATGCTTCATCAACTGTTCACGCATAAATTTCACAGCCAAAGATAATTGGGTAGCAACCGTACTTTCGGAAATTCCCATGATTTCGGCTATTTCTTTATTTGTGTAATTCTGCCTTTTGCTCAAAATGAATATTTTCTTCCGTTGCGCAGGCAGTTCTTCGGCAAGAGAATCGATATACTCATTCAAAAAGCGCAGATCAATATTCTCTTCTGTCTGTGAATCACGGTCTACGCTACTTTTCATGAGATATTCATTGTAAACATACTCTACGGTCTGACGCTGATACATATTCATCAATAAGTTTTTGGCAATCGTACAGAGAAAAGAGATAAACGAGGAAGCCGGGTCTACTTTTTCATGCACTTCCCATATACGAATGAAAGTGGCTTGCACCACTTCTTCGGCCATATATTGATTGCCGGAAGAGAGTCGCATAATGAAATTGTACAGTTTGCCACTATACATATTATACAATCTTTCGAATGCCTGAAAGGAACCGCCTTTTAAGTCGATTAATAAATGTTTTTCATCTGTAGAATCTACCATATCTTAGAATTTTGCAACAAAGGTATGCAGCCATAGGTCATAAACAGGTGACAATATTATTAATATTTTCTCAATTATCCGACTTTTCTGAAGAAAAAGATAGTAAATAGCAAATAGTAACGCCATCCGGTCAGGATAATGACGCTATCCAATCAGGATAGTGACGGTATCCGAACCGGATGGCGTTACTATATTTAGTGAGGTAGTTCGTACTAATAAGTCAGACGAACACCTGCTTGTATGTTGAAGTTAAACGGATTCTCTTTACGTATAGTCTGTATATCGGAGCCATCATTGAAATAATAAGCAACACCCGGTTCCACGTAAATACCCAAACGTTTCGTTGCATTGATCTGCGCACCTACACCACCGGATACCGAGAACTGCAAAGGCTTCACTGTTTCTTTTTCAGATCCTAGCTTTCCATAAACACATTTCTCAACCATACCTCCACCGGAAACATAAAGAGTGACGAGTTTCTTATCCAGGAAGTTCCAGTTGGCACGCAACGGAATACCGATATAATGCAGTTTCTGCTCTATCTGTTGTTCTTCACCTGCCAGTTTTGCATCCGAAGAAAGCAGCGTATAAGTCAGTCCTGTCTCAAGAGAGAATCCTTTAGCTAAACCTTTACGAACGGACAATCCGAAAGAAATAGGCTGATGATGTTTAATATCAACCACCTGTTTTGCCTGACGCAGGTAAGGTACTCCATCTTCGAAAACCAATGTTTGGTCATTAGGAATCGTCTCCATCAGACCGTTGGAAACTGAAAGCATACTCACACGTGACATATAAGCATGAGATCCGGCACCTACTTCTGTTGAAGCACCTCCTGAATTTCCTACCGAAAGTCCCATTGACCATGTTCCCTTTTGAGAAGATCTTCTTTCTGTCGGAATATGAAGTTTGTCTTTACCGGAAGGACGACGCGGTCTGTTATTCGATCGCTCTGTATCCTGTGACTGTCCCTGACTGACATCTGTATTTTCTGCCTGCTTCGGTTCATCTTTTACATTTTCAGTTTCTCCCTTCCCTTTTACATTCTTATCTTCCTCACTCAAAGAGTCCTCTCCATTTCCTGTCGAAGGTTTATTTTCATTACCGATCCCTAATGGATCTACACCTGTTTTCTGCTCCGTATGATTCCTGTCGACTTTCGCCAAACGATCTTTGCGAGTTACCGGCCGTAAGACAGGTTCCACAGCAGTTCCCTGCATATCCGGTTGTTGCACACCCGGCAATGCATCGGGCGTGGAAGCCAATGCCGGAGTTTGTATATGACGTATTTCATCCGCAGCGGGTGTCCCTAGAAAATACAGACTTACTGACGAAACGACAGCTAATATTATAATAGCTGCAGCAGCCATCATCCATTTTCGATAAGGATATATTTTCTTCTCCACAGGAGGCATAAGTTCTTTCTCCAGTTGTTCCCAACCGGAAGCAGGCGCCGGTTCGGAATAATCCGCAAGCTTCTCCTTCAACTTATTCATCCACAATTCTTTCTCTTCCATTTCTATCTATCCATTATGCATTATCCATTCTTTTACTCTTTTTGCCAATACACTCTTCGCACGAAATAATTGCGAAGCCGAAGATTTCTCATTAATACCTAATACCTGTGCGATTTCTTTATGCGATTTGTCTTCAAATGTATAAAGATTGAACACAGTACGATAGCCGGCGGGTAATTCTTCAATAAACTGCATCAACACATTTTGTGGTATCGCTTCTACATCGGAAGCATCCGGCTCTTCATATTCTTCGGGCAACTCTTCCAAAGGTGTCGACTGATTAATCACATCATTTTTCCGAAGATACTGTAAAGCTGTGTTGACCATCACCCGTTCCATCCAGGCTCGCAAAGAGCCTTCACCCCTCCAGGTGAACTTATCGAACGAATCGAATATCTTTAAAAAACCGTCGTGAAGCAGATCCTGGGCTGTATCCCGGTCGCCGGTATAGCGTAGACAGATGCCAAGCATACGCCCCGCATACTGTTCATACAGTTCCTTGCGGGCCCGGTTATTACCCAGCCTACATTGTTCCGACAACTCTATTTCTTCCATTCTCTTATACACGTGTTTACCTTATAAATGCAGCAAAGATAGAAATACTGCATAGAGAGAACAACTCTTTTATCACTTTTGTTTCTTTAACAGATCCGAATGCAATATTTTCTATCCTCTTGCATTTTCACTACAGAAAACATAAATATTATAAAATCTAAAACCTAGTAAGTATATGAAGAAATTTAAATTCATTGCCTTTATCTTTGCTATTATGACTACCATGCCGATTCTCCAGTCATGCTTGGACGACGATGATAATTCGTCCGATCTTCTGGCTATCAGCACCATCAATATGATTAGCCAGGATAGCAAGGAATTTTATTTCACTTTGGATGACGGGAAAAAGATGTATCCCAGCAACTCACAAGGATGGAACAATGAAGATTGGGTGGAGGGACAAAGAGCTTTTGTGATATTCAACGAGTTGGAAGAGCCTGTGAATGGATACGACCTTAATATTCAGGTGAAAGGTATCAATCCAATCTTAACCAAAGACATCGTCACAATGGGTGAAGATGACAACGACGAAGAGAAAATCGGAGATGATAAGATCAACACGACTTATATGTGGATCAATAAGGATAATAAATATCTGACGATTGAATTCCAATATTACGGAACACATAGTGAAGATAAAAAACATTTCCTGAATCTGGTGATTAATGACAAAGAAGAGACTGCTCCCACTGCTGACGAAGGCAATGCGGAGGACGAATATATCAATCTGGAATTCCGTCATAACAGTGAAGGAGATGATCCTCAACGTTTGGGTGAAGGATATGTGTCTTTCAAACTGGATAAGATTAAAGACCGGATGGAGGGGAAAAAGGGACTAAGAATTCGTGTCAACACCATTTATGGCGGGCCGAAAACTTATGAAGTGAAATTTCCTTAGACGACTAATCTAATGTGAACATGCGAAACACACTCTTTTTTAATATAATATATTAATTACGCAAAAGAGGGCGGTAGTTGTGAAACTGCCGCCCTCTTACTTTCTTCTTTATATTCTTTCTTCTAAAAGAGTTATTTCTTATCTCCCAGATAATTCCAAACAACTGCACTCAATGCAGCTCCTACAAATGGAGCAATGATGAACAGCCACAACTGCGACAATGCTTCTCCTCCTTGGAATAATGCCGGAGCAATACTACGTGCCGGGTTTACAGAAGTCCCTGTGATAGGAATACATACAATATGTACCAATACAAGAGTCAAACCGATGGCAAGTCCTGCCAGATTGCCTGCTCCCTTCTTCGGATCGGTAGAGCCGAGCACTACCAATACAAATATGAAAGTAAATACTGCTTCCGCAATAAATGCCTGCAACATTTCTCCATCACCAAAACCATTCGAACCTGTCGCTGTAGGCCCGTCATGAGCACCGGTAGAAACTAAAGCAAAAAGAATAGCCGAACCGATAATAGCTCCGATTACCTGGGAAATCATATACATACCTGCATCTTTTCCATTCATACGACCAGTCAAAAACACTCCTAATGTAATAGCAGGATTAATGTGACATCCCGAAATACCTCCGATAGCATACGCCATCGCTACTACGGATAAACCAAAGGCTAAAGCTACGCCGATTGTTCCCACACCAGCACCTACTGTATCAGCCAAACCACCAGCAAAGACGGCGCTACCACATCCCATAAGAACGAGCACCATCGTTCCAATCATTTCTGCAATGTACTTTTTCATAGTAATTAATATTGTTTTTGTTTACTTTTCAAAAATAAGCAATTCAGACTAGAAATCAAAACATATCCGTATTATTATAACGCAACTTTGCTACATTTTTTACAGAAAGAGATTGTTCTCGATGGAAAAAGGGATTCCCTAATGTGCTATAACAAACATTGTATGGACTGTAAAGAAAGCATTTCCTTGGGAACCGCCGCCTTTATTTCCTCTTTCAGGACGCATAAGAGACTGTGGCGAATAAAATCTTTATTTGTTACCAGTACCACTTGCCGTGTAGGTCGGGGAATGGCAAACGGACGTACCAACTGCCGCTGTTCTTCCGTCAATTGCATCACTGCCAATTCGGGAATAAAAGTGATTCCTTTTCCACTTTCTACCATTCGCATAAAGGTTTCCATACTTCCCAAACGATAGGCCATCTGATTAACCTTCACGGCCTCCATCTGACAGAAACGAACGAGTTGATCGCGAAAACAGTGTCCTTCGTCCAAAAGCCAAAGATGTTCGCCTGTTATATCAGAAGTACGGATCATATCATGCTTGAAAGAGGATTCTTTCCGTGACACATAAGCGTAAAATTGCTCATAAAAAAGAGTTTCTTCTGTCAAGAACGTATCTTCCAGTTTGCTGGCAATAATTCCCGCATCCAAATCTCCGGTATGCAAAGCCTGCTGAATATCCTGTGTCTTCATTTCCGTGACACGAATATCCAGTTCGGGATATTTTTCCATTAGTTGAGGAAAAAAGCGAGGAAGTAGATAGGGAGCGATAGTGGGCAATACTCCCAAGCGGAATACGCCTGACAATGACTGTTTATCTTCACTGATTATTTCTTTCACTTGAGCTGCCTGCGCCAGAATCACGCGAGCCTGGTCTATCACTTTCTGCCCGATGGGTGTCGGACAAACGGGTTGCACTGTCCTATCGAACAACTTTACTCCCAGTTCATCTTCCAGTTTCTGAATCATTGCACTCAAAGTAGGCTGCGTCACACGACAATATTCAGCTGCCCGTGCGAAATGCCTGAACTGGTCTACAGCCAGTATATACTCTAATTGTTGTATCGTCATCTATCAAATCTTATTAAGTTATAGATTTTATCTATGCAAAGATAGAAATTTTCAGTTTGACAGCAAGCATTTTACGCCTTATCTTTGCAGTACAGAAAAAAAGAGAACAAGTATAAATCATTAAAAATAGAAGAATATGAAAACTTTAGAATTTATCAAATTGAACGAATCGGGAGCAAACAACGTAGTAGCATCTTTGCAACAACTATTAGCAGACTTCCAAGTGTATTACACCAATCTTCGCGGTTTCCACTGGAATATCAAGGGACATAATTTCTTTGTACTCCACAGTCAATTCGAAAAGATGTATGATGACACGGCTGAAAAGGTGGATGAAATCGCAGAACGTATCTTGATGCTGGGTGGTACTCCTGCCAATAAATTCAGCGATTATCTAAAAGTAGCAAATGTGAATGAAGTGGATAAGGTAAGCAACGGAGACGAAGCATTGAATAATATCCTTCAGTCTATCAGCTATCTGATTGGTGAAGAACGTAAGATCTTATCTATCGCTTCTCAAGCCGGAGACGAAGTAACCGTTTCGATGATGAGCGATTATCTGAAAGAACAGGAAAAATTGGTTTGGATGTTGGTTGCTTATAGTAGCAAGTAATTGAAATAAAAGGTTTAGGTTTTAGGTGAGAAAGAGAGGATATTTCCGCAAAAGGAATATTCTCTCTTTTTTATTAAGAGAAAACGAAACAGGAAATCTCTTAATATAGATATTAATAAAAATTACTCCACTAAAATAACATTCTGCAACCTAATATCATTAGAAGCGGCACCAATCATAAGATGGAAATTTCCAGACTCTACTACTTTCTTCAAAGTATAGTTAACCAAGAAAAAGTCCTCCTCTGTCAAAACAAAAGTAACTTTTTTCTCTTCTCCTTTTTTCAAATGGAAACGTTCAAAATGTTTCAACTGTTTCATCGGCTGAACAACTGATGCATATTCATCTCTCATATAAAGTTGTGATACTTCTTCGCCATCATACTTCCCTGTATTCTTTACTTTAAATGAGACTTCAAAACAACGAGCAGATTTCTGCACTACCTGCAAATCAGAATATTCAAAAGTGGTATAACTCATCCCATAACCAAAGCTATATAACGGAGAAGATGACACTTCCACATAATCATGATTCCGAGGAGCTTTCTGATTATAATAAACCGGAATCTGACCTACAGAACGCGGAACGGAGATTGGCAAACGTCCAGAAGGATTATAATCTCCAAAGAGAACATCCGCTATGGCATTTCCACCCTCCTGCCCCGGATAGTAAGCAGTCAGTAGTGCATCAGCATATTCCGAAGCCCAATTCTTTTCTAAAGGACGACCTTCAATATAAACGACAATCAAAGGCTTACCTGTCTTTTGCAAAGATTCCAATAGTTCTTGTTGTCTACCAAGTAAGGATAAACTGGCACGGTCAAATCCTTCTCCACACTCCATATCACTTACACTACCCTCTTCAGCTACAGCCGCACCTGTTTCTTTATAGCTCGTTTTAAAATCACGGGCACTGGAACCACCCACAACCACAATTACAACTTCGGAGCGACGGGCAGCTTCAATTGCTTGTTCTATCTCATTCACTGTAGTATCACGAATAGCACAGCCTCGTACATATTCCACACGAGAAGGAGATAATTTTGTTATAATTCCATCAAGAACAGTTTTCACGTTACTATCTTCCTGCGGAGCTGTATAGTCCCCTAACATATTATATCGATTGTCAGCATTAGGGCCAATTACCGCCACCTTATTTATCATCTTGCTTAAAGGAAGAATTGAATTCTCATTTTTGAGAAGTGTTATGGAAGACTGTGCGATTTTACGTGCCAGTTCGATATGTTCTTTACGGCGTACTGTTTTAGCAGCAATTTTCGGATCCACATAAGGATGCTCAAACAAGCCCATCTCAAACTTCATCCGTAACACCCGGCAGACAGCCGTATCAATCACAGCCTTATCCATTTGTCCGGATTGAACTGCATGACAAAGGTTGGTATAAGCATCCCCACCCAAGTCAACATCAACGCCAGCCATTACAGATTGTATGGCTGCATTCTCTTTGGTTGGAGCAACAAAGTGGCTTTCGTGAATCCCTTCAATACTATATAAATCGGAAACTACAAAGCCGCGAAACTTCCATTCATTACGCAAGAGTTGAGTCAGCAAATAATGGTTCGACGTACAAGGTATCCCATCTATCGAATTGTATGAAGTCATTACAGACAATGCCCCTGCATCTATTGCCTTACGAAAAGGAGGAAGAAAATTCTGATGCAAATCACGAATACCCACTGAAGCATAATTACCATTCTGTCCACCCTCCGGCACAGCGTATGCCAGAAAATGTTTCAAGGTAGCTATGGTAGCGTATTTTTGTGATAGATTACCTCCACCTAAACCGTCAACCATAGACGCCCCTAAAGTCCCGCTTAATACCGGATCTTCCCCAAATGTTTCTTCCACGCGGGACCAACGGGGATCACGGGTCAGATCAAGTACGGGACCGTAACTAATATGCCCACCTTGGGAACGAATTTCTTTAGCGATAACTTGACCAACTTCTTTTACTAACTCCGGTGACCAGGTAGCTGCCATTCCGATACCCGTAGGAAAAACAGTAGCACCAATTGCCATGTGCCCATGAGGGGCTTCTTCTGCTAAAAACATCGGAATTCCCAAACGAGTATTCTCCATCACATATTTTTGCAATGCATTCCCTGCTTTTGCTGCCATCTCGGGATTAAGTCCATTTGCCAGAGTTTTTTTTGTCCACGGGTCTGCACGATAAGTCGCCCAAAGCATTCCAACATTCCTTTCTTTAATCAATTGCTTGAATTTTCCGGAAGGACAGACCTCATTACCATGTATTTCATACATTTCCCAACCTAAAGGACAAAGTAACTGACCGACCTTTTCTTCTAAAGTCATGCGGGAAAGTAAGTCTGAAAGTCTTACATCTATTGAAAAACTGGGATCTTTGTAAGCAGGTAACGAGGGAGGAGATTGAGTAAACCCCAAAGTACATACCATCTGTACTATCACCAAAATATACAATCGTTTTATCATAATGTTATATACAGTAAAATGACTCAATTAATTTATAGTGTATTTCTTCTAATCTTTCAAATAGAGATATTCAACCCTACTTACCCATTTCCCCTTCAAATATAACTGTATGTACAGGCTGATGAGCATCATTTGTTATCAACTTGACCTTTGCATCCAATAGATGGTTTGAAGATGATACATTTAATTCAAACAGAACCTCCAGACACTCATTTTGCTTCAAAACCTTTTCACCCCGGATATTAGTAGAAACAAATTCTGGACATTCTATTTTGCGGATAATAAGAGGATTCGCCCCTTCATTAGTAACTTTAACTTTTCTCTGAATATGCTTTTTTAATGAGATATTCCCAAAATTAAAATAAGATTGTGAACACTTCATCCGGGGAGCAGTTGCCGTGCTTACTTTTCTCATATCATCAATCACTGTACCAAAGATTTGTATAGGAGAACTGTGTACGGAATTGGCACTAATAATAATCTTATCTTTAAATGTACCGTAAAAGCCTTTTAAAGGAGAAGCTGTTATTTTTATAGTCGCACAAGATCGACCTTGAAGAGATGATGGCATAGATATCGACAAACATCCACTCTTATCCAACAGCGAGTATGACAACCTGACCATTTTATCCGATCGGTTATAGATTCTAATTTCCAATTGTTTTGGCCTCCCATTATGCTGTAACAAATCATAAGATAGAGTCATTCGGTCTGCCAGAATATCTGATGATAAAGAATAAGGATATTCATCCTCTATACGATTCATTGTATTTATCGTACCTTTTACCCAAAGAGTATTGACACTTTGCCCTGAATTAGAAACAACCCTTATACTCTTAGAGAAAAAGTTTGTTCGCCCTTTAGGATCGAAAGTTACGGTAATAGTGCCTGTATGCCCTGGTTTTACAGGTTGTTTACTATAAACAGGAATGGCACACCCACAAGTTGAAATCACTTCTTCAATCACAACAGGAGAAGTATGTATATTAGTAAAATGAAAAGTATGACTCACTTTGCCTTCTACTTCCTGAATATTACCAAAATTCCAAGTAGTAGTATCAAAACGTAATACAGTTTTTCCCTGTTGTTGAGCACATACGCCAACAATAGAGCACAGTAAAACGATCAAAGCTGACATAAAACGTTTCATCATCATTTCTTTAAGTTAATATTGGGAGTTACGTAAAAACACAATAACTCCCAATATAAAATCACATTTTAATTATCTTGAGGCAAATCATTGAATTCTGCATTCCAAATGATATTTGCCGAAGCAGGGAAAGTTAAATCACGCCCATTGCCCGAACTGTCCTTCAATGTATTTCCTTCTCCTTCATCCAATTTCCAATAGCCATATAAGTCCGACGAAGATGGAGAAGCTATTGTACGCAAGTTAGCTTTTACTTCTTCCGCCGTCAGACACTTCTTCCACATACGAATATCAGAAATCAGACCATCAAAATACATACTTGAACTTGTATTACCAAACTGAATACCAGTCAACGTATATCCCACCTTGAATCTTTGAGAAGAGGATGGTCCCCAACGTTTAGTAGGTTTTGCAGAAGCAACTTCCTCACCGTTAATATATAAACGATAAGCAATCTCAATATTCTGGCCCGTTTTTGTTCCGTCACAAGTAATAGTCAACCTTACCCATTGATTAGCCGGCAACATTATATTTTGATTAGCCAATGTCAAGTCACATTGACGATTACCAATATTAGACGCTCCCGTTGCACCGGTCACACGTAGTTCACAACCACTAAAAACCTCATTATTATTGTTGGTATCCTTACCACGCCATGTACCTATATAATTAGTTCCACTGTGCCAATTATATGGATATACAAGCATTTCAAACGTATGTGTATTATCTTCAATCGTAACTACTTCATCATTTGCGAAACTTAACGTACGATACATATCCGTTGAATAAGAACTCATATTCAATCCCGGTATATAATCCAATTCCCCATCAATGCTAATCGTAAAATAAGAAACAGAACGAGTGTCCGTTACAAATTGTCCTACACACGTTTCATCTATTGTTGCAACAATAGGAAGCAAATATTCTTCACCTTCCACCAAACCGAACAATGATGAAAACTTAACTGATAAGGAATTGGATTCTTGCTGTCCTGCCTTCACTATCGCATTTTTAGCTTGCAACTCATAGACAAAAGCGGGCATCATCTTATAAGACGTGTTATTTGCAGCGTTATAAGCCTCTACCATACTTTCGTCCACGGCAATGTCACACAATAAAGTAGTAGCAGCAGGTTTATCCAGTTTGATAGTATAATCATAAACATAGCTTCCTGCATCCAGTATCTCCCTATAATCAATAGAAACAGGTCCTGCCTCCGACTGTGGCATCTCTATTGTCGGCAATTCAATAAAATCATTGTCATCATCCGAACAAGATGTGAATCCTACTCCTCCCAATAAAACAAGCAAAAGGAGAGTTAATCTATTTATATTGTTTTTCATTATCATACAGTCTATTCATTTATTATTACCTTATTCAAGACATTTATTCGTATCATCATAAGTCCAGTCAATCGTGATTCCATTCTTATAACTGATATCACGCTTTGACGGAGATAAATCATAGAAAGTAGTTCCTTCTCCTTCATTCATTCTCCAATAAGACACAAGCCCATTGGTAGAAGGGTCTACCCCACATACATTTGCTTTAATTTCACGAGCAGACAAAGGACGAGTCCAAAGACGCATCTCACTCAAACGACCATAAAACAATTGTGAAGATTGATAACCTTTTGAAGGCATACCGATCTGTACTCCATAAAGCGCATATTCATACGGAGCAACTGTCATTGAGTTATCTTTCTCTCCATTGATATACAATGTCAACGTACTGCCGTCATTTACCAAGGCAACAGCATACCAGGTATTTAAAGCAAAGCGAGTATTCGATGACATTTTACCCTGTTTAGTTGTTACATGCAACTGGTTCGGTTCATCCGTTCCTTCACCAAAACGAAGCAGGTTCTGGTCACATTTAAAGCCTCCATCATCAATCGCTCCCCCTTCTACAGATGCTTCACTACCTCCAAATGAGCAAACACGGGTAGTACCGGAAGCTCCGGAAGAACGGAATTTAGTGGCGTAAATCTTCACTTCCCATGTATAAGTAGGCAAAGAAGGAATAGGATCCGGAAGCAAAAATTGATAAGCCATAGAAGCCTGTCCTACATACGGAGCATGGAAACGCAATGTTCGAGATACTTTCAGGAAAATAGTACGCCCTGCTTCTATAATATCCAAATCTCCCGTCGCACTTTTTATGGTAACCGGTATCAAATAAACACGTCCCGGAACAAATTCCGAATCATCGGCAATTGAAAGAGAGGCAGCAGAAGAAATTGCCTGTCCTGCTGAAATAGTAACCTCCGGATTTTCAAATGTATATGATTTATCCGGAATGGGATAATAATTGGTTCCCATTTCCTCATTATAAGTATCAACCAGACTTGCATCAACAGCCAGATTCACCTGAATATCCGATTCAACGCGAGAAGTTGAAGTCACAGAAACAGCATACGCAGATGGAAATCCATCAATGGCAAACTTTACCAATCTATCCGAAGATGTTCCGGTCATTAACAACCCGTCACCTTTTTGAGCGGCTTCCTGGCATCCCTGCAGCATAAAAGAAGCTATTCCTATCAAAGCAGCTCCCCATATCTTTTTTATATTATTCAATGTTTTCATACCTTGCATACAAATTTAAAATTCATCCATTTTCTTCTTCCGTTTCTTGTTTAGTAGACTGTTGTACAGGCTTTCCGGCAGGATTTTGTTCCTGAATACCACGTCGAAGGCTATAATAAGGAATAGCGGCTTTCTCTTTATCACCTATAGCCTGATTAGCAGGACGAGTGGTATTGTATTCATATTCAAAATAATATCCGCCGAATCCGCCTTTTCGTCCTTGTGTAGGATTCCAGCGTGCCATACCTATTACAGAATAGATTGGATTGCCCCATGAATCTACTTTATTTCCATCGGCTTCCGTAAATTCGACTCCACCATTCTGCCAGTACCATCCCATTTGTTCCGTAGCAACGAATTTTTCAGGAGGACACCAGCTGCTAAGCTGGTCAAATTTAGATTGCAAACTTTGAGCACTACCGGTGGTGTAACATTGTCGTACAAAATAATCGACATAAGGTTCTGTTTCCTTAGGAGGCAGCTGATTATAGAAGTCAACAATTAATAATTTGCCTGTACCCGATTGAGGACCGAAATAATTTCCCAATACCTTTATAAACTTTGTAAAGTTATCATTTTGCAACCAGTCGCCTTCCGGTTCGTAGTCCAAGTCCAAACCATCCAGATCATTACGCAACACACATCTCGCAAGATGCAAAGCATAAGCCTCGATACCTGCGTCGGTTTTAGGAAACTCCGTACTTCCAATACGGCAAATCGTACACATCACAACGCGAGTCCCCTTTACTGTACGGATATAATTCATTTCCTCATAAGCAGTCGGCAAATAACGCTCGTTATAATAACTCGTTTCTACATAAGCCGGATTGTTGGAAGGAATACCTGACCACAGACTGACAATGTCCAGACTATCCGGCAGACCAGTGAAATGAAGCCCCTGCGAAGGAGATGCTTCTGAAGTATAACCGGCATACCAGCCGAAACAAATAGCATGATCTGTTTTCTTATATTCACGCAGGTTCTGATAATATTCTTCATTATAAGTATTAGCTGCCTGTATAACTTCAGGTTCAATATCCGTATCACAACCACTCACAACAAATGTCAAGAGACAGGTGAACAAAAAATATACATAATTTCTTTTCATATTTTGCATTATTTAAGTAACCAATTATTTATTAGGCACATCCCACCACAATCTGACACCCGGGTTATCTACGCCACCTAAAAGTGTGATGCCTTTATCCAACTCTGTTCTATTCGTATTATATTCCGATTCCGGATAAGGTAATCTGCGGATTTGTATATTTGTGTCTACAGAACCTCCGGAACTTTCGTTCACAACAACCGGAAATACTTTCGGGTAACCGGTACGGCGGAACTCTGTCCATGCCTCTTGTCCCACCGGATAAAGAGCAATGTACTTTTGAGTAATGATTTGTTCCAGATTTGTTTTAAAATCTCCCGATTCATCCCAAGCGATAGAAACAGTCCCCAAAGCATCCATGGAATGAGATGATGTCACCGGATCCTCATAATTGGCAGGCACATATCCACCCGCCGCAGTTCTTGTCAGATACGCGTCAGCTCCTGATACACCATGTTCATCAAAAGACATTCTTATTCCATCTTCATAATACTTTTTAGCATCGGCATTCGTTCCCCAACGCAAAGCATATTCCGCCAACAAGAAATATGATTCAGATGAACGCATCCACACTACATTGGAAGTAGCGGTTGCCTGTGGTTCGGCAAAGATTCCTGTTATATATTTATCCTTACTTACGTCCTTTGACATTCCGGCTCTTATACCCCGATATTTTCCACCCGTACCTGCCTCGAAGTAAGCAGAAAGTCGTGGATCCTGATAACCATTCATGTATGAATCCAGCGTCGCTCCCATACAAATATCATCCCATCCTTTCAGAATATACAGAGGACTTTCATAAGTCGCTATCGGAGTAATATGCTGAAGTTCTGCTAAATCAGACTTCACATTCATCAATCCATAACTATTGCCAATAGCCAGTTGGGCTTCACTTTTTGCCTTTGTTTCATCCACATAGGCAAGATGCAATGCAAGACGCAAACGAAGTGAATTGGCAAACTTTATCCAAGATGTAACATCACCGTTGAACACACAATCCCATGATGACAAAACTTTACTTCCGGATGCAGCATAACTATCCAAGTTATTGATAGCTCCATCCAATTCTTCAAAGAATCTGTAATAAACATCCTTTTGCGAATCATAAGGCACTTCTTTTGAAACTCCAAAATTCAAATAAGGAATAGGCCCATAGGTATCTGTCACACGGTGCATTGCCGCTACTTTCAGAATCTGCGCCATAGAAAACCGGGGATCTTCGTCATTGTTAATCGCTTTTCTTATTTCACGCCAGGCATTCATAGTCGTCAGGTAATTGGTAGTGAACATATCACCATACCAACTTCTTTTATCCCAATTGTAACGACCGGCAGAATTGATACTGGGAGCAGGAAAACCAAAATAGCCGACATAACCATCTCCACCCATCACTTCCACAGTCTGATATCTGTCCGAACCGATATTAAGTCCCGGTTGTGCTACCACCAGTACGTTCTGCTCCATCTGTAAAAGAAGAGAACCAGTTCTCACATTATCCCAATCCGTCATCTCATCGGTTGCTTCATTAGGATTGGTATTGTACTCCAGAAAATTCTTCGTACAACCTACATTTATCATGATTACTCCAAGGAGTAAGTAGTAGTTCCTTACTTTAAAAAACTTACGTATGTTCATCATTATTTTTTTTAAAGGTTATCCAATTAGAAAGAAATCTTTGCAGAAAATCCCATCGATCTCAAACTCGGTTGCATGAAATAGTCCATACCCTGGTTATAAGTACCTGTACTTGCAGTAGATTCCGGGTCAAATGGAGCCTTACAATACAGCATCCATAAATTACGTCCTACAAAGGACACATTCAATCCAGAAATCCATTTACACCATTTATTGATCGGAATATCATATCCCAATGTCAATTCTCCCAAACGAACATTCGTCATACTATATACATACATAGAACCTACATAACCTGTACCATTAGCTCCGATAGTCTGATACCATGTCTGGGCATCAATCATCTGACCGTTTACTTTCACGCCACCATTATCCCGCGCTTCTGCCGATGTTTTAGACACTCCATAATAGTCCATTACAGCTTGAGTGGCAGAAACTCCGATACCACCTACACGGGCATTCAACATAAATCCGAGACTGATTCCTTTCCAATTAAATTCATTTCTCCAGCTAAGAGTATATTTCGGATTGGTATTACCAGCATAGACATAATTATTCTTATCTGTTTCCAATGTACCCGTCATTGAATTCATCCAGATATGTCCATGCTCATCAGTTCTCATTGTATTCACATATACATCTCCCATAGAGCCCCCTACTGTTAGCCGTTGTTTGGCACCGCCTAATGAATAAACATCCATTTCGTCCAGATGTACTGTCACTCCCAACTCTTCATTTGTATATTCAGGGAGTAATTGGTCAATGCGGTTTCTGTTGAGCGACCATAGTAAAGTTGTTTTCCAATCTACAGGCCCTATATTCTGTTTAAAGCCAAGAGCTAACTCAATACCTTTATTCGTTACTTTACCTGCATTTACATATAATTTAGAATATCCGGTTGTTGTAGAAATTTCCGGACTGAAGAGCTGATTCTCCGTATATGTCTTATAAGCTGTCACGTCCAGTGTCAGTTTATTATCAAACAGACCTAAATTAAATCCTCCTTCCCATGAATGAGTTCTCTCCGGTTTAAGGTCTTTTATCGGGAAATAAGAAGTGGTATTCAATCCTCCCAACACTGCGTACGTAGTGATAGCTCTGAATCTTTCCGGTGCATTACCCACCTCACTATATGAAAGGCGAACCTTTGCATAAGAAAGAATGTTAGATTTCATTGTAAACATATTAGTCAGAATTGCTGAAGCACCGATAGAAGGATATAATATGGAAGAATGGTTTGTTCCTGCCAAAGCAGATATCCAGTCATTACGTAACGAACCATCTACATAAACCATGCCCTTATATCCTAATGAGAATGTTCCGAATAAAGAATTGGTACGGTCGTGATAGTTCGTATTTTTATAGGTTAATTTACCGGAAACATTCGCATTGTTAGAAGTAAACAGATTAGGAATGGTCAGTAATCCTCCTCCAAAATTAAGCTCCTTATAATCCAAATCCAATAAACTGGCACCTAAAGATGCTGTCAGATTCCATGTGTCGTGATAGAAATATTTATTGATATTCAACATGGCATCCGCATATATCTGACTGGTATTCTTGTTCGATTGCACGTATGCTCCTTTATCCGAGTTTTCAGCAATCACATTCAAAGTGGAAGCATACATTTTCTTTTCCGAGTTGATAGTTTCCTTATCCAGTTTCACGCGTCCGGAAACATTCAACCAATCTGTTATCGTATATTTTAGTGAACCGCTTGCCAGAAAACGGTCTTTCTTGTTGGTATACATATTCCGGTTCGTAATCCAGTAAGGATTCTGCATGGATAATCCATTTTCTTTCAATGGCCAGAACTGTGTTTTTATGTTACGGTCTACATCATATCGTTCATAATACTGATATTTCGAGAAATCATCACCGCGCGGAAATAAATAAACGGGAACCAATGGATTGGCATACTCTCCTTGCGACAACATATTCTGTTCCTTTACATTAGAATACATAAAACTTAAATCCATCGTCAGTTTATCATTCAGCATAGAGGTCGTGTTACGAACAGAGAAATTATATCTGTCCAAGTCATTATTCTGAATGATACCCCGGGCATTCACAGCACCTACGGATACATAGGTTTGATTTTTTTGTGTCCCTGTAGTCAGACTTACAGTGTTTGCTACATTGTAACCTGTCTGAAAAAAATCTTTAACTTCATAATCGGTAGGAGATGACAATTTAGATGCCCAACTATACCACTCTCCAGTTTCCGAACCATACGTATTCTGGAATTCCGGCAATCGGAATGGTGAATAGAAAGTTGAATTATTACTGTAAGTCAATCTGGTTTTATCTACAGCTCCTTTCTTCGTTGTGATAAGTACCACACCATTGGCAGCAGCCGAACCGTATAGTGCAGCGGCGGCCGATCCGCTAAGTACTGAAATTGATTCTATATCATCAGCGTTGAAGTTAGCCAATCCGTCACCGGATTGTCCGGCACCCGTATACTGATCGTCGGGTTGTTCACCTGATATATTAGCCAAAGGAACTCCATCTACTACATATAGAGCGTTGTTATTACCTGATATAGACTTCGTACCACGCATTACCACACGGGCACCGCCTCCAATACCGGATGAACTTGCATTGATATTCACACCCGCCACCTTACCGGCAAGACTGCTCATCACATTCATATCTTTCGCCTTTGCCACTTCGTCGCCGCCAATCTGCTGCACATTGTATGTCAAAGACTTGGTTTCGCGTTTAATGCCCAAAGCCGTTACAACAACCTCATTCAAGACTTTTGCATCTTCCGTCATCACAATGGAAAGCGATTTATTATCTGTAACCTTCACCTCTTGAGAAGCATATCCAATATAAGAGATCTCCAATACCGCTCCCTTTTTAGCTTGAATCTGAAAGTTTCCGTCGAAATCTGTAATAGCACCGGTAGTTGTCCCTTTTACTTTCACATTCACTCCGATCAAAGGTTCTCCTTTTGTATCTTTCACTGTACCTTTTACCTGAATAGTCGGATCTTGCTCTGTTACATTCAATTTATTGGTAGACAAGATAATCTGCTTATCAACCACTGTATAAGTAATGTTGGTTCCTTTAAATACCTCATCAAGAATATCCAGGATCTTACCTGAATTGTTTCTCACAGAAACAATACGATTCTTCTGAATTGTTTTATCATTATAAAGGAAAACATAGTCGGACGTCTCCTCTATTTTATTCAGTACCTGTTCTACAGATACATTGTTCATTGAAATGGCAACCCGCGTTCGCTGGGCATAGCCATCTTCGGCAGAAAGTTGTAATACTACTGCGAAAAGTAGTGCTAGACTAATCCTCATAACTAAAGGAAGTTTTAGATTTAAAGCATATTTAGGACATAATGCTGTAAATGAATGATTTTTTTTCATACATTTGTGGCTAACTAAAGTTTATTACTAAATGAACTATGGTTTGATTCCGGCTAGTGTTTGCGAGACCTTGTACCGTGAATCTGGAAAATTCGGAGGAAGACAGCTGTTGGTAGCAGCTTTCTTCCTTTCTTTTATTCTCTTGTGTTATTCCATGGGCTTTTATTTTAAGGGTTACTACTCTAATATAAATCTACTCTAATTTTAGTCTTTGATAATGTATCATCTGCCTGTTGTTGCGGTTCTTCAATTTTCCATTTTAAATCGGCAGACCTGGCCAGATAATCCAATATCTGCGACAGAGTTTCAGTCCGGAAAGTAGCCCGGTACTTATATTCTTTTCCAGACCTATTGTTAAACTGAATTTCTACATTGAAATGTCGTTCCAGACGCTTCAGGATTTCTTCTAATGAAGCATTTCTGAAAATTAGTTTTCCATCTTTCCAAGCTATCTTTCCATAGACATCCACTTTATTTTTTTTCGACTTTTGACTCTGTTTGTCGTAAAGCAACTGTTCTCCAGGAGCCAATACGATTGTTTCCTGATCGGGGGTTATCACATTTACCTTACCCTTTTCCAATACTGTTTCTATATAATTATCATCCTCATAAGCAGCTACATTAAATTTGGTACCATAAACATATACGCTCAAGCCATTCGGAGTATTTACATAGAAAGGACGATCTTTGTCTGCCTGCACTTCGAAATATGCCTCACCCTTCAGTTCTACCAACCGGTTGTCTTTCTTGAAAGTGGTAGGATAACGCAATGTACTACCTGCATTCAACCATACTACAGAATGATCCGGAAGTTCATAACGTATGACAGAACCGGTAGCGGTTACCACCTCTGCATATTTCTCGTCGGTTTCTGTTCCACTAAAATATAAATATCCCAAAACCAGAGAAGAGAGAAATAAAGGTATAGTCAGAAATGCTGCATAACGCATCAGTTGATTATACATATTCTTTCTTCTATTAGTTTTTATTGTGGTTTGTGCTTGATAATAGGCACCCAATACATCAATGGATTCCATTTCTTTAATATCATCTCCCAATGCTTGTGCTTTACGGAGCAATGATTCCGGACTCATATTTTCCATATTTTCTTTCAAAATCTTATCTTTTAATTGTAATTACACTTATAATACAACTGAAGTAATTGGAAAAGGACAGCAAAAACAAACTTTTTTTATTTTATTTTTCGAGCCATGCCAAATTGAAGCGGTAATGCAATCGGCTACTAAGGATATGAACCACATTATCAGGAGTTTGTGTTCCTGCAAGATAGCCACGTGGTTCAGCATGATTTTCATCCATTTCGAAATATCCCGTCCATGCTCCACCGTTTAAAAAACGATATTCACCGTCCGTCAGTAGTTTTCTTACCGGCCATGTTTTTCCCTCATCGTAGGAAAGAGCCGCATACATGCCATATCCTTTCTTCACATTTCCATTTTTATCCTTAAATTCCAGACCACGTTCTTCCAAAGGCGTACGTTGCGGATGGTCTGTGAAAGAAACCAATAGCAAAGGTCCTTCATTCAGTCTCATTAAAACAAGACGCTGACCTCCGTCAATAGGAGGGAGTTCGCTTGCTACATATTTCCAGGTCTTTCCCATATCATCTGATATGCTCATTGGCATTCGGAGCTTTCCTTCTTTATTCCGTATGCTATTACCACGCCCCATAGCCATCAAACTTCCGTTCCCTAATTGTACAATTCCCGCATGGATACCTGCGATTGTACTTCCCGTTCCTCCTTCTTTGAAATCCGGCAAAGGAGCGCCATCCCAAGGATCGCACCATGTTTTTCCTCCATCTTTACTGATTTGAACAGCTGCCCCGTCATGACTGCCGGGACCCGCATCACAGGCTTGAACCAGCCATCCCTCACGTGTGCGAATCGTACCAGCTATTACCTGATGACGTTTGGTATGTTCGGGAGCTATCAGTTTAGGAGTGCTCCATGAAGCACCGTTATCTGTGCTGGTACGTAGTACCATTGCGAGATTCTGCCAGTCTCCCGATGCTTCCACTCCATTGATATGATACAATTTTCCTTTCCCGTCATTGAGCAAAGCGCTTCCTGTCATATTCCGATCCGGAACTTTAAAGAATAAAGAAGCCACATCCCAATCAGTGTGCCCGGCACGCAAGCGGGAACCGAGTACTACCATCCCTCTCCCATTCTCTTCATTTGCAGAAAACCATATTGCCAGCAAATCTCCATTATCACACCACGTAACTGCAGGCTGATGATTATGCAGATAAAATGGGGTATTCGAATCACATACCGGACGTACCACAAATGGTATCGGAGGCAAAAACATCGGTGTGATAGCAGATACTTTTTTCCATTTTATAGATGTATTTTCTACAGATTTCTGATTGAACGGGACAGGGGCAGATGTTCCCGATACATTCAAACGAGTATCTGCTTCCACAATTCTAAATCCGGTTTGGGAATGTTTATCTTCCGGGAGCATAGCCAGTCGATTGGCACTTCGCAAGTATTTCTCCGGGGTGTGATGACTCCCTCCTCGAGTGACCCGAAACTCTCCGGTCAACGGTCCTGCCGGGTCTTTCTGCTTTTCTGCGGAATAAGGAGCATACCAATCCAAGCACCATTCTTCCACATTTCCATGCATATCATAAAGCCCGAATGTATTAGGAGGAGTCTGGGCTACTTTTAAAGATACCGGATCAAAGTCACGAACCACTTTTTGATTCCGATGATAAACTGCAGGTAACCCGTCTCCTGTAGAAAATAGTGTGTATGTGCCTGCCCGACAAGCATATTCCCATTCCGCTTCTGTTGGCAAACGATAGTTTTTGCCTTCTTTCCGGCTAAGCCATTCACAAAAGGCAACAGCATCGGAATAACTCACATTGACGACTGCTTCATCATCTTCCAGCGAAACACCGTTTTTTCCTCGTAATGCCCGATGTTCCGGACGGAATGATTCATATTGCGCATTCGTTATTTCAGTGATTCCCATACGAAACGGGCGAGAGATTATTACCTGATGGATAGGAGCCTCATCAAAATCTTCGCCTAATCCGTCACTTCCCATATAAAAACTTCCGGCAGGTATTTCAGCCATCGGAATAAAAGACTTGGAAACTCCTTGAGAATGTATTGGCAAACAAAAGGTTATAGCCAATAAAAAAAACTTGTTTTTCATATTTTAATCCCGTTTATATATAATACAATCAACCTATATACAAAAGGACAGCCTCATCTGATTATTTTCTATTCATTAGTGTTGAAAGCAAAAAAAAGAATCGAAAATTAGGCTTTGATAATTATCTTATTATATATTTGCAACGAAATGAAAAACTACAGAACCTCAAAATAATGAAAATATCTTTTTCTAAACAGACTAAAGAACGGGCTTTCAAACAACTTTATGAGGAGTATTATGCCCCATTTTGTTTGTATGCAAAAAGGTTTGTTGATGATAAAGAAACACGTGAAGACATCGTTTCGGATGTATTCACCTCATTATGGGATAAACTGGATACTGATTCTTTTGATCTTCAATCGAACACCGCATTAGCTTACATCAAAATGTGCGTAAAAAATAGCTGCCTGAATTTCCTGAAACATCAGGAATATGAATGGAGCTATGCGGAAAATATACAGAAGAAAGCTCCTGTCTATGAAACAGAACCGGATAGTATATATACTCTTGATGAGCTATACAGAATGTTGTATGAGACATTAAACAAACTTCCCGAAAACTATCGAACGGTCTTTATTAAAAGTTTCTTTGAAGGCAAAACTCATACAGAGATTGCAGAAGAGATGAATCTTAGCGTGAAGTCTATCAATCGATATAAACAAAAAACGATGGAACTTTTACGTAATGAATTAAAGGAGTATATGCCACTATTACTCTTGTTATTTCTTCGTGCATAATCTACATCCTCATGTTCTCTTCCTGGTATATGCCTTTCTTTTGAAAAACAGTCGTACTCTATATATGTATTAGTCCTGTTGTTTATATCACTCTGCTTAATAGTTAGCAGGGGCTTACTTGTGTGGACAGATAAGCTATCAGTTGTGAACAAATCCGTTTACGGTTGTAAACAGATTTGTTCACATGGGTGAGCCCTTGTAAAACATTAGAGCTTAACAAAAGAATACCTAAGTATCAATGTATGATATATAGGGAAATATAGTATAAATTAGCTGGGAACAAGACGAGCCAGGGTGAGGGTAACTTTTTACCCTCACCCTGGCCTCACCTCTACCCTCACACTTGAAACACCGATGAATAAAGGGATTGAATCAAGGTGTGAGGGTGTGAGGGTAAAACGTCATCAACATTTGTTTGGCTAAGATGCGACACTCTGCCCGGTTTATTTTTCCGTTCTCTGTTTGCGGAATGGATTCTATTGTCAATATATGCTTGGGACGATAATAAGGTTCCAGTATTTCATGTAGTTTATTTCCGATTTCTTCTGTGTCGGGCTGATCTGCCAATAATAAAGTGACAGCCTGCCCTAAGCGCTGATCCGGAACTGAAGTAATGACAAAGGACACAGGAATAAACGGGCGGAGCAACTTCTCCATCTCCTCTGCTTGAATCTTAATTCCTCCACTGTTAATCACATTGTCTTTCCGGCCTAGAATCATAAAACTTCCATCGGGATAGATACGTGCAATGTCATTGGTCTGCAATGTTTCGTCACATACCAAAGGGGCATCAATGATTAATGTATTCTCTGCGGATAAAGACAATTTTACTGAAGGAAATGGATAATAATGTTCTGAAGCCGATGCTCCGTTCAGACGACGAAGGGCAATATGCGACAAAGTTTCAGTCATGCCATAAGTGGAGTAAACGGCAGTCGGAAGATGGTTTATCTCCGTTTCCAGAGCCTCATCAACAGCTCCGCCTCCTATAATCAGAATATCCGTTTGTTTTAATCGCTCTTTTTCTTCGGGAACCTGCATCGTGTTATAAACTTGCAATGGGACCATTGCCACAAATCTCAAAGGTTCTTTTATATCCGCCAACGGATGACCGGAAGCAGGACGAACAATCAGGTTCAAACCTGCAACCAATGAACGTACGACCACCATCATTGCACCGATATAACGAAGATTCATACATAATAATGCCGACTCACCTTTCTTCAAATTCAGAAATTCACAAGTCAGACGCGCACTTTGCATCATTTGATCCTTGCGTACCATCAGTTCTTTAGGTATACCCGTGGAACCCGATGTATGAACCGTGATGACAGGAGAGCCATTAAACCATTCGTTCAGGAAAAGATATAAATCCCAATAAGCAGAAGAATGAGCTTCTGCTCCTCCTGCTATCAATTGGCTTATATCTTCAAAAGTGTATTCTTTTCCTTCCAGTAGCAAGCGCTGTTGTTGTCGATCGAATATCATCTGAATATCCTTTAAATACCACTAAATACCATCATTTACAAAACCACAGGCAATCTTTTCTGATTTCAAGAGGCACTTCTATATTGTCAGTAAAGAGCATACCCGTTCCCAATCCTTGTGGCAACGGATTATTGAATGTTGCACACCAATGGGCGATAGCGTTCAAACCAATGTTGGACTCTAAAGCGGAAGTGATCCACCAGCCGATATGTTGCTTTTCCGCTTCCATAATCCATTCATCCCCTCCGCATATTCCTCCGTGGAGAGATGGTTTAATGATGATATATTGCGGACGGATGGTTGCCAGCAGTTTCTTTTTTTCTTCCAGCGTGTTGCATCCTATCAGCTCTTCATCCAATGCTATCGGCAACGGAGATTCAGAAGTGAGCCGGGCCATTTCCTCCCATTGTCCGGCACGGATCGGCTGTTCGATAGAATGTAAATCAAATTCTGACAGACGTTTCAGTTTTTCCATTGCATCACCCGGAGAGAAAGCACCGTTTGCATCTACACGCAACTCTATTTCTTTAGAAGAGAAATGGGTACGAATATGACGTAACAACGCCAATTCTTTTTCAAAATCGATAGCACCAATCTTTAGTTTGACACAACGGAATCCGGCTTCCATCTTTTTCTCGATTTGGGATAACATGTGATCAAAATCTCCCATCCAGATCAGGCCGTTGATTGGAATCCCTACCTCTCCACGTGAAAAAGCCGTATCGGATAAAGCCCAACTCCCTGCAAAGAAATGCCAGATAGCCGTTTCCAAACCAAATAAGATGGAAGGATATTGGCATAAAACATCCTTATCCCACATTCCTTGTTCTTTCTCTACTTGCCGACAAATTCTTTTTAATATATCTTCATAATCAGGGAGATCATCACAACTTAAAGCGGGCAAAGGCGCGCACTCTCCAATTCCCACTCTACCCGGAAAGTCAGGAGAAGTAAAGTGAAGATACCAGACTTTTCGGGTAGTATATATTCCCCGGGAAGTTCCCGCGGGTTGCTTGAAATGAAGCAACCGGGGAATAATATCTATCTTACAATCCATAATGAATATCTTTTCAATCTGCTAATTACTGCACAATCAGTCTTTCATTAGCCTATCATTTTTAAGGGAATTTCGGATATTGTTTGAAGTTCGGTTTACGTTTCTCCAAGAACGCATTCTTGCCTTCCTGTGCTTCATCCGTCAGGTAATAAAGTAATGTTGCGTCACCTGCCAACTCCTGAATACCTGCCTGACCATCCAGTTCGGCATTCAATCCCGCTTTAATCATGCGCAAAGCCAACGGACTAAGCAACATCATTTCTTCCGCCCACTGCACGTATTCATCTTCCAGTTGTTCCAAAGGTACTACCTTATTCACCAATCCCATATCCAATGCTTCCTGTGCATTATACTTCCGGCAAAGGAACCAAATTTCACGTGCTTTCTTCTGCCCTACCACGCGTGCCAGATAAGATGCACCGAATCCGGCATCAAAGCTACCCACGCGAGGACCTGTCTGACCGAAAATGGCATTTTCCGAAGCAATGGATAAATCACATACTACATGGAGCACATGTCCGCCACCAATGGCAAAGCCGTTCACGGCAGCAATCACAGGTTTCGGAATACTACGAATTTGCTTTTGTACATCCAATACGCTCAAACGAGGCACACCGTCTTTCCCGATATATCCGCCACGTCCTTTCACATTCTGGTCGCCTCCCGAACAGAATGCCTTATCACCGGCTCCGGTAATTACAATCACATCAATATCCGCTTCTTCACGGCAAATGCGCAATGCATCACTCATTTCGGCAGTGGTAGTCGGGGTAAATGCATTCCGATAACGTTCACGGTTGATCGTGATACGGGCAATTCCATTATAATAATCAAAAAGAATATCGTCGTATTCTCTGATGGTTGTCCACTCTCTTTGTGTTGGCATAATTTATTTTTGTTTTAATTGATGATAATAATTCTTCAACATACGTGCATCCTTGTTTTTGTTGGTAAACACTTCCAGAAGCACAGGTTGTTCCATAGTTTCCGGCTGGGTGAAAGTTTTCATTGCTTCAGTCAGCTCTTCATCATTTTGCGCTTGTAGATAAAGGAAGCCACGTTCCTCTGCCCAGCCTTTAGCTGACGTTTTATGGACTGCTGCAATAAATTTATGTGAGGTGCCCGACATATCCAATCCCGGTAAAGTATGGAAAATCTCTCCTCCTCCGTTATTTAATAAAAGGATACGCAGGTTGGAACGGACGTTGATATTCCACAACGCATTCATATCATAGAAGAAACTTAGATCTCCGATAGCTATGAAATTCAGTTTGTCGGAAGCTGCCGCATAACCGACAGCGGTAGACAACGACCCTTCAATACCACTCGTTCCCCGATTGCAACAAACTTCAATCGTGGAAGGGATCGAATATAGTTGTGCATAACGAACTACCGAACTGTTTGCCAGATGCAATGCGCAGGACTCCGGCAAAGCTTTCAATAATGTACCGACAGCCAACATTTCCGAATAAGCAAACTCCGGTTCGGGAATAATCTTACAATAATTCTCCCATACACGGGGATAGTCAGGAGTCCGGTTATCCAGCAGGCTGGCGATCTTCTCCAGAAACTCGAACGGGTCCATTTCGATCACCGTAGTTAATGAGCCGTACAAATCAACCACCTCACCGTCCGGCGATACGTGCCAATGTTCTTTAGGCGGATGCTGACGGAGAAACTTCTTCAATCGTTTGGAAACCACATGTCCTCCGTAAGTAATCAGCAATTCGGGCACCATCTGGTCTATCTTCTCTTCGGGCATGGCATAAAGTGCCGCATCGAAATTCTTTACCGGAATACCGGGAACTGTCTGATTGCCGATATGTTCCGTCAACCAGGCAAAATGTTTATATAATAACTTGATATATCTTTTTTCAAACAGGTAGATAAGGTTCATCTGGCCGATGATAATCATGCGCTTCTGATATTTATTCATCCGGTCGACCAGATCATTATAATCACGGTCATAGACGTTCAATCCCTGATAACGGGTTATCACACGTACTTCCGGGAGTGCATCTACCGTGAATTGAAACAGCGGTTCGGAAATAGGAACATTGATATGCACCGGCCCTTTTCCATGATGATTCGTCTCCAGCAAAGCTTCATTCACCAGGCGATTACAATACCATTCATCTTCTTCCGTATGAATCTCCGGAAGATTGACCGACTTCTTTACCAGCGTTTGAAACACACCCGGTTGCGGCACTGTCTGTCCATCCATCTGTCCGATCCAGGCAGCGGGACGGTCTGCTGAAATGACAACTAAAGGAACATTCTGATAAAATGCTTCCGCTACAGCCGGATGAAGATTTAATAATGCAGTACCGGAAGTGCAGCACACAGCAGCGGGCTTACCACCATTCAACGCAAGACCAATAGCAAAATAACCGGCACTCCGTTCATCCGTCACTGCATAACAGGTGAAGTTCGGATGATTAGACAAAGTATGTACGATGGGCGTATTACGACTACCCGGACACAACACAACCTTAGTAATCCCGTGCGCCTCGAGCAACGCAACCAACTGGAGTATGTTCTTCTTGTCTGTATACATGATGATAATTATTAGTAGTTTATGATTTTAAAGGAGGCGTTGCAATCAGCCGTTTGATGGTTTGCAACTTCTTTTCCGTTTCCAGCCATTCGTCATTCAATTCCGAAGAAGCCAGTAGTCCACCGCCGGCATAAAGAGTCAGTTGTTCATCTTTAATATGCATACAGCGCAGATTCACATAGATGTCAGTTCGCCCTTCCGGGTCCAGCCAACCGATAAAACCGGAATAATAACGGCGGTCGTAACCTTCGTTCTGCAATATAAACCGATAGGCTTCTTCTTTCGGTAAACCGCATACAGCAGGCGTTGGATGCAACACTTTCAAGAGATCTCCCAAACCTTTGTTATCTTTCAAAGAAAACCGGAAATCTGTTTTCAAATGTGACAAAGCACCTGCATAAGCCGGATAAGGCCCGTTCTCCGTAGAATGAATGCCCAACGATAGGAGTTGGCGACGAATATAAGAAGCGACATAATCCTGCTCTTTCCGGTTCTTTTCATCCCACACTTGCGGCAGTCTGCCATCTTGTAAAGGCTGCGTTCCGGCTAACGCAACCGTATGCCATTCGTCTTTTTCACCTGATAAAATGATTTCAGGAGTGCTTCCCAGCCAGATACCCGTCTGCGGAGTGTAGCACAAGTATATATATGAATGAATATAACGCCTGCACGCTGCACGAAATATAGACAAAGGAGAAAAACCGGATACTTTATCAATAGTAAGATGACGTGAAAGTACTAATTTATCAAAAGTATTATCACGCAAAGCATTTATAAAGGTATGAAAGCAGGAGGCATATTCCTCCGTAGAAGAAGTCAGGAACGATTCTTGTCCTTGCATCCGCAAAGCGACTTCCCGTTCTTCTGCCGTATCATTGTCAATCGGCAAAGGTTGCCCCCACTGATCGGGTTGAATCAATACGACAGGACACGTCTCACTCACCTGAAACGGAGCAATTACAAATCCTCTCTGTCCATTCAGTTCTTTCAAATCGTATATCAAACGGACCGCTCCTTCCGCCTGTGTCAACAGACGGGGAACTTTCTCCCCGGGAATGCGGTAAACAGCAAACGGCTGCTTCCGCTGAATAAATGCATCAATAGTTGTCAAATTACTTATTTCTTCGTCGGTCATCTCTTTTTCATCACACTGTTGACTACCCGTATGGAAGACACTAGTTTGTTTGTTGAAGTAAACACGTCTACATTCCATACATGGGAGGAACGTCCCTTATGTACAACTGTTCCTACTGCACGCACTGTATCTCCTTCATGTGCAGAAGATATGTGGTTTCCACTGACCTGCATTCCTACTACAATCTCGTCCGGCTGGCAAAGAATCATTGAACCGAGTCCGGCAACTGTTTCCGCCAATGCAAGAGTAGCCCCGCCATGCAAAATGCCAAAAGGCTGACGGGTACGATGGTCTACCGGCATTGTTGCTTCCACACGGTCTTCGTCGGCATAGGTATATTGAATTCCCAAGTTTCCCATCAATGCGTGGCGTGCCTGCGCATTCAGTTGGTCAAGGGGAATTTCGGCTGCACGCACTTCGGATATGATAGCCTTCTCCACTGCAACGGCCACTCCGTCTTCCTCATTCGAAGCAGTCACATAATCGGCACAGGCTTTCACCGAGTCTTGTGAATGTCCCATAGCTATGCCCAGCCCCGCCAATTGAATCATTGTTACGTCACACACACCGTCGCCCACAGCAATCACTTCCTCACGCTTCATACCTAGCACCTCCAGCAAAGCACCCAAAGAATTGGCTTTGTCGATGGCGCAGGGAACTACTTCCAGAAAATAGGGCTCCGAACGGAATACGTCCAACGCCCCATTCAGTCGTCTCTTCCAGTGATCTTCCAAACCAAGCAATGCTTCTTCGTCATCGCTCACCAGCATACACTTACAAGGAGCAAAATCAACGGCAGCAGAAAATTCTTCTTCTTTGATTATTTGCAGGTCATTCAACCGGGCTTCATTTTGGATATGTTCATTTTCAGGAGAATCCGTTATGATCGTATCATCATGATAAGTGAATAAAGCAAAACCGTTTTTACGGGCTTTCTTTTCCAGATACGGCAACATTTCGGGATTAATCCGACGTTCAAACAGAATTTCTCCGTTTTGTGCATTGATAATCTGACAGCCATTATAGGAAAGGATAAAACCTCCATAGTTTCCAAGTTCGAGCATCTTGGCCAGCGGCATCAGGCCATAAGTCGGTCTGCCGGACGCCAGCACAATACGTACTCCCATTTGCTGAACCTTCAACAGGGCAGCCAATGTACGTTTACTAATTTCTTTCGCATCATTGAGGAGTGTTCCGTCTACATCAAGAACCAATAATTTATACTTCATGATTACACGATTTTGATTTAGATTACAAAGGTAGGAAATTGAGTGAACGACAGAAAGCGTAAACAGATAAAATTACTTTAATTTCACTCTCTCAAACGCATTTCCAGATAATCGCGAAGAATTCGGGCGTGATTATACACCGGTTCTTTTGAAGCATAAAGTAGTGTTATCACCGGATGTGGTTTGATAAGAGTCAGAAAATCAGCCATTGATGGAGAAGCATCCAGCTCTTTTTGATACTGCGTGACAAAATCTCCCCAATGTCCGGGAATATCTTCATGAAACCATTTACGTAATGTAGGGGATGGTGTTATGTCTTTTGCCCAATAATCGTATTTCAACCATTCTTTCTTCATTCCGCGTGGCCATAATTTATCTACCAACACCCGGTATCCATCTGTTTCTGAAAAATCTTCGTAAACCCTCTTTATCCTTACCTGTATCATTTCCATTAATATTTAGTTATCAATAGATAAACCGGGAAAAACGAAAATTGTTTAGTAGAACTATTTAATTCCTCAATGTGTCCTGCGCTTTTTTAAATTCATAAGGAGTCATTCCCGTCTTTTTCTTAAAAAGGTTATATAATATCGGGGCACTATTAAATCCGGATTCATCAGCGATGGCACGTATGGTATAGTTAGGATATTTTTTCATTAGCTTGATCGCATAATTAATGCGCAGTCCGTTGATGTACCCATTGAAATTAGTTCCGGTGCATTCTCTTATCATCCGGGCAAAGCGTGCATTATTCAGATGTACAATCTGCGCCAAATCTTCTCTTGAGAGCTCTGGAGAAAGATATAGCTGTTTTTGAACGACTGTATGATTTAATTCCTGGAATATTTTCTTGTTCTCTTCTTCTTCCCCACTTTCTTTGTCTGTTTCGTCCAAAAGTTCATCCTGTTCTTCAGGAGAAATCAATTCCGGTTCCAATTCTGATGAAACCTCCTGTTCCTCGTACACTTCCAATAACTGATTACCATCTTTTTTATTGGCAAATTTCTCGTTTATCAGTTTGGCAAGCATCCTGTTTTTATACTCGATTATATGGTTGAAACGCCACAAACGCCAAAGTATAAACAGGGTCAGCACTACAATACACGCCAAAAAGCAGAGTGAAACATTCCTTATTTTTAGCTGTGAGGCTTGCTCGGCGATGTATTCTTCTTTTTCGGAAGCACCGTACATCGCGTTCAATTCTAATGCAGCATTTTTCCTGTCGGTACTGTTAATGCTATCCGTTATTGCAATGATGGTTTCACGTATTTCTGCGGCTTCTTTATAACGATTCAGCCCCAGATATGCCTGGACTTCCTTATTAAGTATAGTTAAATATTGAGCGTTCAAGGTATCCCGCTGTGTTCTCAACAATTCTTTAAAGTCCTTACAGTTGTCTATTACTGTCTCATATTGTTTGGAAAGAATCAAATAAGGAATCGAATACATCTTGCCATCCGGAGTATGAGATTCTTTTATTGCCAGATATTTTTGATAATATCCTTCTGCTTGCGTATATTTCTTTTCTAAATAAGAAATATAGGCCAATTTTGCATATAAATAGCTATATTGACCATCAATGTAGCCTTCGGGAACCTCCGGTACTTTCTCTAATTTTTTAAGAAGTTTTTCACGTTCATAAGCAAGAGCCAAAGCTTCATCAATACGGGAATCTGTCATTAAAAATCCCATCTCTGCTCCATAATAATAGGAAAGCAGCATCATTTCTCTCATATCCTTTGACCCACGCAGTAATTCAATCGTACGACCAAAATAATTATACGCCTCATCTTTCAATGACAGCCTCCAATTATTCTCTCCTATGCAAAAAAGCAATCTAGCTTCCGCCTCTCTGTCCTTCAGTTTTTGAGCCTGCATAATTCCACTAAGAGCATAATGCATGCTCTCATTATATTTACTCATTATGGATGAAAGTTCAGCTAAATAAACCGTCATCTTCAACATGTGCTTAGGTTCTCTTTGAGAGATGGAATCAAGCAAGTACGACTTCCTTGCATACATAAAAGCTAGTTTATTCATATACATATTACGATATGACAAACTGCGCAATTCATTAATCAGACGCAGAGGGAAGGCTTTTCTGGTTTCGGCCTCATCCAACAACTGTAAAGCACGTTTGGGGTTGGAAATATAAATATCTCTGATATATTTTTCTGTATACAAAGAGTCATTATTTATAATTTTATCAGCCCTTGAAAATTGATTGTGTACAAATAGAAGCACAAAAATACATACCCAAAAACGCATAAAACTCTTAATCGTGTTTAATCATTAATTATCCAAAGGTATGTATTTTCCAAAAAATGTGCAGACACAATTTAAATTTGCAAAATAAAAATAAGAAACATTAGCTAAACATATCAGAGACGTAACATGGTTCCAAGTCAGCTATTCTCCTGAATCACAGTCCAACGCTTTGCTCAATCGCCCTTCAAGGCATACACTTAAGTCAGTCGTTACAAACTTGCCATTATAAAAAAGAGTAAATATGGTAGCCGGAGTAGGTGCATTTTGCGCCTGTTCCATACTTTCCAATTCAATTATTCTCAATGGAATGTCTTTGCTCTTAGCAGCACTGACCAAAGAACCGCGAACGTGAAACTCCGTAAACGGGCAGCGATGGGTATAATAAACGACTATTCCATCCTTATCCGGACACTCACCGCTCAACACGCAATCATTAAAAGAAGGATCAGGAGCAGCCGGGTTTAGTTTCAAACTTAAAAGGCTGAATCCGTAAGGGAGTTTTTCTATTGTTTGGAAACCTTGTCGCAACAGCCATTTCGTGTCACTCATAAAATGAAATTTAGAAGTGCCCACCACTGTGACAAGCCCATCTTTCCCCTGCAATTTTGCATCATCAATGGCAGACTGCAATAATGCCTTACCATGTCCGCAACCTTTATATTTACCTGACACCCAGAAACAGTTTATCATCAGATAATTGGGAGCATTCACCGGAACCCATGCTTTTTCAGCAGGACCGTATTCGATAAACACTTTTGCCCGTTCATCAATACGTCTGAACACATAGCCGTTATCGAACTCTTTCTTCAGCCATTCTTTTTTGAGTTCATAACTATCCTTGCATTTCTTATCTGAAAAAGCACAGCATATATGTTCGTTTGCAATATTCTCCTTTGTCAAAGTGATGTAATTGGTTTCCATCATATTCTATTTAATTAATAGGTTAAACAAATAACAGTTCGATATTCACTCATTGTTATGAGTTGGTAGCAAATCGCCAAGCTAATATCCTGCTACTTTTAGTTCCCTGCTGCATTCGAATAACTTTATATTCGGACACATTCACCGATTTTAATTTGGTATATAACTTTTCCAGATTTTTTTCTTTAGAAACCAAACTCGTAAACCATCCGCAGTTCTTCTGATATTTTTGGCTCTCGGAAATCATATTCAATAAGAAACGAACTTCTCCGCCCTCGCACCAAAGTTCATTCGCACTCCCGCCGAAATTTAGCTGCACTTTATTTATCTTCGTACCTTTCAGACTGCTTAATTTGCGTAACGTTCCGTCTTCCGCCTCTTCACGCGAACTATGAAACGGAGGATTGCATATTGTCACATCAAAATACTCATCAGGCATAATAATTCCATCGAAAATCTTCTTACTATCTTTCTGAAGTCGCAAGTCAATCTTATGAGCCAACACAGGGTTGCAAGTCACTATCTTTCGTGCATTTTCTATCGAAACCGGATCAATATCAGTACCAACGAAGGTCCATCCATATTCAGTGTGTCCTATGATCGGATAAATGCAATTTGCACCTACCCCAATATCCAGACATCTACATTTAGACTTCTGTCCATTAGCATCTCCTGCCGGTAAATCCGGTGTTGTTCCGTTCGGCTGGATAAGATCGGCAATATAATGAATGTAATCCGCCCTTCCGGGAATAGGCGGACACAAATATTGCTTCGGTATGTCCCAATACCGGATGCCATAATAAGTTACCAATAATGCTTTGTTCAAAGCCTTCACCGCTTGCGGATTAAAAAAGTTTATAGTTTGTATTCCGAGGGGATTGAGCGATACGAATCTCTTTAATGGAGGATAATTTTCCATCAACAATGGAAAATCATACTGACCATTGTGCTTATTTCTTATATGTAACTCACCTTTTTTTGCCATGCGGGCAAAGATACAGAGAATTTTCCTGCCTACAAATTCTTCTTAACTCTTATCCTAACACTCTTCTGAATATCATATATAATATTCTATCATTTCAATCAGCCCGGCGCGTAAAGTATACTTAGTTGCTTCATATACATTATTCACACCCAACTTCCGGAAAATATTCTTTTTATGGGTGATAATAGTATGAATGCTTGAGGTTCTTTCCAATGCTATTTCTTTCACAGATTTCCCATGTGCTATCAATTTAAGAATGTCAATCTCCGTAACAGTCAAAACAGAATGAATTTCCGGTTTGTCGGAACCGATTATCAATAAATTGGTTATCTGATGACAAAGAAATCGCTCCCCGTGTGCTGTACACATCAATGCAGAATGAATTTCCTCACCGGAGTTCTCTTTCAAAATCATACCAATATTCCTTGCTATACTCATCCTACGAATAAAGTCTTCGCTCAATTCATTGGAAAACAATATCCAACGAACTCTCGGAAAACGTTTTTCTATAATAAGAAACTCTTCTATACCATTGATGTCAAACAGTGTATAGTCAAGTATAACGACACTGTCATTACATTCTACCAATGCAAGCATGAGCTCTTTCTTGTCTGTCACATCTATCATGCGACATCCACTGAATATAGCGGAAATATATCCATGCATTCCCATTCTGGTTATATCCTGATTATCTGCTATGATAAATGTAATGTCAGTGTTCATTGTTATTCTGATTTTTAAATTCAACGGATATTTTTCAAACGCATATTGCAGCCCGGAGACACGGAGGTATCATCGTTCTTTATTAGCTACATCAAACCACAAACGGGTAGTAATCTCATCTGCTCCCTGATGGGATATGGCAATCTGATACTGCTTACCATTCAGTGATTGTTCCGTTACGGGATAAAAAAAGCGACGAGGTAACTCTCCGGAACCCAAAACGGAATCGGGACCAGGGATAAGCTGGGGATAACCGAGCCTGCGCCAGTCAGTGAAAGCATCGGGTCCCTGTCCATAATAAGCGATCCACTTCTGCCAGCCGATAGATTCATACCAATGTGCGGCGTCGAACCGAATCGCCTCCTGCTGTAAATAGGAATCGATTATATGATTGTCTATAATGCCAAACTGATTCAATGAAGCAGTAATAGCTTCGCGGTAGAGCGTTTCCGCATCAGCCGTTATCCAGCCGCGTGCAGCGGATTCTGCAAAGATAAACAAGACCTCGGCATACGTATAAAATACAGCCGGAGAGCTATCTTTCAAAAAATAAGTACCGGGACGGGAAACTTTATTAAATCCCTGATTATTAGCGGCATCAGCAGATAAGGAATTGGCAGCTCCTACATAGTTTTTCACACTTTCGTCTTGAGGTAGCTGGGCTAAAATTCCAATTCTCGGATCATTCCATTCATTCAGTTTATCAATCAACGTTTTTGATACCCGCTGATCATCACGTGAATTGAAAGCAGATGCCCATGGATTCCATTGTGGTGAAGAAGTAAAAACAAAACGGGCTATAGCATCATTGCTATCTATTACACTGTTACGATTATCCCAAAGGGAAGCAATAACCCGACGCGCTGTATCCTCATCCCGGTCAGCTAATTCAAGGGCGATACGTAGCCGTAGGGAGTGGGCCAATTGTTTCCAGCGGGTAATATCATTTCCGTAAATCAAATCCCCTTCTACCGTTCCTCCTGTGGTAGAAAGCAACTGGTCAGCAGCGATCAACTCCTCCAAAAGCCCGCGCAAAACAGTCTCTTGTGAATCATAAGCGGGTGTTACACTTTGTGCATATTCACTGTATGGTATATTTCCATACAGATTGGTCAGCAACAGGTAAACCCACGAACGCCACACTGTAGCTATCCCTCGATAATTATCATTTCCGAGTTCCGAACTGATAATAGCATTCAAGTCAGTTATTAGCGTTGCATAGCCGGTGTCCCACGTAGTGGTAAAGCTACCATTATCCACATTATAGCAATCTGGCTCTGTATATTGTATTTTAGCCCAATGTTGCACCCACAACAGAGTCGAATTATAGTTCGTACTACTTCCCCAATAAAGATTGGCGGCATGATACTGTGCAGCGGCAAGTAAATAAGCCGGCTGTGGATTTTCAGTGGCATTGGGGTTGCGGTTGATATCAGTCAATTCATCATCACACGATGATAGGGAAATGGCAACCACTTGTACCCATATTATATATAAAAAATATATTCTTCTTTTCATCTTATCCTATTATTTAAAGGTTCACATTTAGAATTTCACGGAAAGGTTCACACCAAAGGAACGTGTTGTAGGCAATGAATAGGCTTCTACTCCTTGTGCATTTCCAGTAGTCAAAGCCGATTCCGGATCTATATTAGGGACGCTCTTATAAATAGTCCACAAGTTACGTCCCGTCAGTGTAACGGAAGCTTCTTGCAAATGCAGTTTCTGCGTCCACAAGCGAGGTAGACGGTAACTCAAAGCGACTTCTCGCAGTTTCACGTAAGAAGCATCATATACATTAGCTTCAGCAATACTATAAATACGATGGTAGTATTTCTCAGCAGATACAACCTCTTCGTTCTTAGAACCACTTTCCGTCACTCCTTCTACCATAATGCCATCCTGATACACACGGGTGGATTGCCCATTGACCTGGGCATAGTAAAGTCCATCGGAGGATACGGAATAAGAAGGAGATTCTGATAATCGTACATTGTTACCCATGGCGTCAGTATAATACCACAAGCCACCGTGCTCGGCATCCCTGCCCGATAATGTGTTAGCTAATACACCGGTATATTTTCCAGTTTTATTAGTGTTGGAAAAAATAGAACCACCTACACTTGCATCTATCAGAAAAGAAAGACTTAACGAACGATAACTGAAAGTGTTACTGATACCGCCTGTCCAGTCGGGCGTAAACTTCCCCAACGTTTTATTAGTGGTCGAAATCTTAGGCAGACCGTTAGCATCCACCACAACGTTTCCATTAGCATCACGCACGTATGAAGTGCCGAACAGGGTTCCATAAGCTTCGCCCACTGAAGCCAGTATCTGAATACCAGACGAGTAGAGCTGGTAACTCGTAATCAAACCTTCATCATCCAATTTGACAACCTTGCTGCTGTTGGCACCATAATTCAAATCCAGATTCCAACGAAACCCTTTCGATGTTTGTATAGGAACAGCGCCCAATTGTATTTCATAGCCACGATTACGGATATGTCCGGCATTACGCACCTGCGACGTGTACCCACTGGCAGCAGTAGTAGCTAGTTTCAATATTTGATTACGACTATCGGTCTTATAGTAAGTGAAATCCAAGTATAGGCGATTGTCCCAAAAAGCCGCCTCGAAACCAGCTTCTATAGATGACGTATTCTCCGGTTTTAGATTCGAATTCATACCAATGGTAGAAGAACTTTGAAGTGGATTCCCATTGAAAGCTGTTTCTGAAGTAAAGACCGTTGCCAATTGATAAGGATTGGCATCTGCTCCCACTTGAGACCATCCTCCACGTATTTTTAGGTAGTTAACAGCTTTACTTCTCCACCCGAAAGCTTCAGAAAGCAACACACTAGCCGTCACCGAAGGATAGAAATAAGAATTGTTGTCCACAGGTAGTGTAGACGACCAATCGTTCCGTCCTGTTATATTCAAGAAAGCCCAACGACGGTAATCCAGTTGTATGGAACCGTAAAGGCCATATTGCCGTAAACGGTAGAAATCATTGGACGAAGTGAGCGGATCACGCGAGTTAGTCAATGTATAAAGATCAGCAACCGCCAAACGGGGAGCAGCCTGATAATTATTCTCATATTGTTTGTTACGTACATTAAAACCCAGAAGAGCGTCAATTCCCCAATTTTTATTCAACTGTTTGATATAAGTCGCCAATACTTCTGTGTTATTCTCTTTCACCGTATAGGCATCTTCAGCATAACTGCCGTAAGGCGAACCGGCACCTGCACTCCCCCATTTTACTTTGGATTTCCTCCGGTCATTATACCAGTCGGTACTAGTACGGAAACGCACATGCAACCCATCTGTCAGACGGAATTCGGCATGCAGATCACCTATCAGACGATGACGTTCCTGACTCTGTGTATTATAAGAAGCACTCCAAAAAGGATTGTCGTAATAGCTTGAATTCCAGTTGCGAGTATAGTCCGCCTTCAATGAGTTCGTATCCACTTGACGTCCGAACCACAAGAACTGAAGCATAGGACTGTTAGAACGTACGTTACTGCCCGAGGGGGTAGCTGACCCCGGTAAACTGGGAGCTGTATAAACGATGTAATTGGCCGTAGCTCCCACCACAATCCATTTTGCCAGATGGTAATCCGTATTTAAGCTGATATTCGTCTTATTAGTTCCAGCATCAGGAACGATACTGACTTGTTTTTCGTAGTTATATCCTACACGGAACTGGTATTTGTCGTCTCCACGGGCAATAGAAATACCGTTGTTTGTAGAAATACCCATGCGAAAATAATCGCGTACATTGTTGGGATGGGATACCCAAGGAGTAGCCACACGATTACCGTCAGCGTCCAATGGGCTATCGAACTGAGGAATCAACAAACCAATATCAAGACGTGGCCCCCAGCTTTCGTCTACCCCGTCATTCACACCTGCACCCTTGCCATCTACATAACTGAACCGTCCCCCTGCCCCTTGTCCAAAAAGATTTTGAAACTCCGGCAAGGTAGCAACAAAAGAGACTTGCGTGGAAGAATGTAATGTAATCCCTATCCCTTTCTGCCTTTTGTCTCCTCCCTTAGTAGTGATGACAATAGCACCGTGAGCAGCACGCGCACCATAAAGGGCAGCGGCATTCGGACCTTTCAATACAGTAAGTGTTTTTATGTCTTCCGGATTCAGGTCTGCTATTGCATTTTTAAAATCACGTCCGCTGGAACGTGCATTAAGCTGCGAATTATCCACTGGGATTCCATCCACAATAAAAAGCGGTTGATTCTCACCTGCAATAGAAGTTTCACCACGAATAACAATGCGACTGGAACCAACATCTCCTTGTGTATTGGTAATACGCACACCGGCTATCTTACCACTCAACGAATTTAACAGATTATTATCTTTCCCTTGCACCAAAGCATCCTGTTTTACTTCCTGTGCCGTATAGCCCAATGCCTTTTTCTCGCGTGAAATACCCAAAGCCGTTACTACTACCTCATCCAGCAGATGCGTATCACTCTTCAGTGTTACCGATACCTGTGGTGCAATAGCTACCTCTTTTGCCATCAGACTAATGTAAGAGATTAGCAGCCGGGTGGCTGATGGCGAGAGTCCACTCAGTTCAAATCTCCCGTTGACATCAGTTACGGTACCCAATGCAGTTCCTTTTACTATAACTGAGGCACCGATAACCGGCTCCCCATCTTCTTCTGTGGTGACGATGCCCCGCACTGTTGTCACCTGTGCTGCCCCTTGTATCACTCCTATTGCAAGAGCAAGCAAAAATAAATGAATCCTTTTACCCATTATTGTTTACTGTTAAAATGATGGGGCAAAGGTATTAGATATATACAAACTGATAAATCCCGTATGAATGGCATTTTATATACCATATTTGCGGTATATTTACAGTTTCGTATATGACTTTTGGATTTTTGCTTCTAATCCTTTTTATTATCCAAAGCCTGTCTGACATCGTCAAACAGATCATCCACATCCTCCAAACCAATTGAGAAACGGATAGTCGTATCCAACACATCCATGTCCTGTCGCTGTTTATCAGTAAACGGTCCAAAAATAGTACTTGCAGGATGAATAGCAAGCGTCTTATTGTCAAACAAGTTAGTAGCGCGACGTATCAATTTCAGTCGGTTGATGAAAGCAAAGCATGCCTCTTTACTTTCCAGGTCTATCGTAATCATAGCACCGGCAGTCGGACCAAACTGTCTTTGTGCCAAAGCATAGTATGGATTATCCTTCAGCCCCACATAATTCACACGTTTGACAGCAGATAATATGCGAAGCTTACCAGCCAACATAGCGGCATTGGCAGACTGTATCCGATATCGCGCGTCCAATGTTTCCAATCCGATAGTATGCATATAGGCCACATGAGGAGTCATATAAGCTCCCAGATTGAGTAACATCTCTGTACGCATACGTTTACCGAATCCCGGACATGTACCATAATCAATTACTAAACCACCAATGGAAGTGGCTCCCCCTGATAAATATTTGGTACTGGAAACCACTTCAATATCTACCCCTAAGCTATGTGAATCGAATTCTGTGAAAGGAATAAGCGTAGTATCAACGATGAGAGGAATTCCCCTTTCATGAACTATCCGTGAGAGCGCCTGTAAATCCGCCACTTCCATCTGCGGATTGGTGATAATCTCCATATAAATGCAGCAGGTATTACTGTCTACTGCTTTCTCTACTGCTCCAATGTCTGTCAAATCACACAATCTAGGTTCCACCCCGAAGCGGGACAATGTACCAGCAATAAACGAATAAGTATTACCAAACAAATGACGCGATGTAACTATATTCTTTCCTGCAGCTGCAATTGAAAATAATGTATTACTAATAGCCGCCATACCGGAATTGAGGGCTATGACTTCTGCTGCCCCCGTAAGTTCCTTCACCTTATTCTCAAAAAAAGTCACTGTGGGATTCATCACTCTGGAGTAATCCGGAGCATCTGTCCGCCCGCAAAAAGCATCAGCCATGTCATCGGCATTGTCAAATTCATAAGCCGCTGTATGGTAAACCGGCATACTGATAGAATTGTAAGCATCTCTTCTTTGGAACTGCGTATGAATCGCTTGGGTCTGTTTTTTCATCATTCTATTCATTAATATTATAACTATCAAATCTCGTACAATAAGAACAAAGGTAGATATAAAAACTGAAATCTGACAGTAGATAAAAACAGATATTTAACTGATAATAAGCATTTTGGAATAATATTCTTTAAACCGATAAATTCAATCTAAAAAAAGAGTGTTTATTCTAAAATAAACAGTTCAAATAGTGTTATTTTCTATTTCAACAGAAACCGCCCCTTTTTATGCTTATCTTATTCACATACACAAAATAAAAAATCCCCGTAAAGTACTACTTTACAGGGATTTATCTATTAATTGAAGCGGAGAGACAGGGTTTTGAACCTATAACTCTAACCGCCTATATTTCAGCTACTTTGCTTTCAAAATTTCAAATAGGTAACGAAACAGTAACGATTTTCAGATGTTGGGCTTGTCCAACTTTGACCGCTGTTTGTCTGCCTAACTTTCGGGTTCAAAGATACGGCTTTCTTTTGAAACTCGCAAATATCTGATAATAAATATTTTTGGGTTAGTGCAAGGTGCAAGCTATATATATAAATATATACTTGCACCTTGCACTAAAAAAAAGCACTGGGGTACAAATGCTTAAAACAAAATCCGTATCTTCGTAACCGATTAAAAACAAACGTGTATGATAATAACTAACCGTGAAGAAGTAATAGATAAAGCGTTCGGCGTATTTGTCAGGATGAACTACGAGAAAGCAAGCATCATCACGCTTGCCAAAGCCTGCGGGGTGACAAAAACGGGTATCGTTTATTATTTTCCGCACAAGCTGGATTTATTCATGGCTGTGGCGGACAAATACGTGTTGCAAATGCACGAACCGGAAAACAAGTTTGCCGCTCCTGCCGATACGTTGGCGGAGTTCATCGGGCAATACGTGGCGGGGGTAGCCGCTTCCATGAAAAGGATTGTTGAACTGATTGGTGATAATAGCAGCCCGCATGATTGTAGTCCTAACTTCTACTACTTTCACTTTCTGTCACAAGTGCGTATGTACTATCCGGGCATCAGGCAGAAAATTGAGAAAATCTACCGACAAGACTATGACCTATGGGAGAAAGTCATACAGAAAGCAAAAGAAAGCGGGGAAATCAGGAGTGACACGGACGTGAAGAAAACGGCTATCATGTTCCGGCAAATGTTTTTAGGACTGTCATACGAACAAGCATTTCTGAACGGTTTGAACGTGGACGAACTGGCAGAAAATTTTCGCCATATCTATTCGCTGCTTAAAGCCTGATACTCTTTTGTTTTTTTAACCTCGATTATTTTTGAACAGATGTTCAAATAATGGTATTTTTATCTTATCTTTGGAGCGAAGCAAAATTCAGCGACATGGATAAGGTTCAGAAACAAAGAGGAAGCATCGTGCTACACAAGGAAACAAGGGACGGTGCGGACTACATACGGATAGAATATGCGAACAGTCAGGCTGTCGCCCTGCTGCTCGCCCAAGACACGGGCATGGAAATGGCTGGTAACGGCTCTGCATACATAGCGTCAGCCGCTTTTAAACTGCCGGATTTCTATGACCGCTATTCGCCCCACGCCTATATTGATTACAGCCGGGTTTACGTGCGGCATCCAAAACCCAAAAGGGAATACACACTGCCGAAAGGCTACCTCGAACTGCTGGAACAGAAGCGGTACAGCCTTTCCACCATAAAAGCCTATAAAATCTATTTCAGCGACTTCATGGAATACCACAAGGGGCAAGACCTTGACCTGCTGACGGTCGAGGACATAAACAGCTATATGCTCCACATGGTAAAGGAAAAGCACATATCCGCCACCCAGCAGAATATGCGTATCAACGCTATCAAGTTCTATTACGAGAAAGTCCGGAAAGGCAAGCGGCAATATTATGGCGGGATAGCCCGTGCAAAAGAGTACAAGGCATTGCCCGAAGTATTAAGCCGGGAAGAAATGAAAAGCATCTTCGCACAGTTATCCAATCGGAAACACAGGTGCATGATTTCTCTCATTTACTCTGCCGGGCTACGTCGAAGCGAACTTCTGAACCTGACACCCCAAGACATCATCAGCGAACGGATGCTAATCAGGATTGCCGGGAAAGGCAAGAAGTGCAGGTATTCCCTACTGTCGGAAAAGCTGCTCAACGAACTGAGGGATTACTACCGGGAATACAGACCGCAAAAATGGCTTTTTGAGGGCGAACAGGCAGGCGAACAATACTCACCCAGCGCATTGGTTAAGATATTGAAAGAAGCGGCAAGGAAAGCCGGAATAAAGCATCGGGTACACCTGCACATGCTCCGGCACACGTTCGCCACCCACCTGCTGGAACAAGGGACAGACCTAAGAACCATACAGGAACTTATGGGACATACCGATATAAAAACAACGGCAATTTATCTGCACGTTTCGAACGCCTATAAAGCAAAAATCCCCAATCCGCTGGATTGTTTGGATGATGATTAGACAATGATTTAATAGTGAATAGGAACTGCACCATAAGGTGCGTTTATCGAAAAATTATCTATAACAAAAGCAATAAGAATGGAAAATTTAGAACAATATTGGGAGCAATCCTTTTCCCCTATTGGACGTAAGTTTACAGAAATTCGTCCCAATTATCAAGATATGGGGGAAACAGACAGTATGGTCGCCGCATTATATTGGCTGGAACTTGAAATGTATAATGGTGGATTTCTTCAATTCTTCTGTAATTGGGGATATGATGCTTATTTGCTTGCAATCAAAGGACTGGGAGCAATTAACGCAACATATACAGAACAACTTCTTATACAGGCATACGGCATCATCCAAAGATTAGAAAATGACAGCCAATTACAAGAGCTATGGAATATTCCCAAACATTTGACAGAGAACGAAATCACCAAGTTGAATAAAATAGACGAGGAATATTGGGAAGATAAGGAAAATATTATGCGGCTTATGCTTCTAAAATTCCATTCTGATTCAGTTGAAAATATAGATAACAAAGCGTGATAACGCTTGACAGCGTTCCCCGCTTAGCCATTACCGACAACGAATAAAGTTATAGACATGAAGCATATGCAAATGATAATAACAATAGTGTGCATACTTTATGTAACCGCAAGTTGTACAACGCAAAAGGTTGCATATAGAGAAAGGTTTAAAGAAGCAAAAGGATATGCCCTTTATGCTTGTATCGCACACATGAACAAGTTTGTTGATAGTACATCAGTTATCAACAAAGATTATTCTGGCGAATATTTTGTTCAATTAAGCAGTTTATCGCTGGAAGAAATTATCAGAATTAAGGAATATGTGGATAAAAAATGTATGAATTATTGGAGTATATCACACAATCCGGAAGGTAATATGATTGCATATTCAACATGGAAATTCTATAACTCCAAAGACTTGGATAACTTTATTCATAAGACATTAAGGAAAAATATCGGTAACAACGAAAGATAGCATCTGACGATGCCCCTTTCTAATCATTAATGGTAATTAAGTATGATAGATTATTTATTTTTCAAATTTTATAGGCTATGGAAATACAGTTCTTATTCCGAAATAGCGGTTTATGCAGCTTTGTTAATTCTCGCTGTATTTCTGAATTGTAATATTCACACAATATGGGGAGTATTGGAACAATATAAAATATTGCCTTATCCAACGCGAACAATGTATAATGTGTCTTTAGGGCTGATATTCATTCTTTTATGTATTCGTTTCTGCTGGAAAAGAAGGTATAAAGCTGTCATAGAGAAGTTTAATGAAAAGCCTAATAAGAATAATCTATTGATACTTATATTATACATTTTCCTTTCGTTGTTTCTCTTTGTTTTAGAGGCTTTTTATAGTAAAGGGAAAATATAAATATACCATTAACAACGCAGGATAACGGCAAGCCGTTCCCTGCTGAACCATTATCTATAACAAAAGCAATAAGAATGGAAAATTTAGAACAATATTGGGAGCAATCCTTTTCCCCTATTGGACGTAAGTTTACAGAAATTCGTCCCAATTATCAAGATATGGGGGAAACAGACAGTATGGTCGCCGCATTATATTGGCTGGAACTTGAAATGTATAATGGTGGATTTCTTCAATTCTTCTGTAATTGGGGATATGATGCTTATTTGCTTGCAATCAAAGGACTGGGAGCAATTAACGCAACATATACAGAACAACTTCTTATACAGGCATACGGCATCATCCAAAGATTAGAAAATGACAGCCAATTACAAGAGCTATGGAATATTCCCAAACATTTGACAGAGAACGAAATCACCAAGTTGAATAAAATAGACGAGGAATATTGGGAAGATAAGGAAAATATTATGCGGCTTATGCTTCTAAAATTCCATTCTGATTCAGTTGAAAATATAGATAACAAAGCGTGAAAACGCTTGACAGCGTTCCCCGCTAAACCATTACCGATAATAATAAAACAAAGAAAATATGAATGAACGATATGCCAAATGTATTCCATTTGATAAGAATGTAAAAGGCAGGATTGGTGGCAATCCACCTAAATGTATAGAAGGACAAATCCCCAGCGATTATAAATTCTATGCAATATTGGTACATCCTGAAAAGGAAAACGTCATGCTTTCTATCATCATTCACCAAGATTATGATACTCTTATTGACAATAACATATATCCTTCAATAGCAGTAAAAGTAATAGAACATGAATTTTCTGAAATTGGTAATTGCACAGAAAAACGAAATACCAACTTAGGGATGTGTTCTATTAGTGAATATTCAGAAGATAAGGATAGTGAAAATATACTTGTAAAAATAGGTGGAACTCCTATCCTTATTCAAGATGAAGAAAGCTATTATAAAGAATTAGAGGAATATGGTTTTTCTTTTTTCTTGTCAATAGACGAAGACGGATATAGTGAAGATGTTACTATCGGCAGTTATCCTTTCGGATATGGTGCTTTGTATTTGTATAAGCACTGTACAACCAATGAAATAATCGCAGGATTTTGGCAATGTTCATAAAAATATATCGGTAACATGCACCTGTTCCGCCTAACGGCGGCAAGCTGCATCCCATTAGTGATAACAACAAAATTATAAACAATAGATATGATTGCAGGTGCGATAAATATTATACTCATAGCGATTTCACTATCGCTACTCTTTTTATTAAGAAAGAAAAAGTATAAAGGTGTAAAGAAAATAATAATATTAACAATATGCTTTGTGGCAGGTCTGTGTATTTTGTTACAAATAATTTCGTTGCTATATTTCTTCTTAGGTGATTTCTCCGCAGAAGAATTATGGTAAAAATATCACTAACGACGCAGGATAACGGCAAGCCGTTCCCTGCTGAACCATTAAATGTAATAGCAACAATGATATGAGCATGAGAAAATTATTTCAAACAATAAATAAAGGTGAATTTGAAACTGTAAAACAGATTATCCTTCGGCAACCGGAAGTAGTGAATAACAAGTCTGTCGGATTACTTAAACGTGACGAAGGACAGACACCTTTAAGGATTGCAGTAAAGAATAGTTTTCCTAAAATGACTATGTTGTTTGTTGAAAATGATGCTGACCTCAATGCTTATACTTCCGAAGATGATATGTATATTATACATCAAGCGATATATACAGTGATACAGTATGCTTGTAGTGGAAAAATACATCTCCGAGATAGAGAGTTTAAGGAAAAAGGGATAGTAAGTGATTATACCCAAAATCTTTATGATGAAGACAAACAGTTGTTTGATATTTCATATTCTATATTGGAATATTTAATTAAACAAGGTATAGATTTAAGCGTAAAGACAAAAATGGGAAATTGTTTCAGTTACGGAATTATACTTTCGTCAGCCTCCTTTTTTCCTCGTACCAGCATTGATGATGTACCACAGGAAATATGCAGAAGAGTTGAAAAAGTGTTTTCTTTGCTTTTATCAACTAAAGTAGACACTGTGTTGTCAGATTATGTGCGGAAAAACTATACTTTGGAAAAGCAAGATGCTTTGGAAAAATGGAGAAAGAAGGTTTTATCATTGTGCGAGAAACAATACATTTAACAAGGTCGAGCCAACAGCTAAACGCTGTTTCTCACCAAACCATTAATCAATATGAGTAACCTTATCACAGTAAATAGATTTGGAAAAGTTCTGATATGGGTATGGAACAGATGTATAAAGAAAACTGCCATTCCTTATGAAGAACTTGATTTCCATTACCCCGATTGGGCTTTCATTATTACAGGTTGTATCTTTTTCGGGGTTGTGGTAGGTGTTACCCTGTTTTATTTTGCTTTTATAAAACAATAGACTATTTACAATGAAAGCCCGACTTAAATACCCGATATTCAGCTTTGCCCCCAAAGGCAACATGATATACGTGTTTCGCAAGGAAGAACTGTACACAACGACCAATACCGAGTTGTTGAAGAAGCGGAAGAACTACATTGTAGTGGATGCAACCGGGACGAAATATGTTGAAAAGGGGGCGCACAAAGTGAAGTGGCAAGGGATATTCGGATATTGTATCAGGATGCAGGGACGTGTGATTTCCATTGAATACGAGTACGGGGACAATCCCGAACCGTTCCCACTACGAAAACTGCAAGAACTGGTAGCGGAACGATACCCCAAGACACGGTGGTTCAAGGAAGAATGCTGGAACAGCGCAGACGAGTTCCGGCAAGCGATTTTCGCCTGCAAGACCTTTGAGGAAGTGGCGGACATACTGATGCCCGAACAAAAAACGAGCGTTTGGCAGCGCATTGAAGAATATTTCCTGCGGGCAGGTTTTCTTATGCTTGCCGCCATGTTCCTTTATCACGTGGTTTGGCGGCTAATCCAAAAGTTTTGGCTATGGGCTACCGGGTAACGTACAGAAAACAAATCAATTTATTCAGATATGGAACAACGGATTACATCATTATTGCTGCCCGCTCCCGAAGCGGAGCTGGAAGCGTCCTGCAAGGAACTGGACGAAAAGGTAACATGGCTGTTGCACAACAGCCGGAAAATGGACAACTATTTGGAACTTGAACCGTTCAGCAAGGACGGGCGGCTGTGCGCCCACGTGTGCGACACGCTCAAGAGCCTGCCGGAAACGCCGACACTGGCGGCATACAAGGACTACAAGGCAATCATTATCCTGCTGGGTATGTCCACCACCCGTTACGCCATACTGGACGAACTGGCGGAACAGCACCGCAAGCGGGACGAGATACCCGAACTGACCGCCTACTGCGATGCGCTCCACTGGATGCGACCGGGACGGCAGTACCTCTGCAACGTGTACAACACGGTATGCCACGCTTTCCACCTGCTACGGAGAAACCCGGTAAGGGACAACCGCCTGCTGGTGACGGAAAAGGAACTGCGCCACGCCGAACGGATGCTGCCGGAGCTGGGCAGGCAGACATTCACCGAAATGGTGCGTCTGAAAGGCTACATGGTCTATGATGCCGAGCAACTGGCGGACAAATGCGGCATGGAATACGGCTCGTTCCGGCGAAAGGTAAAGAAAATGACCGGGTACACGGCTAAGGAATGGGTGATAAAGGAGCGTGCAAAGGACGTGGAACACTACCTGAAGAACACCAACCTCACACTTACGGAAGTGGCGTTCACCACCGGGTTCGCATCGACATCGAACCTGAACGACTTCTGCAAGGCTTACTTGCTGGACACACCGGGCGAGATACGCAGAAAAGCGCAGGAAACAAGAAAATGCACAGTTACAAGAACGTAATGTGAAAAATCAAGAATAAAACAGATTTTTTATGCCCGTAACTTTGTGCTTCATAAAAGATAAGCACAAGGTTATGGAACATAAGATACCGTTGGAAACATACTTCGCCGGACTGCTTCAAAAAGTGGAATGGCAGATACAGGAATACGAGGACACCGCAGCGGACACGCTGACGCTCTGCCGCCTGTGCGTGGACTACCTGCAAGAGATACTGGGCGAACTCAAAAACTTTATAATCTCCTACCCGTTCGCCAGCACGGAAGAGGAAATACACTTCTTCAAGGAACTGAAACCGCTTTTAGCGAGCAAAATCATCTATTACAACACTGTTTACAAGATAGAGGTGCGCTTCCCCAGCGGCAGCGAGGAAGTGCAAAGGGACTACCTGCTGTCGGAAACCGACCGGATTTCAAAGTCGTTCCAGCGGAACTTGGCGTTCTACCAGTACCACCGAACGAAAGCCACCTACTTGGACAGGCAGTATTTCATGCGTGGGAAGCCTGACATACAAATCATCGTGGACAGTTTCTATTACGAAACAGACCCACAGTTCAGCACCAGTCACGATTTCAAGGTAGCCAAGATTTTAGCCAACGAACTGCTGGAAATATACCTCACCAACCGTCTGCACGAGCTGGAACGCCGGGAACAACGCAAGCGGGTGAAGAACGGCTTCATGGGAAAGGTGTTGCGCTGGACGGGGACGAAAAGGGCGTTGGTGGAACTTATCTACGCACTGGACGCCTGCGGCTGTCTGAACAAGGGGACGGTTGATATTAAGGAGATTGTAGCCTACTTTGAATACGTGTTCGACATCGACCTCGGCGACTTCTACCACACCTACATGGAACTAAAAGCCAAGACCAAAGACCGAACGGGCTTCCTCTCCACCCTGAAAGACAGGTTGCTGATGCGCATGAGGGAGCAGGATTAGGCAACCGTGCTTTAACAAAATTTATTTCGCCACAGGTGGGTACATCTGTGGCGTTTTATTTTTCAGGACACCCGAACTTTGCGGCAAATCAATTAGTTACCGTTATGGAAATAATAACATTCGAGTCCAAAGCCTACAAGGAACTGGACAACAAGATTACCGCCATTGCCGACTACATCTTCAACCACATGGAAACGGCAAGGCAAAGCGAGGAAGACATGTGGGTGGACAGCTACGAGGTCTGCACGTTCCTGAAAATAAGCGAAAAGACCCTGCAACGCCTGCGGGTGTCGGGGACTATCGCCTATTCCAACATCAGGGGACGTTACTTCTACAAGGTCAGCGAGATACGCCGGATGCTGGAAGAACGCCTGATAAGGAGCAACAAGGAGAACATCGACAACCTGATAACCAACCACCAATTATATGCTAAGGAAAGAGGAAATCTTAGAAAGAACAAGTAACGGGCTGGCGGTGTTCAAACACTACCTGCCCGGAAACTGGCGCATAGGTCGCAACTTCCTTAACCCGCTGTACGAGGACAGCAAGGCTTCCTGCAACATCTATTTCGACCGCCGGGGCGGTATCTACAAGATGAAAGACTTCGGCAACGACAGTTACAGTGGCGACTGTTTCTTCCTCGTGGGGCAGTTAAAGGGGCTGGACTGTAACCGGGCGGCTGACTTCGTGGAGATACTGGAAATCATCGACCGGGATTTGGGCTTGGGGCTGGCTTCCGGCACTCCGGTTTCCGTTCCCCCGGCAACCGTCCGCCGGGCAGTGCCGGACAAACCCGAAGAAACGCCCGAAAAGCCCGTCAAGCCCTACCAGTTCCGGGAACAGAAGTTCCCGCTTGCCGAACTGGTGTACTGGCAACAGTACGGCATCACGCCCGAACTGCTGGAACGTTACAAGGTCTGCTCGCTCCGGGAATACAACAGCGAAACGGCAGAGGGCAAACCGTACACCTACACTTCATCGGTGGCAGAACCCATGTACGGCTACAAGGGCAAACAGCACATCAAGCTGTACCGCCCGTTCTCCACGCCCCGCTTCCTCTACGGCGGCAGCTTCGGTGAGAACTACTGTTTCGGGCTGGAACAACTGCCAGCCAAAGGCGACACGCTATTCATCACGGGCGGCGAGAAAGACGTGCTTTCGCTGGCGGCGCACGGTTTTCACGCTATCTGCTTCAACAGCGAAACGGTGACGATACCGCCCACGCTGGTCTATCGGTTGACATTCCGCTTCAAGCACATCGTCCTGCTCTTTGACATGGACAAGACGGGCAGGGAAAGTTCATGCAAGCAGGAAAAACTGTTGGAAGAATTTGGCGTGAAACGCCTGCTGCTACCGCTTCCGGGAACGAAAGAGGAAAAGGACATATCCGACTACTTCAAAGCCGGGAACACCCGTGAAGATTTCCTGAAACTGTTTATCGAATTTTTAGACAACCTGTATAGCGACACATTGATTATGCTTAAATCGTGCGAGATAGATTTCAACAACCCGCCCGCCAAAGCGCAAGAGATTATTTCGGCGGGTGACGTTCCGCTGGGGACACAAGGCAACCTGTTCGGCATCACCGGGGGCGAGGGAACGGGAAAGAGCAATTACGTAGCCGCAATCGTGGCGGGCTGCATCTGTCCGGCTGGTGCGGACATAGATACACTGGGCATACAGATAACCGCCAACGGCAGGCACAAGGCGGTATTGCTCTATGACACCGAACAGTCGGAAGTGCAACTGTTCAAGAACGTAAGCAACCTGCTGGCACGTGCCAAACAGCCGGACAAGCCCGATGAACTGAAAGCGTTTTGTCTTACCGGTATGTCACGCAAAGAACGCCTGAACGCCATTGTACAAAGCATGGACAAGTTCTACTACCAGTACGGCGGCATCCAGTTGGTCGTCATTGACGGCATCGCAGACCTTGTTAAGAGTGCCAACGATGAAGCGGAAAGCGTGGCGGTGATAGATGAACTTTATCGGCTGGCGGGCATCTATAACACGTGTATTCTGTGCGTGCTGCACTTCGTCCCCAACGGATTGAAACTGCGGGGGCATTTGGGCAGCGAGTTGCAGCGCAAGGCGGCTACTATCCTGTCCATTGAGAAAGACGAAGAACCTACCCAGTCGGTGGTAAAAGCCCTGAAAGTAAGGGACGGAAGCCCGCTGGACGTGCCGCTGATGCTCTTTGCTTGGGACAAGGAAGCCGGGATGCACGTGTACAAGGGCGAGAAACCACGTGAGGAAAAGGAGAAGCGCAAGGAAAGGGAACTGGTAAATGTCGCACGTGACATCTTCGGGCGGCAGACACGCATCACCTACATAGACCTTTGCGAGCAGTTGCAGCAGGTATTGGACATCAAGGAGCGCACCGCAAAGAGCTATATCCGCTTCATGCGGGAAAGGGACATCATCACCAAAGACACGGCGAACCAAAGCTGTTTTGTCATCGGTTCATATCATCTTCAAAGGAACGCAAGCTGCCCGTAGGCGTATGGGCTGAACTTGTGTATTTTTAGGTGCTTGTGTCCTGCCCTGTTGTGATAACACGGCAGGATTTTTTCTGTTTGCACGTGATTTTTCAGGGTATTTGCTTAACTTTGCAGAAGTTACACGAAAAAAGTAACGGCAGTTGGACGGCGGTTGCCGGAATATTGCCTTTATATATAACATATACGTTCGCCGAACGTCCCGATGCGAAAACTGGCACTTTTCAAAATGTGGGGATATTCAGCGCAGGATATGCTATGCGTTTGTCATAGCGTGGCTGCACTGTTTCCACATTTGGGTATGCCAGTACCTCGCATCGAAACAGCGTCATGCCACGCTTTCTTTTTTGGGGTGGCGGCTAACGTGCCAAGACAGTAGGGATTTATATCACTTTAATACCTGATAATATGGAACAAATCAAAGCGCACATCGCCGTATCGCTGGACGGGCATACCGCCACGCCGGACTATGAACTGGACTGGATGCCCCGTGAGGTCAAGGAACTGGTGGCAAGGGAACACGCCGCCGCAAGCTGCCTGCTTATGGGGGCGAACACCTACAACTACATCTTTGAACACTGGGGCGGGTGGCCGCACAAAAGCAAACGGTCTTTTGTGGTGTCACACTACGACACCAACGTTACACCGGACTGCGGGGTGGAGTTCCTGACCGAAGAACCGCTGCAAAGGGTCTATGAACTGAAACAGGAAACCGACATGCTGGTGGTGGGTGGCGGCAAGCTGCTTACTTCATTGATTAAAGCCGGACTGCTGGACAGCCTGACAATCTACACCGTCCCGGTCATGGCGGGCAAAGGCATCGGTTTTGTCGGGGAAACATCCGGCTCGCTGTGGAAGCTCTCGGAAAGCAGGGTGCTGGATAACGGGGTGGTCTGTTCGACCTACCTGTTTGGCGGGAACATATAAAAAATGCGCCCGGTTTCCCTCCGGGCGCAACCACTAAAATTTCAATTATTATAAGCTGTAAAACCTATCACAATGAAATTTCAGCGGCAAAGATAGGCTATTTCTTCGGTTTCGCTTTCTTTTCGGGGAATGAAAAACCGACATTGAACTGCTCGTCCAGTACCAGCGAAGCATCGAAAGCCTTGCCGTTCTTGCCCTTGAAGCCCTTGATTAGCCCGGTCTTGCGTTTCGTCACCAGCTCGACAATCTGCTTGTCGGAAAGCTGCTTGTCGCACTTGTTGCGGAATATGGTAAGCGTGCAGTCCACGTTGGAACACTTCGCCACTTTCGGGTAGAACAGGATGCGCCCGCTGCCGCATTTCGGGCAGGGGCAGGTTTCACCAGTAGCGACAGATAGCTGCACCGATAGCAGTTCTGCGGTGATTTGCGTTGCGTACACCTCGATGCCCTTCCGGAACGTGTCGGCATCCATGCTGCCCGCTTCTATCTTGGCAAGGGCGGTTTCCCACATGCCCGTCATTTCGACATCGGCAATCTTCTTGTCCTTGACAATCCCATAAACGGCAAGCCCCTTGTCGGTAGGCACAAGGTTCTTCTTCTCACGCACGATGTACTGGCGGGCGAACAGCGTTTCGATAATCGCCGCACGGGTGGCGGGCGTGCCTATCCCGGCATCTTTCAGGCTGGCTTTCAGTTCGGCATCTTCCAGTTCCCTGCCTGCGTTCTCCATTGCCGACAACAGGCTGCTTTCCGTGTGCAGCGGTTTCGGCTTGGTCTGCTTTTCGAGCAGATCCACGCCGGAGAGTGGCAAATATTCTCCCTCTTGGAGTGGCGGCAGGCTGGCGGCTTCTTCATCCCCGCCCGTTTCCTGCTCGCCGAACACGGCACGCCACCCGGCTTCTTTCATCACAGACCCTTTCACCGTGAAGTCGGTATCTCCCCCTGACAGCAAGGCGGTGGTAACGTCTTTCACGCACTTGCCCGAAAAGGCTTCCAGCATACGCCCGGCTACCAGCTCGTAAACCGCCCGCTCGTCTTTGGAAAGTTCGCCGGGCAGGTTCTCGGTTATGATTAAGGCGTGGTGGTCGGTCACTTTGCCGTCATTCACGCTGCGGCGGTTCAGGGGTGTGCCGTCCAGCCCGGCGGCATACCCGGCAAAGCGGGAGTATTGCCCCAGCAGGGCGACACGTTCCGGCATTTCATCGAAAACGTCCTCCGGAATATAGCGGCTTCCGGTTCGGGGATAGGACATCACTTTCTTTTCATACAGGCTTTGCGCTATGGAAAGTGTCTTGTCAGCCGAGAAGTTCAGCTTCGTGTTCGCTTCCTTTTGCAGCGTGGTAAGGTCGTACAAAAGCGGCGGTTCTTGGCAGGCTTCTTTCCTCTCAACGGATTTAACCACAAGTTGCCCGGCATCCTTTACCCGTTGCAGGGCGGCTATGGCTTCGGGCTGCTGTTCCCACTTGGCGGTCGATTGGGCGGTGAAACCCATTCCCCCGCTGGCGGTCGCCGCTTTGAGTTGCCAAAACTTGGCGGGTACGAAATTCTTGTTCTCCAAATAGCGGCTGCATATCATCACGAGCGTGGGTGTCTGCACCCTGCCCAGCGAGAACACCCCCTGCCCGGCGGCAACGCTCAACGCTTGGGTGGCGTTTATCCCTATCAGCCAGTCCGCTTCGCTGCGGGACTTGGCAGAGAGGTAAAGGTTATCGTAATGCTCTCCCGGCTGCAAGTTATCCAGCCCCTCACGGATTGCCTTGTCGGTAAGGCTGCTTATCCACAGGCGCACAAATGGTTTCCGGCAGTTCAGGTAATGGAATATATAGCGGAAGATTAACTCACCCTCACGCCCGGCATCGGTGGCGACAATAATCCGGTCGCACTGGTCGAACACTTCCTTTATCACTTTCAACTGTTTCAGCACGCCGGGGTCTGCCTTGTACCCTTTCTCCGCTTTTACCTGACGGGGGATTAGCCGGAAATCGGGCGGCAGTATGGGCAGGCTCTCCCTGCGGAAGTTCGCCACGCCGTAGGCTTCCGGCATGGCAAGCTGGATTAAGTGGCCGAACGCCCATGTCACCATATACCCGTTGCCGGAAAGATAACCGTCATTACGCCCGGTCGCACCGATGATGCGGGCGATGTCCTTTGCCACGCTGGGCTTCTCTGCTATCAATGCAATCATAATTCTTTACTTTTTAATGGTGGATATTACATTTTCATTCCTCTGGACTTCTTGGGCTTGTCAGCTTTCAGGCTCTTGTCCTGCGCTTTCTCCTGCTTCTCTTTCTGCTTGGCGGTGGGCTTGTCCTGACCCTGTTTCAGCGGCTCTTTGCCCTGCTTGGTGGCTTCGTTGGTCTTGCCCCCCGAATTGACCGCTACCTGCGTCCGGCTCTCGGCGGTGGGGGTAACGTCTTTCGGCTGCACCTTGTCGGGGGATTTGCCCTGTGCGCCGGGCTGTACATGACCGTTGAACTCAACGCCCTTGCCGTCCTTTAGCCCGGCGACCTGCCGCTCTGCGGGCTGCTGCCACTGCTGCAAGAACTGGACGGCGGCACGGGGCAGGAACTCCAAGCCACGCTCCACCGCACTGACCTGCAAATAGGCACTGCGCTGCGTGCCGTCCCTGAATTGCAGGTTTTCCATTTTCACCGCTTGCCCGGCTTCAAAGGCGGCTTTCTGTTCCGGGCTGACTTGCACGTTACAGATTGTATCGGGGCATTTCCACTTGTCAGCCCGCATATACTCCAGTTCGTGCGTGTACCTGTCCCGGCTGACGAACACGGGGATTTGCTCGCCGCTTTTCGGGTCTTTGATTTCAGCGATGCCGCCCAAGTTGCCAGTGCCTTGCAAGTTGCCCTGTTCCTGCTTGGTGAACTCGTGTTCATGGAACGGGCGTTGCAACAGTTTTTCGTCCTGCTGCACGCCGTGCAGCTTGGGTACTACCGTGCCGTCCTTTGCCTGATAGAAAGAGAGCTTGACATCGGTAGGTTTGAGGTAGAAGCCGCCCACCGTCCCCGAAACGGTGTAGGTGTTGCGGGACTTGTAGCCACGCATCACCCGGTCGAAGTCCCTCGTGTTTTTCAGGGTGTCGGCGGTGATGCCGACTTTTTTCAGGTTCTCCCAGTCGATTTTTGACGGGTCGAAGCGGTAGCCCTGCTTGAACTCGTGGAAGTCGGGCTTCGGAACTCGAAGCATTTCAGCCCGCTTGTCACCCTCCGGTGTAGGGTTGCGGTGGTTGTCCTCGATTGCCTTTGCGTCCCGCTCCGCTTCGGAAGCCTTGACGCTGAACAGTTCCAGCCCGGAAGTGTCCTGATACTTGCGGTAGAAGTTGGAAATGAAGTTGCTGAACACATCGCTGTTCTTGTCCACCTGCATGAACTCGCCGCCGTGTCCGGTAGTGTGTGGCACGGTCTGCAAATTGCCCTCCTTGTCGATACCCTTAACGGCACTCACCTTTCCCTGCTGTTTATCCAAGACCAGCAGCACGTCTTTTTCCTGCCCCTCTGCGGGCGGGGTCATTCTGTTTGCCATAAATAATTGGAATTTTAGTGGTTACGGGAATAGTCCCGTCCAAAGGTAGCGACTAAATATGCTATATTTGGACGGGCGGCAACGGCTGTCCGAATTTGTCCTGCGCTGTCCCGATTTGTCCGGGTGGGGTAAATCTCCAACTGACGGTTGGAGAATTGAAAAGGGCATAAAAAAAGAGAGCGAAGTTAATCACTCTCTTGGGGTGAGCCATTTATGAGCCATTTAATTATAGACCTTATACCTTATAATCAACGACTTATTAAAATTTGCATTATGCTTGCGAGCCATTTATGAAACGTTTATGAAACGTTTGCTATTTTATCAATAGCCTAATAATGAGTTACATATCAAAATTAATACTGAAATACAGCTTATTTTTGGAACGTTTGTGAAGCGTTTGGCAAGCCTTTGATTGAGTTTCCGTTATTCTCCTATTATCAGGTGACACGACAAAAAGAAAACATCTTTGGTAAAATCTTTGTTATGTTTTTGCAGGTGATTACATAATATACTATCTTTGCATATAGAAACAAAGGACATAAATATGGCTTCATTCAGAAAAGAGATACTTGGGCAGATTGAACGGATAGATACCGGGCGTATATTCACGTTCCGGGATTTGTCGTTTGAAACGGAAAAGACCGCCAATGTTGCGGTGCTACTTTCCGAACAGAGCCGCAAAGGGGTACTGGTACGGGTTGAAAAGGGGGCGTACTACCGTCCCAAGAAATCAGTGCTGGGGCTGGGAAAGCTGCCTGTCTATCAGGATGAACAGTTCCGCTACCTGACTGAAAAACTGAACGGCTATATCACGGGGGCTTACATCTATAACAAAATGGGGCTGACCGAACAGGTAGCCACAACCATAACGATAGCCACTCCTAACCCGGTTCGCCGTTTCCGTTTCAAGAACTTGGATATAGAGTGCGTGAAAGCCTACTGCATGGTCTATCCGGATGAAAGCCTTGTCCCGTACTTGCGGCTGCTCGATGCGATAAAGGACATGAAGCGCATACCCGGAACAACCGGGCAGGACATCTACAACCGGGTCAAAAGCCAATATTTCAACGGGTACAGCCTGCCGGAACTGGAAAAAATCGTATCTTTGGCGAAAAGTTACCCGCCACGTGTCAGAAAGGTGGTGGCGGACATACTGGGCGACATCAGACAAACCGTGTTGCAAACAGAAATGGCAAAGACCATTCTTCCCACGACACGGTTCAACTTGGATTATAAAACGGCATAGGACAGAAATATGAATTTACATTCGGACAAGGAAGCGTTCAAGGAAATCATCGCACTGGCGGCTGAACATTTCGGCTACGAGCAGTCGCACGTGGAAAAGGATTACTGGGTATCGAAGATACTGCGGGATATTTCCATGTCCGAATATGCGGATAAGACCTACTTCAAAGGCGGGACTTCACTTTCCAAAGCCTACGGGCTGATAGAACGCTTCTCGGAAGATTTGGACTTGTTCGTGTTCACGGGTGACAAAGGTGCGTCCAAGCAGGCTGAAAAGACATTGAACAAGAAACTTTCCAAATACATAGCCGAACTTAACAGTGACATATACAAGGAAGATTTGTCGGAAACGGGCGGTAATTACCGCAAACTGTATTTCTCGTATGACAATGTATTTCAGGGTGTGGGACTAAAAGAGCATTTGGAAGTAGAGATAAAATCCTGTGACCTGCCGGACAAAAAACGGATGTTCTACCCGGCAGACAAGCAGGTTATCAAACCGATTGTGACCGCCTTTCTTGAAAGTATCGGGCAAGAGGAACTGATAAGCACCTACGGGCTGGGAAGTTTTGAAACGCAGTGCATCAATCCCCGAAAGACTATCTGCGACAAGGTTTCAAGGCTGGTAAAGCTGTCTTACAATGAGGATGCAGCCGCACTGTTGGCAAAGCATATCCGTGACGTTTACGACTTGTCGGCACTCTACCACAATCAGGAATATAACGATTACCTACATTCGGAAGATTTCTTGGATGCCATGTACCGGGTGACGATAGAGGACGGACTAAACAAAAACTCCCGTTCGCACTTGTCGCTGGCTGATGCACCGATATTCAAGGATGCCGAAGCGGTCATGGCGTTGCCCGAAGTGGCTACGGCGTACACTACCGATTTGAAGAAACTGACTTTCGACAAAAGCAAGATGCCGCCGATAGGCAAGGCTGTGGAAGCATTGAAGAACCTGCACGAAATATTAGTGCGTTTTGAAGCCTACCGCACCAAAAAGCAAAATGAAGAACAACCGTAAAGCTACATCGGCTGTTCTTCACTCCATACATTATTATATACAGCTATTCTTCCTCCTTAATCAAGTGGCATAGCTCCGGGTCGTTCTTAATCCGTGTTATCTCGTCCTCGACAATCTGCCGGACTTCCTGACGGATGCGGTCATAATTGGCTTGTATCTCCTCCTGCATCCGGTCGTTGCCGTCCTTGTCGGTGAAGTCGATTATCTGCGGCAACTTCACGTAACGGGCGGTTTCCTGCTTCACCTTTTCATTGTCCACCACGATTTCACAATGGAAAATCTTCTGCTCTATCCGTTCATCGAAGTTGTCTGCTACTGCCCCCACGAACATGCCTTGCGTGAGGTTGGATATTTTACTGGCGGGTATCAGGCTGTCCATTTGGGTGCTTATCGAGGTGGACTTCTCCCGCTGGTTGATTGTCATGCTCTGCCGTTTCTGCAACACCTTTCCGAAACGCTCGGAAAGGATTTTCGCCGTTTCACCGACTACCTGACCGCTGAACACATTACCCACAGTATTTTGAATTACTTTGCTTTCCTTATCCCCGTAGTCACGGGTAAGCTGGCTGTAATCTTGAAAGCCTAACAGAACCGCCACCTTGTTGCTTCGGGCGGTTGCAATCAGATTGTCAAGCCCACGAAAATAAATCGTTGGCAGCTCGTCTATTATCACCGAACTTTTAAGCTGACCTTTCTTGTTTATCAGCTTCACTATTCTACTGTTATATAATCCCAGTGCCGCCGAATAGATGTTCTGACGGTCGGGATTGTTGCCGACAACCAAGATTTTAGGCTCTTTCGGGTTGTTGATGTCCAGCGAGAAATCATCACCTGTCATTACCCAGTAAAGAGCGGGTGAAATCATCCTTGAAAGCGGGATTTTCGCACTTGCTATTTGACCCTGCAACTGCTCTTGAGCGTCTGATTCCCAAGCATCCACGAACGGCGAAAGGTAGTTTTCCAGTTCGGGATAACTGCGCAAAATAGTGAATACATCGGCGTATTTCTTGTTCAATAGTTCAATGGCATGGGGGAACGTGCAATACTTACCGCCTTGATAGATACGGAGATACCAAATTATAGCCGCCAAAAGAATAATCGGGCTTTCCACGAAGAAGTCGCCCTGCTTGCTTATCCAACTTCGATTGAGGTTAAGCATTATCGTGTAGCTGGCTTCGTAGGCATCCGCAATGTCCGACATGAAGCTGGCGTTTATCGGGTTGCATCGGTGGCTCTTGCGGGGGTCGTCAAAATTGATAATGTAGAATTTGGGCTTTACCTTATACCCGTCCAAGTGGTTAAGCAAATGATTATAAGCGATTTCCGACAAATCGGGAAACTTATAATCATAGCAGTAAAGCGCAAAACCTTTCTCGATTTGCTGTTTTATGTAACTGTTTACCACTGCATACGATTTGCCACTACCCGGCGTACCCAACACAAGGCTGGCACGGAACGGGTTCACGACATTTATCCAACCGTTATTCCATTTCTTCTTATAGTAGAACCGGGTAGGCAGATTTACCGAATACTCGTTCTCGATAAGCCTTGTTTCCTGCTGGAAACTTTCGTTCTCTGTATTAAAGACATCATCCATTAGGTTGTTCTTCAACAGCCGGGACATCCATGTACCCGCCATGAGCATACAGATATAGCCCGCCGACAGCGTGGCGATATAAAACACGGCATCCGCCGTGTGTGGCAACGGAAGTTCCAGCAGCCACCAATTCAGGAAAAACAACACGACACCCGCCGCAAGGCTGCAATGTATCTTCGCCCACGTTATCTTTTCCTCTTTCACGCCCTTAGTGCCGATGCACGACAGGGCGAGGAACACCACCGCAAAAAGTTTTGTCCAAAGGACGGACGAGAACAACCCGGTCGTGCGCTGGAAGTTCCACAGTATCTTGTCTATCACTTCAAACGTCACTCCCCACTCTTTCAGGGTGGAGTAACAGAACCAGTACACGTTTATTCCCACGAATAGAATACTGACAGCCCGCATAAAGTCCATGACCCGTGCAAGCCCTCTCAAATCATCTTCCTGTTGCATGATTGTAATGTTTTTTTAAGTTAGTCGATGCGCCTTGTGCGCTTCTTTTTCTTCTTTCTCTTTTGGCGGGCGGTGTCCTGCGGCTCGTCACCGCCTGATGCACCGCCGCCCAGCAATCCACCGAACGCACCCAGCACGGAAGCCACGCCCGAAACGATGTCGGATTTCGGCATGAACCCCGGTTGTTCCTGATGCGTGGGCTGGTATTGCTGTTGTGTTTCCACTTCTGACTGGTGCATCTTTCCGGTTTCGCCCGAAAAACGTTCGTTGAACACGTTCGCCGAATACTCCTTGCCCAAGCGTGAACCGTTCAGCACCACCCGGCTGTCGTGGTCGATGAACGTAACGCCATAGATGCGCCCGCTGTCGTTCTGACGGAATACCACGTCAATACCCTGCTTCCTTAGCTGTTGTTCCAGTTCCTTGCGGCTGCGGGCGGTCTGCATGGCAGTGGCTACAATCTTCCGGGTGCGCTCTTTCAGTTTCCCGTTCCTGATTGCTTCGCCCGATTTCTCCATTCTGCGCTGCACCGCTTCATAACCCACCGACTTGCCGATGCGGGAAGCCTTTACCGGGTTGCCCGCCTTTTCTCCCTTGTCGTTCATGGCGGAATAGACAATGCCCTGATAGGGCTTGCCGTTCACTTCACCCTTGACTTCCTCGGCGCACACGTTGTAAGCGGCAAGCAAAGCCTTGTACTCCCCGAACGACTGGAAGCGGTAGCCATAGCAAGCCGCTTTCACGGTATTGCCGATTTGGTGCTTCACGTCCCCGGCGGCATAGTCCACCTTTTTAAGTTCCGGGCGTTCGGCACGTTCCTTTCGCTCTGCCGGGTGCAGCCCGTATTTCTTTTCCAGTTCACGGGTGATTTGCTTGCTGCGCCGATGCTCGAACTTGTCATTCAGCGGCTTGCCGTTCTCGTCCACCCGCAACCCCACGATGTGGATGTGGTGGCGGTCGATGTCGGTATGCTTGTACACCAAATAGGGCTGGTCGCCATAGCCCAACTTCCGCATATACTCTTTGGCAATGTCGGAAAGCTGCTGGTCGGTCAGCACGTCTTCCGGGTGCGGGTTTATGGAAATATGAAGTATCGGCTTCTTGGTGGATAGCTGGACGGGCATCTGCATTTCAAAGCTGCGCATACACTCGCCGATAGAGAAATTCCCGTCCTCGCTTAACAGCATCCGGTTGGAGAAAAGCACCTTTGCTTCCCCGCTGTCCACCTTGTTTTGGTTGTACGCCAGTGCGCCGAACATATTGCCGCCCGTGCTTATTTTGGCAACCATAGTTCCTTGCACTCGTTTGTCAGGTCGATAACCTGACGGTTCAACATCGCCAGTTCGGTGGTCGCTTTCTCCAGTTTATAGAGAAAAGCCAGTGCCTTTTTCTCCGAAAAGTTGCTGTGCAACGCCTTTACGACTTGGTTGTAATTGACCGCTACCGCTCTGAATTGGGCGTAAAATTCGGTCAGCCGGGCGCAATACTCGACCGCCGATTTGTCCACTTTCACCACCCGGAACGGCTCGCCGAACAACCGGGCGGCGATGAAACGGGACTTGCTCGTGACGCCCGACTGTTCCCATTGCGAGAGGAAGCGGGCATTCTCCCGGTCGTTCAGGTAAAGGACATGGCGATGCTTCGCCGGGTCTGCGAGGGCGGGGCGACCGCCCTTGTTAGGTTTTCTTGTTTCCATGCTTCTTTGGATTAAAAAATTACGACTTCGGAGTGATTTTTACCCCCGCAAGGGGCAAGGCGTTTTCAGGCACGGAAAACGGTTTTGTAGCATACAAAACACACCTTGCTATTTTCTGACGAAAATCGAAATCCGTCACGGACGGATTGGGGTTAGCGTGGAACGGTAAGCCCTGCGTTCACCAGCCCGGTTTTACACCCCTGCCCCCTGCGGTTCGTTACTCCGCTGCAAAGTAACGGTGATTTATAATGCTGTAAAATAGGCGGTTGGTGGACAAAACGGGACAGCGCAGGACAAATCGGGACAAGGTTTTCAGGGGACGTTTTTTCTCCCTTTTTTTGCATCGGATTTCAAGATTGAAAGCAAGATTGAAAGAAATATTCCAATCAGGAAAGAATGATTGAAAGCAGGATTTCAATAAAACGTGATTGCAGGATTTCAATATTTCAAGAAAGAATGAAAGCAGGAAAACAAGATTGAAATAAAACAATCTTTCAATATTTCAAGATTGCAATATGGAATGAATGATTGAAAGCAATAAATAAATCTATCAACCAATAATGAACGGAAGCAATATGGAAAACGAGAAAACACCCCTTTATGTCGCCTTTTCCACCCAAAAGGGCGGGGTCGGCAAAACCACCTTTACCGTGCTGGCGGCGAGTTACCTCTATTACCTCAAAGGCTACGATGTGGCGGTGGTCGATTGCGACTACCCGCAACACTCCATTGCCGGGATGCGCAAGCGGGATGCCGAGCAGGTCGGGGCGGATGAAGATTACAAGCGAATGGCGTATGAGCAGTTCACCCGGCTGGGGAAGAAAGCCTACCCGGTATTGTGCAGTTCACCTGAAAAGGCGATTGCAACGGCTGACGAACATATAGCCGCCGGACACGTGCCGGATATAGTGTTTTTCGACCTTCCCGGCACGGTGAACAGCGAGGGCGTGATAAACTCCCTTGCGGGCATGGACTACATTTTCACCCCCATTTCAGCCGACAAGGTGGTGCTGGAAAGCAGCCTGTCGTTCGCAATGGCTATCCAAAAGCTATTGGTGAGGAATGAAGCCTGCCGACTTGCCGGGCTGTACCTCTTTTGGAACATGGTGGACGGGCGGGAGAAAACAGACCTCTACGCCGCCTATGACAAGACCATTAAGGAACTGGAACTGCCGCTGATGAAAACCTTTATCCCCGATACCAAACGCTACAAAAAGGAACTGGTGGCGGATAAAAAGGCGGTGTTCCGCTCCACGCTCTTTCCCGCCAGCCGCCCGCTGGTAAGGGGAAGCAACTTGGAAGAACTGATAACCGAAATAGTGTACTACATCAAATTAAAATGATATGGCAAAGCAAAGCGGCGGGATGCCGAAGATAGACGAGGATTTCATGAAAGAGCTTATCTCGCAGGGTGTTCCCAGTAAACAAGATAATAAACCGAATGATGCACCACATACCAATCTTGCATCACAAGTTACCCAAGAGGAACAGCAGACGGAAACGGTGCGGGTGGAGAAAACGACAAACCGCAAGCGCAAGGGCGGCACGGGCGACTACCGGGAAACCTACTTTCAGAAAGTAGAACTGGCAGACCGACAGCCCTTGTACGTGAGCCGTACCACGCACGAAAAGCTGATGCGTATCGTGACAGTGATAGGCGGGCGCAAGGTGACGGTAAGCAGCTACGTGGAAAACATTCTGCTGCGCCACTTCGAGCAGTACCAAGACGAGATAAACACCCTGTACGAAAGCCACTTCCAAAAGCCTGTCTGACTATGGTAATCTATTGCATACTTACCGGGCTTTTGGTGTACTATATCGCCCTATGGCTGTGGTATCGCTACACGGACAGCCGGACATCACCGGGCAGAACAGATGATGCGCCACTCCCACGAAACGAGGTTTCGGGCTACACGCTGATAGGTGAAAGCCGATACAAGGGCGGACTAATCGGGACAGCGCAGGACAAATCGGGACACATCCCTCAAGCGGCTGAAAATGATACTATTTTTGCGCCGCAGGCTGACGGACAGCCGGAAGAAAACATTCCGGAAACAGCAGCCGAAGCGGAAGAAACGCCCGGTTACGAGAATGACGAACCCGACTACGAGGACGAGGAAATAGCCGGGTACATGGACGGTGACGATGATACCGGGCGGGCTACGGGCGTGAGCTTTGACGAACTGGGCGAAGCGGTACGCACGGCGAACGCCGACAACCCCACCGAAGCGGAGAAACGGCAAACCGCCGGGACACTGGCAAGCATTGAGGGGACGAACCTCTACGATGCGGTGGTGGAGAACATCAACGGCGGGCTGGCAAAGGTGGCGGAACTGCTGGGACGCAACGAAGCGGAACTGGCTACGGCTGCTGTTCCTGCCGGAACTGGCGATACAAGCGAGGAACACGAAGCGTTCGGCATGAACGATTTCCTATAATATAATAATGTATAAGCCTGACAGCATGAAACAACGGGATTACGGTTGATTGGCAACCTGAAAACAAACAGACAAACGGGACTGCTCCCGACCACTAAAATTTCAAATTATTCACCAGCCGGGAAAGGCGGACTATCCACCCGCCGCCCGGCATTAAAAACAAATCACAATGAGAAAGAAAATCTTCTTGTCGGCGGCTATACTTGCCGCCGTGGTAAGTGCCTACGCACAAGGAAACGGGCAGGCGGGCATCACCGAAGCCACGAATCTAATCACCGGGTATTTCGACCCCGGAACAAAACTGGTGTACGCAATCGGGGCGGTCTGCGGCTTGATTGGCGGGGTAAAAGTATATAACAAATTTTCAAGCGGCGACCCCGACACCTCAAAGACCGCCGCCAGTTGGTTCGGGGCGTGCATCTTCCTGATTGTAGCCGCCACTATCCTGCGTTCGTTCTTCCTCTAAAAAGGCGGCAATGTCTGAATATCCGGTAAACAGGGGTATCGGGAAGCCGGTAGAGTTCAAGGGGCTGAAAAGCCAGTACCTCTTTATCTTTTGCGGCGGCTTGCTCGCCGTCTTCGTGGTGTTCATCGTCCTGTTCATGGCAGGCGTGAACCAGTGGCTATGTATCGGTTTCATCGTGTCGGCTTCGCTGCTGCTCGTGTGGCAGACGTTCCGGCTCAACGCCAAGTACGGCACGCACGGGCTGATGAAAGCTGCCGCACGCAAAAGACACCCACGCTTCATTATCAGCCGAAAGGCGATACCCCGGCTGTTCAACTACAAAAGAAGAAAGGAAGAAAGAACATGAGGAATATGTTAAAGGCTACCACGCTGGAGAGGAAATTTCCACTTTTGGCGGTGGAGAACGGCTGCATCATTTCAAAGGATGCGGACATAACGGTGGCTTTCAGGGTGGAACTGCCCGAACTGTTCACCGTCACCAGTGCCGAGTATGAAGCCATACATTCGGCGTGGTACAAGGCGGTCAAGGTGCTGCCCGACTACTCCATAGTACACAAGCAGGACTTCTTCATCAAGGAGAACTACCAGCCCGACACCGAAAGGGACGAGCTTAGTTTTTTAAGCCGCTCCTTTGAACGGCACTTCAATGAACGCCCGTTCCTGAACCATTACTGCTACCTGTTCCTGACGAAAACGACAAGGGAGAGAAGCCGCCGACAGAGCGACTTCTCCACCCTTTGCCGGGGAAGGATTGTACTGCAGGAGATAGCCGACAAGGAAGCGGCGGCAAAGTTCATCGAAGCGGTCGGGCAGTTTGAAAGGATTATGAACGACAGCGGTTTTGTCACCCTTACCCGGCTGGCAGCATCGGAAATCACCGGGCAGGACGGAAAGGCGGGCATCATCGAGAAATACTTCTCGCTCTCGCAAACCGACACTACTTGCCTGAAAGACATCGGGCTGTACCCGGAAGAAATGCGGGTCGGGGACGATATACTGTGCCTGCACACGCTTTCGGACGTGGAAGATTTGCCCGGAAAGGTCGGGACGGACTGCCGATTTGAGAAGCTGTCCACAGACAGAAGCGATTGCAGGTTAAGTTTTGCCGCCCCGGTGGGCGTGCTGTTGTCGTGTAACCACGTCTATAACCAGTTCATCTTCATAGACGACCACGCTGAAAACCTGAAGAACTTCGAGCAGACCGCCCGGAACATGCAATCGCTCTCCCGTTACTCCCGTGCCAACCAAGTGAACAAGGAGTGGATAGACGAGTACCTGAACGAAGCGCACAGCAAGGGGCTTATTTCGGTACGCTGCCACTGTAACGTCATGGCATGGAGTGACGATAGGGACGAACTCAAACGCATACGCAACGATGTGGGAAGCCAGCTTGCGCTAATGGAGTGCAAGCCACGCCACAACACCACCGACACGCCCACGCTCTTTTGGGCGGGCATACCCGGCAACGAAGCCGACTTCCCCGCAGAGGAAAGTTTCTACACGTTCTTGGGGCAGGCTCTCTGCCTGTTCGTGGAAGAAACGAACTACAAGAGTTCGCTTTCGCCGTTCGGCATCAAAATGGTGGACAGGGTAAGCGGTCGCCCGCTGCACATCGACATATCGGATTTGCCCATGAAGAAAGGCATCACGACCAACAGAAACAAGTTCATACTTGGGCCGAGCGGGTCGGGTAAGTCCTTCTTTACCAACCACATGGTGCGCCAGTATTACGAGCAGGGCGCGCACGTGCTGCTGGTCGATACGGGTAACAGTTACTTGGGGCTGTCCCAGCTTATCCACAACCGCACGCACGGCGAGGACGGGATTTATTTCACCTACACCAACGAGAACCCGATAGCGTTCAACCCGTTCTATGTCGAGGACGGGGTATTCGACATCGAGAAGAAAGAGAGTATCAAGACCCTTATACTCACCCTGTGGAAGCGGGACGATGAAGCCCCGAAGCGGTCAGAAGAAGTGGCGTTGTCCAATGCGGTAAGTGCCTATATCGAACGTATCACGGGCGACAGGTCGGTAACACCCTGCTTCAACACGTTCTACGAGTTTGTCCGGGACGAATACCGCCGACAGCTTGAACGGAAGAATGTCAGGGAAAAGGATTTTGACATTGACAATTTCCTGAACGTGCTTGAACCGTACTATCGTGGCGGTGAGTACGACTACCTGCTGAACTCCGACAAGGAGCTGGATTTGCTGCATAAACGCTTCATTGTCTTTGAATTGGACAATATCAAAGACCACAAGATTTTATTCCCGATAACGACTATCATCATCATGGAAGCCTTTATAAACAAGATGCGCAAGTTAAAGGGGATAAGGAAGTTAATACTAATCGAGGAAGCGTGGAAAGCGATTGCATCGGCGAACATGGCGGACTATATCCGCTACCTCTACAAAACAGTCCGAAAGTATTTCGGGGAAGCGATTGTAGTCACGCAAGAGGTAGAGGATATTATTTCTTCCCCTATCGTGAAAGAAAGTATCATCAATAACTCGGACTGCAAAATATTGTTAGACCAGCGAAAATATCTCAACAAGTTCGACAGCATACAGAACCTCTTGGGACTGACCGACAAGGAGCGTTCGCAGATATTGTCTATCAACATGGCGAACCACCCCGGACGGAAGTACAAGGAAGTTTTCTTCTCGCTGGGCGGCACACAATCGGCGGTATATGCCACGGAAGTTTCATTGGAAGAATATTACACGTACACGACCGAGGAAAGCGAGAAAATGGAACTGTTCGCCCTCGCCGACAAGCTGGGCGGCAACCTTGAACTGGCTATCAAGCGGCTTGCAGAAAGCAAAAGAAATCCCCAATCATCAACAACTTAAAAATTAGGAACATGAAATGGATTGACAATCTGATATACACGCTATTGTCCGCCTGCCTGCTGGCGGGCTGCGAGGACAGCGGAAGCAAGGAGCTGGAAAGGATGCAGGGCTATTGGGTACACGTCAGGGGACACCCGGCTTTCACACTCTCGGAAACGGGCGGCAGATACACCGTCACCCGGAAAGCGAATGTCAGGGGCAGAATACTGGAAACGGCTTACCCGGTAACAGAACGGAACGGCTGCCTGTTCATCGAAACGGGCTTCCGCATACAGTTCACCTATGACAAAAAGACCGACCGGATAACGCTCATGCCCGGCGGCGAATACAAACGAGTTACAAACCCTGAAAACAAAAGATAATGAAAAGAACAATTCTCCTTATGGCGGTGTGCCTTTGCTTCATCGGCAAGGCATCCGCACAGTGGGTGGTGTCAGACCCCGGCAACTTGGCGCAGGGCATCATCAACACCACCAAGCAGATAGTGCAGACTTCCACCACAGCCAAAAACACGCTGGACGGCTTCATGGAAGCGCAGAAGATTTTCCAGCAGGGAAAAGTCTATTACGATGCACTCAAAGCGGTACACGATGTTGTCAAGGGCGGCATCAAGGTGAAGAAGTCCATTGAACTGGTGGCGGAAATATCCGAAATCTACGTGCGAAACTATCAGAACATGCTGGCAGATCCGAACTACACGCCGGATGAACTCACCGCCATTTCAGCCGGGTACGCCAAGCTGCTCTCCGAAAGTGCGGACGTGTTGCAGGACTTGAAGAATGTAGTGAACGTGACGGGCATGTCGCTGACGGATGCCGAAAGGCTGGCGGTAATCAACAACGCCTATAAAAGCCTGCTCAACTACCGCAACCTCGTGAACTACTACACCCGAAAGAACATATCCGTGTCCTACCTGCGGGCGAAGAAGAAGAACGACACCGACCGGGTGCTGGCTCTCTACGGCTCGGCGGATGAACGCTACTGGTAACATATAAATCGGTATGCCTATGTTATTAGCAGCGGTGGATTTTGACAACCTGCACCAAGTGTTGCGGGTGCTGTACGATGAAATGATGCCCTTGTGCAGCAACATGACGGGGGTAGCCAAAGGGATAGCCGGGCTGGGAGCTTTGTTCTATGTAGCCGCCAAAGTGTGGCAGTCGCTCGCACGTGCCGAACCCATAGACGTGTACCCGCTCCTGCGTCCCTTTGCGTTGGGGCTGTGCATCATGTTTTTTCCAACTTTCGTACTGGGGACTATCAACACGGTATTGTCGCCAGTGGTGAAAGGGTGCAACCAGCTTATGGAAACGCAGACTTTCGACATGAACGAGTACCGGGCGCAGAAAGACCGACTGGAATATGAAGCCCTGATGCGAAGCCCCGAAACGGCTTACCTCGCATCGGACGAGGAATTTGACCGACAACTGGAAGAACTGGGCTGGTCGCCCTCCGACATGGTGACTATGACGGGCATGTACATGGACAGGACGGCTTATAATATAAAGAAGTCCGTCCGGGACTGGTTCAGGGAGTTATTGGAAATGCTCTTTCAGGCGGCGGGGCTGATTATAGACACGCTGCGCACGTTCTTCCTAATCGTGTTAAGCATACTGGGTCCGCTGGCGTTTGCGATTTCCGTCTATGACGGTTTCCAAAGCACGCTGACCCGGTGGATTTCACGCTATATATCCATTTACCTGTGGCTGCCCGTGTCGGACTTGTTCAGCAGCGTGCTGGCACGCATACAAACCCTGATGCTCCAAAAAGACATCGAGCAGCTTTCAGACCCGGATTTCATCCCGGACGGGAGCAGCACCGTGTATATAATCTTTATGATTATCGGCATCGTGGGCTACTTCACCATTCCAACGGTGGCAAGCTGGATAGTGTCGGCTGGCGGTACGTCTGCCTATAACCGCAACGTGGCACGGGCTGGTTCAATCGCCGGGGCTGCGGTCGGTGCGGCTGGCGGAAAGGTTTCGGGAAAACTACTCAAATAAACAACATCAATTTATAGGATATGGAATTTAAGTCATTAACGAACATCGAAACGAGTTTCCGGCAAATCCGGCTCTTTGCGCTGGTATTCATCTGCCTGTGCGCACTGGTGACGGGCTTTGCCGTGTGGAACTCGTACAGCTTCGCCGAAAAGCAGCGGCAGAAGATATACGTCCTCGACAACGGCAAAAGCCTGATGCTGGCACTCTCGCAGGACATGGCGCAGAACAGACCCGTGGAAGCCAAGTCGCACGTGCGGCGTTTCCACGAACTTTTCTTCACCTTATCACCCGAAAAGGGGGCTATCGAAAGCAACATCAAACGCTCGTTGTTTCTCGCCGACAAGACCGCTTTCAACTATTACAAGGACTTGGCGGAAAAGGGCTACTACAACCGGGTGATTTCCGGAAACGTCACGCAGACGGTGGAGATTGACAGCGTGAAGTGCGACTTCGACCAGTACCCCTACAAGGTGAACACGTATGCCCGCCAGTTGATTGTCCGGGAAAGCAGCCTGACGGTGCGAAGCCTTGTCACCTCGTGCCGGTTGCTTAACGCCACACGGAGCGACAACAACCCGCACGGCTTTATCATCGAAGCGTTCACCATTACCGAGAACAAGGATTTGCAGACCATTAAAAGATAGCCTTATGGAAAGAAAACGAAACCACATCGAAAAGGTGCGGGACTGGGCGGACGACCGCCTGCGCCGAATGTGCGGACGGATTACGCCGGGCAAAAGGCTGGCGGTTATCCTCCTGATGTTCTTCTTTTTCGGCGGCTTGTCTATCTACATCACCGTTTCATCAATCTACAATATTGGGAAACGGGACGGGCAAAGGCTGCAAATAGAACACATCAGACAACTGCCGTTGCACGGCAATGACACAACCAAAAGTATCAACCCGTTAAACAGACCGCAATATGGAAGAAGTACAGAAGAATGAGAACGGCACGACCGTACCGCAGGCGGACGGGAAGCCGAAAAAGGAAGACAAACCCAAACGGGAACTTACCCCGCAGCAGGTGCAGCAGCGCAGGAAAATGATAGTCTTCCCGCTGATGTTCCTTGCCTTTGCAGGGTGCATGTACCTGATATTCGCACCCTCCGGCAAAGAGGACGTGAATGTGGAAAGCGTGGGCGGCTTCAATGCCGACATACCCCTGCCCGCAGAGGACGGGATTATAGCCGACAAGCAAAAGGCTTACGAGCAGGCGGTGACAAACCGTAAACAGCAGGACAAGATACAATCCTTGCAGGACTTCGGTTTCACGCTGGACGATGATACGGAAGAACCACAAGAGGAAATCAATCTGATGCCGGAAGAAGATCCGAAGCCACAAAGGGGCGGCGGTGCTTCTTCACGGGCGGCTTACCGGGACATCAACCGCCAGTTAAGCACGTTCTACGAAACGCCCCCTGTGGACGAGGAAAAAGAGGAATTGAAACGGCAGGTGGCGGAACTGACCGACCGACTGAAACAGCAGCAGAACGCCACGCCTACGGCTGACGACCAAATGGCACTCTTGGAAAAGTCCTACGAGCTGGCGGCAAAGTACATGAACGGGCAGGACGGACAAAGGGGGCAGATTGCCCAAATACCGACAGCCGGGCAGAACGGCGGCGGTATCGGCACTCCGGCTATTCCGGTGCAGGCTATCCGGGAAACGACCGTTTCGGGATTGCAGCAGCCCGTGAGCGATGCCGACTTCATCCGGGCTTACAGCCAGCCACGAAACTACGGCTTCAACACGGCGGTAGGCACGGGGTACGCTATGGGAAAGAACACGGTAGCCGCCTGCATACACCAAGACCAAACGCTGGTGGACGGGCAGGCGGTGAAACTGCGGCTGCTCGAACCCATGCAGGCGGGAAATATCGTTGTGCCGAAGAATACCCTTGTGGCGGGAACGGCAAAGGTGCAGGGCGAACGGCTCGACATACTGGTGTCCTCGATTGAGTACGCTGGCAACATCATCCCGGTGGAACTCGCCGTGTTCGACACGGACGGGCAAAAGGGGCTTTCCGTACCGTCCTCTATGGAGCAGGAAGCGTTCAACGAAGCTATGGCGAATATCGGAAGCGGGCTGGGTACAAGCATTTCCTTTGCCCAAAGTGCCGGGCAGCAGGTGGCTATGGACGTGACAAGGGGATTGCTGCAAGGAACGTCCGGCTACCTCGCCAAGAAGTTCCGAACCGTGAAAGTGAAGCTGAAAGCAGGCTATAAAGTCATGCTGTATGCCAAACAACAATAACCATTTTATCAACCGTTAAAATTTCAATTAGCAATGAAACAGATTTTTGGATTGTTCGCCCTCTTGCTGGGCGTGTGTGCGGCAAACGCACAAACCGCTGACACCGTGAAGTATGCGGCTGGCAACGACTTGTACCGGGGTATTACCCGGAAACTCCCGTACCGCCAAATGGTTACGCCCTACGGCGTGGAAGTGACCTTTGCCAAGACGGTGCATATCATCTTCCCCGCCGCCGTCCGCTATGTCGATTTGGGAAGCAACCACATCATAGCGGGCAAGGCGGACGGTGCGGAGAACGTAATCAGGGTGAAAGCCACGACAGAGGGCTTTCCGGGAGAAACGAACTTCTCCGTTATCTGCGAGGACGGCAGTTTCTTTTCGTTCAACGCCAAGTACGCCCGTGAACCGGAAATGCTCAACATCGAAATGAAGGACTTCTTGGAGAATGAAGATACGTCCGACTTCTCGCATACCCGAATGAACATCCATTTCCGGGAACTGGCGGGTGAAAGCCCGCTGCTGGTGAAGCTGATAATGCAGAGCATCTACAAGAACAATGACCGGAAAGTGCGCCACTTGGGTAGCAAGCGTTTCGGCATACAGTTCTTAATCAAGGGGATTTACACATATAACGGGATGCTCTACGTGCACACGCAGACAAAGAACAGTTCCAACGTGCCTTTCGACACGGACTTCATCAGGTTTAAGATAATCGATAAAAAAGTGCCCAAACGCACGGCTATTCAGGAAACGGTACTGGATGCGGTACGCAGCTACAACGAGGTGATAGAGATTGCCGGGAAATCGACCGTGCGCACGGTGTACACCCTGCCGAAGTTTACCATTCCTGACGACAAGCTGCTGGTCGTGGAACTCTACGAGAAGAACGGCGGGCGGCATCAGACCATACGGGTGGAAAACGCCGACATCGTGAACGCAGAAGTGATTGACGAACTAAAAATCAAATAGGGAATGAAAAGACACATCTTTATAATGATGCTCTTTGCGCTGTGCCTGACCTCGTTTCAGGCACACGCACAAAGATACCTGCCGGGCATGAAAGGCTTGCAGGTCACGGCGGGCATGACGGACGGGGTGCATTGGAACGCTGGCAGTGATTTCGCCTACCACATCGGGGCGGCGTACAGCGTTTACACCAAGAACGCCAACCGCTGGGTGATTGGCGGCGAATACCTGCACAAGAAGTATGACTACAAGGATATGCAGATACCCGTAGAACAGTTCACCGCAGAGGGCGGCTATTACCTGAAATTCCTATCGGACAGACGAAAGACCTTTTTCCTTTCATTGGGCTTGTCGGCTCTCGTCGGGTACGAAACAAGCAACCGAAGCGAAAAGCTGCTGCCGGACGGCTCTACCTTGCTGGATAAGGACTGCTTCATTTACGGCGGTGCGCTGACGCTGGAACTGGAAACCTACCTGACCGACCGGGTGGCTCTGCTGTTGAACGCAAGGGAACGGGCGTTGTTCGGCTCGGACATCGGCAAGTTCCACACGCAGGTATCTTTGGGACTGAAATTCATTATCAACTGACCGCTATATAATAATGTATATGAAGAATGTAATGTATAAAATCATCATGGGCTGCTACATCGTGGCCGCCCTCGTGCTTGTCACCGCCTGTAATGACAACTTGGATATTCAGCAGGCGTACCCGTTCAGCATCGAAACACTGCCAGTACCCAAAAGGCTGAAAGTCGGGGAAACCGCCGAAATACGCTGCCGACTGGTGCGTGGCGGCTATTACCAGCCGACTACCTATCAGATACGGTATTTCCAGCCGGACGGCAAAGGAAAGCTGGAAATGGATAACGGCACGGTGTTCCTGCCCAATGACCTCTACCCGCTGGAGAAAGAAACGTTCAGGCTCTACTACACCTCGGCATCGACCGACCAGCAGACGATTGACATTTATATCATCGACAGCTTCGGGCAGATGCAGCAACTTACACTATCATTTAATAATGATAACAGCGAAGAAGGAACGGAAACAATAACCCCCTAATAACAAAACGACATGGTAAAAATAGAATTGGATATAGAAGGCATCTCGTGGTACATAGAAACCACGTTGGAAACAGATACAGTTCCGGCAGTAGGTGACATCATCATTGTGGACAAGGACTGTATTTCCGAACGTGACAGTGCTGAATTATGGAAAACGCCGTCCAATCAGGTTTTCAAATGGGCGGACGAAGAAGACGATGCGCCCGTAATGGTATGGTTCGATTGCGAAACGGAAATGCTTGTCAATAAACGGACATGGAAATATGACATCGAGGAAGAAGAAACCGTGTGCATACTTGGTGTAAAATTTATTCACTATGAGGATTTATAGTTGCGACATCCGTTTTTATCATCCTCTTGGGAAACCGGGTATGGAATGATACGCAAAGCGTAAATATCGGGCAGACAGCCCGCCGGGAAGCATCGGCGGGCTGTTTCCATGATAGGGAAAAGAAAGGCTTCTTTGTTACTTTCTTCACCCGCTGGCAGGCTCACGGAAGAAAGTAACGGCGGCTGCTTGCCGCCGTCCTCTATCAACTGGTTTTAAGGCTCTTTATGGATGTGTATTTCTCTAACCACACCTTTACCTGCTCCATGTTATATTCGCCCGTGATGATTGCCGTATGGTCGTCTATGGCTACAAACCGGACACTTTCATAGCTGTTTACCCAGCCTTGCAGGGAACAGACGCCCCACGTTTCCACATCTGCAAAAACACTGCGGTCTATCCGGCTGATTGGCTCGCCGAAAACTACCGTCATTATCTGAAAGTCCGGTTTGTCCTCCAACAGTTGCAAATGGTGCAGCGTGCCGAACTCGTCTATTTTGCGCCCCCACGCCCACACATCATTATACAAATCATCGCCCCACTGGTGCGGGTGGTCGAAACGGACTTTGACCGCTATGGAATGCTGGTCGTCTTGGATGTCCTCGATAACGCCCGTTACCATTAAGCCCGTAAAAATACACTCGCAACGCCTGCCGATAAGCTCCTTGTTTACTTCTGTCGTTTTCATGTCCCTGAAATTTACTTGTTTATTACTCCGTTCTTCTTCGCTACCCATTCGTCACGCCTGCGGCGGCACTCGTCCAGCGTTTTGGCTACCGTGCTGAAAAGTTCGCCGTCCGTGTGGCGGTAGTCATATTGATAATAAATTTGTCCCCTGAAAGCCCCTAAACGGCATTTCACGAACTTTTCTTCTCCCGGTGTTTGGGTGATGCTTACCCCGTTTTTGTTAAGTGACTGCATGATGTCTTATTTTTTTATGGTTATAAACTTGGTTGTTTTAAGCAGGCAGGGCTTTGACACCCCGCCCGGATTGGTTGTTATGCCGCCCGGAACACAAAGCCGTCATCAAACCAGTAATCGCACATGAACAGGTCACGGGCAAACTGTTTGTAATCGAAATAGGTCTTTGCGAACTCCGGCAGGTCGTAACATTCCTCTACAATTTCATAGGCGAAATCTTCTTCATCGTCATATTCCCCTTGATATTCATCCCGGAAATCACGTACAAGGTCGTCCGCATCTTCCTCGCCCAAATCATGGCTTTTATAGTTGCACCACACGAAAAAGGCTTCCTGCTCGGTGTCGCTCAAATCCTCCACCGCATCACGCAGGGCGAAGAAGTTTTCAGAAATCCAGCTTTCGTCGATTAAGCCCTCCGGTACGTTCTCCCAGTCCTGAAACATGTATTCCGCATCTTCCTCGTCCTTGTGAAGTTCCCGGCAGGCTTCATAAAATTCTTCCTTGTCCGAATAGTCCGAAAGGTCGAGCCATGCGCCGGACAATGAACCGTTGTTGTACTTGGCATAAGTGCCTACATAAACTTTTGCTTCCGATAATACCTTTGCTTCCATATTGCTGTAATTTTTAAGTTTTTAATTTTATGCGGATTTGAGAGGTGAGGGAGTTGAAGTTTCACTGAACTTTTTTCCTGTTTCCCGTAAATCCGACTTTTTTTTTATGCGTCTTCCGGTCGGGTCGGTCGTTTTCGTTTCACATAGGCGTAAAAGGGTAGTGTTTAGAGTTTGCAAGGTTTTGGGCAAAAAATACCTCGCAAGGCAGGGAAGATTTTTTCGCCAAACCGGAACGGCTCGACCTTGCAAAATCGTGAAGAACACGTAACTACCTTTGCCTATTGAAATGATTAAAACGACTGTCCCGGCTGGGGGACTGCGTAAGAGGAAGATTTACAGATAGGGAAACCGGGGAAAAGTGCCTGTTCTCTTTCATCTTTTAGGGAACACTCCATGCGGGCGGGAAAGGCAAGGGTGTTGTGAGCTTGCTTGCAATACGCTTGTGCGGGTTTCCAACGGCTCTTTTCACGGAATACAGTCAGCCATGCCACGCACGGCTGGCGTTTCGGGGAATGTGCCAGTTGGAAAAGGATATAAAAAAATGCGGGTAGTCGGTGGACTGCCCGCAAGGTGGAAGAATGTACTTCATTGGGATATAGTTTGTTAGGCGGAATTTCGTTACCGAAATCGTTACCTATTCGTTTTTGTCACGGTTATAGGTAACGAAACCTACCGGACGGCGTTCTTTCTGTTGTTTCGACTGGCTTAGAAGCTGGGTAAGGGCTTGGTACAGTTCGTTGAACTGCGCATCGGTGCTTACCTCCAGTTCCTCGATGCGCCTTGACAGTTCCTCGTAACCGATTGCCATTTGGCGCATGAGGACGAAAGCCCGCATGATTGAAATGTTTACTTCTATGGCTACTTTGGAGCGGAGAACCGAAGAAAGCATGGCTACGCCCTGCTCGGTGAAAGCCATAGGCATAGCAACGCCGAAGTTGTAATCAGGGGGTATCACATTTTGTGATACCCCTATGGATAACAGCAAGTTAGCTTCCTCTTGGGTGAGAACAAACATAAAATCACTTGGAAAACGCTCGATATTGCGCTTGACCGCCTGCTTCAAGGCTCGTGTTTCCACTTGGTAGAGTTCTGCCAAATGATAATCGAGCATCACCCGGCAACCTCTGACCTCAAAAATCTTGTTTTGGATAATCTGCAAATCCATAATCGTATATTTTAGGAAATTTAGCAATGTTGGAATAATAGTAAGGACTGGTCACAAATTGTGACCAGTTCCCAATAATCAAGATTACATGGCGACTTCCTTGTAAATCTTCTCGATGCCGACAAACTTCTTGTCAAGCCCCTGCATATCGCTGCCTATCTTGCTGTTGGTGATGCGGGCGTAAATTTGCGTAGTTTCTATGTTTGTGTGTCCCAGCATCTTGGACACCGTTTCAATGGGTACGCCCTTTGACAGCGTGGTGGTCGTGGCGAACGTGTGCCGGGCAAGGTGGAATGTCAGGTTCTTTTTAATACCGCATATATCGGCAATCTCTTTCAAGTAGGCGTTTAGCTTCTGATTGCTGATTACGGGAAGTATCTTCCCGTCCGGCAACTTGCCCTTGTACTTCTTCAAAATCATCTTGGGAATATCCAGCAGGGGAACATTCACGTCCGTATTCGTCTTTTGCCGCTTGGTGATTATCCAAAGGTTGCCGTCAAAGGACTTTTGGATATTCTCCTGCCGCAAGTTGGCGACATCGCTGTATGCCAAACCGCAGAAACAGGAAAAGACGAACAAGTCCCTGACGTGTTCCAGCCGTTCGGAAACCATTTTCTTTTTAAGGATGATTTTTATCTCGTCCTCTGTCAGATAACCCCTGTCCACTTTTTCCAGCCGGATTTTATAGCTGGCGAACGGGTCGCCCACCAGTATGCCGTTGTTACGGGCAATGATGATGATACGCTTGAAGAACTGCATGAACTTGGCGGTGGTGTTGTAGCCGCACTTGCAGGCGGTACGCAAATACAACTCAAAATCGGTAATGAACATCGGGCTTATCTCCTTTATGGATATGTCCGATACGTTGTACTTGCTTTGGATAAATTCAGCGAGGTGGCGGCGGGTCACTTCATACTTGCGGTAGGTCGCTATCGTCTTGGATATGCCCACAAGCTGCTTCACATCGTCATTGTGCTTTTGGAACAATGAAAGGATTGTTTCGTGGCTCTCGCTATGACCTAAAAACTCGTTCTTCACTTTCTCGGCGGTCACGTAATTGTCACGCCGCTGCATTTCGTGGTAAATGGTATTCAGGGAAGAACGTATGTCGTCCAAAAGGGCGTTTATCCTCCCGGCATCCCTGCCTTTGGCTTTGCCCGCAGCAATGCTCCAGTTGTCGGGCTGGATGCTCTGTTTCGTACTGAACTGGCAAAGTTTGCCGTCTATGGTGATGCGTGCCATAATCATAACCTCGCCGTTTTTCTTTTCAGAACCTTTCTTCAAATAAAAAAGAACCTTGAATGTCGATTTCATAACTCAAAATTTTTAGTTGCAAAATTAGTTTTTACCTCTCGTTTTCGAGTTATGCAGACTATGGACTAATATAGTCATTATCAGGTCATTTATGGACAATTCGTTACCGTTTTTGTCCGGCAGGGAATAGGTAACGATTTAGTAACGAAACTTTGTCTTTTACCGTACTTTTGAAGTCTTGGAAGCAGGACTTTCGGGCAATAAAAAAAGCCACAAATCATTGATTTGTAGCTTTTTGTCCGTTTGCTGACCATTTCTGTCCAGCACGTTCAGCGGAGAGACAGGGATTCGAACCCCGGGTACCTCGCGGTACAACGGTTTTCAAGACCGCCGCAATCGACCACTCTGCCACCTCTCCAAAACTCCTTTATCAGAAGTGCTTTCCGTTGAAAGCGGTGCAAAGGTACGAATCATTTTTAAATCTGCAAACATTCTGATATTTTTTTCGCGAATTAATCGTATTTTTGCAGTTCATTAGTAAGAACAGAAATATGATATACCCTCAAAACTTTGAGCAAAAGATAGGATTCGACCAGATAAGACAGTTACTAAAAGATAAGTGCCTCAGTACTTTAGGTGAAGAAAGAGTTACAGACATGAACTTTTCCGAGCAACATGAAGAGGTTGAGGAGAAATTAAACCAAGTAACAGAGTTTGTCCGCATCATCCAGGAAGAGGACGGATTTCCCGATCAATTTTTCTTTGATGTTCGTCCTTCGCTAAAACGTGTGCGGATAGAAGGAATGTATTTGGACGAACAAGAATTATTTGACCTACGCCGTTCATTAGAAACCATCCGTGACATTGTACGCTTTCTACATCGGAATGAAGATGAAGAAGAAAACAATACCCCCTACCCCAGCCTGAAACGACTGGCAGGAGATATTGCCGTGTTCCCGCAACTGATAGGGAAAATAGATGGCATCCTTAACAAATATGGAAAAATCAAGGATAATGCCTCTACCGAATTAGCCCGCATACGTCGCGAACTTGCCAGTACGATGGGAAATATTTCCCGTTCATTAAACAGCATCCTGCGTAGCGCGCAGTCCGAAGGATACGTGGACAAAGATGTAGCTCCCACCATGCGTGACGGACGTCTGGTGATTCCAGTTGCCCCCGGACTCAAGCGAAAAATCAAAGGTATCGTACACGATGAATCTGCCAGCGGAAAAACTGTGTTTATAGAACCGGCGGAAGTGGTAGAAGCCAACAACCGCATCCGTGAACTCGAAGGTGATGAACGACGTGAGATCATTCGCATCCTTACCGAGTTCTCGAATATCCTTCGTCCATCTATTCCGGAAATTCTTCAATCATACGAATTTCTGGCAGAGATAGATTTTATCCGTGCGAAAAGTTACTTCGCCATACAGACCAATAGTCTGAAACCCACCGTAGAGAATGAGCAACTACTAGATTGGACAATGGCAGTGCATCCTTTATTACAACTTTCATTAGCCAAACATGGAAAGAAAGTCGTACCACTGGATATAGAGCTCGATCAAAAACAACGTATCCTTATTATATCCGGACCGAATGCCGGAGGTAAGTCCGTCTGTTTGAAAACAGTCGGCTTACTGCAATATATGCTGCAATGCGGCATGCTGATTCCCTTGCACGAACGTAGTCATGCCGGTATATTCAGTAGCATCTTTATCGATATTGGTGATGAGCAATCTATTGAAGATGATTTGAGTACCTACTCTTCTCACTTGACCAATATGAAAATCATGATGAAGAGCTGTAACGAACGGAGCCTCATCCTGATTGACGAATTCGGTGGAGGTACGGAGCCGCAAATCGGAGGTGCTATTGCCGAAGCTGTACTGAAACGTTTCAACCAGAAAGGAACATTTGGAGTCATCACTACCCACTACCAGAATCTGAAACATTTTGCCGAAGATCATGAAGGAGTAGTGAACGGAGCCATGCTTTACGACCGTCATCTCATGCAAGCACTTTTCCAATTACAAATCGGTAATCCGGGAAGTTCGTTCGCCGTAGAAATTGCACGAAAAATCGGACTACCGGAAGATGTCATCGCAGATGCTTCGGAAATCGTAGGAAGCGAATATATCAATGCAGACAAATACCTTCAGGACATTGTACGCGACAAGCGTTACTGGGAAGGGAAACGTCAAACCATCCGTCAACGGGAAAAGCACATGGAAGAAACCATTGCCCGTTACCAGACAGAGATGGAAGAATTGCAAAAATCCCGGAAAGAGATTATCCGGCAAGCAAAAGAAGAAGCGGAACGCATGCTTCAGGAATCCAATGCCCGCATTGAAAATACGATTCGTACGATAAAGGAAGCGCAAGCCGAAAAGGAAAAGACACGCCAGGCACGTCAGGAACTGACAGACTTCCGTACTTCTCTGGATGCACTGGCATCTAAAGAGCATGAAGAGAAGATTGCACAAAAAATGGAGAAACTAAAGGAGAAGCAAGAACGGAAGAAAAACAAGAAGAGCGAACCGAAAGCTGCAGTCTCTTCTCCCTCAAGTGCCCCTAAAATAGTGCCGATTGCAGTAGGAGAAAATGTAAAAATCAAAGGACAGACAAGCGTCGGCCAAGTGATGGAAATCAGTGGTAAAAATGCGACTGTTGCTTTTGGAAGCATAAAAACGACCGTAAAAATAGACCGTCTGGAACGTGCCAATCATACGCCCAAGACGGAAGGGATTGCAAAAAGCACCTTTGTCAGCAGCCAGACACACGATCAGATGTATGAAAAGAAGCTTAGCTTCAAACAGGACATTGATGTACGCGGAATGCGTGGAGATGAAGCCTTACAGGCAGTCACCTATTTTATTGATGATGCCATATTAGTCGGCATGGATCGTGTACGTATCCTTCACGGCACAGGAACGGGAATACTTCGTACACTTATCCGCCAATATCTGGCCACCGTACCGGGAGTCAGCCACTATGCCGACGAACATGTACAGTTTGGCGGTGCCGGAATCACAGTAGTCGATTTTGACTAACACGTAAACAAAACGTTCAAAGAACTTGTTCTCATTTAGAAAACCACTACCTTTGTTACAGTGGTTTTCTAAAACGAGAATAAAGCATGAAGAATAATCTGTTAAGCGAAAAGCTTATTTATACAGGAGAAAGTCTTACTCCTACCCATTTACATCTTTGTACTTACAATGCTACCGAGATGCAGGAAAGCTCTAGTGATACTTTTCAAGCCATCAAAGGTACGCTAAACAACGATCAAATCAACTGGCTGCAGATACATGGAATGAAAAACACAGAAACTATCCGGGAAATTTGCAGTCATTTCGAAATAGACTTCCTTGTCTTACAAGATATATTGAATGCGGATCATCCGACCAAGATAGAAGAACATGATAAATACATTGTCCTGATCTTAAAGATATTCTATCCGAACGAACATAAAGAAGAAAATGAACTGGACGAACTGCTCCAACAGCAAGTCTGCCTTATCATAGGAAATAATTATGTACTGACTTTCCTCGAAAAAGAAACTGATTTCTTTGATGATGTCAGTTCTGCCTTGCGTAATGATGTTCTGAAGATACGCAGCCGTCAAACAGATTATCTACTTAGCGTACTGCTCAACAGCGTGATGGGAAACTACATTTCAACCATCTCTTCCATCGATGACGCACTCGAAGATTTGGAAGAAGAATTGCTAACCATCACCAGCGGAGACGACATCGGTATCCAGATTCAGGCATTACGACGCCAATATATGCTAATGAAAAAAGCAATTCTCCCCTTAAAAGAACAATATATAAAGCTACTGAGGGCAGAAAACCTGCTCATCCATAAAGTGAACCGTGCTTTTTTCAATGATGTAAACGACCACTTGCAATTTGTATTACAAACCATCGAAATCTGCCGGGAAACGCTTTCTTCATTAGTCGATCTTTATATCTCCAACAATGATTTGCGTATGAACGATATCATGAAGAGGCTGACCATCGTATCCACTATTTTCATCCCTTTGACATTTCTGGTTGGAGTATGGGGAATGAATTACAAATGGATGCCAGAACTGGAATGGCAGTACGGGTATTTATTTGCCTGGATTGTAATGGCAATTATCGGTATTATTGTATATTTGTACTTCAGAAAAAAGAAATGGTATTAACAAAAACACATCATTAGTCATGAAATCAATCAAAGAGCTATACAGGATAGGTACAGGACCTTCCAGTAGCCACACAATGGGACCACGCAAAGCTGCCGAAATGTTTCTGGAACGTCATCCGGATGCTGCATCTTTTAAAGTAACCCTTTACGGCAGTTTAGCTGCTACAGGCAAAGGACACATGACGGATGTAGCCATTATAGATACCTTGCAACCCACCGCCCCGGTAGAAATTGTATGGCAACCCAAAGTCTTTCTACCGTTCCATCCCAACGGAATGACATTTGCAGCTCTGGACAGTAATGATAAAGTGCAGGAAAACTGGACTGTTTATAGTATCGGAGGCGGTGCACTAGCAGAAAACAATGATAATCCAACCATTGAAAGCCCTGATGTATACGGTATGGAAAACATGACCGAAATACTTCAATGGTGTGAAGATACCGGAAAAAGTTATTGGGAATACGTGAAGGAATGTGAGGAAGAAGATATATGGGATTATCTGGCTGAAGTGTGGGCCACCATGAAAGATGCCATTCACCGTGGACTGGAAGCGGAAGGAGTACTTCCCGGCCCACTCAACCTTAGACGAAAAGCTTCTACCTATTATATACGTGCTACCGGATATAAACAATCCCTCCAATCAAGAGGACTTGTTTTTTCTTATGCTTTGGCAGTAAGTGAGGAAAATGCTTCCGGTGGAAAAATTGTGACCGCTCCTACCTGTGGTTCCTGCGGAGTGATGCCTGCCGTACTATATCATCTCCAGAAAAGCCGTGATTTCAGTGATATGCGCATTCTACGCGCGTTAGCCACTGCCGGATTGTTTGGCAACATTGTCAAATTCAATGCATCTATTTCCGGAGCAGAAGTAGGTTGCCAGGGAGAAGTAGGCGTTGCCTGCGCAATGGCTTCGGCTGCCGCTAATCAATTATTCGGAGGTAGCCCGGCACAGATTGAGTATGCAGCAGAAATGGGATTGGAACACCATCTGGGAATGACTTGCGACCCGGTATGCGGATTGGTACAAATTCCCTGCATCGAACGAAATGCATACGCCGCTGCACGTGCGCTGGATGCTAATCTTTATTCAGCTTTCACCGATGGTATGCACCGTGTCTCTTTCGACAAAGTAGTACAAGTAATGAAACAAACCGGACACGACCTTCCATCACTTTACAAAGAAACAAGTGAAGGAGGATTAGCCAAGGATTATAAACAAATGTAATTATAAAAAACAACGGGCTATTTCTATAAAAGGAATAGCCCGTTTTGATTTTTATGATTAAAAACTATTCAGTCGGCGGCCAATTTGTATCGTCTCCATTGCTAATATCTTTTTCATGTAGCAATCCGCCTTCCTGTAAGAAATAAAGCGCATAGCGTTGGCTACCTTGCTTCACCTGAATCACAGATTCCATCGGATTTTGTGGGAAAGTCAACACATACACATCCGTCACTACCCATGCATTATACTTGGAATCCATGAAAGCCGTATAAACAGCCGGTACCAGCTGGTCTATGCTATTCAATTCATTTTCTGTCATCACCCAATTGGCATTGGCATCAAACCAAACCTCTAGTTCGTCATTACTTACCCAACAGTCAGCTACATAATAGGCACCTTTCATCTCCCATTCTACATTCTGGGCAGCCGGATATACCTGCTTTAAAGCTTCTGTAATATTACTGGGCGGAACAAAAGTATCATCATCGTCATTATCACATGCGCCAAACGAAAGAGCAGTCATCATCAATACCACTGCCCAAGCGCTAAACTTAAATCTCCACATAGCTATCTTCTTGTTTAGGTCTATTTATCACAAATCTTTAGTTAATCATCAGCCTTGATAAACTTTCCCTTCTTATCAAATTTGAAAGAAAGTCCGGTAGACAATTCTATTTCATATCCTTTGCGGTCACGTTCGACTTTGGTCACTCCTTCGTTCACAAAATTATGAGACTTCAAATAATTGACAGCAAATCCTGGAATTATACTAACAGGAACAACCTGTCCTTTCTTTGCACTTACCTCTTCCCAGTTGCCCTTACTGTCAAAATCAATTTCCGTGCCATCCATCAATACCACTTCATACTTGGTAGACTCCATCATATCTTTATCAATCTTGATATGAGCAATCTGTGGTTTTGCAAAATTACCATTAATAAAATTACGTGCCGGAAGCGGTAACTGATTCATGTCTTTGGTTATCACATCTTTTGCAAATGAAAACTGTACGGCTACAATAGCCAACACAAATAAAAATAGAATTTTCTTCATAATCGTTATTCTTTTAGCGTTAATACTATACTTTCGTTTCATACAGCAAATAACGATACAGATTCTGGAAAGATTTAGGAATCATGCGAGTTTGCTCTTTTTTTTGTATTCTTTAACCATCTAAAAAAATAATATACCAACGATCCTCACAGACAGTTGGTATATTTCACATATAGATACATATCAGTTTTTAAACCAATATGAGGGCTAAGTTAGAAATATACCGCTGTACGATTTCTAACCTGCAAAATGTAGGGATTTCATGAGTTTATCATGAATCTAGGGACCTACATATTCTTTTATAATTATAGTTTGTGATTCATTTTAAATATCAACGATCTTCACAGACAGTTGATATAGTGGGAAATTCACATCGGCTTTAACCTCCGATGTCAGGGCGTAGATCAGAAATGTACCGTCGTACGATTTCCAATCCACAATGTAGGAGAATCATGCCTTTACAGCATGAAGCTAGGGACCTACATTTTTTCATCTCACATACGAAACACTCACGTGTTTATTACATCTCAACATTTTATTTTATACCATTTCTTCATTTTATAAATACTCATTTTAGCTAACAATTCTTATACCATACCTATATTTATATCTATTTTTCTTTTCCAGTCATATCATCCACTTGATTTATTTTAGCTAAATAAAAATTTTGTAACCTCAATGCCTCATTTGAAGAGTCAAATCCGTTTTTTATTACTTCTGCAACATAACTTCTACGCTTATGTATATGACCATTAACCACCTTTACTATTTTATTAGCCCATATATTGGGAGTTTCTTCTAACCCAATGTAATATGCAAGTTCTGATGCTGTTGTCTCCTCAGTTATATTCTTTGAAAAAAAGATAGGAAGTCCTGAACATTGCGCCTCTATTCCAACAACAGGCATCCCCTCATATAAACTAGGCAACAAGAAAGCGTCAAAAGCATTATAAAATTGCTTTATATCATCTCTACGCCCTAAATCGATAACCTTGTCAGTAACTCCATAACTCTCAATTCTATCATGCATCTCATTCTCTAATTCTCCAAATCCAATCATAACAAGAATTGCATTTTCCTGTTTCTTTGCAATCTCATTAAAAATATCTATTAGAAAAAGTGGATTCTTCTGTGGAACATATCGACCAATAAAACCATATACTATTTTATTTTCCCATCCAAACTCTTTTCGGGTATCTTCTCTAAGCTTCGCATTAAAAGCATTGGCATTTGCATCAATCACTGTTTTAAAAATATTCACCTTTCCTCTATCATAAGTTTTCTTGCCAAACTGCCAAATTCCACAATCAATTGAGTTAGCCATATAACAATTTGTAAACCAATGGGAAAAAGGTCGTAAGATATATTTAATCAGCGTTTTCTTTTCATTCTTATCTCCTTTAGATATACTTTCGGATATCCTCACTTTAACTCCGGCAACACAACCTAAAAACATAGGAAAAAGATTGAGAGTATTATCAAAAGCATGCATCACTTCATACTGATTCTTTTTAAGTATTTTGTATGTTTCTTTTAGATGGGGAATAATATCCTTGTAAGGTGCTACTTTATACACTCGTCCTCCCAAAGACCTAATTTCCTCCTCGGGGATACCATTAGAATCAGAGTCACAAATAAAGTCAAATTGGACTTTTGTACGATCAATATGACGATAATACTCCATAATCAAATTACGTTTACCACCAGAGTGTAATACGCCAGCTATTACAGCAATTCTTTGCATACTATTATTTCTTTATAGATTCGTTATAAAATGAAGAAATACCATCCAACATTGGTGTCAAAATCACATCTACGGTCCGCTTCATTTTCTCTACATCTAAAACCATATTAGAAACATCTACAGGGCGTGCATTTTTATATTCAATCTTAAAATCCACTTTTGAAATTATTTTCAAGAAAGCAAGCACATCATTTACAGAGTACCCTCTACCACTTCCTAAATTAATTGTCTCATTACAAATATCCTTATTTATCAATTGGTAAAAAACGCTAGCGAGATCTTCTATATAAATGTAGTCACGAATAGCAGAACCATCTCCCCATACTTCCACCGATTTATTCTCTATAATCTTACCAATAGCCACTGCCACCAATCCTTGTTTTCCATACAGATTCTGTCCATGTCCATAGGGATTAGATGGTCTAATAATGAGATATTTTAGATTTTGAGTTCTATTTTTAAAAAGAATACTGTTTTCCATCATTTGTTTCGACCAACCATAATAGGATATAGGCTCCATATTATCAGTTTCTACAAATGGTTGAAAAGTTGTCCTATTACCATAAATTGTCCCTCCTGAAGAAAAATAGACAAACTTAATTTTTTCATTAGCACAAAACTCCATCAACTCAATCGAGGGAAATATCACATTCTTAAATTCATTAACATAATCATCATAGTTACTTCCTGGAATCAATGTTGATACTAAATGCACTACAACTTCTATGTTATTGGCCAAAAGAATATTCTTTACTTCATTTATATTACTCAAAGAATTTCTAAAAACAGTTAGGTCATAACCGTTCAGTCTGGATATATTGGCAAACTCCGGTTCTAGAATGAAAACCAAATATTTTCTATCAGAAACAAAACGTTTCACCAAACTGGAACCTATAAAGCCTGCTCCACCAATAAATAATATATTCATAAAACTCTTTTTTTTAGATGCCCATAATCCATACGAAGATATTGTCGCATGTATATATTACATACATATAAATAAAGCACTCAATTTAGTAAGCGTCCCAAACATGGTATACCCCTTTCAGGCGAGTGCCAGTAGGCACTCGTCCCTTGTCTTGAATCTTAATTTTTAAATCGTTTCACTAATTCGTTAGACATATTTTCATGGGAAGCAGGTTATTATAATGCGTTCGTCCCTTCCGTATCTCCGTCATATACTTGCAGAAGAAAGATCGAAAGCTGATTCCCGCCTGTTTGCAGATCTCAACAAAGGTATCATAAACTGCCGATCTTAAAGCACCTTTCGTACTACAGAAAAACAGACTGTTTAACCTTCTTTTGGTCTTTTGATATGAAAATATAAACATCCCCTTGAAGAGGATCACGGTGGTGACGAGAACGAATGATTTCAGAAACACAAGAAGCCTTGTACCGCATATCGTGAAAACTAAGAAGATAATAGAAATTCTTCAAACCGGAAATCGTCAACATAAGCCTCCAGTTTCTCTACCAAAATCTTCAAACCACGGTAGTCCAAATTGCCTTTACGGATATTCAGACCATTACGAGTCTGAATGGTGACCAGGATATTACCTGAGTTTATCTCAAGATTAGACTGCATCAAAGCCGACTCAACACAAACTGAAGCCAAGAATGCTTCCAAAGCGGAATCAGAAGAAGGAATAACTTCAATCTGAACCGGAACGATTTTCTTACGAGTCTTCACAAACCAACTATTAAAATAACGATAAAGAACACCGTGAATCAAGCAAAAAGTATTGATCGAAATTCCTTGGGGTTCACCTTCAGTCTTGTAGAGGAACCATAGCTTTTCAAAATCACTGCTGCTGTACATAAAATTATTTTTTAAGTACGCCCAGCAAAGGTAAAGAACAAATAGAAACAGGACAAGACATCATTTTCGGATGCTTACGATTTACAACGAAGGTATGCTTTCTAATTTATAGCCCTAATTTGAGTGTTTATCCTTAGTGTTAAGATATTGCAAAGCATTTCAACTTATCACTTATCATTTTGCAACTACTTTCCCAATCAAAACGGGCAACATTTATAAATCCCTTCCTTATATATTCATTTCTCATATTTTCTTCTTTCACCAAAGTAACCATACTTTTTGCCATCCCCTGAATGTCAGTAGGCTCACATAGGATTGCACTATCTAACAACACTTCTGGTAGCGAACTTGTATTAGAGGAAATAACCGGGCAACCACAGGCTTGGGCCTCTAATACAGGAATACCAAATCCCTCATAAAATGACGGAAAGATAAAAGCGCATGCATTACTGTATAACTTGACTAACTGAACATCAGAAACTCGTCCTAGAAATTTAATACGACTCTCTTTCTTATACAAAGATAAATCCATATCATTGAAACTTCTACTTTTTGTTTCACCAATCACATACATTTTTAATTCAGGTACTCTCTCAGACAGCAGCAAAAAAGAATCCAGCGCTGCAAGAAAATTTTTATTATCTTTTACAGAAGACACTACCAATAAATATTTATCACTAACTAAATTCTCATCACGAGTGGGATGAAAATTATCACTAACTGCATTATATATTACAGATATTTTATTTAAAGGCAGATTGTAATAGCCTGCAATTTCTTTTTTTGAAAACTCACTAACCGTAAACAAGTGTTTTGATGTCCTTATAACTTGTGGAATTAACAACTTATACAATAAGCGAAATTTAAAAGAAAAAGTCCGTGGGTAGCGAATAAAAGTAATATCATGCAAAGTTGTCACCTTATTATTATACATCACCGGACCAGTATTACCCCAATTAATAAGCAGAGGTTTACCTACTCTATTAAGATAGTTAGGCAAATCCCACTGTTCCCAAAAATGCCCTATATGAGTTCCAACCTTTATTACTGATAACTCCTCAGCTATGTCTTCTTGAATTATATTTTGAGGAGCCACGAAACTAATTTCACTCCCAAAAATTCTCTTTAACCGAATGGACAATTCTATAGAAAAGCGTTGTACACCAGTTACCTGTTGAGTAAGAAAACGTGCATTAACTACAATCATATGTATATTTAAAATGAAGTATTACTGATAAATAAATCCACATCCACATAATAGGAAAAGAAAAATCAGGGATAGCCACGCATTGAGCCACAAACAGAACTAATCCAAATATTACAATACTTGCATATTTTTTAGAATCCTTATCTAGAATTGGTTTCACTAATGCCCAAATAAAGTAGAAGAAGAGAAAAAAACCAATAAATCCTACAGCAGACATTAGATTTGTCAAAAAGCTAAAACATCGATGACTTCCTAATCCAACACCTATAAAATAAGTATCAGTTATCATACCTATTGTATAGGTAACTGCACCCATTCGTGCTAACCCAGAGATAGAATCACTTTTAGACAATACCATTTCGCCTATAAGAGTATCATAGCTCATTAAATACGCTAACAAATATAAAAGAAAACATCCTAAAAGACATGGAATTCTCATTTTAGAACTGAATAGGACACAAAACACTCCTGTTATCATAAAAGCCATAATAGCTGTTCCTGACATATTCAACACCAAGGCTAATAAAACAAAAAAAAGAAGTTTTTTCAATTTTCCATAGTAGATAAGTGCCCATGATGACGATGCCAAGAAAGCACCAGCATATGATGGTTCAGCAAAAGTCGCATTTAAACGTAAGCCTTGCAGCCAATATTGAGCATAACCTTCATTACTATAAAAAAAACTATCAGGAAAATAATAGGTACCAGACACTTTAGCTATAAACTCCCAAAATCCAATAAATAAGACTATTTTTATAGTAGTCAAAAAAATACTAACGATTTGATCTTTTGTTATTTTATGCTGTATATTCGAAATGCTACAAATTGTTAAAGTATTTATAACTAAATATGCTATTTGAATCATATTTTTGCTTGAAAAGCTCAACCGCCCTAATATTTCGCCTTGCGCTAAATCATTATCATTTGTCTCTCCTGGAACAATTACCCCAACACCATCAAAAACAAAAGGCATTACAAATGATAAGATTACAGAGTATACAACAAAGAACAACAATATTTTAAAGAAACGAGGTTGATTTTGCTTCAAAAAAGAGCCCCCTAAAAAGACTTTTGTGATAAAAAAAAAATCCGCAACTATATAAGGTGGTATACCACTAGTCCCAACATTAAAAACTGCAGCAGCTTGAAATACACAAGAGAAAATGACGACAGAGAATAAATATTTTACAGGCTTAAACCACCCGATAAAACAGATAGAAACAAAAAATAAACCAAACAACGTCATTACTCTCTACTTATTATCAAGCTTAATACTTTGATCATACAAATATGACTTCAAAAACATCTTATCCAAAACATATTGTATCATTTTTTTTATATCAAACAATATTTTTTGAGACCTACGAACATATTTATCTTGCGGTACATAATTTCTCCATTCTGTAATATACAAATATTTATAATACAAATCCCTATAAGGATGGTCACATTCTTTTATCCATGGTTTAAGTTTTCCTGTAAAATGTATAATTGAAGGAGCTATCTGTGCTTCTCTTAGTTCCTTCTTATACCTAAAATGAATCAAAGGTCTTCGAAATAAGAAACACTCCATAACATTCCATTTTATCGGCAAAAAAAGTTTCTGATCATATAATAATACATTTAAAATATCTTGGTCATGATATACGATCTCTTTTAAATGTTGTTCAATATACACAAATGCATTTTTAGTAAATTGAATATCTCTCATAAGTGAAAGATTCATCAACATTACTCCAGCATTAAAGTATGAACTTTGTACTGGATATCCCAAGCGTCTTGGAGCCTCAGAAGAAATTACAATATTATCTTCTACAGCACCAATAGTATAATACTTTAAATCAATATTCCACAATGATTCTATTCTACCATTTACAATAATATCACAGTCTAAATAAAGTATCTTATCCAATGTTACTGGTAAAACTTCTGGTAACATTAATCGATAATATGTTGCTAATGAAATATGAGAAAACTTCCCACCAAAAGGCAACCCTTCAAATTTTTTTTTATCAATTTGTATATAATATAGTCTTTGACTATAGGCACTAACTAATGCAAAAAGTCTACTTTTATTTACATCATCTATAAAATCAGACACTATATAAATATCAAAACATATGTTCTTGTTGTTTTCAAAAAGAGAAGCCAATAGTACTCCACAATGCTGCGAATAGTTGTTATCAAATGTACAAACTATACTAATACTTTTTACAAACGGATCCATCTCTCAGGTATTATATAAGGTGCCTTTTCTATTTTGGGATTAAACCAGATCTTAGGAGCAACCACTATCTTTTGAGGATTATTATTAAGCCATGCCCCCCACCAACTATAGGTACTATTTGCTATAATATTATGTTTAGCATAACTCATTAATTGCATATCGCGATAGCTTTGTTTACCAGATACAGGATTCCAATCTACCAGTTTATAATCTATATCTTTCAAATTCTCTTCTACCCATTTTGGATTATCTGTAAACAGATAAAAAACAGGATTAGAAACATGTTCTTTTAAATAATTAATAGCTTGATTGTAATATTCTACAGAACAAGTACCATCCCAAATATTTCTTTTTAGATAGTCAGCTCCTTTTCGAATATGAATTGCTACTGAATTTTCATTTTTCATTTTTTCTGCTAACTGAATATTTTGGTCATCTTGAAAAGGAGTAAAAACAAAATTACGCCTTACATCCTTCTCGCAAAAATTAAAATATAATTCAGTTTGCCAAAGACCACAAAAAATACAATTACTAGTCGCTTTTTTATAAATCAATTCATCATAAATAAAAGGTCGTTCCATTAAATACCTATTGTTTGGAAAAAATGCGGACATACGTCTGTATATCCTTGAAAGCAAATCTTTCTTATAAGCTAAACTAAACATATTATTAGGAGCATTCTTTATTTCAATATTTGGAAAAACTTCTTCCAAAGCAATATCCTCAAAAGACCACTCCGGTTGAAAAGATGTTTGATCTAAAAATACATCTAATCCATGACTCATTAATCCACGAGAAAATGCATACTGAAACATCTTATTCGCCAATCCAGCAGCAATATATACTACAACCATTATCTATTAAGTTTTAAATTGTACAAATCCATTGCCGCTCCCATTGCAGCATCCATATTATAATATTCCCACTCAGCAAAACGACCTAACAGATAGACACCTTCACTTTCTAATTTTATTTTTAAGGCTTGGATCATATCACGAGTATCACTATCTTGTATAGGATAAGTATATTTTTCATAATGATGAGTCAAATATTGGGGGGAAAATGGAATTAATTCTAAATTCTTACATATATTTTCTTCCGAAATAAAATCTGTAAATTCAACAGTTCCAGTCGTCCTTCCCATTGCATTATTATTCAGTGAAAAATTACCAGTGCAAATAATCCGATGAGATTCATAAGCTTTGTCTGGCAAATAAATCCAGCTATATGGATTCTTATCTATTTCACAAAAAACAGACGTTGTACCATGAAATTCCAATTTTTCAATACGATCATAAAAGCTTAAAATATCAAAACAATCAGTCTCGGTCATAGAAAAAATATACTTCAAATTAGCACAAAAAATAACTCTATCACATTCTATTCCATTTACAAACAATTTTCCATCTTTCTTTAAGATATTAGAAACTTTTGTGTTATATTGAATTTTTATATTTTTCGCTAAAGTATCTGCCAAAAATTGTGATCCACCAGTCTGCGGATAATAAAAAGAACTATGAACAAAATCTCGTTCTTCAATATGCTTCATATTGTTATAAATCATCTCTTTTAACGTTGGCATTGGTAGTTTTCCTTCCAACCATGAAAGAGGCACATTTGATAATTCTCTTCTCCATACTTTATAATTATATGGTTGAAAATAAAGTTCATATAACGTCTTACCAAAACGTCCTAGTAGAAATTCTTCAAAGTTATTAGCACCTTTCCCTGCATATTTAATCAAATCTATCAAATCTAAAATAAATTTCTTACAAATTTCAGGATCAAGCATATATACATAATTTTCAATCGGATATGGAATTATTTGTCCATTATTCATAGAAATTGAAGAATTTCTTTTAGATTTTACAAAATCACCTTCTTTATCAAAAAATGACCAAAACCAATCCCATACATCTTTCCTTTTAGTATTAAAGACATGCCCCCCTGTTCTATGAAACAAAGAACCATTAATTAAATCACACTTAATCATTCCACCAGGTCTAGTTTCTGCTTCTAAAACGATAACTTCCTGATTATCTTTCCGAAGCAATTGTGCTATAGAAAGTCCTGATATTCCACCACCGATAACGATATATCTCATATATTTATTTTTGTTTATTTAAATTCATAATATATTTGTAAACTGTAAATACAAATACTAGCGGAGCTAAAAGTAGACTTACATACAAAATTGGTTCTTTTTTATAATGAATCCACATTTTTTTATAAGTCCCTTTCGTATCAAATCCCCAATATTTATTGTATCGTATAAAACAAGCCATAGCTAACTGAGATCTGAAGTGTAAAAAGACTCTTCTTTTATCAGCTTTTAAAGTTTTATCATCAATGTACCCTTTCGACTTAAACTCCAACAATATTTTAAAATAGTTATCAAAAAAGATCTCAAACCAGTTATAACCTTTCCTTATTCCTATCTGTTCATCCGGAATAAAATTAAATATCCGATTATTATAAATCAAACATTTTCCATTGTTAACTATAATCTTGTATGTCCAATAATCTTGAGGAATAAGAGATTCTGCATATTTCTTTTTCTCAGTCAATTGATCCCAATGCTCTTTCCATACACCAAAAAATGGCCAGTATGTTACAAATATTGAAACTCTATTAATGTAATCATTCAAGTTATCACAATAAATCTTTTTCAAGTCAGAATAAGCCATACCGTTAAGAAAAAACAATGGAGTTTGATCCTTCAAATGATTTCTAATTTCATTTAGAATAAAATGTAAACAGTCATTATTTATGATAACATAATCATTTATTAATTTCAAATATTTCCCATTTGCTAAAGATAAGACTCTTTCACCATTATTAAATCCTATATTTTTCGTGTTTCTGTAAGAAACAATATTTTTGTATTTATTAGAGTAAAATTGAATAACAGATGGAGTATGATCCGTAGAACAATTATCAACAATAACGACTTCGGTTTGATCATCAAAAGCTTCATTACTCGTTAATATATACAAACTTTTATTCAAAATATCTGCACGATTATAAGTCGGTATACAAATTGATAAAATTGGTGTATTAGCCATGCCATTGTTTTTTCTTCGTTACAAATATTAAATATGCATAAGGTAAAAACAAGATATTTATAAATAAATATCCCAATATAACCCCTTCTACCCCCCAAATATTAGATGTAAAAAATATCACCATACAACATACTAATCCACATAAAATCGAGTAAAGTAAAAAAGGCTCTTTTTTATGACAACGTAAATACGACGCCCAAGAAACTACAAAAACATTCAACAAAATAGACAGAAACAAATAAAATGTATTTTTACATGACAAAAACCTAGTTGTCAGCAACTCCCCATTAATTGATATACATATCTTATCTGCAACAAATAACCCACCAATAAACACAAAGAATAAAATAATTATTACAGCCAACATTTGTTTTAATGTTCTAGAAAAAATTAGATCCAATTCACTATATTTTTTTAATGCAACACAATTTGACAATAAAGGAATTTTTGTATTTATCCAGCTCATTGATAAAGCCTGTATGCCATTTAACACTTGTAAAGTCATGCCAATTTGTCCTGCTATAATAGCACCTCCAGTTGCAAATATGACCGGAGTAAATAATTGATATATTAAATATCCACTTATCCAACTAATTGCTATTCTCCATTGAAATGGAAAGATTTCATCTACATATTTTATTCTTTCAATAATAGGATTTTTATATATGTCTATTAGTACTTGCTTCATTTTAGAGAAATATACATATAAATACCACACAACAGCAGATAAAACAAGACTTATACCAACAACGTATAATTTTAGTCCTCCATACAATCCTAGCCACATCGATATTGGCAATATAAGTTGTTGATACAATGAAATTAGACTCATTTCTTCGACCTTATTCATACCTAATAAAAATGAATTTAAAGGTGATTGAAATAGCCGTAAACATGTACCAAAAGAAATTAAAAACCATGGAATTTTCCATGAAACATTATCACCTTCAGTATCATAATGAGTAAAAAATACCCATCCAACAATAATCAATATAAAAAAAAGAAGTATAGACAAATAAAAATACCATTTAATACAAAAATGCAATAGTGATGACAACCGTGATTTATATATAGACTTATCATTTTCAACTGTTACATATGCATATTCATGAGCAACAAATTGAGTAATAATATTAGTCAATCCCAATTCAAAGAATACTTGTACAGCAACCAAACTACCAAATGTATAGTAAAACCCTTGTTCTTCTTGGCTTAAGTATTTCGCTAAGAAAAAGATTGTTACTATATTAGAACCAGCTTGAACTATTCGAGCTGCAGATGAATAAGCAATAGCTTTATCTATACCAAGTTTATTTATTAATTTCTTCATTAATTAATATTAAGACAAGTATAGCTCCTCCCATGTTTAGCACAATACAAAAAGACATTATAAATCAACATTTGTTCCTAAATCTCGCTAACCCTTCTGAAATATCAATTTTAGGAAGCCAGTTAGGTATACTATTGTATAATATTGGAAACATAACTTCGCGTTCTTTGTAAGATTTACCTCCTAAATTCACATTAATTTTTTTCCCTAATATCTTTTCAAAAAGAGATATAATATCTTTCAACTTATATCTTTTTCCTGTGCATACACCAAAAACACCAACTCTAGAAAATTTTCGATTACACATATATTCATAAGTTTTCAAATATGCACTACATACATCACTTATATGGATAAGATCCAACATTTGCTCACCTGGAGATATATCTAGCGTCTGTTGTGTTCCTGCAATTTGACATAATTTATTTAGGAGTTTAGGACGTTTATCATTTTCTCCATACACATCAAAAAGTCTTAACGAAATCACGTTATATTGATATCGATCAATATAATATTGGCACATTATTTCAAACGATTCCTTTGTTGCTGCATATAAATCTACAGGATTATATAAATTTGAATTATAATTTTGCCAATATGAACCGGTACAAATAAAATTTCGACATGAAGACCTCAACATAGCCTCCATCACCTCACAACCAAATTGAATATTACTTTGAATTAAGTTTGCTATTTGACTTGGTTTACAATCTGTTATTACTGCTGCAGCTAAATGAAAAACTACATCTGGATTATTAACAGAAAACCATTCCAATAAAATCGTAATATCACCAGAATATTCTATAATTTCAATTTCAGACAATATATCTTCTATATTAGAATAACCAAACCTTGGATCTGCAATAATAGATATACACCAATCCTCTTTCAATAAAGTTTTTATCAAATTGGAACCTATATATCCTGTTCCACCAGTAACAACAGCTCTCTTCATTTTAGGCTAAAAATTTAGAAATTTCAATCAAACATAATTTGTAAGTACAATTCTGCTTATACTTTTTATACCAGTCCACAGTAAGTTCTATACATTGGTCAATATCCATCCTCGGCTCCCACCCTAACTGAAACTTAGCCTTATTAATATCAAGCATCAATAATTTAGCCTCATGTAAAGCGTTCGAATCAGAAAGATTTTTCAACTTCCCCCTACCATAATTCTCAATAACCTTCGTTGCCACTTCCCACACTGAAGTAATACTTTCCATCCTCGGACCAAAATTCCAACTTTCACAATATTGGGTAGGTTTACTCCACATCTTACTAGCCAACAACATATAACCACTTAATGGTTCCAATACATGTTGCCAAGGACGAATGGCTTTCGGACTACGAATTTCAATAGGTTTGTTTACTTCTATAGCCTTGATACAATCGGGAATAATTCTATCCAAAGCCCAATCTCCTCCACCAATCACATTACCAGCACGAACACTAGCTATACTTTTACCATGTTTTTCATATTGCTCTGGATTAAAGAAAGAACGTCTCCAAGAAGCAATTGCTATTTCTGCTGCTCCCTTACTACTGGAATAAGGGTCATAACCACCCATCGGTTCATTCTCACGATAGCCCCAAAGTTGCTCTTTGTTTTCATAACATTTATCAGTAGTTATCATGACACCTACCTTTACGCTATCCGTTATCCGTATAGCTTCCAATATGTTAATCGTCCCTATTACATTCGTTTCGTACGTTTCAACGGGAATTTCATAACTTAAACGTACTAGAGGTTGGGCAGCCAAGTGAAAAACAATTTCGGGTTGATATTCCTGAAAAATATCTTTCATTCGCTGACTATCACGAATATCAGCACGCAGGTCAGCTTTTATTTTTCCTCCTATTCCGGACAGCACATAATTATCTTTATCTGTCATCGGATCTTTAGCAACCCCAATCACTTCCGCTCCAAGTTCATGAAGCCAGATAGAAAGCCAGCTACCTTTAAAACCTGTGTGTCCAGTTACAAGAACACGCTTCCCTCTATAAAAATTTTTAAATATATCTATATCCATTATTTACCAAACTTTCCAAGGAGCTATCCCCTTATCCCACATTTCATTGAGTTCCACATTATCACGTAATGTATCCATCGGTTTCCAAAACCCTGTATGACGATAAGCATGCATCTTACCGTCCTTTGCCAGACCTTCAAGAGGCTTACGCTCAAAAACAATAGTATCATCACACGCAGGAATATATTCAAAGACCTTAGGTTCGCAAACAAAATAGCCTGCATTCACCCAATTACGATCACCATCCGGTTTTTCTTGAAAGGAAAGTACCTTATTATTATTCAAATCTATTTGCAAAGCTCCGAATTTACCTCCGGGCTTGTAAGCTGTTAATGAGATATCACAACCTGATAATTCATGTTCCTTAATGCTTTCTGCTATATTTATATCCGCCACCCCATCGCCATAAGTAAGAACAAAGCGTTCATCACCAATATATTTCTGTACTTGTTTCAGACGCCCTCCCGTTTGGGTATTCAAGCCGGTATCAACCATAGTCACTTTCCAATTTTCAGAGTGATTATCAAGTATTTCAACACTGTTATTGGACAGATCAACTGTAAGGTCGCTATTATGACGAAAATAATTGGCGAAATATTCTTTTATAACATATTGTTTATAACCGCAACAGATAACAAATTCATTAATTCCATAATGACTATAAGTCTTCATAATATGCCAAAGAATAGGCTTTCCACCTATTTCAACCATCGGTTTGGGAATAAGATTGGTAGCCTCACTCAAACGGGTTCCAAAACCTCCTGCGAAAATGACTGCTTTCATTATTCTTTACACTTTACGGAATGCAATAAATTTCTTGATTGTGGAAATCATATATTGGAGCATTTCTTCAGTCATACCCGGGTAAACTCCAATCCAGAAAGTATTATTCAATATAAAATCTGTACCTTTCAAATCACCGACAACACGATAACCTTCACCGGTTTGTCGCATTTCATTAAAAGCCGGATGTTTCAACAGGTTTCCCGCAAAAAGATTACGGGTTTGTATTTTTTTACTCTCCAAGTATTCAGACAATTCATTACGAGTGAAGCCTGCATCTTCCTTTACTGAAATAAGAAAACCAAACCAACTGGGATTAGAGTTCTTTTGAGGTTCAGGAAGTATTAGTCCTTCTATATCCTTCAAACCATCAAGTAAAGTCTGAAAATTCTTTCTCCGAGCCAATACGATACTGTCCAACTTATCTAATTGAGCACAACCAATAGCTGCTTGCATATCGGTTAATTTCAAATTATAACCAAAATGAGAATAAACATATTTATGATCATAAGCTACAGGTAACTCACCAAATTGTTTACTGAAACGATATTTGCAGGTATTATCAACACCACCTACACACCAGCAGTCACGTCCCCAATCACGGAAAGAATTAGTTATCTTATTGAGCAATGGATCATTTGTATACACAGCACCACCCTCACCCATTGTCATGTGATGAGGAGGATAAAAACTGCTAGTACCAATGTGCCCTATAGTTCCTGTCTTTCTCGTCTCACCATTGATGGTATATTCTGAACCCAATGCATCACAGTTATCTTCAACCAACCAAAGATGATGACGATCACAATAATCTTTCACTGACTGTAAGTCGAAAGGATTACCCAATGAATGGGCAATCATGACAGCTTTGGTTTTATCAGAATAAGCAGCTTCCAATTGAGTTATATCTATATTATACTCCGGAATCGTTACATCTACAAACACCGGAATTGCACCATACTGAATGATAGGCGTGACTGTAGTGGGAAATCCACAAGCCACTGTTATAACCTCATCTCCCTTTTTTATACGACGTTCTCCCAATAGTGGAGAAGTCAATGTCATAAAGGCTAATAAATTTGCAGAAGACCCAGAATTTGTCAGGGAGCAATATTTAATCCCCAGCCAGTCTGCAAAACGTTTCTCGAATTTATGAGCCCAAGGTCCCGCTGTAAGCCAAAAGTCCAAAGATGAATCAATCAAATTAACGAGTTCTTCAGCATCAAAAAAACGGCCACCATAATTTACAAAACTTTTTCCCGGTTCAAATACTTTTAAGTTCCGATGAACTTCATCATAATATTCACGAGATAACTGAAGAATTTGTTTCTTCAGAGTTTCTTTTTTATTCATAAGCTGATCTATTTTTTAGTAAGATATATTTGAAGCATTCATTATATACCTGAAAAGATATCTTAATAAGCATTTTTTTCTCCTATAATTACATTTGCTATGGTCTTATAAATGATATATAAATCAAGCAGTAAGGTCCAATGCTCCATATACCAAATATCAGCCTTAACACGACCCTCCATCTGTGAAAGTTCTTTCGTTTCACCACGGAATCCGTTCGTTTGCGCCCAACCCGTTACTCCGGGTTTAATGAAATGGCGCACCATATACTTATCAATCAGTTGTGCGTAAATCTCTGTATGAGCCAACATATGAGGACGAGGACCTACTATCGACATTTCACCTCTGAAAACATTAATAAATTGCGGAAGTTCATCAATATTAGAACGCCGAAGAAAATCTCCAAATCGAGTTTTCCGAGGATCATCAGCTGTTGCCTGCTTATAATCTGCCTCTTCATTCACTTTCATGGAACGAAATTTATAGCATTTAAAATCAACACCGTTCAAACCGGTTCGCATTTGTGTAAAGAATATGGGACCGGGAGAAGTTAGTTTTATTATACTCCCCACTATAAGATAAACCAGTGGAAAAATAGTGACTAAAAAAATCCCTGACAGCACTATATCAAATATTCGCTTCAATAAACGATTCTCCATTTTGCTAAGTGGTTCATATCTCAAATTCAAAATTGGCATGTTTCCTACCATACTATGCCAAATACGCCGGGGGAAACCCTTAGAAACATTAGGAACACCATGAAAATAAAGCAAATGATTCTCACAATAATTCATTATAGAAACATTATATCGTCCCTGTTCCATTGATAATGAACAAAATACATGCTTTATATCTGTTTTTCCTGACATAAAATCAGCAAAGCTATCTGGATTGCCAAGATAGTCACATTTAGAAGAGAGAGTAGCGTTTAGAACAACATCGAAATACCCTACAACTTCATAAATAGATGCCAGAGAACTCTCCATTTCTTCATATAACATCTGCATATTATTACCTCCGCCAATAAAAACAGCATAACGTTTATGATTACCCTTGGCACAATAGCTAATCAGTGAATGACGAATTATGATGCGATAAATACTTAAAATAACAAAGAGTATAAAAAAATAACTAACAAAAAAGAGTGGGGAAATTATAAATATTCCACTAAAAGCCATGATACAAGCCCAAAAGACAGAAAATGTTATGATATTCTTCAACACACGTAACACAAGCTGATCTGCACGAATTTCTCTACTATTCCAAGCCCTTCCACGAGATGCCGAACAGGCCAAATAACAAAGACTTAGCGAGGTCATCATCAAAGAAACAGTACAAGAAAAAGGCAAAGAATTGAATGCTTTTTTCCAAAAGAAAAGAAGCAGGAATAAACAGAAGTTCAGGATGAGTAAATCTCCCAAAACTACAATCAACTCTACTACTTTATTTATTTGGTTAGTTGATGCCATTATTACCTTATCTATTGATTTTAAGCCTGTATTTCTTTGAACTTATTCAGAATATTTTCTCCGAATAACTTCCAAAATATGACAATACAAACAGAAAGAAAGATAAATGCCAGAACATATATTTTTTTACTTGTCCCCGAAGGGTTCAATGGCACCACAGCAGGCTCTACAACAGCAAATACTGGTTTCTCTTCCTGAACTTTAGCTCTGGCGACCTGCAATTGACTCGCCACCTGACTGTACACCTGATAAGCCAGACTCATATCATTCTGCAATCGTTCCTGCTCGGCGCGGGCACTTTGCAAAATAATATTATCATGAGAATCTAGATAATCAGCATATTTCTTCTGCGCAACATAATACTCTTGCTGGCGTTCTTTAAATAGTCTCTCCAAATAGACACAATCTTCTTTCGCTTTGGAAGTACGATAATTTATAATATATTCCTGTAGCTTTCCTACAACAGAATCAGCAACGATTGCAGCTACCTTAGGATTTTGAAAGGTGACAGCAACTGTGGTCATAGCCGTTTTCTTATCTACAGAGGCAGCAATCTTTCTTTTTAGAGTTTCAATCTTCACAGACTCTTTCTTAGATAATTCGATTGTACCATGACTTGCTTTATCGGAAGACATGAATTCATCCTCTTCGCTGATAAATAACGATTTTACTCCACCAATTGCCATACCGGGAAGTCCGATTACATAACTCCACCAAGGAGAAGACTCCTCATCCAGATAAGCATTCAAGGTCATCATTTCATTTTTCAATACAGGTATTTTCATTGTGGAAAGTTCCAATAAGAAAGGAGTGGAAGATACAATATCTGCAGATAAAGAAGCATTCAAAGCATCACTGCCATCACCCATAGTAACGTCACTTCCCAAGAAAGAAGCTGCCAAACCAGATAGACCACCACCTTTAGCACTTCCCATCTCCGGAGAAAGAGTCACTTCAACCGTGTACTGTTTAGGAATACTTATTGCAACAATAACACCAATTATCAGTCCGATACCAGCTGCCTTATAAATCTTCTTACGAATACTTACAACCTTACGAAGAAGATCCATCAGATCAATCTCAAGCTCCTCATTCGTATGAATATCCTGTTGCTGTTTCATCTCTTTTTCAGATTTTTGTTCCATCAGAGTAGTCGTAAAAAGGATTCGTTATTTCTTTATTAAATTAGCAATAGAAGCAACCATCATTCCCAATGTACTAAATGTAGTAGCATAACCTAAGATATTACCCATATTAGTCCTTTTCTTAGCTTTACTGGGCACAATTATCTCACATCCCGGTTCGATCTGTTTCTTACCACTACCTTTCACCTTAGTCACCTGACCATTCATATAAACGATGAATTTCTTACTCTTTTTCGCATTTTCAGAATAACCACCAGCTTGATTCAGGTAATAATCTATATTCTCACCCTCTATATATGAAACTGTATTCGGAACCATTACGGCACCATTGATTGTAACCGTATTATTATTTTTCGGAATAGAAATCACATCACCCTCACGCAAGACAATATCTGCTGTACTACCAGGGTTAGCTAATGCCTTTTCCAAGTCAATACCAACACTAAAGGTATCTTCCACACGAACACCCAAAGAGTCCATCATAGCTTCACCCAACTGTCTGCTCATCAAGCGGATCACATCACCCATGCGTTTCTTTTCACTAGCATTGGCCACACGGGTCAATTTGGCACCACGTAAGTAGGCATAATTCGTTGCACCTCCAGCTTTATTGATTAAGTCCGAAAGACGTTCTTCACGACTGGTCATAGCATAAGAGCCTCCGAACAGAATTTCACCTTCAACAACCACATTCTGTTGAGCCTGATAACCCGGACTACGACGTACATAAACTTCATCATAAGGTTGAAGGACAAAGCCAGGGGTTCCATCTACAATAAAACCTTCTTTTAGGGAGAATGTATATATCTGGCCGATAGTATCGTTATCTACTGTACTACGAGGATTCTTAATTCTACGGGATACATCTACACGGACTACAGAAGCGGCTTCACGCAAGCCACCCGCCTGAATAATCAAGTCTTCAAGGGTCATGTTATCAGCATAAGGATAAGAATCAGGTTTGGCTACTTCACCGTGGATTACGACGTTGCCTCTGTCTTCCAGGTCATGAATACTAGGAATATAAAGGATGTCGTTTTTCATCAGGATGATGTTTTGGGAAGTACCGTCCATGATGGCTTTAATGTCTACTGGAACAACTTCGGTAGTCAAGTCCTCACGCTGGCGGTAGAGAACGGCACGGTTCAAGAAGGCATCACCGGTCAGGCCTTGGGCTTCGTTTACCAGTTCACGGACAGTATTCAGTTTTCCATTCAACTGGTAGATGCCGGGACGATAAACGGCTCCGCGAATTTCAAGTTTGTTGATGAAGCGGTTAAGGATGGCTTCGGCGGTCACAACATCACCGTTCCGCATTTTATAGACACTATAGTCAAGGTCTTTGACTGTGTTTACTTCATATTCCTGTCCATTCTGGCGTACGACACGCAAGGAACGGGTGTAGGCGTCGGCTTCAAAGCCACCGGCATAGCTGATAAGAGTGGATAGACTCTCATCCTTTTTCATTTCGAAACGCATTGGACGTTTCACTTTTCCGTCGATCTTAACCAATACATCATAGGCAGGGACTATTACTACATCACCTTCCTGAAGCCGGATGTCATCCTGAATGTTTCCTTTCATGATAAATTGGTAGACGTCGATCGTGGCGATATTTTTGCCATTACGTACCAGCTGTACATTGCGAAGGCTTCCTATGTCACTGACTCCACCCGCACGGTAAAGTGCATGGAAGACTGTAGCAAAAGAAGAGAGGGAGTAAGTACCCGGTTGGACAACCTCACCCATTACATTGATCTGGATAGTACGTATGCTACCCAAAGTCAGACGGATGTCAGAGGTGGGATCATTCGTATTATTAAGACCATTATATATCTTGTTTAATGTCTTTTTGAGATAGTCGTTGGCTTCAGCAATAGTTAATCCGTTCAGGTTGACAGGACCTATTTTCTGAATGTTGATCGTGCCGTCAGGAGAAATCTGTTGGCGGATAGTGTTCTGGCTGGCTCCCCAGATATCGATAATCACTTCATCACCGGGACCCAGACAATAGTTCAAGGGAGTGGCGATGTTAACGCTGGGTTCAAAAGTCAGGTTACGGGTGTTGAAAATATTTCGTCCGAAAACCTGGTTCCCACGTGCGAGGTCTTGAGTGCTCGGATGGTCTTCCAGCATATCGGAAGTGTTTTCTTTCATTTCCTCACGAAGGCGTGATTCATTGACATCGGTACCCGTTGCATTGGAAGCATTAACATTGTTTTGTTGTTCATACAGTTGCTTCACACGAGTTGCCTGTTCTTTGGTCACACCTCTACGTGCCAGTTCAGAAGCTAGTTGTTTTTGTTCTTTACCTTGGCGGATGCCATCCTTTACATATTCAAGAACTTGGGAGTCGCTCATGCTTTGAGCCATTAAAGGAGAAAAAACTCCCAGCAACAGAATGAATAGAAATACGTTAAATTTTCTTCGTGTTGTCATTGGTGATCTTTGTGGGTTCTACATAACCGATTGGCATATCTACACAAGCACAGCCAAGCATATTTAAACGAACGGCAATCTTACTCTTCCCGCCTACAGTCACAAGTTCGCCAACAAGTCCACTCAAAGGACCTTTTATGACACGAACTTTCTCACCACGCGCTAGTGGAGTATCATTCATACAGACTGCTTCTTCGGAATAATCGAGCATGAAACGGAAACGTGCCATCTGCTCGTCAGGAATAACGGCAGGAGTGCTCTCTCCACGCATCACCATATAACGGCTGACCGTAGAAAATGAAAGGACTTCCATACGTTCTTTTGGATTGACATGTACAAAAACCATCATTGGGAGTAAGACTGTATCAACCATCTTACGACGGTCACTCCATTGATGAATTTGCTGCTGAACGGGAACAAAAGAATCAATTCCCATCTTAGATAAACGCTCGGCAACTTTCTTCTCGTGGTGCATTCGAACGAGTGCTACATACCAGCGTTTTGAGTGTGCTACGCCTTCCCCTGTCCCACTACTAGGCCCGGCATTTACTGATTTTGGTTTCGTTAAAATCATATTTTTTTACCCCATGTTCATCTGTTACTTCTTAGGTAACAGACAATACATACACGAAACGCATACTACAGTGAAAATAGAAATCACATACATGACAAAGGCGTAGAAAATGGAAAAGCCTAATATTCAATAAGAAAACTATTGAATTAGGCAATGAAAAAGTATAGAGCATGGAAATAAGATTATTTCATGTTCAGACAGTTTTTTGCTCTATGTTTCAGATAAAACGAAAAAAAATGGAAGAATATTTGCTTACTATTCGTGTTTTTGTCTATCTTTGCGTCAAATTTAAGTTCTGTTACCTAAGAAGTAACACACATATTTTACTTCTGATTATCAATATTTTATATATCTACCATCTGTCTACACAACAGTTTCTCACGTAAGATAAATTCCCTTTATTCACCTCCGTACGTTCTTTAAGTCCGAAGCCTTTCAAATAGATTTGTGTGGTTTTTATAGATTTGTGTCCCAATGATTCACTAATCATTTCAATCGATACTCCCCGATACTTCGCTGTCGTTGCCCAAGAATGGCGAAGTGTGTAAGAAGTGACAGGAGACTTCAAACGTAAAGCTCTCGCTAAGTCCTTTAAACGGTTGTTGAATCGACGGAGGGCAGACTGGTATTCCCGATAAGCCCTTTCATCCGTCCGTTTCTTATCACTACTAAGAATATCAAACAGATAATCCGGAGAATCAGGATGAGAATCCTGGTTACTACGAAGCCGGTTGATCATTTCCTTTGCAGTATCAAGTATTTCCACACTCATCGGAGTTTTAGTCTTGATACGGTTATACCGTAACACATTCTGATCTAAAGCAGATTTCTCCAGATGAGCTAAATCCGCGAATGACATTCCACAGAATTGAAACATCAAGGCAGCAATAGCCTGCGTACGACGCAAACGCTCCGATTTGGGATCCTCATACAGAAGTCTACGTAATTCACCGATAGGCAAAGCTTTCTTTTGGCGAACATCTACTCCCGTATAAACATCATGAAACAACCGAGGCACATAAGGTGCACTACCTGCTTCCACTCCTCGATTATAAATACAACGAAGCATACGCATATACGTAGAAATCGTATTAGGCTTCAAGCCACACTCATAAAGATACTGCCCGTAACGTCGTAAACGCTCACGGGTGACCTGTCTGAACGACACATTGGACGTGCCACAAAATTTGCTAAAAGAGAAGATAGCATTCTTATAGACATGCGCTGTAGAATGCCTTCCTTCCTTTCGCAAACGACCGATGTAGAACTCTGCACATCGGCTAAACCCATTTTTGTTCATCATTTGCATCACTAGTTATTTTATATATGCCATTTGGCAAGCGGCAAAAAAACAAATCTTTTTGCATACCTGACACGTACTTACTAGATGCAGTCCTATTTTTTATCATTTTTAACTTTATTACAATCAGCAAATTATGACAGTAAAAATGGTATCACTATCATTGCTGCGCTGACAAATAAACGGTAAAAGAACTAAAAAAATATCCGGATGCGCACAAAAAGAACATCCGGATATCACTCTCTTTTTACCTTCTGACTAATTACCTTTCTGAATAGTTTGCCAGATTGTAACATACCGGCTTAGTGCTATTACCTACACGGTAAATACCGAACTTGAAGTAATAACCATCATCGTCGTTACGTCCAATCATGATTTTTTCATTGTCTACAATGTGTTTACTAACCTTTTTCCCCTTTTCCTGATAGTCCATCTGCACATCGAGCATACCCGGTTTTACAATCGTTTCCGCCTCTTTGCCATAGACTGTCCAGTCGATATGAATGCGGAATGTAATCCAGCAGTCTTTCGGAAAATCGGCATAAGACATTTTGTAAGCAATGGTCGATGCTTTATAGTCTGATGTCACAGGTTTCATAATCGGCGTTTTTTCGGGATTTGCGTTGCAACGGTCGTCTTTATCCGTCAGCCACTTACGGTCGGAATTTGCTTTGATATAGAACCATCCACCGGAGAACCCGAACGCCAATGGAGGATAGCCTCCTTGTTCCACGAGCCATCCGTTGGCCTTTCCGGCCTGATATACAGGATTTCCTTGTTTGTCTTTCACCGGATTACCTTGTTTATCCAGCTTGGCTACTTTCTCGTACCCTTCATTCTTTTTAAAGATCGTAGTCTTTTCCAGTTCAACGAACTCGTCAATCGTCAGTTTCTTCACTTCGCCCTGTGGAGTTTGTACCAATGTACGATCCGGCATCCCATGCCATTGGGCAAAAATTGTCGAGACATCGCTACCCAATGAAGAAGGAATATATACGGAAAACTCATAGTCGCGGGAAGCTCCTTGCGGACAAATACCTTTCCCATGATGATATACGGTTTTGGTAATCTGCGCTTTCTGATAAACATCGGCAGGCAGGCCTTTGAAATCATCAGAAGTTGCATAACAATAAGAAAATTCCGCACGCCCTTTTGTTTCCCCTTTGGCATATCCTGACAGAGTGTTATCATCTTCCTTCAATTCGAAACGATAGGAAGGCTTACCGTTGAACATACGTGTGAAGTCGCGTTGAATTGCATGAGGCTTTTTAGTCCCTACTGCTACCCAGCAATCGTCTATAATTTGATTGACGCGTGCCGAATCCGCCTGCACGTTTACCCGTTCCGTAAGCGGAACCAACGTTTGTGTATCTTGGGGTTGAGCGGTCAGTGCCGTACATCCTACTGCTACCACACAGATAGCAAAAATGTTTTTCTTCATTCTATTCGGTATTAAGTTTGTTGACGGTGCAAAAATACGAAAGGCAACCTCATTGGCTGCCTTTCTTTTGTCTCAAATGTTTTCACATTTGTGTAATTTTACTGTCAACACCCGCCTACAAGCTTAATTAGGTGCTTCATCGTCATAATCTTCTTCAAGCATATCCACTTTCCGTATGCTCATTTTTCCATCAGCGGTAATCGTTATGGAAAGCGGCATATACAAATCTGTCTGCGGATAACAAACACTCGCTGCATACACAATTCCCTGCGGAGTAGTCTTATCATATACAATGCCTTCCAATATAGACTTAGATAGGAAGTTCGCATCGACTACCGATGAAAAATCATTCTTGGTAAAGGTCTTGTTCAACACGGTTTCGTTACCACGCGTCAGGTGCAACACTATTTTATTGTCGACATAGGTATCTCCCATCTCGTTTGTCACATGGGGCAAATTTTCATCCGGAGTACGCGAAACAAGGGAATGATAATCTTTCCCCTTAAACTTAAAGTCGGTTTCGCTCTTAGACGTCTGCATACGCTGCAATCCGTGAGCATCCACACTGTCTATCATCGCCAATGTCGACGTATTATCTGAAGATCCTTTTTTACCGCCACATGCACTCACAGCCACTGCCAACGGCAATAAAAGCCAATAAATTAGTTTTCTCATACGTAAGTTTTCTGTTTATAAATAGATAGCAAAGGAACAAAAAGAGCGGGATATTTACAAGTGTAACCGACATTTTTCCTACATTTGCAGGAAAGAAGGAATACTTTTACAACAATTACAGATTTAAAAACCTGCAAACCTAACACCATGCGCGAACGAATGACAACAATTCTTTTTCTCATCCTTGCCTACTGTAGCAGTGGCAATGTGTATGGGCAAAAAGTAAATTATCAGCAATTCGACAACATCTATCTCGGGGCCGAAGCTTCGGTGATTAGTTGCTTCCTGCAAGATAGCGAGGGACTAATATGGGTAGGTTCCAACAAGGGTTTATTCAGTTATGACGGTTATTCCACACAACAGCATTTCACGTATGGAGAACGTACTAACACACGTATCTACTGCGGTATTATAGCAGATAACACCTATTTATATCTGGGAACAGATAACGGGATTCTTGTTTATAACTATCGAACAGACAAATATGAGCAACCGGATACTGATTTCCCAACGGATGTCCGTACCATGGTACTTCAGGGAGATACATTGTGGATAGGTTCGTTGAACGGATTATATACTTATCAGTTAAAAAGCCGTCAACTGAATCATTTCGATAGCAAACAGACCGGATTGCCTCATAACACCATCTATTCCATCATTCATACAAAAGATAATCAAATTTATATAGGTACTTACAACGGATTATGCCGCTATGTACAGGCAAGTGGAAAATTTGAAAACATCCTTTTGCCAGTTAACCGAGGAGGCAGCAATTTGTTTGTCAATTCTCTGTTGGAAGATGCCGCCCGACAATGTATCTGGATCGGGATGGAAGGTTATCTCTTCCAATACAATCCCACTACAGGAGAGATGAAGGCGATAGAGGTATTTCATAACAACTCCATCAAATCACTGGCACTGGACGGAGATGAAAATTTGCTGGCAGGTACAGACAACGGACTTTATGTGTACCAGAATGACAAAGAACCTTTGCAGCATATCATTCACGATTCACGCAATATCCAGTCACTAACCAACAATATTATCTGGAACATATTCTCGGATCAGGAACATAATATCTGGCTGGGAACAGATTATGGCATTTCCCTGTCACGCTATAACAGTGCGCTGCAATTTGTACCGATTTCTCAAATCACAGGCACGGGAGACGGAAATCAGTTCTATTCCCTGTTCCGGGATTCTAAAGGATTCTATTGGTTCGGAGGTACAAACGGAGTGATCCGGTTCACCCATCCGGCAGGCAATAAACACGATGCTATCTGGTATAGAATGGGGGATAAAAACTATCCGTTATCCCACAACCGGATACGGCACATCTACGAGGATAGAGAACAGCAGTTATGGATAGCCACAGACGGAAGTATCAACCGCTATGACTATAATACCCATCAATTTGTACACTACAACATCGTAGACAGTACAGGAACTTATAATACCAACTGGGCTTATTACCTGTTTGAAGATACTGACGGGAAGCTTTGGATCGCCACCTGTCTCGGAGGTATCTTTGTTGTGGACAAACATAAACTGATACAATCTGCCGGAAGATCGTATGTAGCCGATCAAAATTATTCCATCCATAATGGGCTGTCGGGGATGTTCATTAATCAGATTGTCCCTGATGCGGAAGGTAATGTATGGGTATTGTTATACAACAGCAAAGGGATAGACAAAATCAATGCCCGTACGCGACAAGTGACAAAGCTGTTTGCCGATGAATTAAGTGGCGAGAAGAGCCCGAACTACCTTTTACGGGATGAAGACGGCATGCTTTGGGTAGGATTTCACGGAGGAGTGATGCGTATCAATCCCAAAGACTCGAGTCAGCAAAGTATCTCTTTCGGCAATTTCAGCAATAACGAGATTCTGTCTATGACCTCTGTAAAAGAACATATCTGGATTTCCACCACTAACGGACTCTGGATCATCGACCGGAGAACAATGGATGCCCGCCAGCAAAGCCTGACGGATAAACGTTTCACCAGTCTCATGTTTGATCCGGAAGATGGAAATATCTATCTGGGAGGTGCAGACGGGTTCGGCATATCCCGTCCCGAAATACAAGCCATGAGTCAGCCGGAACACTCCATTTTACTGACTGCCTTATATATCAACAATCAACTGATGTCTCCGCATACCGGAGAGAATATTCCTAACATCCGCTATACCGATGCTATCGAACTAAAATACGACCAGAACAACCTGGCTTTCGAACTTTCAGACCTCCCCTACTCGCTGGAAGAAAAACATGAATTCGTCTACCGGCTGGAAGGTATGGACAAAGAATGGAATTTCCTGCAATCCAACACGAATCGCATTACGTACAGTAATCTGGGTTATGGGGATTATCAGCTGGTAATCAGCAAAGTAGAAAAGAGCGGTTCTCCTTCCGAGCATCCATATATCCTGAATATTAAAATTCTCCCTCCATGGTATTACACACTTTGGGCAAAGATAGTCTACATTCTTTTATTCTTGAGCCTCATTGCCTGGGTTATCAACTTTTTTCGTGTCAAGAACCGTCTGAAAATGGAACGGATGGAAAAAGAGAAGATTCTGGAGCAATCACGCCAGAAAATGGCTTTCTTTACCAATTTGTCTAATGAATTAAAGACACCACTTAGCCGGATTATCGCTCCTGTCAGCCAATTGCTCCCCGTTGCAGAAGAAGTGCATGAGAAACAGACACTGGAGGAGGTGCAACGTAATGCAATGAAAATAAACTCATTGATTCATCAGGTATTAAACTTCAACCGGATAGAGGATAATAAAGATTCACTGCTGATTTTGTCGCGCATCGAACTTGTGTCATTCAGCCGTAGCCTGTTTTCCGTCTATGAGGAAAACAAACAGCTCACATTCCATTTCGAGACGAATAAAGCCAAGATTTATGCTGATATGGATGCCATCAAACTTGGAGTGATTTTAGATAATCTGCTTTCAAATGCCGTCAAATTCACCCCGGATGGCGGAAGCGTCCGTCTGTCTCTTTTCTATCGTGAAGAAACGGGATTGTTGGATATCTGTGTTTCAGATACAGGAAGCGGAATCCCGCAACAAGATATTCCATATATCTTCCAGCGCTTTTTCCAGTCTCCACATTCCGGCAATAAGGAAGGTACGGGTATCGGACTTTATCTGGTCAAGACTTATACGGAACTTCATGGCGGTCACATTAACGGAGTCACCTCGAACGAAGGAAAAGGAACTTCCATTGGCCTGAATATCCCTGTCATCGCCGTAGAGAAAGAAGAGATTCCGGCGACACAGGTGAAAAAGCAGTTGGAATCGTTGCCTGTTCTTAAACCAATCGAAGCAGAATCTCAAGATGAGAAATTTCTGTCGAACATTATCCGCCTGATTGAGGACCATCTTTCTGAATCGGAATTGAATGTGAACGCACTTTGTGAATTATCCGGTATCAGCAATAAGCAGATTTACCGAAAAATCAAACAGCTGACCGGAATGTCTCCAGTGGAATACATCAAATCGATCCGGATGAAAAAGGCGGCCATGTTGTTGCAACAAAAGAAATTTACCGTTGCCGAAGTGATGTACATGGTAGGCTTTTCCAATCACTCTTACTTCTCCAAATGTTTTCAGGCAGAATTCGGAAAAACGCCACGCCAGTACCTTAATGAAGACCTGTAGAGGCATTTTGGGGCATTTCGTCCTATTTTTATCCTTATATGTCCAATCTGTGCTTTTATTGAAATGACCAATAAATTACTTTTGTTGCTGTCAATAAACCGATAAATTTGATAGCATGAAAAGACTATTGATCCTTACCTTTATTTGTTTGATATCTGCCTTTGTCAAAGTGCAGGGCAAATCATCCTCTACACCTATTATATATATAGATGGAAATGGGGTGATGCGTTGGAGTGACACCCGCCGGGAGGCTTCCTTTTTCGGTGTTAATTATACGCTGCCTTTCGCCCATGCTTACCGTGCCATTGGATATTTGGAACTGGACCGCAAAGCTGCTATAGACAAAGATGTATATCATATCTCCCGTCTGGGACTGAATGCTTACCGTATTCATTTATGGGATGTGGAACTGACAGACGGACAGGGAAATCTCCTCGAAAACGAGCATCTCGACTTGATGGACTACCTGATTGCCAAACTCAAAGAACGCAATATTCATATTGTGATTACCGCGCAGACCAACTTCGGGAACGGATATCCCGAACGAAACATACAGACGGGCGGCTTCTCCTATAAATATGATAAATGCGATATGCACTCCCACCCGGAAGCTATCGCTGCACAAGAAACCTATCTTCATGGTTTGGTGAAGCACGTCAATCCATATACGGGGTTAGCTTATAAAGACGATCCCTCCATTGTTGGATTCGAAATCAATAATGAACCTTGTCATTCCGGTACGAAGGAAGAGGTAAAAGCCTATATTAACCGGATGCTGAAAGCGATCAATAAAACAGGAAACCGCAAACCTGTATTCTATAATGTAAGCCACAACGGATATGTAGTAGAGGCTTATTACGAAACTGCCATTCAGGGAACTACTTATCAATGGTATCCCATCGGACTGGTATCCGGACAGACACAGCAGGGAAATTTCCTTCCCTATATAGACCGCTATGATATTCCCTTTTCCGATAAAGTGAAAGGATTCGATAAGAAAACACGGATGGTATATGAGTTCGATCCGGCAGATATCATGTATTCTTATATGTATCCGGCCATGGTACGTACTTTCCGTACAGCAGGTTTTCAATGGATTACCCAGTTTGCGTATGATCCGATGGATATTGCTTATGCCAATACGGAATATCAGACTCATTTCTTGAATCTTGCCTATACGCCTCATAAAGCTATCAGTATGAAGATAGCCGCCGAAGCTGCACGCAGTCTGAAAAGAGGTGAATCATACGGCAGTTATCCACAGGACACTTTATTTGGTGACGGTTTTCGTGTCAGTTATACAGAGGACTTGAGCGAATTAAATAATGGAAAGAAATTCTATTATTCCAATCATACCAACACCCAGCCCAAAGATGCGTCACAACTTGTTTCCATTGCCGGTTGTGGCAGTTCTCCGATTATTCGTTATGAGGGAACAGGTACTTATTTCATGGATTGCCTCGAACCGGGAGTCTGGAGACTGGAAGTGATGCCGGACGCGGTAGTGGTGAACGATCCGTTTGCCAAACCGTCACTCGATAAAGAAGTGGTTACCATTGCTTATGGTGCTTGGGACATGGCTCTTCAAATACCTGATTTAGGGATGGAATTTACCTTTACGGCCCTCAATCAAGGAAATCAGCAGAAAGGAGATGTGACAGACGGGATTATCCGCGGACTTTGTCCGGGTACCTATCTGCTGAAACGTAAAAACTGTACGCCCAAACAGAACTGGCAGGCAGACTCTCAATGGAATTCCATCCGCATCGGAGAATATGTGGCTCCTGCTCCACGTGTGACGGATTATAAAGTCGTTCATACTCCATCGGCAACCACTGAAGCAAATAAAGATTTGACGATTAGTGCACAGGTGGTAGGAACCGAATTCCCGGATTCTGTGATTATCTACACCGATAAGATATCTTTTTGGAATGAGCACAATCCATATATCAAGATGAAACATACAGGCGGATATACCTATCAGGCAACGATACCCGCTAGAGAAATAAAGGATGATTGTTTCAGGTATAACATCATCGTATGCCGGGGCAACAGCACTCGCACTTATCCCACAGGAAATTCCGGTTACAGGAATTCATCATCGGGAATAAAGGAAAATCCACTGGACTGGAATTATACTTCCGGAGCCTATTGGACTACTCGTGTTGTTGCCCCAGATAGTGCGATACCACTATTGACTATTACGGACGCAGATAGCCGGATAGAAGCATACACGCTTCCCGAATGGAATGATCTCCAACGTACTTTGGTTGATTCTTCTCCGGTGGAAAAACCTTTGCTCCGGTTCCGGTTTACTCCTAAAGGAGAAAATCCGCACTATTTCCTCCGCACGTTCGTAAAGAACCTGATTGAAGAAAGAAAAGAAAGAGTAAAGGATTGTAGCGTTCTCTGTATCCGGGTAAATCGCACGAAAGCACTTCCGGAAGGACTCAGTGCCGGTTTCGTAACGTCAGACGGATATACTTATAAAAGCCCTTGTCCTGCTCCATCATCGGAGGGAATCATACGGATACCGTTGAAAGATTTACGCCAGACAGACACGGTACTGCTGCCGATAGCTTATCCGACATTCTTGAAACAGTATTTCCATCCGGAAACGGAAATCGCTTTTCTACCGGAAAAGATTGAGAAGCTGGAGCTATCAATGTCAGGAAACAAGAAAGAGTTAGTTGAAATTGAACTAGGAAATATCTGGCTGGAATAATCGTTCTTAAAGTTCCCCGTTGTCGAAGCCTTTGTTCCTCGGTGAGGAAAGGGTCGTTCATCGGTGAGGAACAAGGTCTTCCTCGGTGAGGAACAAATCTTTCGTCTGAACCACGTCTGAAGCCTTCTGAAAGGGGGTAGCAAACGGAAGGGACAGAAAGAGAAAAGCCGCTGATTTTTAAATAAAAAGTAAAAATAAATCTATTATCAATAACACAGTAATTATGAACAGGAATATCTTAAATCTACGCCATCTGACTGTACTACTTATGTTGTGTACAGCCTTTTTAGGAGGCATCATTCCTGCCTTCGCCCAACAAGGAGGCAAGAAAATCACCGGACAAGTGATTGACGAGAACAAGGAACCGATGATCGGAGTAAGTATCCTCATTGTCGGTACTTCTACCGGAACAGTGACCGATTTCGACGGTAATTATACACTCAATGTGCCACAGGGCAGCAAAGAGTTGCAATTCTCTTATGTAGGATATGAAACAAAGGTAGTACCAGTTCCTGCCAACAGTACTACTTTGAATGTCCAGTTGAGAAGTGATTCACAGGTATTGAGCGACGTTGTAGTAATCGGCTATGGTACGCAGCGTAAAAGTGACCTGACAGGTTCGGTAACTAACGTCAGCAGCAAGGACTTCAACATGGGATTGGTCAGCTCTCCCGAGCAACTGATTAATGGTAAGATTTCCGGTGTGCAAATCATGTCCAACAGTGGTTCTCCCACTGCGGGAAGCACGATCCGTGTGCGTGGTGGTGCTTCACTGAACGCTAGTAATGACCCTTTGATCGTACTGGACGGCGTTCCTTTGGAACAGGGAGGCATCAGCGGTAATGACGGGAATTTCCTTAGCCTCATCAACCCGAACGATATTGAAAGTATGACCATTCTGAAAGATGCTTCTTCGACTGCCATTTACGGTTCGCGTGCATCCAACGGGGTTATTCTGATTACTACCAAGAAAGGTAGTTCGGATAAACTGAAATTTACTTTCAGTACGACCAACTCTGTACAAACCCGCACCAAATTGGCAGATATGTTGAGCTACGATGAATTTGTCAATACCATCCAAAGCAAAGGAACCGATGCGCAACGGGCGTTACTCGGCACGGCACACACGGATTGGAACGATGAAATCTATCAGAATGCATTCGGTACGGACAATAATCTAAGTGTTGCTGGAAAGATTACCAAAAACTTACCTTTCCGTGCATCTATCGGTTACTACAACCAGAGTGGTTTATTACGTACTGACAACGCGGAGCGTTACACCGGAAGCATCACACTGAATCCGTCTTTCTTTAAAGACCACTTAAAACTGAATATCAATGCTAAAGGTTCTATCAATAAGAACACATTTGCCAATACAAGTGCCATTTGGGCTGCTTCGACCATGAATCCTACCATTCCAGTATATTCGGGTCTAGACACATTCGGCGGATATACAGAAGCGATTGACAACACCGGTGCTCCCGTGAACGGAGCAGTCATGAATCCGGTGGGACTTCTCAATATGAATGACTCACAAAGTACAGTAAAACGTTTTATCGGAAACATTGATGCAGACTATCGTCTTCACTTTTTCCCCGATTTGAAGTTGCATGCTACGTTAGGTTATGACTATGCACAAGGTAAAGGAAGTGTATATGTTCCGGCAGAAGCTGCACAGAATTACACCACTTCCGGTTTGGATTACAGCTATGGCCCACAGAAAAAAGAAAACCGTCTGTTGACTCTGTATGCCAACTACAACAAATTGGTGGAATCCATTAAGAGTAGTTTTGATGTTACAGCCGGTTACGATTATCAGTACTGGAAATCCACGACTCCGCTTTACAGCGAAATGAACACGTTGGGAGAAATACAGAAAACATCGAAAGCCTCTGACGAACGCCATGTATTACTCTCTTATTATGGCCGTTTGAACTACTCGTTCAACTCCCGCTATATGCTGACTACTACTGTACGTCGCGATGCCACTTCGCGCTTCGCTAAAAATGTACGTTGGGGTACGTTCCCGTCAGTAGCATTAGGATGGAGAGTGACAGAAGAATCATTCCTGAAAGACAATAAAGTCATCAGTACGCTGAAAGTGCGTGCCAGTTATGGTGTCACCGGGCAGCAAGACGGTATAGGCAACTACAACTACCTCCCTATCTATACGATCAGTCAAAGTGGTGCCGGCTCTCTTATCGGTGGCACTCCGACTCCTACTTACCGCCCCAAAGCGTATGTACCCAACCTGAAATGGGAAACAACCACTTCATGGAATGTGGGTTTTGACTTCGGTTTTCTCAAAGACCGCATCACCGGTAGTTTCGACTACTACACCCGTCAGACCAAAGACCTGATTGCCACCGTACCTGCTGCTGCCGGTACTACATTCGATCGTAACATCACGACCAATGTCGGAAATGTAGACAGTCAGGGTGTGGAATTCAGTCTGAACGCAACGCCCATACAGACCAAGGACTGGAACTGGGATTTGAGTTTCAACATGACATGGCAGAAGATGAAAGTGAAAAACTTATCACTGACAGCCGGTACGCCTGCCACCAACACTTCCGTAGGTCCGTATATCGACAGTTATCAGGTACAGACACTGAGCGAGGGATATGCTCCTTATATGTTCTACGTTTACCACCAACTGTATGATGAAAAAACCGGCAAACCGGTAGAGGGAGCTTACGTAGACCTCGACGGGGACGGACAAATCAACTCGAACGACTTGTACCGCTACCACTCTCCGGCTCCCGACTATATCCTCGGTTTCAGTACCTCATTGCGTTACAAGAAGTGGACATTGAGCACCAGCCTGCGTGCCAATATCGGAAACTATGTCTATAACGCGATGGCTATGAACAGCGGTGCCTGGGAAACTGTCAGCTACAACTCTTACCAGCTGAACAACCTGTCATCAACCTACCTGAAAACAGGATTCCAGACACGTCAATACCTCTCTGACTACTATGTAGAGAATGCTTCTTTCCTGAAAATGGATAATCTCTCATTGGGTTACAACTTCGGCACTATTTATAAAGGATGCAGTCTGAATGTGAGTGCCATGGTGCAAAATGTATTCTGTATCACCAAATACAGCGGCGTTGACCCGGAAATTCCCAACGGTGTGGACAATTCGTTTTATCCACGCCCACGTACTTTCTCTCTCAACATAGGTATTAACTTCTAATTACTAAAAGCATCGATTATGAAAAAGATATTTTATACAGCCCTTTATTTTTGCAGCGCACTCCTGATGAGTTCCTGCATAGGCGACTTGGACCAATATCCACACGAAGAAGAAACATCTTCTACCATATATACCAGTGCTGCAAACTATAAAGCCGTTCTGGGAAAAATCTATGCAGCCATGGTGACCACCGGACAGGAAAAGAATGGTAACAACGATTTGAGTAGTAACAGCGGACAGGATTATATGCGCTGCTTCTTCAACTTGCAGGAATGTGGAACGGATGAAGTGGCTTCTACCTGGCTGTCCGGTGACAACGTGACGGGACTGACGTATTTGAGTTGGGACGCTAACGATCCTTGGGTATCGGATATGTATTACCGTATCTATTATAACATTGCTTTATGTAATGAGTTTCTCCGCAATGCCACCGATGAAAAGATAGCACAGTTCACGGACCAGGAGCAGACTGAAATTCGCATTTATCGTGCCGAAGCCCGTTTCATGCGTGCCTTATTCTACTATCACGCACTCGATCTATTCCGCAATATCCCGTTTGTGACGGAAAATGACCCGCTAGTCGGATATCTGCCTCCCCGCTATACAGCCCAGCAGATTTTCGATTATATTGAAAGTGAACTGAATGACATTAAAGATGAAATGCTAAATAAAGCGAACTGTCCTTACGGACGCGCTTCCCAAGGAGCTGCATATACATTACTTGCCAAATTATATCTGAATGCGGAAGTTTATACCCAGACTTCCAAATACAACGAATGTATCAAAGCCTGTAAAAAGGTTATCGAACAGGGTTATCAACTGGAAAGCGATTATTACAAGCTGTTTAATGCTGACAATGACAAACGTACGAACGAAATAATCTTCACCCTCCCGGTAGACGCAACCAATCTCGTGTCATGGGGATCATCCACTTACATTGTTTGTGGCGCAGTGAGCAACACGTCCGAAAAACAGATACCGGAAGATTACGGTGTAAAATCAGGATGGGGTATGTTCCGTGTACGCGGAGAAATTCCTCAACTTTTCTCTGGTAACGAAGAAGCCGACCAGCGATATATGTTCTTTACCGACGGACAAACCCGGGACCTGGAAAAGATAGATGACCAAAGCAATGGCTATTTCGTAGAAAAATGGACTAACCTGACTGATGCCGGACAGACTGCTTCCAACACCGCAGACGGTGGTGTAAATACAGATTATCCCCTATTCCGTCTGGCCGATGTATATTTAATGATGGCAGAAGCTGTGGTACGTGGAGGAACGGAAGCAACTCTGGCAAATGTACTGCCTTATATCAATGAGCTACAGGAACGTGCTTTCGGCGACAACACTCATAACAAAAGCGAGTCTGAAATCAACGAACTGTTTATCATCAACGAACGTGCCCGTGAACTGTATTGGGAGGGGTATCGCCGTACGGACTTGATCCGCTTCAATCAATTTACAACCAACAGCTATGTATGGCAATGGAAAGGTGGCGTAAAAGACGGTAAGGCAGTAGAGAGCAAATACAATATCTATCCGATACCTGCTACCGAACTGACGGCCAATCCAAACTTATACAATGAAAACTATTAATCATATTAATACGGAACAACGATATGAAAAAACTAAATAATCTATTCACTTTACTTTCCGCTCTCCTATTACTAGGTGCTTGCGAGAAAGATGGGGATACCTATTTTCTCTCCAGCCCGGAAGAGAACGAATTGATAGCTTCTGCCAGTTCTGTCGTACTGACAAAGGAGACAGCTAAGTTTTATGCTTTGTCGCTTGCCTGGACTGACCAGACGCTGCAAGTGAGCGATTCAAGATACCAGCCTACCAGCGGTGTACAAACTTCCGTACAGGTTTCACGCACGGAAGATTTCTCCGGGCAGATTCTGGAAACGACCGAAAGTGGAGTATCAAAGACGTACTCTGTCTCCGCCTTAAATATCGTCGCTTATCAGTTGAAAGCTACTCCCGAAGAAGAAGCACCGCTCTATTTCCGGCTTGCCGGAAGAAACGGAAGTAACATCGCTCCTGTATACAGTAATGTGGTAAAAGTCATGGTTACTCCTTATGAAATTGATATGCGATTTGCCAATATTATCAATAAGGGAGACGGCAAGGATTCAGGAAAAGATCTGTATGCAGCCAATGCGGATGGCAACTATATCGGCTTTATGGGAGCCACTTCTTGGGAGGGTTTCTATCTACAGGAAGCCGATGGTACTGTTTGGCACACAGCCAAATCAGGTAGTAAGGCTACTCCGTTCTTCCTGACAACTGATGCTGCTGAAGGAACGTGGGATTTGTGGTTCCCCGGTCAATCAGGCTGTTACTATACGAATGTCAATACCACCAAAAAACTATGGACTGCCTTATGGATGCCAACACTCAATGTAAGCGGCATCGACGGAGGTATTACGATGGAATACAAACGTGACAAGAATCAATGGCAGGGTATATTTACTGCTACAGGAGCTGGCACTATCAATATTCAGATGAATGGAACAGGTAAACTATATGATAACACCAGCGTCAGCGGAGCTGATAACAGCATTGACGATACGAAAGCCAAAGATACTTCTTTCGCCTTTAGTGGTTCTGCTAATGAATTGACATTCAATACTGGAACGAATGTTTCTGCCAGAAATATTACAGTAAACGTACCAGCAGCCGGAGAATGTACATTGATTATTGACCTGAACGACCCGCAAGCATGGAAAGTGGAAGTGACGGAAGGAGGAAGTGTAGAACCGACTTATCCCTCTTATCTGGAAATGCAAGGTGCCGACTCATGGTGGGGAAAGTTATACCGCAAACTTGAACCCGGTAAAACTGCGGGAACTTATCGCACTGTATTCCAAACCGTCAGCGATGAAAACTTCCAGATAGTAGACCCATCAACAGATACATGGTATGGTTCTGATCCCAACAATCTTTATAGTCTTGCTCTTACAACAGGAGAGCATTACAACATCTGGTTCGATGGTTCCGGCAAGAAAAGTTATACAATCGAAGTAGATTATGTCAACTTGACTTGGAAGCCTACTGAAATCAAACAAATCAATGTATATGGAACTTTCAATGGCTGGTCAACGGCTAAAGACCTGATGATATATAATGAGGAAACCGGCATATGGAGTGCAGAATGTGATATCACCACTATCGGTGACGGATTCTACTTCCTCATGAATACGAATCCCGATCAGATTAACTGGGACTGGAGATTGTACTATACTTCTGAAAGCGGGCTCTATCTAAGTGACCAAAATGGTGATAACATAAAACCCGCCAAGGAGGGTAAATATCTCATTACGTTGGATCTCAACAAGATGGAGTTTACAATGACTGAAATCACTGAATAACATTCTAAGTTCAACAACATGATTATTAAATTCAACAGAATCACTATGATACGAAAATATATAATGATAGCTTCCGCACTACTTTGCGGAAGCATCTTCACCGCTTGTAATGATGATAATGATACTCCGACTTTCCCGGAAAAGACGGAAACCACTTATGATATGTCCGGCTTCGCCCGGGGAGCTGATGTCAGTTGGCTGTCGGAAATGGAAAGTTCCGGATATAAATTCTATACCTCCGATGGAAAAGAACAGGAATGTATGTCTCTGCTTCGTGACCTGGGTATAAATGCAATTCGTCTACGTGTATGGGTGAACCCGGAAAATGACACGGAAGATGTAAAAGGCTGGTGCAATAAGGGTGACGTATTGCTCAAAGCATGGAGAGCACACAATTTGGGCTATCGCCTGATGATCGACTTCCATTACAGTGACAGATGGGCCGATCCTGTTCAGCAAGCCAAACCCAAAGCCTGGGAAAATTATACGGTAGAAGAACTGGAGCAGGCGATTGCCGACCATACCAAAGATGTACTCGGTGCAATCAAAGAGATGGGTATTGATGTGGAATGGGTGCAAGTGGGTAATGAAACTCATCAGGGCATGCTATTCCCCACCGGACAAACAACGAGTAGTGACGGTATTAAAAACTTTGCGAAATTCATTAACTCCGGCTACAATGCTGTTAAAGAGATTTATCCGAATGCGAAAGTGATTGTACACCTCGACCAGGGAAATGATGCCAATCTATACAACCGGATTTTCGGTTATTTGCATGACAACAATGCCAAATGGGATGTCATTGGCATGTCTCTTTATCCGGATATGTACCCGACAGAGGGAGCAGCCGATGATTGGGAAGATATGAACAACAAATGTATTGCCAATATGAAAAGTCTGATTGCCAAATACAACACTCCGGTGATGATGTGCGAAATTGGTATTCCCTGGGACTATTCCGAAGCTGAAGACTTTTTCACAGACTTTATGACGAAGGCCAAACAAGTGGAACAATGCCTTGGTGTATTCTCTTGGGAACCGCAGAGTTATGGTGGTTGGAAGAACTATGGAAAAGGCATGTTTGACGACAGTGGTAAACCGACCAGCGCATTTAATGCTTTCAAGAGATAAGATTATTGAATCATTTTTTATAACTTTACCCCGAATCCAAAATATTTTATACCTGAAAAGCAAAAATGAACATGAAACACCAAAAACAGTTATTAGCTGTACTTTTGATGGGCGCCGCTTGCACATTGCAAGCGCAACGCAGTGAGACGCTGCTTGAGAAAAACTGGAAATTCAGTAAAGGAGATTTTAAAGAGGCTAGCCAGCCGGAGTTTGATGACACTAAATGGGAATCGGTTGTTATTCCGCATGATTGGGCGATTTTCGGTCCATTCGATATGAATAATGACCTGCAGAATGTAGCTGTAACACAGAACTTCGAGAAAAAGGCTTCCTTGAAAACAGGACGTACCGGTGGGCTCCCTTATGTAGGCACCGGATGGTATCGAACCAGTTTTGATGCTCCTGCCGATAAGGAGGTGACGCTGCTCTTTGATGGCGCCATGAGCGAAGCACGTGTCTATGTAAATGGAAAAGAAGCTTGTTTCTGGCCTTTCGGCTACAACTCTTTCCACTGTAACGTGACGTCTTTATTAAACAAAGACGGAAAGAATAATACGCTGGCCGTACGTTTGGAAAATCGTCCGCAGTCCTCGCGTTGGTATCCGGGAGCAGGTTTGTATCGTAATGTGCATCTGATCGTGACTGATAAAGTGCACGTGCCTGTATGGGGAACACAAATCACAACTCCTCATGTCAGCAAGGACTTTGCAGCCGTACGTCTTCAAACGAAGATTGATAATGCCGGTGAGAAAACACAAATCCGTATAGAGACAGAGATTCTTTCTCCGGACGGAAAAGTGGTTACCAGCAAAGAGAATACGAGCCGCATTAATCACGGACAACCATTCGAACAAAACTTTATTGTAAATGCGCCCGAACTCTGGTCACCGGAAAGTCCGTCACTCTACAAGGCTGTTTCCAAAATTTACGCAGATGATAAACTGGTGGATACTTACACGACACGTTTCGGTATCCGCAGCATTGAATATATCGCTGATAAGGGTTTCTATCTGAACGGAAAACATCGCAAATTCCAAGGGGTATGTAATCACCATGATTTAGGTCCGCTGGGTGCCGCTATTAATGTGGCAGCGCTTCGCCATCAACTTACATTGCTGAAAGATATGGGATGTGACGCTATCCGTACTTCTCATAATATGCCGACTCCCGAACTCGTAGCATTGTGTGACGAAATGGGATTTATGATGATGATTGAACCGTTCGATGAATGGGACATTGCCAAGTGCGAAAACGGTTATCACCGTTATTTCAATGAATGGGCGGAACGTGATATGGTAAATATGCTCCATAATTATCGGAATAATCCGTGTGTGATTATGTGGAGTATCGGTAATGAAGTACCGACCCAATGTAGCCCTGTCGGCTATAAAGTGGCGAAATTCCTGCAAGACATTTGCCACCGAGAAGATCCGACACGTCCTGTCACTTGTGGAATGGATCAGGTTACTTGTGTACTTGCGAACGGATTTGCAGCAATGATTGACATTCCGGGACTTAATTACCGTACCCAACGCTATAAGGAATCTTATGACCAACTCCCGCAGAATCTGATTCTGGGTAGTGAAACTGCTTCTACTGTCAGTTCACGCGGGGTATACAAATTCCCGGTAGAGGATAAGAAAAGTACTAAGTATGAAGACCATCAGTGTTCCTCTTATGATGTGGAAGCCTGTTCCTGGTCAAATATTCCGGACGAGGACTTTGCACTGGCCGACGATAACCATTGGACAATCGGACAATTTGTATGGACAGGATTTGACTATCTGGGCGAGCCATCACCTTATGACACGGATGCATGGCCCAATCACAGTTCCATGTTTGGTATTATCGACCTTGCCAGTCTGCCTAAAGACCGCTATTATCTGTATCGCAGTGTATGGAACAAGGATGCGGAAACCTTGCATATTCTGCCTCACTGGACATGGCCGGGACGTGAAGGCGAAGTGACTCCTGTATTTGTATATACCAACTATCCTACAGCCGAACTGTTTATCAACGGTAAAAGTTATGGTAAACAAAGCAAGAATAATAGTTCGTTGAAGAACCGCTATCGTCTGATGTGGATGGATGCTGTATATGAACCGGGAGAAGTAAAAGTAGTAGCCTATAACAAAGAAGGAAAAGCTGTAGCGGAAAAAGTGGTTCGTACTGCCGGAAAACCTCATCATATCGAACTGGTCAGCAACCGTAACGAATTGACTGCAGACGGAAAAGACTTAGCGTATGTGACTGTGAAAGTTGTAGACAAAGATGGTAACCCCTGCCCTACTGATAATCGTCAGATTAACTTCTCTGCAAAGGGAACCGGTAAATATCGTGCCGCTGCCAATGGCGACCCGACAAATCTGGAACAATTTCATCTTCCGAAGATGCATGCTTTCAACGGAATGTTGACAGCTATCATACAAGCTGGTGAAACTGCCGGAGAAATTGTATTTACAGCCAAAGCAAATGGAGTGAAAGCCGGAAATATTCGTATTCAAACGAAATAAGGTATACGCTTTATAAAATCTGATAAGCCACCGGATTTCTTAACTAAAGAGAAGTCCGGTGGTTTTCATATATAATATACTGGACTTTTCACTTTTACGAGAAAAGAAGCAGGTAAATACAGGTTAATATCTATCTTTGCCAAAGAAAACGTTACAGATATGTCACACAGGATTCACTTCCTTATTTTTACAGGTCTTTTACTGATGTTCTGTTCATGCCGGAAAGAAAACAGGTTTGAATGGCAAGTTAATCAAAGACACATGGAAGTATCTCTGAACAAAGAATCTGATTCGCTCTATGTCATTCATTTGAATACAGACCAACCCTCCCACTCTGTTTGGAAATTGCCTTATCCTGTCTATCAATTTGATTATGGAGATGTTACAGGAGACGGGATGCCGGAAATTATTGTGTGGGTTATCAAGCCTACCCGATTCGACCCCAAACCCGACAAGCGGTTATTTATTTACCGGATTGCAGATGAAGCGTATATCCGCCCACTTTGGTTAGGTTCGAGGGTAGCACAACCTTTGGAAGATTTTAGAGTGATTCGTGAACATACTCCTGTATTGATACGCACCGTGGAACGGGAACGAAGTGGAAAATTTCTGATAGCGGAATATGCATGGAGAGGTTTTGGTCTGGATTTTAAGGGATATCTGAAACGCGAGACAGAAGAAAAGGAGCACGCCGGCTTATCCGTGCAGGTGCGGATGCCATCATCGGACACCATCCGCATGTCATTCAGAAAGAAGAATATTTTAAAGGTAAGCCTATTTTCTATAGTCTAGGCAACTTCGTGTTCGACCAACGAAAACCGGAAACATCACAAAGCCTGATTGTGCAGCTCAATTTCACCTCTATAGGATATAGTATAAAACTTCATCCTGCAACAATTAATAATTGCAAACCGGAATTACAATAATCAGACAAAACCAAAGGGGATAACTGCCAACATTATACTATTTACCAACAAATATCATCATCCCTCTATCTTGAAATCCACTAGATTTTGCACATTAAATAGCTTTCCAGAAAGCTTGGAAATCGCGATATCTACCGTAACAAACCAGCTCATCTCCCTCTTCCACTTTCTCATCCGCCGGTAATTCATTCTTTACATGAAGCTCCATTAAAGAAATGCCCAAGCAATTGGTTATTTTATTGGCTCTCTTCAACCCTATCATCTTTAAATGAAACTCTTCATCCAAATTCAACTCATTCACAAAATATCCTACAAATTTCTCCGGAACCGTGAACTTCACAACATAATAATCCTGATCGATGCGGAATCCTTCCATATTCGTTCCAAAATCAAGCAATTGCACCAAGCTGCGGGCAGCATCTTCTTCCGGAGTCAGGATTCGCTCAAGTTCAAAAGCCTCAAGCACCGCTTTATGTACGGCATCAATAGCACGGGCAAAGATTCGGGAAACCTTTTTCTGCTTCAATAGGGCAACAACACGTATCGATGCACCAAAATTCTCACCAATCGCTACAATTACTATATCCACACTATTCAATGGCAACACTGATAATGATTGTTCGTCAGTGGCATCAATGACAAAAGCCGTAGCAACCTTATCTTTGATTGAATCTACACGACTTTCACTAATATCCGCACCAATAATCTCGTGCCCTAATGCAGACAATTCCTCTGCCAACACATGGCCGTAATTTCCTAAACCGATAATAATATACTTCATATCTTTAGTTTATTATAATGTTATCACTCGGATAACGGTATTTTGTATTCTTTTTCTGTTTGACAATTCCCAACATCAATGTTATCAATCCCACACGTCCGATAAACATCAACAAGGATACCAACAACTTACTGGCATCACACAAATGAGGGGTCAGATTCAGACTGGATCCCACAGTACTAAGTGCAGAGACACATTCGAAAGTCAATGCCATGATGGAAACACCCGGTTCGAGTATGCTCAATGTGAAAATAAAAATGAATGACACTCCCAATGACATGACTACTGTTGCATTGGAACGCCGGATTGAATCGTAAGATAATTCTCTGCCAAACACCTCTACCCGTTCAGTACCACGCAATACGGCTACAAGATTCAGAACCACAACTGCAAAAGCGTTCACTTTCACACCACCTGCCGTAGACTGTGAACCACCACCAACCCACATCAAGAATAGATAAACCAACAAAGTCTGCACGCTCAACGATGCCAGATCGACACTACTAAAACCGGCTGTTCGAGGACAAGTGGCATTAAAGAAAGCTTGTGTCCATTTGTCTGCCAAAGGCATACCGGCAAAAGAAGCATTCCACTCAAAAGCAGCAATAGCTAATGTACCGATTAATAAAAGCAGGAAAGTCATGATTAACACAATCTTCGTATTCAGGTTATAAAGATGCTGCATTTTGTGACGATCCAGTTTGCGTGTACGGACCAATTTCCAGAAACGACGTAGGTGATATAATACAATATCCTTGAAATTGACAAGAATGGGGAAGCCGATACCACCGAAGATTATCAGCAAAGAAACAGAAATAAACAGTCCATTATGATTGGTCATCACCATCGGATTCCCTAAATTACCGGAAAGTGTAGAAAAACCCGCATTACAAAAAGCTGATATAGCATGGAAAGCAGCAAAACCTAACTCGCCTTCCAAAGTCATTCCCAGCGTACCGTGAATACTAAACCAAATCGAAACCATGCCAATCCCTTCAATGACTAGGGTAAAGCCCAATATATATAATAAGGTGGACAGTAATGAACCTAACGAATTGGAACTAACCATATCACGTACAACAAGCTGATTATAAATGGAGGTGTTTCCCATGAAGAACATGGCAAAGAAACTGGTTAATGTCATCACTCCTAATCCTCCAATCTGAATCAACAGGATAATGACAACTAATCCGGAAGTGGTGAATGTAGTGGATACATCTACCGGAACCAAACCTGTAACACATACGGCACTGGTAGCCGTAAATAAAGAGTCTACCCAGGTAATACCATTCACCGTGCAGCGCGGAAGCATCAGTAGACCTGCTCCAATCAGGATAATAGCCATAAAACTGACTGCCAATATCAAAGACGGATTGGTACGCCGTCCCAACAGGCGCACCAGCCCATTGGATAAGTTGAGGAAAGAAAGGACTAGTAATAACAGGAGATGATAAAACTTCCCATGCAGGAATTCCCAAATCTGCAAAATAGCTCCTTCTTCTTCCGGACGGTGAAAAATGACGGGTACTAGAGTAAGATATAATAACCCGCTTAATATCCAGGCTAATCGCCGGTATTGTTTTTTAGTATTCCGGTATTCCAGTGAAATATGTAAAGTAACATCAATCAGAAAGATAATCCAGACAGTTTTATACAATGTCTGCAAATTAGCCACTTCATCTACGGATAAGGAAAAACCGTGTTCATATACTACTCCAACAATCAACAACAGAGATGCCAGATAAGTGAGTGCTTCTACCAGTCCTAACAGGATACGTACATAGGGTTTTAGCAGTTTATTCTGATACAATAAAAACTTATGATAAATCTTCATATCATCTTTTTTAACAGGGTCGTGCAAACTTAAGTAAAATAACAATTAGAACCGATTCTTTGTTGACAAAATTTTCTGAATATTAAAAAATTGAGTACTTTTGGCAACAAGAAACTAAAAAACTACAATATTATGAGTGAAAAAAGAAAACGGTATATCTTACCCGAAGAAGAAATTCCACACTACTGGTACAACATTCAGGCGGATATGGTAAACAAACCTATGCCTCCGTTGCATCCGGGAACCAAACAACCACTGAAAGCGGAAGACTTGTATCCGATTTTCGCTAAGGAACTGTGTCATCAGGAACTGAATCAGACCGATGCATGGATCGAAATACCGGAAGAAGTGCGCGAAATGTATAAGTACTATCGCAGTACTCCGCTAGTTCGTGCTTACGGATTGGAAAAAGCACTCGGTACTCCGGCTCATATCTATTTTAAGAATGAAAGTGTCAGCCCTATCGGTTCACATAAGTTGAACTCTGCATTGGCACAGGCTTATTATTGCAAAGAAGAAGGAGTTACCAACATCACCACTGAAACCGGTGCCGGACAATGGGGAGCCGCTCTTTCTTATGCAGCTAAGGTTTTCGGTTTGGAAGCTGCTGTTTATCAGGTAAAAATCAGTTATGAACAAAAGCCATACCGCCGCAGCATCATGCAGACTTTCGGAGCACAGGTAACCCCTTCTCCATCCATGTCTACCCGTGCCGGTAAGGATATTCTGACTAAACACCCTACTTATCAGGGTTCATTGGGAACAGCCATTTCTGAAGCTATTGAACTGGCACAAATGACTCCCAACTGTAAATATACGCTTGGTTCTGTACTTAGCCATGTTACTCTTCATCAGACTATTATCGGACTGGAAGCCGAAAAACAGATGGAAATGGCAGGCGAATATCCGGATATCGTAATCGGTTGTTTCGGAGGTGGTTCCAACTTCGGAGGTATCTCTTTCCCATTCATGCGTCACACGATACAGGAAGGAAAAAAGACTCGTTTCGTTGCTGCCGAACCTGCATCTTGTCCGAAACTGACACGTGGTAAATTCCAGTATGACTTCGGTGATGAAGCCGGATATACTCCATTGCTACCGATGTTTACCTTAGGACATAATTTTGCTCCGGCCCATATCCATGCCGGCGGTCTTCGCTATCATGGTGCAGGTGTCATCGTTTCACAGTTGCTCAAGGATAATCTGATGGAAGCAGTAGATATACAGCAATTGGAATCTTTCGAAGCAGGTTGTCTGTTTGCACAGTCTGAAGGTATTATTCCGGCTCCAGAGTCCAGCCACGCTATTGCAGCAGCTATCCGCGAAGCTAACAAATGCAAAGAGACAGGAGAAGAAAAAGTGATTCTGTTCAACCTTTCCGGACATGGACTGATCGATATGACTTCTTATGATAAGTATTTGGCCGGTGACTTGGTAAACTATTCATTGACTGATGATGATATTCAGAAGAATTTAGACGAAATAGGAGATTTAGCTAAATAATAAATTGCCTGCCAGTTTCAAGTTTCACCACAGATTACATAAAAGAAACATCGATTCTGCATTGATAATCTTTGAATTACAATCAAATCCGTGCTAATTCTATGATCTGTGGTGATTCTTTTCCCACACCCCTTATTTATTTTCTCTATTGAGCATCTCCATATATTCACTGGGAGACATTTTTTCCACACTCGCAAAATAACGGTAAAAACTGGAGCGGGAGGTAAAGCCGCTCAAAAACATTAATTCCTTTACTGTAAGCTCCCTTTTCAACTGTGCCTGTTCTTTAAAATACTGCAAACGGTAGAAATTAATATAATCTCTGAAACCGGAAAAGCCATCATAATGAAGAGCCTTATTGAGTCTGTTTTCATTCGTATTCAAATCATTCAGAAATTCCTGCAAGGAATATTGAGGATTAGTAAATGGTTTACTATGTTTCATGAGACTTTGCATCTGGTTGGATAGTTCAAAAACGACAGGCGAAACCGCAATTTCCCGGATGGCTTCTATTTCTTCCATCTCCAGCTCTTCTACAGGCTGGGGAGGTAAAGAAAGTGGATTCTCATTACGCAAATATAGTATATTTAAAAAAAGGACGGGAAGGATTACAATATAGCCGAACACGTTAAAACATAATCCACTAGTGCCCAGCATCAACCAAATATAGCCGGACATGATGATAGCAAAACACATCATATAAATAGACATTGCCTGGCTCTGTTTACGCCGGACGGGAATCCATCGTCTCATATATGGAAAGAGGAAATTTACGGAAGGAGTAATTACACTGATTATAAACAGCATCAGCCTTACCCGTACATCCCGTTCACCAATATTCTCCCGAATGGAAGCAAAAGATTTTAGAGTAGTATAGTGACCGTTAAAAAACTCATAGCAACAAGCTATACATGTAATCAGCAAAATAGGGATACATAAACTGACGACTCTTGAAAAAGTCATCCATCCCGGTTTCAATGAGGCTATAGGAAAAATAGAAAAGAACTGAAAAAAGACAATCACCCGGACAATATGCCATATCGAAAGATGATTCATCGGAACTTCAGTAAAACGCGGAATCGTCTCCTCACCTCCTCTACTGAAAATCCACATCCATTCCAGATTATCACACAAAAGAAGAAGGGACAGAGTGATAGCCAATACTCCCCATGCTTTTGTCAGTCCATTATTATCTGAAGAACGTGAATAAACAAGTATTCCCAATACCAAGCCCACAATATCCAACAACAATTCAATGCAGAGAACAATTACGTTTACCATGTTTTTTTTGTTTTGAGCGACAAAAGTAGTCTTTTCGCGAAAAGAACGGGAGCATCCCACTCGTAAAAAGCGTCCCAATATAGGGAGATTTGCTAAAATGGGAACCATTTGGGAGTAATATATTTCAGACTTTTCACCTTTACTAATACTTTTGTGGCAGCATTCACCCCAAACAAGAATAAATTATAATATGACGCGCTACTTAAAGAATATGGAAAAGGAAATCACTATCGAAAATCAGGTAGAGGAAATTGCAATAATTGCCCAATTCATCGAAGAATTAGGCATGTCATTACATTTACCTTCCGGCATAACAATGAGTCTCAACCTAGCTATTGAAGAAGCAATAAGCAATATTATCCATCACGGTTATCCTCAAAATCAAAAAGGTGAAATTACATTGAGAACTTCTGTGGCCCCCGGCCTACTGATTGCCCAGATTATTGACGATGGTATTTCATTCGATCCCACAAAATCTGAAAATGAAGCATCAGAAAATGCACTATCCCTGGAACAGCAACTGACACAAGGTTTGGGACTCTTCCTGATTCGCCGAACAATGGATAAAGTAGAATATCATTCGACGGACAACCAAAACGAACTAATCCTGACTAAAAATATAGAAATGGATTTCAAACCGGAAGCAACTCTTAAAACGAATTTATGTAAAATAGAGGAAGTAATCATACTCACTGTTGAAGGACGATTGGACACTGCCAATACCAACGAATTCAATGCTCTCATCCAACCTTTATTAAACGTTCAGAATCCTAATATAATAATCAACTGCGAAGGATTACTATATATCAGCAGTTCCGGTTTAAGAAGCCTGATAACCCTCCAGAAAAGTGTAAAGCAACACAACGGACAACTTGTATTAGAAGCTATGCGTGCGGAAATACGGAAAATATTCGATATGACAGGCTGTTCCGGCCTTTTTATCATTCGTTAATTCCATTGATAATGAGAAAAGCATCTATTATTTGCAGTATCTTGCTATCTCTGTTCTTTCTGACAGAACCGGTGAATGCACAATCCATTAATCTCACACCCAAATGGACGGCACAAGCACAATTTGCAGGCTATTACGTAGCCGACAAACTGGGATTCTACAAGGAAGAGGGACTTGACGTACATGTGGTACATCCTTCGCTTTCGGCAAGCTCTTTTTCTTTTCTGCAGAAAGGGTATTCGCAAGCGGTAGTTATGAACCTATCGTATGCCTTGACTGAATATTTTGCAGGTGCACAGATAGTTAATATCTTGCAAACCTCACAGGAAAACAGTCTGATGCTTGTCAGTCGTTCGCCACTCAAGGGTACTTCATCTTTGCAACATAAGAAAATAGGGGTATGGAATCATCTTAGTCAAGAACTACTGGATCAAATAGCCAACAAATATCAACTCCAGGTGGAATGGATACGTTTCAATGGAGGAGTCAACATTTTCCTATCGAAAGCTGTAGATATTTGTCTCGTAGGAAGTTACAATGAGTTTCTACAACTAATTGAAGCCGGTGTAAAGACTGATTCTATTCATATCATGCATTTCGCAGATTATGGATATAACTTGCCAGAGGACGGACTTTATGTTAGCAGAGAATTCTATCAGAAATATCCTCAAGCTGTACAGAAATTGGCCCGTGCCAGTATACGTGGCTGGGAATGGGCAAACGAACACCGCGAACAAACATTGGACATTATAATGGAACAAGTGCATCAACACAACATAGGAACCAACAGATATCACCAGCGTAAAATGTTGGATGAGATCTTACGGCTACAAACAAACAGGAAGAGCGGGCAACGTCCCTATCGGCTAAGCCGAGAAGTATTTGATCTGGCAGCTAGTATTTTGTTGCCAGATCAAATCAAAAACACCAGCGACATTCGTTATGAAAATTTCGTAAAATAATCACATTCATTCATGAAACACACTTTTTCCCGTTCCTTTGCAACCCGGCTAAGTATCTACGTACTTTCCTTTACGTTGATTATCTTTGCTACTATTATGGCGCTATTTTATTATTATAGCCACCAGAAAGTAACGGACTTTGCCATTGAACGTACTCATGGACTATTAAGTAACATTGCAACTGAAATCAGCGGTCAGCTACTGTCTGTTAAGACGACTGTAAACCAATCTGTCTGGGTCTTGGAAAGAAACATTAATCACCCGGACTCTTTACACAATATTATTGAATCTGTTGTAAGAAACAATCAGTTCATCGTTGGAAGTGGCATAGCTTTCGTTCCCAACTATTACAAAGAAAAAGGGAAATATTTCATGCCCTATGCTTCTTTTAAGGATGAAATAAATGGAGAAATAACCTATCAGGTATTAGGTAGCCAGAATTATGACTATCCATGTATGGACTGGTATCTCATCCCCCAACTACTTAAGCAACCTTACTGGAGTGAACCTTATTATGATGACGGAGGGGGAAATTTCATCATGAGTACTTATGCCAAACCGCTGTTTGACAGTGATGGAAAATTAGTCGCAGTCTTTACAGCCAATATATCACTGACACAATTCACTGATACAATTAGCTTGCTGAAGCCATATCCTTCCAGCTACACCTATTTAATCAGTCGCAACGGAAGTTTCCTGACTCACATGGATAGAAATAAGATCATGAACGAAACGATATTCTCTGAAGCCTTTGCCAAAGAGAATCTTGCACAGGAACAGATCGGACATGAAATGCTGGCAGGACACACCGGAACCATGCGTTTCGATAACAAAGGAGTAGATTCGTATGCATTTTACACAACTATTCCCCAGATTGGATGGTCAGTATGCACCGTTTGTCCAAGCCAGATTATTCTTCAGGAACTAGACAGTACATCCCGAACAATCATCTACACTTTTATAGTGGGGATGATAGCCCTATTCCTGATTGTGTACAGCATCATCCGACGCCTTGTCCGCCCACTGGAGAAATTCTCCGAGTCAGCCCGCGAAATTGCGACCGGACGATTTGATGTTACCATACCAGAAGTGCATTCCAACGATGAAATCAGAGATCTATACGATTCGCTTATCTTCATGCAGCACTCTTTATCTACTTACGTAGTTGAACTAAAAGACACGACTGCCAGCAAAGAACGGATTGAAAGCGAGCTTTCTATAGCTAGGGAAATACAAATGGGAATGCTTCCCAAGATATTCCCTCCCTACCCCGAACGTAGTGATGTAGATTTGCATGCCATACTTCACCCTGCGAAAGAAGTAGGCGGAGATCTTTATGACTTCTATATGGATGGCAACCGCCTCTACTTCCTAATCGGGGATGTATCAGGAAAAGGCGTACCCGCTTCTCTGTTTATGGCAATCACCCGCAGTCTGTTCCGTACTTTATCTCAGCAGGTGCTTTCACCGGCCAAGATTGTGACGGACATGAACAATTCGATTTCTGATAATAACGAATCCAACATGTTTGTCACGCTTATTGTCGGAATCCTCGATTTGGAAACGGGGAAACTGAAACTGTGTAATGCCGGACATAATCCTCCCATACTGATTCGTCCGGACGGACAGGTTTCTTTCCTTGAATTCAAGACCCAGATATTTGTTGGTGTCATTGAAGAATTTGCCTATACCGAAGATGAAACGACATTGGAAAAAGGAAGTAAACTGTTCCTTTACACCGATGGAGTGACAGAAGCTGAAAATACAGAGAAAGAGCTATATGGAGACGAAAAGTTATTGAAGACATTGTCTGATAATAACACGTCTGATGTACGCACCACTGTTAATGGTATAGTGGACTCTATAGCAGAGCATGTCAAGGAAGCCGAAGCCAGCGATGACTTGACTATTTTACTTATTCAATATGAACCCGGGACAACAAACAATTAAGCACATATCATTATGGAAAGAGAAATAAAGATCTCAAACGATTTAAATGAAATTTCAGTTTTAGCCAGTTTCATCGAAGAACTGGGAGAGGAACTTTCTTTGTCATTTGAAACGACAATGAATATCAATCTGGCATTGGAAGAGGCCGTAGCCAATATTATTATGTACGCCTATCCAACTCAAGAGCAACACACCATCCTATTAAGAGTAACTTACAGCGAAAAACAACTTGTTTTCCTATTAACGGACAAGGGAGCCTCTTTTGATCCGACACAAGTAGATGAAGTAGATGTTACACTTTCTTTGGAGGAACGTCCAATCGGAGGTCTGGGAATATTCCTCATACGAAGCATTATGAACGAAATATCTTACCAACGTATCGACAATGAGAATCACCTCATTATGAAAAAAGACATTTGACGCGGGGCGGAAAGATTGTATAGTTTTCCAGCCAATTCATGGGGTATATCAAAGATTTCACTATCTTTGATGCCATTATTAATCTTATGAACTAATAATGAGCAGCCTTAACAAAATAGCAATCTGTCTACTTTTTCTATGCGCAGGGGTTAATTATGCTTTTTCTGATATTCCGGAGCAAATCAACTTCTCCTATATCTCTATTAATGAAGGATTGTCACAAAGTACTGTATTCTCTATCGATCAGGACCAACGAGGCAATATGTGGTTCGCAACTTATGACGGAGTTAACAAGTACGATGGGTATTCATTTACAGTTTATCAGCACAATGAAGATGATCCGAACAGCATCGCTAATGACATTTCGCGAATCGTAAAGACTGACAGTCAGGGACGGGTTTGGATCGGCACGCGGGATGGTTTGTCATATTATGATGAGGAGAAGGATAAGTTCAGAAATTTCTTCTACGAAAAGAAGGGGAAGAAGCTGCAAATCAACGGTATTGCGGAGATCTCACCGGAACAACTGCTCATAAGTACACAGGAAGGTCTGACTATGTTCGATATTAAAGAATCACGATTCGTTGATGATTCTTTTAGTACGGCTATGCATAAGATAGTGGCTTCTGCTCTTTACAGGCAAGGCGATATTATCTATATCGGCACCCCGGTTGACGGGCTTTACAGCTACTCCATTCCTCAAAAGAAACTGGAAAGAATTACTCCGATAACGGGCACTAAACAGATTCAAGCCATTTTGCAACAATCTCCTACCCGCATCTGGATAGCTACCGAAGGAGCCGGTCTACTTCTATTTAACCCGAAAACACAAGAAGTCAAAGCTTATCATCATTCTTCTTCCAATCCTAAAAGTATCAGTTCCAATTATATCCGTTCTCTGGCATTGGATTCGCAAAATCGCCTATGGATAGGAACATTCAATGATCTAAACATTTATCATGAAGGAAACGATTCTTTCGTTTCTTACAGCAGTAGTCCGGTAGAAAGCGGCAGTCTGTCACAGCGTTCGGTCCGCAGTATCTTTATGGATTCGCAGGGCGGAATGTGGCTTGGAACCTATTTCGGAGGACTAAACTATTATCATCCGATCCGCAACAGATTCAAGAATATCCAACGTATTCCATATAAGAATTCTCTAAGTGACAATGTAGTCAGTTGCATTACCGAAGATAAGAATAAGAACTTATGGATAGGAACAAATGATGGTGGATTGAATCTATATAATCCAAAGACACAACAGTTTACACACTATATCCTGCAGGAAGACGAACGGGAAATCGGTATTGGTTCCAACAATATCAAAGCCGTATATGTAGACGAACAAAAATCACTTGTATATATAGGAACACATGCCGGTGGTCTGACTGTTCTCCACCGCAACAGTGGACAAATGGAAAGTTTCAATCAGCTGAATAGCCAGTTGGTCAATGAAAATGTGTATGCCATTCTTCCTGACAAAGAAGGTAGTATCTTATTAGGAACTTTAAGTGCACTGGTTAGTTTTAATCCGGAGAAACGGAGCTTCACCACCATAGATAAAGAAAAAGACGGTACGCCATTTACTTCACAACGAATCACAATCCTGTTCAGAGATTCTCGTAAACGTCTTTGGATCGGTGGTGAAGAAGGTATATCAGTCTTTCAGCAGGAAGGGATCGAAATAGAAAAAGCTCCTATCCTTCCGGAATCATCTGTAACAAAGATGTTTACCAATTGCATTTATGAAGCTGCCAATGGCATCATTTGGGTAGGTACGCGTGAAGGTTTCTACTGTTTTAATGAAAAAGAGAAGAAAATCAAACGATATACAACAGCTAACGGTTTACCCAATAATGTGGTCTACGGTATCCTGGAAGATACTTTCGGGCGTCTCTGGGTAAGCACCAACCGTGGTATCTCCTGTTTCAATCCGGAGACAGAGAAGTTCCGCAATTTTACGGAATCCGACGGGTTGCAAAGTAATCAGTTTAATACTTCTTCATTCTGCCGCACCTCTAACGGACAAATGTACTTCGGAGGTATCAACGGTATCACAACTTTCCGCCCGGAACTCCTACTGGACAACCCTTACACTCCTCCGGTAGTTATCACTAAACTTCAACTGTTTAACAAAACAGTCCGTCCGGATGATGAAACCGGTATCTTGACTAAGAATATCAATGAAACAGAAAGTATCACGCTAAAATCATGGCAAACGGCTTTTACACTTGAATTTGTGGTATCCAACTATATTTCAGGTCAACACAATACTTTCGCTTATAAATTGGAAGGATATGATAAAGAGTGGTATTATCTGACAGACAAACGTGCTGTCTCCTATTCCAACTTGCCGCAAGGCACTTATCATTTTCTGGTAAAAGCTGCTAATAGTGACGGGAAATGGAACACTGTACCTACGATGTTAGAAATCATTGTTCTCCCTATATGGTACAAGACCTGGTGGGCAATCGTGCTTTTCCTCGCTATTTTTATCGGCTTTATCACTTTCGTCTTCCGCTTCTTCTGGATGCGTAAAAGCATGGAGGCAGAGTTGGAGATTGAACGCAGGGATAAGGAACATCAAGAAGAAATCAACCAGATGAAGATGCGTTTCTTCATCAATATTTCCCATGAGCTTCGCACGCCGTTGACTCTTATCTTAGCTCCTCTACAAGAAATAATCAATAAGATCAGTGACCGCTGGACTCGTAATCAACTGGAATATATCCAACGCAACGCTAATCGCCTACTACATCTTGTCAATCAATTGATGGATTATCGCCGCGCCGAATTGGGAGTTTTCGAGTTAAAAGTAAAGAAAGAGAATGCACATCAACTCATACAAGATAATTTCTTGTTCTATGATAAACTGGCGCACCACAAAAAGATTACTTATACTCTCCATTCCGAATTGGAAGATAAAGAGGAACTTTTTGATCCTAATTATCTGGAACTGATTGTTAATAACCTGCTTTCAAATGCTTTCAAATATACGGAAAGTGGTCAAAGTATCACTGTGACATTAAAAGAGGAAAATAATTGGCTGGTACTGCAAGTTAGTGATACCGGTATTGGCATTCCTATCAACAAACAGGGAAAAATATTCGAACGTTTTTATCAGATAGAGAGTGAGCATGTAGGAAGTGGTATCGGTCTTTCACTGGTACAACGTCTGGTAGAATTGCACCATGGTCGTATCGAACTGGATAGTGAAGAGGGTAAAGGCAGTACTTTCTCTGTCTATCTGCCACAAGACATAAATACCTATAAATCCTCCGAGTTGGCTTCTAATGACACTCTGAATGAGGAAGGTCAGGTATATTCCACCAACTCGAAAGAAATGTATTTCATTGATACGGAAAAGGTCGAAAACGAAACGATCGAAGCCGGTGACAAGAAGCGTGGCACTATTCTTATTGTAGAAGACAATAATGAAATCCGCCATTATCTTAGCAGCGGACTTGCAGAACTCTTCAATACGCTGGAAGCCGGGAATGGTGAAGAAGCCTTGGAAAAACTGAAAGACAATGAAGTTGACATCATTGTAACTGATGTCATGATGCCTGTGATGGATGGTATCAAACTGTGTAAGAATGTGAAGCAAAATATCCGTACCTGTCATATTCCCGTGATTATCCTGTCTGCTAAAAGCGAAGTCAAAGACCAGATGGAAGGTCTGCAAATGGGTGCGGATGATTACATCCCGAAACCATTCTCACTTGCTATCCTGACTACGAAGATACAGAATATGATGCGTACCCGTAGACGTATGCTTGAACGGTATTCCAAATCCCTGGAAGTGGAACCGGAAAAGATTACGTTTAACGCCATGGATGAAGCTTTACTGAAACGTGCCGTAGCTATTGTAGAAAAAAACATGGATAATATTGAATTCTCTACTGACGAATTTGCCAGAGAAATGAATATGAGTCGTTCTAACCTGCATCTTAAATTGAAAGCTATCACAGGCGAATCGACTATCGATTTTATACGAAAGATCCGTTTCAACGAAGCAGCAAAGTTACTCAAGGATGGCCGCTATACAATAGCAGAAGTCAGTACAATGGTAGGATTCAATACACCGTCTTATTTTGCTACGAGTTTCAAGAAGTATTTCGGATGTTTACCCACGGAGTATATTAAGAAAATAAAAGGATAAATCAGTGAATTCCGAATATGAATCTGCTGGCTTGAGATTTATGTTCATTTCGGTTCGGAAAAGAACATAAAATGCTATTACTGATAATAATACATTACTATGCAGCTTTCAATTTATTCTCTTATTAGCATTATTTATCTTATTACCAAGCGAGCTTTCGTTTGACAGTTGTTGAACGAAAGCTTGACTTTAGTTAAACTATCGTTCGACTTAAGTCAAACGAAAACTCATTAGGCAATGAAATAAATATCAATAGGGAAGCTATTACTTAAAAGTAGCCAATAAGATCATTATTGTATCTAAAAGGAGTAATATTCTACATAACGAATACTGAAAGCTAATTCCCGAAAATCTTCAACCTTTAAAGAAGAAATACATTCTTTACCCCATACAAACAAAAACATTAGACAAAAATGAAAGACTATTCAACAATACCAATAGTCGTAAAATTGTCATACTCTATATATTTGCAGAGAGAGCATTATTAATTAATAGATGAAAAAGCATACTATGAATTATTTAAACAAACTGTATTCTTACCTACTTTTATCATTAATCAGTATTCTTTTTGTGAATGCTCACCCGGCAACTATAAAACAAGATATTGACTGGCCCCAATTTATGAGTCAACAAGATATGATATGGGAAAAGTTACCCGAATATTGGTATGATTCCGCCTTTTTAGGTAACGGAAAGCTTGGGCTAATGATTTATAAAGAACCTGGAAAGAACTACTTGCGCTTAGAAACAGGCAACTGCGATGTACATGATCACCGCACTAAAAGAGATGTATTCGGAATCCCTAGACTACTTACCGGACATTTTGCCCTACATCCTAAGGGCAAAATAATCAATGGAACGATGCATCTTGACCTTTGGAATGCTGAAGTTTCAACAGATATTACGACAACTAAAGGAGTCATCCACTTGCGAAGTTTTGTCCATGCGGATGAAATGATGATAATAGTAAAAGCAACAACAGAAGGAGACGAACATGACTTCCAATGGGAATGGATAGCAGCTGAAGCTAATAGTCCTCGTTATTTGATTTTCAAAAGACAAGGAAAAGCCAATAAAATACCAAAAGATTACGAACTTAATCCGACAGCAAAAATCAGTAATGAGAAAGAAGTCAATCTATCTGTCCAGAAATTATTGGCAGGAGGAGAAACGAGCATTGGATGGCAAGAAACACATAACCCCGAAACAGAACGCACCTTATGGATAAACCTAACACATACATATCCTCAAAACAATTCGAGTGAAATATGCAAAGCTGAAATCCGAAAAGCTATACGTAAAGGTTATCACCCCATGCAAAAAACACATCGTAAATGGTGGAATACTTTCTATCCTAGTAGTTTCATAACACTGCCGGAAGCACAAAAAGAAAACTTCTACTGGATACAGATGTATAAATTAGCCTCTGCAACACGTGGTGATCGTGCTCTAATAGATAACACAGGCCCGTGGCTAACCGAAACCCCATGGCCGAATGTCTGGTGGAATCTCAATGTTCAACTTACCTATTGGGCACTGAATACTTCCGACCATCTAGATCTGGCAGCTTCTTTAGAAAATGCCCTCTACAATCATATAGATCAGTTACGCCTCAACATTCCCAAAGCTTACCGCCATAACTCATTAGGAATAGGGGTTGCTTCCAATTTGGAATGTATGACTACAGAAGTAGGAATTCCAGGAAAAGGCAAAGCTCAAGTAGGACTACTTCCATGGGCCTGTCACAACCTATGGCTTATCTACCGACATAAAATGGATGATGATATTTTACGAAATAAATTATTTCCTTTATTAAAAGAATCAATCAACTACTATTTGCATTTCCTGAAAGAAGGAGACGATGGAAAACTTCATCTCCCAGCAACTTACTCCCCCGAATATGACACCGTGGAAGATTGCAATTTCGACCTCGCTCTGCTACGTTGGGGATGCCAAACACTACTAGAATCAGCCCATCGTCTGAATATCCAAGATTCATTGATTGAGACATGGAAAAATGTGCTTCTTAAACTGACTCCTTACCCCACAGACGAGAATGGATTACTTATCGGAAAAGATATGCCGTATGCTTTCTCACACAGACATTATTCACATTTACTTGCTATTTATCCTCTATACTTAATTAATAAAGAACAACCGAATGATATTGAAATGATTGAGAAATCATTGTCTTTTTGGCAAAGCAAGCCCACAGCTCTCCTAGGTTACTCATGCACAGGAGCATCTTCCATTTCCTCTGCTATCGGAAAGGGAGACGATGCACTAGCCTATCTAAATAAATTATTTGGTAAATTTCTTAGTTCGACGACTATGTATAAAGAAAGTGGGCCAGTTATTGAGACACCTTTATCTGCCGCCCAAAGCATTCACGATATGTTATTACAGAGTTGGGGGGGAAAGATTCGCATTTTCCCAGCTATCCCCGCTACATGGAAAGACATTGCTTATTCAGGTCTGCGCACGGAAGGGGCATTTAAAGTATCTGCCAGTAGAAAGCAAGGAAAGACACAATTTATCCATATTAAAAGTCTGGCAGGAGAGCCTTGCATTGTAACGACTGATATAGTTAACCCTATTTTTGAAGGAAAAAGAAACTTCACTATACAATCATTCCCAAACAACACCTTCCAAATTGATTTAAAGAAAGGAGAAGAGGTCTTCATTTCCCCCCAAGGAGAAAAGCCAGATTTTATCATTTCTCCGATTCCTCATACTTCTAAAAATCATTATGGATTAAAAATCATTCACCAGAGGAGGTAAAAATGTACAAAACCAACCTTGTAAACACTGGTAGATTAGATTACATTATGATACATAAAAAGCCTGCTATCAGATCCGTAACAGGCTTTTTAGACAGAAGTAATATATGATTCAACAAATTTAATATCAAAAAAATCATTTTTGAACAAAGTGTGAACAAGCCAGACTGTAGTCTATAATTTAATAAGCTAATTTTGCAAACAGTAAAATATAACTTTTAATAATTAAAACCTAATAAAGTATGAAGAACATCTTCTTTATTTGTATGTTCGCAACCGTTGCTTTTACCGGATGCGTAGATGATGATGATGACTTATTAACAGGTGAAGTTAGTCCAGGAGTAGAAATACTTCCTGAAAACAAACCTAATGAAGTTGTAGACTCAAAGTTATTTGAGATCATTAACCTCGATTACCCAGGATTAGAGAAAGTGAAAAAATTCTATGAAAATGGAGAATACTATTATGCAGCTAACGAATTACTAGAGTATTATAGAACAAGAGTAGACGTAAACAACCCTAATGTCAACTTGATTAACCCAACAATTTCCGAGAAAGATCAACGCATTGCCGATCAAGCACTTGAACATCGTTTCTATGTAAAAGGATTCGCCGAAAGTGTAGATGAAGTAACTAAACTAGAAACATATTATTCTTTCTATGATGCATCTGCAAAGAAAATAGATTGGAATGCCAACGAAGATAAACAGAAAAAAGAGCAAGAATTCAGATACCAACTTCATCGCCATCAATGGATGCTTCCCCAAGCAAAAGCATACCGTATTAGTAAAGATGAAAAATATATCCAATCATGGATTGAAGCATATGGCAGTTGGATCGAAACATTCCCATATACTCCCGGAACCATATTCCCACCAGCTGGCGGTTCCGAAAATGATGTAGACTATCAATGGAAAGGCCTACAAGTAGCAGAAAGAGTTCTTTCCCAAGTAGACATTATGCCCTATTTTATTCATTCCACAAATTTCACTCCGGAATGGCTTTCTACTTTCTTGGTTGCATTTGAAAAAGAGGTAGAGTGTATTCGATTGAATTATTATCAAAGTGGCAATATCTTAATTTCTCAATATCAAGCCGTAGCCACTGCTGGCATGCTAATGCCGGAATTTAAGAATGCATCAACATGGGCTACAGAAGGAACACAAGGATTAAACGAATCATTAGACACACAATTTAATGATGATGGAGTGGAATATGAGTTAGATTTTAGCTATCATACTGCTGCCATTAGTGACTTCCGAGAAATATATCTTATAGCTCAAGCTAACAACAAAACTAATTTATTGTCTCCCAGCTACATCAGCAAACTAAAGAAAGCAACAGAATTTGTTATGGATATGATTTACCCTAATTATACTATAGACAATTTCAATGATACCCGTTCAGCTTCATATTCTAAAAGCACTTTGTTGAATAGGCTAAAGGAATATTCTGCTATGTATCCTGACAATAATGAGCTATTATGGGTAGCAACAGAAGGAAAGAACGGAAGTAAACCTTCATACACAACTAAAGCTTATAGCACCTCTGGTTATTATATGTTACGCAGCGGTTGGGATAAAGATGCAACCATGATGATTCTAAAGAACAACTACAATCCTACCAATCAATGGCACTGCCAACCTGACAATGGAACCTTCGGTTTATACCGCAAAGATCGTAACTTCTTCCCTGATGCAGGTGTATTTACCTACAATACTGGAGCTGCTCGTACTAAATACGCTTCAACTGTTAATCATAATACAATGACTATTATGAGTAAAACCATTGGAGTTGCTAAGCCAACCGGCCAAGGTGGCGTAATGGAAGGAAAAATGATCAAATTAGAAACTAAAAATAATGTAGACATTTTAGTTACGGAAAACCAACAATCAGATGACATCACCCACCGTAGAACTGTATTCTTTGTTAATCAGAAATTCTTTGTGATTGTAGACGAAGGTTATGGCGCATCTACGCTTGGTACTAAGACAAATATAAATTTCCATCTGCTTAGTGATAAAGATACTCCTTCTGTATTTGACAAAAATCTGCAAACATCTGTAAACAATAATAAGTATTATCAGGCATACACTAATTTTGCTAGTAATAATATTTTTGCTGGCACATTTACAGAAACGAGTCAAGATCTAACAGCCAAAGCATTATCTACAACAGATGTGACCAATGTAGTATCTACAAACACAGACAAAGAAGATGGTCCTATACGTCTAGGCTACCAAATCACTCTTCGTCAGCCTAAAATTACGCCTATTGAAATCAGCGCAACCCGCTATATAACAATTCTCTGCCCATTTGAAAACGATACAGAACGGGAGGAGCTGAAAGTTGATGCCAAATTTACTGATAATGAAGATGGAACGGCTGGAACGTTCCATTCAGAAGGGGTATCTATTCAAGTCACAGTCAAAGGTACAGTGTACGATCTTTCTTCAAAATAAATCTAATAATCATATAATATGAAATCTAAATTACTAAAAGACATTTCTCATTTTTTAGGTGTCTTGATGGCAGTTGTATTAGTCATGACCTATACATCTTGTTCAGATGAGGATACCACTGACACTACTGGTTTCGCACTTTATTATTTAGGCATGACCGATATAGGTCCATCTATGAGCGGGATCATTTCAGAGCCTTCTTACAAAGGGAGCGTTCCTTCCGATTTTACAATCACAAGCATCACATTAAACGGTGAACCTTATATGGGTAGTGATTTTATTATCAATAAAGAAACCGGTGCTATTGAAATCAATAGTGCAAAAGACACACCGGTAGGCTTATATAAAATTTCCATTTCATGTATGGCTGGTGGTTCGTATCATGAGTACAAGGATATTGTAGAAGTAAACATGATGAAACCTGTACCGGATGGCATCACTGTAGAACCTAATGAAATTCAAATAGAATACAGCATTGTTTCAGATGCAGAAAGCACGGAAGAATTACCTACAGCACAAGTTAAGACTGATGGTAATCATGTATCTATTACCAAATATGAAATAGCAAAAAGTGACATTTCTTCATTCTTCAATATCTCCCAAACAGGAGAAATTACAATTGTAAGAGGAAGCGATATTGCACCTGGAATACATACTCTTTCATTAAAACTCACTACCGGCGCATCGTCTGAAGATGAAGGAATCTTTGAGAATGCATTGACTATCAATGTCACATCTAAACCTTTAGGATTAACTTATGAACCTAACGAAGGATTGATAGAAGCTGAAACAGCGGAAGGACCCGAAACCACTTTCAAAAGTGAAGCTCCAATGCTAAAAGGCTCTTTGGAAAATATAGCCTATTCTATTAAAAGCATCGAACCATCAACGGATAAAATTAAAATTGATCCGACAACAGGTGTACTCTCTGTCGACAAACATCACGGCTTTGAAATAGGTCAGGAATATGTAATATCTGTAAAAGTAGCAAATAAATATGCTACAGATGGAGTATCATTTAACAATGTATATACTCTTAAAGTAGTAAACAGAATTGTACCTGTAGCAAACTTTAGCTATCCTGTGAATGTAGAAATATATGAATCATCACCATTAAAAGTAACTCCTGATGAAGGACTTGAAGGAGATGGGATTACGTTCACATTAAAGGATGATCTAAATAAACAGTTGTCTATTGACAAAAATGGAGTAGTATCTGCAAAGAAAGGCCACACCATACCAAACGGAGACTATACCATTACAGTGACTGCATCTAATACTAAAAATTCAAAAGAAGCGTCATTCAACTTAAAGGTTAAGAATAATCCGAATAAATTTAGCTTCATACGCTACGGAAATAACATTGGGGTAGATGCAATAAGCAATGCCAATCAATTTAGAATCACAGTAGATAAAGCAGCCGATGCTGCTACGATTCTAAGTAAATTCACAATAGAAGCTCCTACTACAGATATCACAGGAAAAAATGTACGATGGAGTATCAGAAACGGAAAGAACTGTGATAAGTTGGAAATAGATGAAAATGGTAAGATTTCATTTGCAAATGCTATATGGCCAGGATTAGATGCAACAGATCCAGTAGCCACAAATGGTTCAGGATTCTTCTTTGTTACAGCCACTGTTGGTGAAGACAAAGATTCTGAATTCTCACTGGAAGTACCTGTCTTTATACATTATGACTTGGTTATAGCTGGTGTTCATGTATTATATAATCCATTTGTATTCCAAGTTAATCCAAAAACAATTGGTAATAGTACTTATTCTGAAAAACCAATTATTAAAGGTATAGATGCGGAAGCTTTATCATTGTTCACTTTAGACTACAGACGTTCATTTAACTATACGGCAATTAGCGGTACATTTACCAATGGCGATCCTAAAACTTCTAACTTCCTGAACACTCTCTGGACTAAATTCGGAGAAGACTCTGGTAGAGGGGTTAACACAGGTTCCAGGAATGCTATTTCCTATTATGCCAATATAGAGAAAAATAAAAACACTTTAAGTTATGCTATAGGATATGTTGATCCTACTAACGGGCTTGCCCTCAAATTGAATCCTAATAAATGGGTTTTAGACGGAGAGTATCCTAATGGTATATTCACAGGTCAGATGACTTTCGATAAAACTGGAGCAGATCCTCAAAAAGGTAGTCAGGTGTTCCCGCTAATCATCTGGTTCGATCCTAACTTCTAAATACTAATACGTTAAAAATAGAAATTATGTATAACATAAACAATCTAATTAAATCAATAAGCATAAGAGGGTATTTCACCCTCTTAGCACTGATAGTCACAATCAGCGTATATGCTCAAGAATTAACTTTAAAAGGTGTTATTGTAGACGAAACAGACACACCTCTTATTGGAGCAACTATACAAGCTAAAGGCACCTCGACAGGAGCTATCACAGATTTTGATGGAAAATTTACTCTAAAAGCAAAAAAAGGAGCTACAATTTCTATCTCTTACATTGGTTATAAAACACAAGAACTAAAATTCAATGGTCAAAGATCCATTAATATAAAAATGGTTCCAGATAACCAGGCACTAGATGAGGTAGTAGTAGTTGGATATGGCGCGATGAAACGTAGCGATTTGACAGGTTCTGTTGCTTCTGTTGCTGCCAAAGATATTGAAGGATTTCAAACAAGTTCTGTAGCAGGTGCATTAGGTGGACAAATAGCCGGAGTGCAAATCACATCTACAGATGGTACTCCTGGTGCAGGGTTCAACATCAACATTCGTGGTGTAGGAAGTCTGACAGGTGATTCAAGCCCGCTCTACATTGTAGACGGTTTTCAGGTAGACGACATTGATTATTTATCAAATTCAGATATTGAATCTATTGAAGTACTTAAAGACGCTTCATCTTCTGCCATTTATGGTGCACGTGCAGCAAATGGTGTTGTGATGATTACAACAAAATCAGGAAAAAGCGGGAAACCACAAATTAGCTATAATGGTTCTGCAAGTTATCGTAAAATCTCTAAAACATTGGATGTATTATCTCCCTACGAATTTGTGAAATTACAGGGTGAAGTTAATAATGATCTCTTGAGCAGTTACATTTCTGACAAAGAATTTGATGATGCCGGAAAACCAATTAGATACCATTCATTAGAAGATTATGTAGGCGTAAAAGGAGTAGATTGGCAAGAAGAGACTTTCAACCCGACTTGGTCTCAAGATCATAATTTCTCTCTTAGAGGTGGTAGCAATGATACACAATATAATGCGGCTTTTTCTCGCTATGTAGAAAACGGTATCTTCAACAACAGCGGTTTTGACAAAACAACAGCTAAGTTTCGTATAGATCAAAAGATTAATAAAAATATATCGTTCAATGCAACTATTAACTATGCTTTAACTAATCGTAAAGGTGTAGGAACAACAGCTGATTCCGGACGCTTCAATATGTTAGCTCAGATACTTAGCGCACGTCCCACAGGTGGAAATAAGCTAACCGACGAAGAATTATTGCATTCGGCCATTGACCCGGAAATGCTAGAAACAGGCGAAAGCCTAGCACAGGTTAATCCTGTTATGCAAACTCAATCTGTAACTAACAATAAACGTGGCGAAATGTGGTCTGGAAATGCATCTGTAAGCTGGCAGATCATACAAGGACTTACTTTTAAGAGTGCCGGGACATATAATACAACCAATAGCCGCACTGACATTTTTTATAAAAATGGCTCTAAGGAAGCATATCGTAATGGTGAACAACCTTATGGACGTACAACCATGCAACGCGATGTACGCTGGACCAACTTTAATACTTTAACCTGGAAACAAAAGGTAAAGAAACATAATTATGATGTCATGCTAGGACACGAAGTATCCTACAAAAGTACAGAATATTTGTTAGGTGAAGCAATGGGATTCCCTTTCGATCAAATGGAAAATGACAACATGGGGCTAGGTGCAACTCCAAGTAAGGTTGAAAGTACTTACTATGATAAAACGTTATTATCATTTTATGCACGTGCTAACTATAATTACGACAATCGTTATCTATTTACAGCAACAGTACGTGCCGATGGTTCTACGGTATTCTCATCAAATAAGAAATGGGGATTCTTCCCTTCTTTCTCTGCAGCGTGGCGTGTATCAGAAGAAGCATTCATGAAAGATATTAAATGGATTTCAAATTTCAAAATTCGTTTAGGTTGGGGTACAGTAGGAAATGACAATATACCTAACTATCTATCTCTGGACCTATATGAAGCAAATAAATATGGCATAGGCAATAGTAGTGTTACTGTTTTAAATCCTAAACAACTTAGAAATAAGAATTTGAAATGGGAAGGATCAAACACTACTAACTTAGGTATTGACTTAGGTTTCTTTGACAACCGCCTAAATTTAACCGCTGAATTCTTTATCAAGAATACAAAAGACTTGCTATTGTCACAATCACTGGCACATATTACAGGATTTGACTCACAAATGCAAAACGTAGGAAAAATTCAAAATAAGGGTATTGAATTAAGTTTAAACAGCACCAATATTCAAACTCGGAATTTTACTTGGCAAACCAACTTTAATATATCATTCATCAGGAATACATTGAAGTCACTGGCGTCAGGAGTAAACTACATGCAAGCACGTTCTGGCTTTGATAGCAATTTCACTTCATATGATTATATGGCTATTGTCGGACAATCGCTTGGTCTGATTTACGGATATGAATTTGATGGTATTTATCAATATTCAGATTTTTATTCAGTTCCGGGTTCCAGCACTTTAATATTAAAGGAAGGCGTAACAAGCAATCCAAGTCTTGGAAACAGATTGTCTCCGGGAGCAGTTAAATATAAAGATCAAGATGGTGATGGAGTAATAACAACTAAAGACCGTACTGTTATCGGTAATGCTTTGCCTAAATGGTATGGTGGTATCACTAACACATTCAACTATAAAGGTATTGATTTTAGCTTTATGTTGCAATTCAATTACGGCAATGACATTTATAATGCAACCCGTTTGTATGCAACTCAAACCAATACACAACGTAGAAACCAATTAGCAGAAGTAGCAGACCGTTGGAGTCCGACAAACGCTTCAAACAAGGTACCTCGCTACAATGGATACGTAGTAAACGATGTGTATTCACGATTTGTAGAAGATGGTTCTTTCCTACGTTTAAAGAATATAACACTAGGATATACACTGCCTCATAAATGGACTCGTAGTTTCCATGTATCCAAACTTCGCGTATATGCTACCGGACAAAATCTCTTCTGCCTTAACAACTATAGCGGATATGATCCGGAAGTAAGTACAGCCAGCAAAAGTCCTATGACTCCCGGACTGGATTGGGGTGCTTATCCTAAGAGTAGAGTATTTACATTTGGTATTGATTTACAGTTCTAATATGAGAAAATAATATGAAGAAATTAATATATTACATAGCAATGTCCATTCTGTGCATTTTACCTTATTCATGCTCATTAGATGAAGAGGCAAGAAGCGAAATGGAAAAGAAGAATTACATGACTAATGCTAAAGAAGCACAAGATGTTCTATTAGGAGTATATCGTACAACTGTTGAAGATGCTGCATACGGGTATCATCTATCTTTCTTGTTCAACATGGGAACAGATATATCTCAAGGAGAAGGTTCCGATATAACGAATTATCGTATCATTGTCAATAACGCTTTTCCTACTACCCAAGTAGAAATTCAACAAACATGGCAAGTTCTTTATAAAGGTATCTACAGAGCAAACGACTTCCTGGAACGTATTAGTGGAAAAATAGAGACTTATAATACTACTGATAAAAAAATCGCAACTCTTTATATAGCCGAAGCCAGAGCGTTAAGAGCCATGTTCTATTTCGAGTTAGTTCGTCGTTATGGAAATATTCCTTTGATTACCAGTACAGAGATGTCTTATCAAGCTCCTACTACTTTTACACAGGCTACTCCTGATAAAGTATATGAATTTATTGAAGACGATCTTCTTTATGCTAGTGAAGTCCTACCATATGCAATCGACGATCAGCTTCGTGAGAACACATCATATCGTTTTAGTAAAGGGGCAGCACTTGGGCTCTTGGCAAAAGTGTATGCTACATGGGCAGGATATCCTGTACAAAATACAGCAAAATGGGAAGATGCTGCCAAAACAGCACGTATCCTCATCGAATCCGGCAAACATTCATTACTGCGCAATTATGAAAAGTTATGGGAAAATACTTGTAGCAGTGTATGGGATCCAACAGAAAGCTTAATCGAGATTTCATTCTATTCTCCTACCGTATCTGGTTCTGGAGATCCTGTAGGGCGTATCGGCAAATGGAATGGAGTAAAAACAACAGCTATCGCCGGTGTACGAGGTAGTTGTGCAGGAAATATGAAAGTAGTCCATACATTCGTGCTCGATTGGAGAGACGGCAAAAATGCAAATGACAAACGTCGCGATCTATCAGTAGCAAACTATAAGTATGATGACGATTACGTATTATGGGCTAAAGGTAAAAGTGACACGGAAGAATCTGCAAAATTAAAAGACCAAGATCCCACTCAAGCTCAAAAAGAAAAACAAAACTATACACCAGCCAAATGGGATCTTATAAAATACCAAAAGACAGGTGGGGTTATCAATAACGATAAATCTAACGCAAACTGGTATTTCTTACGTTATGCAGATGTATTACTCATCTATGCCGAAGCGCTGAATGAATGGAAACATGGTCCTACCACAGAAGCTTATGCTGCAATTAACGAAGTTCGTCGTCGTGGATATGGATATCCTAGCAATACAGGAAGCTGCGACCTTTCAAACTTAAATGAAGAAACTTTCCGTGAAGCAGTCAGAAAAGAACGTGCGTATGAATTAGCATTTGAAGGTCATCGTCGTATGGATTTAGTTCGCTGGGGCATCTATTATGAAACTATACAAAAAACGAATGCTGCTTTAGCAAACTGGTGGGATTCTGCAGATAATTACAGATATTTGTTATATAAATATACAGAGAAAAACAAACATGAATTACTGCCTATTCCACAACGTGAAAAGGACTTGTGTATTCAGTTCAAACAAAACCCTGGTTGGTAACAAAATCTCTATAACTTCTCTCCAATATGCCTTAAATAGGGCATATTGGAGATATTTAAAACCTTTTTCAACAAAATCAAAACTTGAAAAGCTCTATTTAAACGCCTTTTCGACAATCCTGTAACACAAAATTAGGTCTTTCGCCTACTTTTGCATCAGTTACAAAACTTCTAAAAACAATCACTTAAAATGAATAACATGAAAAAGAAACTTGTTCTCTTTGCTTCGGTTAGTATTGCACTCGCGTCGTGCCAGACAACCCCAAAGGAAGACTACAGTTGGATAAAAAAAGGACTGGATGTAGCTTCTGCCCAATTACAACTTTCTGCTGAAGAGGTTAGTGGTACAGGGATGTTGCCACGCTCCATCCGTACCGGCTATGACATGGATTTCCTTTGCCGTCAGTTGGAAAGAGATTCATTAACATTTAAAGATTCCCTACGTGCACAACCTACTGCCGAGCAATTAGGCAAACGTCGCCTCTGCAACGTTTATGACTGGACGAGCGGTTTCTTCCCCGGTTCATTATGGTATGCATACGAACTGACAGGAAACGATACACTGAAAACTCAAGCAATCGAATATACCAATCTTCTGAATCCGGTACGCTATTATAAAGGTACACATGATTTGGGATTTATGGTCAACTGTAGCTACGGCAATGCAGAACGTCTTTCACCTAACGATACCATCGCTGCTGTGATGAGAGAAACTGCCGATAACCTTTGCGGTCGTTTCAATGATTCTATCGGTGCTATCCGTTCATGGGATTTCGGAACATGGAACTTCCCGGTTATCATCGACAATATGATGAACCTTGATCTTCTGTTCAATGTAGCAAAAGCAACAGGCGACAATAGATATAAAGACATCGCTATCAAACATGCCATGACAACGATGCATAATCACTTCCGCCCGGATTATACTTGCTGGCATGTAGTAAGCTATAACAGCGATGGTACAGTAGAACGAAAACAAACCCACCAAGGCAAGAACGATGATTCTTCATGGGCACGCGGACAGGCATGGGCTGTGTACGGATATACCGCTTGTTTCCGCGAAACAAATGATAGTATCTTCCTGAACTTTGCAAAGGATATAGCTGATATGATTATGGATCGCGTAAAAACAGACGACGCTATTCCTTATTGGGATTATGATGCTCCTGTAACCAAAGAAACTCCACGCGATGTATCTGCTGCTTCTGTCACTGCTTCTGCAATGATCGAACTAAGCACAATGGTTCCCGATGGACAGAAATATCTGGATTATGCGGAAAAAATTCTGAAGAGTCTGTCAAGTGATGCATATCTTGCAAAAGTGGGTGACAATCAAGGATTCATTTTGATGCATTCCGTAGGTTCACTGCCCAATGGTTCTGAAATCGACACTCCACTGAACTATGCTGACTACTATTATCTGGAAGCATTGAAGAGATTCATGGATCTGAAAGGTATCAACTACAAAGATATCTAATACATAAAATTATAACACCTATTATATCATGAATAAAACTTTAAAGTACATCGTTCTGCTTGCAATCGCATGTTTCGTAAGCAAGGGTTATGCCCAAGAACTGAAAAGCGAAGTCTTTTCTCTTCTTAACCTAGACTATCCGGGACTGGAGAAAGTAAAAGCTTTGCATCAGGAGGGTAAAGATGAGGATGCTGCCAAAGCATTGCTGGACTATTACCGTGCACGTACCAACGTAAAAACTCCGGATATCAATCTGAACAAGGTGACTATCAGCAAAGAAGAACAGCAATGGGCGGATGACGGATTGAAACATACATTCTTCGTACATAAAGGTTATCAACCTTCTTACAATTATGGAGAAGATATCAACTGGCAATACTGGCCGGTGAAAGATAATGAGCTCCGCTGGCAGTTGCACCGTCACAAATGGTTCACTCCAATGGGTAAAGCTTACCGTATATCCGGTGATGAAAAATATGCTAAAGAATGGGCACACCAGTATATCGACTGGATTAAAAAGAATCCATTGGTGAAGATGGACAAGAAAGAATATGAGCTGGTAAGTGATGGAAAAATCAAAGGTGAAGTAGAAAACGTACGTTTTGCATGGCGTCCTCTGGAAGTGAGTAATCGTCTGCAAGACCAGACTTCACAGTTCCAGTTATTCCTTCCCTCCCCTTCTTTCACTCCGGACTTCCTGACAGAATTCCTAGTGAACTATTACAAACATGCTGTACATATCCTTGCTAATTACTCGGATCAAGGCAACCACTTACTGTTTGAAGCTCAACGCATGATTTATGCAGGTGCCTTTTTCCCTGAATTCAAAGATGCTCCGGCTTGGAGAAAAAGTGGTATCGACATTCTGAACCGTGAAATTCACGTACAGGTATACGAAGATGGCGGACAGTTCGAACTTGACCCACATTATCATCTGGCAGCTATTAACATTTTCTGTAAAGCCTTAGGTATCGCAGATACTAACGGATTCCGTAAGGAATTCCCTCAAGATTATTTGGATACCATTGAAAACATGATTATGTTCTATGCAAACATTTCTTTCCCTGATTACACCAATCCATGTTTCAGCGACGCCAAGTTGACAACAAAGAAAGAAATGGTGAAAAACTACAAGTCATGGAGTAAACTGTTCCCGAAGAACCAGGCAATCAAATACTTTGCTACAGAAGGAAAAGAAGGTGCATTGCCGGATTATATGTCTAAAGGTTTCCTGAAATCAGGCTTCTTTGTATTCCGTAATTCATGGGGAATGGATGCTACCCAAATGGTAGTAAAGGCAGGTCCGAAAGCTTTCTGGCACTGTCAGCCGGATAATGGTACATTTGAACTTTGGTTCAACGGCAAGAATTTGTTCCCGGATTCTGGTTCGTATGTATACGCCGGTGAAGGCGAAGTAATGGAACAACGCAACTGGCACCGTCAGACTTGTGTTCACAACACAGTAACCCTGGACAACAAGAATCTCGATACAACAGAATCTGTTACTAAGTTGTGGCAACCGGAAGGTGCTATCCAGACTTTAGTGACTGAAAATCCGAGTTACAAGAATCTGAAACACCGTCGTTCTGTTTTCTTCGTTGATAACACTTACTTTGTCATTGTAGATGAAATGGCAGGTAGCGGTAAAGGTTCTATCAATCTCCACTATCAGATGCCGAAAGGAGAAATTGCCAACAGCCGCGAAGACATGACGTTCCTGACACAGTTTGAGGATGGAAGCAACATGAAACTGCAATGCTTCGGCCCTGCTGGCATGAGTATGAAGAAAGAACCAGGATGGTGTTCAACTGCTTATCGCAAACGCTACAAACGTATGAATGTATCGTTCAACGTGAGAAAAGACGGCGAAGAAGCTGTACGTTACATCACTGTTATCTACCCGGTTAAGAAAAGCGCAGATGCCCCTAAATTTGACGCTAAATTCAAGAACAAAGCGTTCGATGAAAACGGTCTGGAAGTAGAAGTGAAAGTAAACGGAAAGAAACAGTCATTAAAATACAAACTATAAAAAGCCTCAAAGCCTCTCCCTGCCCCTTTTCTTGGGAGAGGCTTCTTATCATTATGGAAAACTATTACACCTCCTCTACCCTACTCTTCCCATTGGCAGCACTAAGCCTCGTTTCTTGCAACAGCCAAAAGAAAGAAGAAGTCAGACAGCCGAACATCATCTTCATGATGACGGATGATCACACCACTCAAGCAATGTCCTGTTATGGAGGCAATCTGATCCAAACTCCTAATATGGATCGGATTGCCAATGAAGGTATTCGCTTTGATAATTGTTACGCTGTCAATGCTCTTTCGGGACCTTCACGTGCTTGCATCCTCACCGGCAAGTTCAGTCACGAGAATGGTTTTACCGATAATGCAAGTACATTCAACGGCGATCAACAGACATTCCCCAAACTTCTTCAGCAAGCCGGATACCAGACTGCCATGATCGGCAAATGGCACCTCATCAGCGAACCGCAAGGTTTCGACCATTGGAGTATCCTTAGCGGCCAACATGAGCAAGGTGACTATTACGATCCTGATTTCTGGGAAGACGGAAAACATATCGTAGAAAAAGGATATGCTACGGATATTATTACCGACAAAGCAATTAAATTCCTTGAAGGACGGGACAAGAACAAACCGTTCTGCATGATGTATCACCAGAAAGCCCCACACCGTAACTGGATGCCCGCTCCCCGTCATTTAGGCATATTCAATAATACAACTTTCCCGGAACCGGCTAATCTGTTCGACGACTACGAAGGTCGTGGAAGAGCTGCTCGCGAGCAGGATATGTCTATCGAGCACACGTTGACAAACGACTGGGATCTCAAATTGATGACTCGTGAAGAGATGCTGAAAGATACAACCAACCGTCTTTATAGTGTATATAAACGTATGCCTATTGAAGTTCAGGATAAATGGGATTCTGTATACGCCGGGCGCATTGCCGAATACCGCAAAGGTGACTTGAAAGGCAAATCTTTAATCAGCTGGAAATATCAACAATATATGCGCGATTATCTGGCTACGGTTCTGGCAGTAGACGAAAATATCGGCCGACTACTGAATTATCTCGAAAAGATTGGTGAACTGGACAATACAATCATTGTCTACACCTCCGACCAGGGTTTCTTCCTTGGAGAACATGGCTGGTTTGACAAACGCTTCATGTATGAAGAATGTCAGCGCATGCCTCTTATCATCCGTTACCCGAAAGCAATCAAAGCAGGAAGTACCAGTAATGCAATCAGCATGAATGTAGACTTTGCTCCTACCTTCCTCGACTTTGCCGGAGTAGATATCCCGTCAGATATTCAAGGAGCTTCTTTGAAACCGATATTGGTCAACGAAGGCAAAACCCCGGCCGACTGGCGTAAAGCTGCTTATTACCATTATTACGAGTACCCTGCAGAACACTCTGTAAAACGTCACTATGGTATCCGTACACAAGATTTCAAACTGATTCATTTCTACAACGATATTGACGAATGGGAAATGTATGACATGAAAGCTGATCCGAGAGAGATGAACAACGTCTTCGGCAAACCGGAGTATGCTAAAGTACAAAAAGAGCTGATGGAGCTACTTCAGGACACTCAAAAACAGTACAAAGATACTGACCCGGATGAAAAGGAAAAAGTCCTCTTTAAAGGTGATCGCCGACAAATGCAAAACCGCTAAGAGGAGGACATATAAATAAGAATTAATATGCTTCATTATTAGTTTACCGAATAAATTAGATAAAACCATGGATAGAAGAAAGTTTTTAAAAAACACAGGCTGGTCTTTCCTCGGATTGGCAGCTTCAGGCAGTTTGCTGGGTTCTTGCGCAGCTGGAAGCAAAGAAGCAAAAAAGATTATGCCGTCAGCCAGTAACCTCAAAATGTACTGGGGCGACTTACATAACCATTGCAACATCACATACGGACACGGCGACATGCGCGACGCTTTTGAAGCAGCGAAAGGACAATTGGATTTTGTCAGTGTCACTCCTCATGCTATGTGGCCGGATATTCCCGGAGCAGATGATCCCCGCCTGAAATGGGTGATTGATTATCACACAGGAGCTTTCAAACGTTTGCGTGAAGGCGGTTATGAGAAGTACGTAAAAATGACGAATGAATATAATAAAGAAGGTGAATTCCTTACTTTTGTCGGATACGAGGCCCACAGCATGGAACATGGTGACCATGTTGCATTGAATTATGATCTCGACGCACCGCTTGTGGAATGTACTTCTATCGAAGACTGGAAACAGAAGGCAAAAGGACACAAAGTATTTATTACTCCACATCACATGGGTTACCAGGGCGGCTATCGCGGTTACAACTGGAAATGCTTTACCGAAGGAGATATTACCCCATTCGTAGAAATGTATTCCCGTCATGGTCTGGCAGAAAGCGATCAGGGAGATTATCCTTATCTACACGATATGGGTCCGCGCCAATGGGAAGGAACCATTCAATATGGTCTTGAATTAGGCAACAAATTCGGTATCATGGCTTCTACCGATCAACATTCCGGTTATCCGGGAAGCTATGGCGACGGTCGTATCGGTGTCATGGCTCCGTCATTGACTCGCGACGCTATTTGGGAAGCTCTCCGCACCCGCCATGTATGTGCCGCAACCGGTGATAAAATTATTATCGACTTCCGCCTCAACGACACTTTCATGGGTGACGTGGTTCGCGGTAACAGCCGCCGTATCTATCTGAACGTTACAGGTGAAAGCTGTATCGACTATGTAGATATTGTCAAGAACGGACAGATTTTAGCTCGCATGAATGGCCCGCTGACTCCGATTGCCCCGGAAGGTGATACGGTACGTTGCAAAGTTAAAGTTGATTTTGGTTGGAATCGTGAAGAGAAATACGTACATTGGCAGGGTAAACTGTCCGTGGACAAAGGACAGATCCATAGTGTAACTCCTTGTTTCCGTGGCGCAGCGTTCACTTCTCCGCAAGAAGGTGAAACTGAATTCCACACGCATGTCAACCGTATCGTATCCGTTGGCAACAAGGAAACCGAACTGGATATGTATAGCAGCAAAAATCCGAATACGACTACAGCAGCCATGCAAGCCGTCATTCTGGATGTGGAAATGCCCAAAGACGGTAAGATCATTGCCGAATTCAATGGCAAGAAGTTTGAACATACGTTGGGCGAGTTGCTCAAAGGTTCACGTTCACACTTCATGATCGGTTGGTTGAGCGAGGCGATCCTTTTCAATCGTGCTATGCCGGAAAGCTGTTTCACTTTGGAACACTACATGGAAGATAAAGAGCCGCAACGTGATACGGACTACTACTATGTACGCGTTCGCCAACGTGACGGACAATGGGCTTGGAGTTCACCGATTTGGGCAGAAAGAGTGTGATTTTTTTAAGTATTAAGTATTACTTGGTGATATGGAAAAAGAATACGCTATAGGAATTGACCTTGGCGGAACTTCTGTAAAATACGCCCTAATTGATAATGAAGGCGTATTTTACTTTCAAGGGAAGTTACCGTCGAAAGCCGATGTATCAGCAGAAGCTGTCATCGGACAGTTGGTTACTGCTATCAATGAAGTGAAAGCCTTTGCACAGGAACAAGGCTACAAAATCAATGGTATAGGAATCGGTACACCGGGCATCGTAGATTCTACAAACCGCATAGTTCTGGGAGGTGCGGAAAACATCAACGGTTGGGAAAACATACATCTGGCGGACCGCATTGAAAAGGAAACCGGATTCCCGGCTTTATTAGGAAATGATGCCAATCTGATGGGATTAGGAGAAACAATGTATGGAGCCGGACAGGGAGCCACTCATGTTGTTTTCCTAACAGTAGGAACAGGCATTGGCGGTGCAGTAGTCATCGATGGCAAATTGTTCAACGGTTATGCCAACCGGGGGACAGAACTGGGGCACGTGCCTCTCATTGCCAATGGCGAACCTTGTGCCTGTGGTTCCGTCGGCTGTCTGGAACATTATGCTTCCACTTCCGCCTTGGTACACCGTTTCAGTCAACGGATAATAGACGCAGGTATCTCCTACCCGAATGAGGAGATTAATGGAGAACTGATCGTCCGCCTTTACAAACAAGGAGATAAGATTGCACAACTATCGCTGGAAGAACACTGTGATTTTCTGGGACATGGAATTGCAGGATTCATTAATATCTTCAGCCCTCAAAAGATTGTGATCGGTGGAGGACTTTCCGAAGCCGGAGACTTTTATATTCAGAAAGTAAGCGAAAAAGCCCGCAGTTACGCCATCCCCGACTGTGCCGTGAATACTCAAATCATAGCTGCCGCTCTTGGAAACAAGGCCGGAAGTATTGGAGCCGCTTCACTCTTTTTCAAATGAAAACAAAAATAAATGATAGTTGATAGCTGATAAATGATAGTTAGTAAATGAAAGTTATCCCAACATACAAATACTCAATCATCAATTAATTATCAACTTCCATCTATCAGTTATCATTTATCAACTATCAACTATTTAAGATTATGAGAAAAAATTTAGGGATGCTGGCGCTGATTATGGCGTTCTGGTTTACCATCTCGTTTATCACCAATATTCTAGGCCCACTCATTCCGGATATTATCCACAACTTCAATCTAAGTGACCTGGCAATGGCGGGATTTATCCCGACTTCTTTCTTCCTGGCCTATGCCATCATGTCTATCCCTGCCGGATTGCTCATCGACCGTTTCGGTGAAAAGCCGATATTATTCGGTGGATTTCTGATGCCGTTTATCGGCACCATCCTATTTGCCTGCATGCACACGTATCCGATGTTATTGGCTTCTTCTTTCATCATCGGACTGGGAATGGCCATGTTACAAACGGTATTGAATCCACTCCAACGTACCGTAGGAGGAGAAGAAAACTATGCATTTATCGCCGAACTGGCACAGTTCATGTTTGGCATTGCTTCTTTCCTAAGTCCTCTGGTATATACTTATCTGATTCGTGAACTTGATCCGGCAACATATACAGCAGGTAAGAGTTTCTTTATCGACCTGTTGGCCGATGTCACTCCACGGGAAATGCCGTGGGTATCTCTTTATTGGGTATTTACAATCCTGCTATTGGTCATGCTGATAGCTGTCGGTGTATCCCGTTTTCCCAAGATCGAGTTGAAAGAAGACGAGAAAAGCGGGTCTAAAGATTCATATCTGGCTTTATTCAAACAGAAATATGTATGGCTGTTTTTCCTGGGAATTTTCTGCTATGTAAGTACGGAACAGGGAACTTCAATCTTCATGAGTACCTTCTTGGAACAATATCATGGAGTTAACCCACAAACAGACGGTGCACAGGCCGTAAGCTATTTCTGGGGATTGATGACAGCCGGTTGTCTGGTAGGTATGATTCTGCTCAAGTTAATTGACAGTAAACGATTGTTGCAAATTTCCGGAATTCTGACGATCATCCTATTATTATCGGCATTATTCGGAAGTAAGGAAGTATCCATGCTTGCTTTCCCTGCTGTTGGATTCAGCATCTCCATGATGTATTCCATCGTATTCTCATTGGCGCTGAACTCTGCGTCACAGCACCACGGTTCATTCGCAGGTATACTATGCTCGGCAATTGTAGGTGGTGCCGGTGGTCCGATGATTGTAAGTACACTGGCAGATGCAACATCACTCCGTACGGGTATGCTCTTTATCCTTGTTTTTGTAGGATATATCACCTTTATCGGTTTCTGGGCATGTCCACTGATTAATAACAAGACTGTTCGTCTGAAAGATTTGTTCAAACAACGCTGAATAACAAAGCGATGAATAATAAAAGCAAAGTTATATGATGAAACAACGAATATCTATTTTTCTCTTGTTCACCCTTCTGCTATTCGCCAATGGATATGCACAAAAAGGAATCATGCGTCTGACTCAACAGACCTTGATGCATGAAGTCCGCGAAACGCCTTCGCCTCTGGACGGACAGCATATTACTGTCAATCCCCCACGTTTTATGTGGCCGGATAAGTTCCCGCACCTCGGTGCTGTATTGGACGGAGTTGAAGAAGAGGACTACAAACCCGAAGTAACCTACCGCATCCGTATTGCACGCGACCCCGAATTTAAATCGGAAGTGATTACCGCCGAAAGAAAATGGGCATTTTTCAACCCATTCAAACTCTTTGAAAAAGGGAAATGGTATTGGCAACATGCCTACGTTAACAAAGAAGGAAAAGAAGAATGGTCACCTGTTTATCATTTTTATATAGACGAACACATACGTACATTCAACCCTCCTTCTCTACAGGAAGTATTAACCAAATTGCCCAAGACTCATCCCCGCATCTTGCTTGATGCCGAAGATTGGGATAATATCATCGAACGGAATAAAAACAATCCGGAGGCACAGGCTTATATCCGAAAAGCCGATAAATGCCTGAACCACCCGCTGAAACATCTGGAAGAAGAAATTGATACAACCCAGGTTGTCAAGTTGACAAATATTGTTCAATATCGTTCTGCCCTGATTCGGGAAAGTCGTAAGATTGTAGACCGTGAAGAAGCAAATATCGAAGCCATGGTACGCGCTTACCTGCTAACGAAAGATGAGGTATACTACAAAGAAGGCATTAAGCGTCTTTCCGAAATTCTTTCCTGGAAAAAAAGTAAGTACTTTGCTGGAGATTTCAATCGTTCTACTATTCTGTCCATGAGCACTTCAGCGTATGATGCATGGTACAATCTGTTGACTCCGAATGAGAGAAAACTACTCCTAAGAACGATTCGTGACAATGGAAAGAAGTTCTATCATGAATATGTCAATCACTTGGAAAACCGCATTGCTGATAATCATGTCTGGCAAATGACTTTCCGTATCTTGAATATGGCGGCATTTGCTACGTATGGCGAACTCCCGATGGCTTCCACCTGGGTGGATTATTGCTACAATGAATGGGTATCCCGTCTGCCGGGCCTCAACGCGGATGGAGGATGGCACAATGGTGATTCTTATTTCCAGGTCAATCTTCGCACATTGATTGAAGTTCCCGCTTTCTACTCCCGTATCAGCGGATTCGATTTCTTCGCCGATCCGTGGTATAACAACAATGCATTTTACGTCATCTACCAGCAGCCTCCATTCTCAAAATCTGCAGGACAAGGCAATTCACATGAAAGCAAAATGAAGCCGAACGGTACACGAGTAGGTTATGCGGATGCCTTGGCACGTGAATGTAATAATCCGTGGGCGGCTGCTTATGTACGTACCATTCTGCAAAAGGAACCGGATATCATGGAAAAAACTTTCCTCGGAAAATCTGGAGACTTGACCTGGTATCGTTGTACAACCAAGAAAGTTCTCCCCAAAGAAGGACATACTCTTGCCGAACTACCCATGGCGAAAGTATTCAATGAAACGGGAATCGGTACGATGAATACCTCTTTGGGAGATATAGATAAGAATGCCATGTTATCGTTCCGCTCCAGTTCTTATGGTTCCACTTCCCATGCACTGGCCAATCAGAATGCTTTTAATACATTCTATGGAGGTAAAGCCATTTTTTACAGCAGCGGACATCGTACAGGTTTTACGGACGATCATTGTATGTATTCTTACCGTAACACCCGTGCACACAACAGCATTTTGGTAAATGGAATGACTCAAAAGATTGGAACGGAAGGATATGGCTGGATTCCGCGTTGGTATGAAGGAGAAAAAATCGCTTATATGGTAGGAGATGCTTCCAATGCTTATGGTAAAGTGACTTCTCCCCTATGGCTGAAACGTGGAGAACTATCCGGTACGCAATATACACCTGAAAAAGGATGGGATGAGAACAAACTGAATATGTTCCGCCGTCATATCATCCAACTGGGAAGTACCGGAGTTTTCGTGATTTATGATGAACTGGAAGGAAAGGAGGCTGTTACATGGAGTTACCTTTTACATACTGTAGAATTACCGATGGAAATACAGGAACTGACCGATGAGGTGAAAGTAACCGGAAGGAATAAAGCTGGCGGTATCTCTGTTGCCCATCTTTTCAGTTCGGCAAAAACGGAACAGGCAATGGTAGATACTTTCTTCTGTGCTCCGACCAACTGGAAAAATGTGACGAATGCACAAGGAAAAGCAGTGAAATATCCTAATCACTGGCATTTCTCTTCTACAACTGTTCCTTGCAAAACCGCCCGTTTCCTGACTGTGATGGATACACATGGAGACAACCGTCCGGATATGCAGGTAGTTCGCAAAGGCAATATCATTCAAGTAGGTGACTGGACTATCACTTGCAACCTTACGGAAAAAGGAAAAGCCGCTATTCACGTTAGTAATAAAGTGGAGAAAGTTTCCTTAAACTACGATGCCGGTAAAAAGGAAGGTGCAACGACGGTAACAGATCAGGTAAAAGGGAAACAGGTTAATAAAGTCCTGACAGACTATTTACCGGATTTTGAGATTTAATCTCTCCCCCCAAAAAACTGTCCCGTTATTCAATTTATAGAAAATTGAATAACGGGATATTTTTTATAGAGAATAAAAGATAAAGAACAGAGTATAAAGTACATGATCCTATGAATTGTAACCAAGAAGAGTTCTCTCTACAAACATATACTCCTTTAAAAACGTTATATTTGCAGAGTAAAATAAATTAAGAAAGAACAATGAAATATATCGGAGCACATGTTAGCGCCTCTGGTGGCGTAGAGTTCGCACCCATTAATGCGCACGAAATAGGAGCAAATGCTTTTGCGTTATTCACCAAGAATCAACGTCAATGGGTAAGTAAACCTCTAACAGAAGAAAGTATCAGTCTCTTCAAAGAGAATTGTGAGAAATATGTTTTCCAACCGGAATATATCCTGCCACATGACAGTTATCTTATCAATCTGGGACATCCGGAGGAAGAGGGACTTCAAAAAAGCCGTGCCGCTTTTCTGGATGAAATGCAACGTTGCGAACAGCTTGGATTGAAACTTTTAAATTTCCACCCCGGTAGCTCTCTCAATAAAGTATCAACAGAAGATTGTCTGTCACTTATCGCAGAAAGCATTAATCTCGCTTTAGAGAAAACAAAAGGTGTAACAGCCGTTATTGAAAACACTGCCGGACAAGGCAGTAATTTAGGAAGCGAATTCTGGCAGTTGAAATATATCATTGATCGGGTAAACGACAAGAACCGGGTAGGTGTTTGTCTCGATACCTGCCATACTTATACCGCAGGTTACGATATTGTCAATGAATACGATAAAGTATTTGATGAATTTGACAAGGAAGTGGGATTCAATTATCTTCGTGGTATGCACTTGAATGATTCAAAAAAAGCACTAGGCACCCATGTAGACCGCCACGACAGCATTGGTGAAGGATTGATTGGCAAAGCTTTTTTTGAAAGATTGATGCAAGATTCCAGATTTGATAATATACCGTTAATACTCGAAACTCCGGATGAAAGTAAATGGAAAGAAGAAATTGCATGGCTAAGAAGCATGGAATAGTCATGGTATTGCCAACAAATTAATTAGAGGCGACCCATTAACGGAATTAATTCATTATTGCACTGTTTTAAATTAAATACTACATAGTGAAAAAACATCTATCATAAGTATCATTCATTTTAATAATCATTTTATTATCAAAAGAATAAGTATGATAGATAGCTGTTTGAAAAGGTATCTATCATGCTTTTACCAGCAAAAACAGGTTATCTATCATCAACAAAATAGCCGAATAAAGGCCCTATATGCATAAGATAGCTTGTTTTTATTGCAATGAACCTGTATAAATCCGATGATCGTGGCTTGATAATCCAACTTTAACGGTGATAAGTTTATAGCCCACGTATGCAGGCTGTACAGCCCACGCTTGTAAACCATACAGCCTACAGATGCGGGCTGTACAGCCTGCATACGTGGGCTATAGAAACATTACCGCTCCCAATAGATTATTAAGAATACAGGTTGTCATCCTATAAAACGTGCATTCTTATGCCTTTAAATGGGTAATCTCACCTAATACTACACTAAAATAGACAAAGTATAGGCATGATAGATAGCTGTTTTTTGCAATAAAACTATGATAGATGCCTTTTTTAAAAGGTATCTATCATAGTTATTCTTCTGATAATGAAATGATTATTAAAATGAATGATACTTATGATAGATATTTTTTCACCATGTAGCATTTAATTCAAATCCGCACTGTTTCATTCATTTCCGTACCGTTATGAATTTATTCTGCCAACCATATGCTTAATAAATATTCGCCATACTGACTAAAGGTTCATACAGTTTCTCTATATCCTGCGAATCCATCTCTATTTGCACCTGATCGCCGGGCATTAATGTCTGCCCCTTAGGAGGTAGATTCTTCCGGTCGCGATGCACATTAATTATTACACAACGCTCCGGTAAACGAAGTTCATCTACTATTTTCCCGTCTAAATAAGAGCCGCTCATAATTTCTACAGACAATGTGTAACGCGGTTCTTCCTTAAATGCAGGCGAATGAATCATATCGTCATACAAAATAACATTGAACGGTTTGATTTGAAGCATTTCCGTAAAATAATAAGTTAATCCTCCTACAACAATAGAAGGATAAAAGACTTCCAAATGCCCCGTAATCTCGGTTATTAGTACAATAGCTGTCAAAGGGGTACGGATTACTGCTACAAGGAATGCAGACATACAAATCAACATGATATAACTAATATTCTCATAAGCAATAACACCCTGTTGAACCATAATTAATCCCACGATTTGTCCAAGAAGTCCTCCCGTCACCAGCGTCGGAATAAAACTTCCTCCCGGTAAACCTGAAGAAAAAGAAAAAGCGCTAAAAACAAAATGCAACAGCATCATGCCGACAATCCAGAGAATATGCGTGTCCGGATGCATAGCTTGTGATAACAAGAACTGCTCCCCTCCTCCGGTCAGATTAAACTCGGCCATAGAAATCAGAAAAGCTATAAAAAGCAAATACAACATCTTCACGTATTCCGGATGCTTAATAGCAGGGTAAATACGTTTCACCTGAAGAGTGGTGACAGAAAAGAACTTTCCAAAAACAGAAACCACTGCTGCCAACAAAAGAAACAATTTCACTTGTCCCCAGAAAGTCATTCCCGGTACAATAGCATCAATATGAAAATAAGGATTGATCGGGAAAATCCAACTGGCAACTCCACCTGCCACTACTCCTGCCAAAAGAGTGGTAATAGCTGTTTTAGGTGCATCGAACCGCTCAATAGATTCGATCACCAACAATGATGAAGCCAATGGGGCAGCAAAAGCAGCCGCTAACCCGGCACCGGCGCCGGCAGACAATAGTTGTTTCCGTTCACCGCTAAGCACCCTCCCCCATTTGGATACCAAATATCCAATATACGAACCTATTTGTACGGAGGGACCTTCACGCCCCAAAGACAACCCGGTACTTAATGCAAGTATTCCACCTACAAACTTTGCCACCAATTCCAGAAAAGGATGTTTATAATCAACCCTGCCGTTGATAACTCCACGTGTTTGCGGAATACCCCCACCGGTAATAAGCGGCATTTTCTTTACCAACCAGGATACGAATACCAGTATTCCCCACATCAAAAGAAAAAGAGGTATGTACCAATACCATTTGGGATGAGAATCAAAGAAATCGTGACGGAGATTAAAGAAAAACTGTAATAGGTAATGATAAGGCACAGCCACAAGTCCTGTCAGTAATCCTACGAAGATACTGACAAAGTACAGTCGGGCATCAATCAACTTCAGTTTAAAAATGCGCCAACGACCTTTATCTTTTATCTTTTTTATCAGTCGAAACATTCAGCCAGCCTTACATTGTTTTTATACGTAGGACATACAACAATCAAAACCCTGCTGTGGTTTTCAAACTTATGAAGATTTAATTTCTACTTATTTTCCCATCATATTCAAACGAAGTATAGCATGCACCATAAAGTAAGAACCCAGTGCATTATAATCAGTGTCACGAATGGCAGTAGCGGTTATCGTACGTATCATAGAAATGTCCTGATGAAGAATATCATATATTTTGAAGCGGATTAGTAACTGTTTCCTCTTCAAAAAGGCTTTTGACAGCTGACAGTTCCACATGAAATTTGCTTTAGCATAACCCTCATAACCATATCCGGTACGAAGGAAATAAGTCAGGTCATTATATAACTCCATCCCCCAGGGAAGATAAAGCTGCAATTCAGTTCCTGCCTGATAATCAAAAGTTTCAGTACGTTTCTCCCGTACGTCATTATAAGAATTGTTATAAGTCAGACCAACAAGCCCCGTAAGTTCCATTTGGCGGGTACGATAAGTAATCCGTAGACGTTCACGTCCCGTTAAATGCTGTACGGAAGTTTTCACCGGTTCTTCTTTGTTCAAGGTTGTATAGCCATTCTGATTCCGGTATTGCAGATAGGAGTAAGTACGAAATATCCAGTTACGATTCTTAAAAGGAGTATTAAGAGAAAAAGAACCCATGGCGCGCCAATTACCATTCATATTGACCGGAGATGTAGTTCGTACACCGGTTTCACTATCGTATGTCACCTGGTTGGTTACATTGTTAATGGTATTCTCGAACAAAGCGGTAGCTACCATATTTCGCTGATGTTTGGTATTATAAGAATTGAAATTCAGCGTAAAAGTATTCGTATATGCAGGCTTCAACGAAGGGTTACCGACACGAATATTCAAAGGGTTGGTACGGTCGGTCACAGGTTGGAGATCGCGTATATTAGGCTGTTTCCCTTTTCCCCTATACACAATTTGCAAACGGGTGCGTTTTGAAAACTTATAGCGGAAATTGACAGTAGGCGAAAAATTCATGACCGATCTTTCCAACTGATCTTCGGGAGCATCACTCAACAAAGAATGGCTAACAGACTTTTGAGGTTCAAAATCAACACCAATATTATAATTGTACTTCTTTTGCGAGGTACGTATCGCAAGATTTACTAAATGATTACTATATTGATTCTCAAAACGGTTACTGGATTCTTCATCAAAATCAGGAGCAAACTCTTCCAATTCCTTATCCCAGTCATAAACAAAACGATCCGAATTGTTCACTCTATACTGATAGCTGTAACGGAGTTGCAGGAAATGCCGCCACGGCAATGGTTCTACATATACCAGTTGCACCCGGTAATTATACCCGTCAACATCATCCTCTATTTTCTGATTCTGAATCTTCTTCGTATTATTTTTGAAGTACCGGGTAGTAGAAAGATTCGTCCGATCCGTAGCTGAAGCATTAGTACCATAGTCTACCTTCAAAGCAACATTTCTCCCCAAACAACTCAATTTCCGGCTAAGTTGCAACATCATCGTCAGATTATACCGGGAATTATGATTGGTGCCGGAGGACTCTCTTTCATTCAACAGCACATCATTCCCCCACCCTTCCTGAAAGCCACTATTCTCTCTGTCATTGGCCGAGAAACGATATTGAGGACGGAAAATCAATGTAGTAACAGAATCCATCTTCCATTCAAGAAAAGCATTGGCTACCAACTCATGATTCTGTAACCGGCTACCGTTCTTACCCAGATTGATTGATTTATCCTCACGGAGAAAATTGTCGACTGTTGTACGGCTGTCTTCCAAACGGTCTGTACCCACGTATTGAACATTAGAACGTAACTTAACCCGCTTCCAGTCATAAGTCGCGTTAAGTCCCAATGAACGGGAAGTAGTCAGTCCCATCCGATTACGGATATTACCTGTTGAACTGGAAGATTCATTCTGTAATTCCGAGAATCCCTGGTTATTGGTATTATTCAGATTCCCGATAATAGTTAATTGAGAGTTTTCACGAAAACGGTTCAAGGTATTGGCTAATTCATAACGGTCTTTACTTCCATATCCTCCCATAAAATTCTCCATCCAGCCCCGTTTCATATTTTTTTTCACAGACAAGTCCAGAATCATCTCTTCCTCTCCGTCATCTATTCCCGTAAGACGTGCCAAATCCGATTGACGTTCATAGGCTTTCAACTTCTCCACCATCTCCACGGGAAGGTTTTTAAGGGCGGCTTTCGGGTCATCAGAGAAAAACTCTTTACCGTCCACTAAAATCTTCTTCACCTCCTTACCATGTATCAATAACTTACCGTCCGCATCTATTTCGCTTCCCGGAAGCTGTTTCACCAACTCTTCAAGCATCGAACCTTCGGGAGTACGATAGGCGGAAGCATTGAAGACCGTTGTATCCCCTTCCGTCACCGCCATTGGAGCCTGCCCCACTACTACGGCCTCATCCAAAGCATAACTTTCCGGAGTCAGATTGATATTTCCCAATTCATAGGAGGTGCTTTTGCGGGAAATGGAAATGGGATGAAAAACAGGCTTATATCCGATATATGAAACTTGCAATAATAAAGACTTCGCCTTAGTCACAGTAGGAACGGAAACGGAAAGTTGAAATTTACCGATAGCATCCGTAGCACCGCCGCCCAACAATGTACTATCCGGTAAAGCCAAAAGCCGGACCGTAGCAAACGGTACCGGCTGATTGGTTTCAGTATCAATCACACGACCGGAAAAACGCTCTTTGCCGGACTGAGCAAAAACAGTCAAACTAATCAGTAACAAGACATAACAAGTAATCAAACGGTACTGAAAAGAATAAATGTGGCTGCCTATGTTCAAATTGTGTTGATTTAGTAAAATAAAACTATAATAAAATAAACCTAATCTTTATTTCGGGGCTTGACGAGGAGCACGATTTCTTTGTCCCTAGTGGTGTCCCTGTCCCGGTTTCTGACCTTTTCTGCGATCAAATTCCTTTCTGAATTTATTAGCATTCATCTTTTCCTGCTGATAAATTTTCAGAATCTGCTTCTGCGAAAGTATCTTGCTGAATTCATTGTAATACTTTTCACGAATATCCAGCATTTTACGGCTTTGAGTAAACTGGTTTCGCAACATGGTTGCAATCTCGTCGTCAGTCATGGACGGACGTTCTTTCTTAGCATTAGCGTCTGTGCCTTGTGCTTTAGTTTTCTCTGTTCTCGCCTTATGAGTCATCATACGACATTCACGCAATTCTTTCAGATACTTCTCGTATACCGGAGTAAACTTAGCTGCCGTTGCATCATCCAACATCAATGTATTTACTATTTGTTTAGTCTGCATCTGCACCATTTGTTCTGGTGTAGGACGCTGTTTTTTTTGTTTATTATCTGTATTCTGTGCAGACAAAGTCATCTGGCTTCCCATTAGGAGAACGGCCATAATTACATAAATAAATTTAGTCTTCATAATCTTCACGTTTAAAATAATTAATTGAGTTACTTAATTCAAAAATATATCATTTTCAGAGAAGCTGACGAGCTCTTCCAACTCCTCATCTGATAGTTCTTTAATCCATTTATCTACCGGTTCCGTACCATTGGCTAATACTTTCGAAGAAGATGTTGTCACCTCATCTGCCTGTCGCAAAGACGGAACAAACAGAAATCCGACCCATACGGCTGCTATGGTAATCACCGTAGAAATAATCAGCTTCGTATGAGACTTCCGCTGTTGCTTCAATCCGGCGCGCTCCATCACCTTTCGCTGCACATCCTCGAAGAATCCTTCAGGAGTACGGTAAGGTGTCCGTTTACCAATATCGTCAAAATCAAAATCCTTTTTCATCATTCTATCTGTTTAATATATATTCCTTAATCTTCTCTTTCGCATAATGGTAATTCACCTTTAGTGTATCCACTTTACTATCCAGTACACGGGCAATCTCTTCATATTCAAGTTCATCGTAATAACGTAAGTTGAATACAAGCCGTTGCTTTTCAGGCAAACTTAGAATGGCCTCCTGAAACTTCACTGCCAGCTCATTTTCATAATCAATATAATCGGAAGCCTTCAACTTGCCCATCAACTCTTCCTGAACATCTTCTGCAGAAACAACTCCCTCATCTTTACGACCGTTCAGCAAGCGTAAACTCTCATTCGTGGCAATCCGGTAAATCCAGGTTGACAGTGAACTTTCTTCGCGAAACTGATCGATATGCCGGAACACCCGGATAAAAACTTCCTGAAGCACATCCTCCGCATCTTCATGAGATACGACCAGTCTACGGATATAATTATATATCGGTACCTGAAAAGAGTCCATCAACATCTTGAATCCCCGTTCGCGATTCGAGGCACAAGCTTCACGAATTTTATTCTCGTTTATCATCAATTCTTTTTCTAAACTTTATTAGTTAGAACGTGGAAGGCAGGTGAAGTTAAATATGAGATTTGGTATTTTGCTTTTATTAACAAGAGAGGGAGAACTGCGGAAATCATTGTCGGTATATACGATAGGAATAAACACATGATTCCTGATGACGTTTTGATGAAGGTAGAAAATTATAGTGACGGTATATACTCGGGATAGTGACGGTATCGTTGTCTCATACCGTCACTATCTTTGCCGGATAGCGTCACTATGTTTTTAGTAGAAATACTCTAGTTATAAACTGTAAATAAGGGGATAATTACCAGAACTTATTGTGTTCCGCACTATATTCAAAACCTGCGGCTTTCAACTGACTCACTAATTCATCCTTATTCACATTCATATCTTCACAAAGTTCGTCAAGTGAAGAATAGCAATCGCGTAACTTCATATTGATGACGCTGAACAACATCATCGGATCTTTTGGTAATTCCATAACATACAATCTTTTAAACCGGATGCAAAGGTACAGCAATCTCATTGAATGACAAAACAAATCAATCACCTATTTCTTCTATCTTCAAAGAGATCTTTTCTATCAGTTTACTGATTTCCTCTTCCAATGGGATCACATTGAAGTCTTTCCAAAAGTTCTCATCATATTTGAAATGTGTGTCGGAGAAGATCGTACGGGTAGGCAATCTTTCCGTACGGGGAAACGCGACTACTTGTTCGGTATCCACCTTGCAAGTAATCATCTCAAACCAGATATGAAGATCCCGGCTGCCGAACAGCATTTTTGTCCGTTTCACTTTGAAATGAAGATCTCCACGGATATGGTGTATGTAATAAGTCCCTTGCCACGGTTTATAAGAAATTGTATATACCACCTTTTGAGGAATCATTCGCACGTTACGCGTGCGCCTTTCGACAAACATACCTGCCGCATTCTTCACATATACAGGATGAACTTCCAGACGGGCTTGCAATAGAGCACTTGTCTCGGAATCAAGAAATAGCTCTCCACAAAAAAGAGGTTCGCTGATTCCCTTTTTCTGCTCAAAATGCACCACATTTACAAATCGGTCCTCTAAAAATGTTACTCCTTCTGAAGTATAGTCATAAATACCCTTCTCTACACTAGGAGTCAGGAATTCGGGTATATCTTTGATGATATCCATCTGGATACAAGCCTGAATTCCGGATTTTACTTTTACAAGCAAGCTGTCTTTTGCTTCTATATTACTTAGCCGACTCATCTTCAACAGCTTCACCTGATCCGGTACAGAAGAATATGAGGATGTCTTATAAACCTTAAACACAGCTTCCGACAAGTTTTGAAATTTGTTTTTCAACTGAACTCCTTCACGATAAAAAGTAGTCAGATATACCGGAGTATGCGAATAGTTCTTATTCCGCCGCTCAATCATTTCACGCAAAAGTTTCTTTGGATCACTTCGACGAATCACCACTTCCTGCAAAGGGACAACTTTAGGTTCGAGACTAAGTATATTGTGCCGTCCAATCAGCAAAGCAAACTCTATATCCTGTGAAAGATAACCTATATGAGAAAAAGTAATCGAATCATTTTTCAAAGAATCGGGTAAAGACAGTTTAAAATCTCCATTCTGATTCGTTATACTGCCAATAGATGTTCCTCGCACTCCGACAGTAGCAGAAGAGATAGGTATTCCTGTCTCCTTATCCAGCAAAGTACCGATAATGACAAAGTTCACAGGCTGCTTCGGAATGGAATCCTGTTGTATATGAATCTTTTTCTCCGAAGGGAGAGTAATCAGAATATGAGTACCAATCACCTGAAACTCCAAACCGGTATCTCCCACTATATCGTACACCGCTTGGCGAATAGACCGTTCTCCTCCCTTTATCTTGACTACTGCATCATTATCAATGACTTTACTGTCATAAATAAACATATATCCCGACTGTTGAGAGACATCACTCAACAATGAATAAACAGTACCTTTTATCTTGGGAAGTCTGACTATACGTTCCAGCACATCACTTCCATCCGCTCTCATCATATCGACGAAGAAGAAGAGTATCAGCAGAACGGACAGATAATGATAAGACTGTTTCATTTTTCCCAACTTTAATGAGTTCTATTCCGATAATAAAAGAATATCTCCTTGCCGGATACATTGCAGACCGAGCGCATTAGCTATCAGATTAGCTATAACTTCAGAAGATTCGTCAGAGAATTCAACAGTCAGCCGACGTTCCTCCAATGCCGGTGAGACAACTTGTATTTGCAAACTATCCGAATTCAAATTCATGACTTTCAGAATGTTCGCTAACGATTCATCTTTAAATCGTATATGCTTAAAGAAGCTCCCCCACTCTTCATTCTCGTTATCTGTATCCAAAACGACTAATCGTTGTGATCGCACTACTACCATTTCCCCCGCTTTTACATAACACTCCTGATTTCCTTTTTTTAGAGTAACCTTCACTATCCCTCTTTGTACGGATAAACGGAACGGAGCATTTTCATCACTTTGCACACTAAAAGCAGTACCTAGCACTTCAATCTTAGCTTGCTCCGTGTCAATCCAAAAGGGTTGTCCCTGCTTCTTTGCTACGTCAAAGAACGCATTTCCCTGTAGACTCACTTCCCGTTTATCAGCAATAAAATGTTTCGGATATAACAGGGAAGTTTCTTTTGCCAAGAGTACGACAGAACCGTCTTCGAGAGTCGTTGCCAAAGTGGAAACACCTTGATTTTCCTGTGTAAGAAGATGCTGTGCCAGTTCTTTATCAGAACCGGTCACCCAATACAAAGTTCCCCAAATGACGCCTATCAAAACGGCGGCAACTGCTCCGTACCTGATCCATTGTGAATATTTGCGTGTATGGTGGCCTTCATCCACTTTCGCAAGTAAACGGTCATTGTCCAAGCGATTATACAATCGATTCCACGCCTGATCTGTCTTTATTTTATAAATATCTGTTTTCATCACTTCATGTGAATATAAATTTCTACTTCTTCTCGTAATGTCCGGAGGGCTTTTGTCATTTCAGCCTCTACTGTCTTAACAGAAAGCGAAAGCTGCGTCGCTATCTCGACATATTTCCGCCCTTCCAGACGATGCATCTCGAAAATCCTCCGTCTGCGAACCGGCAGCTTTTCAAGGGTTCCATTTATGAATCTCTCCAATTCCTCATACTCCATCTGTTGATGAGGATCTGTTGACTGCTCTGGGTTGGAAGTAGTCAATACAGTTTCACGGTATCTGTTCCGAACTTCCTCGTGTTCGCAATACTGCAAAGATTGATTACGAGTCGCTCTATACAAGTAACTTTTAACGGACTGAAAGATCTGTAAGCGCTCCCTTTCTTTCCAAAGTACATAAAAAAGTTCCTCCACAATCTCTTCAGCCACTTCCATTTGCCCGGTAATGCCTGCCGCATAACAGCAAAGAGGAAAATAGTAACGGCGAAAGAGTTCCTCAAACGCTTTTATGTCACCTCCCTTTATCTTTTTTAGTATGAGCAGTTCATCCAGCATACTTGCTTTTCTTTATGATTGACCTCAAATATAAGAAAACTATCCCTGTTTCAATTCGATTGCTTTTTTAATTTATCCACTGCGTGCTCCAAAGATTCCGTAGGTTCGATGATATTGTAGTTTCCCCAAAAGTCCGGACTCCAATATTCGTCTACTTTATCATAGAATATTTGATTCAAGCTGAAGGCTTCTTTGTTGGGAATAGTCTCCAACATTCCTTCTCTCTTGTCGGTCACGACCATTTCGGAAGCTACTGTATAGCTTGTGGAAAACAGTTTCTTCTTCCAGTCACATTTGAAACGGATTGTGTTGCTAATGTAATTCAGATAAGTTTTTCCATCCACATCTTTATAAGTGACCAGGTAGGACAGCTCTTGCGGCTTGAATCTTAAACCGAGAGGCTTTTTATATAGAATGGCAGTGGTTGCCTTCGATTTATCCTGCATGTCCAGACTCATCTCTATACGGGTAAATGACAAGCGTTCACGATCGATATATAATTTGCCATACAAGAGAGCATACATAAGGATTACCTTCGGGCGGAAATTAATAACATACTGCATACGGTTATCTATAAGCATGGATTCCGCCATCCAGAACTCATAATTATTCAATTCTTCCATATCGAGTAATGCTCCCTTGTTCTTCACAACATCCAAAGTGATGCTCAAGTTAGGGCCGCCAACAACCTTGACAGCTAATGTATCACTCGCTTTCTGGCTAAGCAGGCGACGTCCCTTCACCACCCTTACTTTGTCATAATTAGTATTTCTATTAGTGTAGGCTGTTTTGGACACATCAATTACAGCCTCTGATATACCGATATACCGACGCCCTTTCTGTACAGTCTCCCGATAAAATCCCGTCAGCATATCACGCTTATCACTATAATTTAGAGGAATCTTACTGATTGCCTTCTCTACAATCATACGTGGATTTTCAGCAAACACCACCACTTCATTCAGCAGGTTGGCATGAGGTGTCAGCCAAACCGTCAACTTAGAGGGTGTTTCTTTCTCCAGAGAGATATGATTATTTACATAACCTATATGTGAAATCTCTAGTTCGCGCGGCGCTTCTGTTTTTTTGATTTTCAAAGCAAATTCTCCTTCCGCATTCGTCACAGTGCCGATATTACTGCCATGCACAGATACATTTACGTTCTCCAGAGCTTTTTTATTTTGCTTGTCTTTCACCATACCAACGATTGTTAGATAATCTCCGGCATCTCCTTGCGCCCACACAGGAAAGCTACAAAGCAGCAAACAAATTGACAGCCATCCAACCAAGTGTTTTTCTACATTCTTCATACTGATGCTTTTTAAAGGTAAATAAATTACGTTTCTATTTATAAGAGCGCTCAGACTGGAAATACCCTACAGCTTTTACAAAAAAAAGAAAAAGAAATCATATTCCAATGTTATATCCGGGAATTAATAAGAAACAATGTACCAATGGGATAACATATACTCCGATGAAATTTACGATAAGCAACTTCAAAGAATAATTCCCGGTAATCACTGATATAATTGTTAATTATGCTTGTGAATATGTATTTCATATAAAAATAGTTTCTACCTTTGCGGCCGTTATGATGAAGTACATATTTTGTATACTATTAGGCGTATTTCTGTGTTGGGGATTCCATCTGATTTTCAACGAAGCACAAGAGGCATACCGGTTAGAAGCCGGTAGTAACGGCATACAAACCTATTCCTATTCCTATTCATATACCTCTAAAGCTAGCATTATACAACTGGATCAAGAACAGAAACTAGTCAAGACAAAAGAATACGCCGGAAAGCAAAATTACAATAACGATAACGGCGTTTTAAATCCATTTTCCTTCCGCCACCTCTCTCCCTTAAAAATACTAAGATTCAATATTCCTTCTGTCACTATCCGCATACTAAGCTCGCTAAAGATTCAACTTCCTAAAAATCAATGGACAGGTTTTTCATATTATACCAATCTTTTTAAATATTCCGATAGATATCATATCTATTCATTAGGACACATACTCATTTAGCCATTTTATATCTTTTTTCGGCATAGGACAATTCAAGTCTTTTATGCCCCACTTTCTGTTTGCCTCCACCATTTGAGTGAAAAAAGAATTCACTATGGTCTGGAAGCCTATAACATTCTTTCATTACAATAATAACCAAAGTATATAAAATGGACTTTTTATTGGATTTTATACTTCATATCGATCAATATATGGTGATGATTGTGCGTGATTATCATGCCTGGACATACGCCATCTTGTTTTCTATCATCTTCTGTGAAACCGGATTAGTGGTCACTCCTTTTCTTCCCGGTGATTCTTTACTCTTCGTTGCAGGAGCCATTTCAGCATTACCCGATATGCCCATCAGCGTGCATATACTTGTCATTATCTTATTTGCTGCTGCCGTATTAGGCGATTCCTGCAATTACATGATAGGACATTTCTTCGGCCGAAAGCTGTTTAATAACCCCAACTCCAGGATATTCAAACAAAGTTATCTGGAGAAAACACACGAGTTCTATAAAAAGTATGGTGGGAAAACAATTATTCTAGCCAGATTTGTCCCGATAGTACGCACATTTGCACCTTTCGTAGCAGGAATGGGAAAGATGAATTACTACTATTTTATGATGTATAATTTAGTTGGTGGTGCGCTCTGGGTTGCCGTATTCTGTTATGCTGGTTATTTCTTCGGCGACCTTCCGTTTGTGCAGGAAAACCTGAAGTTACTGATTGTAGCCATCATATTTATCTCTGTATTGCCTGCCATTATAGAGGTAGTACGTGCCAAACTAAAATCTTAAAAACAGCAAACTATAATCTGTATTCATTTGTTACTAATATAAATAGAGAAGAAAAAACAATTTAAAGTTTTTACACTTATGAAAAATTCTTTTTTTAGCCGGTTTACTCCAAAGGAGCCCAAATTTTTCCCTTTACTGAAACAGCTATCAGAAGTGCTCTGCGAAGCATCAGTTGTTTTAATAGAAAGCTTGCAACATGACTCACCTACAGAACGTTCGGACTACTACAAAAAAATCAAAGACCTGGAACGGGAAGGCGACAGACTGACACACCTGATTTTTGATGAATTAGGTACTACCTTTATCACTCCTTTCGACCGCGAAGATATTCATGACTTAGCTTCCTGCATGGATGACGTCATTGACGGAATAAACAGTTGTGCCAAACGAATCTCTATTTACAATCCCCGTCCTATTTCAGAGAATGGCAAAGAGTTGAGCCGTTTGATTCAGGAGGAAGCGATCTATATATGCAAAGCCATGGACGAACTCGAAACATTCCGTAAGAAACCGACTCTTCTCCGTGAATACTGTTCCAAACTGCATGAAATCGAGAACCAGGCGGATGATGTATATGAATTCTTTATCACCAAACTTTTCGAAGAGGAAAAGGATTGCATTGAACTTATCAAAATAAAGGAGATCATGCATGAACTGGAAAAAACGACCGATGCCGCAGAGCATGTAGGCAAGATTCTCAAAAATCTGATTGTAAAGTACGCATAAAGCAAGCCGGAACACATGGAATTATTAGTGACTATCATCATTCTGGCTCTGATATTCGATTATATCAACGGCTTTCACGATGCAGCAAACTCAATAGCTACCATCGTATCTACCAGGGTGCTTACTCCCTTTCAAGCTGTAATATGGGCTGCTTTCTTCAATTTCGTAGCCTTTTTCATTGCCAAATATATAATAGGTGGATTCGGTATCGCCAATACAGTATCCAAGACTGTGGTAGAGCAATATATCACCCTGCCCATTATATTAGCAGGAGTTATAGCGGCTATCACCTGGAACCTGGTTACCTGGTGGAAAGGGATTCCGTCTTCTTCCTCACACACCCTTATTGGAGGTTTTGCAGGAGCTGCCATTATGGCAAACGGATTTGAAGCAATTCAGCTTAACATCATTCTTAAAATTGCAGCCTTTATCTTTCTGGCTCCTTTTATCGGAATGGTCATTGCTTTCGGTTTCACTCTGTTTGTCCTCTACATCTGCCGACGCGCACATCCCCACACAGCCGAGCAATGGTTCAAGAGGTTGCAACTCGTATCCTCCGCCCTCTTCAGCGTCGGACATGGCTTGAACGATTCACAGAAAGTAATGGGTATTATTGCCGCTGCCATGATAGCCGGCCATTCAATGGGATTGGGCATGGGTATCAACAGCATCAATGACCTTCCCGACTGGGTTGCTTTTTCGTGCTTCACAGCAATTTCACTCGGTACGATGTCCGGTGGCTGGAAAATAGTGAAAACAATGGGAACAAAAATTACCAAGGTAACCCCATTGGAAGGAGTGATTGCCGAAACAGCAGGTGCTTTCACTCTCTACATTACGGAAATGTTGAAAATCCCCGTTAGTACTACACATACTATCACAGGAGCGATTATTGGAGTGGGTGCAACTAAACGCCTCTCTGCCGTTCGTTGGGGAGTAACCAAAAGCCTCATGACTGCCTGGATTCTTACAATTCCAGTCAGCGGACTCTTAGCTGCAGCTATTTATTATATTGTTTCCATCTTTTTATAGATGGAAACATATTATCTATCAGGAATGTTATAATAAATAAACCCACACCTAATGTCACACTTGCCAACTTTGATTGCCGACCTTGCGCTGATATTAATATCGGCCAGTATCATAACCTTATTGTTCAAATGGCTAAAACAGCCTTTAGTCTTAGGTTACATTATTGCCGGATTGCTGGCAGGTCCTTATATTAATATTTTCCCTACAGTAGGAGATATTGAGAATATCAATATATGGGCAGAAATAGGTGTTATATTCCTGCTCTTTGCACTCGGACTGGAGTTTAGTTTTAAGAAGCTCATGAATGTAGGTTCCACAGCTTTTATAACGGCTATCACCGAAGTAATCAGTATGTTGCTCATTGGATATTTGGTGGGACAATTATTAGGATGGGGCACTATGAATTCCATTTTCCTGGGGGGAATGTTGTCTATGTCGTCCACTACAATCATTATCAAAGCCTTCAATGATCTGGAATTGCGTAACCAACGTTTTACCGGTATCGTATTCGGTACTCTGGTAGTGGAAGACCTGATTGCTATCTTAATGATGGTGCTTCTTTCCACAATGGCAGTGAGTCAGGACTTTGTGGGTGAAGATTTGCTGATAAGTGTGCTCAAGGTTGTTTTCTTTTTAATCCTGTGGTTTCTCATAGGTATCTTCGTTATTCCGGCCTTTCTCAAAAAAGCAAAGAAGTTGATGAATAACGAAACTCTTCTGATTGTCTCTCTCGGTCTTTGTCTGGGAATGGTAGTATTGGCTACTTATACAGGGTTTTCAACAGCACTAGGAGCATTTATCATGGGATCTATCCTTGCCGAAACCATCGAGGCCGAACACATCGAACATATCATACAACCGGTAAAAGACCTCTTCGGAGCTATCTTTTTCGTTTCGGTCGGTATGCTGGTGAATCCGGCTGTATTGGTAGAATACGCCTGGCCTGTCATCATCATTACACTGGTTACCATTATCGGCAAAGCCATTTTCTCTTCGTTTGGCGTACTCTTATCCGGAGAACCACTGAACACTTCCATCAAATCCGGATTCAGCCTGGCACAAATCGGAGAGTTTGCTTTCATTATTGCCGGACTGGGTGTTTCGCTCAAAGTGCTTGATCCGTTTATTTCACCTATCATTGTGGCTGTATCTGTTATTACCACTTTCACGACTCCTTACTTTATCCGTTTAGCCAATCCTTTTGCCGAATGGCTTTACAAAATATTGCCTACTAAAGTACAGGAGACATTAGATCGTTATGCTTCCGGCAAGAAGACCATGAACCACGATAGTGACTGGAAGAAATTACTAAAAAACATGATTGGGAGAGTTGTCATCTATAGCGTACTGCTCACTGCTATTTGGCTGCTGTCGATACAAATCATTTATCCCGCCATCAGCGAAATGTTTACTCCTATCACTATATGGATCAAACTGGTGATGTGTCTGGGTACTCTTCTGCTTATGACTCCTTTTTTATGGGCGCTCATCTCCAACAAATACAACTCTTCGGAATTATTCCTGAAGCTATGGAGAGACGAGAATTACAATCACGGACGCCTGGTTTCCCTGGTTCTGGGACGTGTATCTGTTGCTCTTTTCTTTATCACTAGTGTAGTCATCAGCTATTTTAAACTCAACTGGGGAATAAGTGTGATTATTGCCATAGCCGTAGTAGCATTGATTCTTATTCTTAGGGAAGACCTCACGCAATATTCACGATTGGAAACAAGATTCCTTGCCAATCTTAACCGACGGGAAGAGGTAGCTAAAAAACGGCACCCGCTAAAAACAAGTTTCAATAGCGAATTCAATGATAAAGACCTTGACTTGACATCTATCCTCGTATCGCCTTATTCCGATTACATCGGCAAGTCTTTAGGAGAACTTTCATTCAGGCAAAATTTTGGAGTAAATGTCGTCGCGATCACTCGTGGCGATCTGAACATATATATACCGAAAAGCTCTGAACACATCTATCCGCAGGATAAATTGACAGTAGTTGGTACAGATACGCAATTACAGGAATTCAGAAATAGAATAGAAGATGTAAAAAATACATCAGATATGGATGCAGTGGATAAAAAGATAACTCTCCACTCTTTCACGGTAGACGAAGAATTCCGCTTTTTAAATCAGACCATCGCTCAGTCTCATTTAGGAGAGAAGCATGATAGCATTGTTGTAGCTATTGAACGAAATGACGAACTGATTACCTTGGATAAAGACACAACTTTCCAATTAGGGGATCTCGTCTGGATTGTAGGCAACCGGGAAAAGATTAGAGAAATACTGTACTTAACGTAATTTGTATCTAAGCCAGAATGGAATACAAAAGTAAAGTACACCCAATACAACAGCTTTAATGTTTTTGTACAGGCTGTATACTGCAATAAAGTTCTGATTCAAAATAAATACGTTACATATAAAGTCCAGATGAGGCTGAACTCAAAACTAAACTTGAAGTTCAGCCTCATCTGCTTTACTTATCTAACATTCTATTTACAAAGTGAGGACGCGTGAATGGCTTACTTGGTCCTACAGTTGGTTTAGCACTGCGCGTTTGTGATTTATTCTGTAAATCAAATACGGCAAACTCCTCATAAGACATTTGTTTACCCAAACTTCTTTCCATTATTTTATCATATATCGCTTTACGGGAAGGAGCATTAAACCCCTCGGTATTACTATTCATCATACTCTCTTCCGAAGGACGATACGCCCCTTTTATATAAGTACATGCCCCTTCAAATACTCCCAGTTTTTCTGACACATACCGATTATCATTCAAGAAAGCAGACCAAAGTACCTGAGATGGATCGGATGTAAAATCAACATTCTGCGCCCATCCTAATGTCTGCAGATACTGTACATTTTTTATTTCTTTAGAAGAAATAGTCCCATTTTCCTGATAAGCATACTCATCTTCCAATTTGGCAAAACCATGTCCAACAGCCTCGTGTACAAGTACCTGCCTGAAACTTTCACTTTGCAAATCGTATATCACCGGGCAATAAGCAATAGCAAACTCAACCACTTTCGTCTGATTAGTATAACCAAAATAAGTAGTTCCTGCATACGCAGGAGAATTTAGAATTACAACAGCCAATGTTTCACTCATATCTATATTATCCACGCATTGTACATAACGTTGTACAGCATTATCTTCACCGGAAATCCCCGTACTGTTTCCACCCGCCAGTTCACAACCAAGCGCTGTTTCATATCCTGTACCAAAAATATTGTGTTTCGAAACCGCAGTTACTGCATATACATTAAAATAATCTCGAAGTGACTTAATGGGTTCTTCCGTAAAAAGATTCTCAAAAGCTTTGTCCATAACCGCATCATAAGTTCCATCGTTAATTTCAGTATCTATAAATCCATCGCCCATAAGCACAATAGGAAGCCCTTTTCCCAACTTTGCTGTTTGCAGAACACGTACTTTTTTATCTGACGAATAATCAGTAGATTCACTAGCCACTTCCCCCCTTTGTATGATAGTAACCATCTCTACTACGATTGATTCCATATCAGTTACTTTCACAAAGTAGATATAGGCAGTACGGGAAACACCATCAGTATTAGGCAATACAGTCAGGTTAAGCATGTAGGAAGAGGATGCACGAGTTTTTGTCTCCTGTGTCAGCCAAGTGCCAGTACCCAAAGAACCATAAATCAACAATTCATCTTCAGCTATATTCGTAGAGAATCTAATATCCAATTCCCCACCTTCAACAGATACATTATATATATTCTGCTCAAGATTCACAAATTCTGCGGACTCCTGCTCTATGATTATGTTTTGTGTCAATGTCCCGGAAGTTAATGTAAGTGTTGCCGTACGTACATTTCCTGTTATATTCTCACTGATAGCAGTAAGCGTAATATTGCACGTACCCGCTTCTCCCGAAACCGGAGCGATTGTAAACCAATCCGCAACTGTACTCGCCTTCCATTCACGGGTACTCGTAAAACTGATTGTTACCTGCGAACCTTTAGCCGAACCCATCACGACATCTCCGACATTCTCTATCGAGAAGTTAGGATCTACTTCATCTTCAGTACAGGATACTATAAAAAACAAAAACAAGGGAAATAATAGAAGATAAATTGTTCTCATACCCATTACATGTTATTTTGTTATACCAAAGATAAGCTACATTTTCATTACCAGAAAATTTATTCGACAAATCGCCCTAAAAAAAAGACGTACGGACTTTTTTTTGAACTTTCCGATATAGAATAATAGTCATTCAGCAATTTTATTTCACCTCTTCAAAATCAACATGATATATCTATTAGCGACTTGCGTACATGTGTTGCAAATATAACGCAAATCCGAAAATAAGCATTCACAGGCAACAACAGTTCTTGCCCACAAAAATATGATATTCATAAACAACGGGATGTAAACGCATAAAAATCAAAAGAAAGCGGTTATTTTAACAGATTCTTCGGTTTTATCCTTACCTTTGTATGTGATATTGAGTTATTGTACTCGAACAATAATAAGAAAACCATGTAGATACATAATAAATTCAAATTATAAAACAATTTATTATATTGAATATATGTCAATATGGAGCAAACTTATAGGAATCAAGAAAACTGAGGACAGAAACAATGCCATCGGTAATAAAATTACATCTGTACCATTTAGTGCCCCAAACTATGCCATAGTAGATGTTGAAGTTGGCTTGAAAGATCATAAAATCCATGATATAGGGGCACTCCTGCATGATGGCACGACATTCCATAAAACTTCCAAAGATGAATTGTTTAGTTTTCTTTGTGATATAGACTACATCTGCGGTCACAATATCATTCATCATGATGCCAAATATCTGTTCACGGATAAAACATGCCGCTGGATTTTAGTTGATACACTTTATGTCTCGCCTTTATTGTTCCCGGAACGCCCTTACCATAGGCTTGTGAAAGATGACAAACTGATTAGTGAACAGATGAACAATCCGGTGAACGATTGCAAGAAAGCAAACGACTTGTTACTGGACGAAATAGCATGCTGGAATTCATTGCCGAAAGAAAAGCGCATACTATTCGCATCGCTACTAAAGGGCAAAAAAGAGTTTGAGGGATTTCTCCGCATAATGAATGCGGAGTATATCAATGAAGGAATACCTGAACTTATAAAAAAACTGTATGCAGGAAAGATTTGCCAACATGCTGACCTTGACATGCTCATCGAACAATATCCATGCGGATTGGCATACGCATTGGCTCTAATTGATACTACTGATTATCGTTCCATCACTCCCGGATGGGTACTTTACAATTATCCGGAAGTGGAATTTATTGTAAAACTCCTGCGCCACACCAGTTGCCGGGAAGGCTGTGATTACTGCAATACGCAACTGGACGTGCTTCATAACTTAAAAGTATTTTTCGGATATGAACGCTTTCGAACATACGAAGGCGAGCCACTGCAAGAACAAGCAGCTCAAGCTGCGGTAAAAGGCAAATCGTTGCTGGCGATATTTCCTACTGGTGGAGGCAAATCACTTACCTTCCAGTTACCAGCACTCATGGCAGGACGTTCTGTACACGGGCTTACGGTTGTTATCTCCCCCTTACAGTCACTAATGAAAGACCAAGTAGACAACCTTGCCGACAGAGGCATCACGGATGCCGTGACCATAAATGGAATGTTAGACCCCATCACAAGAGCACTGTCCATACAAAGAGTACAAGACGGAGAAGCCTCACTTTTGTATATATCTCCCGAAATGCTTCGTTCAAAAACTATCGAGAAAATATTGATAGCACGCCACGTTGTAAGATTTGTGATAGACGAAGCGCATTGCTTTTCTTCATGGGGGCAGGATTTCAGGGTTGACTATCTCTACATAGGTAAATTCATCCGAGAATACCAGCAAAAGAAAAAATGCAAGAATCCAATACCCGTATCCTGCTTTACGGCTACGGCAAAACAAAAAGTAGTACAAGACATCTGCGACTATTTCAAACAAACATTGAATTTAGACTTAGAATTATTCGCATCAACAGCCTCAAGAACAAATCTGCGTTATTCCGTCATACATGCCGATAGTGACAATGATAAATATTTAAAGCTAAGAGAACTTGTGGCTGAATCCAATTGTCCGACAATCATTTACGTATCACGTACCAAACGGACTGAAGAACTGGCAACCAAATTGACTCGTGACGGTTATAAGGCACTACCTTTCAATGGTAAAATGGAATCAGATGAAAAAATTGCCAACCAAGATGCATTCATGAATGACCAAGTACACATCATCGTGGCTACGTCTGCATTTGGTATGGGAGTCGACAAAAAAGATGTCGGTCTTGTGGTACATTATGACATTTCCGATTCGCTGGAGAACTACGTTCAAGAAGCAGGTAGAGCCGGTCGTGATCCCAGCCTCAGCGCGCGTTGTTATGTGCTTTATAGTGACAATGATTTGGACAAGCATTTTATACTATTGAACCAAACAAAACTAAGCATCAGTGAAATACAACAGGTATGGAAAGCCATAAAAGACCTTACCAGACAACGTATGAAAGTCAGCTGTTCTGCATTGGAAATTGCCCGGCAGGCAGGATGGGACGATTCGGTATCTGATATTGAAACCCGTGTACGAACAGCATTAGCAGCTTTGGAACAAAGTGGATACTTGATAAGAGGAAATAATGTGCCTCACGTATATGCCACAGGCATCACGGTAAAGAATATGGATGAAGCAAGAAAGCGCATATCAATGTCATTGCTCTTCGACCGCGACGAAATAGAAAAGGCAGTCCGAATCATCAAATCATTGATATCCCAAAAACACATTGCCAAAGCCCAAGATTCAGAAGCAGAGTCGCGGATTGATTATCTGGCAGACATTTTGGGAATAAGCAAAAGAGAAGTTATATCCGTAGTGGAACGAATGCGACAAGAAGGCATATTGGCAGACAGCAAAGATATATCTGCTTATTTACTGGATGCAGGTGACTCGGAACGAAAGTCGCAAACACTCCTCGAACGTTTTGCAAAACTTGAACAATATATCCTCAACCATATTCCTGACGAATCTTTGCGAATATCATGCAAGCAACTGAATGACAATGCAGTAAACAACGGGATCAATACATCCAAAGAAAAAGATATTCGGACACTACTCTATTTCCTCACTGTCAAGGGCTATACCCGCAAAAAAGAGGATGCGGTTCGTAATATAGAAATAAGTCGTCAGGCAGACTTGGAATCAACCATCAAGCGTTTTGAAAAACGATTGGAAATTAGTCGTTTCGCCATAGAATGGCTATACAGGATCGCCTCAGATACGGAAACGGGAAATTCACCCAATAAGGCTATCCAATTTTCTGTAGTAGAACTTCTGAATCAAATAAAATCAAGCCCCCAATCCCTTTTCGGCGGACTTGATGACATTCAATTGGAAGACGTGGAAGAAGCACTTCTGTACTTATCAAAAATTGGTGCGCTAAAACTTGAAGGCGGTTTCCTGGTTCTTTATAACGCCATGAATATCCAAAGAATAAAGGACAACAAATCAAGATACAAGCAGGATGATTACCGGATGCTCAACGAATTCTACAAACAGAAGATTCAGCAAGTACATATTGTGGGCGAATATGCTAATCTGATGGTTAGGGATTACAATACAGCCCTGCGATATGTTCAAGACTATTTCCAAATGGATTACAGGAAGTTTGTTACAAAATACTTCAAAGGGGACAGAGTAAGCGAAATACAACGTAACTTGACGCCACAAAAATACAAGCAGTTGTTCGGGCAGCTATCCAAACGTCAAATGGAGATTATTTCCGATAAGGATTCACGTTGCATTGTGGTTGCAGCCGGACCAGGCAGCGGGAAAACACGAGTATTGGTTCACAAACTTGCCTCACTTCTGCTACTTGAAGACGTAAAACACGAGCAACTTCTGATGTTGACGTTTTCAAGGGCAGCGGCTACTGAATTCAAACAGAGACTCATGGAGTTGATAGGCAATGCAGCCCATTTTATTGAAATAAAGACATTCCACTCCTATTGTTTCGACCTTTTGGGGCGGATAGGAAATCTTGAAGATGCAAAAAGTGTCGTTGCAAAAGCAGCCGAAATGATCTGTCAAGGAGAAGTAGAGCCAAACAAAATAGGCAAGACGGTACTGGTCATAGACGAAGCTCAGGATATGGGAGTCGAAGAATATGCACTGTTAAGGGCCTTGATGGCCAACAACGAAGAAATGCGTGTGATAGCAGTGGGAGATGATGACCAAAACATCTATGAATTCCGTGGATCTGATTCCGACTATATGTACCGACTAACACAAGAAAACGGAAGTAAATTTGTCGAGATGACCGAAAATTACCGCAGTGCACACCATCCGGTGAATTTTGCCAACGGATTCTTGAGAACCATTGATAAAAGAATAAAAAGTACGCCAATTATCTCCATGAGAAAAGAAGAGGGTTGGGTCGAAGTAACACGCCATCAATCAAAGTATATGTATCAGCCACTCGTTGAAAAATTACTTCAACATAAAGACAAAGGCACTTCGTGTGTACTCACCCAAACAAACGAAGAGGCTGTTATCCTGATGGCTCTTTTGCGGAAACATGGCATAAATAGCAAATTAATACAGTCAATGGACGGTTTGCGCTTCTGGAATATGGCCGAAATAAGGTATCTCTTGCGGTATATAGACAAACGAGCAAAAACCCCTCTAATTCCAGAAGAATTATGGGAGGAAGCCAAACATGCAACCTTTTCTGCTTATGATGGTAGTCTAAGTCTGACGTATGTAAAGCGTTGTGTAGAGCAGTTTGAACAAACCAACAAAGCAAAATACCTCTGTGACTTCAAAGAGTTTGTATTTGAATCATCGGTGGAAGACTTTTGTGATGTTTCAGGAGCAGAAGTAGTGGTATCAACCATTCATAAAGCCAAGGGTAGAGAGTTTGACGACGTGTATATACTAGTATCTGATAATTATTCAAAAGATGCCTATCTGATGCGCAAATACTATGTAGGAATAACTCGTGCGAAAAACCGGCTGTTTATACATACGAACGGTGACTGCTTTAATCGTTTAAGTACAGATCGATATTTTGTCGACCAACGACAGTATGACATGCCCGAAGAAATCGTACTACAGCTCTCACATAAAGATGTCTATCTAGGATTCTTCAAAGAACGTAAGCAGGAAGTTTTAGCATTAAGAGGTGGGGATTCTTTGAATTATAATGATTTCTTTTTGTATAGTTCATCAACTAATAAACCTGTAGCAAGGTTATCATTAAAAATGCAAGACACATTATCAGAGTGGGAAGAAAGAGGTTATAAGGTGAAATCCGCATCTGTACGGTTCGTTGTAGCATGGAAGCCCAAAGATGCACAAAAAAATGAATCAGAAACAGCCGTTCTTTTAGCAGATTTGGTTCTTTGTAAGATAACAACCATGAATCCCCCAAATACAAAAGTACAAAAGCGTGCAGCTTATTGAGCTGCACGCTTTTGTCTTATTAATTTATTATAAATTAGTTCCTTATCGGAATCATTTCACTTCCTCGAAGTCAGCATCCTGAACGTTATCTCCGTGCTTGCTGTTATCTTGCTGGCCAGCACCACCATTCATATCAGGACCAGCCTGTGCTCCACCTTGCGCACCGCTCTGTGCATACATTTCAGCACTTGCAGCCTGGAAAGCAGTATTGATTTCTGCCATAGCAGTATCAATAGCAGCCAAATCCTGTGCCTTGTGAGCATCTTTCAATTTCTGCAAAGCAGCTTCAATCGGAGCTTTCTTATCAGCAGGCAACTTATCACCTAATTCTTTCAACTGATTTTCAGTAGAGAAGATTACGCTGTCAGCCTGGTTCAGCTTGTCGATCTTTTCACGTTCTTTCTTATCTGCTTCAGCATTAGCTTCAGCTTCAGCCTTCATCTTTTCGATTTCTTCCTTGCTCAAACCGCTGGATGCTTCAATACGGATAGCCTGTTCTTTACCGGTAGCCTTATCTTTTGCAGATACTTTCAAGATACCGTTGGCATCGATATCAAATGTAACCTCAATTTGAGGAACACCACGACGAGCCGGAGCAATACCTGTCAAGTTGAACTGACCGATTGATTTGTTCTGTGCAGCCATCGGACGTTCTCCCTGTAATACGTGGATAGTAACTTCCGTCTGGTTATCGGCAGCAGTAGAGAATGTTTCACTCTTACGAGCCGGGATGGTAGTGTTAGCATCGATCAACTTAGTCATTACACCACCCAGTGTTTCGATACCCATTGACAACGGAGTAACATCCAACAATACCACACCTTTGATTTCGTCTGTCAAAACAGCACCTTGTACAGCAGCACCAATTGCTACCACTTCATCCGGATTCACACCTTTAGAAGGAGCCTTGCCGAAGAAATCCTCTACCAATTTCTGAACAGCCGGAATACGTGAAGAACCACCAACAAGGATTACTTCATCAATATCAGCATTGTTCAAACCTGCATCACTCATTGCCTTCTTACATGGTTCAAGACAAGCCTGAATCAATTCGTGAGCCAAAGATTCGAATTTTGCACGAGTCAAAGTCTTCACCAAGTGCTTAGGCACACCACCCACCGGCATGATATACGGCAAGTTGATTTCTGTACTTGTAGAAGAGGAAAGCTCAATCTTAGCTTTTTCAGCAGCTTCTTTCAGACGTTGCAAAGCCATCGGATCCTGAGTCAAGTCAGCACCTTCGTCGTTCTTGAATTCCTGTACCAACCAATTGATGATTACCTGGTCGAAGTCATCACCACCCAGGTGAGTGTCACCATTTGTAGAAAGTACTTCAAACACACCACCACCAAATTCGAGGATAGAGATATCGAATGTACCACCACCAAGGTCGAATACAGCAATCTTCATATCTTTGTGAGCCTTATCCAGACCGTAAGCAAGAGCTGCGGCTGTCGGTTCGTTTACAATACGTTTTACTTCCAGACCGGCAATCTGTCCGGCTTCCTTAGTAGCCTGACGTTGAGAGTCGGAAAAATATGCAGGAACGGTGATTACTGCTTCTGTTACTTCCTGACCGAGATAGTCTTCGGCAGTTTTCTTCATTTTCTGAAGAATCATAGCAGAGATTTCCTGCGGAGTGTACAGACGTCCGTCGATGTCAACACGCGGAGTGTTATTGTCACCTTTCACTACTTTATAAGGAACACGAGTCACCTCCTTCTGTACCTGATCCCAAGTTTCACCCATGAAACGTTTGATAGAGAAGATTGTACGTGTAGGGTTCGTAATAGCCTGACGTTTTGCAGGATCACCCACCTTACGTTCACCGCCATCTACGAAAGCGACAACAGAAGGAGTCGTACGTTTACCTTCACTGTTTGCAATTACTACAGGTTCGTTACCTTCGAATACGGCAACACAAGAGTTTGTAGTTCCTAAGTCAATACCAATAATTTTTCCCATGATCGTTATTTTTTTATTTATTATTTATTCATTGATTTCTTTTTGTCCGGTTGTTTCTCCGGCTCTTATCAAGGAGCCTCGTCGCGAACGGACGCTTACTAAAAAGCAAACCGTGTGCCAAAAAGAAATTATACGAATGCATGACATAATATCTGCCAAAAAGACAGTTTTAATAAATAAACACTGCTGACATAGTCATATTCAAAGCCAGTCAGCAACTGTTTCTTTAAACAAATACAGACGACTCTGGTTCGATGAAAGAAAAAAAATATGCCTGTGTCGTCATGTGCGACACAGGCATATCCTATTATATAGATTGATCTATTTATTACTTTTCCAGCACGATGACCAATGCGCCATTTGCATCATACAAGCCAATGCCGCCACCGGACAACACATCGAATGACTTCACCTCATTGATAGCTTTCAGCACCTTACCTTCTGTTTCCATGTCCGGACAAGCCATCATTGTGCTCGCTACTCCCGGAAAAGAAATTGATTTGGCATTGCTGGTACTGGTTTCAAAACCGCCATTAATCAAATTACATCCGGCATTGCCATGAATTGTCTTTTTCTTCACATCAAAAGCAATGAAAGGTTGTTTTTCCATTCCGGAAGGAATTGCTTCACCATTCACTTCTTTTATTTTCCATTCTCCATTCAAAACCGAAAGTTTCACATCAGCCTCCTTCTTTTGTAGAACGACAACCGGACGGTTGGACGAATTGCAAAGAAACACTTTGTCCTTACCTGCCTTCTTATATCCTTTTACTTGCGCAAAAGCATTCAATACATTATTTTCAGTAGTCATATCCGGACACATCATCCGAGTACTAGCCATTCCTGTAAGTTCGAGACTTCCCGGCTTCGCATTTACATCGAAGCTACCCATCATCCGATTACAGCCGCTATTGCCGGACACACGACCAGTTGCTGTATCAAAAGCGATAAAAGGAAGGGGGGTACTTTCGCCCGGAGTGATTTTCGAGCCATTGACTTCTATGATATTCCATTCACCATTGATAGATGACAGGGGAATTGCCTTCTCAACCGAACGGCACGAAGACATTGCAAGTGCTGCACCAGCAATGCAAATTGAAACAAATACTTTCTTCATATTGTTATAACGTTTAAGTTAAAATCGAGGGCAAAGATATCAAAAAGATTGGGAAATAACATCCAATGCAACATAAAATATATACATTTGCCAGTAAATGTACAACAAACGAACAATTTACATAGTTCACTTAAAGTAAACAAATATGAGAATAATTGTCCTGTCTTTGATTCTATTCTGCTGTGGTACGTCTCCTATCATAGCCCAAAGTGATTACATCGTCACTACTCCTTCTGCACAGGAAATCCCTGTAGGCCAAGAAGAACAGTTTATCAAAAGTAACTTTCCGTTGCTACCGCTGGGCAAATGGACACCCGGGATGAAATTTATGTTCGTTCCATCTCCACGGAGCATGTTCCTTCCCACCCTTTCCAGCTACGAGACCGAGAAAGGGGTAGACAACAGCCTGCTGAAACATAAAATACTCACTTTCACGGGAACTGAAGAGAAAGCTCAGAATATCCCCAACGGGACTAACTACTCCACTCGCTTCATCTTCGAATGTGAGGGAGGAAAATATTATTATGAGATAAAGAATATGCGGCTGGAGGAGATCTCCGAAAAGGCTCCCCGTGCCGGCATCAACGGATTGGTTTATCTGAAAGATGTGGATACTGCTAAAGAGCTGTTGGTAGGAAAAACAGTCTATATACAAGCAGAAAGTGTCCGGATAGACGATGCCAACAATTATTCCGGTTACCGGGATATAGCCATTCCCGTCAATACGGAAGCAACGATTACCGCTATCGGAGTCGGCAGTCAGGCATATCCGGCAAAAATCGTATTCAAAGATACACAGGGACATTCTTATTATCTGGAAGTTGCCCTCTCACGAACAAACTCCGGCATGGACCTGAATGATTTTCAAGGAGAAAAGAGAATGAAATATTTCTCAAATGCATTCAGTTTCACCAATAAGAGTCTAGGCACTATCGAAAGCCTGAAAAATAAATATATGGGAATGACAGTTTATCCTAAAAAGGTGCTGCCAGCCAAAAGAATCGTATCATTTGAAGACAAGCAGACCGAATCACGCGTTCACCTGCCCCGATATACAGTTCTGCAAATCAAAGATATTAGATTATCTCCTCCCGGCAGTCTGGCTATTCTTTCATTAGAAGACAATGACGGAGCGATCTATGAATTGGAAACCGATCTGAAATATGATGTTATCGTCAGAAATGAAAATTATATCGAAGACTTTTTCGGATTCGAAGATATACATAAAAAATATCCGGGTATCACAGAAAATCGTTGGCAGATTATCTCCCGGGGAGATCTGGAGACGGGCATGAGTACAGTGGAATGTCGTTTATCCATTGGCGATCCGATAGAAATCGAGCTGAAAAAAGACAATCGTTTCGAAACTTGGTTCTACAATGGCAAAACACTGGAATTTGAAAATGGAACCTTGCAGCGTTACAAATAAAAAGGGGTAGCTGCGAATGATTATCTGAAAATAATCACGTATATTTGCAAAGCTAACAATTCCAATATTCTTAATATTTTAATTCGCAATTAACGAAATGGGTAGAGTTCTTATTATTGGTGCGGGCGGTGTTGGCACTGTCGTTGCGCACAAAGTGGCACAAAATGCCGATGTATTTACAGATATCATGATTGCCAGTCGTACGAAAGAGAAATGCGATAAAATCGTCGAGGCAATAGGTAACCCCAATATAAAAACAGCTAAAGTTGATGCAGACAATGTAGATGAGCTGGTAGCCTTATTCAACGATTTCAAACCGGAAATGGTGATTAATGTGGCTCTCCCTTATCAGGATCTGACTATTATGGAAGCTTGTCTGAAAGCTGGAGTGAACTATCTGGACACCGCTAACTACGAGCCGAAGGATGAAGCTCACTTTGAATACAGTTGGCAGTGGGCTTACCACGATCGCTTCAAAGAAGCAGGTCTGACAGCTATTCTCGGTTGCGGATTCGACCCGGGAGTAAGTGGCATCTATACCGCTTATGCAGCTAAACATTATTTTGATGAGATTCAATATCTGGACATTGTAGACTGTAATGCGGGTAACCATCATAAAGCATTTGCTACGAACTTCAATCCGGAAATCAACATCCGCGAAATTACGCAGAACGGACGCTATTATGAAAATGGCAAATGGGTAACTACCGGTCCGCTGGAAATTCATAAAGACCTGACATATCCGAACATCGGTCCTCGTGATTCTTATCTTCTTTATCACGAAGAACTGGAGTCATTGGTGAAACATTACCCGACAATCAAACGTGCACGTTTCTGGATGACTTTCGGACAAGAGTATTTAACTCACTTACGCGTTATCCAAAACATCGGTATGGCACGAATCGACGAAGTTGATTACAACGGAGTGAAGATTGTGCCGCTGCAATTCTTGAAAGCTGTATTGCCTAACCCGCAGGATTTAGGAGAAAACTACGAAGGAGAAACCTCTATCGGTTGTCGTATCCGTGGTTTGAAAGATGGCAAGGAACGTACTTATTATGTATACAACAATTGCAGCCATCAGGAAGCTTACCGGGAAACAGGTATGCAAGGAGTGAGCTACACCACCGGAGTTCCGGCAATGATCGGAGCCATGATGTTCTTCAAAGGTGAGTGGAAACGCCCGGGTGTAAACAACGTAGAAGAGTTCAATCCGGATCCGTTTATGGAACAACTCAACAAGCAAGGTCTTCCCTGGCATGAAGAGTTCGACAAAAATCTGGAATTATAAGAGTAGACCTGTTCATTAAAAAGATAGTTATGATAAACGTAGGAGATAAAGCACCGGAAATCTTAGGCATCAATGAAAAAGGTGAAGAAATCCGTTTAAGTGCTTATAAAGGAAAAAAGATTGTGTTGTACTTCTACCCGAAGGACAGTACATCGGGGTGCACGGCACAAGCGTGTAATCTGCGCGACAACTATTCCGAACTACGTAAAGCCGGCTATGAAGTAATCGGTGTCAGCGTAGACAATGAAAAGTCGCACCAGAAATTTATCGAAAAGAACAATCTTCCTTTTACCCTGATTGCCGACACTGACAAAAAGTTAGTGGAAGAGTTTGGAGTATGGGGAGAAAAGAAACTGTACGGACGTGCTTACATGGGTACTTTCCGCACTACTTTCCTGATTAATGAAGAAGGAATCGTAGAACGGATTATCACTCCCAAAGAAGTGAAGACCAAGGAACATGCCTCACAGATTTTAAATCAATAACTCCATTAATTATATAAAAATAAGGTATGGCAAAGAAAGATGAACTTAATTTTGAAACAGATAATAAAATGGCATCAAGCGAAAAACTAAAAGCCTTACAGGCTGCCATGGAAAAGATAGAAAAGAGCTTCGGTAAAGGTTCTATCATGAAAATGGGAGATGATAGTGTTGAACAAGTAGAAGTGATCCCGACAGGCTCTATTGCCTTGAACGTGGCACTTGGTGTTGGAGGTTACCCTAGAGGTAGAATCATCGAAATCTATGGCCCGGAATCATCCGGTAAAACAACATTGGCTATTCATGCCATTGCTGAAGCGCAAAAAGCTGGCGGTATCGCTGCTTTTATTGATGCCGAACACGCTTTCGACCGTTTCTATGCATCTAAACTGGGAGTGAACATTGATGATCTTTATATCTCTCAACCGGACAACGGAGAACAGGCTTTGGAAATTGCAGAACAACTGATCCGTTCTTCTGCTATCGACATCATCGTTATCGACTCTGTAGCCGCACTGACCCCTAAAGCGGAAATCGAAGGTGACATGGGTGACAACAAGGTAGGTCTTCAGGCACGTTTGATGTCTCAGGCACTCCGTAAGTTGACAGCTGCTGTGAGCAAGACACGTACGACTTGTATTTTCATCAACCAGCTGCGTGAGAAGATCGGCGTTATGTTCGGTAACCCGGAAACAACGACTGGTGGTAACGCATTGAAATTCTATGCTTCTGTACGTCTGGATATCCGTGGTAGTCAACCTATCAAAGATGGTGAAGAGATTCTTGGTAAACTGACCAAAGTGAAAGTAGTGAAGAACAAAGTAGCGCCTCCTTTCCGCAGAGCTGAATTTGACATCATGTTCGGTGAAGGTATCTCCCACTCCGGAGAAATCATCGACTTGGGTGCTGACTTGGGAATCATCAAAAAGAGCGGTTCATGGTATAGCTACAACGATACTAAGTTAGGACAAGGGCGTGATGCTGCTAAACAATGCATTATGGATAATCCTGAATTGGCAGAAGAACTGGAAGGACTGATTTTTGAAGAATTGAAGAAGAAATAAATAGCTTTAGATCTGTTTATCCGTAGGCTGAAAGCTAAGTAAACAAAGGTGGGAGAAAGTCGTTTACGATCATTCTCCCACCTTTTTCTTTTTTATATCATTCTCTCTTTTATCCCTTATACAAAATAAATGTATGCCAATGTACTCAAGCTGATAATTATCCAAAGCAATATTCCTTGAATCAGAGGTTTAATTCCAACGGCTTTCAAAACATCAATAGAAAGAGAAGCACCGATGAAGAACATAGTTATCGTCAAAGTCTTACGGGCAATACCGTTGATAGTTGCTCCTAATTGTGGCACTCCATCCAGTAAATAAGTATTTACCACCAATGCCAATACGAAGAAGAGGATGAACCATGGAATACTTATCTTTTGTCCTTTACTCTTGAAAATAAAGGAAGTAGCAAAAGCCATCGGGATAATCCAAAGAGCACGGGTCAATTTGATAGTAGTAGCCACTTTCAATGCTTCTTCACCATAGGCAGCTCCCGCGCCTACTACAGAACTGGTATCATGAATGGCAATAGCTGCCCATGTTCCAAACTGTTGTTGATCCATATTCAATGCATGACCAATGGCAGGGAAAATGAAAAGTGCAATAGCGTTCAAGATAAAGATTGTACCTAATGCCACAGACATTTCACTGTCCTTCGCTTTCAACACCGGTCCCACTGCTGCGATAGCACTACCACCACAGATAGCGGTTCCCGAACTGATAAGATAAGCTGTATTCCGATCTATTTTAAACAATTTACGTCCGATGAACCAGCCAATTACCAATGTTCCGATTACTGAAATGACCGTAAATTCCATACCTTCCTTACCGGAAGCTAAAGCAGAATGAAGGTTCATACCGAATCCCAGTCCTACTACTGAATATTGCAACAGATATTTCGATGTTTTCTTATTAAACTTTGGATGTGCTTGTCCGCAAGTTAATGCAAAAATAAGTCCGAGGAACAAAGCAACGGGAGGAGTTACCCAAGCCGACCATGCTTCCAATCCCGGAATATAGTCTAAAAACAGGAAGAAAGTCAGAGTGGAAAGCAGCGCAACATAAATCATCTTATTATTTGCCTGCAAAGTTTTTGTAGCTGTTGAAATCATATCTTTTTGTCTTTAATCGTTTTCCGGGTGCAAAGGTACGGTAAACAATCAAGACCCACCAATAGTTTCTAATTATGCATTATAACTTTTAATTATAAGCATACTCTCTCCCAACTACTCTTACACTGTTACAATGTCTTTCCCAAAAGGCGATAATGCCAAAGATGCCAACTTGAAATGTTGTAATCCAAAAGGGATTCCGATAATGGTAATGCACAATATAGCCCCGAAAACCAAATGTGACAGACAGATCCAAATGCCACCCAGAAATATCCACAGGATATTCATCAATATATAGAGGCAGCCACCGGAACGGTTCCCACTTCTGACTTCTTTACCGAAAGGCCATAAAGCAAGTCCGGCCAACTTCAATGTTTGCATTCCAAAAGGAATGCCGATAATGGTCAGCATCATCAATAAACTCGAAATGAGATATTCGACAGCAGTAAAGATACCACCAAGCAGCAGCCACAATAGATTCATTAAACAGCCCATATAAAATAGTATTAGTTATTATTCCAATTTTCTTTTTGTTGTCTCATCCACTTTACCCTGAAAATAATGGTCGATCACTTGCTGAAACAAATCATCCGAAGCAACTTCATTAAAAAGCGTCATGCATGACAATACTTTCATCGCATCTAACGAACCGAAAACTTCCTGCGCCGTTTTATTTTTCAATTGAAGAAAAACAGACGTTATTTCACGAAGTCTTTCTCCCAAAATTGGATGGGCAAGATATGCTTCAGCCTCTTCTTTGCCGCTAAGACCATAATACTGTGAATTATAACTCATGCCCAATCCTTTCAGTTGAGGAAATATATACCAAATCCAATGGGAATATTTCCGCCCGTTTCTAACTTCTGCAAGGGCTTGTTCATAATCACCTCGCTGGGCATCTAAAAATCGTTGTAAGTTATAGTTGGTCATAGATACTTCTCGCATTTTTTTAAGTTATCATACTTTCAGGAGATAACAGAATCAAATAAGTGATTTATTTCGAATCACAGCACTTTTTTCAATTCTATTAAAGCCGAGACTTCGTTTTCCTTATTAATGTACTTCTCTATTTCATAGGGTTTATATCCTAATTTAGTATATAACAGAAGCCCACTCGTATTAGCATCAAAACAAGACAAATGAAGCTCCGATACATTATATTTCTTTTTCCCAATATCTTCCATAGCATTTATCAGAAATGTGCCAACGCCACGATTACGAAAACAAGGACTTACTATTACATTTCCAATAGCACAATATTGAGATTCTCTTACCTCATAGAAATTTGCAAACCCTACTACTTCATTATTAAATAAAACAACAGTCGAATCAAATCTATCTTTTATTGTATTCTTTAATTGATTGATTGTTAAAGGAAAATCAGCTTTAGGAAACATAAAAAACAGTTCCTGCTTGTTTCGAGGTAATTTACAAACAGTTTCTAAATCGTCAAACGTAAAATCTCTATAAGTAAGTTTTTCTTTTTCCATAATAATCATGCTGATACCCTCCATTTCTTTTCTACATACAATATTATAACCGACTTTGCTATATAGATGCAAAGTATTGGGTGTCTCTTCGCCTGTAAAAAGAGAAAACTTATGACAGTGAGGAAATAACCGTTCTATTTCAGTCATAAGTTCTCTACCTATACCTTTATTCTGAAAATCGGGATGCACTATCAATTTACCAATATGACATACTCTATTTTCATCCATACATCCCCTGACAGAACCTACAATCTGTCCATCATCTGATACGTATTTTAGAATAATGCCTGTCTGATACTCATCACAAATCTCATCCTGATTTTGCAACAAAGGGGGAAGATCGAATTTATTCATTCGTTCGGCCACCACCATAAAAGATTTCTTTTGCAAAGATAAAATGTTTACCAAATCATTTTCTTCAGCTTGCATGATATTAGTATGACTCATAATATTACAAATATACACTTTTCTAAAAACTAACAGAAGCATTGCATCCACTTTTTAGAAAATAATATATTAAGCATAAAATCCCGTTATATCCTTTCTCTTTAATCATCTTCATTCCCTCCCAAACTATTAATAGAAAACTTCTTCTTTATTAAGGATAAACTTCTTTTTGTCAAATAGAAAACTTATCTTTGTATAAGAGTAAACTATAAATGCAAGCTTTGATTATAAAAATGAAAGCTTTGTTTTTATAAACGCAAGCTTCAATTATAAAAACAAAAGTTGCATTTATAGTTTATAATTAATCAAAAGGAACTTTACTATTAGAAGAAAGGAAGTTTGCCTCTAATACAAAAGAACTTATCTATTAATACTTTAAACAATAGATGATATGGCAAGATATATCATAGAGGAGATGCCCGATCTTCAGAAAACAGGCAAAAGAATTACTTATCCTAAATTTGCGCGGATAGATAATACAAGCATAAAAGAGTTGGCGCAACGAGTTGGCGACGTCAGTGGATTCAGTGCAGGAGACATAGAAGGCGTACTACTTCAGACCGCCATTGAAATGGCGCATTTGATGGCAGAAGGGCGCTCGGTAAAGATAGACGGAATAGGAACGTTTACTCCCTCTCTTACTTTAGGCAGAGACAAGGAGCGGGAAGATCCAGAAGAAGGGGGGAGTCATCGCAACGCACAAAGTATTTTTATAGGAGGTGTAAATTTCCGGGTAGACCGAGAAATGGTGAGAAATATCAGCGAAAGATGCCAACTGGAAAGAGCACCCTGGAAAAAGCAACGATCCTCTAATAAATTCACATCGGAACAACGACTGGCATTAGCTCTAAAGTATCTGGATGAACATCCCTTCCTGACCGTTTGGGAATATCGCAAACTAACAGGATTGTTGCAAACAGCAGCAACCAACGAACTAAGACAGTGGGGACATCAACCGGATTCTGGAATAGAAATCACAGGAAGAGGAGCACACAGGGTATATATAAAGAAAAAATAGTCGAACGAAGAGGATAACAGTATGAGAAATACCCCGAAAATAGATGAGAAATAACTGTTTTGAGGCCTATTTCACTAAAGAAACTATGAGAAATAGGCTTTCTCAAAACGTTTCTCATTCAGTAATTATCTGGTTATAAGATTATTATAAAATAATTATGAGAATATGAGAAATGAAAATCATTTTTCTGGTTCTTCGTCAAATTTGGTGGTACTTCTTCTATTGTGAATAAATAATCTTC